>OKWJ01000001.1_pt1 | contig 599866 bp, 532 predicted proteins | sample 1607121 | NCBI WGS metagenome assembly OKWJ01 (sample SAMN04414080, study PRJEB24778) | human gut metagenome | material: faecal | host: Homo sapiens | reverse complement strand
CTAATTTTCTCCCAAAGTCACAAAACGAGTCCTGGCTTGATGCGATTTGCCAGCCACTAAGTTGTGAACCACCCTTCTCCGGGGAACTCATTTTACAACTTTGGCGGGTGTAAATTTTTAGTGTTTTATGTCTGAATCTGAAAAAAAAATATTTCCAAATAACTATGTTTAATAGATTATTATTGGTTTGATAATACTGGAAAATTCGCACCTACGCCCCCAGATTTTGAGATGAACCGCCCACCCAAATGGTGTTCACAACCTGACGATTGGCATCTTGCACAAAGCCTGAGCTGATTTTGTGACTTTGGGAGAAAATTAGAAAATCTTAGTGTGTCTGTAGATACACAGTGATGTTCTGCCACGGATGGCAGAACAAGGCTTCACGAGCCACGGATGGCTCGTTGAACGCCGGTCACGTCACTCCGAGAAAATCTAACTCAGACACACTTAGACTTTTCTTATTTTCGTACAACGGAACCAAAATTAACTCCGGCTTTGCGCAAGATGCCACTCACAGACCTGCGACACACCATTGGGACGGGCGATTTATTTCATAAACAAACCAGCATTTGTCGGGCAACTATGATAGCAGTATTGTACAATATTATCCAACCATAATGCAAGAAAAACGAATAAAAATCAAATATAATATTTACATCAGCTGAAAAAGAAAACAGAATTATGCAAAAAATATAAAAAAGAATATTGAAATAAAATGTGTCAGGAGGAAAAAAATGAAAAGAAAATGGTGGCATGACAAGGTAGCATATCAGATCTATCCAAAGAGTTTTCTGGATACAAACGGAGACGGCATTGGTGATCTGAGAGGAATTATCTCAAAACTGGATTATTTAAAAGAACTTGGCATTGATATCATCTGGCTCTCTCCAATCTACAAATCGCCGTTTGTTGATCAGGGGTATGACATATCTGATTACTATAAAATCGCCGAAGAGTTCGGAACCATGGAAGAGTTTGATGAGCTGCTTGCCGAGGCGAAAAAGCGCGATATGTATATTGTGATGGATCTCGTGGTAAATCACTGTTCCAGTGAACATGAATACTTTAAGGCAGCGCTGGCCGACCCGGACGGGCCATATGCCGATTATTTTTATTTTGTAAAAGGAATAGATGGAAAAGAGCCGAGCAACTACCGTTCTTATTTTGGCGGAAAAGCGTGGGAGCCGGTGCCGGGATCAGATAAATATTATCTGCACATGTTTGCAAAAGAACAGCCGGACTGGAACTGGGAGAATAAAGAAGTCCGCGACAAGATCTATAAAATGATCAACTGGTGGTTAGATAAGGGACTTGGCGGATTCCGCATCGATGCAATCATTAATATCAAGAAAGATACGAGTTTCCCGTCCTATGAACCCGATGGGGATGATGGTCTGGTATCCTGTGTAAAAATGGTTGAGGAGACGGACGGCGTCGGAGAATTTTTAGAGGAGATGAAACATGAGACCTTCGAGAAATATGATGCTTTTACCGTCGGCGAAGTCTTTAATATGAAAGAGGACGAACTGCAGGAGTTTGTCGGAGATGATGGGCATTTCTCAAGTATGTTTGATTTCTCCGCGCTTGAGCTGACTTACGGGGAACATGGCTGGTATGACAGCAAACCGGTGGATTTTAAGCGGTGGAGAGAGGTTCTGTTTGCATCCCAGAAGGAGATGGAGGGGATTGGATTCAAGGCAAATATCATTGAAAATCATGATGAGCCGAGAGGTGCAAGCCGTTATCTTCCGGAATATGCGCAGAATGAAATGGGCAAAAAAATGCTTGCTACGACTTCGATTCTGCTGCGTGGAATTCCGTTTATCTATCAGGGACAGGAAATCGGCATGACAAACTGTCATAGAAATGATATTTCAGAATATGATGATATCAGTACAAAAGATCAGTATCAGGTTGCAATCGACGCGGGCTGCACAAAAGAAGAAGCGTTGGCATGCTGCTATGAAAACAGCAGGGATAATGCGCGCACACCGATGCAGTGGAGTGCAGATGAAAATGGAGGTTTTAGCGCACATGCTCCGTGGCTTGCAGTGAATCCGAATTATAAAGAGATCAATGTCAGTGAGCAGGAGGGAAGGGCGGACTCTGTACTTTCCTATTATAAAGAACTGATTACACTGCGCAAATCACCGGAATACGAAGAAACATTTGTCTATGGAAATGTAGAGCCGGTTTACGAAGATACGGATACAGTGTTTGGATTTATGCGTATGGGTAAAGAAAACAGACAGAAAATACTCGTGGCAGCAAATTACGGAAAAGAGGCAGTAAGTCTGCCACTGCCTGGAACTGCCAAAAAACTTTTGCTGTCAAATGCCGGAAGGAGAAAACTGGCAGATGCAGATCATATTACATTAGAGAGCCTTGAAACAGCAGTCGTTCTGCTGAAGGCATAACATTCTATTGTTTACACAAAATTGACAAAAACTTCATAAAAACAATACAGGAAGCGTTAAGAATCCGATATCCCGGTTGACGGTAAAATATACGTCTGATATGTTGAGTGAGTATGTGGCAAAGCGGCAGTAAAGCGCCCGCAGGGACAGCAGAAAAATGCCGTAATAACGAAAAAAAGAGGGATAAAATGGGAGCAAAAGAATTTGCATCATTGTTAGGAGGCTTGGCGCTTTTTCTGTATGGAATGAATATGATGAGCCAGGGGATGGAGGCTGCTGCCGGGAACAAAATGAAACAGATCTTAGAACGCCTGACTACAAACCGGTATCTGGGTGTTTTAGTCGGAGCAGTGATCACTGCGATCATACAGTCATCCTCCGCGACAACAGTCATGGTTGTAGGTTTTGTTAATTCCGGAATGATGACACTGCGTCAGGCGGTGGGAGTGATCATGGGTGCCAATATCGGCACGACGATCACGGGACAGCTGATCGCACTTGATGCCGGAGCAATCGCACCGTTTATAGCATTTTTGGGTGTTGTGATGGTTGTTTTTCTAAAACAGCCGAAGGTAAGAAACATAGGAGGTATTTTAGCTGGTCTTGGTGTTCTTTTTATCGGAATGGAAATGATGAGCACCGCAATGATGCCGCTGCGGGATTCCAAAGCATTTATTGATATGATGACGAAGTTTTCAAATCCACTGCTTGGAATTTTGGCAGGTGCCATTTTCACAGCACTGATCCAGTCTTCATCGGCATCGGTCGGAATCCTTCAGGCACTTGCAACAAGTGGGGCAATTTCTTTTTCCGGGGCGGTGTATGTGTTGTTTGGACAAAATATCGGTACCTGTATCACGGCAGTGTTAGCGTCCATTGGTACAGGGCGGAACGCAAAGCGGACGACAATCATCCATCTTTCGTTTAATATCATAGGAACTGCAGTTTTTACCATACTCTGTATGCTGACACCGCTGACATCCTGGGTTGGGGGATTTACACCGGCAAATCCGGCTGCACAGATCGCCAACATGCATACGCTGTTTAATATCGTAACAACGATATTGCTGTTACCGGCAGGAAATCTATTGGCAAAACTGGCAGAAAAAATTCTGCCGGACGTGGACGAGCCTGAGGAAGGGATGTATTTAAAATATTTAAAAAATACAAAACCGGTGACAGAGGGAAAAATTGGTGTATCAGCGATCAATTTTGAACTGACACACAAAGAGATTGCAAGAATGCTTGAGATTGCAAAGAAAAATGTCGCAGACAGTTTTACGGCATTTTTAAACTGTGATGACGGGTTTATTCCAAAAGTGGAAGAAAAAGAAGAGTATGTGGACTTTTTAAACCGGGAGATCTCCAAGTACATATCCACAAATATGGCGCATGAGTCCAATACACGGGGGAGCAGGATTTTAAGTGCCTATTTTAAAGTGACCAGTAACGTAGAAAGAATCAGCGACCATGCAATGAATATCTGTGGATATTCAGAGTGGCTGAAAGAAAAAGATGTCAGGTTTTCACAGGAAGTACGGGAAGAAATCCTGCAGATGCAGCAGACCTGCGAAGAACTTCTGACTTTGCTTTTAAATGAAAATATGGAGGCACTCGACGAATTAAGCCGTGTCTCAGCACTCGAACAAAAGATGGATGACATGACAGAGGATTATAGAAATCGTATGATGCACCGGATACAGGAAGGAACGGCATCGGGTGAAGGGAGTGTTCTCTACACGGAAATGCTCACGGATTTTGAAAGAATCGGAGATCATGCATTAAACATTGCACAAGAGATGACAGAAGTAAGATTGGCAGAATAACAGGATTTGGAGGATGGATATGTCATTTTTAAAAGAGGTGCTGCGCGGAATTGCAATTGGTGTTGCCAATATCATTCCGGGTGTCAGCGGAGGAACCATGATGGTTTCTATGGGGATTTATGGGGATGTGATCGGGGCGGTAACGGGAATGCCAAAACATTTCTGGAAGAGCGTAAAGTTTTTGCTTCCCTATGCGATTGGCATGCTGATTGGAATCGGCGGACTGTCATTTGCAATCGGATATTTCTTTTTGGAATTTCCATTTGAGACGGCAATGCTGTTTATTGGACTGATCTTTGGCGGAGTACCGCTATTGCTGCCCAAAATCATGGGAAAGCGGATCACATTTTCAGAGACGCTGCTGTTTGTTTTGTTTTTTGGTCTGGTCGTCTGGATGCAGTTCTGGAAACAGGGAACAGATGTTGCCTTAGAGCCGGGAATAAAAAACAGTATCTCGCTGTTTGTGGTTGGAACGGTAGCTGCGGCAACGATGGTGATTCCCGGGGTCAGTGGTTCAATGCTGTTGATGTCTCTGGGATATTATACGCCGATCATAAACAGAATCAGCGGTTTTTTGGCAGCATTACCGGCTCTTAAGTGGGAGGAGCTGTTCGCCTGTGCAGCAGTGCTCATCCCATTTGGTATCGGTGTGGTGCTTGGAATATTTCTTGTATCAAAACTTGTGGAATATTTATTGAAGAAACAGGAGAGGAAAACGTATTTTGCAATTATGGGGCTGGTCACTTCATCGCCGATTGCAGTGTTATCCGGGATGAATATCGTTTCTATCGGTTTTGGACAGCTGCTGCTTGGAATATTACTCTTTATTGGCGGTTTTTTTATTGCAAACATACTTGGAAAATAAAATAGTACAATAGAAATAAAAATAATCAGACAATAATAAAAAAAGTGCGAAAAAATTAATCAATTTTTTTGCGCTTTTTTATTTGAAAAATAGAAAAATGTGTTACAATAGATAGGTACTAACGATTACCTTGGGGGTATTGTATGCAGGATAAAGATTCAGAAGTACTGAATTACCAGAGAAAGCGGAGAAAGCGGATCACGAAAATCCGATACAGTATCATACTGATTGTGGCAGGATGGATCGTTCTGTCCATGATATTGGTTGTGGTGCTATTTGTGAAGATGACGTCGCTGGAACATAAGCTGGATCAGCTGGTGACAAGCAGCAGTGAGCAGAACACGGATCAGATTAATGCCGGAGCGGCCGCAGATCTGAATGGTGGTGTGATAGCAGAGGGGACAGAGACAACAGAAGAGATGCAGACGGAGATGACATGGGATAAAGTAACACCTCCTGCATCCGGGATTTCCGATGAGGACAATCTGGCATCGGAAGGAGATTTACATAAAGTATACTTAACGTTTGATAATGTGCCATCGGAACACACATCTGAGATTCTGGATGTGCTGCAGGCATATGGCGTAAAAGCTACTTTTTTTGTGAATGGAAACCAGGATGAAGAAATGCTTCCTGTCTATCAACGTATTGTGGATGAGGGACATACACTTGGCATGAATTCGTATTCCAACCAGTATAGTGTGATTTACCAGTCGGAAGATGCGTTCGAACAGGATTATATGACATTGAAGAATTTTTTGAAACAGACCACGGGAGTGGATAGTCTTTACTATCGTTTTCCGGGAGGAAGCAGCAATCTCATCAGTAACGTACCGATGGATTACTTTATTCATTATCTTAATACACAGGGAATTATTTATTATGACTGGAATGTATCGGCAGGAGATGGCGCCTCGACCGCATATACTTCTGAGGAAATAGTTGAAAATGTGACAGATGATGTAGTAAAATATAAAACGTCGGTGGTTTTACTGCATGACGGAACGGATAAGTCAGCAACGGTAGAAGCTTTAGGACCTTTGATTGAAGCTTTAGAGGGAATGGGCGCACAAATATTACCGATTGATGAAGATACACAGGTTATTCAGTATGTGAAAGCAGACACAGTGGAATAACTGAGAATAAATGGAGGAATGAACATGGGATTTTTCAAGGATTTTAAAGATGACTTCTCACAGGCAGTCAATGAACTGATGCCTGCAGATGACAACCTGGAAACCAGCACGAATGAAGATGACGTTGAGGTTAATACGTTAGAAGGCGAAGTGGATGTTGAGACAGAACTTTCCAAGCTGGATGGTCTGTTAGAACAGGTGACAAAGCAGGAAGCTGAGAAAGTTGCTGCAGCAAGAAGCGCCGCAGAGATGGCAGCAAGGAATGCAAGTGCCCCGACAGAAAGAGCAGCAGTACCTGTGCCTGCATCTGTACCTGAACCAGAAAGAAATGAAACAGTTTCAAATATTACAAAAGCAACCCAGGAGGAAAGAAAAATGGCTGACAATACAACAGCACCTGTAACTAATAACCAGAGCGCACCGGTATCTGATGAGGTATCCGTAATCACAGAGGGAACGATCATCAAAGGTGATATTGTATCAAACGGTTCCTTGGATGTAAGAGGACAGGTAGAAGGAAATGTGGGATGCAACGGCAAATTAGTTGTAACCGGCGTTGTAAATGGAAACAGCAGTGCATCTGAATTTTTTGCAGACGCTGCAAAGATTGAGGGAGAGGTTGTCAGTACAGGAACCATTAAGATCGGTCTTGGTTCTGTGATCATCGGTAATGTGACCTCTACTTCTGCAGTGATTGCCGGAGCCATCAAAGGTGATATTGATGTACAGGGACCGGTTGTTGTGGATACATCCGCAGTTGTTATGGGTAACATCAAATCACGTTCTGTACAGATCAACAATGGTGCGGTAATCGAAGGATTCTGCTCACAGTGCTACTCTGACGTGGATGTACAGAGCCTGTTCAATGGTAATGCTCAGAAAGGAAACGAGTAATCGAATATGAAGAGAGTATTCTTAAAATTAAGCGGTGAAGCTTTAGCCGGTGAAAAACATACCGGATTTGATGAACCGACTGTCACAGAAGTGGCAAGACAGGTAAAACAGATTACAGATCAGGGCATCCAGGTCGGCATCGTGATCGGCGGAGGTAATTTCTGGAGAGGAAGAACCAGTGAAACCATCGACCGTACAAAGGCAGACCAGATAGGAATGCTTGCAACAGTTATGAACTGTATCTATGTTTCTGAAATTTTCCGTTCCGTTGGAATGAAAACACAGATCCTGACACCATTTGAGTGTGGAAGCATGACAAAACTGTTTTCAAAGGATCGTGCAAATAAGTATTTTGAAAAAGGAATGGTCGTATTTTTTGCAGGAGGAACCGGACATCCGTATTTCTCCACAGATACAGGCATTGTGCTCCGTGCGATTGAGATGGAGGCAGAGGGCATCTATCTTGCAAAAGCAATCGATGGTGTCTACGACAGTGATCCAAAGATCAATCCTTCTGCTGTAAAATACAGCGAAGTATCCATACAGGAAGTGATCGATCGTAAACTTGCAGTGGTTGACCTGACTGCGTCGATCATGTGTATGGAAAATAAAATGCCGATGTTCGTTTTTGGACTGAACGAGGAAAACAGCATTGTAAAAGCCATGACTGGCGATTTTAACGGTACAAAAGTAACCGTGTAACAAAGAACCGTGAAAGGTATGGAGTAAAAATATGGATGAGAGATTAGTTCAGTTTGATGAAAAAATGCAGAAAACAATGAATAACCTGTCAGAGGAGTTCGGAAGCATCCGTGCAGGACGTGCCAATCCGCATGTCCTTGATAAGTTAAAAGTTGATTATTATGGAACACCGACTGCAATTCAGCAGGTGGCAAACGTCAATGTTCCGGAACCGAGAATGATTCAGATCCAGCCATGGGAAGCTTCTATGGTAAAAGAAATCGAGAAAGCGATCTTAACGTCAGATCTTGGAATCAATCCGACAAATGATGGAAAAGTGATTCGTCTTCTTTTTCCGGAACTCACTGAGGAAAGACGTAAAGAACTGGCAAAGGATGTTAAGAAAAAAGGCGAGAATGCAAAAGTAGCAATCCGTAATATCCGTCGTGATGCCAATGATTCTTTCAAGAAATTAAGCAAGTCTGCCGATGTGTCCGAGGACGAAGTGAAAGAGTTAGAGGACGGCGCACAGAAAATGACAGATAAATATATCACTGAGATCGACAAGGCTGTTGAGGCAAAAACAAAAGAGATCCTGACAGTTTAGGGATTTTTGTATAGAACATAGAGGTGAGGACATGACAATGGCGTGTCCTCATTTTCACTTTATGAATGAATGCAGGCACAAAGTATGCAGGTTATGGAAAGGCGTGGTGATTACAATGAAAATTCCGCAGCATGTAGCAATTATCCTTGACGGGAACGGAAGATGGGCAAAAAGTAAGGGAATGCCCAGAAACTATGGTCATACGGTTGGGGCAAAAAATGTGGAAACAGTCTGCAAAGCAGCACATGATATGGGAATTAAATATCTGACTATGTATGCTTTTTCGACAGAAAACTGGAACAGACCGGAGGGAGAGGTGGCAGCACTCATGAAGCTGCTGGAAAGTTATCTGAAGAACTGTATTAAAACAGCAGATAAAAATAATATGCGTGTACGCGTGATCGGGGATACCACACGTTTGAGTGCCCGGTTCCAGAAACAGATCGTGGAGCTGGAAGCAGCTTCTGCAAAAAATGATGGATTGAATCTTCAGATTGCAATCAATTATGGAAGCAGGGATGAGATGATTCGTGCAATGAAAAAAATGTATCATGATATGGAGAATGGCTCAAGGCAGGTATCAGAATTAAATGAGGATATGTTTGCCTCGTATCTGGATACGGCAGGAATCCCGGATCCGGATCTTTTGATCCGTACAAGCGGAGAGCAGCGTCTTTCGAACTATCTGTTATGGCAGCTTGCGTACAGTGAATTTTATTTTACCGATGTGCCATGGCCGGATTTTGGAAAAGAGGAATTAGAAAAAGCTGTGGAAGCGTATAATAAGAGAGACAGACGATTTGGCGGACTGGCAGAGGAAGCGAAATAGACCGAAAGAAGAAAGGGCAGGTTTTCATATATGTTTAAGACAAGACTGTTGAGCGGCATCGTGTTGGTGGCAGCCGCGTTAGTACTTATTATCACGGGGGGAGATGTGTTACTCTTTTCGACGTTACTTATTTCCTATATAGGAATGTTTGAGTTATACCGCATTTTTCATGTGGAAAAAGAACTGCCAGGAATCGTGGGGTATCTTGCGGCGACCGTATTTTACTGTAATCTGAAATGGGCATTTCTGCCGGATCTTATGGTAGTCGTTTTAGGATTCCTGATGGCATTGATGTTTGTCTATGTATTTACTTATCCGAAATATAAGACGGAGCAGATGTTAGCTGTATTTTTCGGTGTGTTTTATGTGGCTGTGATGCTTTCTTATGTATATCAGACGAGAATGCTCACCGCGGGTGCCTATATCGTATGGCTGATCTTTTTGTGCTCCTGGGGATGTGATACCTGTGCGTACTGTGTTGGTATGCTGATTGGAAAACATAAAATGTCTCCGAAGTTAAGTCCGAAAAAATCTGTGGAAGGAGCAATCGGTGGAGTGGTCGGTGCTGCACTTTTAACTGTGATCTATGGCATGATCTTTAAAAATGCGATGGGTGTTACCACACAGCATGTATGGATCATGGCGGCGATCAGTGCGGTTGGAGCGTTGATCTCCATGGTAGGTGATCTGACTGCGTCTGCGATCAAGAGAAACTATGAGATCAAGGATTATGGAAAGCTGATCCCAGGACACGGCGGTATCCTGGACCGCTTTGACAGTGTGATTTTTACGGCGCCGATGATTTATTTTCTTGCAGCAAATTTTATTGTATTGTAAACAGAGGATATTAGTGTGAAAAATAAGCTTGATAGCTTATTTTTCGCACGGCTATTTGTTTCTGAGCAAAACAAATAGCTTTGATGGCAAGGCATAAAAAATATGCCTCCGAGAATTTGAGATTCTCGTCGCCTCTTCGCAACAAGTTGCTTAGAAAAGAGGATTTGTATGAAAAAAATAGCAATCTTAGGCTCGACAGGTTCAATCGGAACACAGACACTTGATATCGTAAGAGAACAGAAAGATATCGAGGTCGTTGCACTTGCGGCAGGAAGTAATATTACATTATTAGAGCAACAGATCAGGGAGTTTTCCCCGAAACTGGTATGTGTTTTCAAAGAGGAAGCCGCAGAAGCATTAAAGATTAAAATTGCGGATACGGACACAAAAGTGGTTTCAAAGATGGAAGGACTGATTGAAGTCGCAGTTCATCCGGAGAGTGAGATCTTAGTTACCGCGATCGTTGGCATGATGGGGATCCGTCCGACAGTTGCAGCAATCAAGGCTGGCAAAAAAATTGCACTTGCAAATAAAGAAACACTAGTGACGGCAGGACACATCATCATTCCGCTGGCAAAAGAATATCATGTGCCGATCCTTCCGGTGGACAGTGAACACAGCGCGATTTTCCAGTCACTGCAGGGCAATGAGAGCAACCGTATTGAAAAAATCCTTCTGACGGCATCCGGCGGACCATTTCGCGGAAAAAACGCGGAGGATCTTGCAGAGATGAAAGTGGAGGACGCCTTAAAACATCCGAACTGGTCGATGGGAAGAAAAATAACAATTGATTCCTCGACACTGGTCAACAAGGGACTTGAGGTCATGGAGGCAAAATGGCTTTTTGGTGTGGAATTAGATCAGATCGAAGTGGTCGTTCATCCGCAGAGTGTGATCCATTCTGCGGTGCAGTATGAGGATGGAGCAGTGATTGCCCAGCTTGGAACACCGGATATGCGTCTGCCGATCCAGTATGCACTCTATTATCCGGAGCGCAGAAAAATGTCAGGAAAGAGACTGGATCTTTTTGAACTGGGAAGTCTGACGTTTGAACGGCCGGATACAAAGACCTTCCGGGGACTGGCGTTAGCATACGATGCAATGAGAAAGGGTGGCAGTCAGCCAACCGTATTTAATGCGGCGAACGAGCGTGCAGTGGCAATGTTTTTAGACCGTAGGATCAGCTATCCGCAGATCACGGAGATCATTGAGGACTGCATGGAGCATGTGGCATATATCAGCGATCCGACTTTAGATCAGGTATTAGAAACAGAGCAGGCAGTATACGAATATATCGGGCAGAAATGGGCTTAGAGGCAGAATGGAAAGGAATTAAAAACGGATGAAAATTATTATCGCATTATTGATCTTCAGTATCATTATTATATTTCATGAACTTGGACATTTTTCACTGGCAAAGGCAAATGGGATCCGTGTCAATGAGTTCTGTCTCGGACTTGGACCGACGATTTTGGGCGTGACGAAGGGAGAAACGAAATATTCCTTAAAACTGCTTCCGTTTGGAGGTGCCTGTATGATGGAGGGAGAAGACGGCGAGAGTACAGATGACCGGGCATTTGGCAAAAAGTCTGTCTGGGCAAGGATCAGTGTGGTTGCCGCCGGACCGGTGTTTAACTTTATCATGGCATTTGTCTTTTCTTTTATCCTTCTTTCCTGCAATGGATATGATGTCCCTAAGATCACAGAGGTCAGCGAGGGCTTTGCAGCGGAACAGGCAGGTATGCAGGCGGGGGATGTCATTGTAAAAATGAACGGAAAACATATTCATTTTTACCGGGAAGTCAGTTCTTACTCCATGTTCCATGCGGGGGAGACCGTGGAAGTGACTTATGAGCGTGACGGAAAAAGATATACGGCAGAGCTGACACCTCTGTATGATGAAGAACTTGGCAGATACCGCTATGGTTTTGTCGGCGGTGAAGTGGAGAAAGGAAATGTGTTTAAGAATCTTCTGTACAGTGGATATGAGGTAAAATACTGGATCGATACGACGTTTGGAAGCTTAAAAATGCTTGCCACAGGCGGTGTTACCTTAAATGATATGAGTGGTCCGGTCGGGCTTGTCGATGCGATCGGTGACAGCTATGAGGAGAGTGTTTCCTACGGTTATTATGCGGCATTTTTACAAATGCTCTATATCTGTATTCTGATCTCGGCAAACCTTGGTGTTATGAATCTGCTGCCGCTTCCGGCATTGGACGGTGGACGACTGGTGTTTCTGATCGTTGAGGCGATCCGGGGGAAAAAGGTTGATCCGGACAAAGAGGGCATGGTGCATTTTATAGGACTTATGCTTTTAATGCTTTTGATGGTGGTTGTAATGTTTAACGATATTCGAAAAATTTTCATGTAGAGGTGAAAGTACAGTGAAAACAAAAACAGTAAAAATCGGTTCGAAAGTGATCGGGGGCGGTAATCCGATCCTGATTCAGTCAATGACAAATACAAAGACAGAGGACATCGCTGCGACAGTGGCACAAATCAATAAACTTGCGGCAGCAGGCTGTGATATCATAAGATGTGCAGTGCCGACAATGGAAGCTGCCGAAGCATTGACAGAGATCAAAAAACAGGTGGAGATCCCGGTCGTGGCAGATATTCATTTTGATTACCGTCTGGCGATCGCAGCAATCGAGCACGGTGCAGATAAGATCCGTATCAATCCGGGAAACATCGGAAGCAGAGAGCGCGTACAGGCGGTCGTGGATGCGGCAAAAGAGCGGCAGATCCCGATTCGTGTCGGTGTCAACAGTGGTTCTTTAGAAAAAGATCTGGTAGAAAAATACCATGGCGTGACAGCAGAAGGAATCGTTGAGAGTGCGCTGGATAAAGTAAAAATGATTGAGGATATGGGATACGATAACCTTGTTATCAGCATCAAATCCTCGGACGTTATGATGTGTGTGAAAGCACATGAGCTGATTGCAGAAAAAACTGATCACCCGCTGCATGTAGGCATCACCGAAGCCGGAACGATCAGCAGTGGAAATATCAAATCCGCAATCGGACTTGGACTGATTTTACATCAGGGCATCGGTGATACGATCCGCGTTTCACTGACCGGAGATCCGTTAGAGGAAATCAAATCCGCAAAGCTGATCTTAAAGACATTAGGACTGCGCAAGGGCGGTATTGAGGTTGTATCCTGTCCGACCTGTGGAAGAACCAGGATCGATCTGATCGGACTTGCAAACCAGGTCGAAAATATGGTTGCCGATATCCCGTTAGACATCAAAGTTGCCGTTATGGGCTGTGTGGTCAACGGACCGGGTGAGGCAAAAGAGGCGGATATCGGAATTGCCGGAGGTATCGGGGAAGGACTGATCATCAAACATGGAGAGGTCTACAAGAAAGTACCGGAATCCGAACTGTTAGAGAGCCTTCGCTATGAACTGCTGCACTGGAATGAAAATTAGGTGTTACTGGTCACACGGAATGTGTGAACAAGCAACAATTAAGTAAGTTGGAGTTGGGTAAAACATGACAAAAATGTTTTTTGATGTATTTCCGACACTGGAAGTGAATGGAGATATGAAAAAACTGTTATCAGAGACGGAAGTTACCAGGGTCGGAATGAATCATGAGAAAGATCATATCCGTATCTATTTAAATGGAACACGTCTTATCCATAAAAAGAATATCTATCAGCTGGAAAAAAACATACATGATCAGATTTTTAAAAACCGGCAAATGGACGTTAAAGTCATTGAAAAATATCAGTTGTCAGAGCAGTATACTGCAGAAAAACTGATGGATCTGTATAAGGACAGTATTTTAGAGGAATTAAAAAATTACAGTCTGATGGAATATAATCTGCTGCGCTCCGCCAAAATGGAGTTTACAGGAGATTCCCATCTGCTCCTGACTCTTGAAAACACGATCATTGCACAGACCAGATCACATGAGATCGTTGAATTTTTAGAGAAAGTGGTGTGTGAACGCTGTGGACTTGACCTTTCCGTAGAACTTGCTTTTGAGGAACCGAAAGAGAGCAAACACAAGAAAAACAGTGATTTACAGATCCAGTTTGAAATCAAAAATATTTTAAAACGTGTACAGCTTCATGAGGAGAGTGCACCGGCAAAGGCAGAAGAAGTACAGCCCGGGAATGACGTACAGACGGCTGACACATCCACGAAAACTGCCACAAAAGAACAAAATCATTCAAAAGAATCTGCTGCAGGAAATAATGCAGGAAACGCGAACGGAAAGGGAGAAAATTCGTTTGGCAAAAAAGAATTCCGCAAAAAATACGATGGCGGATCCTACGGTGGATATAAAAAATCAGATAACCCGGATGTGCTCTATGGAAAAGATTTTGAAGATGAGACGATTCCAATCGAGAAGATTGTCGGGGAGATGGGAGAGGTTACGATACGCTGTCAGGTCATGACACTTGAGACGAGAGAGATCCGTAATGAAAAAACGATCGTGATCATGTCAGTCACGGATTTCACGGACTCCATTGTTTTAAAGATTTTTACCAGAAATGACCAGCTTCCGGAATTGCTTGAGGGGGTGAAAAAAGGTGCTTTCCTAAAGATCAAAGGCGTCACGACCATCGACAAATTTGACAGTGAGCTTACGATAGGTTCGATCGTCGGCATCAAAAAAATCCCGGATTTTACCTCAGTCCGTATGGATACGAGCCCGGAGAAACGTGTAGAGCTTCACTGTCATACCAAGATGAGCGATATGGATGGTGTCTCTGAGGTAAAAGATATCGTAAAGCGTGCGATGAAATGGGGACATAAGGCGATTGCAATCACCGACCATGGGGATGTACAGGCGTTCCCGGATGCAAACCATGCGATCTCACCGGATGATGACTTCAAGGTGATCTATGGTGTGGAGGCATATTTGGTGGATGATTTAAAGGATATCATCACCAACTCGAAAAACCAGAATCTCGATGACACCTATGTGGTGTTTGACCTTGAGACGACCGGATTTTCGCCGGATAAAAATAAGATCATAGAGATCGGTGCAGTGAAAGTGGTGCACGGCGAGATCACAGAACGTTTTTCTACGTTCGTCAACCCGGAAGTGCCGATCCCGTACCGGATCGAGGAACTGACTTCCATCCGAGACGATATGGTGATCGATGCACCGAAGATAGAGACGATCCTGCCACAGTTTATGGAGTTCTGTGGGGATGCAATCATGGTCGCACACAATGCAGATTTTGATATGAGTTTTATCATCAAAAACTGTGAGAGACAGGGAATCGAGAAAGAATTTACGATCATTGATACGGTTGCTTTAGCACGAATTTTGCTGCCACAGTTAAACCGTTTTAAACTCGATACTGTAGCAAAAGCGCTGGGAGTTTCTCTGGAAAATCACCACCGTGCCGTGGATGATGCGGGATGTACGGCGGAGATCTTTGTGAAATTTGTAAAGATGCTCCACGACCGCGGCATGGAGACTTTAGATCAGGTCAACCAGATGGGACAGGCTTCGCCGGAGACCATCATGAAAATGAACACTTATCATGCGATCATTCTTGCGACAAACGATATCGGGCGCATCAATCTGTACCGTCTGATTTCTCTGTCACATCTGACCTACTATAACAAGAGACCGCGTATTCCAAAGAGTGAGTTTGTAAAATACCGTGAAGGATTGCTGCTTGGATCAGCATGTGAGGCGGGAGAACTCTACCGTGCAATCGTGGGTGGACGGCCGGAGGAGGAAATCATAAGACTGGTAAAATTTTATGATTATTTAGAAATCCAGCCGCTTGGCAATAATGAGTTTATGTTAAAAAGCGACAAAGAATCCGTCAGCACGATCGAGGAACTGCAGGATATCAACCGCCGTATTGTAAAACTGGGAGAAACGTTTGGAAAACTGGTTGTTGCGACCTGTGACGTGCATTTCCTTGACCCGGAGGATGAGATTTACCGCCGTATCATCATGGCGGGAAAAGGATTTAAGGATGCGGATGACCAGGCGCCGCTTTACCTTCGGACGACAGAGGAGATGCTAAAGGAATTTGAATATCTTGGCTCGGCAAAAGCGGAGGAAGTCGTCATTACTAACCCGAACAAGATCGCGGATATGTGTGAGAAGATCGCACCTGTGCGCCCGGATAAATGTCCGCCGGTCATCGAAAATTCTGACCAGATGCTGCGTGATATCTGTTATACCAAGGCACACAGTATGTATGGCGAAGAGCTTCCTGCAATCGTAAAGGAGCGTCTGGATCGTGAGTTGAACTCTATTATTTCCAACGGATATGCGGTTATGTACATCATTGCACAGAAACTGGTATGGAAGTCAAACGAGGATGGATATCTGGTAGGATCGCGTGGTTCAGTAGGTTCGTCCTTTGCGGCGACAATGTCCGGTATCACGGAGGTCAATCCACTCCAGGCACATTATCGCTGCCCAAATTGTAAATACAGTGATTTTGATTCGCCGGAGGTCAAGGCATTTTCCGGCAGGAGCGGCTGTGATATGCCGGATAAGATTTGTCCGGTCTGCGGCGAAAAACTAGTCAAGGACGGATTTGATATCCCGTTTGAGACATTCCTTGGATTCAAGGGAAATAAGGAGCCGGATATCGACTTGAACTTCTCCGGTGAGTACCAGAGTAAAGCGCATGCGTACTGTGAGGTTATTTTCGGTTACGGACAGACCTTCCGTGCCGGTACGATCGGTACACTTGCCGATAAAACGGCATTTGGTTATATCAAGAATTATTACGAGGAGCGCGGCATCCACAAGAGAAACTGTGAGATCGACCGTATCGTACAGGGATGTGTCGGCGTCCGCAGAACGACCGGACAGCATCCGGGAGGTATCGTTGTACTTCCGGTGGGAGAGGAGATCAATACTTTTACCCCGGTACAGCATCCGGCAAACGATATGACGACTGCGACAGTCACCACACATTTTGATTACCACTCGATCGACCACAACCTGTTGAAACTCGATATTCTCGGGCACGATGATCCGACCATGATCCGTATGTTGCAGGACTTAACGGGAATCGATCCGGTTACGATCCCGCTTGATGATGAGGCGGTCATGTCTTTGTTTAAAAATACGTCAGCGCTTGGTGTTACGCCGGAGGATATCGGCGGGATCCCGCTTGGATGTCTCGGTATTCCGGAGTTTGGTACAGAGTTCGCCATGCAGATGGTTATCGATGCCAAGCCGCAGGAGTTTTCGGATCTGATCCGTATCTCCGGTCTGTCCCACGGTACAGACGTTTGGCTCGGCAATGCGCAGACTTTAATCGAACAGGGACTGGCAACGATTTCCACTGCGATCTGTACACGAGATGATATCATGATCTATCTGATCCAGATGGGACTTGACAGTGAGCAGTCCTTTACGATCATGGAGTCGGTTCGAAAAGGAAAAGGACTAAAGGAAGAGTGGAAAGAAGAGATGCGTGCACATGACGTGCCGGAGTGGTACATTGATTCCTGTTTAAAGATTAAATACATGTTCCCGAAAGCACATGCGGCGGCTTACGTTATGATGGCATGGCGTATCGCATACTGTAAAGTATATTATCCGCTTGCCTATTATGCGGCATATTTTTCAATCCGTGCGACCGGATTCAACTATGAGATCATGTGTCAGGGAAGAGAGCGCCTTACTTATTTCCAGAAAGATTATGAGCGCAGAAAAGATTCGCTTTCCAAGAAGGAACAGGATGTATACCGTGACATGAAGATTGTACAGGAAATGTATGCGCGGGGATTTGATTTCACACCGATCGATATTTACCGTGCAAAACCGGACCGTTTCCAGATCATTGACGGAAAACTGATGCCGGCATTAAATACGATCGACGGTATGGGAGATAATGCTGCGATCGCTGTGGCGGAAGCGGCAAAAGATGGAAAATTCTTATCCAGAGACGATTTCAGACAGAGAACAAAGGCAACTAAGACGGTCATTGATCTGATGGGAGATTTAGGACTGCTCGGTGATATGCCGGAGTCCAATCAGCTCTCACTGTTTGATTTTGCATAGAAAAAACACAGGGGATAACGGAAGTCCCCTGTGTTTTTTTGAACATAAAACGAAACTGTGGATCCGGTGCAGGATTATTTGTCAGAAGAACCAGTTCCCGGATTAAAGACCTCAACGTCAGACGGATCAGCAATCGGTGTTCGATACATCACACCGGATGCAAAATCCCTGAAATAGACATCTGTTTCCGTTGCATTGATGTTGGTATAATTGCCTTCTGCGATCACGGTGTAATCACTGCCGTCGGTTTTCATCCGGCAGAGTGCAGGAGTGCTTGTACTGTTACGCTGGAAATAAATATAGTTTCCGGTAATGTTATAACAGTCAATGCGGTCGTCGCTGAGTGTTGTGATGGCCGAACTGCCGGAGAGATCTGTGCTTGCAAGTGTATAATTATTTTCATTGTCCAAGAAAAAGATCGTATCACCGATTACGGCTGGCATGTAATAATTGCCTTTCAGAACGAGCTCCGAGGTGTCAGTAACAGTGTCAAAACGCCAGATATTGTGATCGTTTGATACGCCATTGAAATAAATGTACTGTCCGACGACGGAGCATGGACGGTACGGTGTCTTGTCTACCTGATGACTGTCTGCCCCGTCGATGCCGACTTCATAGAAAGTGGTAAAGTCTTTGTCATCATAGTGAAGGTAATAAACCTTATTTCCGACTAAAGAGGCATAAAGACTCGCGGAAGAATCAAGGAGAATGCTCTTTTTATGTTTGCTGCGGTCAAGCCGGCAGAGACTGTCTGTATTGATCGTCAAAAAGGAAAACGGTTCTGTAAAAACCGGATTGTTGCGCACATAGTAAATATAATTGTCATCTGCATTGATAAAGGTGGCAACATCATCAGAAATCTTTGTAAGGTCTGAACCGTCGCTGTTCATTGAGTATAGTTTGCTGCTGTCGGAAGGGTTTGCAAAATAAATCGTGCCGTCGGCTGCTGTGCAGAAGATGCCGGCATTGTAGAGATTGCCAGCCGTGTTGCCGTTTATGTAATCGTCATTGAATTTTGTCTCGTTTGATTTGTGGTGGTAGACACCAAAACCGACACCGGCGGCGAGTACGAGGATAATTAAGAGAATCGTGATAACTTTTTTCATAAGGCCTCCATTCTGAGAGCATTTTATGCTGACGTGACAATGTGTTTGATTTGCTTCTCATCTGTGTTTATTATAGCATTTTCAGAGCACGAATACTATATTTTTCATATGGAATATGACTTTTTCTGCCCTTGATATTGCTACGTTAATGTAATATAGTAGAAGTAATACTAAAAATAAAGGTGGAATCCATGAAAGATTTAAAAGAATTAAGAGACCAGATCGATGTCATTGACAGACAGATCGTAGATTTATATCAGGAGAGAATGGAGATTGCTGCGGGTGTTGCAGAATATAAGATCAATACCGGCAAAAAAGTATTTGATAAAGAACGCGAAGATTCAAAACTTGCAACGCTGACAGCACTTGGCAAAACAGATTTTAATAAACACGGGATCCGTGAATTGTTTGAGCAGATCATGTCGATGAGCAGAAAACGCCAGTATCAGCTTTTGACAGCGCATGGAATGTATGAAAAACCGGATTTTACAGAAGTGGAAAGTTTAGATTATCACAATGCGCGTATTGTGTTTCAGGGGACAGAGGGTGCGTACAGCCAGCTTGCATTGAGAGAGTACTTTGGAGAGCAGACGGACAGTTATCATGTGGAAACCTGGCGTGATGCCATGGAGGCGATCAAAAACGGAGAGGCAGATTATGCGGTGCTTCCGATTGAGAATTCTTCAGCGGGCATCGTATCTGAAAATTATGACCTGATGGTAGAATACGATAACTGCATCGTCGGGGAGCAGATTATCCAGATCAATCATGCACTGCTTGGACTTCCGGATGCAGAACTTTCCGATATCACGGATGTCTATTCCCACCCGCAGGCACTGATGCAGTGCGGCAGATATCTTGAGAGCCACCGGGAATGGGAAAAACATAGTCTGAAAAATACTGCCATGGCGGCAAAAAAAGTAAAAGAGGACGGCAAAAAACATAAGGCGGCGATCGCAAGCAGCCTGACTGCTGATATCTATGGACTGAAAGTGCTGGATGAATGTATTCAGGATAATAAGATGAATGCAACCCGTTTTATTATCGTATCCGGCAAACGCGTTTTCACTTCAAAGGCGGAAAAGATCAGTATCTGCTTTGAAGGTATGCATGAGAGTGGTTCCCTTTACCATATGCTGTCCCATTTTATTTACAATGGCATCAACATGAACCACATTGAATCAAGACCGGTACAGGGGAAAAACTGGGAGTACCGTTTCTTTGTCGACTTTGAGGGTAATTTAAATGATGCAGCAGTGCAGAATGCCTTAAGAGGTCTGGCAGAGGAAACGCTTGGACTTAAGATTCTTGGAAATTATTAGAACGAAAGAAATGTGTGGAAATAAGATTTGCACACGAAGAAATGGAGCAAAACATGAAAAGTACAAAAAACCTGATCTTATATAAAAACTTTGAAAATGGAAAATTATTTTATAACATGGCATGGATCATGGAAAACTATGAGAATGAATATTATAACAGAGAGGATATCGAGGCACTGCTTTACGAATGTTTTAACCAGTTGTCCGAACTTGCAGTAAGTCATGGATTTAAAGGAAATCTCTGGCATAATTTTATTGCATTTATTCTGGTCAATAACGAGAACGCATACAGCCGTGGATGTGAGATCCGGGGTGGTATGGAAGGCTCCGTCAATCAGATTGCACTGCATGATTTTAAGATCATGAAAGATTTATTTGATTTTGATTTTACAGAGCTGGCAAAAGATTATGAGATCGACTGCATGGATGCACTGCTTCATTATGAGAGTGCAGGCGACAGCGGAAAGCTTTTTAATAAAAGAATCCGTGACCGTATCTGTGAACTGACAGTAAAATTAGAGCAGGCGGCAGATGCAGGTGATTTTAAGGATGCTGTTACAGAGTTCTACGGAGAATTTGGTGTTGGAAAATTAGGCTTACATAAAGCATTTCGTGTGCTGCATAAAGAGGATGGAGCACAGATCGTACCGATCACAAACATTGCACATGTAAAATTAGATGATCTGGTCGGATATGAGATCGCAAAACAGAAACTGATCGACAATACAGAGAGCTTTGTCCGCGGAAAGGAGGCAAATAACTGCCTGCTTTACGGAGATGCAGGAACAGGAAAGTCCACCAGTATTAAGGCAATCGCCAATCAGTATTATGACAGGGGACTGCGTCTGATCGAGGTGTACAAGCATCAGTTCTGCGACTTAAATGATGTGATCGCACAGATCAAAAACCGCAATTACAAATTTATCATTTATATGGATGATCTGTCATTTGAGGAATTTGAGATCGAGTATAAATACTTAAAAGCAGTGATCGAGGGAGGACTTGAGAAGAAACCGGACAATGTTTTGATCTATGCGACCTCAAACAGACGTCATCTGATCCGCGAGACATTCTCCGACAAAGAGGAAGTGAGAGAGGACATGCATACTTCCGATACCGTACAGGAAAAGTTGTCTCTGTATGCAAGATTTGGCGTTTCCATTTATTTTGGTGCACCGAGCAAAAAAGAATTCCAGCATATCGTGGTATCCCTTGCAGAGAAAAACGGTATCACCATGGATGAGGAGACACTTCTTGCCGAGGCAAATAAATGGGAACTTGCCCACGGCGGACTCTCCGGAAGAACAGCACAGCAGTTTATTAATTATCTGCTTGGAAAACAGGAATAACATGTACGCATGAAGCAGGAGGATAAAATATGGCAATTCATACATTTGCAGCGATTTATATCGGCTCTTATGAGGTGAGCCTGAAAATTTTTGAGATCTCTGCCAGAAAAAACATCCGCAAAATTGATTATATCAGAAGCAGGATCGAGCTTGGGCGGGATGCGTATTCACGCGGTGTGATCGGATATGAGCTGGTGGAAGCACTCTGTGACACGTTAGAGCAGTTCACGAAGATCATGAAAGAGTATCAGGTGGATGGCTACGAGGCATATGCGGCTGCAGCACTCCGCGATGTGAGCAATGAATTGTTCATCTTAGACCAGATCCGCATCCGTACCGGACTGACGGTACATGTTTTAAGCAACTCGGAACACCGCTTTATCAGCTACAAATCGGTTGCGATGCGAAGTGAGTTTGAAGAACTGATCAAAACGGGGGCAGCAGTCGTGGATGTCGGTGGCGGCGGCATGCAGATTACTATCTTTTCAAAGGGCAAAGTCATTACGACACAGCATCTTGGACTTGGCACCATACGCATGCAGGAACAGCTTGCAAAAAAAAGCTGCAGCTTAGAGCAGTATGAGCTGCAGATTGAAGAACTGGTAGAAAAAGAGTTAAATGTGTTTATGGCAATGTTCACGGAACAGGTGAAAGTGAAGAATCTGATCATAATCGGAGATTATATCATGGAGGTTGCCGGAAAAGTCACCGGGAAGAAACATGAAAATCTGATGGAAACCAATGATTTTCTGGCATTTCTGGATGATCTTGACAAAAAGACTGTGGAACAGATTTCGGAAGAATTAAATTTATCAAATGAAAATGATTCCCTGATCATTCCGTACATGATCATTTTTAAATGCATGGCGCGCAAAATGAAAGCCGAAAAAATCTGGGCACCGGGTGTCATTGTGAGCGATGGTATTGCATATGATTATGCACAGAAGCATAAGCTATGCAAACCGGTCCATGATTTTGATGCAGATGTCATCTCGGCTGCAAGGAATCTGTCCGCCCGCTATATGAGCTACTCACCGCATATTGATGCACTGACACAGATGGCAACGCTGATTTTTGACACAATGAAAAAAATCCATGGACTGGGAAAGAGAGAGCGGCTTTTACTTCAGGTGGCAGCAATCCTGCATGACTGCGGAAAGTATATCAGTCTTGCAAACGGACCGCTGTGTTCCTATGACATTATTATGGCGTCGGAAATCATCGGTCTTACACATATGGAACGTGAGATCGTGGCGTATACGGTTTTATACAATACCTATCCGCTGCCGGCCTATGAAGATTTTGAGAGTGATATCAGCCGTGAGAGTTATGTTGTCATTGCAAAACTTTCTGCAATTTTACGCGTATCCAATGCGATGGACCGCAGCCATAAGCAGAAATTCAAAAATGTGCGTGCAGCAGTAAAAGGAAAAGAACTGGTGATCACAATCGAGACAGATGATGATATCGCACTGGAAAAAGCACTGTTTGATGCGAAGGTTTCTTACTTTGAAAACATATTCAGCATAAAACCGGTGGTAAAGGAGAAACGTGTGTATTAAATGGAGGACACTATGGAAAAAGAAAAAGATTTTAAAAATCCACAGTATTACGAAAACAGAGAATTAAGCTGGTTAAAATTTGATAACCGCGTATTAAATGAAGCACGCGATAAGAGTATCCCGCTTTTGGAACGCCTGAAATTTGTCAGTATCACTTCCTCAAATCTGGATGAATTTTACATGGTGCGTGTTGCTTCCTTAAAAGATATGGTACATGCTAACTATAAGAAGAAAGACATTGCCGGAATGACGGCTTCAGAACAGCTTGCTGCCATCAACGAAAAAACAAGGGAGATGGTAGATCTGCAGTACAACACTTATAACAGGTCGCTGCTTCCGTTACTTAAGAAAGAACAGATCCATATTATAGATGCGTTTGAAGATCTGACTGAGGAACAGAAAAAGTTTGTGGACCGTTATTTTGAGGAAAATGTCTATCCGGTACTGACACCGATGGCGGTAGATGCATCGCGTCCGTTTCCGCTGATCCGCAATAAGACGTTAAATATTGCGGCACTTCTTTCTAAAAAGAATACAAAGAGCGAAAAACAGGAACTGGATTTTGCAACGGTACAGGTTCCGGGGGTCCTTCCGAGACTGGTACAGATCCCGTCAGAGGAAGAAAATGCAAAATGTTTTATTCTGTTAGAGCAGATCATCGAGAAAAATATTGACAAACTGTTTTTAAATTATGAAGTGCTCTGTGCTTATCCGTACCGTATCATGCGGAATGCCGATCTGACGATCGATGAGGACGAGGCTGAGGATCTGTTAAAAGAGATACAGAAACAGTTAAAAATGAGACAGTGGGGAGAAGTGATCCGTCTTGAGGTGGAGAGTGGAATTGACAAACGCCTGCTGCGTTTCTTAAAGGATGAACTGAAAGTTGCAGAAGAAGATATCTTCTGTATCCAGGGGCCGATCGATCTGACATTTCTGATGAAAATGTATGGACTTCCCGGCTGTGATCATCTGCGCTATAAACCGTATACGCCGCAGAAAAATCCAAAGATCGAACCGGGAGAAAATATCTTTGAATTGATCCGGAAGGGCGATATCTTCTTACATCATCCTTATCAGACCTTTGATCCGGTCGTTGATTTTATCCGTCAGGCGGCATCAGACCCGGATGTTCTTGCAATCAAACAGACACTTTACCGTGTCAGCGGCAATTCGCCGATCATTGCATCTTTGGCACAGGCAGCGGAAAATGGTAAACAGGTATCGGTTTTAGTGGAGTTAAAAGCACGTTTTGATGAGGAGAATAACATCGTCTGGGCAAAAAAACTTGAGCAGGCAGGCTGCCATGTTATCTATGGACTGGTGGGTCTGAAAACGCACAGTAAGATTGCGCTTGTTGTCCGCAGGGAGGAGGACGGTATCCGCAGATATGTTCATCTTGGAACCGGAAACTATAACGATTCGACGGCAAAATTATATACTGACTGTGGAATTTTTACCTGTAACGAGGCGATCGGCGAAGATGCGACAGCGGTATTTAACATGCTGTCCGGTTATTCCGAGCCGCTTTCCTGGAATGAACTTTCCCTGGCACCGATCTGGCTTCGTAATAAATTTATGAAACTGATCGGCAGAGAGACAGCACATGCGAAATGCGGACAGCCGGCACGCATTGTCGCGAAAATGAATTCGCTCTGTGACCCGGGGATCATTGCGGCACTTTATGAGGCATCGGCAGCAGGGGTAAAAATTCAGCTGATCGTGCGTGGTATCTGTTGCTTAAAAGTTGGCATCAAGGGTGTGAGTGAAAATATAGAAGTGCGCTCGATTGTCGGAAATTTTTTAGAGCACAGCAGAATTTTCTGGTTTGAGAATAACGGGGCAGACGAGGTGTATATGGGAAGTGCGGACTGGATGCCGCGTAACTTGGACCGCCGTGTTGAAATATTGTTCCCTGTTCTGGATGATGAGGCAAAAAAATCTGCAAAACACATTCTCGAAGTTGAATTATCTGATAATACAAAGGCTCATCTCTTGAAATCAGATGGAAATTATGAGAAAATTGATAAAAGAGGAAAAGTTTTAGTCAATTCACAGATGCAGTTCTGTGAGGAAGCGGTTGCAGCAGTTCCGAAACAGGATCATGTGTACCGGGAACGGGTATTTATTCCGGCGGAACCTGCAGAATAGCAGTATTTTACCGATAAGAAGGGGAGAGGTTTATGAATCACAAAATTTTATGTGTGGATCTGGATGCCACATTATTGTGTGATGATAAAAGCATCACGCAAAAAAACCGTGAGGCTATCCACAGAATGTTAGAGGCGGGGCATTACATAGCACTTGCAACCGGAAGACCGGTTGAAACAGCAAGAGAAGTTGCAAGAGAACTGGGGTTAAACACACCGGGCTGCTATATGATCGCATTTAATGGCGCAGTACTTTATGACTGCGCAGCAGACCGTGTACTGTTAAAGCGTTCGCTGCCGATTGAGATTGTGCAGGAACTTTTTGATAAGGCAAAACGTGCGGGCCTGTATGTGCAGACATATAACAGCACGGATCTTATTACCACAAAGCATACGAAAGAACTGGATTACTATGTGAAACAGGCGCGTATTTCTTATAAGATATCACCAAATATCCTGGATGCTTTAGAGGAAGAACCACAGAAGGTTATGCTGATCTCATTAGATCAGAGAGACAAGTTAGAACGTTTTCAAAAGAAAAATCTGAACTGGGAAAAGGGAAAATGTAACAGCTTTTTTTCCAGCAGTCAGTATTTAGAGTACAGTCCGAAAAATACGAGCAAGGCAACCGGTATTTTAGAACTGACAAAGATCCTTAATATGCCGATGGATGCGACGGTTGCAGTCGGGGATGAGGATAATGATGTGCCGATGATAAAGACGGCCTGTATCGGGGTCGCAGTGAAGAATGCCACCGAAAAAGCAAAGGCGGCAGCGGATTATGTCACAGTAAATGACAATAATCATGACGCCATTGCCGAGGTGATCGAGAAATTTATTTTATAGGACAGACATTTTTTGCAATCCGTGAAATGGTGTTACTTCCCGGCGCGCGCTTTGATATCGGTCAGGACAGAATATGGAATATAAAGATGCCCACGTCCGGTTCCGAGCTTTATGGCAGGTTTGTTTTCACCATGGAAATCAGAACCGCCGCTGATAAGCAGGTCGTTTTCTTTTGCAATGCGTTTGACAAGCTGTTCTTCCCCGGTGGTATAGGTAGAGTAGATTGCCTCGATGCCATCAAGTCCCACAGCTTTTAAGTCATCAATCAGCAGCTGCAGCTGTTCTACACCCAGATGATAAAGCAGCGGGTGTGCAAGGATGGCAATCCCTCCGGTTCTTTTGATAAGGGAAACGGCTTCCATGGGAGATACTTTAAAACGTCCGACATAGCAGCGGCAGCCATCGCCGATGTATTTGTCGAAGGCTTCGGAAACGGATTTGATCCATCCATGTTCATAAAGGAAACGTGCGATGTTTGCACGCGTAATGACACTGTCCGTATTCTCTGCCAGAAGGGCTTCCATAGTAATTGGAAATCCTTCTTCCTGCAGGGCAGCGATCATTTTTTCATTGCGTTTATCCCGGCATTCGCGGAATTCAGCAGTCATTTTTAAGAGTTCCGGGTCATCCGGGTTAATGTAGAGACCGACGATGTGGATTTCCTTTTCCTGTTTTTTTCCCGGAAACGTGTAAGCAGTGGAAAGCTCAATGCCCGGGATCAGCTCGATACCGGCTTCCTTTGCGGCGCCCATAGCTTTTCTTATACCTGTGGCGGTATCATGGTCAGTCAGGGCGATAGCGGAAAGACCAGCTTTTTTGGCTTCTGCGATCACCTCAGTGGGGGTAAAGGTTCCATCTGATTCTGTGGAATGTACATGCAGGTCAACAATTCTATTATCCATAGTCTGTAAGTCCTTTCATATTATTAATAAGTGACTGTAAAAACAGTCAGCAGATGGTGTTATCGTAGCATGAATGAAATATATTTGTCAAAAAATTAAAAAAAGTATAAAAAAATAGTTTACATATTTTACTAAAATGGTACAATAACCACAAGATGGTTTTTTATAGGCAAAAATACAGCAAAGAAGGTGAGAGAATGCAATTACTGACGTTTATGCTCAATAATGTCCGGTTTGGAATACCAGTGGATGATGTCGAGTCGATTGAAACAAGAATGAGTGTGGTAGGTGTTCCAAATGCACCTGCGCATATCGAAGGAATCGTGAATCTGCATGGTGATATCGTTCCGATATGTAATCTTGCTGACTATTTCGGATATCCAAAACAGGATATAAAAAATGTTATTGTGGCAAGTATGAATGGCATGAAGATTGGTCTTGAAGTAGAGAGTGTCCGTGAGATCATTGATGTAAATGAAAAACAGGTGATTCCGATGCCGACAATCATGAATGCCAATCAGAGCTGCTTTAATGATGTGGCATCCTATGATAAGCAGCTGATCGTGATGTTTGAGGTGTCAAAACTGATGCCACAGTCCGAGCAGCAGGGGATAAAGCAGCTTATCGATGACAATACCTGACACACATAGTAAATAAAGCGTACAAACAGGAGGAAAAGGTTATGTATAAGAATCTAAAAATTCAGGAACGGCTGAAAAAATGTTTCACAGTCGTTGCACTGCTTGCATCCATTGCAGGTGTTATTGGAGCAATTATGATGCTTATTATATCTACGCAGTATAAACATGCACTTACTAATTATGGTTTTTCGCAGGGTGATATCGGAAAGGCAATGATCGTTTTTGCAGATGCGAGATCGGCAGCGCGCGGTGTGATTGGTTACAATGATACTGATATGATCGCAACCATGAAACAGATACATGATGAAAAGAAACAGAAGTTTGATGATTACTGGGCTATAGTTGCGAACACCTGTGTGACAGGCACTGAGAAAGATCTCTATGAGCAGGTGAACACACTTGTTCAGCAGTACTGGGATGCAGAAGCCCAAGCGATGGAGATCGGCGCTTCCACGGACAAAGAAGACAGCATCAAAGCCCAGCAAATGATGAACGATACCGTAGATCCATTGTATGAGCAGGTTTACAGCCTTGCAGCGGACTTGCTGGATGCAAACGTAAACGAAGGAGACTCCCTTGCGGCAAGACTTTCTGCCATTAGTATTATTTTCCTTATTGTGATTGTTGCAAGTATTGTATTTGCATTTGCACAGGCAATGAGAATGGGAAGTTCCATTGCAAAAGGAATCGCAGTACCTCTTGGTGCGTTAAGCGACCGTTTTACAACATTTGCAAAAGGTAACCTCACAGATCCATTCCCGATAGTAGATACGCATGATGAGGTGGCTGACATAATCCAGACAGCAAATGAGATGAAAGAAACATTAAATATAGTTATCGCTGACTGTGGCAAACATCTTGCTGATATGGCAAGCGGTAACTTTGATATCAAATCAGACTGTCCGGAAGTATATCAGGGTGAATTTGAAAAATTACTTCTTGCCATGCGTGATATGAAGAATCAGATGATCGTTACATTACGTTCTATTGAAGATGCATCCAGCCAGGTATCTGCAGGATCTACAAACCTTGCAGAGGCATCACAGAGTCTTGCAGAGGGTGCTACTGAGCAGGCAGGTGCAGTAGAAGAGTTACAGGCTACGATCACAAGCATCACAGAGAACATTGAAAAAGCTGCAGATCAGGCACATGAGTCCTATGTACAGGCAAGACAGTATGCAGACGAAGCTGACAACAGCCGTGCGCAGATGACAGCAATGGTAGATGCAATGACACGCATCAACGAGACATCCAAAAATATCGAGAACATCATTTCTGAGATTGAGGATATCGCATCCCAGACAAACCTGCTTTCCTTAAATGCTTCCATTGAGGCAGCAAGAGCAGGAGAGGCAGGAAGAGGATTCGCGGTTGTTGCTGACCAGATCCGTCAGTTAGCAGAGCAGAGTACAAAATCTGCAGTAGATACCAGAGAACTGATCGAAGGATCCTTAGAGGAGATCGCAGAAGGAAACAAGGCGGCAGACAAAGCTGCAGCATCCATTGAAACGGTTGTAGAAGGAATCGGCAAGATTGCAGAGTCTTCCAAAAATATCAGCCAGGTATCCAGAGATCAGGCAACTGCCATGGATCAGGCAGAACAGGGTGTCAACCAGATTTCGGAGGTTGTTCAGGCAAACTCCGCAACCGCACAGGAGTCCTCTGCTACCAGTGAAGAGCTTTCTGCTCAGGCAGTATCCTTAGATGAACTGATCAGTAAATACATTCTTCCACAGGAATAATTAATATCAGGATAGAAAGTTTAAGAATATCCCCTGCTAAGACATTCTTAAACTTTAAAAAGTACTTGACAGAAATTTTCTGAAGTGGTATAGTTTAATAGTTGTTGAAAACAAAGTAGAGTATCCACTCTCACCGGAGCACCAGCATTCGTGTGACTCATGGTTTTATATTCAAGGCATCGGGAATATTCCTGTTGTTTGAAGTATCGCACCTTGCGAGTATTGAGTATTAAAAGTGGATAGTCTGCCTATCCACTTTTTTTAATGCAAGTAAAGAATAATATTTTGGAGGTGCAATACCATTAGCGAGTTAATGATTAATGAACAGATCAGAGACAGAGAAGTTCGTCTGATCGGAGAAAACGGAGAACAGCTTGGCATTATGTCAGTGAGAGAAGCAATGAAGCTGGCTGAGGAAGCAGAGCTTGATTTGGTCAAGATTGCTCCGACCGCAAAGCCGCCGGTATGTAAGATTATCGATTACGGTAAGTATCGTTATGAATTGGCGAGAAAAGAGAAAGAAGCCAGAAAAAAACAGAAAGTGGTCGAGTTAAAAGAGATTCGCCTGTCACCGAATATTGATTCAAATGATTTGAACACCAAAATGAATGCTGCAAAAAAATTCTTAAGCAAAGGTGATAAGGTAAAAATCACTTTAAGATTCCGTGGACGTGAGATGGCACATATGAATGCCAGCAAGCATATTCTGGATGACTTTGCTGAGAGTCTTGCAGAGGTTGCAGTAGTGGAAAAAGCACCAAAGGTTGAAGGCAGAAGCATCAGCATGGTGTTGGCAGAAAAAAAATCATAATTTTAAGGAGGAATATATCATGCCAAAAATGAAAACAAGCAGAGCAGCTGCAAAACGTTTCAAAGTAACAGGAACAGGAAAATTAAAGAGAAATAAAGCTTACAAGAGACATATCTTAACAAAGAAAACAACAAAGAATAAGAGAAATCTTAGAAAACCGGCTATCGTAGATGCTACAAACGTTAAGAATATGAAGAAGATTTTACCATACATGTAAGAAAGTTGTTAAGGAGGAATAGATCATGGCAAGAGTTAAAGGCGGTTTAGGCGCTAAAAAAAGACATAATAGAACATTAAAATTAGCAAAAGGTTACAGAGGAGCTCGTTCTAAACAGTACCGTGTTGCAAAACAGTCTGTTATGAGAGCCTTAACAAGTTCTTACGCAGGAAGAAAAGAGAGAAAGAGACAGTTCCGTCAGTTATGGATCGCTCGTATCAATGCAGCAGCAAGAATGAACGGAATCTCTTACAGCCAGATGATGCATGGCTTAAAAGTAGCTGGTGTTGACATCAACCGCAAAATGTTAGCAGAGATGGCTGTAAACGATGCAGCAGGATTTGCAGCATTAGCTGAGATCGCAAAGAAAGCAGTTGCTTAATTATAGGACAAGATGAGGGAGAACTTATTCCGGTGGGACAACCCCGGGGTAAGTTCTTTTTTCGCTTATGAAAGGTAAATTGGTGGTTTATCATGCAAATAAACGGATATTTATATGACACCCATGTGCACACATCAGAGGGAAGCGCATGTGGACAGAATACAGGAGCAGAGATGGCGAGAGCATATCAGAAAGCGGGATATGCCGGCATCGTCGTAACAGATCATTTCTTTTATGGAAATACGGCGGCGGACCGGAGCCTTCCATGGAAAGACTGGGTAGAACAGTTCTGTAAGGGCTATGAACATGCGAAAGAAGAAGGCGATAAGATCGGACTGCAGGTGTTTTTCGGATGGGAGTCAGGATATCACGGAACAGAATTTTTAATTTATGGCTTAAACAAAGAATGGCTGTTTGAACATCCCGAGATCAAAGACGCAGATGTGAAAGAACAGTATGAACTGGTACATGCCGGTGGTGGTATCGTCAGCCACGCGCATCCGTTTCGTGAGGAGGATTATATTCCGGAAATCCGTCTTTTCCCGGACTGTGTAGATGCAGTGGAGGGAATCAATGCTACACATGAGAGCCCTGCGAGCATGTCGCATAAAAATATCCTGTATAATGAAAAAGCAATCGCCTATGCGAAAGAACATGGACTTCCGATTACGGCTGGCTCGGATCAGCATACCACCAGAATGATCGGTGGCGGCATGCTGTTTGACCGGAAGCTCTCCGATGAAAAAGATTTTTGCAGGGCAGTGCTTGCCGGGGAGGCAAAAGCATACTGGAACGGCAGTGAGTTTTATGGTTAGGAGGTACGGGAATGTGTCCGGTATTCTTTTGGGGACATTTGTTTTTGTTTGTGAAACGTTTTGGAAAAATATAAGCTGTTGTCAAAACCCAGTGAATTTGCAATCGCGGTGATGGACAGGCTGGAATGTTCTAACAGATAACACGCCTGTTTCATGCGAAAATCAGTCAGATATTCCTTTGGCGACTGACCAAGCACCGATTCAAAAGAACGGAACAGGTGGCTGCGGCTGACGCCGACATAGTCTGCGATATCCTCCACAGTAATTGCATAAGAATAATTGGAAGAGATATACTCGATGCCTTTCTGCACATAACTGTTGGCGGAATTTTGCTCCGTCGTATGGGAGGCGCCGTGTAAAAACATGGCAAGCATCGTATAGAGCCGTCCGGTCATTTCCACGGCATGCTCAAATTCATTTCCTCTGGCATCGTAAATATGGAGTATCTGGCGGTGGATATCACTTCCGTGCGGTGTCTCCCGTATGATCGGTTTTTCCGGCGAAAAATCCGTTGCCTTTAAGATCATGGAAGCGTCACTGCCCGTAAAACCCACCCATGCATACTCCCACGGGTCAGTCTCTGCAGCGTAATAGACAACCTCTGTATTTGGATACACCAAAAAAGAATCCCCCGCCTGCAATTCATAAGTTCTTTTTCCAATCTTGTAAAAACCTTTCCCCGAAATAATATAATGGATCAGATAATGATCCCGGATTCCAGGTCCCCACTGATAAAGCGAGTCACATCTCTGAAATCCCACGTTATAGACGGAAAGTGAAACCAGTTCTTTCTCTGTTACTTTGTAAGAATTTTTATATTTTTCGTACATGGTAATCCTCCATTATTCTCTGGTAATCCACTGCCAGCGGCTTCACACGGCCTGACGGCCACAACCCCACGGCTCTGCACTAAATAATTATACCGGCCACTCAGTCAACATGCAACATTTTTACATATAATATACACATTTTTTGCTATACATTTTCCAAAGAATGGGGTAAGATGTACCCATAACGTTGAAGGAAAACAAAAAGATTTGTTATGGAAAGGTGGAAAAAACTATGGCAATTTTAGTTACCGGCGGTGCCGGATTCATTGGAAGTCACACATGCGTAGAACTGTTAAATGCGGGTTATGAGGTTGTTGTACTTGACAATCTGGTAAACGCATCTGAAAAATCATTAGAGCGTGTAAAAGCAATCACAGGAAAAGAAGTGACTTTTTATAAAGGCGATATCTTAGACCGCACAATTTTAAATGAGATTTTTGAAAAAGAAAAAATTGATAGCTGTATCCATTTCGCAGGATTAAAGGCTGTTGGTGAGTCTGTGCAGAAACCTTGGGAATATTACAACAACAATATTTCAGGAACATTGACTCTGGTGGATGTAATGCGTCAGCATAACTGCAAGAACATTATTTTCTCATCTTCAGCAACCGTATACGGTGATCCGGCAGAAATCCCGATCACAGAGAACTGCCCGAAGGGTCAGTGCACCAATCCTTATGGATGGACAAAATCCATGTTAGAGCAGGTTCTGATGGATATCCAGAAAGCAGATCCGGAGTGGAACGTGATCTTGCTCCGTTACTTTAACCCGATCGGTGCTCATAAGAGTGGAACCATGGGAGAGAATCCGAACGGCATCCCGAACAACCTGATGCCATACATTACACAGGTGGCAGTCGGCAAATTAAAAGAACTTGGCGTATTTGGTGACGATTATGACACGCCGGACGGAACAGGTGTCAGAGATTACATTCATGTAGTTGACCTTGCGCTCGGTCATGTAAAAGCATTAAAGAAGATCGATGAGAAATGCGGACTTGCAATCTATAACCTTGGAACAGGTCATGGTTACAGTGTGCTTGACATTGTCAAAAACTTCGAAGCTGCAACCGGCGTGAAGATTCCTTATTCCATCAAACCGAGACGTGCAGGTGATATTGCAACCTGTTACTGTGATCCTTCGAAGGCAGAGCGTGAGCTTGGCTGGAAGGCACAGTATGGTATCAAAGAGATGTGCGAAGATTCCTGGAGATGGCAGAAGAACAATCCGAACGGATATGACGATTGATCTGCATAGCTGAAACAGGGAAAGTTGTCAAAGGAAGAGATTGCAGACGGTGTAGGACTTACGATAGAAGAGGTCGATGTCTTTGCGCAGGAATAAATAATTTATAAATGATAAAAACATGAAAAACGACTGTAAACGTAAAAAATTTACAGTCGTTTTTCTTTACAAATAATAATATGGTTATTGTTGACATATTATATATTGAATGATACCATTATATATAGTAATAAAAACTATATACAATAGAGGGAAAGACAATGAAGAAAATTTTTTCAATGAATCGTTTTGAAGGATGGAATCTGAGTCTGCCGCTGATCCAGGGCGGCATGGGAGTTGGTGTGAGTTTAAGCGGCCTGGCTGGCGCGGTTGCATCGGAGGGCGGCATGGGCGTGATCTCCACGGCACAGATCGGATTTGAGGAACCGGATTTTGTGGGAAATGAAGAAGCGTGCAATCTGCGCAGTATCCGAAAGCATATCGTGCGTGCAAAAGAACTGGCATCTGGAAAAGGAATGATAGCAGTCAACGTCATGGTGGCATTACAGCAATACAGGGAGCATGTTAAAGAGGCGGTGCGTGCCGGGGCGGATGCGGTAATCTGCGGAGCCGGGCTTCCAGTGGATCTGCCGGAGCTGGTAGAAGCAGGAAAAGCAAAGATTGCACCGATCGTATCGTCAAGGCGCGCGGCGGCGCTGCTTTTAAAAACCTGGGATAAAAAATACGGCAGGACAGCAGACTTTATCGTCGCAGAGGGGCCGGAGGCGGGCGGACATCTTGGATTTTCGAGGGAGCAGTTAGATGATATTTCAAAGATCCGTTTTGAGGAAGAGCTGACGGGGATCGTGGAAGAAAAGAAAAAGTACGAGGAGAAGTATGGAAAGCAGATCCCTGTTTTTGCAGCAGGCGGGATCTGGGATGCATCCGATGCAAAGTGGATCGAAGCACTCGGAGCAGACGGAGTTCAGGCAGCGACAAGATTTGTTGCGACAAAAGAGTGTGATGCTTCCTCAGGATATAAAAAAGCATATGTGAATGCAAAAGAAACTGATGTAAAAATCATCAAAAGTCCGGTCGGCATGCCGGGGCGTGCGTTAAACAATGCTTTTATCCAAAAGACAGAACGGGCGCCGGAGAGCGTGGAACGCTGTTATCACTGCATTAAAAACTGTAAACCGGCGCAGATTCCGTACTGCATCACACAGGCGTTGATCCGTGCTGTGCATGGAGACGTTGAAAACGGACTTGTATTTTGCGGTTCGAATGTTGGAAAAATAGATCGGATTTCGACGGTGCGTGAAGTAATAGAGGATCTGATGTATGAAAAAGAGGTAAAAATGCCATGAAAATGGTGGGAAAAGCAGAATGAAATTGTGTAAATTGTTCATATTTTTAAAAAAATAAAAAAACTTCAAAAAAATACTTGCAAATAAAAAAAAACATGCTATAATAAGTATCAGTTCGGCTCGTTGGTCAAGCGGTTAAGACGCCGCCCTCTCACGGCGGAAACAGGGGTTCGATTCCCCTACGAGCTACTCTGTTTTTATAACAGAGATGAACAAATACTTATGGCCCGTTGGTCAAGCGGTTAAGACGCCGCCCTCTCACGGCGGAAACAGGGGTTCGATTCCCCTACGAGCTACTCACTGTTATTTCGAAAGAGATAAACAGCCCAACCCGGAAGTTGTCAGTATGCCAGATGGTATATTGGCAATTTTTTATGTTGTATGATTTTATTGTTTGTCAGAAAAAAATGTAAAAGGCTTGCATTTTAAAGAGGAAAGTGTTACATTAATAAATGATAACACGATGACTTGATTGAGAGAGGACGAAAGCCCTCTCTCAATTCACGTTTAGGAGCCATGTATTTCTGCAACAGAAATGCATGCAGAAGGAAAACTGAATATGGAAGAAAGAAGGTGTACACATGTCAAAACGTGAAACATACGAAACGCGCACCGAAGAACTGATTACTCCGATTTTAGACCGCATGAATTTTGAGCTGGTCGATGTGGAGTATGTAAAGGAAGGCGGTGCCTGGTACTTAAGAGCCTATATCGACAAGGAAGGCGGCATTACCGTAAATGACTGTGAGGCAGTGGCGCGGGAGATGAACGAGATTTTAGACAGAGAAGATTTCGTTGAGGACTCCTATGTTTTTGAGGTCAGCTCTCCGGGACTTGGCAGACCGCTGAAAAAAGAAAAAGATTATATCCGCAGCATGGGAAAAGAAGTAGAGATACGAACATATCGTGCAATCAACCGTGAAAAGGAATTTTATGGTATTTTGTCTGCATATGATGAAAATACCGTGACGATAAAAACAGAGGACGGAACGGAAATGACGTTTGAAAAGAGCGATATCGCACTGATCCGTCTGGCATTTGACTTTTAAAGATGAACTAAAGGAGGAAAATCCTGCCCAGTGTGCTGGGCATTGCTCCCTGCAAGGGCACATGCTATGCAAAAACAGCATAGCAGGCATTTTGCTCCGCAAAACAAGGAGGATTTAATAATGAGTAATAATGAGTTGTTAGAAGCGTTAAATATACTGGAACAGGAGAAGAATATCAGCAAAGATACATTGCTTGAAGCGATTGAAAATTCTCTTGTAACAGCGTGCAAGAACCATTTTGGTTCATCCGATAACGTAAAAGTATCGATCGATCCGGAAACCTGTGAGTTTCATGTATTTCAGGAAAAGACAGTTGTTGAAACGGTAGAAGATCCGGTAGAGCAGATCAGTCTGGTCAATGCAAAGATGATCAATTCCAAATATGAGATCGGAGACGTTGTCAACATCGAGGTACAGTCTAAGGAATTCGGACGTATCGCAACACAGAATGCAAAGAACGTGATCTTACAGAAAATCCGTGAAGAAGAGCGTAAAGTTTTATACGATCAGTATTACAGCATGGAAAAAGATGTTGTGACCGGCGTGGTACAGCGTTATGTGGGAAGAAATGTCAGCATTAACTTAGGAAGGGTCGATGCGATCTTAACAGAGAATGAACAGGTAAAAGGCGAAGTGTTCCAGCCGACAGAGCGTATCAAGGTATATATCTTAGAGGTTAAGGCTACTTCTAAAGGACCGAAAGTGTTAGTTTCCAGAACACATCCGGAACTTGTAAAACGCCTGTTTGAGTCTGAGGTGGCTGAGGTCCGCGAGGGCATCGTAGAGATCAAGGCGATCGCGCGTGAAGCAGGAAGCAGAACAAAGATCGCAGTATGGTCAAACGATCCGGATGTCGATCCGGTTGGTGCATGTGTTGGTATGAATGGTGCCAGAGTCAATGCAATCGTTGGTGAACTGCGTGGTGAGAAGATTGATATCATCACCTGGAATGAGAATCCGGCAATGATGATCGAAAATGCATTAAGTCCGGCAAAAGTTATTTCTGTTATTGCGGATGCAGAAGAAAAATCTGCAAAAGTGGTTGTTCCGGATTACCAGCTTTCTCTTGCCATCGGAAAAGAAGGACAGAATGCAAGACTTGCAGCACGTCTGACAGGATTCAAGATCGATATCAAGAGCGAGACACAGGCGAGAGAGTCCGGCGATTTCTTAGATTACGAGAATGATTACGAGGAAGATGAGTATTACGATGAGGACGGCGGGTCCTATGAGGAGTACGAGGACGGTAGTGCACCGGCAGAGGAAGGCTATGAGGAAGACAGCTATGAGACTGACGGAGCAGAAGAAAACAATGCCGAAGCTGATGGTGAGGACAGAGAATAAGAGGTATTAAGAAGAATGTCAAATAAAAAGATTCCGATGAGGCAGTGTGTCGGCTGTCATGAGATGAAAGCCAAAAGAGATATGATCCGTGCGATCAAAACAGCGCCGACGGAAGAAGGGGAAACGGAGATCATTTTAGATGCAACTGGAAGAAAGAACGGAAGAGGTGCTTATATCTGCCCAAACCGTGAATGTCTTGCAATGGCGATAAAAAATAAAGGGTTAGAACGATCATTTAAAATGCCGATCCCGAAAGATGTATATGAAACGCTGACAAAGGAGATGGAACAGCTTGAAACCAGATAGAGTGTTATCTATGCTAGGAATTGCCGCAAAAGCCGGCAGTGTGGCGAGTGGAGAATTTTCTACGGAAAAGGCGGTAAAAGAGGGCAGGGCATATCTTGTCATCGTTGCACAGGATGCGTCAGACAATACGAAGAAAATGTTTCGAAATATGACAGATTTTTATCAGGTGCCAATGTATGAATATTCGGACAAAGAAATGCTCGGGCATTTCATCGGAAAAGAATTTCGTGCATCGCTTGCAGTCACAAACGAGGGACTGTCGCACTCGATCGAAGAGAGACTGAAACAGCAATCACAACTGAATAATGGGAGGAATTAAGATAAATGGCAAAAATGAGAGTATATGACCTTGCAAAAGAATTAGGAATAGAGAGTAAACAGATTATAGAAACATTAAATACGACGGAATATGCAGTGAAAGCAGCTTCCAGCAATATCGATGATCCGGCACAGGATATCGTGAGAAAGAAATTTGGAAAGTCTGCAGCAGCGGAGAATACTGCAAAGGCACAGAATAAAGAAAATGTGTCAGAGAGCAAACCTGCAGAGAACAAGACAGCGGCACCGGAAAATAAACCTGCACAGAAGCCACAGGCAAACGAGCAGAATAAACCGGCTGAGGGTGCAAAAACTGAGAACGCAGAGCAGCGCCCGAAGAAAAAATCAAGCATTACTGCTGTGTTCAATGCACAGTACAGCAAACAGGGCGGCGGCCGCGGCGGCAATAACAACAGACGTTCTGGAAATGGTGACAGACGCCAGGGGAATGGCGACCGCCGTCCACAGGGACAGAATCCAAACCGCGGCAATGCGCAGGCAAGACCGACATCCGGTTATGATGTAAGAAAAGCATTTGAACGCGCAATTAACCCGGAGGCAGCAAAAGCAGCGGAAGAGGCAGAGCATCTTGCAGCGGCAAAAGCAGCAGAGCTGAAGGCACAGAGAGAGGCAAAACCGGCAGCGGAAGAGCCGAAGAAAACGGTTGAAAAAGTACAGGTACAGACTCCAAGAGAAAATGTCTATGCACAGAATCCGGAGTACCGTCCGCAGAATAATGACCGCCGTCAGGGGAATAATAATGACAGACGCGACCGTAACAATAATGGTCAGCGCCGTCCGCAGGGAGATGGAAGAAACCAGAGAAACAATGGTGACAGACCACAGCGCCCGTACGGTGACAGAAACGGAAGAAACGATGGACAGCGTCCATACCAGAACAATGGCAGACCGGGACAGGGTCAGGGCGACAGAAATAACAACAGAAACAATGGCTTCCGTGGTGGAAATAATGGTGGCGGCAGACTTGACCGTGAGATCGACCGCTTCAATAAAGAGGCAGCTGCAGCAGCACCGGAGGAGTTAAGAGGAAAAGAATCCAGAGAGCGCGATAAGGACAGAAACAAAAACGCAAGACAGCGCAACGATTACGATGCACTTGGCGGAAAGAAACAGGAGCGCTTTATCAATCTTGAGAAGAACGGTGGCAAGAAGAAACCTCAGCAGCAGCCAAAACAGCAGCCGGAAGAGGATGTGATCCGCACACTGGTATTACCGGAGAAACTTACGATCAGAGAGTTAGCTGACAAGATGAAAGTACAGCCGTCTGTTATCGTAAAGAAACTGTTCTTAAAAGGAACGATGGTTACGGTAAACCAGGAAGTAGATTACGAGCAGGCAGAAGAAATCGCATTAGAGTTTAACTGCATCTGTGAGCCGGAAGAAAAAGTCGATGTGATCGCCGAACTCTTAAAAGAGGAAGAAGATCCGGAAGATACTTTAGTAGCACGTCCACCGGTTGTCTGTGTTATGGGCCACGTTGACCATGGTAAAACATCCTTGCTGGATGCAATCCGTTCTACCCGTGTGACAGACAGAGAGGCAGGCGGTATCACACAGCACATCGGTGCATCCGTGGTATCCATCAATGGTCAGAAGATCACATTCTTAGATACACCGGGACATGAGGCATTTACTGCAATGCGTATGCGTGGTGCAAATTCCACCGATATTGCGATCTTAGTCGTTGCAGCAGACGATGGTGTAATGCCACAGACCGTAGAGGCAATCAACCATGCAAAAGCAGCAGGTGTTGAGATCATCGTTGCGATCAACAAGATCGATAAGCCGAGTGCAAATATCGAGCGTGTAAAACAGGAGTTATCCGAGTATGAACTTATCCCGGAAGACTGGGGTGGAAGCACGATCTTCTGTCCGGTATCCGCACATACAAAAGAGGGTATCGACAACCTGCTTGAGATGATCCTTTTAACAGCAGAAGTACTTGAGTTAAAAGCAAATCCGAAACGTAATGCAAGAGGTCTTGTCATTGAGGCACAGCTTGATAAGGGCCGCGGTGCCGTTGCCACTGTTTTGGTACAGAAAGGTACTTTAAAAGTTGGCCAGCCGGTAGCATGCGGAAGCTGCTATGGTAAAGTCCGTGCAATGATCGATGATCAGGGAAGACGTGTCAAAGAAGCTGGTCCTTCCATGCCGGTAGAGATCTTAGGTTTATCCTCTGTACCGGAAGCGGGCGAGACATTCGTTGCCATGGATACAGAAAAAGAGGCGAGAGCATTTGCTGAGACCTATATTTCCGAGGGCAAGAACCGTCTGATCGAAGATACAAAAGCGAAGATGTCCTTAGACGATCTGTTTTCACAGATCCAGTCCGGAAATGTCAAAGAACTCGATATCATCGTAAAAGCCGATGTACAGGGTTCCGTGGAGGCAGTAAAACAGAGTCTTGTAAAACTGTCGAACGAAGAAGTTGTTGTAAAAGTCATCCATGGTGGTGTTGGTGCGATCAACGAGTCTGATGTCAGCCTTGCATCTGCATCAAATGCGATCATCATCGGATTTAACGTCCGTCCGGATCCGACTGCAAAACTTACTGCTGATAAAGAAAACGTAGATATCCGTCTCTACAAAGTCATCTACAATGCAATTGAGGATGTAGAGGCAGCCATGAAGGGAATGTTAGACCCGGTATACGAAGAGAAAGTATTAGGCCATGCAGAGATCCGTCAGATCTTCAAGGCTTCCGGCGTCGGCAATATCGCAGGTTCTTATGTGCTTGACGGTATGTTCCAGAGAGGATGTAAAGTTCGTATTTCCCGCGAGGGCGAACAGATCTTTGAGGGTGATTTAGCTTCCTTAAAGAGATTTAAAGATGATGTCAAAGAAGTAAAAGCAGGATTTGAGTGCGGTCTTGTATTTGAAGGTTTCGGTGATTTCCAGGAATTAGATATCGTAGAAGCGTATACAATGGTTGAGGTACCGCGCTAAGAGGTTATAAAATGAGAAAAAACAGTATTAAAAATACCAGGATCAATGGAGAGGTGCAGCGCGAACTTTCCAATATCATCCGCGGGGAGATCAAAGACCCGCGGATCAACCCGCTGACAAGCGTTGTGGCAGTGGAGGTTGCACCGGATTTAAAAACATGTAAAGCATATATCAGTGTTTTAGGAGATGAAGAATCCCAGGCAAAAACGCTGGCAGGATTAAAGAGTGCCGAAGGATTTATCCGCAGCAAACTTGCAAAAACAGTCAATCTGCGCAATACACCGGAGATCCGTTTCGTGTTAGACCAGTCGATTGAATATGGTGTAAAGATGTCTAAAATGATCGACGAGGTCACAAAAGATATCAAAAGCGAAGATGACGCAGAGGAATAAGACAAACGAAAAGCGTATATTTGGGGATGGAGGAGAACATGAAAAGTCTCGATGAACTTTTCGCGGGAGTAAAAACAGCTGCCATTGCAGGTCATATCAGACCGGATGGGGACTGCGTAGGCTCCTGCCTTGCAACCTATAACTATATTACGACATATTACCCGCAGATCGAAGTCAGCCTGTATCTGCAGCCGATACCCAATATTTTCAAATTTATGAAAAATGCGGATAAGATCATAAGCGACTGCACTGCAGATAAAGAGTTTGATCTGTTTATCGCACAGGACTGCGGGGATCTGGGCAGACTTGGAGACGCGGCAAAATATTTTGAGCATGCAAAAAAAACAGCGTGTATCGATCATCATATCAGTAACCAGAGTTTTGCGGATGAAAACTATATTTTTCCGCAGGCGAGTTCTGCGTCGGAACTGGTATTTGAACTGATCCCGAGAGAACGTCTGACCAAAGAGATCGCAGAATGCATTTATACCGGAATCATCCATGATACCGGTGTGTTCCAGTATTCCTGCACATCGGAAAAAACGATGGAGGCAGCAGGTGTTCTGATGGGAATGGGCATTGATTTCCCGAAGATCGTGGATCAGACGTTTTTTACAAAAACCTATGAGCAGAACCGTATCATGGGACTTGCGCTGGTAAAAAGTAAGCTGCATCTGGATGGAAAATGCATCTCGAGTATCATAACTGCAGAGGAAATGAGAGAATACAATGTTCTTCCGAAACATTTAGACGGGATCGTCAGCCAGCTTCGCGTGACAAAGGACGTGGAAGCAGCAGTCTTTTTATACCAGACAGATGAAGAAAATTATAAAGTCAGCACCCGTTCTGCAAGTTATGTGGATGTTGCAAAGATCGCAGCAAAATATGGCGGTGGCGGACATGTCAGGGCAGCAGGTTTTTCCGTGGCGGGAGATCCGGAAAAACGGCTGAATGAAATTATTGAAGATATCAGAGAACAGATCACAGATTAACGATACAGGCAGCCTGAAATTTTCAGATTGCAGAAAATGACGGCTGTACATGAGACGGGAAAATTTATGATTAACGGAATTATCAATGTATACAAAGAAAAAGGATATACATCCTTTGATGTGGTCGCAAAACTAAGAGGTATTTTAAAAACAAAGAAAATCGGACACACAGGGACACTCGATCCGGATGCGGAGGGAGTGCTTCCTGTGTGTCTTGGTAAAGCGACAAAAGTCTGCGACCTTTTGACGGACAAAAACAAAGAATACGTTGCGGTGATGCTGCTTGGAAAGGTGACAGACACGCAGGATACCACGGGAACTGTTTTAGAGGAACATCTGGTAGAAGTAACGGAAGAGCAGGTAAAAGAGGCAGTTTTTTCTTTTACAGGGGAATACATGCAGGTTCCGCCGATGTATTCTGCATTAAAAGTGAACGGAAAGAAACTGTGCGATCTCGCAAGGGCCGGTGTGACGGTGGAACGTCAGGCAAGACCGGTTCAGCTCTATTCCATTGAGATTATTAAAATGGAACTGCCCCGGGTCTGTATGCGTGTGCGCTGTTCAAAGGGAACTTATATCCGTACATTATGTCAGGACATCGGTGAGAAACTTTCCTGTGGAGCATGTATGGAATCCTTGCTGCGCACAAAGGTATCTGAATTTTGTGTACAGGATGCGCTTCGCCTCTCCGAGATCGAAGAACGTGTACAAAAAGCGGCAGGACAGACACCGTCAGAACAGTGGAACGCAGAGATGTTTGATTTTATTTATGCGGTTGATTCCGTATTTTTACAGTATAAAAAAGCGGTGATCTGCAAAGAATGGAACAAACTGTTATATAATGGAAACCGGATGAAAAAAGACATGTTTGTTTCTTATCAGAAAGACTGGGAACAGCAGAAGGTTCGTATTTATGATGAAGAAGGGCGTTTTATCGGGATATATGAGTACTCCGAGATACACGGGGATTATAAACCGGTAAAATTGTTTATGGAAGCATGAAATATCTGAAAAACACAACCGAATTTTATATTGAAGAGCCAACCGTACTTTCACTTGGAAAATTTGACGGGATACACAGAGGCCATGAACTCCTGATGGAACATCTGGCATCCAAAAAGGAAGCGGGACTTGCAGCGGTCATATTCACATTTAATATTCCACCACGGAAAAGTGTGGAACAGGTTGAGGCGAAAGTTTTAACAACCAATGAAGAAAAAATGCATATCTTTGAGCAGATTGGGATCGACTATCTGGTCGAGTGTCCGTTTACAAGAGAGATCATGTGCATGGAACCGGAAGATTTCATTGCCAAGATCGTGCATCAGCTTCATGTAAAGTGTTTTGTGGTTGGTTCTGATTTCCACTTTGGGCACAATCGCAGGGGCGATTATCACATGTTGAAAGATTTATCGGACAAGTATGGCTATGAAGTGCTTGTGATCGATAAAATGCAGGAAGATAAGAGAGATATCAGCAGCACATTTGTCCGGGAAGAGATTGCAAAGGGCAATATTGAGAAGGCAAATCATCTGTTAGGGTATCACTATTTTGTGACAGGGGAGATCCTTCACGGAAGACATTTAGGCAGCACGAAACTTGGAATCCCGACGATCAACCAGATTCCGCCGGAGGAAAAACTGCTTCCGGAGAGTGGTGTCTATGTGACAGAAGTGCGGCTTGGCGACCGGAACTGCCGTGGCGTTACAAACGTTGGGGTGAAACCGACGATTGAAGGAAAAAATCCGATCGGTGTTGAGACACATCTTCTGGATTTTGCCGGGGATCTTTACGGCAAAGTAGTGACGGTCGAGTTCTTGACAAGAATCCGGGAGGAACGGAAATTTTCATCCATCGAGGCTTTAAAAGAGGAAATGCAGAATAATATTGCATATGCGAGGGCATGGTTCGAGAAAAATGAATCCTAAATATTACGGAAATGTTACATAAATATGTTGACATTGTAAAAAATGACTGCTATACTTGAGCGGTATTGATAAACGAAGTATTCAGGATTCTTTGGAAAGGTACGGATATGAAAGCAAAATGGGTTAAGGCAGCCGGACTTCTTGCAGCCGGTTCTCTTGTATTTTCAGCAGCTTATATTGATGGAAAGCCGGGTGTGAAAGACACACAGGAAGTAATGGCAGAGAGCACAGATTCCCAGATACATGAAGTGTCTGCGGGGGTGTCTTCCACATTGGCAGAACAGATGGAAAATTATACAAAACAGGGTACGGATCTTGCATCCGGTGTTACTGATGTGATGTCGGATTACCTTTCTGTTACCGCAGCAGATATGGTCAGTGTTTCAGAATCCGACCGTGATATGACTGCATCCGGTCAGGAAGATGAGACACAAACAGAGGAAGAAAAACAGGCACAGGCGCTTGCAGAGGCAGCCAGTGCATTTGGATACACAAATCTGGGAATCGCACAGGCAGATGGCAATATCAATGTCCGTGAAGTTCCGGGAACAGAGGCAGAGATTGTTGGAAAGCTGCCAAACAATGCAGGATGTGAGATTATCGGAACAGATGGTGACTGGACACAGATCGAGTCCGGAAAAGTAAAAGGATATGTAAAATCAGAATATCTTATGACCGGTGAAGCAGCGATCGCAAAGGCACAGGAAGTAAAGCAGACAGTTGCAACCGTAACGACGACCACGCTTTATGTCCGTGACGAGGCAAACACAGACAGCCATGTCATCACCATGATGCCGGAGGGTGAGGAACTTGAGGTTCTTGAAGTCCTTGACGGCTGGGTAAAGATCAATGTCGACAGTGATGAGGGATATGTCTCTTCAGACTATGTCAGCATTGCAACCGAACTTCCGAAGGCACAGACTATGACAGAAGTCCGTTATGGACAGGGTATATCGGATGTCCGTGTATCCCTTGTTTCCTATGCAACACAGTTTGTCGGAAACCCGTATGTATGGGGTGGAACCAGTCTGACAAGAGGGGCGGACTGTTCCGGATTTGTCATGAGCGTATTTGCCAACTATGGCATTTCACTTCCACATTCTTCAAGAGCACAGGCAAACTGCGGTACAAAGATTTCCGCATCGGATGCACAGCCGGGAGATCTTTTCTTCTACGGCAACGGAAGCAGTATCAATCATGTGGCTATTTATATTGGAGGCGGCCGTGTGGTACATGCAAGTTCACCGAAGTCCGGTATCAAGATCTCAGGAGCATACTATAGAACACCGGTCAAAGTAGTCCGTGTGATCAATAATTAAATTTAGGCATTTACAACAGAAACAACCCATGTTATAATAGCGGAGTATGAGTTTAGCCCATATTCGGTAGATGGACACTCCGACCTTTTACTGAGTATCATATCCCGGCACAGCCGGAACGGGCGTTTAATAAGAAAAGGAGGATCATAACATGATCGCAAAGGAAAAGAAACAGGCAATTATCGCAGAGTATGGCAGAACACCGGGAGATACAGGTTCACCGGAAGTTCAGATCGCTATCTTAACAGCACGTATCGAGGAGTTAAATGCTCATCTTGCTGAGAACAAAAACGACTATCATTCAAGACGTGGTCTTTTAAAGATGGTTGGTCAGAGACGTGGTTTACTGGCATACTTAAAGAAAGTTGATATCGAAAGATATCGTTCCTTAATTGAGCGCTTAGGTCTTAGAAAATAAGATCTTCTCCATACAGAGCCGCTTCCGCATGGAGGCTGGCATGTATGGATACCGTATGAAATCTGTTTTCATACGGTTTTATCGAGTGGAGACTTACTCCACTCGATTTTCAGTTAAAATAAGAAAGAATCCTGTGAAAACAGGTTCTTTGCCAAAGGCAGAAGTATATTTCCGAGACCACTGAAAAATGTATGAGAGGTCGTGGATTTTTCAGTAGTTTCGGTGCTTCTGTCTCCACAGAGAAAAGGAGAAAACGCATGTATAAAAGTTTTTCAATGGAACTTGCAGGCAGAACACTGACCGTAGATATCGGCAGAGTATGTGCCCAGGCAAACGGAGCCGCATTATTAAAATACGGTGAGACAACAGTTTTATCTACTGCTACCGCATCGGACAAGCCGAGAGACGGAGTCGATTTCTTCCCGCTCAGCGTTGAGTACGAAGAGAAAATGTATGCAGTCGGAAAAATCCCTGGTGGATTTAACAAGAGAGAAGGTAAGGCATCCGAGAATGCAATCCTTACTTCCCGTGTTATCGACCGCCCGATGCGTCCGTTATTCCCGAAGGATTACCGCAACGACGTTACCATCAACAACATGGTTATGTCTGTTGACCCGGAGTGCCGTCCGGAAGTTGTTGCAATGATCGGTTCCGCACTTGCAGTTACCATTTCTGATATCCCGTTTGCAGGTCCTTGTGCCATGACACAGATGGGTATGGCAGATGGCGAGTTTATTATCAATCCTTCCCAGAAAGTATGGGATACCGGTGATTTACAGCTTACCGTTGCATCTACCGCTGAGAAAGTCATCATGATCGAAGCTGGTGCAAATGAGATTCCGGAAGAGAAGATGATCGAGGCAATCTATAAATGTCATGATGTGAACCAGACAATCATCGCTTTCATCAACCATATCGTAGAAGAGGTTGGTAAGCCAAAACATGAGTATACAAGCTGTGCAATCCCGGAAGAGATGTTTGCTGCAATCAAAGAGATCGTAACACCGGAGCAGATGGAAGAAGCTGTATTTACCGATGAGAAACAGAAACGTGAAGAGAACATCCGTGAGATCACAGATAAACTTGCTGAGGCATTCGCAGATAACGAAGAGTGGTTGGCAGTGCTTGGCGAGGCTGTTTACCAGTATCAGAAAAAGACTGTCCGCAAGATGATCTTAAAAGACCACAAACGTCCGGATGGCCGTGCAATCAACCAGATCCGTCCGCTTGCAGCTGAGGTTGACCTGATTCCTAGAGTGCATGGTTCTGCAATGTTTACCCGTGGACAGACACAGATCTGTGATGTTGTCACATTAGCTCCGCTTTCTGAGGTACAGAAGATCGACGGATTAGATGAGAACATCACAACAAAGAGATATATCCATCAGTACAACTTCCCTGCATATTCTGTAGGTGAGACAAAAGTTTCCCGTGGACCGGGACGCCGTGAGATCGGTCACGGTGCACTGGCTGAGAAAGCACTTATGGCAGTACTTCCTTCTGAGGAGGAGTTCCCATATGCGATCCGTGCCGTATCCGAGACATTTGAGTCAAATGGATCTACTTCCATGGCTTCCACCTGTGCATCCTGTATGTCTTTAATGGCAGCAGGTGTTCCGTTAAAAGCAATGGTTGCAGGTATTTCCTGTGGTCTTGTTACCGGTGACACAGATGATGATTACCTTGTTCTTACGGATATCCAGGGTCTTGAGGATTTCTTCGGAGATATGGACTTTAAGGTAACCGGTACACACAAAGGTATCACAGCAATCCAGATGGATATCAAGATCCATGGTCTTACAAGACCGATCGTTGAGGAAGCAATCGGACGTGCGAGAGAGGCAAGAATCTACATCATGGATGAGGTTATGTCAAAAGCAATCGAGGAGCCGAGAAAAGAAGTCAGCACATTCGCACCGAAGATCGTTCAGATCCAGATCAATCCGGACAAGATCGGTGATGTAGTCGGACAGAGAGGAAAGACGATCAACGAGATCATTGACCGCACAGGCGTTAAGATCGACATTACCGATGACGGTGCTGTATCTGTATGTGGCACAGACGCAGAGATGATGAACAAAGCAATCGAAATGATCAAGATTATCACCACTGACTTTGCAGAGGGACAGATCTTTACTGGTACTGTTGTAAGCATCAAAGAATTTGGCGCATTTGTTGAATTTGCTCCGGGTAAAGAGGGAATGGTTCATATTTCCAAGATTTCCAAAGAGCGTATCAATCGTGTGGAGGATGTCCTGACATTAGGAGATAAAGTAAAAGTTGTCTGCCTTGGAAAAGACAAGATGGGACGCATCAGCTTCTCTATGAAGGATGTTCCGGCAGAGGCATAAGAAAAAACAAATAGTTTAAAAATTATAAATAATCTATATACAAGATATATGGATTTGAAAAAAGAACTGTATGTTAATGATAGTTATTAACGTGCAGTTCTTTTTTGTAATACCTGACAATAGAATGGCCTCATCGGCATTACAATCCCATAATTCCGTCCACTGGCAGGGAAAAGGCAACACCATGGGCAGGAGAGTCCATTCCATGAGCAGAGCTGATCGCCTGCATGATCTCTGTTTTTTTATCTTTTGGTACAACGATTGCGACGATTTCCTGTTCTTCCTGGATCGTGATGCCGAAGATGACAGCCGATTTTCCGGGACTGCAGCGCAGACCTTTTAAGATCGTGCCTCCGGTTGCACCGGCAGCGCGCGCGGTGTTCATGACAGCGTCACTGTATCCCTGATTGATTGTTACAAGTATCATAGCATGTGTAATTGGTTCACTCATCTTTTTCACTTCCTTTTCAACTTCTTCGCCGTCTGATTCTGCGGTGTGCTCGTTTAAAAGTTTATATAGAAATCCCTGCATACCGTTCATGGGAATGCTGACGGCAATACCGGTTCCTTTTTTATGAAGGCTCAATGCCTGATTCATTTCAGCGAGCAGAATTTTTTTGCGTCCGTTTGGAATAAAACAGAGTGTGATACTTTTCTGGATACTTCCAAGACCGCATAATTCTAACCATTCTGAACTGGCTGTGCCGATCCCATGCATCTGATAGTAGACCGGTATATGGGAATCTGCTAAAAATTCGCATAATTGCTCTCTGATATGGGAGTCTGTGATAATTACAAGGCAGCGGTAAGCTTCTCGTTTTTTCTGTTCCTGCATCGTTAAAAATCCTCCTCAAAATCCAGAATTTCATTGTCGTCAATGCCAATGATGGCGGCGGCAGGGGTACTTGCTTTCTTTAATTTCATATTATAGGAGACACCCATGACCTGAACTGCAATAAGTGGTGCCATGGCAACCATCGCAACAACTCCGAAAGCATCTGTGACTACATTTCCTCCGATCGCGGTACATGCACCCATGGCAAGCGGGAGCAGAAAAGTGGAAGTCATAGGACCACTCGCAACACCGCCGGAGTCGAAGGCAATGCCGACAAATACTTTTGGTACAAATCTTGTCAGAATCAGTGCAATCAGGTATCCCGGGATTAAAAGCCAGTAAATGTTTAAACCGGTAAGAACACGAAGCAATGCAAGTGCAACGGAGGCAGATACACCGATCGACAGGCTTAAATTCATGGTATCTCTGGAAATAGAGCCGTTTGTGACGTCCTCAACCTGACGGTTTAATACCTGGACCGCAGGCTCTGCTTTTACGATATAGTAACCGATCAAGGCACCGATCGGGATTAAAATCCATTTCCACGGCTGGCCGGCAAGACTGCTTCCAAGAAGACTTCCAACAGGAGCAAATCCGACGTTTACACCGGTTAAGAAAAGGATCAGACCGATGATCGTGTAGAGAAAACCGATGATCATTTTGATCACCTGCGGCTTGTGATAACGTCTGGAAATAAGCTGGAAGATCAGAAATACGAAAATTACCGGAAGGATGGACAGCAGAACCTCTTTTGCATAATCCGGTATCATATGTACAAATTCGCGGATCACGTCCTGCATCGTGATTACGTCCGGGATTGTTGTCTCATTGTATGCGGCACCGGTTGGATGATAAAAAATGCCAAGCAGAAGGACCATTAAAACAGGACCTACACTGCAAAAAGAAATCAGACCAAAACTGTCACTCGAACCGTTTTTATCGTTTCTGGTTGCGGAGAGACCAACACCGATCGCCATAATAAAGGGAACTGTCATGGGACCTGTCGTCACGCCGCCGGAGTCAAATGCGACTGCAATAAAATCAGCAGGAGCCGCGAAAGAAAGAAAAAACAGTGCAATATAAAAAATGCACAAAAGAACTGGAAGACTGATCCGAAAGAGAATACGGAGTACGGCGATCACTAAGAATACGCCGACACCAAGTGCAACCGTAAAGATCAGGGTATTGTTCGGAATAGAAGGAACCTGATTTGCAAGAACCTGAAGATCGGGTTCTGCGAGGGTTATGATAATACCCATCAGAAAGCATACGCCGATTAAAACAGGAAGCTTTCTTGTTTTCATAATGGAAGAACCAACGCCTTCGCCGAGAGGTGTCATGGCAGTTTCTGCACCGAGCTGGAAAAAAGCCATGCCGATGATCAGCATAAATGCACCGACTAAGAACAGGGCGATCGTTCCGGTTTCCATGGGAACAACAAAAATGGAAAGCAGGAGCACGATCACCGTGATCGGCAGGACTGCATTTACGGATTCGTCAAATTTTTCTTTGAGTTTTTTGTTCAAGATGGCATCACACTACTTTCTTTTTTGATTTTAAAGCGAACCAAAATAGTTCACTAATTAACTATTATTTATTATAAGGAAAATCATGCCAAGTGTCAAACATACTTCTGAATATTCAGAAAAATTTAACATTTTCTTATCATTTTTAGCAGAAAATAAATTTCTTCATATAATAATATGGAAGTTCTTTGACAGAATGGGAGAGACTATGGATCGGGTGAAGAAGATGATTCACACGGATTATGCATACAGATCAGGACTTAGCGGACAGAATGTTACCGTTGCAGTGATGGATACCGGTATTGTTGCACATCCGGATTTTGAGGACAGAATCATATATTTTCATGATTTTTGTTATGGGAGAAAGGAAATGTATGATGATAATGGTCACGGCACCCATGTTTCGGGGATTATTGCGGGAAACGGAAAAATGTCTGAGCAGTATCTGAAAGATACTGCACATAAGGTTCGGATATACAGTGGAGTTGCACCAAAATGCAGGATTATCATGTTAAAGGTTTTAGATGAAAATGGAAATGGAAATACGAAAAAAGTACTTGATGCAGTGATGTGGGTCAAAGAGAACAGGGAACGTTATCATATTAAGATATTAAATATATCGGTAGGAATGTTACCGGGTGCAGGTGTGGAGGAGCAGAGGAAGCTTTTATATGCGATCGATGAATTGTGGGATGCAGGGATCATGGTCGTTGCCGCTGCAGGAAATAACGGACCAAAAGAAAATACGGTGACGATTCCGGGTATTTCAAGAAAAGTACTGACGGTCGGAAGCAGTGATGATGATACCTATGACCGTGGGAGAAAAGTTTTAAAAACCGGATACAGCGGCAGGGGGCCGACTGCATGCTGCATCGTAAAGCCGGAAATCCTCGCACCCGGAACCGGTATTACAAGCTGCAGCAGGGATAAAAGCGGATATCAGGTAAAAAGCGGAACTTCCATGGCAGCACCGGTTGTCTCAGGGGCGCTTGCCCTTGCATTTGAGAAGTATCCATCATTTACTCCGGCAGAAATGAAGCTGCGCCTTTATGAGAGAGCATATCCGAGAAGTGCGCAGCTTGGCAGGATCGGATGGGGGATGATACATGTGGATCATCTCGTGCGTTGACTTTTGAGAGGAAAATTATTACAATAAGCACATATTTGTACTGTGGCACAAACTTGTGCAGATGAAAACGTTGCTTTCATTGAAAAGCGTGCAGGGAGAATGGAGATTTGTATGAAGAAAATATTACATCTCATATTTGGAAGATTTTTTGTGGTTGCCATGGCAATCATTTTACAGGTGTTATGGCTGTGTGTCGTATTGTGGCAGCTCAGTTACAAGTTTACGTATGTCAATTTGCTTGTGCGTGTGATAGCAATCATTGTTGTGCTTGTAATCGTCAATAAATGGACAAATCCGGCGAATAAACTCTCGTGGACGTTTTTGATCTTATTGTCGCCGATTTTTGGACTTATGGTATATTTCTTATTTGGAAGATCCGGTCTGACCAAACATACAAGAGAGAGAATGGATGCTGTCAACCGTCAGGTGGAAGCATTGTTTCAGAGAGATAGCGCAGAGGAGAAAGGCTTAGAAAAAGAAAGCCGGTCAGCATATCTGCAGTCATCTTATATTGATAAATGGGCGGGATTTCCATTATATCAGAACACGCAGACAAAATATTACAGCTGCGGGGAAGAAATGTTCCCGGATATGTTAGAGGCACTGCGCGGTGCAAAACATTTTATATTTCTCGAGTATTTTATCATTGAAGAAGGATATATGTTCAATACGATCCTTGATATTCTTGAGGAAAAGGCAAAGGCCGGAGTGGATGTGCGCTTTATCTATGATGATGTCGGCAGCATCAATTCTATTTCTTTTGGATATTATAAAAAGCTGCAGGAGAGAGGGATTCCCTGTGTGACATTCAATCCGTTTAAACCACTGATCTCTGTGGTGATGAACAACCGCGATCACCGTAAAATTTTTGTGGTGGATGGGTATATTGGATTTACAGGCGGTATCAATCTTGCCGATGAATATATCAATAAAGTCAAAAGGTTTGGATACTGGAAGGATACCGGAGTGCGGATTGAGGGAGAGGCAGTCTGGAGCCTTACGGCAATGTTTCTGGAAATGTGGAATTATATCAACCGTTCCACGGAAGATTACAGCAGATTCCTGCCGTCTGTTTACAGGGAGAAAGAATTTACCTCCGATGGCTTTGTACAGCCGTATGGTGACAGTCCGCTCGATAATGAAAACGTCGGAGAAAATATTTATCTGAATATCATAAACCGTGCGAAAAACTATGTGTATATTTTTACACCATATCTGATCATCGATCACGAAATGCTGATCTGTCTCTCAAATGCAGCAAAGAGCGGTGTGGATGTAAGGATCGTGACACCGGGTGTGCCGGATAAAAAGGCAGTATATCTTTTAACACAGTCTTATTATGAACCGCTTTTAAAGAATGGTGTGAAGATTTTTCAGTATACACCGGGATTTATCCATGCAAAATGTTTTGTCTGTGACGATGAGATCGCGACGGTCGGCAGTGTAAACCTTGACTACCGGAGTCTGTTTTTACACTTTGAATGTGGTGTATTTATGTACCGGTCTAAGGCAGTCATGCAGGTAAAGGAAGACTGCCTCAGGACATTTGAAGAGTCGGAGGAGATGGATGTTTCATTCTGCCGCAGACGAAGACTTCCGGTACGTATGGTTCAGAGCCTGATGCGTCTGTTTGCACCGTTGTTATAATATGAGAACAAATGTTCCGCACCATCAGATCAGTGATATGTAATAACAGAATGTTTCATGACATCAAATCAGTGATACACCGGACTCTGTATTTTTAAGGAACAAAATATAACAGGGTGCGGCAAAAATAATCTTTATAATCTGCAGCATCGACTGTATCCGCATATACAATATTGACACTGCCGATCGGCGTTCCATTTAGAGAATAGACCGCCTTCCCGGCAGTGTTTCCTTTTTTTACTGGTGCTGTCACATTTTCCGGCAGTTCGATGCTTTTGGTAATGCCGGTAAGATCACTTCCGTCTGTTGTCATGTATTGAAAAGGTCTTTGGTAAATGATGCCTACAGAATCCGCAAGGCCTTTTTCAACCGGGAGATCGTCTAACTTATCTTCGTGGCTGTCACAGTAAATCCTGCATTTCCCAAACCCATAATTCAAAAGAGTCGTGGCATCCGCAGAGCGTGACTTGATATCAGGAGCCCCCATGATGACGGCGATCAGTTCCATATCATCTTTTTTGGCGGTTGCGGAAATACAGTACATGGCAGTGTTGGTAAATCCGGTTTTTAAGCCGGTGGCATACTGGTAATGTTTGATCAGCTTATTGGTGTTCGTCAGACCGAACTCCGAGGAACCTTTTGCGGTAGTGTGGGTGATATTTTCCATCCAGATTGTGCAGTAATCATGGATTTTCGGGTATTTTGTGATCAGTTCGCGCGACATCAGTGCAATGTCATTGGCGCTGGTCATATGTCCGTCGGCATCTAAACCACAGCAGTTGACGAAATTGGTGTCATTCATACCGAGTCCTTTTGCGCGTTCGTTCATCATGCGGACAAATTCTGATTCGGAACCGGCAACATGTTCTGCCATGGCAACACAGGCGTCATTGGCGCTCGCAACACTGATACATTTGATCATCGTTTCGACTGTCTGGGTTTCACCCGGTTCTAAAAACACCTGGGAACCGCCCATGCTTGCTGCATATTCGGAGACGGTCACCGTGTCATCTAAGGAAATCTGTTTGGATGAGAGTGCATCAAAGATCAGAAGCAGCGTCATGATCTTGGTGACACTTGCCGGATGCCTTGCCTCGTGGGAATTTTTTTCGTAGACGACTGCACCGGTGAAAGCCTCCATCAAAATGGCGCTTGGTGCGGAGATATTTAAGTCTGCAGCAGGTGCAGTATCTGTCTGGGCAGCAGGAGACAGGGGGACGGTTACATTCGGAATGAAACAGGAAGATGCAGGAAGTACCGTGCCCTGCACAAGGAGATTGAGACCGAGCAGAATGGAAACCATGAATTTCAAGAATATGCCCTCCGTAGGGTTCTGTTATAATTTATTTTAGATACGAAGGATGTACATTATGCATAAAAATCTTGAATTTTGCGGGAATCCACGGTAAAATCAATATTTGTGGAATGAGAGGGTATGACATAGATGGAATTAACTGTAAAACTTCAGGTGTTTGAGGGGCCGTTAGATCTGCTTTTACATCTGTTAGAAAAAAATAAAGTCAATATATATGATATTCCAATCGTGGAGATCACAAACCAGTATATGGAATATATTGCCGAAATGCGCAGACAGGACTTAAATGTGATGAGCGAATTTCTCGTGATGGCGGCGACACTGCTTGATATCAAATCAAAAATGCTGCTCCCTGCAAAAGAAAGCGAGGATGAGGAAGAAGAAGATCCGAGAGCGGAACTTGTGCAGCAGCTGTTGGAATATAAAATGTATAAATGTATGGCATATGAACTCAGGGATCGTCAGATTGATGCGGAAAAAGTATGGTTTAAAGCACCGACAATCCCGCCCGAAGTTCTTGCATATGAAGAACCGGTTGATGTGAATGAACTGATGTCCGGGGTAACACTTGCGAGGCTGAATGATATTTTTCAGTCCATCATAAAGAAACAGGCGGATAAGATCGATCCGGTCCGTTCGAAGTTTGGAAGAATCGAGAAAGAGGAAGTGTCACTTTCTGATAAGATGACATATGTGGAAGAATACAGTCTGCATCACGGACATTTTTCGTTTCGGAGTCTTTTAGAAGCACAGTCCGGGAAAATGGAAGTGGTTGTGACATTTCTGGCAATATTAGAGCTGATGAAGATGGGAAAGATCGTTGTTTCCCAGGAATACACGTTTGATGATATAAAAATTGAATCAAAAATTGCAGCCTAGCTGTGTGACAGCAGAAATGAAATGGGATCTGTGTGGAATTTTTACACACCGGAATAGAGGGTTGGTATGGAAGAAAAAAAATATGAGGCAATCGTTGAGGCGATCCTGTTTACAATGGGAGAGTCTGTGGAATTAGAGCGTATAGCAAAAACACTGGAACTTGATACAGAACGGACAAAAAAGATCATAGAACATCTGATGCAGCGCTATGAGGATGATGGCGTCGGCGTTAAGATCATGGAACTGGACGGTTCTTATCAGATGTGTACGAAGGGCGAAATGTATGAATATCTGGTGAAAATCGCAAAGCAGCCGAAAAAGCATGTGCTTACCGACGTTCTGCTTGAAACCCTTTCGATCATTGCCTACAAGCAGCCGATTACAAAGGCGGAAATTGAAAAGATCAGAGGTGTTTCCTGCGATCATGCGGTAAACAAGCTGGTGGAGTACAATCTGGTATGTGAACTTGGAAGGCTGGATGCGCCGGGACGCCCGCTGCTTTTTGGCACAACGGAGGAATTCTTAAGGAGTTTTGGCGTTCAGTCAATCGATGAACTTCCCGTGTTAAGTCCGGTCCAGGTAGAAGAATTCAAACAGGAAGCGGAAGCGGAAATGCATATGAAACTGGATATCTGATCTGGTTTCGTATGCTTTTTTTTCACAAAAAATGAGCATTTTTTGCGTATTATATACATAAGGATTGATGAAATGCTTTTTTGGAGTCTGGTGTATGTGGAAAAAACTGCTGGCATGGATCCTTGTCACTGTGATCTTAACAGGATATGGGATACAGATCGTGGAGGCTTTTGATCAAAAAGAAAATGTGCGGATGGAGGAAGTGATAGAAAAGCCGGATCAAAATTCCCTGTATGCAAAAGCAGCTGTGCTTATGGATGCGGATTCCGGGCGTATCCTGTATGAAAAAAACGGGCACCAGGCGATGGCGAATGCCAGTACGACCAAAATACTGACATGTATCATTGCACTGGAAAACTGCGACCTGGACAGCGAAGTGACCGTGAGTACGCTTGCAGCGTCACAGCCGAAAGTTCATCTGGGTATGCGGGAGGGGCAGAAGTTTTATCTGAAAGATCTGCTGTACGGACTAATGTTGGAATCTTATAATGACTGCGCTGTGGCGATTGCAGAACACATTGCAGGCACGACGGGTGCTTTTGCAAAACTTATGAACGATAAAGCAGAGGAGATCGGCTGTGAGGACAGTTATTTTATCACACCGAACGGACTGGATGCCAAAAATGAAAATGGCTTTCATCACACAACAGCGGCAGATCTTTCTTTGATCATGCGGTACTGCATCAAAACATCAGAAATGACAGAGCAATTTCTTACAATCACAAGGGAAGGACAGTATCAGTTTTCTGATATAGATGGTAAAAACAGTTACACCTGCTGTAATCATAATGCGTTTTTGCAGATGATGGACGGGGCATTGTCAGGCAAGACCGGTTTTACCGGTAATGCGGGATATTGTTATGTCGGGGCATTAAAACGTGATGACAGAACTTTTATCGTTGCACTGCTTGCCTGCGGGTGGCCGAATAATAAAACATATAAGTGGGCAGATACAAAAAAACTTATGCAGTATGGAATTTTCCGGTTCCGGAAAATAAGTCTGGATGAGATTGAACTGGACGCAGGGGAATATGCTCCGGTACAGGTGGTGGACGGACAGGGCACAAAGATCGGCGAAGAGGTAACAACAGAACTTGAAGTTGCGCCGGTGAAAGAAAATGTGGAACTATTGATTGAAAAAGACCAGGAAGTACACATAGAGTATCAATTATCCCGGAAACTTTATGCACCGGTAACGGAAGGAGATTTTATCGGTGAGATAACATACCTTCTGGGAGATGAGGTTCTGGCAAAACGTGTGGTCACAGTGAAGAATACGGTAAAAAGAATCGATTTTTGCTGGTGTGTAAAAAAAACAGCAGAATTATTTCCAATGTAAAAGCCCTAAATTCCTTGTATGCAAAAAAAAACTGTCAAAAAATTAACAATTCTCTTGAAAATTTGTCACTGACCATCTATAATTTATCCTAGCGGAATTTGTTATATTTTTACATTATTCACTATGTACCATGTCAAAAGATGTGGTAACAAACTTTATAGATGGAGGGCAAAAAGGATGAATAGTAGTAATGATAGCTTGGCAATGCAGCGTATTACCAAGTTAGTCGATGAGAACAGTTTCATGGAAATCGGTTCTCTCGTAACCGCAAGAAATACAGACTTTAATCTTGCAGACACAGATACACCGTCCGATGGTGTAATTACCGGACATGGTCTGGTGGATGGCAATCTGGTATTTGTATACAGCCAGAATGCAGCTGTATTAAACGGTACTATCGGAGAGATGCATGCAAAGAAGATTGCAGCCGTATATGACATGGCAATGAAAATGGGAGCACCGGTGATCGGATTTATCGATTGCGCCGGAATGCGTTTACAGGAATCTGTGGATGCGTTAAACGGATTTGGTGAGATCTACGCAAAGGAGGTTGCAGCATCCGGCGTTGTTCCGCAGATTTCCGCTATTTTCGGAAGCTGTGGCGGTGGACTTGCAGTAGTTCCTGCATTATCTGATTTCGCATTTATGGAGAGCAAAGGAAAAATGTTCATCAATTCCCCGAATGCGATCGAGGGTAACCGTATTGAAAAATGCGATACTTCTTCCGCAGAGTTCCAGAGTGAGAAAAACGGTTGTATCGATGCTGTTGGAACAGAGGATGAGATCATTGCAGAGATCCGCGAGTTAGTAAGCGTCCTTCCTTTAAATAATGAAGGAGATGTATACACATCTGAGTGTCAGGATGATTTAAACCGTGCATGTGAGAACATGGCAGCCATGAAAGGCGATCCAAGATATTTATTAAGTGAGATCTCAGACGGACATGTATTCTTTGAAACAAAGAAAAACTATGCAAAAGATATGGTAACCGGATTTATCCAGTTAAACGGAATGACAGTCGGCGCTGTTGCAAACTGCTCAGAAGTTTACGATGAAGAGGGCAAAAAAGCAGAGGAGTTCTCCGGAGCTCTGACAGCAAGAGGATGCAACAAGGCAGCAGAGTTCGTTAATTTCTGTGATGCGTTCGAGATCCCGGTATTGTCTTTAACAAACGTAAAAGGTTATGCAGCTACTGTCTGTGCAGAAAAAGGACTTGCAAAAGCACTTGCACGCATGACAATGGCATTCGCTGATGCAACCTGCCCGAAAGTAAACCTGATCACCGGAAATGCAATCGGAAGCGCTTATGTGACAATGAACTCCAAAGCAATCGGAGCAGACTTTACATATGCATGGGAAGATGCAAAGATCGGTATGATGGATGGCGAGCTTGCAGCAAAGATCATGTACGCAGATGCATCTGCAGATGAACTCGCAGCAAAAGCAAAAGAATATGATGCATTACAGTCAAGTGTTATGACTGCAGCAAGACGTGGTTATGTAGATCTTATTTTAGATCCGGCAGACACCAGAAAATACCTTGTAGATGCATTTGAATTATTATACACAAAATGTGCAGGTGTACCGGACAAGAAACATGGAACAAAATAGAAAGGTGAAGTTATGAAGAAAAAATTATCTCTTATGCTTTGTCTTTGCTTTATGGTTCTGGCAATGACAGCATGTGGAACGGATCCTAAGAGCGTTGATTATTTTGGTATGAGTTATTCTGATATCCAGGATAACATGGAGCAGACAGTATCTGCGCTTGTTTCGTTTTCAGATGAAGATATACAGAGTGGTGCAGAATATTATGACTCAAACGGAATGGATGCATTTGCCCACTTACTGACATCCTGGGGTGAAACAGTTTCAGATCTGGGTTCCTATCAGGGACTTGGAGATCTTACTGTGACAAAAGCACAGAAGACTGTGACTGCAGACCAGGTTTTACATTTCTCAGACAGAGATGTAGTTGTTTCTTATGTATATGAATACAATTACGAGACAGAAGCACCGGAACTTACAGATGCAAGTGCAGATCTTGTGTATTCACTTGGCGAGAAAATGGGAAAAGCCGGTATGAATACATTGATGGGAATGGGAACCGTATTTGTAGTTCTTATCCTGATCAGTCTGATCATCAGCTGCTTTAAAGTGATTCCGTATTTACAGAACAAAAAAGCAAATGCTGGTGCGAAGAAAGATGTGGCAGATCCGGTTGTAGAACAGATCGAGCAGCGTGAGGAGACATCCCAGCTTACTGATGATTTAGAACTGGTTGCAGTTATTTCTGCAGCAATCGCAGCGGCAGAAGGAACATCAGCAGATGGATTCGTAGTACGTTCTATCCATAGAAGATAGGCGAAGCAGACAAGTTATAATAAATATATGTCGTAAAAAAGTAATGATCACAGGAGGATGATTCAATGAAAAGCTATACAATTACCGTAAATGGAAATGTTTATGATGTTACTGTAGAAGAGAATGGTGCTGTAAGTGCACCGGCAGCAGCACCGAGACGTGCAGCAGCTCCGGCTCCGGCAGCAGCTCCGAAGGCAGCAGCACCGGCAGGTGGCGCAGGTAACGTAAAGATCGAAGCAGGTGCAGCAGGAAAAGTATTTAAGATCGAGTCTTCTGTTGGCGCATCTGTAAAGAAAGGTGACACAATCTTAGTTCTTGAAATCATGAAAATGGAGACACCGGTTGTTGCTACCGAAGATGGTACAGTAGCAAGCATCAACGTAAGTGTTGGTGACATGGTAGAAGCAGGTGCATTACTGGCAACTTTAAACAACTAATTTTAGGAGGATAACAATGAGTTATTTTACTGAGACAATGGGCAACCTCCTTCATCAGACTGCCTTTTTTAACCTGACATGGGGAAATTTCGTAATGATCTTAGTTGCATGTATTTTCCTGTATCTGGCGATTGCAAAAGGGTTTGAACCGTTGTTACTCGTTCCGATCGCATTTGGTATGCTTCTGGTAAACATTTATCCGGATATCTTTGCAGCTCCGGAGCAGATGAGTAACGGTGTCGGTGGTTTATTCCATTATTTTTATACCTTAGATGAATGGTCAATCCTGCCATCCCTTATTTTCCTTGGCGTTGGTGCGATGACCGATTTTGGACCTCTGATCGCAAACCCGATCAGCTTCCTTTTAGGAGCAGCAGCACAGTTTGGTATTTTCGGCGCATATTTCCTTGCAATCCTGATGGGATTCAATGATAAAGCAGCAGCAGCCGTTTCTATCATCGGTGGTGCAGATGGTCCTACTTCCATTTTCCTTGCTGGAAAACTTGGACAGTCCGGCCTTATGGGACCGATCGCTGTAGCAGCATATTCTTACATGGCACTGGTGCCGATCATTCAGCCGCCAATTATGAAGTTATTTACAACGAAAAAAGAACGTGCGATCAAGATGCAGAACTTACGTCCGGTATCCAAACTTGAGAAAATCTTATTCCCAATCGTGGTAACCGTTGTTGTATGTCTGATCCTTCCGACAACAGCCCCGCTCGTTGGTATGTTAATGCTTGGTAACCTGTTCCGTGAGTGTGGTGTGGTTCGTCAGTTATCTGAGACAGCATCTAATGCATTGATGTATATCGTAGTTATCTTACTTGGTACATCCGTTGGTGCATCCACAAGTGCAGAGGCTTTCTTAAATGCAACAACTTTAAAGATCGTTGCACTTGGACTGATTGCATTTATGTTTGGTACAGCAGCCGGAGTATTGTTCGGTAAATTACTTTGCTTTATTACAAAAGGCAAGATCAACCCACTCATCGGTTCTGCCGGTGTATCCGCAGTTCCTATGGCTGCGCGTGTATCACAGAAAGTTGGTGCAGAAGAAGATCCTACGAACTTTTTACTTATGCATGCAATGGGACCAAACGTTGCCGGTGTTATCGGTACAGCAGTAGCAGCCGGTGTATTCATGGCAATCTTTGGAATTTAATCAGACGGCAGAACAAAAACAGGTTCGCTGTATAAGGAGGAAAAAATGGCTGAAGTTGTTAAAAAACCTTTAAAAATAACAGAGACAGTACTGCGTGATGCACATCAGTCTCTGATCGCAACAAGAATGACAACAGAGCAGATGCTTCCAATCGTAGATAAGATGGACAAGGTTGGATACTATGCTGTTGAGTGCTGGGGAGGCGCTACTTTCGATGCATCCCTTCGTTTCTTAAAAGAGGATCCATGGGATCGTCTTCGTAAATTAAGAGATGGTTTTAAAAATACGAAATTACAGATGTTATTCCGTGGACAGAATATCTTAGGATATCGTCCATATGCTGATGACGTGGTAGAGTACTTCGTACAGAAATCTATCGCAAACGGTATTGATATCATCCGTATTTTTGACTGTCTGAACGATCTTCGCAATCTTCAGACAGCAGTAAGCGCATGTAACAAAGAAAAAGGACATGCACAGGTTGCTTTATCTTACACACTCGGTGATGCTTATACTTTAGATTACTGGACAGATATGGCAAAAAGAGTAGAGGATATGGGCGCTGATTCTGTATGTATCAAAGATATGGCAGGACTTTTAGTTCCACAGAAAGCGGACGAGTTAGTACGTGCGATCAAAGAAGTAATCGATATCCCGTTAGAGTTACATACACACTATACATCAGGTGTTGCTTCCATGACATATTTGAAAGCAGTAGAGGCAGGATGTGATATCATCGATACTGCAATGTCTCCGTTCGCACTTGGAACATCCCAGCCAGCTACAGAAGTTATGGTAGAGGCATTCAAGGGAACAGAGTTTGATACCGGTTTAGACCAGAACAAACTTGCTGAGATCGCTGATTACTTCCGCCCGATGAGAGAGGAAGCATTAGAGAGCGGTCTGATGAACCCGAAGGTATTAGGTGTAAATATCAAGACTTTATTATACCAGGTACCAGGTGGTATGTTATCCAACCTGATCTCACAGTTAAAAGAGCAGGGCAAAGAGGACAAATACGAGGAAGTACTTGCAGAAGTACCACGTGTTCGTAAAGACCTTGGTGAGCCACCGCTTGTTACACCTTCCTCACAGATTGTTGGTACACAGGCTGTATTCAACGTACTGATGGGCGAGCGTTACAAAGTAGCTACCAAAGAGACCAAAGATGTTCTTCTTGGAAAATACGGTCAGACTGTAAAACCGTTCAATCCGGAAGTTGTTGACAAAGTATTAGGCGATGAGAAGAAGAATGCAATTACCTGTCGTCCGGCAGATCTGTTAGAGCCAGAGCTTGACAAGATTGAAGCTGAGATGAAACAGTGGAAACAGCAGGATGAAGATGTATTATCTTACGCATTGTTCCCACAGGTTGCAACTGAGTTCTTCAAATACCGTGAAGCACAGCAGAAAAAAGTAGATGCAACAATTGCAGATACAAAGAATGGTGCATATCCGGTATAATTAGAATATGATTGATGAAATGCCACGGCAGTATTTTAGGATGCTGCTGTGGCATTTTTTGTTTTGCTGAAATATTGCTTTTTACAAAGAAAAGAATTAGAATCATCCTATAAATGATAAAGGATATAAGAAAATGGAAAATTTTGAACGGAAAACGTCGCCGAAAAATGGCATAGATACAGAAAACTGGTTTATAGAAAGTTATCGCAGATATAAAGGTCATCCGATACGGATTCTGATAGCACTGTACAAAGGAAATTATCATAAATTTGTTATGGCAGTTATCTGTTTTTTTATAAAGCATGCATGTGTGTGGGTACTTCCAATCATAACTGCAAATATCATCAATGATGTGACACAGAAGAATCCTGATACCGTGAGAAATATCTGGATCAGTGCAGCCCTTGAGATTGGTTTGATCGCACTTAATATACCAATGAATTATCTGTATACATCATATAAAAGCCTTGCAACACGTTACGCAGAAACAGGACTTCGTAAGGCATTGATCCGGAAACTTCAGCAGTTGTCGATCGCCTACCATGTGGAGACACAGTCTGGAAGGCTGCAGTCTAAGATTATGCGTGATGTGGAGGCGGTGGAGACACTTTCCACACAGATGTTCTTAAGCATTTTAAATATTGCACTGAATATCGGGGTTGCGCTGGTGGTCACAGCATCAAAAAGTAAGATCGTTTTTGTATTTTTTCTGTTGACAACTCCGGTTGCGGCAATCACGATGGTTTCGTTCCGCTCGGTCATGAAAAAAAGAAATACGGAATTTCGAAAAGAAATGGAAGAAACATCTGCGCGTGTGATGGAAATGGTGGAACTTGTCCCGGTGACAAGGGCACACGCATTGGAGGACGAAGAAGTACATAAGATGAGCGGACAGCTTTTTACAGTGGCGGAAAAGGGATATAAACTGGATCTGGTACAGGCATTATTTGGTTCAGTCGGATGGGCGGTATTCCAGGTGTTTCAGGTCGTCTGTCTGGCATTTACCGGCTATCTTGCGTTGCGTGGACGCATTATGGCGGGAGATATCACACTTTACCAGAGTTATTTTGCAACGGTGGTCAATCAGGTGTCTGCAATCGTTACATTGCTTCCGACAATCGCGAAAGGCATTGAATCTGTCAATTCCATTGGTGAGGTGCTCCTCTCAGAGGATGTGGAGCAGAATGAGGGGAAAAAGCAGTTAGAGGACGTAACTGGCATATTTGATTTTGAAGATGTTTCCTTTCATTATAAAAACAGTGACAAACCGGTGTTAAATCACCTGAACCTGCATGTAAAACAGGGGGAGACGATCGCATTAGTCGGGGAGTCAGGTGCAGGAAAATCGACTGTGTTAAATCTTGTGATCGGCTTTCATTTGGCGGACGGAGGGAAGGTCCTTTTAGATGGTAATGATATGAGGAAAATAGATCTGCGTACATACAGAAAACATCTTGCCGTTGTACCACAGACATCCATATTATTTTCAGGGACTATACGTGAAAACATTACTTACGGAAACGAACATGTTTCGGACGAAGAATTAGAACGTGTCATAAAGGCGGCAAATCTTACGGATCTGATGGAGAGCCTTCCAAATGGGGTTGATACCATGGTAGGAGAACATGGAGGAAAACTTTCCGGTGGACAAAGACAGCGCATTGCGATTGCGCGAGCACTGATCCGTGATCCGGAGGTGATCGTGCTCGATGAGGCTACGTCGGCTTTAGACAGTATTTCTGAAAAACTGATACAGGAAGCTTTGGAAAATCTGACGAAGGGGAGGACGACATTTATTGTGGCACACCGGCTGTCAACAATTCGTGATGCAGATAAGATTGCCGTTCTTGCGGACGGACATTGTGTGGAATATGGTACGTTTGAGGAGCTGATGGCACGAAAAGGTGAATTTTACAGAATGAAAATGATTCAAAGCTGACAAAAAGGAAAAGTTTTGATATAATAGAAATGTTGGTGTGCAAAGGCACATCATAAATTGCAGACGGTGTCATAAAATGACAGGAACGAGGGGTTATGGGCAGTAAGAATGATTTGAGTAATCGGATCAACGAGTCATACAGTAAATTGAGCAAGGGACAGAAACTGCTTGCCACCTATATCACAGATAACTATGATAAGGCAGTATTTTTGACGGCGGCAAAATTAGGTGAGGTGGTCGGAGTCAGCGAATCCACGGTTGTGCGCTTTGCCATGCATCTTGGATACCGGGGATATCCTGAATTTCAGAGTGCCTTAGAAGAACTGGTACGCAACAAATTAAACTCCATTCAGCGTATGGAAGTTACTTATGGCAGGATCAGCCAGTCAAAAATTTTAGAATCTGTTTTAAAGTCAGATGCGGAAAAAATCAACAGCACATTGGAAAAAATAGATCAGGCGGCATTTGAGATGGCAGTAGATACCATTTTGAATGCGAAACATATTTATATTATTGGAATCAGAAGCTGTGCGCCGCTTGCGTCGTTTATGGCATTTTATTTTACACTGATGTTTGAAAATGTACGTCTGATACAGACGAGCAGTTCCAGTGAAATTTTTGAACAAATGGTTCGTATTGGTAAGGAAGATGTAATTATCGGAATCAGTTTTCCGAGATATTCCATGCGTACATTAAAGGCTATGGAGTTTGCCAACAACCGCAGTGCAAAAGTGATTACATTAACAGACAGTGTGCATTCACCGATGAATTTGTATTCGTCCTGTAATCTGATCGCAGACAGTGATATGGCGTCTATTGTGGATTCACTGGTTGCACCACTCAGCGTGATCAATGCCCTGATCGTGGCACTCTGTATGAAAAAACAGAGAGATGTTGCGAAGACATTAGAAATGTTAGAAGGAATCTGGGATGAGTATCAGGTCTATGAAAATGATGAGATCAATGCGATTGACGATTCCATAAAAATGCGTTATGCAAAAATAGGAGACAGCGATTTTCATGAATAAAATCATTGTAATAGGCGGGGGACCGGCTGGAATGTTTGCTGCGATCGCCGCAGCGGAAACCGGCAGTCAGGTTATTCTGCTTGAAAAGAATGAAAAACTTGGAAAAAAACTTTTCATTACCGGAAAGGGACGATGCAATATTACCAATGCGGGAGATATGGATAATCTCTTTGCAAATGTTATGACCAATGCAAAGTTCTTATATAGCGCCTTTTATTCGTATGACAATCAAAGAGTCACTGATTTTTTTGAGAGAAACGGACTGAGGACAAAAACAGAGCGTGGCAACCGGGTATTTCCTGTTTCGGATCATTCCTCGGATGTGATCGCAACATTGCAGAAAGTGCTGAAAGAGAAAAAAGTAAAAGTAATGCTGCATACACAGGTACAAAGTCTGCTTATGGAATCATCCGGAGAAGATGCACCGGAAAACATTGTCACAGGCGTAAAGCTGACAGATGGAACCACAATGCCGGCAGATGCAGTAATCATTGCGACAGGCGGATTTTCCTATCAGACGACCGGCTCTACAGGGGATGGTTACCGTTTTGCAAAAGAAGCAGGACATACCGTCACGGACATCCGGCCGTCACTGGTACCGTTTCTCGCAAAAGAAGACTATGTCCGACAGATGCAGGGACTTTCATTAAAAAATGTGGAAGTACGCATTTTAAATGAAAAAAAACTGCTGTATCAGGAGTTTGGCGAGATGCTGTTTACACACTTTGGTGTCAGCGGGCCGCTGCTTTTATCGGCGAGTGCAGCTATCAAACCGTCTCTTACGGCCGGAGAACTTTCTATGTTTATAGATTTAAAGCCGGCACTTACGGAAGAACAGTTAGATCACCGTCTGTTAAGAGAGTTTGATGAGGCGAAGAACAAGCAGTTCAAAAACTCCATTGGTGGGCTTTTCCCGGCTAAAATGATTCCGGTCATGCTGGATCTTAGCGGAATCGATCCGGAGAAAAAGGTCAATGAGATCACCAAAGAGGAACGCAGACATTTTATCGGACTGATCAAGGCATTCCCGGTCACACTGTGTGGACTCCGTGATTTTAACGAAGCGATCATCACGAAGGGCGGCGTGAAAGTAAAAGAAGTCAATCCGTCTACGATGGAATCAAAACTGGTGCCGCATTTATATTTTTGCGGAGAGGTGTTAGACCTGGATGCGATGACTGGTGGTTATAATTTACAGATTGCATGGTCCACCGGTTATCTTGCGGGAATCTCAGCGGCGCAGCCGGATGAAAGATAACAGATGATAAAGCGTTATAAATCTATGGATTGTTATGGACAAAAGAATAGGAAATAAAAAACACAGCAAAATGTAAAAGGAGAATAAAACATGAGTATGAATATTGCAATTGACGGACCGGCAGGAGCAGGAAAGAGCACGATCGCAAAGCGGCTGGCGAAAAAACTTGGATTTATCTATGTGGACACGGGAGCAATGTACCGTGCGATGGCCTATTATTTTTTACAGCATAACATTGATGCAAAAGATGAAAATGCGATCGCGGCAACATGCCCGGACGTGGATGTCACGATCACTTATGAAAACGGAGAACAGCAGGTACTTTTAAATGGAGAGAATGTAAATGGTGTGATCCGCAATGAGGAAGTTGGAAATATGGCATCTTCCACAAGCGTCTATCCGGTGGTCCGCAAAAAGCTAGTGGAACTCCAGCGTCAGCTTGCAAAGTCTGCAGATGTCATCATGGATGGAAGAGATATTGGAACGTGTGTTCTTCCGGACGCACAGGTCAAAATCTATCTGACAGCAAGTTCTGCGACACGGGCAAAGAGAAGATACGATGAGCTGACGGAAAAAGGAGTAAGCTGTGATCTTGCAGAGATCGAAAAAGATATTATTGACCGTGATTACCGTGACATGCATCGTGAAACATCACCGCTTCGTCAGGCAGAGGATGCTGTTTTGGTTGACAGTTCGGAAATGAATATTGATGAAGTGGTAGATGCCATTTATCAGGTTTATTCAGAGGCAAGATAAGGAAACATAAAATATGAAGATAACATTGGCAAAAAGTGCAGGTTTCTGCTTTGGCGTAAAGCGCGCGGTCGATACCGTGTATGAGCAGCTGGAAATGAGTGCCGCAGAGAGACAGCCAATCTATACATTCGGTCCGATCATCCACAATGAAGAGGTGGTGCGTGATCTGGAAGAAAAAGGAGTGACTGTTTTAGAGAGCGTAGAAGAACTCGAAGAGAGGGCGGCGCATGGCGGAACGGTCATCATCCGTGCACACGGAGTGGAAAAGGGCATATCTGAAAAAATAAAAGAACTTGGCTATACATTGGTGGACGCAACCTGCCCGTTTGTGTTAAAGATACACCGCCTTGTGGAAAAACACAGTGCCGAAGGGGCGCAGATCGTAATTATCGGGAATGAAAAGCATCCGGAAGTAAAAGGAATCAAAAGCTGGTCGCTTGATCCGCATACGGCTGTGATCGCAACCCCGGAAGAGGCAGAAAAATATCAGGCAGAATCTGGGAAAAAGGTATGTATTGTAGCACAAACGACATTTAATTACAATAAATTTCAAGAATTAGTTGAAATTATAAATAAAAAAGGTTATGATATAATTGTTTTAAATACAATCTGCAATGCCACCGAGGAAAGACAGACTGAGGCAGCAAAGATTGCCCGTGATGTGGACGCCATGATTGTCATAGGGGGCAGAAATAGTTCCAATACGCAGAAGTTGTTTGAAATATGTAAAAACGAATGCAACAATACTTACTATATACAAACTGTAAAAGATTTGGATATCACATGTTTTGAGTCCATCGATAGCGTAGGTATTACCGCAGGGGCTTCTACCCCAAACAAAATTATTGAGGAGGTTCAAAAGAATGTCAGAAATGAGCTTTGAACAAATGCTGGAGGAATCATTTAAAACAATAAGAAATGGAGAGGTAGTTGAAGGTACCGTTATCGATGTAAAACCTGATGAGATCGTATTGAATATCGGCTACAAATCAGACGGAATCATTACTCGTAATGAATATACGAACGAAGCTAACGTTGATTTAACAACACTGGTATCTGTCGGCGACACCATGGAAGCAAAGGTTCTTAAGGTAAATGACGGTGAGGGACAGGTATTACTCACATACAAACGTCTCGCAGCAGAAAAAGGCAGCAAGAGATTAGAAGAGGCATTTGAAAACAAAGAAGTATTAACAGCAAAAGTAGCACAGGTATTAGACGGCGGTCTCTGCGTGATCGTGGATGAAACAAGAGTATTTATCCCGGCAAGCCTTGTATCTGATAGCTATGAGAAAGATTTATCCAAGTACAAAGATCAGGATATCGAGTTCGTGATCAGCGAGTTCAATCCAAAACGCAGAAGAATCATCGGCGACAGAAAACAGCTTTTAGTTGCTAAGAAATTAGAGCAGCAGAAAGAGCTGTTTGCAAAGATCAAAGTTGGTGATGTTATGGAAGGAACTGTTAAAAATGTAACAGACTTCGGTGCATTCATTGACCTTGGCGGAGCTGACGGACTGCTTCACATCTCTGAGATGTCATGGGGCAGAGTAGAGAGTCCGAAAAAAGTATTTAATGTTGGTGATCATGTGCGTGTATTCATCAAAGATATCAACGATACAAAAATTGCACTCAGCATGAAATTCCCGGCAGAGAATCCATGGAATGGTGCTGCAGAGAAATATGCGGTTGGAAACGTTGTAAAAGGAAAAGTGGCAAGAATGACAGATTTCGGTGCATTCGTAGAGCTTGCTCCGGGTGTTGACGCATTACTGCATGTTTCCCAGATTGCAAAAGAGCATATTGAGAAACCATCTGATGTATTAAAAGTAGGTCAGGAGATCGAAGCTAAGATCGTTGATTTCAACGAGGACGAGAAGAAGATCAGTCTTTCCATCAAAGCATTACTTGCTCCGGAGACAAATGAGTCAGAAGATGCTGATGTTGCAGATGTCGATATCGATGCAGTTGCAGCAGAAGAGAACTAAATTCCGTATACAGTAATATGGATAAAAATAGGCTTTCACGGAATGTGCAAAGCCTATTTTTGATATGGCATGAAAGTAAATCTGGTTTTACAGAACTTTTGTGCAAAAGGAAACAGGAGGAAAGTAGATTATGCTGGAAACCGATAATTATGAAAAATTTAAAAAGGACATTTTGCAGCTTGCCGGAATTGATCTGAATTCTTACAAGGAAAAACAGATGCGCCGCCGGATCAATACGCTGATCACGAAGAACAACGTTAAGACGTACAATGACTATGTAGCACTGATTAAGAAAGATAAAGAAAAATTTGATCAGTTCATCAATTTCCTGACAATCAATGTTTCTGAATTCTATCGTAATCCGGATCAGTGGAAGATATTAGAGGGACAGGTATTCCCGGAACTGATCAAAAAGTTTGGCAAGAACCTGAAAATCTGGAGTGCGGCATGTTCAACAGGAGATGAACCGTATTCCCTTGTCATGGCACTTTCAAGACAGGTTCCGCTTGCAAATATTAAGATCATTGCAACGGATATCGACAATCAGGTGCTTGATACGGCGAGAATGGGACTGTACAATGAAAAGAGTATTGCCTCTGTGCCGGATGATCTGAAAAAGAAGTATTTTACAAAAGTTGGTTCTTCCTATCAGATTTCAGATGAGATCAAAAAAAGGGTGGAATTTAAAAAGCATGACCTGTTAAAAGATCCCTATCCGAGTGGCTGCAATCTGATCGTCTGCCGTAATGTGGTTATTTATTTCACGGAAGAAGCAAAAGATGTGATCTATCAGAAGTTCCATAAAGCGCTTCAGCCGGGTGGTGTACTTTTCATTGGAAGTACAGAACAGATCATGAATTACAGAGAACTTGGATTTGACAGACATACATCCTTCTTCTTTGAGAAAAAGTAACAGTACATAATTAAAAACAGCTTATCAGGAAATGATAGGCTGTTTTATTATTTGGAGGTTGAAAATGAAAAAAATATATAAAAGAATATTGTCGCTTGGACTGGCTGTGGGTGTGATATTTAGCTTACAGGAAAGCGTACACATTTGTGCGCAGGAAAATACACAGACCACGGAGAGCATTTTTGCAGATTACGGTGATGAGAACGGTGGAGAAACGGATACTGCGGAGCAGATAACCGGGACGGGTGCAGAAGAAAACACGGAACAGACAACTGAGGAGACAGAAACCGGGAAAAATACGGAGCAGACAACTGAGGAGACAGAAAACGGGAAAAACACGGAGCAGGCAATTGAGACAGAAACCGGGGAAATCATGGATGATGACGATACAGAAGAAGCGGAAGAAAGTGTCTGGATGGTGTATGATGGGACAGAAGAGCCGGAGGAACCGGACGAGCCGGAACTGGATGAAGGATTTCATCAGGACGGAAGTATAGCAATCAATGAAACGAATTTTTCGGATAATGAATTTCGCAAAAAAATCAAGAAATATGACACCAATAAAGATGGTCTCTTGGCAGATTCCGAAAACAGGAAGATTACAAAGCTGGAATTTGAGGAAAAAATACAAACGGAGGGAATAGAATATTTACGGTACCTGAAAAAAATTGTTTTGACAGATGGTATCTGCAGTATTATGAATAGCAGTTCGTTGGAAGAGATAGAGATATCGGATGCTTATAAAGTCGATCATTTGAGAGTTGCGTCGTTTTCTGGATGTACCGCATTAAAAAGCCTTTCTATAGATGCGGGTATAGATTTGGATGCAGGAATTGATTTTACAGGATGCCAAAAATTAGAAACACTGACAATAAAAGAATATATGGGAGCTGCATTAGATCTGAGTCCTTGTATTGCACTGAAAAAGCTTGACATTGAAAATCTGTACGGAAAGGATAGAAGTTCAATTGCTAAATTGGATTTGAACAGCCAACAGAAGATTTTGGAACTTTCGTTGAAAGCGATAAAACTGAGTGAAGATTTTGTACTTCCAAAATCAGTTCAAAAAGTTCATGTTGAGGGGGTATCGTCAAAAAAACTGGATTTAAGTAATTATAAAAATTTAAAAGAGTTTTCGGTAGAAGGCTCCACGGAAAATTTACAATTAAACGGATGTGCGAATCTTGAAAAACTGGATATTGAAGATTATTATTTGAAAACCCTGAATTTGTCAGGATGTTCCGGGCTGACTGAGTTTGATACTTTAGACCAGGATAACCTGAAAAATATAGATTTTACCGGCTGTAAAGGTCTGAAAAATCTTCGGATCAGTTCTGGAGGTTTAAAAAAGCTAAATTTACAGGAGTGTAGTAAACTGAAAGAGTTAGAACTGAATGCCGGTAAACTGACTGATTTAAAATTGCCGAAAAAGATACAAAAAATAACTTTTGAAAATTTACTGCTGACTAGTCTCGATTTAAGTAAATATAACAAACTTGAGGAAGTGTATTTTGAGGGAGAGGCACCGAAACTAGAAAAAATAAAATGTGTGAATACATCGTTGAAAATTTTTGACGTGGATCGATTTGAAAAACTTGAGAAACTAAGAGAATTGGATCTGAGCAATAATAAGTATTTAAAAGAGGCTGAATTTGCCGCATATGGCTATGGAACATATGTTGATCCTGTAATTCCTAATATTGAAAGAATCAATCTCAGCAACTGTAAAAACCTTAAAACGTTTGCATGTCATAAGGCACCGAAATTAAAAACGGTTAACCTGACGGGATGTGTGAATCTCACAGAGCTTGATGTTGCATATACAGGGGTTGGAAGCATAGATATATCCAAATTTAAAAAATTAGTTACCTATCGCTGTGCAGGAAATAATCTTACGAAACTGGATGTGACAAAAAATAAAAAGTTGCGTACATTAGACTGCCAGAAAAACAGACTGAAATATTTGGATTTGAGAAAATCTACAAATCTGACCAATATAGAGCTGAACGATAATGAACTTACCAGTTTTGATATTAGTAATATATCAGGGCTGGGATGGTATAAATTTGATAATCAGTATTATACAGTTGAAAAGGGGAAAAAGATCGATCTGGCAAAATTGCCGGGATTTGATATGTCAAAGATTGGAGAAGTAACAGGAGGAACCAGAAGTGATGGAGGATATGGTTCTGTTGTTACACTGACGGATAAAAAAACAAACACGGTTTCTTATGAATATGATGTTCAGAATGGCTGGTATCAGACATTTCATATAAAATTTGAAAATCCGGATAATTTAGCCAGCATAAAAAAAGCAAAATGTACACTCAATAAAAATACTTATACATACGATGGCAAAGCGAAGAAACCGTCTGTGACGGTTACATTGAAAGGGAAAAAATTAAAACAAGGCACTGATTATACCGTGAAGTATAAAAATAATAAAAAAAGCGGCATTGCAACAGTACTGGTCAGTGGAAAAGGTGCGTATATTGGAACAGTCACAAAAACATTTAAAATATTGCCGAAAAAAACATCTTTTACGAAAAGTGTCAGCGTAAACGCCGGGGAGATAGAGCTATCCTGGAAAAAAGCAGATAGTGCCACCGGATATGAGATACGTTATAGTACTGATTCAAAGATGAAGAAAAATGTGCAGAAAAAAGTGATTACCAGAAATAAAAACACCACATTAAAAATAAAGAAACTGAAAAATAATGCGGTGTATTATGTGCAGATACGAACATATAAGCTGGCAGATGGCAAAAAGGTTTACAGTGCATGGAGTAAGGCTGGCCAGATCAGATTATAAAAGGAATGGATGGCAGCTTACAGTTTTTTCTTACAGATAAACTGCAGTACATGCATACAATATTCTTTCTGCATTTCACTGGAAGCAACAAAATCTTCTGACAGTTCAAAATAACTTTTTTTATCTTTAAACATAAGATGGAATGCCGGTTTTTGTATTTCCTGATACTGGGGAACAAAAATGGCATTCTTTTTTTTATAGCAGGTTCCTGCGGTAGCTTTTTTTCTTCGTTCTTTTGGAATCGAGGCAGCAAGGCTTGAGGGAATGGCGAGATCTTCCTCAGGCAGATACCAGTAATTTTTATAATCAGAAAGAAAATATTTGAGTTCCCCTGTATATAAACGGACACAGAGTGTTGTCTGGTCTGTATCGACAACCAGATGGAAATCCTCATAATGACAGGAAACACGTTTAGGAACCGGAAAAATGTTTTGCATGGAAAAGAGAATCTCCCTGCAGGGTTTGCCGTCATAGGAGACAGATTCATTGGCACAGATGGATGTCACATTAAATGCGCCCTCAAACAGCTTTACATAGGACAGTACGGAGAGAAGCTTTGGCATATCGATAACATCCTCATAATTGTGCTGCTTTAAAAGAGAGATAAGTTTTTTATCTGGATTTTTCTGACATGCCTTGTATACATCTATCAGTTCACCACCGTTATATGCGTCCTCGCGTTCTAAACCAATGAATTGCTCTACCGTTTTCTGCTTTAAATTTGGAAGGGCAAAAAGAAAACGAAAGCCTGAGATCATTTTATAGATGTCAACATATTCATAAGCGGAAAATGGTTCTGGTATTTTGTACTTCTGACATTTGTTTGTCAGGTACGGAATATCAAAACCGATTCCGTTAAACGTGATGATCGTATCAAAATTTTGCAGATAATCCAAAAATGCATGCAGTACATCCGATTCATCTGCCGGAGTTTCTGCAAAAAACTGATCGACAATAAGCAGATTTTCTTTCCGCGCAGCGCATCCGATCAGATAGAGTGATGTGCGTGCAGCTGAAAATCCGGTTGTTTCTATATCAAAAAAAAGAGAATTCTCTGTAAATATCAGTTCTGCCAGTGAATTATCTGCTGTAAAAGGCATTTCTTCGTGCCAGTGTTTCATATAAATCCTCCCTGATTTCCTTCATAATAAACTATTTTATCACATATAAAAAGAAAAAGAAAATGCCATTAATTGATGGAATTATCTCAATAATTGTGAAAACTTTGTCAAAAGGTTCTAAAAAAAATACAAGGAATAGATGGAATATGTATCATTTTGTGGTATAATCAATAGGATAAATGTTCTATGAGACATATCATAGAATAGAATACAATTAAGAGAAAGTGGGGCACGAAAAATGGGTTTAAAGACATTTAAAGGTGGCGTCCATCCTTACGAAGGCAAGGAATTAGCAAAGGATGCGCCGATTGTGGAAGTTTTACCCAAGGGCGACCTGGTGTATCCGTTATCACAGCATATCGGAGCACCTGCAAGTCCGATAGTGGCGAAAGGCGACAGAGTATTAAAGGGACAGAAAATCGCAGAAGCGGGCGGTTTTGTATCATCTCCAATTTATGCATCTGCTTCCGGTACTGTAAAAGCTATTGAACCGCGTCGTGTGGCAGTTGGCGATATGGTCAATTCCATCGTGATCGAAAACGACGGAGCGTTCGAAGAGGTTTCTTATACGCCATGTGAAGATGTGACAGCTTTATCAAAAGAAGAGATCATTGGTAAAGTAAAAGAGGCCGGTGTTGTCGGCATGGGAGGTGCGGGTTTCCCGACTCATGTGAAGTTATCACCAAAAGAACCGGAAAAAATTGAGTATATCATTGCAAACTGTGCAGAGTGTGAACCATATCTGACCGCAGATTATCGGAGAATGTTAGAAAATCCGGAAGAGCTGATCGGAGGTATGAAGATCATTCTTCAGATTTTTGACAAGGCAAAGGGTGTATTCGGTATTGAGAATAACAAACCGGACTGTATTGAAAAACTGCAGGAACTTGTAAAGGATGAACCGCGTATTGAAGTATGTCCATTAGAAACAAAGTATCCGCAGGGTGGTGAGCGTCAGTTGATTTATGCTGTGACAGGACGTTCCATCAATTCCAAAATGCTTCCGGCAGATGCAGGATGCATCGTTGACAACGTTGAGACGATCATTGCCATCTACAATGCAGTTAAACTTGGCAAGCCGGTAACAAACCGTATTTCTACGATCACAGGTGATGCGGTAGAGTATCCAGGTAACTTTTTATATAATATTGGTACGAGTTATCAGGAACTTGTCGATGCGGCAGGTGGATTTAAAGTACAGCCTGAGAAGATTATTTCCGGTGGTCCGATGATGGGATTTGCCATGTTTGGATTAGACGTTCCGACCACAAAGACATCATCCTCCCTGTTATGTATGTCACAGGATGAGGTTGCTGCTGCAGAAAAGTTACAGACAGCATGTATCAACTGTGGACGCTGTGTAGAAGCATGTCCGGAGCAGTTGATTCCATCGAGACTTGCGAAGTTCTCAGATAAGGGACTTTCCGAAGAATTTGAAAAATGGCATGGCTTAGAGTGTGTTGAGTGCGGAAGCTGCAGTTTTGCATGCCCGGCTAAGAGACAGCTTGCACAGTCTATCAAGACCATGAAAAAACAGGTTCTTGCAGCAAAACGCAAAAAATAATGGAAATATGAAAAATAAATTTTTAAAACTGAAGAAAGAGGTGGATTCCTGTGAGTGATTTATATCATGTTTCATCATCACCACATGTGCGTTCTAAAGATACGACGGAAAGAATCATGCTTTATGTAATTATTGCATTGCTTCCGACAACCTTATTTGGTATTTATAACTTTGGATACAGAGCACTGATTTTAATTTTAGTAACAATCGCATCCTGTGTTGCATCAGAGTGGATCTTCAATAAGATCGTACATAAAAAACAGACGATCAATGATTTAAGTGCTGTTGTAACCGGTCTGCTTTTAGCATTAAACCTTCCGGCTACACTTCCATGGTGGGAAGCAGTACTCGGCGGTGTATTTGCAATCGTGGTTGTAAAATGTATGTTCGGCGGATTAGGACAGAACTTCATGAACCCTGCTCTGGGTGCAAGATGTTTTCTTCTGATTGCATTTGCAGCTAACATGACGAACTTTACGATCGATTCCTATACCGGAGCAACGCCGCTTGCAGCAATGAGAAATGGTGATCCGGTCAATACGATGGATATGCTGATCGGACGTACAGCCGGAACAATCGGTGAGACTTCCGCGATCGCGATTCTGATTGGTGCAATTTTCCTGATTTTAATGGGTGTTATCGATCTTAGAATCCCGGCAAGCTATATTATCACATTTATTGTTTTCATGCTTCTTTTCAGCGGACATGGTGCTGACTGGACTTATATTACAGCACAGCTCTGCGGTGGTGGTCTCATGCTTGGTGCATTCTTTATGGCTACTGATTATGTTACTTCACCGATCACACCAATGGGACAGATCATCTTTGGTATCTGCTGTGGTATCTTTACCGGACTGTTCCGTTGCTTTGGTGCAAACGCTGAGGGCGTTTCCTTCGCAATCATCTTAAGTAACATTTTAGTTCCGATGATTGAGAAATACACGGTTCCGAGAGCATTTGGTATGGTAAAAGAAGCCAAAAAGCAGGAAGGAGGCAAATAAGATGAATAAGAAGATCGTTCATGACGCATTAATTTTATTTGCTTTTACAATCGTACTTGGACTTTTACTTGGAGTTGTGTACGGTGTCACAAAACCTTCAATTGACAAGGTAAATGAAGAAAAAACACAGAATGCCTACAAACAGGTATTTACAGATGCAGATCATTTTACAGATTATGCAGATTTTGATGCAGACGCAGCACAGGCTCTGTTAGATGAAAACGGATATTCCGATGAGATCGAGACAGTAGTTGCAGCACAGGATGCATCCGAAAATACACTTGGTTATGTATTTACGGTAACCGCAAAGGACGGAAGCCAGGGATCTATCACATTCTCCGTAGGTATCCAGAATGATGGAACTGTAAATGGTTATTCCATCACATCTATTTCTGAGACACCTGGTCTTGGTATGAAGGCGCAGGAAGAAGATTTCTACGGTCAGTTTGAAAACAAAAAAGTAGATTCCTTTACCGTTGTTAAGTCAGCTCCGTCAGCCGACAACGAGATCGAAGCAATTTCAGGTTCTACCATTACATCAAAAGCTATGGCTAACGGTGTAAATGCCTGCCTGACATACTTCCAGAATGTTTTAGCGGGAGGTACAAATTAATGAACAAAAATGTAGAACGTTTATATAACGGTATTATCAAGGAGAATCCTACCTTCGTTCTGATGCTTGGTATGTGTCCGACATTGGCGGTTACTTCCTCAGCAATCAATGGACTTGGTATGGGACTTTCCACAACAGTGGTACTTATTTTATCCAATATGCTGATTTCAGCATTCCGTAAAGTGATCCCGGATGGTGTCCGTATGCCGGCATTCATCGTAATCGTTGCATCACTTGTTACCATGGTTCAGTTTATCATGCAGGCATATACACCAAGCCTTTCCGAGTCTTTAGGTGTATATATTCCTCTTATCGTAGTAAACTGTATCATCCTTGGACGTGCAGAAAGTTATGCTTCTAAGAACCCGGTAATCCCGTCTATGTTTGATGGTATTGGTATGGGACTTGGATTTACATTTGGTCTTACCTGCATCGGTTTGATCCGTGAACTTTTAGGAGCAGGTCAGATCTTCGGATTCCAGATCTTATCCTTAAAATGGTTTACACCGATCACAATTTTCGTTATGGCTCCTGGTGCATTCTTAGTATTGTCCTGTCTGGTTGCTATTATGAACATTGTAAGAGCGAAGATGGAAGCAAAAGGAAAACCGTTAGCAGAGCCTGCAGGATGCTTGAGCGGCGACTGCTCCGGCTGCAGCCAGGCTGCACACTGCAGCGGTAAAGCAACTGTAAAAGCAGATGCTGCCGGAAAAGAAGAGTAGGAGGATAGGTACAGATGAAAGAATTACTTTTGATTGCAATCGGTTCTGCGATTGTAAATAACGTTGTATTAAGTCAGTTCCTTGGTATCTGTCCGTTCTTAGGAGTTTCCAAGAAAACAGAGACAGCAGCCGGAATGGGCGGTGCAGTTGTGTTCGTTATCACGATTTCCTCGTTTGTAACAGCACTGATCTATAAATTTATTCTTGCAAACAGCTATCTGATGAGCAAGGGGATCGATCTTACTTATTTACAGACGATCGTATTTATTCTTGTTATCGCAGCATTAGTACAGTTTGTTGAGATGTTCTTAAAGAAATCAATGCCGGCATTGTATCAGAGTTTAGGTGTATACCTTCCTCTTATCACTACAAACTGTGCCGTATTAGGTGTTGCATTAACAAACGTTACAAAAGAATATGGAATCTTAGAGAGTGTTGTAAATGGTTTTGCAACTGCATTCGGATTCCTGATCGCGATCGTTCTGATGGCAGGTCTGCGTGAAAAAATTGAATACAATGATATTCCAAAACCATTTCAGGGTACTGCGATCGTTCTGATCACAGCAGCTTTGATGTCTATCGCGTTTATGGGATTCTCAGGAATGATTTAGGAGGAAAAATAAGATGAACGTTACAGCAATATTAGTTGCAGCCCTTGTTGTGGGCGGCGTAGGTATCTTGATTGGATTTTTCCTTGGTATTTCCGGAGAAAAATTCAAAGTAGAAGTTGATGAGAAGGAAGTTGCCATCTTAGGCGAACTTCCAGGAAATAACTGTGGTGGTTGTGGTTATGCCGGATGTTCCGGACTTGCTGCAGCGATCGCAAAAGGTGAAGCACCAGTCAACCAGTGTCCGGTCGGCGGAGCTCCAGTTGCAGCTAAGATCGGTGCAATCATGGGTGTAGATGCAGGTGCAGGTGAGAAAAAAGTTGCTTTCGTAAAATGTGCAGGAACCTGTGACAAGACACAGAAAGATTACGAGTATACTGGTAATGAGGATTGTGCATCTATGATGTTCGTTCCAAACGGTGGACCAAAGGCATGTAACTATGGATGTTTAGGTTTTGGCTCCTGCGTAAAGGCATGTCCGTTTGATGCAATCCATATCGTAGATGGTATAGCGCTGGTTGATAAAGAAGTATGTAAGGCATGTGGTAAATGTGTGGCTGCCTGCCCGAAACACTTAATCGAGCTGGTTCCTTACTCAGCAAAACATATTGTTCAGTGTAGTTCTAAGGATGTCGGCAAGAATGTAATGAAGGCATGTTCCGTTGGATGTATCGGATGTCATCTCTGTGAGAAGAACTGTCCGAAGGATGCCGTACATGTCATTGACAATGTAGCATATATTGATCAGGAAAAATGTGTCGGATGTGGTATCTGTGCACAGAAATGTCCGAAGAAGATTATTCTGTAATCTGATTCAGTTATGAATTAAAAATAGAAAAAGAGCAGACTGTTTTGATGAGCAGCCTGTTCTTTTTTTATTTTTATAAAATAATGATAAAAAATTGCAGATAATAGTATTATATGATAAAATATTATCAAGTCATAATATATTTTTGTTAAAATTATACAAAGTGGGTGAACGAAATGGAACTTATTTACACAAATGATAATTGTACCGGATGCAACAAATGTGTAAGAGACTGTCCCGTGCTGATCGCCAATGTAGCGACTGATGCAGGAAAGGTAACGGTCGATCCTGAAAAATGTATTGCATGTGGGGCATGTTTTGATGCATGTGAGCATAATGCCAGAGAATATCAGGATGACACAAAATCATTTTTTACAGCATTAGAAGCAGGAAAAAAGATTTCTGTTATTTTAGCTCCTGCATTTTTGGCAAATTATCCGCATGAGTATAAAAAGGTACTTGGATATCTGAAGGAAAAAGGTGTAAATCATATTTACAGTGTTTCTTTCGGTGCAGATATCACGACATGGGGATATTTAAAATATATTACAGAACATCAGTTTCTGGGTGGCATTTCCCAGCCATGTCCGGCAGTTGTCAATTATGTGGAAAAATATATTCCGGAATTACTGCCGAAAATGATGCCGATTCATAGTCCGATGATGTGTATGGCAATTTACATAAAAAAATATTTAAAATGTGATGATGAACTTGCATTTATCAGTCCTTGTATCGCAAAGAAGACAGAGATTACAGATCCAAATTGCTATGGCTATGTAAAATATAATGTGACATTTAAAAAGCTTTTTGAAACGATTGGAAATAAATATCAGGGCTGTAAGGAATATGAGGACGAACTGGAATATGGCATGGGTGCTCTTTATCCGATGCCGGGTGGTTTAAGAGAAAACGTAGAACATTTCCTTGGAAAAGAACAGGTGGTAAGACAGGTAGAAGGCGAAAAGGAAGCCTATCGCTATCTGCATGAGTATTTAGAACGTATCAAAAAGAATAAGAGACAGCCGTTTATGGTCGATATTTTAAACTGCTCTAAGGGATGCATCTATGGAACAGCTACTGAGTTAGAGCGCAATACGGATGATGTTATGCTCACACTCAGTGATATGAGAAACAAAACGGCAAATGCAGGAGCAGACGCGAAAAGAGGATTGTTTGGCAAGAAGACAAAGAATGGTTCACCATGGGACGAATCCGTACCGGAGAAGGATCGTTTGGTAAATCTGATGAAAGCATTTGAAGGTTTAGATATCAATGATTTTGTACGCAAATATACAGACAAAAGTGTTGAGATTAAAGAGCCTGCGGAGCATGAAATGCAGGAGATTTTTGCTTCCATGAATAAGACGGATGATGCCAGCCAGAAAATGAATTGTGAGTCCTGTGGTTATTCTTCCTGTCGCAATATGGCAAGGGCAATTTATAATGGTGTAAATGTCAAGGAAAACTGTGTACATTATGTCAAGAGTGTTGCGGAGAATGAAAAAGAAAAGATCCAGAATCTGATGGAAGAGGAACAGCAAAAACAAGAAATTCATAATCAGAAACTTGCCGATATTACAGAACAGTTTGTATCTTTGAGTGAAAATATTGATCAGCTGGGTGACGCGAATGAAACTTCGGCAAATGAGGCGACCACGCTTGCACAGCATATTCAGGAGATCTCCAATTTCTGTCAGGAGTTAAACAGTTCATTGGCAACGATGTCTGATTTTATCAATATTTATAAAGCAAGCAATGAGGATATTTCTTCCATAGCAGGGCAGACAAATCTTCTTTCCCTGAATGCTTCCATAGAGGCGGCAAGGGCTGGAGAGGCTGGACGTGGATTTGCAGTAGTTGCAAGTGAGATACGTGAATTGTCCGATTCGACGAAAAAACTGATTGTAGAGAACAATGCAAAAGCAGAAGAAATCATTCCTAAGATTAATGCAAGCATTGATTCTATCAAAGATCTGATTGAAAATATCAATGAAATGAATGAGAAGGTGGCAACGATTGCAGCAACATCGGAGGAAATTTCGTCACAGACATCCTGTGTACAGAGTATGGCAGATGAACTGCGTGATGCGGTAGAAAATATTTAAGCAAATAGAATTGGTTTGCATAAAAAGCAGTAAAAAGGTGACATTACGTTTCCTGCCAATATTATATGACATAAAAAACATCCGGCAACTAAAAAAGGTCTGCCGGATGTTTTTTGATCAAATAGATTTAAAACTGATTTTGTGTAAATATTACAAGCTCCTGCATCTTTGAGGCAATAGTATCAAGGATATCTGTATTTTTATTTTCGGCTTCTAATGTTTCGTGTGCATGAGCAGTAAGCTCTTCTGAGATGGCAGAGAGTGTCTGGACGGAATCAGAAATGACCTGGTTTGCATCTTTTAACTCTGAGGTACTTACGGTCAGGTTCTGGATACCACTCTGAATGGAGAGCGTGTTTTCCTGAATCGAGGAGAAACTGTTTGCCGTGTTTTTAGCACTTTCTTTTTCCTGATTGATTCCATCGATCATTTGCTGGATGACTGTGACAACTTCGTTGATAGCTGAAGTAACATTCTGGATCAGTTCCGTGATCTTTACAGTTGCTTCTTTTGTCTGGGAAGCCATTCCGGTAATCTCTGATGCAACCACTGCAAATCCCTTCCCGGCATCTCCGGCTCTTGCAGCTTCAATACTTGCGTTTAATGCAAGCAGACTGGTCTGGGAAGTGATACCGCCGATCAGTTCCACGATAGAATGCATTTCTTCCATGTTATGGTTCAGAGTTTCTAACTTTGATGCGGCATCCACGCTGTTTTGGACAGAGGTATCTACCTGGCTGGCGAGAAGCTGCATGGAACTACTGCCTTCTGTCACGATATCTAAAGTGTGTTTCATGTTTGCATCGATCTGCTGTGTTACATCATTGACGATCACAATCTTATCCTGAATTTCCTGTGTCTGGGAACCCTGTTCCATTACGGCATTCGTTGCTTCGGCAGCACCGCTTGATACTTCCTGCATTGCATGCTGTGTGGTCTGAGCTGCAGTGCTCAATTTATCAAGCTCCTGATGGATGCTGTTGATCTTCTGATTGACGTGGTCTGATAATTCAGAGAGGTTTGCCAGCAGTTTTTCGGACTGTGACTGTGATTCCTCTGCATGCTGTATTTTCTGTGCCATATTGATATTTAATGTCTGTGATGTAAAATAAGAATAAATACCGACCATGATCATGATGACAACCTGGATCACGGCATTGTCCTGTCCGGAGTAGCCAAACTTTCCGGTCTGAGCCCCCATAATTGTAATGATGAGACTTTCGATGACTGTTCCGGTATTGATTATGAGAGAGTATTTGGCATCATTATAAACTGAGATGATTAAGATCATCGGGATAACAAATAAAAATACGAGACCGTTGGTTGCAGTGAAGATTGCAAAACTGTAAAAAACAGCGAAACCGATGGCAACAAGATGCTGGATCGCGGGTGTTTCATGTGACTTATTCCAAAAGAAAAACTCTGCAATAACCGGTCCAAAACCCAAAACTGCGAAGATAATGATATATCCCCAGGTTTGAAGTCCGGAAAGCGCCTGCAGGATACAGAAAAGTGTCATGATACTTGAATCAATCAGATGTGCATACATACAGGTTTTATTATTTCGTTCAAGATCGCTGAAAGTGGTTTGCTTCATAAATAAAGTCTCCTCTTATATATAGTTATTCAGTAGGAATGGTGAAAAAACTTTGGTTCTATTGTACTACTTTTAAGTGGAAGATACAAGAAACTTACGCTGGGCTATTTGAAAATTCTTCTAAATAGGAAAGATAACGTTCAGACAGCTTTACTTTCGTATAAACTTCTGCATATTCCTTTGGCGGGAGTGTATCAACATAATTTTCGGGAAAATCCTTTTTGATTCCGGCAGCCTTTGCGAGATCTACGGCTTTGTTATATGCCACGGCAGCCTTTTCCTCACTGGAATAAGTGCCGACAAGATAATTGCCATTGATGTGGATCATTGTGCGATATTTTGTGATCCCTTTCACGATATGACGCAAGACACCGTGAAAACGATTGATCACAAGAATATTGGCATAGCGATAGTCGTAAGAATCTCCATTTACAAACTGATAATCTCTTCCGGCAACTGCGTATGGACGGATCCCATAACGTGAAAGAATGGAATACTGCATTCCGTAATCACTGACAAAAAGATGTCCCTGCCGCTTCTGGATCTTATGGCTGGAATAATAAAAAAGATCATCAATATCAAATTTTAATTCCTCATGTTCGGAAAGAAAATAGCTGAAATATCCTTTGCGCAGATAGATCGGATTTTTAAAATAAAGTCCATTGTCCCGGAAATTAAGCAGAATGATGATTTTTTCATGAGGGAGAATATTTTTGTGTGAATAGACATTGTCAATGGTTATGACGGCGTCAGAAAGAGTCTGGGATGCTTCCTTATAAGCCAGATGCGCCATTTCTTCTGAAGCAAAACTTCCAAGGCTGATGTGTTTGCCGGAATAATTGATGCTTGTACGATAGTAGATGGTTCCATCTTTTTTTGTGGCAGGAAAAACGCCTTTTAACATAAGAATTCTCCATTTCAAAAAATGTTATGGTGCATTAGTGAGTTGTATTCAGCATATCACGTTTCGAAGCAGGATGCAACCGGCTGCAATTTTGGTAAAATAATATTTTCATACGTTAAAGCATTGACATGAAGCAATCGTTTCCTATATAATGTTTAGAAAGTATTGGGAATCATACGAAAACGTATTGATATAATACCGAACAGTATTAGAACCCCGAAATTTGATTACGATGAATAAAAAGATAAGAGGACGAAGAAAATGGAATTAATGTATGCAAGCACAAGAGACGCAAATGAAAAAGTGACAGCATCACAGGCAATTTTAAAAGGACTGGCAAATGATGGCGGTTTATATGTACCGACTGAGATTCCGTCTTTGGATGTAAGCATGGAAGAACTTTCTAAGATGACTTATCAGGAGACTGCCTATGAAGTGCTCAAACTGTTTCTGACAGATTATACAGAGGAGGAACTGAAAAACTGTATTAATGCTGCCTATGATAGTAAGTTTGATACAGAAGAGATTGCACCGTTGGTGGATGCGGATGGTGCGTATTATCTTGAATTGTTCCATGGTCCGACGATAGCTTTTAAAGATATGGCATTATCCATTCTGCCACATCTTCTGATCACTGCTGCAAGAAAGAACAATGTCAAAAATGATATTGTGATCCTGACTGCTACTTCCGGCGATACCGGAAAAGCAGCACTGGCAGGATTTGCAGATGTAAAGGGAACGAAGATCATTGTATTTTATCCAAAGAATGGTGTCAGTCCGGTACAGGAAAAACAGATGGTAACACAGAAAGGTGATAATACCTTTGTTGTCGGTATCCACGGTAACTTTGATCAGGCACAGACCGGCGTTAAGAAAATGTTTTCAGATACAGAGCTTGCAAAGGAGATGGATGCTGCAGGATATCAGTTTTCTTCTGCAAACTCGATCAATATTGGACGTCTGGTTCCGCAGATCGCATATTATGTCTATGCATATGCAAAATTATATGCAAACGGTGTGATCGCAAAAGATGAGAAGATCAATATTGTGGTTCCTACCGGTAACTTTGGAAATATCCTGGCTGCATTTTATGCAAAAAATATGGGAATCCCGGTTGCAAAACTGATCTGTGCTTCAAATGAGAACAAAGTCCTTTATGATTTCTTCTCCACAGGCACATATGATAAGAACCGTGAATTTATGCTGACAAGTTCTCCTTCTATGGATATTCTGATCTCCAGTAATTTAGAGCGTCTGATCTACCGTATTGCCGGAGAGGATGCAGCTAAGAATGCGGCATTGATGAAAGAACTTAATACAACTGGTAAATACGAGATTACATCAGAGATGAAAGAGAAACTTGCTGACTTTTACGGCAATTATGCGAGTGAGAAAGAAACTGCGGATACCATCCGCGATCTGTATGAGAAAACCGGTTATGTGATTGATACACACACAGCAGTTGCTGCATCCGTATATCACAAGTACAAAAAAGACACAAATGATGCGGAAACAAAGACTGTGATCGCTTCCACAGCCAGCCCATTTAAATTCAGCAGAAGTGTTATGGATGCCATTGATCCAAAATATGATTCTTTATCAGAGTTTGAATTAGTGGATGAATTAAGCAAGATCGGTAACGTAAAAATCCCGCAGGCAATTGAGGAGATCCGTAGTGCTGAGGTACGTCATAAGACGGTATGCGAAGTAGAAGAGATGCCAAAGGTTGTAAAACAGTTCCTCGGAATGTAAAAAGAATAGAAAACGGCTGTGCCCAAAGGCACAGCCGTTTTTACTGTTCATAATAACAGTCACTCTATTGTTTATGATGTACCTGTTTACAGTTCATTATGAATCAACTCAAATATAAAATGTATTGTTCCGAATGAATAAACAATCGGTAACATATATGCCTCGTGTTCAAATGTGACCAGTTCATCTGTGACAACATTTGGAACATCAAGCTGCAGTTCAAGCCCCTGTTCGTTTGACATATTAACGTTGAACAGACCATTATGGAGATTTAAGAAATCTTCGAGAGAAGACTGTACATATTCGTCAAAACTGTGAAAATCTTCATCGACATAACGGGATGCAAATGCAATGCAGGTGCTTTCCGGCATATCGATATAAGTACGAATGGAAAATTTACCATTGATCTGCTGCCTGATACAATAGTTTGTCGGATATTCTTTACAAAGTTCAGGGCGAACCGGTGAAAAATCATCCCCGATAAAACGAACGAGATCGTTAAATAAGAGATGCAGGAAAGAAAGCTCTCCAGGTGAAAGCGGACGCTCAGCAATAACAAAGAAATTTTCTACAAGGTGATCTACAATATCCTTCGTTTCAGCGGACATATCTGCATCGTAAAGTTCATTCTCAGACTGATAACCGATGATGAGAGACTGGAGCTGCTCATTATTAATAACACCATCATTTAATAATGCCTGACCAAGAAGTAAGAAATTAGGATTCTGTGTCTGCAGCAGCTCCGTAACCTGAGCTTCTGTCAGATAACCTTCCCGGATGGCAAGTTCACCGAAACGTTTGTCTTCATGTGTCTGCATGATAATTACGCGGTCCACTTCACTGGCTGACATATAGCCTGCATGCATGGCAAGGGTTCCTAATTTTGGATGTTCGTTATTTGCTTCCTGCATGGCATGCATCAGCTGTTCTTTTGTGATCCCGTGTGATAATAAATAGTTTCCGAAAAATTGAGCGTACATGTCTATCTCCCTTCAAATCTTGAAGTAATAATATGTTCGATCTGATCCGCATTGATCGGTTTCTGGATAAAATCACTGGCACCTGCCTCAATGGCTTCGCGGAGCTGGGACTGCGTACCAACAGAAGAGACAATAATGATAGTAGCATCTGGATCAAAATCAGTAATCTCATGTATGACAGCATTGCCATCTTTGATCGGCATAACGATGTCAAGAAATACAAGCGAAGGGGATTCCTTTTTGTAAATATCAATAGCATCCTGTCCGTTTGCAGCCTCTAAAAATGTTGGTGTGCCAAACTGGGAGAGGATATCCTTTAACTGTTTTCTTGCTAAAATAGAATCGTCACTGATGAGAATTTTTGTGTCATCAAATTTCATGGTTTTTTGCCCCCATCTATAAGTATGTTATTTTTATTTTACACTAATCGGCGCAAGAGTTCAATGTTTCTTGACCGAAAATATGGGATTTTATGTAAAAAAACAAAACAAAACGTTCAGTTGCACCAATTTTATATTGTGTTTATAATAAAAATATGGGACAAAAAGAATGTCAAAATAAGAATTTTTATGCTGGAGGTTTAAAATGAAAGTAATGCTTGTATTTGACGCAGTGATTCTGCTTTTTGGGATTTATATGGTGATATCGTCACTTCAGATGAAAAAAAGCGGCAGGATCAATGCTATGGTGATCGCTGAGGAAGAGATGAAAAAATGTAAGGATACGGCGGGATTTATTGCATTTATTTACTGGAGAGAGGCGGTGTTTGGAGGAATCGTGGCACTGGTGGGACTGATTGGTATCATCAACGAACTCACAAATTTCTTAGGAAAACTGACGCTGCTGGAACTTGTGATTTTCCTTGGATCTTTTTTGTGGTTTCAGAACAGTTTAAAGACTGCCAGGGAAAAATTCCTGCATATTTAAGATGTTGATCAGATGGCAGTCACACAGCCATCACATAAGCCGGTTATAGTAATGAATAGAAAAAATGTCAATTTGTGGGAGAAAATGGGACGTTATGGAACGTATTTTAGTTGTAGACGATGAGGACAAGATCCGTGCGATCATTCGAAAATATGGGGAATTTGAAGGATATGAGATCGCGGAGGCACATGACGGAATGGAAGCAGTTGAAATCTGCCGGAAAGAAGATTTTGATCTGATCATACTGGATGTGATGATGCCGGAACTGGATGGCTTTTCCACCTGCCTGGAAATCCGCAAGTTCAAAGAGATCCCTGTCATTATGCTCTCGGCACGCGGCGAGGAGTATGACAAGATCCATGGATTTGAACTCGGAATCGACGATTATGTGGTAAAACCGTTTTCGCCACGTGAGCTTATGATGCGCGTAAAAGTTGTAATCAGCAGAAACAATAAAAAAGACGTACGGGACGGACATGAGATCTTTCAGGCAGAAGGTCTGGTTGTTGATTTTACCGGACGAACTGTGACTGTGGATGGCAAGCGTGTGGAAATGTCGCCAAAAGAATACGAACTTTTGTTTTATTTAGTAAGAAACCGCAATATTGCACTTGACCGTGAAAAACTGATCACAGAGGTATGGGGGTATGATTATTATGGTGATGACAGGACCTTAGATACCCATATCAAACTTTTACGGAGCAGTCTGGGTGAATACCGCAAATTTTTAGTGACATTAAGAGGGGTGGGATACCGGTTTGAAGCATGAAAAAATCAGTATTAAATGGAGAGTATTTACCTATCTGCTTGTCTTTACCGGAATACTTCTTGTCGTGTTATGGCTGATCCAGATCTGTTATCTGGATTCGTTCTACACCATGATCAAAAGCAGGGAAGCAGAGCAGGTCACGTCGGCGGTTGCAAATATACTGACCTCGGATGAGGATGATAAAGACACTCTGATCCATGACATTGCAGCGAAAAATAATATGGCAGTCTATGTGACAAATACGGATGGAAATGAGATTTGCAGCGCAGAGTATATTGTAAATTCCAGACTTGCGGATATGCCGTCGGAACAGGTACAGTATTATTATGAACAGGCAAAAGAACATGGCGGGATTTTTAAAATCGAATATGAGGGCGGGATCAATCCGGAATTCTGGAGTGAAAATATGCCGAAACCAGAAGATGTGGCAGATGGACCCGGATTCCACGGTTTTTTGCAGAAACGCGGACAGGAACACATCAAAAGTGTGATCTATGTAAAAATTGTAGAGTGTGACGGTCAGGAAGAGATTCTGCTGGTCAATACGCAGCTTACTCCGGTGGATGCAACTGTTAATACACTGCGGATCGAACTGATATGGATCACTGTGATCATGATCCTGCTTTCACTGGGGATCGCTCTTTTAATATCCAGACAGATTTCCAAGTCACTGATCCGGATCAATGAGTCGGCGAAAGCACTTGCCAAGGGAGATTTTGATGTGCGTTTTGAGGGGAAAGATTACCGTGAGGTGGCGGAACTGTCCGACACGCTCAATGCAACGGCGAAAGAACTTGGCAAAAATGAGTCCCTGCGGCGGGAACTGATCGCAAATGTATCGCACGATCTGCGGACACCGCTTACGATGATCATTGCCTATGCAGAGGTCATGCGGGATCTTCCGGGAGAAAATACACCGGAAAATGTCCAGGTAGTGATCGATGAGGCCGGGCGCCTGACAAATCTCGTGAATGATATGCTTGATATGTCAAAACTTCAGGCTGGTGTTATGGAAAAAAATGACACAGTATACAATCTGACAGAGAGCATCGAATCTGTTTTAGAGCGCTACAATAAATTAAAAGAGCAGGATGGCTACTGTATTCATTTCGAATATGACGGAAAAGTACAGGTAAAAGCAGATGAATACAAGATTTATCAGGTAATCTACAACCTGATCAACAATGCGATCAATTATACCGGGAAAGATAAAACGGTGTGGGTACGTCAGAAAATTTCAGGGGATAAGGTGCGGATCGAAGTGACAGACAGTGGGGATGGTATTGCAAAAGAGGCACTTCCGTATGTGTGGGACCGCTATTATAAGGTGGACAAGACACATAAACGTGCTGTGATGGGAACCGGTCTGGGACTTTCCATTGTAAAAAATATACTGGAACTTCATCATGCCGGATATGGTGTGGTAAGCGAACCGGGATGCGGTTCGACGTTCTGGTTTGAACTTAAGATAGAACGATAGCGGATAAAAAACGCTGACCGGCGGGTCAGCGTTTTTCCATTGGAATATATTCTTTGTGTTCTCCGATGTTTTTGTAAGCAGGCCGCATAATCTTACCGTTGATGGCAACCTCTTCAAGACGGTGGGCACTCCATCCGGCGATTCTGGCGATTGCAAAGATCGGTGTGTAGAGTTCCACCGGAAGTCCTAACATGCTGTAAGCAAAGCCGCTGTAAAAATCGACGTTTGGGCTGACACCTTTATAAATCTGACGCTCATCTGCGATGATTTTTGGTGCTAAGCGTGATACGGCATCATACAGAGCAAACTCTTTTTCATAGCCTTTTTCGGCAGACAATTTTTCTACAAAAGAACGGAAAATGCGGGCACGGGGATCTGAAAGGGAATATACAGCATGCCCCATGCCATAGATCAGACCGGCGTGATCAAAGGCTTCTTTATGTAATAAGGCTCTTAAATAACGACTGATTTCTTCCTCATCGCTCCAGTCGGAGAGATTCTCTTTCATATCCTCAAACATACGGACAACCTTGATGTTGGCACCGCCGTGTTTCGGACCTTTTAGGGAACCTAAGGAAGCAGCGATCACAGAATAGGTGTCCGTTCCGGATGACGATACCAGATGCGTGGTAAATGTGGAGTTATTTCCACCACCATGTTCCATGTGAAGGATCAGTGCGGTATCTAAAAGCTTTGCTTCTAAAGGAGTAAACTGGCTGTCCGGACGCAGAATATGCAGAATGTTTTCTGCGGTGGAATACTCAGCTTTTGGCGGATGGATAAAAAGGCTTGCACCGTCATGGTAATGTTTGTAAGCCTGATAACCGTATACAGAAAGAAGCGGGAACAGACTTATAAGCTGTAAACACTGTCTGAGTACATTCGGAAGCGAAATGTCATCCGCAAGGTCATCATAGGAATAAAGTGTGAGAACACTCCTTGCGAGTGTGTTCATCATATCTTTGCTTGGGGCTTTCATAATAATATCACGGACAAAACTGGTAGGAAGGGTACGATATTCACTGAGCATTTTCGTAAATTCCGTTAATTCCGTCCGGGCAGGAAGTTTCCCGAAAAGAAGCAGATAAGTGCATTCCTCAAAGCCAAAATGACTGTTTTCCGATGTGCCGTCGATAATATCTTTGACATTATAACCGCGGTAATAAAGCTCGCCGTCTGCCGGACGCAGCTTGCCGTCAATCATCTTTGTGGAGCATACATCAGAAATTTCTGTAAGACCGACTAAAACACCTTTACCGTTAATATCGCGGAGACCGCGTTTGACATCGTATTTTGCATAGAGAGCAGGATCAATTCTGGCACACTGCTCACTGAGCTTTGACAGATGCTGTAATTCGTGGGTGATTTCGCAGAAACGATTGGTAGTCATAAATAACCCTCCATGTTTTTTAATTCATTACTTTATAGTGATAAAGCATTTTAATCATCATATCATAAGTATTTCTTATGGCACAAGAGTTTTCTAAAAAAACTTTTCATGAAAGCCGTTTTCGGGTAAAATGAGAACAAATCATTGAATGTTATACATAAATCAGGAGGAAAAAACAGATGGATATAAAGAAACTGGCACAGGAATCGATTGCTGCAAAAGAATTTGCCTATACGCCGTATTCACATTTCAGGGTAGGAGCTGCACTTCTTACAAAGGATGGCAGGATATACCGGGGATGCAATATCGAAAATGCCGCATATACACCGACAAACTGTGCGGAGAGGACCGCTTTTTTTAAGGCTGTATCGGAAGGAAAAAAAGAATTTACTGCGATTGCGATCAATGGGGATGCCAATGACTATCTTTATCCGTGTGGAGTGTGCCGCCAGGTTATGGCAGAATTCTGTGATCCGGAAACATTTCAGGTAATCCTGGTAAATACGCCGGATGATTTTAAAATATTTACATTAGAAGAATTATTGCCGGGGGCATTCACAAAGCAGGATATTACAAAAGCCACCGGGAAAGAATTGTAAAATATATCAGGAAAACTTGACAGATGCTACGGAAAACAGGATAATTTTTGCGGATATGTTTGAAATCTGAAACAAAAGAGATAAAGGAGAAACAGACGGATGCAGGAGAGTTATGGAACAAGTCCCAGTGGAAATTTAAAAGAAGCTGTACGGGGCATCAGTAATCCGGCATTTTTGATTCTGATGTCGAACGCAGAACAGTTTGAAACACATGTAGCTGAACTTGAAGAATTATATCCGGGCGTACCAAGCATCGGATGCATTGGAATGAGTTACCAGACCAGTGTGACGGAAAAAGGTGTCAGTGTGACAGCATTTGAGGGTGTAGAGGCTGTGACGGATGTACTAGAGCAGGCATCCATTATGCCGGTGAAATATATAAGCAGGGTGGAAAAGGCGCTGCAGAAGATAAATGCATCATCTGAGAATACTGTATGTATCGATTTTTGTACAGGAAACGATGCAGCAGTTCTTACGACTATGTACAGTATCCTTGAAAAAAAGAAAATATCACTGACCGGCGGAACCGGGGATGGTGGAAAGGTTTCCGTAAATGGCACAGTATATACAGATGCGGATGTGTTTGCATTTGTAAAAAATAATGGCGGCAAAGTCAGGGTTTACAAGGAAAATATTTATTATCCGAACCCACAGTACCGTTTTATTGCATCAAAGACAGACCGCAGCAAATACACAGTCGGCGAATTGAACGGAAAGCCGGCAAGACAGGCGTATCAGGATACGCTGGGAATCAGAGAACAGGATATTGTCAACCAGACATTTAAAAATCCGCTGGGCAAAAAGAACGGAAAGGATATCTGTATTATCTCTATCAGGGAAGTAGCAGGAAATGGTCTGTGCTGTTATCGCCAGGTCAATGATTCCGATGTACTTTATCTGCTTGAGACAAATGATTATCCTTCTATTGTCGAAGAAACAGTGCGACAGATCAAAGGAGATTTCGGAAGAATTTCCGGTATTTTTTCCATAAACTGTATTTTCCGCTATCTGTTCTTCTCCCAGGAACGTTATATGGATCAGTATTTAAAAACAATGGGAACACTTGGCATGCATGCAGGTCTGGTTGGCTTTGGAGAACACTACAACAGCCAGTTTGTAAACCAGACCATGTCCTGTGTGGTATTTGAGTAGGGGGGAAGTGCAGATGTTTCAATTCAAAAAACAGGTAAAAGAGACCAAAGAACAGGTGCTGCAGACGGAAGAAAAATTAAATCTGCATCCGTTGATACATGTATCGGACAGCCTGCTTGACTACCATAAAAAGTTATCATTGACGGAAGTAAATTCGCTGGACGAATTACAGGAGATCCAGAATACATTTCAGACCGTTCTAGAGGAAAACAAACAGCTGAAAGAGAAGCTTGGTTCTTTTCATGAGACGTTTGAGACAGTTGGTGAGACATCCGGACAGTTTGCCGGTGTAAGGGAAAATATCACAAAAGCGGTGGAAGAGGCACAACAGAAAGTTGGCAGCTTAAAGGAGAGTTCCGGGGAAGTGCAGGAACATTTTGACGAGATCCAGCGCACATTTGAAGATTTTCAGGCTTCTGTACAGAAAATCAAGCAATGTATGGGACAGATCATTTCAATTGCCAATCAGACCAATATGCTCGCACTGAATGCGTCAATTGAGGCGGCGCGTGCAGGAGAGCAGGGAAAAGGTTTTGCTGTTGTCGCAGAGGAAGTAAAAAATCTGGCAAGTGAGATCAAAAGTCTTGTCAGTTCCGTAGATGGAAGTATTGTCGAAGTGGAACAGGATACGGAAAATTTGAATCACAGTATCACAACATCGAAAGAATCGCTCGGGAAGAGTTTAGAGAGTGCAGATGAAACCTATGAAGTGTTTGACCGCATCACAACAGCAGCCGGCGGAGCAGATCAGGTGCAGCAGGAAATCGCAAAGGTGCTTGATGATTCAAGAGAAAAATTAGCCGATGTAAACGGTTCACTTGAGCGTGAAAAAGCAGAGTATGATACGGTGTGCCTACACATAGAACGTGCAAATGATCTTGGAACCCAAAAGAGTACCATGTTTGAAAATATGGAGAATTTACTGGTGCAGATTGCTCCGATTGCAAAAGAGTTGGAACAGAAGAATTGATGACATTATTTTACAAAAACTGATTGACAAAAAAATAACATTGTGTATATTTATATTAGCGGAATTTTTAAAAAAATACCCTGATTATTTTAAAGGAAAGAGGTTAAAGAGCAATGGCAAATATTGATTTAAGCAAGTATGGCATTACCGGAGTAACAGAGATCGTTCACAATCCTTCTTACGAGATGTTATTCGAGGAAGAGACCAAAGCAGGTCTTGAGGGTTATGAGGTTGGTCAGGAAACAGAACTTGGTACAGTTAACGTTATGACTGGTATCTATACAGGACGTTCCCCGAAAGATAAATATATCGTTATGGACGAGAATTCAAAAGACACTGTATGGTGGAATTCACAGGAATATCCAAACGATAACCATCCTATGTCAGAGGAAACATGGGCAGCAGTGAAAGATCTTGCAAAGAAAGAACTTTCAAACAAGAGACTGTTCGTAGTAGATGCTTTCTGTGGAGCAAATAAAGATACACGTATGGCAGTTCGTTTCATCGTTGAGGTTGCATGGCAGGCTCATTTCGTAACAAACATGTTCATCAAGCCAACAGCAGAAGAATTTGAGAACTTTGAGCCGGACTTTATCGTATACAATGCTTCAAAAGCAAAAGTTGAGAACTACAAAGAGTTAGGTCTTAACTCAGAGACATGTGTTGCATTCAACATTACATCCAAAGAGCAGGTTATCGTCAATACATGGTACGGTGGAGAGATGAAGAAAGGTATGTTCTCTATGATGAACTACTATCTCCCACTTAAAGGCATCGCTTCCATGCACTGTTCAGCAAACGCTGATATGAACGGCGAGAATACAGCAATCTTCTTCGGACTTTCCGGAACAGGAAAGACAACACTTTCTACAGATCCGAAACGTCTCTTAATCGGTGATGATGAGCACGGCTGGGATGACAACGGTGTATTCAACTTCGAGGGTGGATGCTATGCAAAGGTTATCGGTCTTGACAAAGAGTCTGAGCCGGATATCTACAATGCAATCAAACGTAACGCACTGTTAGAGAACGTTACTGTTGATGCAAACGGAAAGATTGATTTTGATGACAAGAGCGTTACAGAGAACACTCGTGTATCTTACCCAATCAACCACATTACAAATATTGTAAAACCTGTATCTTCTGCACCGGCTGCAAAGAACGTAATCTTCTTATCAGCAGATGCATTTGGAGTACTTCCTCCAGTATCTATCCTGACACCAGAGCAGACACAGTACTACTTCCTGTCTGGATTCACAGCAAAACTTGCTGGTACAGAGCGTGGAATCACAGAGCCGACACCTACATTCTCAGCTTGCTTCGGACAGGCATTCTTAGAGCTGCATCCTACAAAATATGCAGAAGAGCTTGTTAAGAAGATGGAGAAGAGCGGCGCTAAAGCATACCTTGTAAATACAGGATGGAATGGAACAGGAAAGAGAATCACAATCAAGGATACAAGAGGAATCATCGACGCTATCCTTTCTGGTGATATTCTTAAAGCTCCAACAAAGAAAATCCCAATGTTCAACTTCGAGGTTCCTACAGAGCTTCCAGGTGTAGATTCAGGTATTCTTGACCCACGTGACACATATGCAGATGCATCTGAGTGGGAGACAAAAGCAAAAGATCTTGCTGACAGATTCATCAAGAACTTTGCTAAATATGAAGGAAACGACGCTGGTAAAGCATTAGTTTCTGCAGGTCCTCAGAAATAAATCATATTGATGTGGATTTTGATCGGGTGTGACTGGTTCACACCCGATTTTTTAATTCATAGGAAATTACGTCCTATGAATTAAAAAGCCCTCCGGGCGGGATGCGCATCTCGCGGAGTAGAAGTTAGCTGTAAACAGCACCGCCAGGGCGCGAAAGAGTCGCAAGCGACTCTTTGTTCCTTTTTGTTCTAATGATGGGGTAAGTGTTAAAATAAATGACAGGAATTTTATGGAAAAGGGGGAATGATTGTTATGCTGACATATGGAATTGACTGGGATGACGTGATCTCGGATCTGAACACCCATGCGATACAGCTTGCCAATGGGGAACATGGTTTAGATCTGAAACTGGAAGATATCAATTCATGGGAAAATGTTGGCAAGGCATCGGTTATCAAGCAGTATTATCAGGACGAACGCATTTATCGAATGCAGACTGTGACCGATGAAGCCAGAAATTTCATACATGAATTGCAGAAAAAGGGGAAAGTATATATTATCACAGCAATCGCTCCACAGTTTATGAGTCTGCGGGCAAAACAGATATTGACGGCATTTCCGGATTTCCCGGAACAGAATATTATTATGGGTTTTCAGAAGTCACTGGTTCATTTTGATGTTACCCTGGATGACGGCCCGCATAATATTTTAAAGAGTTGTGCAAAATATCCGGTTTTAATGCGGCGCCCATGGAATGAATCACTCAGTGGGATTCTTTCCGTAAACCATTATGGAGAGTTTTTACAGCTGATCGATCAGATCAAAGAATCGATGCTGTTAGATAAAAAGCCGGTTTCTTTACCGTCTGTGATAGCTTTAGTCGGTCCATCCGGTTCTGGGAAAAATGAACTTGCAAAAAGACTTGAGAGGGCAGGAACAGGCAGGATTGTTCATTCTTATACGACGGGAACAGCAGATGGAATCCATCAGAGACTTTCCGCAGAAGAATTTAAAAATAAAAAAAATGATTTTGTGACAGTAACTGTGTATGCTGGCAATAAATATGGAATATCAGCATCAGATATTGCCAGAATGATAAAGGATGGGGTAAGTCCGATCGTACCGCTTGATATTGGAGGCGCGATATCCATGAAACGGCTGTTTGCGACCTCGATCTTATTTTGCAGAAGCAGCCGCGAAAAGATGATTTCAAGTATTTTAGAAAAAGATATCAGTAATCAGGAAAAGATGTACCGCTTATTATCGTTGGAAAATGAAATTGACAATGAGGAACTCTGTGACTTTTCCATACGGACAGATGATATGGAGGGAGCTGTTGAACAGGTAAAGCAGCTTTTGTCAATAGAGAAAATAGATAGAAAGTAAAACAAAATTTGGCACTAATTTATAGTTGCGAAATAGGGCATATTAAAGTATAATAAGACTATCAAAAACGGCCTGGGATGTGCGACACCCTACATTTTTGAACCTACATTTACTTTTATGGGATTCTTATATTCGAAGGCAGATGTCAAGCCATCAGTACTTCGGTACGTGAGCAGTGGAAGACAGAAACCAACGTGCGGTTACCCACCTAGCGGTCGCTAGGAGTCAAAAACGTAGGAAACGGCATTTTGGGTTTATACAAAAGATCATATGGTACAGAAGATTTTTAAAGTACAGAAGAAGTAAAGAGTACAAAAGAAAGTTTACTGTACAGAAGAATATTCGGTATACAGATGAAAAATCATTGATATACAAAGGAATATTTAAAAATACGAAGAGAAGCTGCTTTGAAATATAAGCAGCTTCTTTTATGTAATAAAATGACGGAAATCAAAGGTATTTGATACAGAAACGGAGATTAGCGTGAAAAAAAGAAATATGCCAAAAATTTCGGCAGTAATATTGGCGGTTTTAATTTGTGTGTTTGCAGGAATACTGATAGGAAAACTGAAGGAAAATTATGATCCGGAAATTTTTTCGGAAAACTATATCAGCGTTGATGAAGTAAAGCAGGAACTGATTTTTACCGTATATTCACAGGAAGAGTGGGACGAATGGTTTGAGGGCGGAAAAAAAGATTATCTGACAGGGGCAGTGCTGGATGAGCTGTTAAAAAGACTTGGAGTTTCGGAACAGATTGATTTTTCGGAAAAAAGAAAAAATGCTGCCGTTTCGCGTACAGAATGGAACCAGGTATATGCGCAGATCCTTGCGTTTCTTGATATGGAACAAAGCGTAAAAAAAGAAACACTGCTTGTGCTAAACCGTATGGAAATGGAAGATCAGACGGTTCTGGTCACGAATCAGGGAGATTTTTATACGAAACTGCAGAATACATATTTTACGGACTGGATGTCCTATGATGTTTATGTAAAAGAGGATCAGTGCATTGGAATTGCACAGGTGTCAGAGCAGGAACAAACGATTGAAAATGCATATCTGAAATCCTGTCAGGATGAAAAAATCAGTTTTTTATTTGCAGGTGCCGTCTATGAAAAAGAGTTACAGGAGAGATGGATATCCTGTGAACCGGGAGTATGTGATCTGGTATTTCGGGATGGAGCGCTTACTGCAATCAAAACAAAACAGGATATCATACAGGGACAGATGTTATCCTATGATGATTCTGAGATCGAGATTGAAGATTATGGAAGAATCCACCACAATGGGAAGCTTCCGGTTTACCAGACCTATGGAGATGTGTCTGAAAAATCCATATCGGATGTCGTTTTGGGCAATATGAATGTGGCTTATGTGACTGCGGGAAAGGAAGTCTGCGCAATTCTTATTTTACAGCCGGCTGATATCAAAAATATCCGTGTTCTTCTGCTATCGGATGACGGAACAAATATCCGGAGCGATGTTTATCTGAAATGTTCGACAAATGCAGATATAACTTGTGGTGATGAAACGAAAAGCGCCGGATCTGAGGAACTCCTTCATCCGGCAGATACACTGACGATGGCACCGGGAAAAACCTTTATCGTAAAACCGGAGTCGGAAGACGGTAAGATCTATCTGTGCAATGGAAATGGAACGGCTGTATCAAATGGTTATGCGGGGACGATTGAGGTGCGCAGCACAGAGAATGGATATACGGTTGTCAATGAACTGCCGTTAGAGGAATATCTGCATGCGGTCGTGCCGAGTGAGATGCCATCAAGCTTTTCTCCGGAAGCGCTTAAGACACAGGCGGTGTGTGCGCGCAGTTATGCCTATATGCAGCTGATGCGGGCGGATCTGGCGGCTTACGGTGCACATATCAATGACAGCACCTCCTACCAGGTTTATAACAAAGTAGAAAAGACAAAGGAATCTGTCGCCGCTGTGGATGCGACATGCGGGCAGGTGCTGACCTGGAACGGAAAAGTTGTGGAGGCATATTATTTTTCGACTTCCATGGGTTACACAGACACCGCGGAGATCTGGAATGTGGATGATCCGTCGTCCTATGGCTATCTGAAAAAAGCATGCTTAAACCAGGCGGATGCTGACATAGATTTGTCGGATGAAACTGCATTTTCTAAGTACATCAAGAGCAGTGCGGATGGATATGACAGCGATATCCGTTATTACAGGTGGTTTGCAACGGCAGATTTATCGGATAAGACAGAAACGGTGAATGAGATCTTAGCGGCAAGACATTCCATTTCACCAAAAAATGTGTTATATTATGAATCTGACGGTACGACGGAGATGGATGTCGCCGCTGCCGGGGAGAAAATGGGAGCAATTACCGGAATGTCAGTGGAAGCAAGAAGCAGTTCCGGTTCGATTCTTACATTAGATCTTACTTATGAATGCGGCATTGTGAAAATAAAAACAGAGTACAACATCCGCAAGATTTTAGGCTGTATGGTGAAAAAAATTGTCTACGCAGATGCAACGGAATCAGAGAATATTACGATGCTGCCAAGTGCATTTTCAACCGTCGAGAAACAGGAAGACGGGACATATCTGCTGTCCGGCGGTGGTTATGGGCACGGACTCGGAATGAGCCAGAATGGGGCAAACGGAATGGCAAAAGCCGGTATGGGCTATCAGGATATCTTAAATTATTTTTATCAGGATATTACCGTGGAAACAATCGGAGAGATGGAAGGAAAAGAGACATTATGATCTGGAAGATTATAGGAAATGTGATGTCGTTTATGGGAAAATGTAAACGGGATAAGATCAATGCATATTCTGCGCAGTCTGCGTTTTTTATTATATTATCACTGATCCCGTTTCTTATGGTTTTCTCATCCCTGTTACAGTATACTTCCGTGACAGAGGGGACGCTTTTAAAAATCATTGAGAGAGTTATGCCGGAATACATAGCACCATTTCTTATTTCACTGATTGATGAGGTATACAACAGATCAGCAGGCATTATTTCCATTACGGCGATCGTTGCAATCTGGTCAGCAGCAAAAGGTGTGCAGTACATGACGGATGGACTCAATTCGGTCAATGATCTGGAGGAAACAAGAAATTGGCTTGTACTGCGGATGTGGGCAGTTGTGTATACGGTGATTTTTCTGGTAGCTATTGTGTTTACACTGTTAGTCATTGTTTTTGGTAATTCTCTCCAAAAACTGGCATCGCAGTATATCCCGTTACTGCGGCATGCGGTAGATCTTTTGGCACATTTTCGGGGACTTATCATGCTGGTCATGTTAATTGTTTTCTTTGATGTGATATTTACAGCATTGCCGAATAAAAAGCTGACTTTTAAAAGTCAGATCCCAGGGGCTGCGATCTGCGGTGTGGCGTGGTATATTTTTTCTATCGGTGTTTCCATCTATGTGGATTATTTTAACGGTTTTTCCATGTATGGAAGCCTGACGACGATCGCCCTCATCATGCTGTGGCTTTATTTCTGTATGTATATCATGATGATGTCGGCGGAAGTAAATGTCATTTTCAATGACAGTATCCGCAAGTGGCTGCTCAAAGAGAAAGAGAAGAAAAAGAGAAAAAACTCTTGAACTAATAAATTGCCTGTGCTAAAATGCAATACAGAGTGAAAATAAAAGAAAAGGCATTGAACGTGATTAGTAGTGCACTATAATTCTTTCAGAGAGAGTGGGTCACCGGCTGAAAACCCATTTAAGACAAGGTAGGAAGCGAAGTTCGCACGGGAGCTGCATTTGTGAAATGACAGTAGCAGATGACGTCCATGCACGTTACGCATGTTAAGAGCTTTTTGTCAATATTCGTGGCAGAAAGAATCAGGGTGGTATCACGGAATCATTCGTCCCTGGACGAATGACTCCGCGTTTTTTGTTGCTGAAACAAATCCACCACAGGAAATTGTGTCACAAAAATAATTTGTGAGACAAATATCTGAAAGAAATAATGCAGAATGGAGATTATCATGAAAGAAAAATTGCAGAAAATCAGAGAAGATGCGATCCGTCAGATCGAAGAATCCGGCGATCTGTCGAAATTGAATGATGTGCGTGTTGCGGTTCTTGGAAAAAAAGGAGAACTGACCGCAGTATTAAAGAGTATGAAGGATGTCAGCCCGGAGGAGCGCCCGTTAGTCGGACAGCTTGTCAATGAGACGAGAGAGAGCATCGAGAAGATTTTAGATGAGACAAAGAAAAAATTAGAGGCAGCGGAGTTAGATGCAAAACTGCGCAGAGAAGTCATTGATGTGACACTTCCGGCAAAGAAGAATAATGTCGGACACCGTCATCCGAACACGATTGCCTTAGAAGAGGTAGAGCGCATCTTTACCGGAATGGGTTACGAAGTGGTAGAGGGACCGGAAGTAGAGTATGATTATTATAACTTTGAGGCTCTTAATATCCCGGCAAACCATCCGGCAAAGGACGAGCAGGATACGTTCTATATCAATGACAAGATCGTGCTCCGTACACAGACATCTCCGGTACAGGTCCGTGAGATGGAAAAAGGGCATCTCCCGATCCGTATGATCGCACCGGGCCGTGTATTCCGTGCCGATGAGGTAGATGCGACACATTCTCCGTCTTTCCATCAGATCGAGGGACTTGTCGTTGATAAAAACATTACGTTTTCTGATTTAAAGGGAACACTTGCAGAATTCGCAAGACAGTTATTCGGACAGGATACCAAAGTAAAATTCCGTCCGCATCACTTCCCATTCACAGAGCCGTCTGCCGAGATGGACGTGACCTGTTTTAAATGCGGCGGGAAAGGATGCCGTTTCTGTAAGGGAGAGGGCTGGATCGAGATCTTAGGCTGTGGTATGGTACATCCGCGTGTACTGCGCATGAGCGGCATTGATCCGGAAGAATACTCAGGATTTGCGTTCGGTATCGGATTAGAGCGTATTGCACTGCTCAAATATGAGATCGATGATATGCGTCTGCTCTATGAAAATGATCAGAGATTTTTAAATCAGTTCTAGGAAAAAGATAGGAGAATATAGCATTATGAATACTTCATTAAAGTGGATCAAAGACTTAGTTCCAGGTCTTGACTGTACACCACAGGAATATATGGATGCCATGACATTATCCGGCTCTAAGGTAGAAGGATATGAGAACATGGATGAGGATCTTGATAAAATTGTGATCGGACAGGTAAAAAGCATTGAGAAACATCCGGATGCGGACAAACTTGTGATCTGCCAGGTAGATATCGGAACGGAGACAATACAGATTGTGACAGGTGCTCCGAATGTAACGGAAGGCTGCAAAGTGCCGGTTGTATTAGACGGTGGAAAAGTTGCAGGAGGTCATGACGGCAGCAAGACCGAGGGCGGTATTAAGATCAAAAAAGGAAAACTGCGCGGTGTGGAGTCAAACGGTATGATGTGCTCCATCGAGGAACTTGGTTCAAACAGAGATATGTTCCCGCTTGCACCGGAAAATGGTTTATATATTCTGCCGGAAGATGCTCCAGTTGGAGAGAGCGCCATCAGCTATCTGGGGTTGGATGATACGGTTGTGGAATATGAGATCACTTCAAACCGTGTAGATTGTTTCTCTATTTTAGGTATTGCGAGAGAGGCGGCAGCTACGTTTGGAAAAGAGTTTGTTCCTCCGGTTGTGACAGAAACAGGTAATAATGAAGATGTTAACGATTACATCAAAGTATCTGTAAAAGATGATAAGCTCTGTTCCCGTTACACCGCAAGGGTGGTAAAAAATATCAGGATCGCACCGTCACCGGAATGGATGCAGCGCAGACTGCGCGCGCAGGGAATCCGCCCGATCAATAACATTGTAGATATCACAAACTATGTGATGGAAGAGTATGGACAGCCGATGCATGCCTATGACCTTGACACAATCGAGGACAGAGAGATCGTAGTAAGACGCGCTGCAAAGGGTGAGCAGTTTGTGACTTTAGACGGTCAGGAACGCACCTTAGATGACTCTGTATTAATGATCTGTGATGGAAGAAAAGCCATCGGTATTGCAGGTATCATGGGTGGAGAAAACTCCATGATCACGGACAATGTTAAAACAATGCTGTTTGAAGCTGCATGCTTCGATGGAACAAATATCCGTCTGTCAGGAAGAAAGATTGGTCTGCGTACAGATGCTTCCGCAAAATTTGAAAAAGGCTTAGATCCAAACACAGCGATCGAGGCAATGAACCGTGCATGCCAGCTTATAGAGGAACTTGGTGCCGGAGAAGTTGTCGGCGGCGTTGTGGATGTTTACCCGAATGTCAAAGGGGATAAACGTATTCCATTCGAGCCGGAGAAATACAACAAACTACTTGGAACGGACATTGCAAAAGAGACAATGCTGGCTTATTTCTCAAAGATCGACCTCGGCTATGATCCGGCTTCGAACGAAGTGATCGTTCCATCTTGGAGACAGGACTTAGAGTGTGACGCCGACCTTGCAGAGGAAGTGGCAAGATTCTTCGGTTATGATAAGATTCCGACCACACTGCCAAGCGGTGAGGCTACCACAGGAAAACTTACCTTCAAACTCCGCATCGAGGCAGTAGCAAGAGAGATCGCAGAGTTCTGCGGATTTTCACAGGGCATGACGTATTCCTTTGAGAGCCCGAAAGTATACGATAAATTATTACTGCCACAGGATTCACCGCTCCGCAAAGCGGTTGTGATCAGCAATCCGCTCGGAGAGGATTTCTCTATCATGAGAACGATTTCCTTAAATGGTATGCTGACATCACTTTCCACAAACTTTAACCGCAGAAATAAAAACGTGCGTCTGTATGAACTTGGAAATATTTACCTGCCAAAACAGGTACCGGTAACAGAGCTGCCGGAAGAGCGCATGCAGTTTACACTTGGTATGTACGGAGAGGGTGACTTCTTTACCATGAAGGGTGTGATCGAGGAGTTCCTTTACAAAGCAGGAATGAAGCTGAAACCGGAATATGATCCTGAAGCCGGAAAACCATTCTTACATCCGGGACGTCAGGCAAATGTTGTTTATGATGGCACTGTGATCGGTTATCTCGGTGAGGTTCATCCGACCGTTGCTGCAAATTATGCAATCAAAGAGCGCGTTTATGTTGCAGTACTTGATATGCCAGAGATCGTATCCCACGCATCTTTCGACCACAAATATGAGGGAATCGCTAAATTCCCGGCTGCAGCCAGAGATATCTCCATGGTTGTTCCGAAGAAAGTGCTTGCAGGCGATATCGAGAAGATCTTCGATGAAAAGGGCGGTCAGTTCTTAGAGAAATACGATCTGTTTGATATCTATGAGGGAGCACAGATCAAACCGGGATATAAATCAATCGCATACTCCTTGTCTTTCCGTGCAAAGGACAGAAACTTAGAGGATGCCGATATCACTGGTGCAATGGATCGAATCGTGAAAGCACTTGAGCATGTTGGTGCGGAATTAAGAAAATAGGATTGAGAATCATGGACGTAAAAGATTTTTATTATGACCTGCCACAGGAGCTGATCGCGCAGGATCCGTTGAAGGATCGTTCGAGTTCACGACTGATGGTATTGGATAAAAATACCGGTGAAGTGACACATCGTGTTTTTAAGGATATTACAGATTATTTAAGACCGGGAGACTGCCTTGTCATTAACAATACGAAAGTAATTCCTGCAAGACTGTACGGAGTGAAAGAGGGCACAGAGGCAAAGATCGAGATCCTTCTGTTGAAACGTAAGGAAAATGATATCTGGGAAACCCTTGTAAAACCGGGCAAAAAATGTAAAGTCGGAACAAAGATCAGTTTTGGCGATGGACTTCTGACCGGTGAGGTCATTGATATCGTGGAAGAAGGGAACCGTCTGATCCAGTTCCACTATGATGGAATTTTTGAGGAGATTTTAGACCAGCTTGGACAGATGCCGCTGCCGCCTTATATCACACATCAGCTTCAGGATAAAAACCGTTACCAGACGGTATATGCAAAGTATGATGGCTCTGCCGCTGCACCGACAGCGGGACTCCATTTTACACCGGAATTATTAAAAAAAGTAAAGGAAATGGGTGTGGAGATCGCAGAGGTGACACTTCATGTAGGGCTTGGTACATTCCGCCCGGTCAAGGAGACGGATGTATTAAAACACCATATGCATTCGGAATTTTACCGGATCGAACAGTCCGAGGCAGATAAGATCAACCATGCAAAAGAGACCGGACATCGTGTCATTGCGGTAGGAACGACCAGCACGCGTACTTTAGAGGCGGCATCGGACGAGAACGGTTTCCTGCGCGAGACAAGCGGATGGACAGAGATCTTTATTTATCCGGGTTACAGGTTTAAAGTCATTGATTCCCTGATTACCAATTTCCATTTGCCGGAATCCACACTGGTAATGTTAGTTTCAGCACTGGCAGGACGGGAACATGTGTTAAACGCATATGAAATTGCCGTGCAGGAGAAATATCGTTTCTTTAGCTTTGGGGATGCAATGCTGATAACGGATACAACAGTTTAAATGATCTGAAAAGATGCAACAGACAGCATGATTTACGGGCAAAATGATTGCTTGAAAAAATCACGAAAGAGAAGGAGAATTACGGAATGGAAGAGAAAAGACATCATAAGCGTTTAAAACTCGACGTTTTCGTCCAGTTAGAACGTCTGACAGAAGATGGAACGACGACATATGATTACACGTAGGTTGTAGTTACGGATGTTTCGCGCGGCGGAATCGGCTTCCAGTCCGACGAACCTTTGGAAGTGGGGGGATATTATAATACCAGAATTCAGATATGGACGAAAGAGGTGATCGATGCAGTCATCGAGATCGTGCGTAAGCAGAAAATGGAAGATGGAACCGACAAATATGGGGCAACTTTTATTGGAATGTCGGATACAGATGCAATAAAAATAGATATTTATCAGGTGTTTCGTGAAGCATAAAAGTATAAGAGATGAAGTATGCTTTTGATGACAGGATAAATGCAAAAAATCGAAGAGAGCCAGATAGGTCACATCCTAAAATAAAGATGATCTGTCTGGCTCTTTTTATTTCTGTCATTCTTCGTCCATAAGCTATCATTTATGAAAGCATAGGTATACGAATAAATTATTTGTAAGTCATAAAATTAATTATGCTTCATAAGAACTTACGGTAATTGTATAATCGCTTGTACCTTCCACATAAGTGGTTCCATCAGAGTCTTTGACGGTAACGGTGTTGCCATCCTCATCTGTAATGGTTCCCTTGCAGGTTAAAGAGGAGAGAGTGCTGTCCCAGATGATCTTTCCTGCCATGGTCTGGGCATCTGTAGTAAATTCACAGTCAGCGCCGTTGGCACCGGAAGAACCCCAGCCCCGAGCATTGCTGTTTCCGGTACATTTTAACAGGAAATCATTGGAATCAGAATAACTTAAATCTACGCCTGACAAATAAAAGGTACTTTCTGTATTGGTGGTGTAGAACATGCCTCCGTTTTTAGAAGTCAGACTTCCTCCTGTCATGGAAAAATCGCTGTTTCCAACTTCGGAATCACCGGACATGCTCTGATAGAGGATGACGGTCCAGTTACAGTCATTCTGCTCGTTTTCCGGAATGTTGCCGGTCAGATCACAGTCTGTTAATTTTAAGGAGTTTAAGCCCTCGATACAGACTGCTTCGGATCCGTTGGCAGTTAAAGCTGCATTTGAGATAGAGATATCTGCAGTACAGTAAACAGCCGGGGATCCGGTTCCGTTTGAAGTGTAGCTGCCGCCGTCTACGGTCATGGTACCACCGCCACGGTCACTCCGGATTGCAGCAGAAGATTCGCCGTTCGTTGTCACGGTCAGATTTTTTGCAGTCAGAGTACCACCGCCTGCAACATGAATACCGCCGGAGGTATCCTGTCTGGTTGTGATTGTGATGTCAGAAACTGTGACATTTCCGTTTCCATAAGAAAAGATACCTGCACCACCGGCAGAGTCTGTCGTGATCGTCGCATTGTCTATGGTTACTGTTCCGTCAGTTACCAAAAGACCCGCACCTACTCCGTAAAAACTGGACGAATCGCCACCGGTACTGTCGGAGGAAGTGCGGTCTAATGTGATATCTTTTAAAGTAACGTTTGCGCCATTTGAAACAAGAACCGCATTTTCATCGGATCCGGTGGAAGAGAAAGTCTCATCGGAAACTTCGGTATCTTCCGTATATTCGGTTACGGCATTGTAAGATTCCGGCTGGGAGGAAGCGCTGCCTCCCGGCGAGCCTCCGCCTGGAGTGTTACCTCCCGGCTGACCGCCGGCGTTGTCAGAGATCGTTACAGTTGCAGCGTTACCATCATCATCTAAGGTGATCGTTGCCATAGTACCTTCGGATAAAGCGGAAAGTGTTGTTTCTTTTCCATCTTTGTCATAGTAGACGGTGGAATCGGTCAGATTGATCGTCTCGGTTGACATATTGCCCATATCCGGGGCACCGCCGTTGTCGGAAGGGGCAGAATTGTTGTCTCCACTAGGCGGATTGCCAGGGGTTTCGGTGGAATCTGCGCCATCAGAGTCAGGTTTGCCAGGTGCCTCTGTTGAATCGTTGTTGTCAGAGTTCCCGTTGCCTGCTGGGGCACCACCGTTGTTATCGCTCGGTGGATTGCCCGGTGCTTCGCCCTGACCGCCGCCCGGCATGGCTGCAACTGTGATCGTGCTGTCGGTAATTTCGGAAATCATTCCGGTTACCGTGTTTTCATCTGATTTTGCATCAGTGTCCTCCGTAGATGTTTCCACTGTGCTTTCTACAGAAGAAGAGGTATTTGTGTTATTACCTGTACTATTGTTTGTGCTGCCGCATCCGGAAAAAATCAGTGTTCCTGCCAATGTGATACATAATAATGCTTTTTGATATTTCATAATGTTTGTCACTCCTTTTTTGTTGATAGCTGTATTCTATCGGGGGAATGTGACGGTTAGATGAAGCCATGCTGGAAGCTGGGTGAATTTAAAGAGAATTCTGTGTGGAATAGAAAAATTGGACGAAAAATGTGATTTAAAAAATTTTTTTTAAATTTATGAAATTTACTATTGTAGATTTTTGAAAAGTGTGCTAAACTATGTTTGTATCCATGAACTAGTTTATAATGTAAACAGTTCAACTCAAGAGGCTGTATTCTGATTAACGTCAGAATATGGCTTTTTGACTGTCTGGAGTTCTTTTTGGGATGTTCTATAATCCGGCATTTCGCCATTTACCCCAAATTTGAAATACAAGTGTTATATTTATATAAGAAAAAATACAAATAAAATCTTATAATTGCAGGAATATTAATTGAAAGGGAGCGGAAACTTTTATATGGAGGGAGATAAAGTACCGGTAAGTTTAAAAGAAAATGTAATCAAAAAAGAAAATTGCAGGGAGGAATGGGTTATGTACAAAAGATTACTGGCAGGTCTGCTTGCTGTTACAGTGACCATGACGGGAATTTCATTTCCGGACAGTGTATTTGCTGCGCAGGATGATACCGCAGTCATAAAGGAAGAAGAGACCGGGACAGAGAGCAGTGAAGTTACGGAAAGCGAAGAAACAGAAGAATCGGAAGAGACTCTGACAGAAAAGACCGGATCAGACGGTGAAACAGAACCGGACGAAACACAAGCGGCTGAAATCGTACAGACAGAGACGGACAATGAAGCAGATATGACAGAAACTGAGGAGACTGTCGAAATTAAAGAGACGGAAACAGAAGAGCAGACAGAGGAGTTACAGGAGACAGAGAAAACGGATGCCAGGGTTACCTCAGAATTGACGGTCAGAGGAACAGACAGTTTCGGATCAATGTTTGCACAGGAATTTTCTGGTGTTGCAGCCGAGCAGACTGAAAATAATGGATGCAATGTGTTTTCGATTGATATGAGCGGGAATCAGGCATCTGTTTCTTTTGAAACAACACAGGATGCAACACTTGTCGTTGCAGTATATGATGAGAACGGCAATCAGATGCTGGCTTCCGGGAAAAAGAACGTAACAAATACAGAGACAGAAACAACAGTAACGATCAATTCCGGCACGATTCCACAATATTATCTGGTGCGTGGATATCTAATCGAAACAGAGACACTTCGTCCAATCTGTACAGTATATGAATCCTCTATGTATACGCAGGAAATGCAGGAGTTTTTAGCAAAGACGACAGATGATTTTGACGAAGAAAAGGTGCTGAACCTGGATGACGATGATACGAACAATTTTGCAGTCTATGGAGACGATACCATTATTATTCCATCTGAAACGGGAAAAAATATTGTGGTGTCGGCAGATGATTCCACAAATACATATGTGATCAAAAATGCAGATACAGACATGACATCTTTGGAAGAAGGAGATATTTTTTCCTATGAATATGCAGATGGTCAGTTTATTATAACGAAAGTTGCATCGATTGATGTAAATGGAACAACGGTTACGATTACCGGTGATGACATCGAAATGGAGGATGTTTTTTCCTATGTCAAAATTGATGCATCAGATGATCTTGCAAACGCAACGATCGATCCGTCTGCCTGTGGGGATGGTGTCACATATGAGGGACTTTCGGATGAGCCGGAGAACAGTGAGTATAAAGCAGCCGACATCAGTGGAAGTGTCAAAAAGACAATGAAATTCAGATTGGATAAATCAGGAAAAGATTCTGATGGAAGTTACAGTATTTCAGGCGGTTTGTGGATGCGGATTACATGTTCTGCAAAATTATATCTTACATTTTCCAAGTGTTATGTGGAATTAAAGCTGGATTATAAAGGCAGCCTTGATATTACAGCAAAAGGAAAATTTACAGCAACTGTACCGCTACCGTCTGTGGGATATATGTTTTATGGTATTATTGTGGAACTGACGCCGTCTATGATATATGAGTGGGAAATTAATGGTGCAGTCGGCGCTGATATCAGTGGTACTTTTGGCATTCAGGCAGATAACAATGGAATTACAAGCCTGACCACAATGCCAAAATGTACGCCTAAACTAAAAATCAGTGGAAGTTTTTACTGGGGGCTTTCTTTAGAACCGCGTGTGAAAATTTTGAGTAATAACGTTGCTTCTGCAAGCCTTACAGGAAAAGCGGGCATTAAGTTAAATGCATCATGGAAACCAGAAATCCTAAAACAGGAAAAGACGATTCATAGCTGTGAAAAATGTATTGAGGGAAAAATTAATGCAGAGCTTACGCTAAAAGCAGGCGTGAAAATGCTGAGTAAAATTTCCTATAATATAAATTTAATTGGGGAGTCGAAGAAAATCGCTGATTTTTATTATTCCATTGATCATAATGATTATGGTCTGACGAAGTGTCCGCATTTAAGTTATCGTTTGAATCTGGTTGTGGTTGACACAGATGGTAATCTGCTGCCGGATACTGTAGTAACGATTACGGATCAGACAGGACAGTTTGAGGAAGTAAAGAAAAAGACGGATATGCTTGGCAAATTATCAGTCTATCTGCCGGAAAGCCGGTATACGATCACTCCGGTAAAAGATGGGTATGTACCTACCAGAAGAAACATTGAAATCCATATGGATGAGACGATAGATGACTTGCGGATTACGTTATGTAAGACAGTTGGAGGGGGGACAGGAAATAATTCTGGGAATAAGATTGATACGGTTAGTCCGTCATTAACAACATATCCTGCAACAACATTGAGTTTAGGGAGCTTTCATAGTGGAGCCATTGCGAAAGACGGAAGTCTATATATGTGGGGCAGTAATTGGGGTTATCTTGGAGATGGAAGTGGGAAAGATCGGAGTCCATCACCTAAGAAAATAATGGATAACGTTGTTCAAGTTAGTTTTGGAGCGTATAGCAGTGGTGCCGTAACGAAAGACGGAAGTCTGTATGTGTGGGGGGAAACAATGAATTATGTAAGCCATGAATCTGGTAATTCTATATATTCGCCACATAAGGTTATGGATAATGTTATTTTTGCAAGTATTGGTTTAGAGTGTTCTGGTGCAATAACAAAAGATGGAAGTTTATATATGTGGGGGGATAATGATTTTGGTCAATTAGGAATAGGGGACAATATTGAATATAGTGAGGTACCTGTGAAAGTTATGGAACATGTGAAATTTGTAAGTGTGGGGGATAGTTATACTGCTGCAATTACGGATAACGGTACATTGTATATGTGGGGAAGTAATTTTTATGGAGAATTAGGAGATGGAACAAATAATGATAGTTATACACCAAAAAAAATAATGGATAACGTAAAAGCAGTAAGCATAGGAATAAATAACCATAGTGGAGCGATTACAGAAGATGGAAGTTTATATATGTGGGGAACCAATAAAGTTGGGGAGTTAGGAAATGGAGAAGTAACAGATTGGGATGTCAGTAACCCCATTCCTGTAAAAATCATGGACAAGGTAGTTTCTGTTGATTTAGGAGATGAGGGGCATTCTGGTGCAATAACCGAAGATGGAAGTTTATATATGTGGGGAAATAACTATCAAGGTCAATTAGGTATTGGAAATGACGAAATAGAATATATTGCATCCCCAACCCAAGTTACCATCCCAGGTGGTATAGCCCTTCCTTCTGACCTGAAATTTGATTTTGATGTATCCACACAATCCGAAGAATCATCCTCAGATTCCGTACCAGTTTTAACAGCAGCACCGGATTCCACACAGCAGGCATCCGAGTCTGAACCAGTAGATCAGCCGGAAGCACTCGAAGAAGAGGCAGTCTCCGTATTTAAAGCCGACGCCACTGAAACCAACACCGCCACCGCCACACAGACTGCATCTTTCAAAAACCTGACGCCGAACGATACCTACAATTTTTATGTGGCAAGATCCCTGACTGCAGATGACCTGCTCGCCTCTGACAATATTTTAGATATCCGTCAGGCAGTGGCAGGGGAAGATGGCAGGATGAGTGTGACCTACCAGCCGAGAGAGACGGACGATAATGCAGTTATTTTTGTTGTCGGAAGTACACCAAAAGATCTTTCCGGTGCGCAGATCACGATTGGAAACACCACATATAACGGTACGGCAAAAAGTGTGACAGCAGCGGTTGAATGTGATGGTAAAACATTAGTCGAGGGACGTGATTATCTGGTAACCGGTGGATTTGAAATTACCGGGTTAGGTACTTACACATTAACGATCATAGGTACAGGTATTTATACCGGAACGGCATCTAAAACATATACGGTGACCTGTCAGCACAATTATACGGAGAGCATAACGAAACAGCCGACCTGCACTGAACCGGGAAGAAAGACTTTAACCTGCAGTATCTGTGGGGCAGTCAAGGATACTACATCGATTCCAAAGACAGCGCATACTTATAAAAACAAAAAGGTGACAAAGCGTGCAACAACCAGTAAAAATGGTACATTTACAGCAGTATGTTCGGTATGTGGGGCAGAACAGACGGAAGTGATTTATGCTGCAAAAACGATAAAACTTTCCAAAACATCTATGACGTATAATGGAAAGAAGCAGAAACCATCTGTAACTATTACGGATGCGGCAGGAAAGAGGCTGAAAAACGGTACTGATTATAAGGTGACTTATCCGAAAAAGACACAAAATGTTGGAAAATATACAGTGACGGTGACATTAAAAGGCAATTATACCGGAACCGTAAAAAAGACATTTACGATTCTGCCAAAGAATACAGCCATTTCCAAACTGACAGCTTCAAAAAATACGGTCACAGTAAAATGGAAGAAGCAGACAAAACAGACCGCCGGTTATGAGATCCAGTATTCCACCAGCAGTAAATTCACAAAGAAAACCACAAAGACTGTAAAAGCTGCAAAGAACAGCATGACTTCCAAAAAGATTACAAAGCTGAAAGCAAAGAAAAAATATTATGTACGCATCCGGACGTATCAGACAGTCAAGGTTGGGAAAAAATCGACAAAGATTTATGCCAGCTGGTCGAAAGCAAAGACGGTTACAACGAAGAAAAGTTGACATTACTACCCGAAATTGATACTATAATTACAGAACAAGCGGTTGTAATAAAAAGTCCTCCGCCATAAGGCGGGGGACTTTTTTAGCACTATCAATATGCAATGTGAATAGTCATTGCATATTGATTTTAATGGAATTATAACAAAGGAAAAAGAGGTTATTTGTTCTCCTCATTCAAAATACTTAAGCAGAGTTGAAGAAAGGGAGGACATGTGAGGTGTTAAACGTGAAGCTGAAATGGATTGAATTCGAGAATTTAAGAACAGGACTAAAGATTGAACGTGTTGTATTTAATGATGATATCACATTGTTGGTTGGTCTGTCTGGTGTTGGTAAAACCCAGATATTAAATGCGATAGAATATTCTCTGAAATTGGCTGTAAATAAGAATTTACGTCTGGAACCATATAATACGACTTTATGTTTTCAAATTGGAGAGGAAGTATATGTATGGTCATATAGAATACAGCAGGATCATACAGAGGATATTTTTGAATCAAAAGAAATAAAGTATTTTTTTGCCTATGAAAAACTTCAGAATATAAAAGGTGATATACTGATGCAGCGTACATCTGATACGATTCAGGTGACTGGTTATGATAAGGTACCGACACCTAAAAAAGATGAAAGTTTATTAGTACAATATTCGGAAGATGCCTTTGTCAAACCAATAATTTCTGAAATGTTAAAATTATATCCAATAGAAATTGAAATGGATGTGAGAGGGGCAATTGCGCAGGAAAGTTTTAATATGTTTAAAGCAAAGATTAAAGAAAGCTTTAAGGAAAATGAAAAACAGCCTTTTGAAAAATTCAGCCATTTACCTGTTCCTCTAAAGATTTATATAACAAAAAAATATTATCCTCAAATGTACGCACAGATTTTTTCTGCGGTTAAGGAGCTGTTTATGGAGATTAACAGTATAGATATTGTTGAGGATCCTGATCGTGAAATATATATGGTGGCAATAGATGTATATGGAAAAAGATTATTGCAGCATGAAATATCCAATGGAATGTTAAAAACGATATACTATATTGTTGAGTTGATCACTATGTCAAAAAACTCTTTAGTATTAATAGATGAATTTGAGAATGGATTAGGGGTAAATTGTATAGATGTATTGGCAGAACTATTATTGGGGGAAAGAAGGGATTTACAGTTTGTTATTACCAGCCATCATCCTAAAATTATAAACCAGATTTCAAATAAGAAATGGAAGATCATTGAAAGAGACATTGCGACGGTAAAAAATTTTACAGCTGAAGAGTATGGAATCATGCATAGTCAGCATGATGCATATTTTAATTTGATAAACAGATGGGAATTTGAAGGTAAGATATAAATGAATTATTATTTTTTGCTTGAAGATGAAAAGTCCTTTATAAAGGTTTTGCCTGAATGGTTAAAATATATGGGGATACAAAACACCAGAGTGCAGGATATTACATATGTTCGGGAAAATAATTATGTGATGCAGAGCGGACAAGGTGTTACGCAGCTGATCACAAGAGTTTTATTCCAGACGATAGATACAATTCTGCTGAATCCGGGAAAAATAGATCAGTTAATAGTGATTTTGGATTCGGAAGAATATAATGAACAAGAACGAAAAAAACAGGTTGAAAACATTATCAAGGAATATATTGAAAAGAAGAATTGTGTTGTAGGTTTTTTATATAAAGTTTTTGTCTGCAATCATTGTTTTGAAACATGGCTTTTAGGAAATGGAAATTTATATCCGGATATTAGACCGGAAGGTGATTTTCAACCATATTACGACGAATATAATATAAAAGTAAATGATCCTGAATTAATGGCTGTGCCGGACGATATAAAAGAAACGATAGCTGTTTATCATTTCCATTATTTACATGAAATGTGCAGATATAACAGAGTACGGTACAGTAAGAAAAAACCTATGGAGATGGCAAAAAAAGTATACTTTGATGCTCTGGTATCAAGAATAGATAATAGTGATCACTTACATTCATTTGCTCAGTTTTATGAGTACTTTGTAAATGAACAAAAATGACTATTCAACCGATAATAAAATGCCGTACGATCAACCGACCGTACGGCATTTTCCTATCTTTCATAAATCGTATAATGATGTTTCTTAAGCAGTGCAACCGCCAGCGCTAATGATTCCCCGTCATACATTTCAAGTCTCAAAACACCGCCTTCAAACTCACGGTTATGAATGATCCCGATATTTTTAATACTTAAATTATTGCTCGCAAGGATCGTTGCGACGGTGGCGATCCCACCGGTCTCATCAATCAGGTCTAAGTACAGTTCGTAAACATTCTTCAAAGCACCTTTTGCCGTGATCGTGATGGAATCACGGTAATCTTTGGCTGCAGTAAAGGCATCTAACAGTGCAGGGGAATCTGCATCTGCAATGTTCGTGCGCATTACCTCTAATGTATGGATATAGTTGTCCAATAATTTTAAAATCTGTTCCTGATTGGATAAACAGATATTTTCCCACATGACAGGAGAAGAAGATGCGATACGCGTGATATCTTTAAAACCTCCGGCTGCGATGGTTTTCATGATCTCATTTTCATCGTCCGATTCCCGCACCAGGTTGACAAGGCTGTATGCGATCACATGCGGCAGATGACTGATCGCTGCGGTCGCATAATCGTGCTGCTCATAACCTAAAACCAGAGGAATTGCGCCGAGAGAGCGCACCAGCCCGGTCAGTTCTTCCACAGCAGGGGAAGGACTCTTTGTGGTCGGTGTGATAATATAGTAAGCATTTTCCAAAAGCGTCTCTGAAGCATTAGAAAGACCGGTCTTCTCAGAACCCGCCATCGGATGACCGCCGATAAAATTGGCTTCAAGACCGAGTCTTATCACTTCTCTGTGGATCTCCGTCTTGACACTGCCGACATCCGTGATGATGCAGTCCGGAGAAATTACATCTTTCAACTGCTGCAGATATTCAATATTTTTCTTGGTCGGCGTGCACAGAAAAATGTAATCGCAGTCTGCGAAATCCTTCAGTTCACATGGTGTATTGTTTATGATCAAATGTTCTTTATAAGCTTCGGCAACTGTTTCTGCATGGTGTGCAGTTGCAATCATTGTAAGTTCCGGATGAAGTGCATGCAGTTTTTTTACAATGGAACCGCCGATGAGTCCGAGTCCGATAAAGCCTATTTTCTGAAGTGACATATATGGAAATCCCCCTGTTAGATGTTAAAGTTCTGTTCTCATAATTCTTTACCTATCATAGACATAAATTGCAAGAAAGTCAACACGTTAAAGTATAAAAGTGCATATTGCATGAAAAAATAATCAAAGTATGGATGAAATGTGAACACTATGTAAACATTCCATGCAAATGGTTATAAATTATTTAAAATGCATACATAATATATAAACAAATTTCGGGTAATATAAAAATAGTTAGTAAATATGAATAAATAAGTTGTAATAAACGTGTAAATTTAGTAAAATATAACCATACAGCGAATGCCGTTTCAGAGGTATCGACTAAAAAATATGTATTGGAGGATTTGCTATGAACGTTTACACAACTGACAAGATTCGTAATGTGGTTCTGCTTGGACATGGTGGATGTGGTAAAACAAGTCTCGCCGAGGCGATGGCTTATCTTGCGGGGATGACAACACGCATGGGAAAAGTTACCGATGGTAACACAATCAGCGATTATGACAAAGAAGAAATCAAACGTCATTTTTCCATCAACACAACTGTGATACCGATTGTCTGGGGTGATACCAAGATCAATATCCTTGATACACCTGGTTATTTTGATTTTGTAGGGGAGGTAGAAGAAGCAGTCAGTGCTGCGGATGCAGCAATTATCGTAGTATCCGGTAAGGCTGGCATTGAAGTCGGCACAAAGAAGGCATGGGAGTTATGTGAGACATACAAACTGCCGCGTATGGTATTTGTTACAGATATGGATATCGATGAGGCAAGTTACCGGCAGGTCGTAGAAGATTTACAGCAGCTATACGGCAAGCGGATCGCACCTTTCCATCTTCCGATCCGTGAAAACGGACAGTTCGTCGGATATGTCAATGTATTACAGCAGCGGGCAAAACGCTGGAAAGATAACGGCGAAGTGGAAAAGGTAGAAGTGCCGGAGTATTCCAAAGAGAATCTTGGTATTTGCAGGGAAGCATTGATGGAGGCTGTTGCGGAGACGAGTGAAGAATTTATGGATCGTTATTTTGGAGGGGAAGAGTTCTCCGAGGATGAGATCCGCCAGGCACTCCGTGTCAATGTATCCGATGGAAGCATCGTTCCGGTGCTGATGGGTTCGAATGTTCTTGCACGTGGCATGTATACACTGATGGTCGACATTGTAAAATATCTTCCGAGTCCGGAAAAACGTTCCTGCACCGGAATCAATGCAAAGTCCAACGAGGTATACAATGCAGACTATGATTTTGCAAAACCAAAATCAGCTTATATTTTCAAAACGATTGCAGACCCGTTTATTGGGAAATATTCATTGATCAAAGTTAATTCGGGAGTTATCAAAACAGATGATCTTCTTTACAACCAGCATAAAGATACAGAGGAAAAAATCGGAAAGATCTATGTACTCTGTGGCAATAAGCCGGAGGAAGTAAAGGAACTGCATGCGGGAGATATCGGAGCGTTAGCGAAGCTGACTAAAGCAGCTACCACAGATTCCCTTTCTACCAAAGCGAACCCGATCCTGTATATAAGAACACAGATCTCCATACCATATACTTATAAACGTTATAAGGCAGTCAACAAAGGAGATGAAGATAAGATCTCGCAGGCATTGCAAAAGCTGATGCTCGAAGATCTTACATTAAAAACAGTCAATGACAGTGAAAATGGCCAGACATTACTTTACGGTATGGGAGACCAGCACCTTGATGTTGTGGCAAGCAAACTGTTAGAGAGATACAAAGTTCAGATTGAACTGAAAAAACCAAAAGTAGCATTCCGGGAGACCATTCGTAAGAAAGCGGATGTGGAATACAAGTACAAAAAACAGTCCGGCGGTCATGGACAATACGGTCACGTTAAGATGACCTTTGAACCTTCCGGGGATCTTGAAACACCATATGTATTTGAACAATGCGTTGTCGGCGGAGCAGTTCCAAAAAACTTCTTCCCGGCGGTGGAAAAAGGAATCCAGGAAGGAGTTGTGAAAGGACCGATGGCAGCTTATCCTGTGGTAGGAGTAAAGGCAGTATTATATGATGGATCCTATCATCCGGTAGACTCTTCTGAGATGGCATTTAAGGTTGCGGCTCTTCAGGCATTCAAAAAAGGCATTATGGAAGCATCACCGATTTTGTTAGAGCCGATCGCATCCTTAAAAGTTGTTGTACCTGACAAATACACAGGTGACATTATGGGAGACTTAAACAAACGCCGTGGACGTGTACTTGGAATGAATCCGACGGAACACGGTTATCAGGAGATCGTAGCTGATATTCCTTACATGGAATTATATGGATACAACACAGATTTACGATCCATGACCGGTGGAAGCGGAACATTTTCCTATGAGTTTGCAAGATATGAGCAGACACCTTCTGATATCCAGGAAAAGGAGATCGCAGAGAGGGCAGGCAAACTTGATAATACGGATAATTCATAAAACAGTTTCTGAAAGAAACAGTTCTTCCCGAAAGCAGGATAAAAACACAGACTGGATGTAACATTTTCCGGTGTGTGTAATTAAAAAGAAAACAGGGAGGAATGGATATGCGGTATGGCAGAAAAATTTGCAAAGAACTATTTGTAATTTTATATGTATTTATTTTTCTTGTAAGCGATCCGAAACTGGTTCGTGCCTGCAGTATGATCATCCTCCCTGATACTTCAAAGGAAACCATTACCAGTGATAATGTTACATTTGATTTTTTTGATACACAGGATCCGTCAGAGTATCACATTGTATATGAGGTAAATGGCGGTATTAACAGCAGCAATAATCAAAAAACAATCCAAAAAGAAGAACTTCCTTTTACACTGGACGTGCCGGTTAAAATGGGTTACAATTTTGCTGGCTGGTATGCAGACTGCAGCTATTCCAGAAAAGTTACGAAAATAGATGAAGACAGTCCGGCGAATATGGTTCTTTTTGCAAAATGGACAAAAAATATTGACAATCATTATAATGTGGAAATGTATTCTTATCAGACAGGCACGATTCGTGACAACAGTCAGAAAGAGTTAAAGGAATGTTCCTATACTTTTTTGGATGATCTTTCTATTCCGGGAATGCCTTCTACCAGGGAAAAAGACTATAAGGATAATCTGATCAGCAGTTCCAGCCAGTGTATGCAGGGACTTTGTTTCACACCGGATTATATTCTTATTACTGCATATTCGGAAGATCGCAAAAATCTTGGATCACTGATGGTGTTTGATCGTGAGAGCGGCGAATATCTGGTAACACTTGGCATGAAAAAAGAAAGTCATCTTGGCGGTATTGCTTTTGATGGCGAGAATGTCTGGATCTGCCATTCAAATTCCAATACCTTAGAGCGTATTTCCTATGAATATATTACAAAAATCGCACAGGATGCGCCGGAATATTGCATTGATGCATCGGCATTGTCAGACGAATACCGCCTGAAAAATACACCATCCTGCATTACCTGCTACGGTGGCAGACTCTGGGTTGCTACACATACCAGATTTTTTGATTCCGAGATGTATTCATACAGCTATGATAAAAAAGAAGATAAGCTGACGGCAGTCAGCAACTATAATCTTCCGAGTAAAGTGCAGGGAGTGGCATTCGATGATAACGGATCAATTTATTTAAGCACTTCCTATGGAAGAAATAATTCTTCTTATTTAAAAGTTTATTCTTCTCTTCTTTCATTGGACAAAAAACCAAATGAACCGAAGGTAAAAGTGGAGATGCCACCTTGTTCGGAAGAAGTTGCTATTGCAGATGGTACGGTGTTTGTTTTATTTGAATCGGCAAGTGCAAAATATTTTGAGGGTACAGATGGTATGGGAAAGAGTCCGGCGCCGATCGATAAATTATTAGAGGTAAGTGTAGCTTCCATCTGGTAGACTTGAGAAAATGTTAAGAAATCATAAATAAATATGCAGATACAAAAGGGGTGGAGTGTTCCATCCCTTTTATTAGTTAATTTTGCTTCCGGTCTTTCATGAGCCGGATAATTTTATCGGCCTTCTCAGATTCCTCTTTTGACATGTTTTGTTTTAGCAGGGTGACAAGCAGCTCTGTTTCTGGGTCTGTGAACTGGATATTATTTGTTTTTGCTGCATTCATGGTGCCAAGAAGAAACGGCATCATATCTTTAATGTTTGTTGGTTTTTCTTTTGATGCAAAATTCATTAAAAACTGCAGTTTTTCCGGGGACATATTTTTTAACCCCGGATTATTCCAGAAATCATTTTCCATCACTATTTATTCCTTTCAAAAATGTAATGCTTTGTTTTGGCAGTTTTCTTACAATATATTATGCAAAAATAGTCTCATAGGTTTCCATCATAGAGATCATATTTGTGAGCATATCAAGTGTTTCAAGCTCTTTGTCTGTACAGAATTTCCGAAGGTCATTTAACATGGCAAGAGTAGAATTTTCATCCTCACTGACAGAGCACATGGACATGACTTTATCCTCCTGGTTGAATACTTGGATCGTATTCTGTAATTCCATATATTTGATCAGAATAGCAAATTGCTTTTTCTGGTCACCTTTCATATAGGGAATCGCAGTTTTTAACATTTGCAGTTCACGGGTCTGTGTCATATTATCAAAGGGCGTAAATGAATTTGGTTCCATAAAGATGCCTTTTTTCTTTTAGTTTATGAACCCGGAAAATAGATTATGCCAGATATCACATGGATGAGGGGACAGTTTTAGTGACGGTATCAGGCAGTCGGCATAAAATAAAACGGGAGGAGGAATCAAATATGCTGATTATTGATGGAAACAGTGTTTATGAGATAGATGAGGAATGTGCCAGAAAAAAGAAAGTGCCAAAGGAATGTGGAATCTACGAGAAGATGATGCAGCAGCAGTATCGGGAAAAAGACCGTGAGTATGCTGCACGGGATCAGAACACAAAGCGTCCGTAAATTCTGCTGACATATAAAAACGTCTCTTCCATAACAGGCAGAGACGTTTTTCTTTATAAATCTTATAGGGCGGCCGGAATATCCGACCGCCATTTCAGAACAGATGATCTGACTAGCAGAAACCACATCCATTGTTTCCGCCGCATCCACCACAGCAGAAGAGAAGCAGGATGATCCAAAGACAATCATTGTTGCCTCCACATCCATTGTTTCCACCGCAGAAACCACCATTGCCGCCACAGCAGCATAATAAGATGATGATCCAGAGAATGGAATTGCATCCTCCCTCGTTACAGGAACATCCACCACCACAGTTTGTTGCAGCTAAATCACTCATATAAAACCTCCAGGTTTTTTCTTACACTGTATCTTATGTGAGCGCAGAATAAGTGTTACAGATTTGAATAAATTTTTTTGAATATATGATTATGTATACTTATAATTTCAGGTTATAGAAAATATAAAATTTTATGCCTTGACAAATAAGAGAAGAAATGTATAGAATATAGAAAAAGTATAATTGTATACAATTATGCATGAAAAAATATTCACTCTAAAAGTAAAAATATGCATTCATGGCATAGGTGTCAATGGCACAAGTGCCATGACAGAAAGAAGGATTTACGTTATGAGAGAAGTTGTAATGAATAAGAAAACGAATCTGCTGCAGCTTGAAGAGCATTTTTATCAGTTGGCAGATGTAAAGGAACCAAATGTATTCCACAATCTGTTTCCGTATGATGAGATCCCGAAGATCGCATTCAACGATCGAATTGTTCCACATAATATGCCGGAAAATATCTGGATCACAGATACGACATTTCGTGACGGTCAGCAGTCAAGGGCACCGTATACCACAGAGCAGATCGTGACGATCTACGATTATCTGCACCGCCTGGGCGGGCCAAAAGGTCTGATCCGCCAGAGTGAATTCTTTTTATATAGTAAAAAAGACAGAGATGCTGTTTACAAATGCCTGGAACGTGGTTATAAATTTCCGGAAGTTACCAGCTGGATCCGTGCAAGCAAACAGGATTTCCAGTTAGTAAAAGATATCGGTCTGCGTGAAACAGGTATTCTGGTAAGCTGCTCTGACTACCATATTTTCTATAAGATGAAAATGACAAGAAGAGAGGTTATGAATCTTTACTTAAGCGTCATCCGTGAGTGCTTAGAGACAGGTATCAGTCCACGTTGCCACTTGGAAGATATCACAAGATCTGATATTTACGGCTTTGTCATCCCGTTCTGTGTAGAACTTATGAAACTGATGGATGAATATAAGATCCCGATCAAGATCCGTGCCTGCGATACTATGGGTTATGGCGTTAACTTCCCGGGTGCCGTGATTCCGCGAAGCGTGCCGGGTATCATCTACGGTCTGACCACACATGCAGGTGTGCCTTCTGAACTGATCGAGTGGCATGGCCACAACGATTTCTACAAGGCAGTTAACAACTCCACGACCGCATGGCTTTACGGTGCAAGCGGAGTCAACTGTTCCCTGTTTGGAATCGGAGAGCGTACCGGTAACACACCGCTTGAGGCAATGGTATTTGAATATGCACAGTTGAAGGGAACACTCGATGGCATGGACACTACCGTGATCACAGAACTGGCAGAGTATTTTGAGAAAGAATTAGGCTATGTACAGCCGAGCCGTACCCCGTTTGTCGGCAGCAACTTCAATGTCACAAGAGCCGGGATCCATGCGGACGGACTTCTCAAAAATGAGGAGATTTACAATATTTTTGATACCGGAAAATTTTTAAACAGACCACCATTAGTATCTGTTTCCAACACATCCGGTCTTGCCGGAATCGCTCTCTGGATCAACTCTTATTACCATCTTCCGAAAGATAAGAGCGTAGACAAAAACTCAGAGCTTGTGAAAAAAGTAAAAGTATGGGTAGATAAACAGTACGAGGATGGACGTGTTACGGTATTGACCGATAAAGAATTAGTGGAAGAAATTGAAAAATGCTGCAAGGAATTAAATGTAACAATAGGAGCATGAGGTGTCATATATGGGAGAGGATAATTATTCCTTAAGTTCCCGTGTGTTTCATACGATCCGTGAAAATATTTTGTCCGGAAAATATGCGACAGACGAGGAGTTAAAGGAAAAAAATATTGGTGAGGAGTTAGGTGTCAGCCGTACTCCGGTGCGTGAGGCACTCCGCCAGCTTGAACTTGAGGGACTGGTTACCATTATCCCGAATAAAGGTGCTTATGTCGTAGGTATTTCCCAAAAAGATATTCAGGATATCTACGAGATACGGTCGCGTCTGGAGGGACTGTGTGCAAAGTGGGCAGCGGATAAGATCACCAAAGAACAGTTAGATGAACTGGATGAAAATATATATCTGTCGGATTTTCATGCTGCAAAAGGAAATTCGGAACAGGTTGTGGAACTTGACAACCGTTTCCATGAAATTTTATACAATGCTTCCGACAGCAAAGAATTAAAACATGTGCTGCTTGATTTTCATCATTATGTACAACGCGTGCGAAAAATCACACTTGCAGATCCGAAGCGTTCTGTACAGTCAAATCAGGAACACAGACAGATCGTGGAGGCATTAAAGAAGCATGATGCCGGTCTGGCAGAGAAACTGGCAAATGAACACATGATGAACACCATTCACAATATGGATAATTACGGATGGGACAATTTATTTCAATAGAAAAGGAGAACACAATGGAAAAAATCAAAATGACAACCCCACTGGTAGAGATGGACGGAGATGAGATGACAAGAATCCTCTGGAAAATGATCAAAGATGAGTTACTTCTTCCGTTTATTGATTTAAAGACAGAGTATTATGATCTTGGATTAGAGCATCGCAATGAAACAAATGACCAGGTAACCGTTGATTCTGCCAATGCCACAAAAAAATACGGTGTTGCTGTAAAATGTGCAACGATTACACCAAATGCAGCGCGTATGACTGAATACAACCTAAAAGAAATGTGGAAGAGTCCGAATGGTACGATCCGTGCCATGTTAGACGGTACGGTATTCCGTGCACCGATCGTTGTAAAAGGCATTGAGCCATGTGTCAAAAACTGGAAAAAGCCCATCACGATTGCACGTCATGCCTATGGTGATGTATACAAAGCATCCGAGATGAAGATTCCGGGAGCAGGTAAATGTGAGCTGGTTTATACTGCAGAGGACGGCACAGAAACAAGAGAACTGATTCATAACTTTACCGGAGCAGGTGTCGTTCAGGGACAGCACAACCTTTGCAATTCGATTGAGAGTTTTGCAAAGAGCTGTTTTAACTATGCACTTGATACAAAACAGGATCTGTGGTTTGCAACAAAAGATACGATTTCCAAAAAATACGATCACACATTTAAAGATATTTTCCAGGAGATCTTTGATGCAGAATACAAAGAAAAATTCGAAAAAGCAGGCATTACTTATTTCTATACTTTAATTGATGATGCGGTTGCCCGTGTGATGAAATCTGAAGGCGGTTATATCTGGGCATGTAAAAACTATGACGGAGATGTCATGAGTGATATGGTTTCCAGTGCATTTGGTTCGCTTGCCATGATGACTTCCGTGCTGGTTTCTCCGGATGGCTATTATGAGTATGAGGCTGCACACGGAACGGTACAGCGTCATTATTACAAACACTTAAAAGGTGAGGAAACATCCACGAACTCTGTTGCAACCATTTTTGCATGGACGGGAGCACTTAAGAAACGCGGAGAGCTTGATTCGAATGCTGCATTGTCCGATTTTGCAGAAAAACTCGAAAAGGCTTGTATTAAGACCATTGAAGATGGTAAAATGACAAAAGACCTTGCGCTGATTACTACAAATCCGAATCCGGTCGTATTAAACAGCGAAGATTTTATCAAGGCAATCAGAACGACGTTAGAGGAAAGTTTAAAATGATTTTGTCATGTCAGAGTATCTCAAAGTCTTTTGGAACAGATGAGATATTAAAAGATGTAAGTTTTCATATTGAAGCAAATGAAAAAGCAGCGATTGTCGGCATCAATGGTGCCGGCAAGTCTACGCTGCTTAAAATTATTATGGGCGAAGAAACGTCCGATGCCGGTGAAGTGATTCTTGCAAAGGATAAGACAATCGGCTACTTAGCACAGTATCAGGATGTATCCGGTCACAGAACCATCTATGATGAGGTTCTTTATGCAAGAACCGATATTCTGGAAATGGAACAGAAACTTCGTGATATGGAGTCTGAGATGAACAGCCGTACCGGTGAAGAATTAGAAAAGCTGATGGATATTTATCACCGCCAGAGCCATGAATTTGAACTGCAGGGCGGATATGCATACCGCAGTGAAGTGACCGGTATTTTAAAAGGACTTGGTTTTTCAGATGAAGATTTGAGCAAACAGATGAGCGAGTTATCCGGAGGACAGAAAACAAGAGTTTCCCTTGGCAAACTTTTAGTCACAAAGCCGGATGTACTGCTTTTAGATGAGCCGACGAACCATCTGGATATGGAGTCGATCCGCTGGCTTGAGAATTTTCTGCGGGCTTACAAAGGGGCTGTTGTGATCGTAGCACATGACCGTTATTTTCTGGATCGTGTTGTCACAAAAGTTGTAGAGATTTTCCAGCATAAAGCGTATGTATATCAGGGAAATTATTCGGATTTTGCAAAGAAAAAAGCAAAAGTTCGTGAAGATCTGTTAAAACAGTATTACAACCAGCAGCGTGAGATCAGACACCAGGAAGAAGTTATTACAAAATTAAAATCATTCAACCGCGAAAAATCTATCAAGCGTGCGGAAAGCCGTGAGAAAATGTTAGATAAGATTGAACGCATTGAAAAGCCGGTTGAGGATAATACGGATATTAAGATCGTGTTAGAGCCAAATGTGGTCAGCGGAAATGACGTCCTTACCGTGTCAAATCTTGCAAAATCCTATCCGCCGGTCACATTGTTTTCGGATATTTCATTTGAGATCAAACGTGGGGAACGGGTGGCGCTGATCGGTAACAATGGAACTGGTAAAACGACCATACTAAAGATCATCAATAATCTGATTCCGGCAGATGGCGGTACCGTGACACTTGGTTCGAATGTGCATATCGGATATTACGATCAGGAACATCAGCTTTTACATATGGAAAAGACGATCTTTGAGGAAATCTCAGATGCCTATCCGGGGCTGAATAATACGAAGATCCGCAATGTGTTAGCAGCATTTTTGTTTACAAATGATGATGTGTTTAAGCGCATTTCAGATTTGAGCGGTGGAGAGAGAGGACGTGTTTCCTTAGCAAAATTAATGCTTTCCGATGCGAATTTTCTGATCCTTGATGAGCCGACGAACCATTTGGATATTACATCCAAAGAAATTTTGGAATCTGCGTTAAACCAGTATACCGGAACCGTATTTTTCGTTTCCCATGACCGCTATTTTATCAATCAGACGGCGACGAGGATCCTTGAGCTGACAGGTGAGACGGTTGTAAATTATATTGGAAACTATGATTATTATCTGGAAAAACACGATATCATGACGCAACTGTATGTAAAACCACAGGAAATATCGGATATTCAGGCAGGAAAACAGGATGATGCGGTCAATAAACTTGACTGGCAGGCGCAGAAGGCAGAACAGGCAAGGATCCGTAAGATTGAAAACAGTCTGAAAAAAATAGAAGATGAGATTGCAGCATTAGAAGAAGAGATAAGCGCGATCGATAAAGAATGTGCGAAGCCGGAAAATGCAGTCAATTCCGCAAAGTTAAATGAACTTGCTGCACGACAGCAGGAGTGCAGGGAACGCCTTGAAATCTGCTATGAAACGTGGGAAGATCTGTCAATGCAGCTGGATGGAGCTAAAGATAGTTAAAAATTTCACACATTGACAGACACAGGGGAAATCACTATAATAAACGAGAGAACGTAAGAAAGGTGGAACCTTTTGTGCAGGAAAAAGAGATATCACAGGCAGTGATCCGAAGGATGCCGCGTTATTACCGTTACCTCGGAGAACTATTAGATGCCGGTGTGGAACGTATATCATCCAATGATCTGAGCAAACGGATGAATGTGACCGCATCCCAGATCAGACAGGATCTGAATAATTTTGGCGGGTTCGGTCAGCAGGGCTACGGCTATAATGTAAAATATTTATATGAAGAGATCGGTAAGATCTTAGGTTTGAATGAGAGACACAATATTATTGTAATGGGTGCCGGTAACCTTGGTCAGGCACTTACCAATTATGTAAAATTTGAGAAACTTGGCTTTGTTATCATAGGACTTTTTGATGTAAATCCGGCGCTTGACGGAGTGACTGTACGCGGGATCAAAATCCGTATGTTAGATGAATTAGAGAGTTTCTGTGAAGAAAATCAGGTAGATATCGCAGCGCTGACCATGCCGAAGGAAAAGGCAGATGCGATTGCAAACAGGCTGGTCGGACTTGGAATCCGCGCAATCTGGAATTTTGCCCATGTAGATCTTGAATTGATCGACAAAAATGTTGTCGTGGAGAATGTACATCTTTCCGACAGTCTGATGCAGTTGTCTTACAACATTGTCAGAAACAAAAAGCAGAAGAAAACGGCAACTGAAAAGGTGCTGTAAATGTAGAGAGCAAATAGCTGCCGCACAGATTTATGTGCGGCGTTTTTTGCCTTATAAAACAAGGAGAAAAATCCTCTGCTCCTGCAAAAGCAGTCGCATTTTGCTCCGCAAAACAAGGAGGATTTCATGAAATATCTTGTAGACAGCCGGGAAATGCAAAAATATGATGCAAATACCATTTCACATTTTAAGGTGCCGGGACTTCTCTTGATGGAGCGCGCTGCAATAGCATTTGTGGAAGAGCTGCATAGACAAAATGTGGATCTTACGGAAGTACTCATTGTGTGTGGCAGTGGAAATAACGGTGGAGATGGTCTTGCGATCGCACGCCTTTTATTTTTGGAAGGACATGCTGTCACGGTCGTTTATGCCGGAAATAAAGAGCACTGTTCGGAGTCAAACAGGGTACAGCAGGATATTTTAAATGCATACGGTATTTCTATATACATGGATATCCCGGAAAAGATCAGACCTACTCTTGTAATAGACGCAATATTTGGTGTGGGACTCTCAAGAGATGTGACCGGTGAATATGCAGATATGCTGTGCCGGATGAATGAACTTTCCGGGGAAAAAGCGGCGGTAGACATTGCATCCGGGATCTCTGCGGACACGGGAGCCATTCTTGGCACAGCGTTTCGTGCAGATCTTACGATCACATTTGCATTTGAAAAATTAGGCAGTATCCTCTGGCCGGGAAATGAGTATGCCGGCAGGATCATTGTATGTGATATTGGCATCACGAAAGAAAGCTGGCTGGGTGAACCGCCGGCCGTGATGGCACTTGAAGAAAAAGATTTTTCGATACTGCCAAAAAGAAAAAGCCATTCTAATAAGGGCAGTTATGGAAAACTCTTGCTGATCGCCGGAAGTGTCAATATGGCAGGGGCGGCAGTTTTGTCTGCGAAAGCAGCTTATGCCACAGGGTGTGGTCTGGTGCGTGTGCTGACTCCGGGGGAAAACAGAACTATTTTACAGTGCAGTGTTCCGGAGGCGGTTCTTACTACTTACGATAAAACTTTAGTACCGGAAGAACCGGTTCTGAGGGAGATCCTTGACTGGTCAGATGCCATTGTGATCGGTCCCGGACTAGGAAAAGAAAAAACTTCTGCACAGATATTAAATTTTGTGTTAGAATATGGAACGTCACATGAGAATAAAGCATTTCTTTTTGATGCTGATGCATTAAATCTGGTGGCAGAGCAGAAAAACACCGGAGTGCAGGGGGCAGATAGATGGAAAAATTTTAAGAATACTGCCGTGATTACACCGCATCTTGGAGAGATGAGCAGGCTTACCGGAAAAACAGTTGGAGAAATCCAGAAGAATCTGCTGCAGACAGCTGCAGATTTTGCAGATGAAAATCAGGTTATTTGCGTCCTGAAAGATGAACATACAGTGACCGCACTGCCGGATCATAAAAGGTATCTGAATCTTTCCGGTAATCCGGGAATGGCAACTGCAGGAAGCGGGGATGTACTAAGCGGTTTGATCGGTGCACTTATGGCACAGAAACTGACATCATATCAGGCGGCACCTCTTGGAGTATACCTTCACGGTTTGGCAGGTGATATCATGGTACAGACGACAGGTTTACAGGGCCTTACAGCCTCGGATCTGATCACCGGGATCAAAAAGGTACTAAATATTTACACATAACAGTAAAAGCGCGTATAGATTTTGTGTTGAACAAAAAAGTAATGAAAAAAATAGATTGGAGAACAACATGAACAGATACAGCAGAGTGCATGCGGAGATCGATCTGGATGCAATTCTTCACAACATGGATGCAATGCGTGGGAACATTGCAAAAGATACAAAAATTATGGCGGTCATCAAGGCCGACGGTTATGGACATGGTGCCGTAGAGATCGCGGAGACAATCGAAAAACTCGATTACCTTTATGGATATGCGGTTGCTACGGTGGAGGAGGGGCTTATCCTTCGAAATCATGGAATACAGAAACCGATTCTGATCTTAGGATATGTGTTCCCGGATCAGTATGTGGATATGATCAAAGCGGGCATCCGTCCGACCGTATTTACCAAAGAGATGGCAGAAAAGCTTTCCGTTGCGGCAGCAAGTATCGGCAGGGACTGCAAGATTCATTTTGCAATCGATACCGGAATGAGCCGGATCGGTTATCAGGTTACGGAAGAAGCTGCGGATGAGATGGCACAGCTTTCAAAACTACCGCATATTATAGTGGAGGGTATTTTTACCCATTTTGCAAAAGCAGATGAAAAAGATAAGGAGCCGACATACCAGCAGATAAAACTTTTCCGTAAAATGATCGACATGTTAGAAGAACGCGGGGTAAGTATCCCGATTCACCACTGCTCAAACAGTGCAGGAATTGTCGATATCCCGGAGGCAAACATGGATATGGTGCGTGCAGGGATTACGCTTTATGGAATGTGGCCGTCTGAGGACGTGGATAAGACGGCAATCAGCTTAAAACCTGCATTATCGCTTGTGACACATGTTGCATATGTAAAAGAGCTTCCGGCTGGCAGGGCAATCAGTTATGGCGGAACTTATGTCACAAAAGAACCGCGTATGATTGCAACGATCCCGGTCGGTTATGCAGACGGCTACGCGAGAGGACTTTCAAACAAAGGAGCTGTTCTGATCCACGGAAGGCGTGCACCGATTCTTGGCCGTGTCTGTATGGATCAGTTTATGGTAGATGTCACAGATATTCCGGATGTTAAAAATGAGGATGAAGTGATACTGATCGGCAGGGATGGTGATGAGTGCATTACCATGGAAGAGGTCGGCGGGTTATCCGGACGTTTTAATTATGAATTCGCCTGTGATCTTGGAAAACGTATACCACGTGTTTATATCCATGGTGGACGGATCATCGGTACGAGAGATCATTTTTCGGAATAATAGAAAGGAATGGAATACACCAGTAAAAATTGGCAATACTATCCGTAAAGCAAGAAAATGGAGTGGAAGTATATGGTAATTAGACGTGGTGATATTTTTTATGCAGATTTAAGACCGGTCATCGGCTCAGAACAGGGCGGTGTAAGACCGGTGCTCATAATACAGAATGATGTTGGCAACAGGCACAGTCCAACCGTGATCTGTGCAGCAATTACATCCCAGATGAATAAAGCGAAGCTTCCAACACACGTAGAACTTGACAGCAGAAAATATGATCTGGTCAAAGATTCTGTGGTGCTCTTAGAGCAGCTTCGCACAATCGATAAAAAACGTTTGAAAGACAAGGTATGTCATTTAGATTCCCAGATTCTGGTAAAAATAGATAAGGCGCTTGAGGTAAGCTTAGAGTTGTATACATAAATAGGCTTGCCAGAAAACGGAAATAGTGATAAAATAAAATGTATTTTCGAAGCAATAAACAAGTGAGAAAAGAGGAAGTATTTATGTCAGGACATTCCAAATTTGCGAATATTAAGCACAAAAAAGAAAAAAATGATGCAGCAAAAGGAAAGATTTTTACAATTATCGGACGTGAGATTGCCGTTGCAGTAAAAGATGGCGGCCCGGATCCTGCAAACAACTTTAAACTGGCTCAGGTCATTGCCAAAGCGAAAGCAAGTAACATGCCAAATGATACGATTGAGCGTGGTATCAAAAAGGCATCCGGTGAAGGAAACTCTGTCAATTACGAGTACTGTACCTATGAGGGATATGGTCCGAGCGGAACAGCTATCATCGTAAAATGTCTGACCGACAATAAGAACCGCACAGCTGCCAATGTCCGTAACGCATTTACAAAGGGACACGGAAGCATCGGTACACAGGGATGCGTTTCCTATATGTTCGATGAAAAGGGACAGATCATTATCGCAAAAGAAGACTGTGAGATGGATGCGGATGATCTGATGATGATCGCACTTGATGCAGGCGCAGAGGATTTTTCTGAGGAAGATGACAGCTACGAGATCATCACAAATCCAAATGATTTTGAGGCAGTACACGCTGCACTTGAAGCAGAGAAGATCCCTATGGCAGAAGCAGAGGTTACAATGATTCCACAGAATTATGTAGAGCTGACAGCAGAGGAAGATTTAACAAATATCAACCGTATTCTTGATCTGCTGGATGATGATGATGATGTTCAGGAAGTATATCACAACTGGGATGAATAAATAAGATTCAAGGTACATAAGATAAACGGCATGGATGAAAAGTCTGTGTCGTTTTTTATAAATAAAAGTTTTTTTACATTGTATTAAATTTTTCTGCTTTGCAGTAAAAAAATATGGTATTCTTTTCGGAAATGTTATATGATAATAGTAATTAAGATTTGAAGAATAAACACAGGAATGGAGATTGCTATGAAGAAAATACTTTTTGCAGCATCGGAGTGTGTTCCGTTTATTAAAACCGGGGGTTTGGCAGATGTATGTGGAGCATTGCCGAAGGAATTTGACAAAAACGAGTGGGATGTCCGGGTTGTAATACCGAATTACAGCTGCATACCGGACAAGTTTCGCAGCAAGTTTGAATATGTTGCTCATTTTTATATGAGTGCCGGCAGTTATATTACGAATAAGTATGTCGGTATTTTAAAATATGTCATGGATGGCATTACATATTATTTTATTGATAATCAGGAATATTTTAACTGTGCAGTACCGTACGGTGATGTCCGTTATGATATTGAAAAATTCTGTTTCTTTGACAAGGCTGTTTTGTCCATGTTAAAACAGATCGACTTCTGTCCGGATATCATTCACTGTCATGACTGGCAGACGGGTCTGATTCCGGTATATCTAAAAAATGAATTTCAGGCTGATTCCTTTTACTGGGGCATGAAGAGTATTATGACGATCCACAACTTAAAGTTCCAGGGAGTATGGGATATCAAGACCATGCAGGGACTGACCGGATTTTCAGCTTCCCTGTTTACACCGGATAAGCTGGAATTTAAAAAAGATGCCAACATGTTAAAGGGTGGTCTTGTCTATGCCGATTATATCACTACAGTCAGTGATTCCTATGCACAGGAGATTCAGACCGAGTATTATGGAGAAGGTTTAAATGGTCTGTTGTCTGCACGGCATTTTGATATGCAGGGTATTGTAAACGGTATTGATTATCAGGTATATGATCCGGCAGCGGATACAAAGATTTATACCAACTATAAGCCGTCTGATTTCCGTAAGAAAAAATACATGAATAAGGTAAAATTGCAGGCAGAATTAGGACTTGCCGTTGACAAGAAAAAGTACATGATCGGTCTGATCTCAAGACTGACTGACCAGAAAGGTTTAGATCTTGTAAATTATGCAATCGACCGGATCGTGGACGACTATACACAGCTGGTTGTTATCGGTACCGGAGATCCGCAGTATGAAAACATGTTCCGCCATTATGCATGGAAATATGGCGATCGTGTTTCTGCAAATATCTGTTATTCCGATGAACTTGCACACAAACTGTACGCAGCAGCAGATGCATTCCTGATGCCGTCCCGCTTCGAACCGTGTGGCCTGACACAGCTTATTTCATTCCGCTACGGTACAGTTCCGATCGTTCGTGAAACAGGTGGACTGAGAGATACGGTAAAACCATTTAACGAATATGAAAATACGGGAGACGGTTTTTCCTTTGCAAATTATAATGGAGATGAAATGCTTTCTGTGATCAATTATTCCAAACATATTTTCTTCGACCGCAGGAAACAGTGGAACCAGATGATTGACCGCGGCATGGCAAATGATTATTCCTGGAACAATTCCAAAGGAAAATACGAGGGATTATATAATTATCTGCTCGGATGTTAGTAATGCTTTTTTAAAATAAAGATATATAAAAGAAACGTAAAATTGATTTTCTGTATGATTATTTTACAGACGGATATACTAAATGAGAATATCGTATAAAAAACAGGATGTTTCAAACATCCTGTTTTTTATATCATGGAAAAAGAGTATAGTGTGAAAAATAAGATTTTTCACACGCAAGATTTGTGCTTGCGCACAAACTTGAGATGCGCAAAAAACAGCGCAGGAATGGAGAATATCATGGCAGAAAATCAGGAAAAGAAAAATGAGGAGATCAGAGAGTTTGGACAGATCCAGATGAAAAATAAAATTTCATTGCTGACGATCATCGGGGAGATTGAGGGACATGACTGTCTTCCGGCAACCACAAAAACGACGAAATATGAGCATGTTCTTCCAAAACTGGCAGAGCTGGAAGATAACCCGGATACAGAAGGGCTGCTGCTGCTTTTAAATACGGTTGGAGGTGATGTGGAAAGCGGTCTTGCAATCGCCGAAATGATCGCATCGATCCGCAAACCAACGGTTTCATTAGTCCTTGGCGGCAGTCATTCCATCGGTGTGCCTTTAGCGGTATCGACCGATTATTCGTTTATTGTGCCATCCGGAACCATGGTGATCCATCCGGTGCGCATGAGTGGAACCGTGATTGGTGCAAAACCGACGTACGACTATTTTAAACAGATGCAGGACCGGATCGTTCACTTTATCAGCACCCATTCGAAAGCAAGTGAAAAACGTCTGGAGGAGCTGATGATGAATACAGGAATCCTCACAAAAGATCTTGGTACAATCCTGGTCGGGAAAGAAGCGGTGGAGGAAGGACTGATCAATGAGGTCGGTGGTATTTCCGATGCATTTTCCCGACTGCATCAGATGATAGAAAAAAAATAACCAGTTAATGACAATCTGCCTCAAATATGGTAAGATAAAATATGTATGTAAAAAGTTACCGCAAAAGAACGATTTATTACGAAGATACAAAGAGGAGGCAGATATGTCATTATTACAGGCAATACTAATGGGGATCATACAGGGTTTAACAGAATTTTTGCCAGTGAGCAGTTCCGGACATCTGGCGATTTTTAAGATATTATTTGGTGTGGATACAGACACAGGACTTCTGTTTGATGTCCTTTTACATATCGGAACATTAGCAGCAATCTGCATTGTTTACTATAAAGATGTTTTAAAAATGATCGTGGAGGGAATCGGAATCATCAGAGACTGTTTTATTAACCTTATCCGGTTTATCGGAAATAAAACCGGTAAGACAGACGAACCTTACCTCCGGATCGTAAACAGCAGTTACCGTAAATTAGTCGTTTTGATCATTGTATCTACCATTCCAACCGGAATCATCGGTGTGGTTGGAAAAGATGTTGTCGAGATGGCATCGGAGATATTGCTGATACCGGGTATCTGCCTGATCCTTACCGCTGTCCTGCTTTTTATTGCAGATCATACCAGAGATGGAGAAAAATTGCCAAAGAGCGTTACATATACAAATGCATTTGGAGTCGGAATAGCACAGGGAATCGCAACACTTCCGGGATTGTCACGTTCCGGAACAACGATCACGGCATGTCTGCTCAGCGGCTTTAACCGCAATTTTGCCGTAAAATACTCATTTTTAATGTCAATACCGGCAATTCTTGGAGCACTGGTACTGGAATTAAAAGACTGCACGGCAGTTGCACTTTCCGGTGCAGAGATTGCATATTATGTAGTTGGTATGATCATAGCCGCAGTGGTGGGATATGTCTGCATTAAGACAATGCTTATCGTTGTACGCAGAAAAAAATTTACAGGTTTTGCCATTTACTGTCTGATCGTGGGTGTGATCTCGATTGGCGGATATATCTATATGGCATAAATAAATGCAATATATCTGTGCATTTACAGAAATTGAGTTGGAGGTAATATTTTGGCAACAGGGAATAGGAAGCGTTCTGCTACCGGAAAAAAATCATCATCCGGCAGGAAAACAAATTCTGGACATAAGAGAAATACAAAAAAACAGCAGGAGCGTGAAGCTGAATTTACGCGTGAGGTGATTTTATGGATCGTGGTTGCTGTTTCACTTTTGCTGTTTATCAGTAACTTTGGATTTGGCGGTACGATCGGCGGTACAGTCAGCCGCTTCTTTTTTGGTTTATTTGGAATTATTTCATATATATTTCCAATCGTATTACTGGTGGGGACTTTTTTTGCCGTTTCGAACCAGGGAAACCGGGTGGCAGCCGTAAAATTAGTGGCGGTCATTTTGTTTGTGGCATTTTTATGTATGTTTTTTGAACTCATTTCCGATGGAACTGATGCAAAAAGTGCAATGGATGCTTATCGGTACAGTTTTGATGCGAAAAGTGGAGGCGGGCTGATCGGAGGCGGACTTTCCCATATGTTATGCTCCGGATTTGGAGTGATCGGGGCATATGTGATCGATGTGATCGTACTCATTATCTCGCTTGTACTCATCACGGAGCGATCTGCATTTCGTGGCATGCAAAAAGGTGGGCGCAGGGTGTATGAGTCTGCCAAAATCAGCAATGAACGTCACAGAGAACGTGTTGAAATGCGAAGAGAAGAGCGTGAGCAGCGGGAACAGCAGCGCAGAATGGACAGAAAGGTTGAGGGCGTTGCCATTGATACAAAGCTGATTCCGGATACACCGCAGAAACGTTCCCAGGATATCAGTGAGATTCTGCCGGAAGATATGATCGATTTGCCGGAGATCAAAGAGGAAAAACATGTCACACTGACTGCAGGAAGTACGATATCAAATACAACACCATCTGCATTTTCAGATGAGGCATTAGATGCAATGGGACAGGCGCTGACAGCAAAAACAGAGTTGTTTGCGGCAGAGGAGGAGCAGGTATCGTTCCCAATCCAGATGGAAGAACCGAAAGCTTCACGGACAGTTGCAGAGGAAGCACCGTTTGTTATACCTGGACGCCCTGATCCGGCGATGGCATTTGGAATGGAGCAGGGGGCAGAGGAGATTCCATATGAGGAAGAAACGGATACTATATCGTTATTTGGGGCAGATTTAGAATCTGAGCCGTTGCCGGAAGAAACTGCTGAAGATGTGCTGCCGGTGCAGCATGAAACAGTAGTACAGACGAAAGATATGGATAATATTCCGGAAGAGATGGATGTTGAAATCGTACCGCCGGAGAAAGAATATGTCTTCCCGCCGGTTACGCTGTTAAAACAGGCAGAAAACAAGCAGGGAGATACCAGAAAACAGTTGCAGGAAACTGCCATGAAACTGCAGCAGACATTAAAAAATTTTGGTGTCAATGTCACAATCACGAATATCAGCTGTGGACCGGCAGTAACCAGATATGAACTGCAGCCGGAAATGGGTGTAAAGGTAAGTAAAATCGTCAATTTGGCAGACGATATCAAGTTAAACCTCGCTGCAGCGGATATCCGTATCGAAGCTCCGATTCCTGGAAAAGCAGCAATCGGCATCGAAGTGCCGAACAAAGAAAATGTCATGGTATCGTTCCGTGAACTGGTGGAATCAGAGGAGTTTCAGAACCATCCTTCAAAGATCTCTTTTTGTGTCGGAAAAGATATCGGCGGTAAAGTATCTGTGGCTGATATCGAAAAGATGCCGCATCTGCTGATTGCCGGTGCGACGGGGTCCGGTAAATCCGTCTGCATCAATACGATTATTATGAGTATTTTGTATAAGGCAGACCCAAAGGATGTCAAACTGCTCATGGTTGACCCGAAAGTTGTAGAGTTAAGCGTTTATAATGGTATTCCACATCTTCTGATCCCGGTTGTCACAGATCCGAAAAAAGCGGCAGGTGCGCTGAACTGGGCTGTGGCAGAGATGACTGACCGTTATAATAAGTTTGCGGAGGCGCACGTCCGTAACTTAAAGGGATACAATGCCAAGATCGACAGCCTTCCGGATGTGGAAGGAGAACCAAAACCGGAAAAAATGCCGCAGATCGTCATTATCGTAGATGAGTTAGCGGATTTGATGATGGTTGCGTCGAATGATGTTGAAGGCGCAATCTGCCGGCTGGCACAGCTCGCGCGTGCTGCAGGCATTCATCTGATCATTGCAACACAGCGTCCTTCCGTCAATGTCATCACCGGACTGATCAAGGCAAATATGCCGAGCCGTATTGCATTCGCGGTAACATCCGGTATTGATTCGCGAACGATTCTTGATATGAACGGTGCGGAAAAACTGCTTGGAAAGGGAGATATGCTTTTCTATCCGCAGGGAATTCCAAAACCGGTGCGTGTACAGGGTGCGTTTGTTTCAGATAAGGAAGTATCGGATGTTGTCAATTACATCAAAGAAGAAAATGGACAGGTTTCCTACAATGCGGCAGTGGAAGAACATATGAACAACGCAGAGTCAGAAAATATGACAGTAAGCATTGATTCAAATTCAGGAACCGGAGATGGAAGGGATGCATATTTTGCAGATGCCGCAAAGCTTTTGATCGAGAAAGAAAAAGGCTCGATCGGAATGCTGCAGCGTTATTTTAAAGTTGGATTTAACCGGGCAGCAAGAATTATGGATCAGCTCGAGGAGGCCGGCATTGTCGGCCCGGAAGAAGGTACAAAACCGCGCCGCGTTTTAATGACGCAGGAGCAGTTTGAACAATATGAAGAAGAGTATTTATAAGACACGAGGAGGATCATTATGAAAACAGACATTGAGATCGCACAGGAAGCAAAAATGCTGCACATCCGTGAGGTTGCGGAAAAACTTGGCATTGCAGAGGATGAATTAGAGCTTTACGGTAAATATAAGGCAAAACTCTCAGATGAACTGATTGAGCGTGTAAAAGATGAGCCGGACGGAAAGTTAATCCTTGTAACGGCAATCAATCCGACTCCGGCAGGAGAGGGAAAGACCACGATCAGTGTCGGACTTGGTGAGGCATTTGGACAGCTTGGGAAAAAAGCAGTAATTGCACTTCGTGAGCCGTCCCTTGGACCGTGTTTTGGAATTAAAGGCGGCGCTGCAGGAGGCGGTTATGCACAGGTTGTTCCGATGGAGGATTTGAACCTTCATTTTACCGGAGATTTCCACGCAATTACTTCTGCAAACAATTTACTTGCCGCTTTACTTGATAATCACATCCAGCAGGGAAATGAACTTGGCATTGATCCAAGACAGGTTGTCTGGAAACGTTGTCTGGATATGAATGACCGTGTCCTCCGAAATATTGTGGTTGGACTTGGCAGAAAAATGGATGGAATGGTCAGGGAAGATCATTTTGTAATTACTGTTGCATCAGAGATCATGGCTGTTTTATGTCTTTCAGACGATATGCATGATTTAAAACGCAGACTTGGAAAGATCATTGTTGCATATACTTATGATGGAAAGCCTGTTACCGCTGATGATATCAAAGCAACCGGTGCGATGGCTGCATTGTTAAAAGATGCTTTGAAACCAAATCTCATTCAGACTTTAGAACATACACCGGCAATCGTTCACGGCGGACCATTTGCAAATATTGCACATGGCTGCAACAGTGTCCGTGCTACAAAGACAGCCTTAAAACTTGCTGATTATGTGATCACAGAGGCTGGTTTTGGCGCCGACTTAGGTGCTGAGAAGTTTTTCGATATCAAATCCCGTATGGCAGGACTTCACCCGGATGCCGTTGTTTTAGTTGCAACTGTCCGTGCATTAAAATATAATGGTGGTGTTGCAAAAGCCGATCTTGGAGAGGAAAATTTAGAGGCTTTAAAGAAAGGTATCGTAAACCTTGAAAAGCATATTGAAAACCTGCAGAAATATGGTGTTCCGGTTGTTGTAACATTAAATTCATTTGTAACCGATACCAAGGCAGAAACCGATTATATCGAACAGTTCTGCCGTGAGAGAGACTGTGAATTTGCACTTGCGAAAGTGTGGGAGAACGGTGGAAAAGGTGGAGTGGAACTTGCCGAAAAAGTATTAAAGACTTTAGAAACAAAAGAGAGTCACTTTAAGCCATTATATGCAGATGATCTGTCACTGGAGGAAAAAATCGAGACGATTGCAAAAGAAATCTATGGGGCTGACGGTGTGACATATGCATCTGCCGCAGCAAAGGAATTAAAACGTATCGCAGACATGGGAATGTCAGATTTCCCGGTATGTATGGCGAAAACACAGTATTCCCTGTCTGACGACCAGACAAAACTTGGCCGTCCGAGTGGATTTACCATTAATGTGAGAGAAGTTTATGTTTCAGCCGGAGCCGGATTTGTTGTTGCCATTACCGGTGCAATCATGACAATGCCGGGACTTCCGAAAAACCCTGCTGCATATGGAATTGATGTTGACGATAACGGTGTGATTACCGGATTATTCTAATAAGTCGAAAGCGAGGATATCCCATGAAATGTGCGAAGTGTGGGGCAGAGTTAAAAAAAGGCTGCCTTTACTGTTCTGTCTGTGGCCACGAAGCACAGATAGTTTCGGATTACAACGTACTTGAGGATGATTATCTGCGTTCACTTCTAAAAGACGGAGAAGGTGAAAAAAATCCGCAGGAGAAGGAACCGGAGCCAAAAAAAACAAAAAAGAAGAAAAAAAGTCATTTGGCACTTATTGTCTGCTGCTGTCTTATCATAACCGGTGCGGCTGTTGGCATTGCTGTAAAACTTTATATCGATAATAAGAATGCAAATTCCTATGATTATCAGATTGAAATGGCAGAAAAAGAGCTGGTGGATCGTAATTATGAAAATGCACTGCGATATTATAAGACGGCACTGGCATTGCAGCCGGATGATATCAAAGTTCGTGAGGCAATGGCAGAGATCTATACCAGCCAGAAAGAATATGATTCAGCACTCGTTTTATATATGGAAATCCTTCAACTTGACAAAACGAATAAAGAGGCTTATCAGCATCTGATCTCCATTTATGATGAAATGGGGGATTATGACAGCATTCTTTCTTTAAAAGAAGATGTTACGGATGAGAATATACTTGCATTATTCGATGATTATGAGGTTGGTGAACCGATCATATCTCCGCTTAGTGGGCAATATGATGATTATATTACAGTCGTGATCTACTCAATTGCCGGAAATGACATTTATTATACGACGGATGGCACTGTTCCGGATAAAGAAAATGGGATTCCATATCCACAGGGAGGTATTCCGTTAAATCATACTGGAAATTTTGAAATCAATGCTGTATGTTGTAATGAAAAAGGCATCTACAGTGATATCGTAACAGAAGAATACCAGATTCAGTTTAAAAAACCGGATCTGCCATCTGTGTCACCGGACGGAGGCCTTTTCTCTGAGGAAACCACAGTGACCATTGCACAGCAGAAAGATTGCACGATTTATTACACCTGGGATTCTACCGATCCAACGACAGAATCAGCGATTTATACAGAGCCGCTGGTTGTTCCGGAAGGTGACTATGTATTGTCTGTCATGGCAGTAAATAACAAAACAGGGTTAGTCAGTGATATCTACCGTGTCAATTTTGGATATCATCCGTAAGGAAACAGCTAAGAAAACATTGCATGAAAAAAGTCAGCCACAAACATGTGACTGACTTTTTTCATGCTTTTAATGTACACCAAAGGCATATATTTATTCTTCTTCCGGAATAAATTCAATCAGATCTTTTCCAAGTTTACTGATGCGGGCGAGAGAGTATACATCAATGCCCTGTTCGATTAATTTTCCGCGTCCCGGCTGGAATGATTTTTCAATCAGGATACCGACTCCGGCGATCGTTGCATGTGCTTTGCGCAGCAAGCGGATTGCTCCTGTTGCAGCTTCGCCGTTTGCAAGAAAATCATCCACGATCAATACATGGTCATTTTCATTGATAAACTGCTGGGATAATGTCAGCTCATAGCTTGTCCCTTTGGTAAAAGAAGTGACTACTGTCTGGTACAGATTATCATTTAACACCTTTGAAGGCTGTTTCTTTAAAATAATCATTGGAACATTCAGCGCTAACGCTGTCATAAGAGCAGGAGCGATACCGGAACTCTCGATCGTTACGACCTTCGTTACTCCACAATCTTTATAGTGTGCGGCAAATGCTTCACCGATCTGATGCATTAAAACAGGATCAACCTGATGGTTTACAAAACTGTCTACCTTTAAAATATCTTCATTGACTGCAATTCCTTCCGAAAGAATCTTCTCTTCAAGTATTTTCACAATAGCCACCTCATAAATTCAAATATTTTACCTATTATATCACATATATCTGACAGAAAAAAGTATTAAGCCAAAAATATTTTATCATAAATCGTTTCGATAATGTGATCTAAGAGGGAGGCATCTGTCTTCGGATATTTTTCAAGGAGCAGACTGCGCATGACCTCATAGCGCAGAAAATAATTCTGCTCGTCAGAATCGTCTGAAATGCCGGCATCAGCATTGATTGTTTCTGCTGTGTAGGTATCTAAAAACCAGTGGCAGATCTCTTCAAACTGCTTTTCTTCACGATCAGCTGCATTTGAAAGCGTTTTTAATTCCATAAAGGATTTTATGCCGATGAAAAAGAAGATGGCAAACATAACTCCCATGACGATAAGAATCAGTGTTTTCGTGTATGAAGCACTGTGAAAAGGAAGCAGATCCAGTCCAAACAAGATCAGAAGAATAAAACCGGCAACGCTTACGATGGTGAATGTGTAGGCGGTAGATGTGACGTCTTCTTTTTTTGTTTTCTTCGATACATACGCGTGAGACGGTGCGAAATCGCTCTCGGCTGTACTGCTAAAATCAAATGGTTCCTGTGACATGGTTTTCCTCATTTCCAGATGTATGAACATCTATTGTTTTTCAAGTAATTTTAGTATAAATTATAATGTAGATGCATGCAAGCGGATTTGCTAGAATGACTATTAACAGTTCGCTGCATAATTCCGGAAACAATATAATTTTTATTTAAAATGTGAGGAACTATGAAAATTACAATTTTATGTGTCGGGAAGATCAAAGAAAAGTTTTACAGGGATGCGATCGCAGAGTACAGCAAACGTTTAAGCCGTTACTGTAAATTAGATATTATAGAGGTTGCCGACGAAAAGACGCCCGAAAATGCAAGTGATACCGTAGAAAATCAGATCAGGGAAAAAGAAGCCGAGCGCATTCTGATGCGTCTGGATAAGGAGGCAAAAGAGGGCGCATATGTATTTGCCCTTGCAATCGACGGCAGGGAATTTGATTCAGTGGAGTTATCAAAAAAGATTGAAAATCTTGGGACTTCCGGAATCAGTCAGATCATGTTTCTGATCGGCGGATCACTGGGAATGTCGGAAAACCTGTTAAAACGTGCTGACTGTAAACTCAGTTTTTCGAAAATGACATTTCCGCATCAGCTCATGCGTGTGATCCTGTTAGAACAGGTTTACCGCAGTTACCGGATTATGAATGGCGAACCGTATCATAAATAATGCAGTTCGGCAGACAGAAATTTAAATCAAACAGTCTGTTGAGGAATGCTGCAGAAGGAGAAGAACGACATGAGAGTACAAAATCCAGTTGTCCGTGGTTTTTATCCGGATCCAAGTATCTGCAGTGCAAACGGCAAATATTATCTTGCCTGCAGTTCGTTTGAATATTTTCCGGGGGTTCCATTATTTGAAAGCGATGATCTGTTAAACTGGAAACCGATCGGCCATTGCCTTACCAGAAAAAGCCAGGTCAATTTATATCAGGTTCCCGGTTCCGGCGGGGTGTTCGCACCGACGATCCGCTTCCATAACGGACGGTTCTATATGGTTACCAACAACAATACCTATCAGAAAAATTTTTATGTCTATACGGACGATATCTATGGAGAATGGTCAGACCCTGTTTTTGTGGATCAGGGAGGCATTGATCCATCTTTATATTTTGAGGGAGATAAAGTTTATTTTATCAGCAATGGAACTGACGAATCAGATGGAAGAGGCTGTATTTTCCAGTGTGAGATCGATATCGCAACCGGAAAACGATTGACGGAAAGCAGACCGATCTGGAAGGGCAGCGGCGGACGATACATCGAATCCCCGCACATGTATCATTTCGGTGATTGGTATTATCTGATGGTTGCAGAAGGTGGTACGGAATACGGACATATGGTGACTTATGCAAGATCGAAAGATCCTTACGGACCATTTGAGGCGTATGCCCAAAATCCGGTACTTACCAACCGGAATCTGGGTGGCAATGAAAATCATATACAGGGGATCGGTCATGGTGATCTTATCACCACACCTTATGGGGAAACCTTTATGGTATGTCTGGGATTCCGGATCCAGAGCGACTGGATGCCGTTCCATCATTTAGGACGTGAGGTATTTTTAGTTCCGGTTACCTGGGATAACGATGGATGGTTCACTGCAGGTGTAAATGGAACCGTGGAATCTGTGATGGATATGCCGTTAAATGCCACGGCACAGGAAATAAACGGACGTTATGATGTTTCTTTTGAGACATTAAAAAATGAGCCGCAGCGTTTTTGCCATCTGCGTGAGTACCACAAGGAATGTTATGCATTTGCCAAAAACAGTGTGACACTTTTGGGCAATCGTTTTACCTTAAATGATGCAGAAACACCAACATTTTTAGGCGTCCGCCAGTCGGAGTTTGACACAGAACTTACCGTCGGACTTTCCGGGAATTCGCCAGAAGCGGGTATCACATTTTATCTGTCCGAGGAACATCATTATGATCTGGCTGTTTTATGCGATGAGAAGAAGCGCACATTGATCTTACGTCTGCGCATCGGGGATGCGATTATGGTGGTAAAAGAAATAGAACTGCCGGATGATGCAGAGGTTACCTTAAAAGTGGTATCCGATCCGGCGCAGTATCATTTTTATGGCGTGATGGACGGAAAAGAAATTCTGCTTGGAAGCGCACGTACAAAATACTTATCTTCTGAAGTTGCAGGAGGTTTTACCGGTGTTGTGATGGGAATGTATTCGGTAAACCCGGAGGAAGCTGAAGATTGTAAGGCCCTGTTTATGAATTTATGCTGGAAACAGGGGAAAAACAGAGGTTAAAGCGTAAACCTTAGTGTTTTATCATGAAAAAAACAGGGATTACATGTTACTATAGTATGTAATCCCCGTTTTTTAGATGTATTCGATCGAAATAAAATAAATCTTTTTTAAAATCTGTTATACACTCTCAAACTCATCAACGATCTCCTGTGAAGGTGGTGCAGTCAAAAGACTGACAACAACGATCGCAGCTGCAGAACATAAAAATGCCGGAAGCAGTTCATAAATTCCAAACAGGCCTCCAAGTGGGGCAATCAGATATTTCCATATAAATACCATAACGCCACCGACAATCATTCCGGCAAGTGCACCATTTCGATTGGTACGTTTCCAGAATAATGAAAACAGCATGACAGCACCGAAAGTCGCACCAAATCCTGCCCAGGCGAAAGATACGATGCGGAATACAGAACTGTTTGGGTTTCTGGCAAGGAAAACACCGATAATGGCGATCACAACAACTGTAAGTCTTGCCATAAGCATGGAAGATTTTTTGGAAAGCTTTAATCCCATGCAATCACAGAACAGGTTTTGTGAAACACATGAGGATGCAGCCAAAAGCTGTGAATCCGAAGTTGACATGGTACTTGCAAGGATTCCGGCAAGAATAAGTCCAGCCATGATAACGGATAAAACACCGTGATTACTTAAAAGGACAGCTGTTCTGACAATCAGTGTCTCAGACTGAGCCGAATTCTCAAATAACGCAAGGGCACCGGCTTTGGTCATTGCAGAACCGATAATACCGATAAAAATGGCAACAAACATGGAAATAACAACCCATACGGATGCAATCCTTCTGGAGGTTTTTAATTTGTTCTCATCCTCGATTCCCATAAAACGAAGCAGGATATGCGGCATGCCAAAATATCCGAGTCCCCATGCAAGTGTTGATGCAATGGTAAGACTTTTGTATGGAACGGATGCGCCGGCTGCAGGGTCATAGGAAGAAAAAAGACTTAAATATCCGTTCATGGATTTTGCGTTCGCAATAATGGCATCAAATCCTCCGGCAGTGTGGATACCGAAAATTACAACGATAAAGAGTGCAATTGTCATGATGATACTCTGAATCAGATCCGTCATGCTTGCGGCAAGGAATCCACCAAGAGTGGTGTACAAAACAATGACGATCGCGCTGATAATCATTGCCGGAAGATAGGAAACACCAAACAGTGTAGAAAACAATTTACCACATGCAGCAAAACCGGAAGCGGTATACGGCACAAAGAAAATCACGATCATAATTGCAGAAATTGCCATCAGTGCATGGCTTTTATCACGGTATCTGTTTTCGAAAAAAGCCGGCAGCGTGATGGAATTGTTTGCTTTGTGGGTATAACGGCGCAGGCGTTTTGCAACGATCAGCCAGTTGAGATAGGTACCGATTGCAAGCCCGATCGCAGTCCAGCCGGCCTCAGCACAACCGGAAAGATACGCAACACCGGGCAGTCCCATCAAAAGCCAGCTGCTCATGTCAGATGCTTCCGCACTCATTGCAGTTACAATCGGCCCGAGTTTACGGCCACCCAGATAAAAATCAGAAACATCATTGTTCTTTTTGGAATAGAGTACACCAATGCCAACCATCAGGATCAGATAAATGATCATGACGAGAAGCAGTCCTATTGTCTGTCCTGTCATAACAAAACTCTCCTTTGTCTGTTCATATAAATTTTTGCAAGTATATCATGAATGAAACATTACTGCAATACTGTATCACAATAAAGTTGTAATGTAAAATATTTTTTATTGACATAGCGCGAAAGATATGATATTTTACAGAAAAAAAGTATGAAACGGGAATGAGGTTCTCCCACGATTAATTCGAAACCGCTAAATTTAGCTGATGACTTCTGTGTAGACTGCACGGGGGTATCAGCTTTTTTTGTGATTTCGAAAAATAATCAGATAAAGAAAGGATGTTTGTGCAAAAAAATTGCACAGCGAAGGATTAAACGGATGGAAAACAAATCACAAACGATTGTTTTATCTCTGAAATATGTATTGCTTGCCATTTTAACCGGTGTACTGGTTGGAATCATTGATACAGTATTTGGCAGAGGACTACTGACAATTTCTGATTTTCGGACAGGCCATTATTTGTATCTGATACCGTTTCTGCCGTTTGCTGGTCTTTTGATCACATGGCTGTATTATCATTTCAGCGAGACAAGCTTAAAGGGGATGACATTAGTATTTGAGACGGGACAGAAAAAAAGAGAGGATATTCCGTTGTTGTTAATTCCTCTGGTCATGTCTGGAACCTGGATCACGCATTTATTCGGAGGAAGTGCCGGCCGCGAAGGCGTCGCCGTGCAGATCGGTGCAGCATTATCACATGTACTTGGGCGCAGATTTCATCTTCCAAAAGACAGCCGCGTTATGCTGATCACCGGTATGGCGGCGGGGTTCGGTGGTTTGTTTCAGACGCCGCTTACAGCCGTATTTTTTTCCATGGAAGTGATCGTTGCAGGAAAAATACAGTATGAAGCACTGCTGCCGGCACTGATTGCTTCATATATAGCTGCTTATACTTCCCATACACTGGGGCTGGAAAAATTTTATGTGCCGCTTAAGGATACACTTGAGATATCAGATGCTGGTATGGCTGCCCGGCTCATTGTGCTTGGAATCATTTTTGGACTGACCGGACGGCTGTTTTCGTTTCTGCTTGCAAAATCAAAAAAGTTTTTCGGAGAAAAAATCAAAAATCCATATTTCAGGATAGGTGTTATTTCCATCCCGTTAGCACTGATTTTGTTTCTGCTTTACAACGGAAGATACAGCGGACTTGGAACCAATCTGATCTCGGCAGCATTTTCTGGCAGAATGATTTATTCTTATGACTGGATCTTAAAACTGCTGCTGACAATTTTAACTCTTGCAATCGGATATCAGGGTGGGGAGGTTACACCGTTATTTTCCATTGGTGCATCGCTTGGAATTGTTTTAGGGGGAATTCTTTCCATTTCGCCGGTTTACTGTGCGGCACTCGGATACGCAGCTGTATTTGCAGGTGCAACGAACACACTGCTTGCGCCGGTGTTGATCGGACTTGAAGTATTTGGAGCAAATGATATGGTGCCGTTTCTGATCGTATGCATTTTTGCTTATCTGGTGAACGGGGATAAATCTATTTATGGAGCGCAGGAAGTGAGAAAGTAATTTTGACCAGTATTGCTTTCATTGTTTCAGGTAAGGTTTTATGATAGAATATCAGGTATCACAAGCTTGGTGCCTGCGCTAAAACTTGTGATACCTGAAAACAGACAAGAATAACGCTTAAAATAAATGTGTTTAAGGGAATATATTTTGTAATAAGACAATAAGGAAGTGAGGCTAACCATGAGAAAGAAAGAACTTGCCAAAGAAGTGATCGAGCGTCTGAAAAAAGAATACCCGGATGCCGGATGCAGTCTCGAATATGACCAGGCGTGGAAACTTCTGGTCAGTGTCCGCTTGGCGGCACAGTGTACCGATGCAAGGGTAAATATCGTTGTAGAAAAATTATATGAAAAATTTCCGGATGTGAAAGCACTTGCCGAAGCACCGGTGGAAGAAATTGAAGAAATTGTAAGACCGTGCGGACTTGGAAAAAGCAAGGCACGGGATATCAGTGCATGTATGAAGATTTTATGGGAGCAGTACGGTGGAAATGTGCCGGAAGATTTTGACTCCCTTTTAAAACTTCCGGGTGTGGGAAGAAAGAGTGCGAACCTGATCATGGGAGATGTCTTTGGAAAACCTGCAATCGTAACTGACACACACTGTATCCGCCTTGCAAACCGTATTGGTCTTGTCGATGGAATCAAAGAACCCAAAAAGGTAGAGATGGCACTCTGGAAGATCATTCCGCCGGAGGAAGGGAATGATCTGTGTCACCGTTTTGTGTATCATGGACGTGAAGTATGTACGGCGCGGACAAAACCGTATTGTGACCGCTGTTGTCTGAACGATGTCTGTAAAAAGACGGGAGTGGAGTAAAAAATACCGGAAATTCCAGATTTTACCGGTTGGATGGCAGTATAAATTATGATATTCTTCTGCTTGTAACAATTATGTAATATATTTGAAATGGATAAGAAATATTTAAACTGTTACATAATGCAAAATTACAAATGGAGGAATATCATGAAGAAACAGACAATACTGGCATTTACAACGGCACTTGGAATTGCGATGAGCGTATCTGCACCGGTAGAGGCAGCGTCCGCTAACCGTGTGAACATCTCAGTTTATGAGAAGGACTGCACAACAAATCAGTGGAACTCTGTTGAGACAGGTTCTATCAATGATGTATTGAAAAAAATATGTGATCGTTTTCCGGCAATCGTTTTACCGGGAGACTGCATACCGGAAATTCCAGAAGACGACAAAGAAGAGCAGACACCGGATACATCAGAAAAACCTGATACGTCAGAGAAACCAGACACATCGGAAAAGCCGGGTACATCAGAAAAGCCGGAAGAAAGTCAGCCGGGCGGTACTGAATCAGGTGGGAACAGTACTACAGACAGTGAACAGCCGAAAGATGATGTAACGGAAAATTTCTATGCAAAACAGGTTTTAAAACTGGTCAACACAGAGCGGAAAAAGGCCGGCTTAACGGAACTTACATGGGATGATACAGTTGCGACTGCCGCAATGACACGTTCAAAAGAAATTGAAAAATCATTTTCCCATACCAGACCGGATGGAAGAAATTTTGGAACGGCGATCACAGATCTTGGTATCACTTATCGCGGAGCCGGGGAAAATATCGCATGGGGTCAGAAAACACCGGAAGCGGTTATGAATGCATGGATGAACAGTGAAGGGCACCGTGCGAATATCTTAAACCCGAACTTTAAGAAGCTTGGTGTCGGTTACCGTACAGATAGTCAGAGAACGCCGTACTGGACGCAGTTGTTTACTTATTAGAAAAGAATAAGAGTTATTTAGAGAATGGGCATATTGCAAATGAGAGTTTGCGTAATATGCCCATTTTTTGCGGGAAACCACAGTTTTCCAGAAAAAGTCCTTGTTTTTCCGGGAAAAGTCCTTGTTTTTCCCTTATTCCCGTTTGACGGCAGTACTTCTGTACAGTATAATATAAATAGCACCCTTTTATGCGTACACACAGGAGGAATCAATGTTAACGATCAATGAATACCGCAAGGTAGAAAGTTTAGAAGAAGCGTATGAGCTGAATCAGAAAAAGAATAATAAGATCATCGCAGGCGGTGTCTGGATGAAGATCGGTGACCGGAGAATTGCGACGGCAATCGATCTGTCAGGGCTTGGGCTGGATCAGATCACCGAGACGGATACAGAGTTTGTCATCGGTGCCATGACAACACTGCGTGAGATAGAAAAACATGCGGGACTTGCCGCATATACAGACGGAGCCATCCGTGAAAGTGTCCGCCATATTGTCGGTGTACAGTTCCGCAACTGTGCAACCGTAGGTGGAAGTATTTTCGGACGTTTTGGTTTTTCCGATGTACTGACCGTATTTCTGGCAATGGATACCCAGGTAGAGCTGTATCATGCAGGTATGGTTTCCTTAAAAGAATTTATTGATATGCCATATGATAATGATATTTTAGTAGCTCTGCATGTGGCAAAAAAGCCGATCCGCATTGCCTATTTAAGCCAGCGCAATACGGCTACCGATTTTCCGGTGGTTGCCTGTGCAGTGTCTGAATATGATGGCAGTCTGCATGTGAGTATCGGAGCAAGACCGGTTCATGCCAGATTGGTAGAGCTGCCGCTCGGTTCCGGTGAACCGGATGGTTTTGGAAAGCAGCTTCCGGAAGGATTTGAAAAAGATGAGGCACTGGTAAAGGAACTTGCAACCTGGTGCGCAGATCAGTTTACTTATGGCAGCAACCGCAGAGCCGGAGCTGATTACCGAAAACATGTTGCTGGCGTGCTGATCCGCAGAGCAATCTGTTCTTTGGAAAAATAAAAGACAGGCATTGGTGTAAAAAGGTATGAAAGTCTTTGCTTATAAAAAGACAATATCAGAAATGGAGAACGAACAATAAGATGAAAATACATGTATGGCTGAATGAGCATGAAATCACACGCGAGATAGCAGCAGATCTGCCGCTGTTAGAATTTGTCCGGTCAGAGGGCTGTTACAGTGTAAAAAGAGGATGTGAGACCTCAAACTGCGGTCTCTGTACCGTGTGGATCGACCACAAACCGGTGCTTTCCTGTTCCGTGTTAGCGGCAAGGGCAGACGGTACACATATCACAACCTTAGAGGGAGTGGAAGATCGTGCAAAAGAATTTGGCACTTATCTCGCAAAACAGGGCGGCGAGCAGTGCGGCTTCTGCAATCCGGGATTTATCATGAATGTACTTGCGATGGAGGATGAGTTGGAAAACCCGACGGAGGAGGATATGAAGGAATATCTTGCCGGAAATCTCTGCAGATGCAGCGGATATGAGAGCCAGCTTCGTGCAGTCAAAGAATACCTGAAGTTTAAAATGGAGGGAAAAGCATGAACAGCAGTACGAACTTAAGAAAACCGGGAAAATTTGTCAACGCTCCCGTAATGAAAAAAGATGCGATGGCGCTTGTGACCGGAAAACCGGTTTATATGGATGATGTGGCGCCAAAGGACTGTCTGGTCGTAAAAGTTCTGAGAAGTCCGCATGCGCATGCACTGATCAAGGAGATCCGCACAGACCTTGCAGAAAAAGTAGACGGTATTGTCTGTGTACTGACCTACAAAGATGTTCCAAAACGCCGCTTTACCATGGCAGGACAGACTTATCCGGAGCCGAGTCCGTATGACCGTTATATATTAGAAGATCGTGTCCGCTTTGTCGGCGATCCGGTTGCGATCGTTGCCGGAGAGACCGAAAAAGCAGTCGATATGGCATTAAAACGGATCAAAGTGACTTATGAGGTTTTAGATGCTGTATTAGATTTCCATACAGCAATGGATAATCCGGTTTTAGTACATCCGGAGGATGACTGGAAGTCACTCTGCCCGGTGGGTGCGGACAACAAAAGGAACCTCTGTGCGTCCGGTGTGGACGGAGAGGGTGATGTGGATGCCGTGATTGCGGACTGTGATGTCGTATTAGACGAAACTTACCATGTCAAAGCCATGCAGCAGAGCATGATGGAAACTTTCCGTACCTGTACCTATCTGGATACCTATGGCCGTCTGATCGTGCTCAGTTCCACGCAGATCCCGTTCCATGTGCGGAGAATCGTTGCAAATGCACTCGATATTTCCAAGGCAAAAGTGCGTGTCATCAAACCGCGTATCGGTGGAGGTTTCGGTGCAAAACAGACGGTTGTGACGGAAGTATATCCGGCGATCGTAACATGGAAGACCGGAAAACCTGCAAAAATGATCTACACCAGGGAGGAATCCATGATCGCATCCTCACCGCGCCACGAGATGGAAGTCCGTGTACGTCTTGGCGCAATGTCGGATGGAACGATCCGTGCCATCGACCTGCACACACTTTCAAATACAGGGGCGTTTGGTGAACATGGTCCGACTACGGTGGGATTAAGCGGCCACAAATCCATCCCGATGTACCACACGGAGGCATTCCGTTTTCAGTATGAGGTAGTCTATACAAACCGGATGTCCGCAGGCGCTTACCGCGGTTACGGTGCCACACAGGGTATTTTTGCGGTGGAGTCCACAGTCAATAAATTGGCAGACAGACTTTCCATGGATCCGATCGTGCTTCGCCAGAAGAATATGATCCATGAGGGCGATGTGATGCCAGCTTATTATGGCGAGACTGCGAATAGCTGCCGCTTAGAGGAATGTCTGCTAAAGGCTTCTGATATGATCGGATGGAAAGAAAAAGGCATGCGCACTGTCATGCCGGATGGAAAGATCCGTGCACGCGGCGTTGCCATGGCAATGCAGGGATCTTCCATTTCCAACTGTGACGTCGGTTCTGTCACAGTAAAATTAAGTGATGAGGGAACTTATCATATCACGGTCGGCTGTACCGATATGGGAACAGGGTGCGATACGATCATTGCCCAGTTTGCGGCGGATGTGTTAGAGACACCGATCGATAATATTTCCGTGTACGGTGTTGATACAGATATTTCCCCATATGATTCCGGTTCTTATGCGTCCAGTACGACCTATCTGACCGGAATGGCAGCAGTGAAGGCGTGTGAACAGCTGCGTGAACGCATCATCGCGCTTGCAGCAGTACGCATGAACAAAGATGCCTCGGCACTCACTTTTGACGGAGAAAATGTCATCGATGAGTCGGACGGCGCAAAAATGAGTCTGTTTGATATTGCAACTGCATCCATGTGCAACAATGAGATCTCACTGGAAGTAACATACTCACACAGCTCTCCGGTATCACCGCCACCATTTATGGCGGCGTGTGCGGAGATCGAAGCAGACCCGGAAACAGGTGCTATCGAGTTATTGGATTACACCGCCTGTGTGGATTGTGGAACGGTTGTAAACACCAACCTTGCAAGGGTACAGACTGAGGGTGGTCTTTTACAGGGAATCGGTATGACACTGTATGAAGATATCTGGTACGATGAGAGAGGAAAGAATCTTTCTAACTCCTTCATGCAGTATAAAGTGCCAAGCCGTTTAGATACCGACCGCATCCGTGTGGAATTTGACAGCAGCTATGAGCCGACCGGTCCTTTCGGTGCAAAATCGATCGGTGAGATTGTCATCAACACGCCGGCTCCGGCAATCGCAGATGCAGTTTACAATGCGACCGGTGTCTGGATCAATGAACTGCCGATCACACCTGAGAAAATCCTGAAGGGAATGAAGGTGATCTGATACGATACAGATAAATCTGATCTATCTTGCTGCCGGATACGCAAGGCGGTTCGGCAGCAATAAACTGCTTACGGAATTTCATGGAAAACCGCTGTTCCTGCATGGTCTGACAGAATTAGTGCGCCTGCAGAATATGTGCAGTTATCCGTGTAAGATCATTGTTGTGACTGCATACGATGAAATTGAGCAGTTGTGTAAAGAATTGTCTGCAATCGACTGTATCGTCGTGCGCAATCAAGGTACGCAAAACGACGGAATTGCCTCAAGCATTCGAAAAGGTATAGAGACAGCTGTCACTTATCCCGTGACAGCAACGGGTGATTCTGTCTCCTATGATATGTTTTTTCAGGCAGACCAGCCGTATGTAAAAGCAGAATTACTCCATGACTTTCTGGATGCATTTTTTCGCAGCAAAAAAGGGATCGGGGCTTTAGCGTGTGACGGCAGTCTGCGCAGCCCCAATCTTTTTTCGGAAACTTATCGCGGGAAACTGCTTGCACTGACCGGGGAGTGCGGCGGTAAAATAGTGATCCGTTCCCACCCGGATGATGTTTTCTCTTATCCGGTTTTAATGCCGGAATTTTTTGTTGATATCGATACAAGGGAGGATTATGCACATGAGAATGTATGACCTGATTGAAAAGAAAAAACTTGGCATGGAACTGACCACAGATGAGATCCGTTTTATGATCGATGGTTTTACGGACGGTACGATTCCGGATTATCAGATGTCTGCCATGACGATGGCGATCTGTTTTCAGGGAATGAGTAAACGGGAAACGGTCGACCTGACACTTGCCATGCGTGACAGCGGGGATGTGCTCGATCTCTCTTCCATTCCGGGTGTGAAAGTAGATAAACACAGTACCGGCGGTGTGGGAGATAAGACATCGTTAGCGCTGACACCGATCATTGCTTCTCTTGGAGTTCCGGTTGCAAAGATGTCTGGAAGAGGACTTGGCCATACCGGAGGAACCATTGACAAACTTGAGAGCTTTCCGGGATTTACGACTGCGCTTCCGGAGGAAATCTTTTTTAAAAATGTCCGTGAGATCGGTATTGCACTGGCAGGGCAGACAACCAATCTTGCCCCGGCGGATAAAAAGCTGTACGCACTGCGTGATGTCACGGCTACCGTCGATCAGATGTCACTGATTGCCAGCTCGATTATGAGCAAAAAATTAGCTTCCGGCAGTGATGCAATCGTGCTCGACGTCAAGACCGGAAACGGCGCATTCATGAAAAAATATGAGGACTCTGTCGCACTTGCAAAAGAGATGGTGTCGATCGGAACGATGGCAGGCAAAAAGACGGCGGCAGTCATCACGGATATGGACCAGCCGCTTGGAAATGCCGTTGGAAATGCCATCGAAGTGATCGAGGCGGTCGACACATTAAAAGGAGAAGGCCCTTCAGATTTTAAAGAGGTAGTCTTTGCACTGGGGACCCAGATGTTACTCTTTGCAGGACGTGCAGATTCATGCGAAGAGGCGGTAAAACTCATGCAGGATTCCATAGACAGTGGAGCTGCGCTTGATAAAATGGCTGAGTTTGTGAGAGCGCAGGGTGGGGATGCATCTTATGTATATGACACTTCAAAGTTCCCAAAAACAAAATATTCGGTCGAAGTAAAAGCAGCGTGCGGCGGATTCGTGCATCGCATTCTGGCGGAAAATATTGGCATTGCCTGTATGACACTTGGCGGTGGACGTGAAACGAAGGACAGTGTGATCGATCTTTCTGTTGGCATTTATTTAAAGAAGAAAAATGGAGATGCTGTAGATACCGGTGACACACTGGCAGTCATTTATGCAAATGATCGTGAAAAAATGGATGCGGCTGCCGAAAAAGTACTGCATGCTTATGAAATTGCTGCCGTGCCGAAAGAAATGCTGCCGGTCGTAAGAGAATATATTTACGAATAAAGAATAAGATCTTTTTTTCCTTCATACAATCATATATGAAGAAAAATCAGAAAGAAAAAATAATAAACAGCTTAGAACTGCCGAAGGATCTGATGCTCGGCGCAGCGATCGTGACTGCAACCGGAAGGCATGAGGTTCTGATTTCTAATTATAAAGGAATCCTGGAATATGAGGATTCCTTTATCAAAATACAGACAAAAAACTGCAGGATCCTGATTTCCGGCTCACATCTTGCAATCGACTATTACACGAATGAGGAAATGAAAATTACCGGGTTTTTAGACACGATCCAGTACGAAAATTAACAGATGCTGCTCTCGGTAATTAAGTATTTTAAAGGATACGTGTATGTCCGTTTAAGCGGTTATGCGCCGGAACGTTTCCTGAATTTATGCGGAAGCCATGATATTCTGATCTGGAATTTGAAATCCACGGAAGATGGATACGAATTCTGCATCAGTGTAGCAGGTTTTAAGCAGTTACGTCCGATCTTAAAAAAAACAAGAACACATATCCGCATCCAAAAAAGATATGGCATGCCGTTTGAATTGTACCATTACCGCAAACGGAAAATGTTTGCCATGGGCATGCTGTTATTTGCAGGGCTGATCTATTACCTTTCCGGTTTTATCTGGAATATTGAAGTCAACGGCAATTCCTATCTGTCTGAGGAAGTCGTACTCTGCTTTCTTTCGAAAGAACATGCCTCTTTTGGCACAAAGAAAAAAAATATTGACTGTGCGGCTTTAGAGGAAACGTTAAGAAGCCGTTATCCCGAAGTGATCTGGACTTCCATCAAAATCTACGGCACCAAAATGACGGTTGATATCCAGGAAAATCTGCTCCCGGAAGAAAATTATGAGGAAAAGAAAGAGGAGACAGCGCACGATATCGTTGCTGCCGATGATGGCTTGATCACAGAAATGATCACAAGAAGTGGTACACCGGCAGTGACTGTAGGAACCCCGGTGAAAAAGGGAGATGTGTTAGTCAATGGATATGTTGAGATTCTAAATGATGACGGAGAGACGGCACAATATCTTTACCGCACTGCAGATGCGGATATCATTGCAAAAGTTACATATTCCTACCATGACGAGATACCGATGGAATATGTAAAAAAAGTGCCGACCGGCGCAGAAAAAATAACTTATCAGGTCAGAATTCTGGATTATCTGATCGAAAATCCTTTTTTTTCACCGGTGGAAGAACCATATGAAGTTGTGTCGGATGTGTCACAATTTCACTTTACAGATAATTTTTATCTTCCGGTTTATCTGGTCAGACAGACCTGTGTGGGCTATAAAAATGAACAAAAGACGTACACAGAAAAGGAGGCAAAACGACTGGCTTCTGAGAATCTTAAGAAATATCTTGACGATTTGGAAGAAAAAGGTATTCAAATTACAGAAAAAAATGTTATTATAGAGAGAACGAAGAAAAAATATGTGGTGAAAGGAACGATTGGCACTTTAAAATCCATTGTTTCCTATCAGCCGACAAAAATCATCGAACAATCGAGCGAAGAGAGGCAACCGACGGATGAGTCTGACTGAACTATCATTAAATATACCGACTGATCATGTGGCCAATGTATTTGGTCAGTTTGATGCGTATATCAAAAAAATTGAACGCACCTTAAACGTCACTGTGGTTTTACGCGGTGAGAGTATGAAGCTCCTTGGAGAGGAACATAATTTAAAAAAAGCGGAACAGGTATTTTTACAGCTGATCGAATTATCAAAAAGAGGCAATATCATTACTGAGCAGAATGTCAATTATGCACTGGCACTTTCGGAGGAAGAAAAAGAATCCGCAATCGTGGAGATCGATAAGGACTGTATCTGCCATACGATCAACGGCAAGCCGGTCAAACCAAAGACACTTGGACAGAAAGCATATGTGGATGCGATACGCCAGAAAATGATCGTGTTTGGCATGGGTCCTGCAGGAACCGGTAAAACTTATCTTGCAATGGCAATGGCGATCACGGCGTTTAAGAATGAAGAAGTGGGAAGGATCATCCTGACACGTCCGGCAATCGAAGCCGGCGAGAAATTAGGATTTTTGCCGGGGGATTTACAGAGTAAGGTCGACCCGTATTTAAGACCGCTTTATGATGCATTATATCAGATCATGGGAGCAGAAAGCTTCCAGAAAAATATGGAAAAGGGGCTGATCGAGGTTGCACCGCTTGCATACATGCGCGGACGTACACTTGACAACGCATTTATCATATTAGATGAGGCGCAGAACACCACACCGGCGCAGATGAAAATGTTCCTTACCCGTATCGGTTTTGGATCTAAGGCGGTGATCACCGGTGATGCAACCCAGAAGGATTTAACACCTGGCACAGCATCCGGTCTTGATGTTGCCTTAAAAGTACTAAAAAAAGTGGATGAGATCGGCATCTGTGAACTGACCAGCAAAGATGTGGTCCGTCATCCGGTTGTACAGAAGATCGTGAAGGCTTATGAAGATTATGAAAACCGCAGTAAGAGCGCATCAAAAAGAAGACAGGAGACTCGCCAGCGATGAATGACCGCTTTGTAATCAAAAGAGGATGGAATCAGGTCTGCATGTTTATCGTTACCATTGCAGCCATACTTTTACTGTGTGCAAAACAACAGATTTTACTGGATCAGATTTTAGGGATTGTCTGTGTTGCCATGATATGGTTTGTATTGTTTCTTTTCTTTATAGAACACGATCGTGCGGAAGGACTGATCAGCCATAACCGTGAAACAGATTTCAAAAAAGTATTATATAGTTATACGGCAGCAGCGGTGGTGGTTGTGTTTGCATCATACTTTCCTGAATTTGTAAAACCGCTGGTATTTGTACCGCTCATTATTGCAGCCTTTGTTTCCGAACGTCTTGCGCTTATCACCGGTATTTTCTGGGATTCCATGATATGTCTGGTTATGGGACTGCATTCACAGGAACTGATATTGTACTGTCTGTTGACAATCTTTGGTGTGATCCTTGCCGGGACGGCGGAGGAAGCCGCAAAACAGGGGAAAAAACTTATCTGGTATGAAGTGCTGTTGTTCTGCCTCTCCGTTTTACTTCCAGTCACCTTTTATTATCTGACCTATCAGGAGGTACATTTTGTGCTTTTATTATGGGGAATTGGAGAGGGTGCCATCAGTGTTTTGTGGCTGCAGTTTGGCTATCCGCATTTCTCACATTTGAGGGAACAGGAAGTAAATGATATCCTGACGGATATTATAGATGATACTTATCCTCTTGTCCGTGAACTGTCAAATTTTTCGAAACAGGAATATCAGCATGCACGCAGAGTTTCAAGACTTGCAGCAAGCTGTGCGAGAGTTGCCGGGGCAGATGAAAAGACCTGCGCGGCGGCAGGATTTTATTACCGGATCGGGATCATGGAAGGTGAACCGCTCACAGAGAGCGGAATCCGCATTGCACAGGAACACTGTTTCCCGGAAGATGTCATCCGTATCATCAGTGAATATGATGGCGAAACAGCACCGCCTTCATCCATCGAGTCCGCGATCGTACATATGGTAAATGGCCTGGTCAAAAAGATAGAAGTTTTTGACAGTTATACAATGGCAAGCGAATGGAATCAGGATATGGTCATCTACCAGACACTAAACGAATATTCTGCAAGCGGAATTTATGATCAGTCCGGGCTCGGCATGAATATGTTTTTAAAGATCAGGGAATATCTTGTAAATGAAGAAACCTTCTTCTTTTAAAAAACGTATAAAATACAAAAGATATAAAAACTGCCTGTAAGGCATAGAAATGAGGAAATTTATGAGTCTTTTTATAGAAAAAGAAACAGATACTGATTTTTCATTTGATGAGGAGGCACTCGCAAAAGAAGTGACAGACTATGCAATCGAGCATGAGGGATTTCCGTTTGAAGCTGAGATCAATCTGACACTCACGGACAATGATGGAATCCACGCCATCAATAAAGAATACCGTGACATTGATGCGCCGACGGACGTTTTGTCATTTCCGATGCTTTCTTATGAGAGCGCAGGAGATTTTTCGAAATTAGAAGATGATTACGATGACAATTTCAACCCGGACACAGGCGAAATAATGCTCGGTGATATCATTATCTCTGTTGACAAAGTAAAGGAACAGGCAAAAAGTTATGGGCACAGTGAAAAACGTGAATATGCATTTTTAATCCTTCACAGTATGCTTCATTTATTTGGATATGACCATATGACACCGGAGGAAGCTGCCATTATGGAGGGAAAACAAACTGAGATCTTAAACGAGATGAACATTTTAAGATAACGAGGATTAAGTCATATGGGCAAACAAAATAAAAAAAGCAGTACAAGTTTTCTTGTGCAGGGTTCTATTCTTGCTATCGCATCCATCGTCAGCCGTATTATCGGTCTGATCTACCGTATCCCGCTGACAAATATTATCGGGGATACCGGAAATGACTACTATGGAACTGCTTTCCAGATTTATAATATATTATTGATCATTTCATCCTACAGTCTGCCGCTCGCAGTATCAAAACTTGTATCTGCAAATTATTCACAGGGCAGAAGACACAATGTATACCGCATTTTAAAATGTGCATTGATCTTCGGTGTATGTACCGGTACGGTCGCCGCACTGATCCTTTTGTTTGGTGCTGAGTTTATCACAGGCACGCTGATGAAAACACCGATGAGCGTCTTCGCTGTGCGTGTACTGATCCCTGTACTTCTGATTGTTGCAGTACTTGGTGTTATGAGAGGATTTTTTCAGGGACTTGGAACAATGATGCCGAGTGCAACTTCCCAGATCTTAGAGCAGATTGCAAATGCAATCGTCAGTGTATGGGCAGCGTATGTATTGGCTGATTATGGTGCAAAGGCTGGAGCACTGCTTGGTGATGCTGATAATTATTCCGCAGCATACGGAGCAGCAGGAGGAACGCTTGGTACTGCGATCGGAGCACTGGTTGCATTATTATTCTGTACCTTTGTACTGGTTGTATATCTGTGTGCGTTCAAACGCAGTCTGCACAGAGAGCGGAAAAGAAACGTTGATTCCTATGGCTCGATATTTCATCTGCTTATCATAACGATCATCCCGGTTTTACTGAGCAGTACGATCTACAACTGCAATACCGTCATAGATCAGGCTGTATATAAACACATTGCTGCATATCAGGGATATACCGCGAACCAGTATGGTTCCTGGAATGGTATTTATACTGGAAAATATACGGTTCTGATCAATGTTCCGATCTCCATTGCATCAGCGATGGCGGCATCCTCTGTTCCTGCACTGACTGCTGCCTATGCAGCCGGGAAAAAAGGCGAAGCAAAACGACAGATCGGGATTGCAACACGTTTTATCATGGTGATTGCTTTTCCATGTGCAGTTGGCATGGGCATACTTGCATCACCGATCTTACAGCTTTTGTTCCGTGATTCATCGGAGACTGCTGCACATATGTTACAGGTAGGAGCTGTTACGATTTTGTTTTTTTCACTGTCAACGCTTTCAAACGGTCTTTTACAGGGAATCGGCCGCATGAAAGAACCGATCAAAAATGCGATCATTGCACTGGTACTGCATTTAGGACTGCTGGCAGCACTTATGTTCTTGTTTGACTTAAACATTTTTGCAGTCGTTATCGCAAATGCAGCATTCGGTCTTATCATGTGTATTTTAAATGCAGGATCAATCCGCCGTTACAGTGGATATCATCAGGAAATTCGAAAAACATTTTTTGTCCCTGCAATCGCCGCTGCCGGTATGGGTGTTGTTGTATGGCTCGTCTATCATGGCATTCTGTACGTGCTGCGTGTTAATGCTGTAGCAACGCTTTTGTCGATCGTAATTGGAGCGGCGGTATATGCAGTGTTACTGTTGCTGTTAAAAGGATTAAATGAGCAGGAAATCTTACGTTTTCCGAAAGGCCGCATGCTGGCAGATGTCGCAAAAAAAATGCACTTATTAAAATAGCTGACGGCATGTGTTTAGACATTCTATGACCATGAAAAAATATTTCTGACAAGTGAATAAAAAGTAAAATTTGGCAAATACTTATCGTAAAACCGGAATATGGAGTGATGGGATGAAAAAAACGACGAGTATTTGCCTTTTTACCGGAATGATCTTTCTTTTATTGGTCATGGTTGTTTATTTACTGTTTACACAACAGGATACGGGGGAAAAAGAACAGGATCTTGCTGCGGCAACCGAAGAAATGCCGGCAGAAACGGATACAGAAAAAGAACTTAAGACAACAGAGAGTCTTGCAGTTTATGAACCGTATGCGTATATCATAAAACAAAAGGATGGGATTCTGGTCGTATACCAGAGTGATGGTATCACAGAATTCTTTGAAACAAATATCCGCATCCGTGATCTGAATGAAGATATGGTAAAAAAATTGGAAAATGGGATCCGGTTTTCGGACGATCAGGAATTGTACGCCTTTTTGGAGAGCTATTCCAGTTAGATTGCTGCAGCCTTTCTGATATTGATGAATTACCAGCAATAACTATGGGTTTCACGGATTGAATGTTTGTTTTTTGTATGTTAAAATAATCAATAGTTTATCCTGTTACGGACAAATAAACTATATAAATATCGAAAAAGGTTTTTAATATGACAGAAACAGAAGTTGCAGTCATTGGCGGCGGAGCATCCGGGCTGATGGCTTCTATTGCGTCTGCTTTAGCAGGTGCAGATACAATCATCTTAGAACATATGGACCGTGTAGGCAAGAAAATACTTGCCACGGGGAATGGAAAATGTAATTATACAAACGAGGTGCAGGGATTATCGTGTTACAGAGGCGAAAACCCTGCTTTTGCTGTACCGGTATTCAGACAGTTCGATCAGAAAAAAACAGTGGCGTTTTTTCGTGAGATCGGTATCGAACCAAAAATAAAAAACGGCTATTATTACCCGGCGAGTGAACAGGCTGCTTCTGTTCTGGATGTCCTTCGCATGGAAGCCGCATATACCGGTGTAAAGGAGATTGTCTCCTGTGAGATCAAAGCAATAAAAAGACAGGGGGATTTCTTTCTGATCCGGACAGGCACAGGAGATTTTCGCGCAAAATCAATCATTTTTGCAACCGGTCTTTTCGCTTCGCCGAAGAGTGGGAGTGATGGCAGTGCGCTTCCATATATTGAACACTTTGGGCATCATATCATAGATATTGTACCGGCGTTGGTGCCGTTGCAGTGCAGGCAGTCATTCTTTAAAATGCTTGCAGGAATCCGTGCAGAAGTTTCGATAAGACTGTACATAAACGGAGCAGAAACGACCAGAGAACGTGGTGAATTACAGCTGACGGATTATGGAATATCGGGAATTCCGGTTTTTCAGATCAGCCGATATGCAACCAGAGCTTTAAAACAGAAAAAACAGGTATATGCACAGATCGATTTTATGCCTGACCGGTCTTTTGGGGAAGTGAATGATCTGCTGAAACTGCGTTTTTGCATGAATGCTCACGGAAAAGATGCCTCTCAGGCGATGATCGGTCTCTGCAATAAAAAGCTTGCAGAGGTACTCTTAAAAGAAGCCGGGATTGATCTTCATATTCCGTCAAAAAAAGTACCGGAAAAACAACTGACACGTCTGACAAAACTGCTGAAAGACCTGCGTGTCGACATCACAGGAAGCAAAGATATCGCGCAGGCACAGGTCTGTGCGGGCGGTGTGGACACACGCGAGATCGATGCAGCCAGCATGATGTCAAAATTAATTCCGGGACTGTTTTTCGCAGGAGAAGTCGTTGATATTGATGGTATCTGCGGTGGATATAATCTGCAATGGGCTTGGTCCAGCGGATATGTGGCAGGAAGCCACGCAGGAGAATATGCACATCCGGGAAAAAAAGCGCACAGGAAGAAACGAGGAAATTATGATTCGAATTAATCAGCTCAAGCTGCCAGTAACACATGATACGGTGCAGTTAGAGCAAAAGATCAAAAAAGCGTTGAAATTAAAGGCGGACACGCCTTTTCAATACCAGATCGTCAAAAAATCCATTGACGCAAGGAAGAAGCCGGATCTGTTTTATGTGTACTCCGTAGATGTAGAGACGGCAGACGACCAGAAAATTTTAAAAAAGGTTAACAATAATAATGTTATGTCAATCAAAGTGAAAAAATACGTCCTTCCGGAAGTCATAAATCCTTCACGCACACCTGTGATCGCGGGGGCAGGCCCTGCCGGACTGTTCTGTGCCTATGCATTAATGTCAGAGGGTTTTCATCCGATCGTGGCAGAGCGTGGTAAAAAGGTCGAAGAACGGACTGCGGATGTGCAGAAGTTCTGGGAGACCGGTGTCTTAGACACCGCCTCGAACGTCCAGTTCGGAGAGGGCGGTGCAGGAACCTTTTCCGATGGAAAATTAAATACATTGGTCAAAGATCCCATTGGAAGGAACCGTTTTGTTCTTGAAACATTCGTAAAATTTGGGGCACCGGAACATATTTTATATGAAAACAAACCACATATCGGCACAGACATTCTTGCAGATGTGATAAAACGGATGCGGGAATTTATGACAGAAAATGGCGTAGAGTTTTTATTTGAGACCTGTGTTACTGGATTTTCCACCGGCAAAAACGGGAACTTAAAATCTATCGAATTAAATCACGACAGACAGATCGATACCGACTGCCTGATCCTTGCCATCGGTCACAGTGCAAGGGATACGTTTTCGCTGTTACAGGAAAAGGGCTTAAATATGCAGGCAAAATCCTTTGCGGTCGGATTCCGTGTGGAGCATCCGCAGAGCGAGGTCAATCTGACACAGTACGGAGATTTATATGCAGACAAACTTCCTGCGGCACCTTATAAAGTGACGGCAAATCTTCCCTCCGGCAGAGGGGCATACTCCTTTTGCATGTGTCCGGGCGGTTATGTCGTAAACGCTTCCTCCGAAGAACACCGTCTTGCAGTCAACGGTATGAGTTACTCGGACCGTGGCGGCAGCAACGCAAACAGTGCGATCATCGTCTCCGTCACACCGGAAGATTTTAAGGCGGATGCGATCCGTCATGGCGTTTTAGAAGATGCCGATGGGAAAGAAGATGTACTGTCCGGCGTCCGTTTTCAGGAACGTCTGGAGGAGCGGGCATGGAAACTTGGAAATGGAAAGATCCCACAGCAGTTGTTTGGTGATTACTGTAAAAATCGTCCTTCCGTTTCCTACGGTGCATTTGAGAGTACAACAAAGGGTGATTCCGTACTTTGTAATTTGAGAGGACTTCTGCCGGAAGAATTAGAGGAATCATTCATAGAAGGAATGCATCATTTTTCCCGTGCAATTCCGGAATTTGACCGTGAGGATGCGATCCTTTCCGGTGTCGAAAGCCGTACATCTTCCCCGGTGCGTATCGTGCGTGATGAATCATTCCAGTCGAATATCCGCGGCATTTACCCATGCGGGGAAGGCGCCGGATATGCAGGTGGTATCATGTCTGCGGCAATGGACGGCTTAAAGGTTGCCGAGGCAATCGGTAGATATGCCATAGAGAGTAAATGATAGATTACAATTATGAAAAAAATAGATGATCCATTTGACGGACGCTATTATGATGAATAGAAAAAGAACAGAGGTTAAAGACGTGGCAGAATATACACCTATGATGCAGCAATATTTAAAAACAAAAGAGGAATATAAAGATTGCATTTTGTTTTACAGACTCGGTGATTTTTATGAGATGTTTTTTGATGATGCGATCGTTGTCTCAAAAGAACTTGAACTGACGCTGACCGGCAAAAGCTGTGGTGCAGAGGAACGCGCGCCGATGTGCGGTGTTCCTTATCATGCAGTGGAAGGATACTTAAATAAACTGGTTGCAAACGGTCATAAAGTTGCGATCTGTGAGCAGGTGGAGGATCCAAAACTTGCAAAAGGTCTTGTAAAGCGTGAGGTGATCCGCATCGTCACACCGGGAACAAACACAGACATGCAGGCTCTCGACGAATCCAAAAATAATTACATTATGTGTATCGTATATCTTGCAGATAAATACGGTATTTCATTAGCGGACATCTCGACCGGAGACTATTTTGTTACAGAGGTCGATACGGAGCGGAAACTGATTGACGAGATCAACAAATTTGCACCATCCGAGATCATCTGCAATGAGAGCTTTTATATGAGCGGTGTCGATCTCTCTGATATGAAAAATCGCCTTGGTATTGCAGTGTACTCTTTAGAGGCATGGTATTTCAGTGACGAGACGGCAGAAAATACGTTAAAAGAACATTTTAAGGTGCAGAGTCTTGAGGGGCTTGGATTATCTGATTATGCGTGCGGCACGATCGCTGCGGGGGCATTGCTCCGCTATCTGTATGAAACACAGAAAAATGATCTTGGCAATCTTTCTGCGATTCATCCATACTCAACCGGGAAATATATGATCATAGACAGTTCGACCAGACGTAATTTAGAACTGGTGGAGACACTGCGTGAAAAGCAAAAACGCGGTTCACTGCTATGGGTGTTAGATAAAACCAAAACAGCGATGGGAGCAAGGACACTTCGTGCTTATGTGGAACAGCCATTGATCGATAAAACCGAGATTGAACTGCGCCAGGAAGCCATTGGTGAGTTAAACGATCATGTGATCACAAGGGAGGAATTGCGCGAGTATTTAAATCCGATTTATGACCTTGAGCGTCTGATCACCCGTGTGACTTACCGGACAGCCAATCCGCGTGATCTGATCGCATTTAAGAATTCTATCAGCATGCTGCCTCCGATCAAATCCCTGCTCGATGAGTTTGACGGTGCACTGCTAAAAAATATCCAGAACGACATTGATGCCATGGAAGAACTCTGCTCCCTGGTAGATCGTTCGATCATGGAAGAACCGCCGATCTCTGTGCGCGAGGGCGGACTGATCAAGGAAGGTTATAATGAGGATGTCGATAAATACCGCAATGCCAAAACAGAGGGTAAGACCTGGCTTGCAGAGTTAGAGGCAAAAGAGCGCGAAAAGACCGGAATTAAAAATTTAAAGATCAAATACAACAAAGTGTTCGGCTATTATCTGGAAGTGACCAATTCCTACAAGGATCTGGTGCCGGATTATTTTACCAGAAAACAGACACTTGCCAATGCGGAGCGTTACATCACACCGGAATTAAAAGAATTAGAAGATATGATCTTAGGCGCGGAGGACAAGCTCGTCAGCTTAGAGTATGATCTGTTCTGTGAAGTACGGAATAAAATTGCAGAAGAAGTTGTCCGTATCCAGCGGACAGCGAAAGCAATCGCAAACTTAGACGTTTTTGTATCACTTGCAGTCGTTGCAGACCAGAATAATTACTGCAGACCAAAGATGACCAACAGTGGAGTGATCGATATCAAGGGCGGCAGACATCCGGTTGTCGAAAAAATGATCACAAACGATATGTTCATCGATAACGATACATATTTAGATAACGGAAATAACCGTATTGCAATCATAACTGGACCGAACATGGCAGGCAAATCCACTTACATGAGACAGGCTGCATTGATCGTTCTGATGGCACAGATCGGAAGTTTTGTTCCAGCGACATCGGCAAAGATCGGCATCGTGGATCGTATTTTTACCCGTGTCGGGGCATCGGATGATCTTGCAAGCGGTCAGAGTACCTTTATGGTGGAGATGAACGAGGTCGCAAATATCCTGCGCAATGCCACATCCAATTCGCTTTTAGTACTCGATGAGATCGGACGCGGAACAAGTACCTTTGACGGTTTAAGTATCGCATGGGCGGTAGTTGAACATATCAGCAACCCGCGTCTGCTCGGTGCAAAGACACTGTTTGCGACACATTATCACGAGCTGACTGAGCTGGAAGGAAAGTTAAACAACGTCCACAATTACTGTATTGCGGTCAAAGAAAAAGGCGACGACATTGTATTTCTGCGCAAGATCGTGCAGGGCGGTGCGGATAAGAGCTACGGTATCCAGGTTGCAAAACTTGCCGGTGTTCCGGATTCCGTGATTGAACGCGCCAAAGAAATCGTGGAAGAGCTGAGCGCAAATGATATCACGTCTGTCACGAAAAACATCACGCCTGCAACGGCAGGAACGAAAAAGAAAAAAGAACGTTTGGATGAAGTTGATTTGACACAGATGTCTTTATTTGATACCGTAAAGGACGATGATATTTTAGAAGAGTTAAAAACGATTGATGTCGGAAATCTGACACCAATCGAGGCATTAAACAAACTTTATGAATTACAGAATAAAATAAAAAACCGCTGGTAGAAATGGAGAATAAAATTTATGGGCACAATTACAATTTTGCCGGAGACAACTAAAAACCCGATCACGCTGATGGGACAGCGCGCCGGTGTCTGCTGGGGAGGAAATGTAGAAGATCCGGAGAAAAATTATAAACGGGGCATGGACTGTATCATTTCCGGACATGGAAGAGTCATGGAATATGTAAATGTAGAGATGATCATTGCCGGCTATTCCGCGAGAGTAGAGCGCGAGTGGTATACACATATTGGCGGCTCACCGACACGTTTACAGTCAAGTACACGCTATATCAATTATGCCGGACGCGGATTTGATTACATCATCCCGCCGTCGATCCAGAACAACAAAGAAGCATTGGAAAAATATCAGGCATTAATGGCGCATATCAATGAAGAATGCCGCGCTTTGCAGGAAGACTACGGGATTCCAAAGGAAGATGTTGCAAACGGACTGCCGCTTGGCATGACGGCGTCGATCGTGGATAAAAGAAATCTGCGCAGTTTAACGGAGATGAGCCATCAGAGAATGTGTAACCGCGCATACTGGGAATACCGCCAGTTATTTGGTGACATCCGAAAAGCACTTTCGGAATATTCGGAAGAATGGCGCTGGATTGCAGATAATCTGTTTATGCCAAAATGTGATTACTTCGGATACTGCTCCGAGACAAGACCTTGCGGGAAACCGGTGTCCGGCGTTCCTAAGATGCCAAGACCATAACAGAATAATGCTGCAGGAAACGCAGCAGAAACGATTGAAACAAAGAGGTGAATCTGTATGCCTGAAATTACACTGCTCAGTCAGGAGACAATTGACAAGATTGCAGCCGGGGAAGTTGTGGAACGCCCCTCTTCCGTGGTAAAAGAACTGGTGGAAAATGCCATCGATGCAAAGGCAACTGCCGTCACAGTTGAGATCAAAGAGGGCGGTATTTCATTTATCCGTATCACGGACAATGGCTGCGGCATCGAGCGGGCGCAGGTTCCGCTTGCCTTTTTGCGCCATTCGACCAGCAAGATCAAAAGCGTGGAAGATCTGATGAGCATTACCTCTTTGGGATTCCGCGGTGAGGCGCTCTCAAGTATCGCTGCAGTTTCACAGGTCGAGCTGATCACAAAAACATACGGGGAACTGACCGGTACCCGCTATGTTATTGAGGGTTCGAAAGAAAAGGAAAATGAGGAGATCGGTGCGCCGGAGGGAACCACTTTTATCGTCCGCAATCTTTTTTATAATACACCGGCGAGGCGCAAATTTTTAAAGACTGCGCAGACGGAGGGCAATTACATCAATGATCTGATGGAGCGTCTTGCCCTGTCACATCCGGGGGTTTCCTTTAAATTTATCAATAACGGTCAGACGAAAATACATACCTCCGGCAATTCCAGGGAAAAAGATATGATCTATCATATCTACGGCAGGGATATCACCTCCGGGCTTTTAGAGATCGACCATAAAAATGAGTATTTTCATGTCAAGGGTTTTATCGGAAAACCGTTAATTTCCCGCGGAAACCGTAATTTTGAGAATTACTTTATCAACGGACGTTATATCAAGAGCGCGCTGCTCTCAAAGTCGATTGAGGAAGCGTACAAAGGCTTTCTGATGCAGCACCAGTATCCGTTCTGCGTTCTGTACTTTTCCATGGATACCGATCTTTTAGATGTCAACGTGCATCCGACGAAGATGGAACTTCGTTTTTCAAACAATGAGGCGATCTATAAGACATTGTTTGAAATTATCCGGGGCGCGCTGACGCACAAAGATTTTATCCCTGAAGTACCGGTGCAGGAAGAAAAGATACGGAAACGTGAAAACATCAAGGCACCGCTCCCGGAACCGTTTGAGCGCCGGGGTGTTGAAATGGTGCGGAGTGGAGGAAGGTTTCAGCCGCAGGACATACAGCAGGGAACAGACGGACAGTCCGGTTTCGCTGCGTCAAAAGAAAATGAAGACGTGCAGACAACAATTCCGATGCAGAGCGCAGCACCGCAGAAGGAATCAGCACCGCCGGAAAATCTTTCTGTCTTTAACTCGCTTCTTCCAAAGAAAGAAACTGCTGTCACAGAACAGTCCGCGGACCGGGTATCAGAAAGCAATACATACACCGTTTCCAAACCCGTACCGCAGCCAATACAGGCGGATAAAACAACGGCAAGCCTGCCAGAAGAGACAGCGGCAGCTTTACCGGAGTCAAAAGTCACTTACGAGCAACAGGAACTTGCGGCAGTCTCCGAAGGGTTTCTGACAAAAGATGCCAAGAAGAAACACAAGATCATCGGACAGCTGTTCGATACTTACTGGATGGTAGAGTATGAGGACAAGCTGTTCATCATCGACCAGCATGCAGCGCATGAAAAAGTACTTTATGAGAAAACGATGAAAAAAGTGCGTGAAAAAACATTTTCATCACAGACGCTCAGTCCGCCGATCATCCTGACACTCAGCATTGAAGAGATCGAGATGCTTGAAAAATACAGGGAGCAGATCGATGCGTTCGGCTATGAAATCGAACCGTTCGGCGGAAAGGAATATGCAGTGACTGCTATTCCGGCTGATTTTACCGGGATTGACACAAAAACAATGTTTCTTGAAATGTTAGATGATTTTGCAAATATAAATGAAAATGATTCACCAAATGCCATTATGGAAAAAGTTGCGTCGATGTCCTGTAAGGCAGCTATCAAGGGAAACCAGCACATCAGCAGGCCGGAGGCAGAACGGCTGATCGATGAACTGTTGGAGCTTGAAAATCCGTACAACTGCCCGCACGGACGCCCGACGATCATTTCCATGACCAAATATGAAATAGAAAAGAAATTTAAAAGGATTGTCTGATATGCAGCAAAAACCAATGATTATTCTGACCGGTCCGACCGCGGTGGGGAAAAGTGCCCTCTCGGTGGAACTGGCAAAAAAAATAAATGGAGCGGTGATCTCTGCGGATTCTATGCAGGTCTACCGCCATATGGATATCGGTTCTGCCAAGATCACACCGGAGGAGATGCAGGGTGTTACGCATTATATGATCGATGAGCTAGAGCCGGACGAAGAATTTCACGTTGTGCGTTTTGTCACGATGGCAAAAGAATATTTAAAAGAAATCTATGCGGATGGAAAAATCCCGATCATAGCCGGGGGCACCGGATTTTACATTCAGGCACTTTTGTATGATATTGATTTTACAGAGCAGCAGTGTGATGAGACTTACCGCAGGCAGTTAGAAGATCTTGCCAGAGAACATGGCGCAGAATATCTGCACGGAATACTGCGCGAAGTGGATCCAGCTTCCGCCGAAGCGATCCATGCCAATAATATCAAACGTGTGATAAGGGCGTTAGAATTTTATCATTTATCCGGCAAAAAAATATCTGAGCACAACGAAACGGAACGACAAAAACAGTCTCCATACAATTTTGCCTATTTTGTACTCACGGATGAGCGTGCAAAATTGTACGAACGCATTGACAGACGTGTGGATGCAATGATAGAAGCCGGACTTGTGGAGGAAGTAAAAAAATTAAAATCCAAGGGCTGCAGCCGGGAGATGGTTTCCATGCAGGGGCTCGGCTACAAGGAGATCCTTGCATATTTAGACGGCGGGTGTACCTTAGAGGAAGCTGTCTATATCATCAAGCGTGAGACGCGCCACTTTGCAAAACGCCAGTTGACATGGTTTAAGAGAGAGCGGGATGTGATCTGGCTCGACAAGCAGGCATTTGGCTATGATGATGCAGCGATTTTAAAAGATATGATATCAATTTTAGAAGAAAAGGAAATAATCAGTCATGAATAAGTGGATGGAAGAACAATACGAAGCCCTTGGTATTTCAAGAGAAGTATATGAATTTGGAGAAAAGATCGAAGATTCCTTAAAAGAACGTTTTGCAGCGATCGATGCTACGGCAGAATACAACCAGTTAAAAGTCATCAAAGCGATGCAGGACAACCGTGTGAGTGCAGAGTGCTTTAATATGTCATCAGGATACGGCTACAACGACCTCGGACGTGACACATTAGAAAAAGTATATGCATCCTGCTTTAAAGGAGAAGATGCTTTAGTACGTCCGCAGATTACCTGCGGCACACACGCTTTAGCACTTGCTTTAATGTCAAACCTTCGTCCGGGAGATGAACTTTTATCCCCGGTCGGAAAACCATATGACACCTTAGAGGAAGTGATCGGCATCCGTCCGTCAAAGGGATCTCTGGCAGAATACGGCGTGTCTTACCGTCAGGTGGATCTTCTGCCGGACGGAAGTTTTGATTTTGAACATATCAAAGAGGCGATCAATGAGCGGACAAAACTCGTGACGATCCAGCGCTCCAAAGGGTATGCAACCAGACCAACCCTGTCCGTGGCACGTATTGGGGAGCTGATCTCCTACATCAAAGGCATCAAACCGGATGTCATCTGTATGGTAGATAACTGTTACGGTGAATTTGTCGAAGAGCAGGAACCGCTTGAAGTCGGAGCGGACATGATCGTTGGTTCTCTGATTAAAAACCCGGGCGGCGGACTTGCGCCGATTGGCGGATATATCGTCGGGAAAAAAGAATGTGTCGAAAATGCTGCTTACCGTCTGACCTCTCCGGGACTCGGAAAAGAAGTCGGTGCATCCTTAGGTGTCATCCAGTCTTTTTATCAGGGATTTTTCCTTGCACCGACCGTGGTGAGCGGCGCATTAAAGGGTGCGATCTTCGCGGCAAATATTTACGAAAAACTTGGATTTGAGGTTGTTCCGAACGGAAGTGAGAGCCGTCACGATATCATTCAGGCGGTCGCATTCCACAATCCGGATGCACTGATTGCATTCTGTGAAGGAATTCAGGCGGCGGCACCGGTCGACAGCTATGTAACGCCGGAACCGTGGGCAATGCCGGGCTATGACAGCAATGTCATCATGGCGGCAGGTGCTTTTGTACAGGGATCATCCATTGAGCTGAGTGCAGACGGTCCGATCAAGCCTCCATATGCCGTTTATTTCCAGGGCGGACTGACCTGGTATCACGCAAAACTGGGCATTCTGAAATCTTTACAAAAACTTAAGGAACGAAAACTTGTCGACCTTGACTTGTTATGATAGAATATAATGTGATTTATGTATGCTTCCCGGGAGAGCAGAGAGGAAGCATTTATGAACAAAATTACTACGGTAAAAGAATTGCCGGATTCGGAAAAACCATATGAAAAGTTTCTTACATATGGCCCGGAATACTTAAGTGATGCAGAGCTGTTAGCAGTGATTATCCGTTCAGGGACAAGCGGTCTGAAGTCTGTGGAAGTTGCGCAGAATCTGTTAAATGACGGTCATCGCAATTTGTTAAACCTCTATGACATTCCGTTTGAAAAGATGCAGAAAATACGTGGAATTGGTCCCATAAAGGCAATCCAGTTAAAATGTATTGCGGAATTATCAAAGCGGATTGCACAGACAAAATCAGCACCAAACGTATGCATGACTAATCCGAGAACCATCGCAGATTACTATATGGAGCATCTGCGCCACGAGAACAAAGAACATCTGATCGTCTGTATGTTCGACAACAAATGCCACATGAAAGGTGATAAACTGCTTTCTGTCGGCAGTGCAAACGAGACGATTGTTTCGCCGCGTGAGGTTTTTGAAACAGCAATCAACTGTCATGCAGCACATCTTATCTTAGTCCATAATCATCCGAGCGGTATACCGGAACCATCCCATGCAGATGATGTCGTTACAAAACGGATTTTAAACTGCGGACAGTTGATGGGCATTCCGCTTTCCGACCATGTTATTATCGGAGATCATTCTTACTTTAGTTACAGAGAAAATAACAGGATCGTGGTTTAAACCGCGTTCCAAAGGGAGAGAACAATGACAAACAACGTATACGGTATTGATCTTGGAACATGCAATATGAAAATTTACTGCAAGTCTTCCAACAAAATCTTAAATGAGAAAAACACGATCGCATTAAAAAATAAAGATGAGATCTATGCTTATGGTAACTCGGCATACGCAATGTATGAAAAGGCCCCGGAGTCTATCCATGTGACATTCCCTGTTACAACAGGTGTCATCGCAGATTTCAACAATCTTCAGTCCATGATACAGCTTTTCTTAGAAACACATGTCAAGGGAAGCTTAAAGGGGGCAGAATTTATTGTGGCAGTACCGACAAGTATCACAGAAGTAGAGAAAAAAGCGTTTTTTGACATGTTCTATAAGAGCAAGATGAAACCAAAGAGTGTTCTTTTATGTGAAAAACCAATCGCAGATGCTGTGGGATTGGGATTAGACGTCAATGAACCGACCGGTATCATGGTTGTAGATATCGGTGCAGATACGACCGAGATTTCTGTCATTTCACTTGGAGGACTTGTACTTAGTGATCTTCTCCATTTTGGCGGCAATAAGATTGATGAATCCATCATTACTTATGTAAAACGAAATTATAATCTGGTGATCGGGCAGAAAACAGCACAGAGTATGAAAGAACGTTTGGGTTCCGGTATCCCGGGCAATGAAGATACGATGATCGTTGTCGGCAGAGATGTTGTAAGCGGACTTCCGATCGAAATGGAAATGTCAGGCGGAGTTGTTTATGAAGCAATCAAAGATAATCTCGAAAGTATCTGCAATTCCATCAAAATGATCTTAGAGAAAACACCACCGGAACTTGCAAAAGATATTATCCATTCCGGAATCTATATCACAGGCGGAAGTTCCCAGATTCATGATCTGGATAAATTATTTGCAGATATCACAGGAATTGATATCAATACCTGTGAAGAACCGGAAGAGTGCGTTGTGCGTGGTCTTGTAAAAATTGTTTCCGACAGCAAATACAAACATCTTGCCTTCAGCATGAAAAGTAAGATCTTGATTTAGGGGAAAGTATGAAACGAAAACCAAAATTTGTTCTTCCCACAAAATATATATTGCTTATCTTAAGCGGTGTATGTATTGTGGCAATATTACTCAGTTTTACACTCGGCATATCCGGCGGACCATTAAATACTGTCGCCGGATATGTATTTATCCCAATGCAGCGCGGCATTAATTCTGTTGGCAGCTGGATTGGTGAAAAAGCAGACAATCTAAAAAAATTAAATGATGTTATGGCAGAAAATGAAGACCTGAAACGTCAGGTGGATGATCTGACCACGGAATTAAATACCATTAAATTAGAGCAGTACGAGCTTGACAATTTAAGAGAACTTTTAAAACTGGATCAGAAATATCCAAGTTACGATAAAGTTGCAGCAAATGTTATCGGAAAAGACGGCGGCAACTGGTTTACGAATTTTACGATTGACAAGGGATCTAACGATGGAATCGAAGTGGACATGAACGTGATCGCGGGAAGTGGTCTTGTAGGAATTATCACAGACGTAGGACCAAACTATGCAAAAGTTTCTGCTATCATAAATGATACCATAAAAGTCAGTGGTATGGTTACAACCACATCGGATAACCTGATCGTAAATGGCAGTTTACAGAATATGAATGAAAATATGGTCATTGAATTTTCAAATCTCAATGATAAGGACAATAAAGTTGCCATCGGTGATCCCGTCGTTACTTCTTATGTATCAAACCGCTATCAGCAGGGAATTCTGATCGGTTATATCAGTACACTTACCATGGATTCTAATAATCTTACAAAGTCGGGTACCATTACACCGGCAGTCGATTTTGAGCATATCGAAGAAGTTCTTGTCATTTTAAATAAGAAACAGACAGCAGAATCTTAGAAATAGAGGTTATTTATGAGAAGAAAGATTACCGTATTTATTATTATTGGCGTCTGCTATCTGTTGCAAACGACATTTTTTGACACACTTTCCTTTGCATCCATATCACCAAACCTTCTGATTATCGTAACATCGTCCTTTGGTTTTATGCGCGGACGCAAAGAAGGGCTTTTTATCGGTTTTTTCTGCGGACTGCTCTTAGATATTTTCGGTGGAGGTGTTCTTGGATTTTACAGCCTTTTATATATGTATATCGGTTATATCAATGGAATGTTCCGTAAACTTTTTTATCCGGAAGATATTAAACTGCCGCTTGTCCTGATTGCAGGCAGTGATTTAAGCTGCAACCTTCTGATTTATTTTATTATGTTTCTTTTTCGAAACAGATACGACTTTAACTACTATTTTTTACAATTAATGATACCAGAGTTGGTTTATACCATGGTTATAACAATTTTTTTGTATTTCATAATTTTAAAGATAAACCAGAAACTGGAAGCAATCGAGAAAAGGAGTGCAAGCAAATTTGTTTGATAATATAAAAGAAGCATGCCGCATGTTTTTTAAATCGCGGCTGGTTGTAGCAACAGTTGTGATGATTCTGCTGTTTTCCATTCTTCTGTGGCGTATTTTTTCTCTTCAGATTGTAAATGGAAAAGAATATCAGGACAATTATACGTTCAAAATCGTCAAGGAACGCACCTTAAACAGTACACGCGGAAATATTTATGACCGCAATGGCAACCTGCTCGCCTACAATGAACTGGCATATTCCATTACGATCGAGGATAATGGTACTTACAGTTCTACGAAAGCAAAAAATGCAGCGATCAATGCAGAAATTGCACAGGTCGTAACCGCACTTGAAGAAAATGGAGACTCCATTGTCAACGATTTTAAAATATTGCTGGATGACAATGGCAATTACAGTTATAATATAGAAGAATCCGGCGCAACCTGGAAACGTTTTCTGGCAGATGTGTTTGGAGAGGCTTCATTTGAAAGTATGCAGGAAGATGAATCTGACATCATTTCCCGCAACAAACTTGATTTTAAACCGACGGAAGCAACCGCTGCACAGGTTATGCAATATCTGGCGGGCAGCAACCGTTATGCCATTGGAACCGAATATGATGATGCAATGGCATATAAGATTACTGTTGTACGTTTTTCCATGGCACAAAATGCCTATCAGAAATATATTGCAACAACGATCGCAACGAACGTTTCCGAGGAATCGGTTGCCTATATCAGCGAACACGCTGCAGAATTGCAGGGGGTTGAAGTATTAGAGGATACCATACGAAAGTACAACGATAGTGAATATTTTTCTTCCATTATCGGTTACACCGGAAAAATATCCACCGACGAATACAATAAACTTTCAGAGACAGATGATTCCTATACTTTAAATGACGTAGTCGGTAAACTTGGTATTGAACAGTATATGGACAGCGATTTAAAAGGTGAGAAAGGTCATGAAAAGCTCTATGTGGATTATCTTGGAAAAGCGGTAAAAGTCATTGAACACGAAGAACCGCAGGCAGGAAATGATGTCTATCTGTCTATCGACAAAGATCTTCAGATTGCAGTATATAAGCTTTTAGAGCAGGAGATTGCCGGAATCGTATACTCCAATATTGATAATCCTGGATCAGATATCAATATTCCGATCACAGATGTCTATTTTGCACTGATTAACAATAATGTGATTGATTTTTCACATTTTTCAGAAGAAAATGCATCCCCCACGGAACGGGAAGTACAGCAGATCTTTGCCAGCAGACAAAATGCTGTAATTGAACAGATACGCACCGAACTGACCGGAAGTGCACCGACACCATTTGCATCGATGACAGAGGAATATCAGGATTATTTTACCTATATCATAAAAAATATGCTTCATGATAACAATATCCTGTTAAAGAAAAATATTGATACGTCCGATGAGGTTTACCTTCAATGGCAGAATGGGGCGATTGGCCCGCAGGAGTATTTAAACCATGCAATTGCCAAAGGGTGGATCGACATTACAAAGTTTTCCGTAAGTGAAAAATATTCAGATTCTACTGAAATATATGATGCATTGTGTGATTATATTCTAAATGATATCAGTACAGATTCAGATTTTACAAAAATTATATATGAATATTTAATCCAGACCGATGCAATTACCGGAAGACAGCTTTGTCTGATCTTATTTGATCAGAATATTCTGGCATTTGACGAGGATGATATTGCAGGATTATCAGGCGGCACAATTGCACCGGCTTCCTTTATCAAGGAAAAGATCCAGAATCTTGAAATTACACCGGCACAGCTTGCCTTAGATCCATGTGCGGGCTCCTGTGTGATCACAGATACAAAGACAGGGGAAGTTCTCGCTTTGGTAAGTTATCCTGGATACGACGGTAACAGGCTTGCAAACACCGTCGATTCCGATTACTTCAACAGCCTGCAGCAAAATAATGCAAGACCTCTGTACAATTATGCAACCCAGCAGCGGACGGCACCTGGTTCTACATTTAAAATGGTATCAGCGACGGCAGGTCTTGCAGAACATGTGATCAGTACGACGGAGCAGATCCAGGATCTTGGAGTGTACAAAAACGTAAGCAATGAACCGAGATGCTGGATTTATCGTTCTTTCCACGGATCACATGGTCTTATTAATGTGTCTGAAGCACTTAGAGATTCCTGTAACTACTTCTTCTATGAAGTTGGTTACCGTCTCAGTACCAATAATTATGCAATGAGCTACAATAATGATGCCGCAGAAAACGGTATTGAAAAAATTCAGAAATATGCTTCACTTTATGGCCTGAATGAAACAACCGGCATAGAAATTGAAGAGAGCAAACCGCAGGTCGCAGATAGTTTCCCTGTCATGGCTGCCATTGGTCAGAGTAATAATAACTACTCCACGATACAGCTCGCCAGATATGTTACTGCCGTTGCAAACAGTGGTACCGTATATAATTACACACTTTTAAACAAAGTAACGGATTCTGACGGAAACACATTAAAACAATACGAACCGGAGATCCGCAATACCGTGGATGTCTTAAGTGACAGTGACTGGGATGCCATTCATACCGGTATACGCATGGTGGTTGAAAATACAAAAGAATTCGATGGATTTCCAATCGAGGCAGCCGGCAAGACAGGTACGGCACAGGAGGATCTGAAACGGCCAAACCACGCTTTGTTTGTCGGTTATGCTCCGTACGATAATCCTGAAATATCAATTGCAACGCGTATTGCAAATGGATATACTTCCCACAATGCGGCAGAAGTTTCAAAGAAGATCCTTGCATACTATTTCAAAGTTGAAGATGCTGATTCTCTGTTAAACGGACAGGCTGAGAATATTAATGCTACATCAAATGGTGTAAATGATTAACATTTGAATAATTCCCGTTTTTTTGCGGGTTTTATTAATAAATCAAAACAGGAGGTTCCCTCATGGGTGAAGTGATTACTTTTACCTCAGGAAAAGGCGGCGTTGGCAAAACGACAACCACAGCTAACGTTGGCGCAGGACTTTCACTGTTAGATAAAAAAGTCGTATTGGTAGATACTGATATCGGCTTACGAAATCTTGATGTTGTCATGGGACTGGAAAACCGGATCCTCTATAATCTGGTGGATGTGCTAAGCGGCAGATGCAGGGCGAAACAGGCAATCATCCGGGACAAACGATTCCCGAATCTCTCTGTGATACCGTCATCCTGTACAAAAGAAAAAATTCTGCTTGATTCTGATCAGATGAAACATCTGCTTGATGATCTAAGACAGGAATTTGATTATATATTAGTTGACAGTCCCGCAGGTATCGATCAGGGATTTTTACTTGCCATTACGGGAGCCGACCGCATTGTAGTGGTCACAACACCTCAGATTGCAGCCATTCATGATGCTGATTGTGTACTTCAGATATTAAAAACACATTATACGGTAAAAACAGAACTTCTGATCAATGGTTTTCGCAAGCACATGGTAAAAGACGGAGATATGCTAAATATCGATGATATCTGTGAACTTTTAGATGTGCCATTACTTGGTGTCGTGCCGGAAGATGAACAGATCATCATTGCCCAGAACCATGGCGAACCGTTGCTGCATCTGGATGGAAATAAAAAGAATGCATTACTTTCTGAGCTCTGCTACAACAATATTGCACGGCGAATCACAGGTGAGGAAGTGCCTCTGTTAAATTACATAAAACAGGGCAGTATTTTTTCGAAGATATTTTTTAAAAAGAAACCTGTGAAAGGAGCGCTGCATGTTTAAAACCCATTCCGGAAATGTTGCAAAAGAGCGCTTAAAGCTGATGATGAATGCAGACCATCAAAAACTGGATGATGCCACTATGGAACTGATCCGTCAGGAGATAGGCTGTGTTATCACGAAATATGTGGTTATAGAGCCGGAGAACATTGAGATTAAAGTAATGTTAAAGGATTACAAGAAAAGAGAGTAGGATAATGTCTAAACTTTATAAACTAAAGAATTACAAACTCATACTGGTCATATATGTTCTGATATTAAATACCCTGGGGGTCTTTCTGGTTGGGAGCGCAAGCCCCGGGGATCAGAAAAAACAGATCATCGGTATGGTGAGCGGTATTGTCATCATGGTGATTTTATCTTTGATCGATTACAGTTTTATCCTCCGTTTTTCCTGGATCATATATCTGCTGGCAGTCGGTCTCTTAGCACTGGTACTTGTCGCGGGTGATTCTTCAAAAGGAGCACAGCGCTGGTTTGAGATTGGCGGTATCCGCTTTCAGCCATCCGAACTTGTAAAAATACTTTTGATTTTATTTTTCGCGTATTATTTCATGAAATATGAGGAGAAGATCAATACGGTAAGAGTGATTGTTTCTTCGTTTGTGTTACTTGCGATTCCGCTGTTTTTAATCTATAAACAGCCAAATCTGTCGACAATGATTGTAATTACCTTAGTTTTTTGCGCATTATTATTTATGGCAGGCTTAAATTACAAACTGGTCGTCGGTGTGCTGATCGTATGTATTCCGGTCGGACTGATTGGAATGACACTGATCATACAGGATAAAATCCCATTCATCCACGCTTATCAGCTGGGGCGTATCATGGCATGGCTTTATCCGGACGATTATCCGGATCTTGCCTACCAGCAGCAGAATTCGATCATGGCGATCGGTTCCGGACTATTATGGGGAAAAGGACTTAACAATACGGATCCGACTTCGGTCAAAAACGGAAACTTTATTTTGGAACCTCAAAATGACTTTATTTTCGCGGTTGCAGGTGAAGAACTTGGATTTGTGGGCAGTGCAGTGATCATAATTCTCTTGCTTTTCATCACGATTGAGTGTATATTTATTGCTAGAAAAGCAAAAGACACAGCAGGCAGACTGATCTGTTGTGGTGTAGGTGCGCTGATTGGTTTTCAGACTTTTGTCAATATCGGTGTGGCGAGCGGGCTTCTGCCAAATACAGGTGTAACACTTCCGTTTGTCAGCTACGGACTTACATCATTATGGTCTTTGTATATAGGTATCGGGCTTGTCTTAAATGTCGGGCTTCAGCCGAAAAAATATTAACAACAGGGGGTCCTACAACATGAACATTGGATTAATAGCACACGATTCAAAAAAGAAACTGATGCAGAATTTCTGCATTGCCTATCGGGGTATACTTTGCAAAAATGAGCTTTATGCAACTGGAACGACCGGAAGACTGATCGAAGAGGTTACAAATTTAAACGTTCATAAATATCTGGCAGGACATTTAGGCGGGGCACAGCAGTTAGGGGCTCAGATCGAGCACAACGAGATCGATCTTGTCATTTTTCTTCGTGATCCGTTGACACCAAAATCACACGAACCGGATGTCAACAATGTCGTAAAAATCTGTGATACACACAACATACCGCTTGCAACAAATCTTGCTACCGCAGAACTTCTGATCAAATCTTTAGACAGAGGCGATTTAGAGTGGCGTGAAATGTACAAATAACAGAAACGAATAATAGAATACACACTTTGTGAACATTCTATTATTAAGAATAAAATATATACGCAGGATATACCTTTATCTGGTGTATCCTGCGTATTTTATGAAAGGAATTTTAACATGAAACGATTGCTATCTGTTCTGTGTATTACAGGATTTTTACTTGGCAGCATTACCGGTTGTGGCAAAGAGGAGGTTACACTGGAACAGCCTTATGATATTTATGAAACGACCGGAAGTCTTGGTCTTGGAACAACTGTTTCTGCCGGTGCACAGGAATATTTTTCAAAAGACCTGTGTGTAGCCGATGACGTTTCACTTGGTACAGATACAACGGATTCACAGGTTGCAGAAGGCGCCGGTACTTTTAATCTGGCAACAAATGAGATTGTCTATGCAAAAAATATATATGAGAGACTATATCCGGCAAGTACAACAAAAATTCTGACCGCATATATTGCATTAAAGTATTGCACAGATTTAAGCCAGACGGTCACGATCAGTGAAAACGCTGCGAATCAGGCCTCCGATTCCTCTGTCTGCGGCCTTCATGCCGGAGATGTGATCCGCATGGATGACCTTTTATATGGTATGATGCTGCGAAGCGGTAATGATGCTGCGATTTCAATCGCAGAGTCGATTTCAGGGAGTGTGGAAGAATTTGCGGCACTGATGAACAAAGAAGCAGCCGCACTGGGGGCGACACAGTCTCATTTTGTCAACCCAAACGGACTTCCGGATGAAAATCATTATACCTCTGTATATGATCTGTATCTGATTTTCCGTGCGGCATTACAGAATGAAACATTTGTCCAGATCATAAGCACGACTTCCTATGATGTAACCTATCAGGCAGGAGATGGTACAATAGAAGAACATACCTGGGAAAATACAAACCAGTATCTGAGCGGTCACGCAAAATCTCCGGACGGTTTTACCGTAATTGGCGGTAAAACGGGTACAACCGGTGCTGCAGGATACTGTCTGGTGCTTTATTCCATGAATGAACAGTCACAGCCAATTATTTCTATTGTTCTGAAAGCAGACGGAAAATCAAACCTTTATCTGTTAATGAATGAAATGTTATCCGGTTTTGCAAATTAATTGAAAATATTATTGTTTTTTTTGTGTTAATATACTATAATTAATTTATAAAACGAACCGTTTTTATTCATTTTCACGAATATGGACGTTGCATCGAAGGATCAGGAGGGAAATGACCATGATAGAGATTATTTCAGGCGAAAAGGGAAAAGGAAAGACAAAGGAACTGCTTAACAAGGTCAATACATCGATCACATCTGCAACTGGCAATATCGTATATCTGGATAAGAGCCAGAAACATATGTATGAGTTAAATAATAAGATTCGATTGATCAATGTAAACGATTTTCTGATTGATAACTGTGATGAATTTCTCGGTTTCATCTGTGGTGTGATATCACAGGATCACGATCTTGAAGAAATGTACCTTGACAGTTTTCTTACCATTGCATCGATAGATTCCGATGAACTTTTAAATCATGCGATTCAAAAGCTTGATGTGATCAGTGAAAAATACAATGTAAAATTCATTTTAAGCGTATCCAAAGATGAATCAAAACTGACAGATATTGCAAAAGCAAAAATCGTCATTTCCCTATAAAAATGAATATGTAAACAATCAGATAACACACACCATGTGAATATATCTTTTGTTATGAATTATGCGGTATGGAAAGATCTCTTATCCATACCGCATAATTCATGATAACAGAATGTTTGCGAAACATGCATTCTGTTATTAAGATTCTCCTACAGAACGGATTCTTCCGAACAGGCTGAGCAGATATAATCCCCCAATTCCCACAAGTGCATAAATAATTCTTGTAAGCCATGACATATCCCCGAAAAGAAATGCCACCAGATCAAATCTGAAAAAGCCAATCAGTCCCCAGTTAATCGCACCAATGATAACCAATGTAAGCAATGTGTAATCAAGCCAGTTTGTATTCATTTTTTAGCCTCCTTTTGCAGATAGTATGCACGCAAAAAAAATTTTTATTCGTATAAAACTTTTTTATCCTCGTTGTTTTCTATTGAATAAAATGTTAGAATAGGAATGTTGAAAAATTTAAGAGGTGAGTAAATTTTTGAATGAACATAAAAAAGTAGTAAAATATCGTAAACCGTTCAATATAAATATTGGTGTAATCATTTTTATTATTATTTTCATATATCTTGTATTCAATGTTTTCACTTACATTACAACAACGCATACTTCTGTTTATGAAGTGGAGCAGGGAACCATGGCAGAAAATAATGTTTACCGCGGTCTGATCCTTCGGGATGAAACAATTGTCACATCGCAATACGCTGGATCACTGAACTATTATGTACGCGAATCATCGAGAGTCGGATACGGAGATCTGATCTGTTCCGTCGATGAAAGCGGAAGCGTTTCCCAAAAGATTAATGATGTAAGTGCAGACGCCTCTAATCTGGATGCCGAAGGACTTTTAGAAATTGAAAATGATATTTCCGACTATGAAAATTCCTATCAGGCGCAGACATTTTATAATATTTATTCATTTAAAGAAAATATTGATTCTGCATTAAATGAAGCCTTAAGTCTGGAAGCTTTAAACGGATTATCGGATTATACATCCGCTGCCGGAAATGGTTCTTCCTTTCATACGATCACAACCGATACACCTGGGATCCTTGTTTATTACACGGATGGATTTGAAAATACGACCACGGACAATTTTTCAAAAGAACAGTTTGATGAAGCGTCCTATCAGCGCAATAATTTAAAACAGAATGTATCCGTTTCTAACGGGGATGCGGTTTATAAACTGATCAGCAACGAAGAATGGCATATTGTCGTTCCTATTACAAATACACTCGCAGATGAACTTGCAGATGACAATACTTTAAAACTCCGGTTTAATAAGGATGGTAAAACGGCATATGCTACCTATGTGATTACAGAAAAGAGCGGCGAAAAATACCTGATTTTAACACTTCGCAATTCGCTGGTACGTTACGCAAAAGATCGTTTTATAGAGATTGAACTGCTGCTTACCGAACAGACCGGACTGAAAATTCCAAATTCGGCAATTACAGAAAAAGAATTTTTTACCATACCGGTCAGCTACTTTATGAAAGGTGGGGATTCTGATGCCGATGGACTGCTTGTTTCGTCCACAAACAAAAACGGAAAGACAACAACAGAGTTTGTTTCGCCAACGATTTATTACACAACTGACGATTATTACTATATCGACAGTGAGAATGTTACTGCCGGAGACATTCTGGTAAAACCTGATTCGAATGAAACTTACCGGGTTGGCTCAGACACTGCAACCTTAAAAGGTGTCTATAACGTCAATAAAGGTTATGCTGTTTTCAAACAGATCGATATCCTTTATCAGAGCAAGGAGTATACCATCGTAAAAACCGGAACTTCCTATGGAATTTCCTTATATGACCACATCGCTTTAGATGGAGCGAAGATCAATGAAGATGATTTGTTAAAATAATGGAGGGAAAATGATATGTTAAAAGAAAATCTTGCCAATGTCGAAAAAAATATTGAACAGGCTTGTAAAAATGCCGGACGCAGCCGCGATGAAGTAACCCTGATTGCGGTAAGCAAAACGAAACCCGTTGAAATGTTACAGGAAATTTACGACGAAAACATCCGTGATTTCGGTGAAAATAAAGTACAGGAACTCTGCAGCAAGATGGAGCAGCTTCCATCAGATATCCGCTGGCATATGATCGGACATCTTCAGCGCAATAAAGTAAAGTATATTGTGGGAAAAGTTGAGTTGATCCATTCCGTGGATACATACCGCCTTGCAGAAGAGATTAACATTCAGGCAAAAAAACAGAATGTGATCGTTCCAATTCTTGTCGAAGTCAATATTGCACATGAAGAGTCTAAATTTGGTATTTCCGCAGAAGATGCAATCCTTCTTGTGGAAGAGATTTCCAAACTTGAAAATATCCGTATCAAAGGACTTATGACGATTGCGCCTTATGTTGAAAATCCGGAAGATAATCGTCTGTATTTCCGAAAAATAAAGCAATTATCTGTTGACATAACTAATAAAAACATAGATAATGTATTTATGGAAATTCTGTCTATGGGAATGACAGGAGATTATATGGTTGCAATCGAAGAGGGCGCTACCATGGTGCGTGTAGGAACCGGAATTTTCGGTGAAAGAAATTATAAACAGGAGTGAGAACATGGGAGTTCTTGATAAATTTTTAAATGTTATGCGTCTGAATCCTGAGGATGACGACGATTTTTACAATGAAGATTACGATTACGATGATGATTATACAGAGGACGAGCCAAAGCAGACATTCCGTCGCGAGAAGAAACGTGAAACAGTAGAAAAAGATTATGATTCAGATCGTCCGAAGGAGACTCCGGTAAAATCCTCATCCAAGGTAACGCCGATCCGTCCATCGAAAAAACAGACTGGTCCTGGCGGTATGCAGGTATGTGTGATCAAACCTACTTCTGTTGAAGATGCGAGAGAAATTACAGAGACTTTACTGGAGAACCGTACTGTTGTCCTCAATGTTGAGGGCCTTGACGTTGAGATTGCGCAGCGTATCATTGATTTTACATCCGGTTCATGCTTTGCAATCAGTGGTAATCTGCAGAAGATTTCAAATTACATCTTCATTATCACACCGGCATCTGTGGATATTTCGGGAGATTTTTTAAGTTTAATGGATTCATTTGAGACAAGGGGTATTCAGACCGATTTTTAATTATGAATGAGCAGGAACTTTGTAAAAAACGTCTGTTGGATCTTTCCAGACAGGCTGACCGAAAGGGAATCGTTTTATTCAGCGATTTCCTTAATTTAAATGAACTGAATATTTACCACCAGTGTGAATCCGAATTTGCCACAAAGACGGAGAGCTTTGGCGGGGTTTCCTATGCAGAGCGTCAGATAATTGCTTTTATTCCTGATGCTCTTTATTATGAATGGACGTACCCGATTGCGGCATTAAAGGTGGAACCCGCTTATCCGAAGTATGCAGAAAAATTAGGTCACCGTGATCTGCTTGGATCTGTCATGACACTCGGTATAGACCGCTCAAAGATCGGTGATATTCTGATGGGAGACGGCTGTTATTATATCCTGTGTGAGGAAAATGTGGCTCCATACTTTATGGAACAGCTCACAAAAGTTCGTCATACACTGGTGCGCTTAAGTGTTGTAAGTACAGACGAAATCAGTTCGCATCAGGAGATGATCGATAAAGATGGCATCATTACCTCAAACAGACTTGATTCTGTCATTGCCTGTGTATACCGTTTATCCAGAAGCCAGTCTTTAGAACTGATCCGCGCAGATCGTGTATTTGTAAATGGAAAAAATATTCAGACACCAACCTATATCTGCAAGCCGGATGATATTATATCCGTGCGTGGTCATGGGCGTTTTCATTTTATTTCCATCTCAGGAGAAACCAATAAAGGACGTCTGAAAATCAAATATCAGCTATATAAAAGTTAACAGAACACTCATATGCAAAAATGCAGAAACGGAGGAGTATTATGTCAAAAAGTATACCGGTTACAGATGGAACAAATGTGATCTATACGATTGAATTAAAAAAAGATTTTGGGGATCTTTGTAAAGAACTGACCAGACTCAAAATCAGTCCTGACCAGAAACTTTGTATTGTCACAGATTCCAATGTAGCACCCTTATACGCAAAGGAAGTACAGGATCAGCTTTCTGCGGTATTTTCAAATGTATTTTTACATATTTTTCCTGCAGGTGAAGCAAGCAAAAACACGGATACCGTAGGTGCGTTATATCAGTTTCTGATAGAAAATCACTTCGACAGAAGGGACATCCTCTTAGCACTTGGTGGAGGTGTAGTCGGTGATCTGACCGGTTTTACGGCAGCAACTTACTTACGGGGCATTGATTTCATACAGATTCCAACTACACTGCTTTCACAGGTGGACAGCAGTATTGGCGGCAAAACGGGCATTGATTTTATGCAGTATAAAAATATGGTCGGTGCATTTTATCAGCCTAAATTAGTTTATATGAACCTGTCAGTGCTTCATTCTCTTCCAGGAAAACAGATTGTTTCCGGAATGGGAGAGATTATCAAGCATGGCTTGATCAAGGATGCTTCTTATTTTGAATGGCTCATCGCTCATGAAAAAGAGATCTGTGCATTAGATCCTGAAATTTTAGAAGAAATGATCTACATAAGCTGTAATATCAAGCGTGATGTGGTCGAACGTGATCCCAAAGAGCAGGGAGAGCGTGCACTCCTTAATTTTGGACACACGATTGGTCATGCCATTGAAAAGCTTTCTGATTTTTCGCTTTACCACGGAGAATGTGTAGGACTTGGTATTGTTGCGGCATCTTATCTGTCCATGCAGCTTGGCCATATTTCAAAAGAAGATTTTGAGAAAATACAAAATGCTTTATCGCTTTTTGAACTTCCAACACAGATGGATGGATTTAACGCAGAAAAAGTTCTTTCCGCAACAAAATCCGATAAAAAAATGGTTGGAAACCAGGTTAAGTTTATTCTGTTAAAAGAGATTGGAAATGCTTATATCTACCGCGAGCTGACAGATGAACAGATTCTTGACGGTATCCGTTATGTCTGCCATTCCTAAAATGATTTCCAAAGAAATGAGGGCTCAATGAAACAACAATCTAAAACCATTCAAAAAAAAGCTTTTATCGGTATTTTATGCTCAGTCATTCTGATTTTTTTAGACCAGTTTACAAAATATCTTGCAGTACAGCATTTGAAAGATCAGATGCCTGTTGTTTTGTGGAAAAACGTTTTGGAACTCAGTTATTTAGAGAACCGTGGTGCAGCGTTTGGTATTTTTCAGGGAAAACAGTGGCCGCTTATTATTTTTACCGTGATTGTTCTGATCCTTATCATATATTTTTATCTGATGCGCATTCCTTCGGAAAAACATTTTGGCTTACTCAATGGAATCACCATTCTGTTTTTTGCAGGTGCGATCGGTAACTTTATTGACCGGGTTACGCAGAGATATGTGGTTGATTTCTTTTATTTCAGACTGATCAATTTCCCGGTGTTCAACGTCGCAGACATTTATGTGACCGTTGCTGCCGTACTTTTGATCTTATGTCTGCTGTTTTATAAGGAAGAAGACTTTGAACGTATTCTTCCCACAAAAAAGAAATCATGATTTTTGTATACCATTGAATATACATACCAGAATGGAGATTTTATGAAACAGGAAACTTTCGAAATAGAGGCAGAATATGAGGGAGAACGCTTAGATAAATATCTAAGCGTTATTTTTGAGCAGTCAAAAACCTCTTCAAATGCACCTTCACGTTCTTTTTTTCAGAAACTGATCAGAGACGGCCATGTAAAAGTAAATGATTCTATAGCAAAAGCAAATTACCGTCTGCGTATGGATGACCTTGTATGTGTGGAAATTCCAGACGCCGTGGAAACACCGATTGTCCCGGAAGATATCCCGCTTGATATTTTATATGAGGACGATGACCTTCTCGTTGTCAATAAACCGAAAGGAATGGTTGTACATCCATCAGCAGGGCATTATTCAGGCACCTTAGTTAATGCGATTATGTTTCACTGCAAAGACAGTCTTTCTGGCATTAATGGCGAAATACGGCCAGGAATCGTGCACCGGATCGATATGGACACAACCGGTTCGCTCATTGTATGTAAAAATGATGAGAGCCATGTTAAAATTGCAGAGCAGATCAAAGAGCACAGTGTCAATCGCAGATACCGCGGCATTGTATATGGCGTTGTTAAAGACGATGAAGGAACGATCAATGCTCCGATCGGCAGACATCCGACCAACCGGAAAAAGATGGCGATCAACGAGAAAAATGGAAAGCCGGCGATCACACATTATAAAGTACTGGAACGTTTTTCGAATTATACCTATATGGAATTTAAATTAGAGACGGGCAGAACACATCAGATCCGCGTTCATATGGCAAGTATCGGTCACCCGTTACTTGGCGATACCGTATATTCCAGTGGAAAAAGTCCGTTTAAAACGCAGGGGCAGACACTTCATGCCATGACGATCGGTTTTATTCATCCGCATACTAATGAATATATGGAAATATCGGCACCACTCCCAGAATATTTTTTGAAAATACTAAAAAGTTTGCATTAAATTTCGAAAAATTGTTTTAATTTTTGAAAAAATGTAGTATAATTATACAAAAGAAACAGATATCATCATATGAAAACGAGGCGTTTTGCATGTATTGCACAAATATTTCGTAATATGTAAGATATTCTGCTGCAAAAGAAAGTGGGGGATTCCTATGTCAAATAAGATATATACCATTGGTCGTGAATTTGGAAGCGGAGGTAAAGCAGTTGGTGAGGCACTTGCCAACAGACTTGGCATCAAATTATACGACAAAGAATTATTACAGCAGGCAGCGAAAGACAGTGGCTTTTGCGAAGAGATTTTTGAAAATCACGATGAAAAACCAACCAGCAGCTTTTTATACTCACTGGTCATGGATACATACTCCGTTGGAAGCTACAATTCTTCACCGTTTCTTGATATGCCGTTGAACCATAAAGTATTCCTTGCACAATTTGAAACGATCAAAAAGATTGCAGATCGTGAATCCTGTGTCATTGTTGGCAGATGTGCAGATTACGCATTGGCAGATTATCCGGACTGCATCAATATTTTTATACATTCAGATATGGAAAACCGCGTCAAAGCTGTCAGCAAACGCCTGAATATCACAGAGAATAAGGCAAAAGACCTGATCCAGAAAAAGGATAAACAGCGCGCCAGCTATTATAATTATTATTCCAGCAAGCGCTGGGGTGATTCTACTAGCTATCATCTGACACTGGATGCCGGAAAGCTTGGTATTGACGGATGTGTCGACATGATCTTAAAATTCCGTGAAATTATGGATGCACAGAAATAAAATAGAAATATCCCGGAAAAAAGTCCCTGTTAAGGTGTATAGCCTTAATGGGGATTTTTTTGTAAAAATGATAATTGCAAATTGATTAGTTTTGTTGCCGACACAGCGTATATTGAGTTAATAAGCTACAGACTATTTGCTTCCGAATACAACTATTCGTTAAACTTGTGTTTTGCGAATAGAAGAAAAGACAATCAAACAACTCAAATACACTCTGCTACATATAAATTTATACAAACTTTATCATCAATGCATCCATACGAAAATCCCGTGTTAAGATAAATATCTGGTTAACACGGGATTTTTCTGAATGACAGCCTGCAAATAAATCTATATTATTTACATTTTACTTTTTTTACTACTGAATATGCGCCATATATTTTTTTACCTTTCACAGTTTTATATGCGCGTACCTTATAATAATACGTTTTTTAGAAGAAACTTTTTTATCAAGGAAAGTTGTTTTTTTCGCGTTTTTAACGGTAGAAACTTTTGTAAATTTTCCTTTATTTGAAACAGCAGTAAGCGCATTCCAGCTTAAGGTAACACTATCTACTTTTACAGAATTCACCTTTACATTTTTCGGTGCCGTTTTATCTACGGACTTTACTGTTACTGTCACCGTTGCCTTTGCTGAGTTATCTGCTTTCGCAGTAATAATGGCTGTTCCTGTTCCTTTGATTGTTAAATTGCCACTGGAAGCACCTATTGTCGCCACCGCATTATTAGAACTGCTCCAGTTTACATTTGCTTTTACTCCGGTCGGTGTAGTTGTTGCTGTCAGCTGATAACTCTTATTTTTATTTGTGTCATAATCATAAGTCAGATTTGCTCTTCCATCACAGATCTGAACACCTGTTATTTCTGATTCTAATGTCGGTAACAACAATAAGTACTGGTTATCTCCCGTACAAACTTCATCTTCTGTTGTAACTTTAACAATATAAAGTTTGTCTTTTCCCGGAGTAACATTCATTTTACTTCTGTCAAGTTCAAATGGAACAACAACAGAATCTGCATTCGTGACATCTTTGATCGTTCTCTGGAAAACAATATCTCCATCTAACGAATCTTCGTATACTTTCAGTTCCACATCTGCATTTCGTGCTGTCAGATTAGAAATCTGTGCATACACATCAATGATATTATCATGATAATATTCCGTTGTTTTTAGCGAAACATCTGCATATCCGAGTTTAATTTCCTGTTCATTATTTTTTGTATTGCGATCTTCATCTTGATTGATCACAAACCTGTATGTTTGCACTTCTTTCGATACGGATTTTGAAAATGTAATTTCAATCTCTTTTTCTTCTCCTGAAGCAATACTTTCATTACATCCACGGTATCGATCCAGTCATCATCCTCATATACATCAACAGTAAATCCTGATGCATCTTTCACCCCTTCATTTCCAACGGAAATTGTCGCTGTCTGCCTGCCGTTTGCATAATTTTGTTCGCTGGCGCTCACATTTTCCAATACAAGGTCATTTGCTTCAACAGTTTCCTGGTAAGCAAAGATAAACTCATCCGCATCATTGAGATCATAATACCCGAATACAATATGGTAAATTCCATCGGACGTTTTATAAATTGCTGGTTGGTAAATGTATTGTTGGTAGTGTCAAATACTGCAAATGCAAGTTCAATTCTTCCGGCAAGATCTTTAATCTGCTCTGTCGTGTTCAGATTAACAGATTTCTTGTGTCTGTCTTTTGATTCTTCCGTTTCAGTCTCTTCAATTTCAGTTTCTTCTATTTCGACTTCTTCGGTTTCAATCTCCTCAGTTTCAATTTCCCCGGTTTCGGTTTCTTCGGTTTCAGTTTCTGCTTCTTCCGTCTGAATCTCTTCTATTTCTTCCGTCTCGGTTTCAACTTTCTCAGTTACTGCTTCTTCCGTTTCGACTGTTTTCTCAGAAGCCATTTCATCCGTTTCCTGAGGTTCTTCTTTGCTGTTCCGCCAATGACTGGAACATCTCCCGGTACGGTATAACCAACTCCATTTCCAAATTTGAAATTTTCGCTGACTTTTGTATCAGTACCAATGAATCTGGATGCTTTCGACTTTATAAAAATGTTGGTCTTAACAGCCTCTGATTTTACATTGTTTCCACATACAACCTGTAAGTAAAAGAACTTTCCGGGCGGATCAGCCCGTTCCCCGCACTGACATTTATACCATATAAAAATTATACTAAAATAATTCCAATCAAAATAAACCGTATACCACCCAGCATAAATCCTGTTATGCCAAATAGCATACCAAAATCATTTTCCTCCTTTCTTTCAAATTTCCTTTCAAAAAAATCAACCATTCTTACGATTTTCATCGTATGAGTTCATCAGAATCAAGAATGATCGTAAAAGGTCCGTCATTCACAAGGGATATTTTCATATCTGCTCCGAAAACCCCCTGTTCTACAACTGCAATCTGATTTTTGCAGTTCTCAATAATATAGTGATAAAGTTCTTTTGCCATGTCCGGTTTACCGGCATCTGTAAAAGATGGCCTGTTTCCCTTCCGGCAATCTGCATATAAGGTAAACTGTGATATTAATAACAGACTTCCATTCACATCCTTCAATGATAAATTTGTCTTTCCTTCAGAATCTTCAAAAATACGAAGTCCGATCAGTTTTTTTATCATTTTATCCGCAATCTCTTTCGTATCAGAATCGGATATGCCAATCAGTACCATAAAACCTTTTTGAATACTGCCCGTTACCTCATCATCTACGCGACATGCGGCTGAACATACGCGTTGTACTATAAATTTCATGATCCATATCTACTCCTTTTTTCATAATTTCAAACCCATTTTTTATACCAAATTTCATAACCATAAATCCTACTATAAATTTAACATATTTTTAATAATTTGCATATACTTTCCCACATTAAACAAAAAAAGTAATAATTTTATCCTGCATCATCCGGATTAAAAATTAATATACCTTTGCCTTAAAATATTGTATAATAAAGAAAGTTCAGGAGGCCTGCATATGAAATTACAGCAATTATACAGCTACACGCGAAAAGCAATTGATCATTATCAGTTGATTGAGTCCGGCGATAAGATCGCCATTGGTATTTCCGGAGGCAAAGATTCTCTTACACTTTTATATGCACTGAGTGGTCTGCGCCGCTTTTATCCCCAAAAATTCGATCTGGTAGCTGTGACCGTAGATCTTGGCTATGAAAATTTTGATCTTACAGCTGTTTCAAAACTCTGTCATGATCTTGACGTCTCATACCATATCGTAAATACAGAAATAGCAAAGATTCTCTTTGAAGAACGAAATGAAAAACCCACCTGTTCCTTATGTGCAAAAATGCGCAAAGGGGCCTTGAATCAGGCGATAAAAGAACTCGGATGTAATAAAGTGGCATATGCACATCATATGGATGATGTGATTGAAACAGCATTTTTATCCATGATCTTTGAGGGACGCTTTTATGTATTTCCCCCAAAAACCTACATGGAAGATTCTGATCTTACCATAATCCGTCCTCTGATTTATGTATCTGAGGCAGAAGTAAAAGGATTCCGGAATAAGTATCAGCTTCCTGTTGTAAAAAATCCATGTCCGATGGACGGTAATACCAAACGCGAATATGTAAAGAAACTGATACAGCAGTTAAATATAGACAATCCGGGGGTTAAGACGAAACTTTTTCATGCAATCCAGAACGGAAATATACAAGGATGGCTGTCCGGTATCAATAATGCAATTTAAGTCTTATGTTACTTTTTTAAAATCCCCCCACAAACTGGAGATCACAATGAAAGAAAAAGCATATTATGAAACAATAAACGTAAAGAATGAAGTAAAGTTAAGAAAACTATTAGAAACACTGCCACCCTTTTGCAAACAGTTTTTTATTGGCATTGAAGCAACAAGCTCTTCCAGGACAAAAATTGCATACGCATATGATATCGGGTGTTTCTTTGATTACCTGCATGCTACCAATCCGGTCTGTGCTAAAATGGATATTACAGATTTTCCAATCTCTATTTTAAATGAAATTACACCAATGGATATTGAGGAATATCTTTCTTATTTAAAATACTACGAAAAAGACGGAACGGAACACACCAATGATGAAGGTGGTTTGAAGCGTAAACTTTCTGCACTGCGCTCCTTTTATCATTATTATTACAAAAATGGTTTGATTGAAGATGATCCAACTGTTAAAGTAGACATGCCTAAAATACATGAAAAGAATATTATCCGTCTGGATGTCGATGAGGTGGCAAAGCTCCTTGACGAAGTGGAATCTGGCGAGAATCTTACTGCGAGACAGCAACAGTATCATGAAAAGACAAAAATCCGGGATCTGGCAATGATGACACTTCTTTTAGGAACCGGTATCCGTGTTTCTGAATGTGTCGGCCTCGATATGGAAGATGTTGACTTTAAAAATAACGGCATTAAAATCCACCGCAAAGGTGGCGCAGAAGTTGTCGTATATTTTGGAGAGGAAGTCCGCAGAGCTCTCATGGATTATATGGTGGAACGCCAGAAAATCACTGCAGCCGACGGAAGTATCAATGCGCTCTTCCTATCACTTCAAAACAAGCGCATAAGTGTCAGATCCGTAGAAAATATGGTAAAAAAATATTCCAAGCTTGTAACAACCTTAAAACATATTACACCGCATAAACTTCGGAGTACCTACGGTACATCCCTCTACCGCGAAACCGGCGATATCTATCTGGTTGCCGATGTTCTTGGACATAAAGATGTCAATACTACCCGTAAGCACTATGCTGCACTTGAAGATGAAAGACGCCGGAGTGCTGCGAAATATGTCAAATTACGTGAGATCTGATTTCTGTGTATTATTAAAAAAGTGCTATATGACATTTTATATCATATAACACTTTTTCTAATTCATAACAATAGAATGTTCATGGAAGATGCATTCTATTGTTTCATATATTATGTCTCCGGTAACAATATACTGTCAATTTTTTCCTGAATCCTGCGCTGTACCAGTTCTGCAATCTCATGTGTTTTCAATGAACCATATTCATCAAATAAAATAGGTTTCAGATAGTGTACCTGTGTTGTCACAGGTCCCAGATTAAAACTGTTAAAAACCTTATAGGAATCGATCAGGGCAACCGGTATAATCGGTGCCTTTGTCTTTAAAGCAATTTTAAAACTACCGGCCTTGAAATTGCATACGTTATTACGATTATTGAAATCGTACCCGCCTTCCGGAAAAAGGATATAACGTTTCCCCTTTTTAACGTCTTCTGAAACTTCATTAATGATTGTAAGCGCCTGCCTTACATCCTTCTTATCCAGACGTTTTCCCTGCAGCAGATCGATAAATTCCCGAACGAGGATCGTATTGGATTTTGCACGATCCATGACGATAGAGCACGGTTTTTTATGGGTATAAATAATACCAAGTGCGTCATACTTTCCCTGATGGTTTGGATACATCATATAGCCGCCCTCTGACGGGAGATTTTCCAGACCATATGCTTTCGTCTTAATTCCACCAGTCGTTTTCATAAGGCGAATCACATGGCGCGCAAGCTCATATCGCTCTTCTTCTGAATATTTTTCAGGATGATCCGCTTCCTTATGCATCTTTGGAATCATATATGGTGCTCTGAAAAGGTTCATAAGAATTACATAAATAAACTTTAACATATCTTCAACGCTATCCTCCGTACCTGGCATATACCCTGAATATCACCACTTCCATCGGGATATTTTTATGCCGAATATAATTATTATAGCTTATTTTGAAGAAAAATACAACATCCCCACAGACTACTGTTTTGTTCCTACTGTTTTGTTGCTGTTTTGTTGCTGTTTTGCGCTGCTATTTGGGCACCTATTTTAAATATTCTGCTGAATAATATGGCACTGTCAGATATTCGCCCTCATGAATATCATCCGGAAAGATATGATTGATCATACATACCTCTTCTATATAAGCTGAGGTATCTTTATAATCATCGGTCATATAAATCCCTGCAATGTCATTTAACGTCTGTCCCGGGGTAATCTGTATGCTGGTATAATATTTATAGGCACTGGTTTCATCAGCCGCCTGTGCCCGGATCGTACCAAAACATGCGGAACACATTATTATAAATAGTACCATTGATAATGCGATCAAAAAAACTGATTTCTGCTTTTTCCCGCTTTTTCTTCTGCTTCTCATAAACACCCTCCATCACATGCGAACATTTGTTACGAACAGCTGTTTGTATATCTGTATCATAATGCACGAACATTTGTTTGTCAAGTGAAAAATCGAACAAATTTTCGGAATATACGTTTGCATTTTCATTTGTTTTATGATAAAATAAATACGGGGCAGAATCATCCCTTTACAAGATTGATAAAATACATTTTATCGTATAATAGGAGGCACTTTATGGCATATGGCAAAATCAGCAGTAAGCAGCGAGAAATTTTAGAATATATCAAACAGGAAATTTTAAACAAAGGTTATCCGCCTGCAGTTCGTGAGATCTGCGAAGCAGTTCATTTAAAGTCAACTTCTTCTGTTCATTCACACCTTGAGACTCTTGAAAAGAATGGTTATATCCGAAGAGATCCTACAAAACCACGTGCCATCGAGATCATTGATGACAATTTCAACTTAACAAGACGTGAAGTCGTAAATGTCCCTATCATTGGTCAGGTAGCTGCCGGTCAGCCGCTGCTTGCCGTTGAGAATATCGAAAATTACTTTCCGATTCCTACTGAGTTTATGCCAAATGCAGAAACGTTTATGTTAAAGGTAAAAGGGGACAGTATGATTAATGCCGGAATATTTAACGGTGATAAGATTCTTGTACAGAAACAATCAGATGCACAGAATGGAGATATTGTCGTTGCGCTTGTAGATGATTCCGCAACCGTAAAAACTTTTTACAAAGAAGACGGTCACTTTCGCCTGCAGCCGGAAAATGATACCATGGATCCGATCATTGTGAATGAATGTTCGATTCTTGGTAAAGTATTCGGTATTATGCGATTTTTAAATTAAGGAAAAGGCAGCTGATTTTCATGTTAACAATCAGCTGCCTTTTCCGTTTATGTTCATAAAACTATTTACAAAACATATCACTATTTTTTACAGTTCATCCACACTGATCTCTTTCCCATCTTTCCAGATACGCTCAAGATCATAAAAAAGTCTGTCCTCTTTCGAGAAAATATGGATAATGATATCATTATAGTCCATCAGAATCCATGTAGAAGACTGATTGCCTTCCACCTGCCGTACTTTAAGATCTGCCTTATATAAAGCTTCATCTACCGCATCACGCATTGCCTGAATCTGATTCTGGTTCATTCCATCTGCAATGATAAAAAAATCTGCGATCGGTGAAATTTCACGGATATCAATTACTTTCACATCCTCTGCCTTCTTGTCTTCCAGTGCCTTCACTGCTATTTTACAATATTCTGCTGAAGTCATAAATCTACACTCTCCTATTATTTTTGTTTATTTTCCCGGCAATGGCTTCATACACCACACCAGAAAGGCATGTTTAAACTTGAAACATCAATCATGTTTTTTCCTGTATTGACGGTAAAAATCATAGGTCATCTTTGTTGTTGCATCGATACTTCCACCACGGCTGGATAGATAAGCCAGCGTATCATGCAGGATTTCCGCCATACAGACATCCAGATCTTCAAAAGCGATCTTCCTTATATAGGGAAGGTTTTCTGCCTTATCCCGCCCAGGCTCAATATAATCCGCAATATAAATGATTTTGTCTAAGAGGCTCATATCCGGTTCACCGGTCGTATGCACTTTGATTGCATGTAAAATCTGTGGATCCGATACTTCATATACCGTTTCCGCCAAAAATGCCCCTAATTTTGCATGCAGCAGATACGGACTTTTATATTCTACCGGATTGATCAGAATGTGATTTTTTTCACACATTTCTATTTTCTGATCATTTGGGATACACTTTGCACAGTCATGAAGTAATCCTGCAAGCATTGCCTTTTCCATGGAATACTCATGTGCCATGGCAAGACAGCCCGCAGTGTACATAACACCTTTCGTGTGCTCATAACGCCCCTTATCCAGTTCTTTTTTTAACTTTTTTCGAATTTCATTTAATTCCATGATAATCTCCATTTCAGACCAGCTTATTGCGAAGAGATGCTGCCGTCAGATTTGCGCAGACATAATTGCATGTCTTATCATCTAATCCTCCTCATACAAATGATGTTCCTGAATATATGCCAGTACTTTAGGCGGAATCAGCGAAATATCTGTTTTTCCGCGTCTTAAAGCCGCACGGATCTCACTGGATGAAATATCTGTTTTTCCACCCTCGATTGGATAGATTTCAGCAGGAAATAGCTGTTTTAAGGCAGAAATCTTTTTCTCAATCTCCGACAAATCCATATCATCACGTACTGCAGCCAAAATAACTGCCTTCTCACAGATAATTTCAGGATGATACCATTTTTCTAAATAATCAAGGGAGTCAGCCCCCATAATAAAGAAAAAATCAGTATCCGGACAAGCCTCTTTTAATTTTGTGAGTGTCAGATAAGTATAACTTGTCCCCTCTGCATCGATTTCCATTCGTGAAAGTTTAAAATATGGAATATCATAGATAGCCAGAGCTGTCATTTCCGCCCGGATATCTGCCGCTGTCATTTTTTTCTCGTCTTTATTCGGAGAATGTCCGGCGGGAATAAACCATACTTCATCCAATGCAAATTCTTCATACGCACTCTGCGCAATATTTAAATGTCCCTTATGAATCGGATCAAAAGAACCGCCTAAAATGCCTACCCTCTTTAAATGCTTTTGTCCGATCCTGCACTCTGCATCTTCCATATCAGCCCGGCAGTTCGTACTTGGTATTTTTCTTCGCCTGACGGAATAAAACGATCTTCTTTCCAATTACCTTCACAACCTCAGAACGTGTCCGCTCTGCAGTCACTGCAGCAATCTCTCTCGGATCATCAATACAGTTTTTTAATACAGCCACCTTGATCAGCTCTCTCTTTTCTAATGCTTCGTCTAACGCTGTAATGATCTCCGGTGTAAGGCTTGCTTTTCCAATATGAAAGATCGGATCCATCGTGCTTGCACATCCGCCAAGGTATGCACGCTGTTTACTTGTTAATGCCATAACATTCCTCATTTCCGCACCGTTTCCCAGTGCCATTAATATCACATCAGTTTCTTATTATTTATAATAATCAAATTCAAATCCATACATACGCACAGTATCGCCATCTTCGATTCCCTGGGCTTCTAATTCTTTTAAAATACCCTGTTCCTTCATAAACTTCTGGAAGAATAAAAATCCTTTTTCAGAATCGATATTGGTATAACCAAGCATTTTTTCGATCTTTGGTCCCTCAATCTCAAATGCTCCATCTGCCGCCTGTGAAATCGTATAAGGCTCATCCTTAAAGAATCGCAGTGCCGGATCAAATTCAGGCTCATAGATCACCGGCTCGCTGTCGCAGTGATCGAGCAGCTCCTGAACATGATACAGCAACTCTTTTAATCCCTTTCCGCTGACTGCAGAAATCGGGAATACACGGATTCCGTCTTTTTCGAACTCCTGTCTTAAAGACTGGACGATCTCATTCTCATCACCGTACACCGCATCCATCTTGTTTGCTGCAATCACCTGCGGCTTTTCTAAAAGTTTCGGATCATATGCCTCTAATTCCTTCATGATAGCACGGATATCTGCGATTGGATCACGTCCTTCGGTTCCGGCTGCATCGACCACATGGATCATGACTTTTGTACGCTCAATATGACGCAAAAACTCAAGTCCGAGTCCGACACCTTCAGATGCCCCCTCAATGAGTCCCGGAATGTCTGCAATGACAAATCCCTTCGCACCATCTAAGTCTACGACACCAAGGTTTGGCTGTAAGGTTGTAAAATGGTAATTGGCGATCTTTGGCTGTGCATTGGTTACCCTTGACAATAACGTTGACTTTCCAACATTCGGAAAACCGACCAGACCGACGTCCGCGATCACCTTTAATTCCAATTTTACTTCCAGTTCAATGGCATCTCCACCCGGCTGTGCATATTTCGGCGCCTGCATGGTAGATGTTGCAAAATGCTGGTTTCCAAGACCGCCGCGGCCGCCTTTTAAGATCACCTGTCTGCGGTTGTCACCGGACATATCAGCAATTACTTTTCCGGACTCTGCATCTTTGATCACAGTTCCTGCCGGAACTTTTAAGATCAGATCCTCGCCGTTCTTTCCATGACAATTGCGTTTTCCGCCTTCTTCTCCCGGCTGTGCGGCAAACTTTCTTCTGTGACGATAGTCGGTAAGCGTATTTAAACCGTCATCGACCACGAATACGATATCACCGCCGCGGCCGCCGTCTCCGCCATCCGGACCGCCGTCCGGCACATATTTTTCCCTGCGGAAACTGACATGACCATCCCCGCCTTTTCCTGATTTTATAATAATTGTTGCTCTGTCTGCAAACATATTTTTCTACCTCAAATTTAACAAAAACACGTACATAAAGCAGGGTTCAACCTGACTTTGAATACATGTGAATTACCTGTCACATTCTTAATACAAATAGAACCCGGCTATCACATCCATCTGCGATGGATGTGCCATCTGTGATGGGTGTTCATAGTCGGGTCCACAGTACATCTTATTCAGCTACTGGATAAACGGAAGCCTGTTTCTTATCTCTTCCTTTTCTTTCGAATCTTAAGATACCATCTGTTAAAGCAAATAATGTATCATCTCCACCGATACCTACATTAACGCCCGGATGAATCTTTGTTCCACGCTGTCTGTATAAAATGTTTCCAGCTTTTACAAACTGTCCGTCTGCTCTTTTTGCTCCTAATCTTTTAGATTCGGAATCACGACCGTTCTTTGTAGAACCAACTCCCTTTTTATGAGCAAAAAACTGAAGGTTCATATTTAACATGTCTTACACCTCCCTGAATTTTAGAATGATATAATCATTTCCATAAGTGTTTTGTATTCCCTGCAAACCTAAAACCAATGACTTCATAAGTAGATCGGCATCATGTCCTGCCGGGGAAGAAAACGATAAGCTTATCTTTCCTGTCTCCTCATCCGAATCAGTGGAAAAGGCATCTTTCGTATATAAGCCGAGACTGTTTACCGTATTGATGACCAATGCGGAAATCCCTGCACATACAATATCTTCGCCTTCCTCTGCATATCCGGCATGTCCAAGACATTCAAAGCCTAAAAACTCGTTGTCACGGTTTCTGAAAATCGTTATCTTTGTCATAACAACTTTCCCTGTCGATTACGCATTGATCTTTTCAATCTTAACCTGTGTAAACGCCTGTCTGTGACCGTTTTTCTTGTGATAGCCAGTCTTTCTCTTGTACTTATAAACGATAACTTTTTTACCTCTGCCCTCTTTTACGACAGAAGCCTCTACAGAAGCGTTTGCTACATCAGAACCAACTTTGATACCGTTGTCAGATACAGCTAAAACCTGATCAAAAGTTACTTTCTCACCAGCTTCTTTTCCGAGCTTTTCAATGGTAATGATATCGCCTTCGGATACTTTGTACTGTTTACCACCTGTTGCTATAATTGCGTACATATGGCACCTCCTATTATCATTACTCGCCAGTTATGGTGCCTTCTATCTGTGATTGATACAGTATAGACGGACTTTCAGACCTCACTGTGCGGCATACTTCGTTACTTTAGCATATATTTTTTGTTACGTCAACCATTTTTTACAAATTTATAAAATATTTTTATCTGAAAGCAAAATAAACCAGCATCAGCGCTCCAAGCACGATACGGTACCATCCAAATACCTTAAAGTCATGTTTCCGGATATAGGACATCAAAAAGCGGATGACAACAATGGATACAAGAAACGCAACCACTGTTCCAACTCCCAGGATCACAAGCTCTGCCCCGGTAAATGCGAATCCAAATTTCAAGAGTTTTAAGAGGCTCATGCCGAGCATAACCGGAACTGCAAGGTAGAACGTGAACTCCGCAACAGCTACACGGGAGACACCGATGATCAGTCCACCTATGATCGTTGCACCGGAACGTGAAGTTCCAGGAATGATGGAAAGAACCTGAAACAATCCGATCATAAATGCAGTCTGGTAGGAAATATCCGCAAGTGTTTTGATCTTTGGCTCTCTTGTCTTATTCCAGTTTTCAATCAGAATAAAGGCAACACCATAAAAGATCAGAGCGATCGCAATCACAACCGGTGTGTGAAGATGTGCTTCGATATAATCGTCAAATAATATTGTGACAGCCGCTCCCGGAATACATGCTACCACTACTTTAAACCATAAAGAAAAAATATCTTTTCTTATCACAGGCTTCGCCTTATCCTTAAACTGGAACGGAAACATCCGGTTCCAGTAGAGGACTACAACCGCAAGGATCGCACCAAGCTGAATGATAATAAAAAACATTTCCTTAAAGGAATCACTTGCGTTTAGCTGTAAAAATTCGTCCACTAAAAGCATGTGTCCGGTGCTGCTGATCGGGAGCCATTCCGTGATTCCCTCCACGATTCCAAGAAAAATTACTTTTAAAATCTCAATAAAACTTAAATTCATTTTTATTCTCTCTATACTTTCTTAATTTTGATGATACTCAAATGTCCGTAAAATGTTCCAGATTGTGTCAGGACAAACTCTCCCGCAGTGATTTTTTGATTTTCTTCCGCGTGACCTCAACAAGACCGAGTTTTGTCATCTCAACGATCTGCGTTGGTACCGGATCTTTTTTCAGTGCCGCTCCAAAAACATTTAAAAGTTCACTCTCTGCCGACTTTGCTTCCAGATTGATAAAATCAACAATGACAATCCCTGAAATATTGCGCAGCCTTAACTGTCTTGCAATTTCTTCTGCAGCTTCGATATTTACTTTAAGGAAGTTTTCCTGCATTTCCTTTTTGGCAATGTTTTTTCCGGTATTTACATCAATTACCGTCAGAGCTTCCGTCGGCTGGATAATAAGGTATGCACCTGACTTTAACCATACTCTCTCCCTCAATGCATCGTGAAGCTGTGATGTGATCCCGCTAAGTGCAGATAATGAAACCATTTCATCTTCATAATAGCGGATTTTAAGACCATGTCCGGTGAGTATTTCATCTACCCTGGATCTCACACTGCCCCCGGTTACAAGCTGTTTTGCACCGACACCATACATGTTACAGATTGTCTCAAAGATTTCTCTGTCATCCGTCACCACTTCCCCCAGTTCTGTTTCATAAAGTCCGTTTAACATCTTCTGCCACGGCTGTTCCTCTTTATGTACCAGAGAATAGCGGATCAAATATTTTGCGCCTGAGATGATTTTTTGAACTTCTGCCTCAAGCTGTGCCAATTCCAAAAGCAGTTCCTCTTTTGATGCCTGCGCAGCATTGGTACGGACGATCACACCATATGGAATCTGTTCTTTGCCTGAAAGAAAATCTTCTACGATCTTTAACAGTTTTTCTCTTTTCTCTTTTGGCAGCTTGGAAGATGCACCGATTTTTCGTTTTCCAGTCGTAAGGATCACATATTTTCCGGTAAACGTAAGGTTCGTACTTACGGAAGGATCCTTCGTCTTTAATGCTTCTTTTACCACCTGAACTAAAAGTTCATCCCCTGCACAAATTGCTTTTTTTTCTGATTGTTTTTTGGTAAAAACAGGATTTTTCAGCTCCTGCAGCGGCAGGTAACAGTTCTGTCCCGGTGCGATGCAGACAAAGGCAGCATTCAGATTTTTTACAACATTTTCTACCCTGCCTATATAAATATTTCCAAGCACAGATGTCCCGGTCATGGATTCCGTGGTCACTTCGATCAGTTTTTGTCTGGCATCACAGAGTGCCGCAATGCGGTATTCTTTTTTTTCGATTTCTGTTGTTGTAATAATAAAACGGTTCATATTACCCGATCACTTCCCCCATTTTCCCAAGGGAAATAAATCCATCTCCTGCCGGATCCATGGCATAGACATCCCTGCGGTGAATCTGGATCGCATTCTGGTCATAAGTATATCCCATTGCCTGAAACATTGCTTCTAGTACAAGTTCCGGCTTTAGGTTATCCGTACTTCCTGTGGATACTTTTAAATAAAATACCGGTCTGCCGTCTCTTTCTGACACATCAAATGCATATACAAGCTGCTTTAAATCCATGACTTTTTCGCTTTTTTTCGTCTGTTTTGTGATCAGAAATTCTTCTTTTTCCGTAAAATACTGACGGATGCCATCTGCAAAAGTTCTAACGTCTGCAGCCGGTTCATACCCTTCTTTAAAGAAAAGGTCATAGTCCGCCGCTGCAACCATGGACATTGCTGTTTTTGCATTGTCCGGCAGCTTTACATACTCTGTGACTTCCACACCTTCCACCATGGTATCATTCAGTGCCTTAATAGACGCTTCGCTTGATCTGGTAGAATTTACTTCAATATCAAGATACTCTCCATCACTGGTGATTCCGACACCAAGCGGTGCCGCAAAAGACATGATCTGGTGCGGGGAAAAGCCTTCCGAGTAGCAGATATCAATTTCTGCCCTGCGCATTGCCTTCTGAAAATAACGCATAATATCCAGATGTCCGATAAAACGCATCACACCGTATTTACGGAATTTAATCCTTATCTTTATCATAATGTCAACCTTACATTAACCCTTTCTTCTTTCACATTAAGTATCTCATGTAAAACGTTAAATATCTTTTTTAACGCTCTGCCATACATACCCCTGTTTTAAACTGGGCGGCACCACATCCGGAGCAGCGCATCCTGCAGTTTGGAGTCACATTCTCTTCCATGGCATTTTGCCATTCGCGTTTTAAGAATTCTTTCGTCACGCCGGTATCAATGAAATCCCATGGAAATACTTCATCAAGTGAGCGCTCTCTTTTGGTGTAAAAATCCATATCCACGCCACATTCCGCAAATGCATCCAACCATCTCTGGTAATCAAAATATTCGGACCACGCATCAAATATGCCGCCACGCTCATAAACCGTGCGGATCACATTTCCGACCTTGCGGTCACCGCGTGCTAATACACCCTCTAACACCGTCACATCAGCTTCATGCCAGTTGTATTTGATGCTTTTACGGTTTAACTGCTCTTTTACCGTGTCATTGACCACTTTCGCACGCGCAATATAGTCCTCCGGATCATGCATGGATGCCCACTGGAACGGTGTAAAAGGCTTTGGCACAAAAAACGATGTTGAAATTGTGATCTGGCATTTCCCATTCCGCTGATCTTTTGGAATCTCATAATAACGTACCGCAATATCGTTTGCCAGTTCCGGGATCGCCTTCATATCCTCTTCTGTCTCGGTCGGAAGCCCTAACATAAAGTAAAGCTTTACCTTATTCCAGCCACCTTCAAATGCCATTCCGGCACCTTCTAAGATAACCTCTTTTGTAAGACCTTTATTGATAACATCCCTGAGACGCTGGGAACCAGCCTCCGGTGCAAAGGTCAGACTGCTTTTCTTGATATCCTGCACTTTTCCCATAACATCTAAGGAAAATGCATCGATACGCAGAGATGGAAGAGAAATATTGACACCTTTTCCCTTAAATTCCTCAATTAAAAATGTCACAAGTTCCTGTAACTGTGAGTAATCGGAAGAACTTAAAGAGCTTAAAGAGATCTCTTCATGTCCGGTTGACTTTAACATCTGGTACGCAAGTTTTTTTAACCGTTCCACATCTTTTTCACGTGTCGGACGGTAGACCATACCCGCCTGGCAGAAACGGCAGCCACGGATACAGCCTCGCTGGATCTCAAGAACCACGCGGTCCTGTGTCGCCTTGATAAATGGTACAATCGGTTTTTCCGGATAAACTGCCTGCGTCATATCTGTAACAATCTGTTTTGTGACCGTGCGTGGCACATCCTCATACACCGGTTCAAATCCGGCGATCGTTCCATCCTCTTTATAGCTTACTTCATATAAAGATGGTACATAAATACCAGGAATCTTTGCGGCCTCATGTAAAAAATCCTTGCGCGAAGCTCCTTCCTGCTTCATTTTTTTGTACAGATCCAGCAGTGCATCATAGGAAATTTCGCCTTCTCCCATATAAAACAGATCAAAAAATTCCGCAATCGGTTCCGGGTTATAGGTACATGGACCTCCGCCAATTAAGATCGGATCATTTTCCGTCCTGTCTGCTGCCTCGATTGGAATCTGGCTTAGATCTAAGATCTGTAAGATATTGGTATAACACATCTCGTACTGTATCGTAATTCCCAAGAAATCCGCATCCTTTACCGGCTGTTGCGACTCTAAAGAAAATAACGGGATATTCTCTTCTTTTAAAATTGCATGCAGATCCGGCCATGGGGAATAGACGCGCTCACACCAGACGTCCTCTCTTTTATTTAACATATCGTATAAAATCTGAATACCAAGATGTGACATTCCAATCTCATAAACATCCGGGAAACACATCACAAATCGGATATCAACCGTATCTTTCTCTTTTACCACGCTGTTTAACTCGTTACCGATATAGCGCGCCGGTTTATCAATCTTCATCAGTATCTCATCGGATAAAGCTAATTTTGTCATTTAAAAAAATCCTTTCCATTTCTTCTTTCGCGCTCAAATTTCGCCGTTCGTCAATCATACATGTATGTTGACTCACTTGCGCTCAATGTATCATAACATAATTTTTCAGATTTGTATAATAATGATTATCACAGATCATTTCTGTGATCGTCTGCGTGCTGTAACCACACAAATCCGTATGGGTATACATGCAGCCTAAAAAAGCTGCAAATATACATACAGATAAAAAAATGCGCAGTTTCAGTGCTGCCGCAAGCCCCATTTCCGGTGCAGAATCATCCACCTCTCTGGTCTCTCTCTTCTGCATCCCGTTTTCCTCATAAAAAGAATTGCGGATATTCTGCACATATTCCCTGCGCCGTTCGACTGTCTGTCTGTCCATAGAACACTCCATTTCTGTGCCAGTCCATCTGCATAAAATTATATGACTGATTTCATACAGCAGTTCTGTGTCCCGGCACTGGTTTACCATAAAAATATTATGTATACCAGTGACCGTTTTTAAGTAAACATCGTTTTTTTATTCTGATTTTTGATATCATTTTATGAATCTATGGACAAATTCATACCTTGTATTTTTATTTCTGTCTCTGCTTTTTTGTAAAAGGTTTCTGGAGCCATTTCAGCAGCGTATTGTCAAGGATCATTGCACCGATTGCTGAGATAAAAAGAGTCAGTACCATCATCACAATACAGCCGCCGACAATGCCACCGCCGAGCACATTGACATGCAGTTTCTGTTTGACCACAAAATGAAGTACGCCCCAGTGGATCAGCAGAATAGAATAACTGTACCGGCTGATCCACTGCACAAAGAAACTGCTTTTTGTTTTTTGGGACGCAAGGCGCTTTACCAACAAAAAGATAGCTGCCGTAAAACACATCATTGTGGGCGAATTCTGATAAATATAATTGACATAATCATTTCCGTTCCAGATCCACATACAGGTTTCAATAAATGATAGAAATCCTGTAAACATGAAAAAATTTTCTACCTTTCTGCTGCATTTTTCAGAAAGAAAATATCCAAGTAAAAAAGTGCCCGCATAAGAATCCACCACAATGCCAAACACAGAGTTGATTCCGTAAAGTGGTAGATAGGTGTCCAATGCACAAATTGCAAATACGACCCCTATCACACCCGACAATACGGTATCGGGAATATTATGTACAATATACCGCATAAACGGCGTCAGTACATACAGCCAGATGATCACATAGACCAGCCAGAAATGAGGTGCCTCCATTGGAGCCCCCGTTAAAATACGCCTCAACATCAGAATCCAGTGGTCCGGTCTCAGCCAGACAAGCCCTTCCTTTGCCACGATATACAGAATGTAATAGACAACCAGCGGAATTGCAACTTTTGTGAAACGTTTCCGGAAAAAATTGCCGATCGATTCATTTTTTACCGGGAGCAATAATGCTCCGCTTAACATGACAAAAAGCAGGTTGCAGGACAAAAATATAAAATTAAAGATGGTAAGCACCCGGAATGGGATGCTTCCGTATTCTGTCATCGTGGCAGCCAGTGAGACTGTATGCACCCCGATCACAAATACGGTCGCTATGACGCGCAGATCATCGATGTAGACCTGCCTGCCGCCTTTTGACAGATTACCAGTCATAAGTTGTTTTATTTTTTCAAACATGGAGTCTCCAATTTTCATTTTCAGGATTTTATCTGATATACCCAAATTATTTTTTCATATAAACTTTATCTTTCGTTTTGCCTTTGCTGATCAGAACTTCTACTTTTTCAGCTTTTGACAACAGCCGGCTTGCGGTCTTTTTCTCTACATCCAGTAATTCAGCCGCTTTTGCACTGTTAATGGTATCATGAACAGTCAGATATTGTAATATTACCTGTATTCTGGCAATTTCTAATTCGGACATTGATTCGGACATTGATTTGGACATTGATTCGGACATAATCTCATTTTTATCAAATCCATCGCGGATATGAATAATTGTATTCAAATATGTTCTGTCATCATCCATATCAAATTCCGGTCCAGGAGAACCATTTTTCTTAAGTTCACGTAATATTTTGGGAATACCTGTGCCTTTTTTCTCTGACAAATCAATTTCTTTAAATAATTCTCCAATCCGTCTGTTCCTGTATTTTCTGCCTTTGATCCTGCCTTCGGCAAATCGCTCAAGATTAATCCATTTTGCCAATCCCGGATAATTGAGTATCTGGATACTGTCGACGTAAATCCGGATTTCAACAGGTTCCTGTTCACGATATGATTTATGAAAAACTGCATTTACCAGTGCCTCTTCAAGGGCATTATATGGATAATTAAAAAATCGTTCTGATTCCGCCTGCCCCTGAAGTTTTACAACTTTTTCTTCAATAACATTTGTGTTAATGTAATCTAATGCATCCTGAACCTGTTTCCAGATAGGACCTGTAAAGGTTTTTTCAATAAAATCATCGGATGCCTCTGCTTCTTTTGTATTAAACCGGATTAACTCAATGTATGATCCTGGGATAAATTTTTCCGGATGTTCTGCAAACATTAAAACCCCGATATTTCTAATATCCAATTCTGTATCTGTCTCATCGGCGACTTCTTCGGCAAGGAGTAATGTCTGATATTATCAATTGTTGCCTTGCGATTTACACGATCATCAAACGGAACGGAATTAAATTTATCAAACAATTCTGAAATCTCATCCTGTTTTGCATCCGTAGTCAGTGATGCAGGACGGATCCAGTATTTCAAATTTTTATCCGCTTTCATTCCTTTTTCCAGATAAACAGTTTTAGGCGCCTGATATGGACCACTGTCACCAGCAGAACACCAAAGATAAATCAAAAAAATTCCGGAATTCTGATAATCAATGATTTCCATTCTCGGAATATATCTTGGAACGATCTGATTGCAATACTGAAAAATTTCCTGTTGGATGGAATCCAGATCCTCTTTTGGTACCCCTTCTAAAGGAAATACCGGCATCCCATTTTCTTCTTTTACACCGATCACAATATATCCACCGTTTGTATTGTCATAATCATTTGCAAAAGCACAAATAGAATGAATGATATCATTTGGGTTCCATCCTGTTTTATATTCTACCCGATCATGTTCAACCACGCGGCCTTTTAACAGTGTTTCTATTTTTAATGGTATCATTGTAATCTCTCTTTCATAAATATTTGTTATTCATGACGAACCTGCAAAAGGACATTTACAAGTAATTTCTGCCTGTAAATGTCCTTCGTATATTACCTCTGTGAAAGCTCCTGTGTGATCTCCTCCCACGTAACTCCCTTTTCCGCCATCAGCACCATCATATGATACATGAAATCGGATATCTCATATTTGATATCTTCCGGATCCGGATTTTTGGCTGCGATGATGATTTCTGATGCCTCTTCTCCGATCTTCTTTAAGATCTTATCGAGTCCTTTGTCAAACAGATAGTTCGTGTATGACCCCTCTTTCGGGTTTGCCTTGCGGTCTAAAATAATCGCATAGACATCCTCTAATACTTTCAGCGGATTTTTCTCCATATACTCCTTCTTGACGATCTCATTAAAGAAACAGGAAACATTTCCGGTGTGACAGGCTGCACCGATCTGTGATACTTTCGCTAAGATCGTATCATAATCACAGTCTGCGGTCAGTGACTTTACATACTGGATATGTCCAGATGTCATACCTTTGATCCATAACTCCTGGCGGCTTCTGCTGTAATAGGTCATCTTTCCGATATTGATCGTCGTTTCAAAAGCCTCTTCGTTCATGTAGGCAAGCATCAAAACCTCATCCGTGCGGTAATCCTGCACAATAACCGGAACCATGCCATCCGAATTTTTCTTTAAATCTGCCCATTTTAATGCCGGTTCGAAATTATCCATCTTGATCCCGCCTGCAGAGAGCTGTGCTTTCATTTCCATGATATCTGTCTCAGGATCATTGATAAAAGATCCGGCAATTCCGCGTACATTTTCGCGTTTTAAGGTCTCAATAATTTTCTCGTAATCGCATTCCTCAAAATATACGACATACGGAACGTCTGTAATATTTTCGATTGCCGTCAAAACGCTGGTGTTTAAAACCAGAAGTTCGTGAAAATGCTCCTGCATCTCCTCCTGATGTTTGAATACAAAATCAACATTTGCCACGGAAACAAGGATGCGCTCTTTTCCAAAACGGTCGCTCGCCTCTCTTGCAATATCCATGCTGTTTGATTTTGCACCGTTTACAATAACCTGCAGGCATCCGGCATAAATAAACTTCTTGACATCCTCAAAGCGGCTGATGTTTCCACCTGCGCAGACTTTGATCTCGACATTGCGGTTGATATTTTTGATGGTATGGATATTCTTCTCGTGTTCTTCGTCATCGTCTGAGAGATCAAAAATGATGATTTTATCGATACCGCTGTCATTATAAAGACGTGCCAGACTGATCACGTCCCAGCCCATTGGTTCAAAATTATCCATGCCTTTTACTGCCTGTCCATTTTTTAAGTAAATGGTGGCAACAATATTTTTGTGTTCCATATTTAAAAACTCTCCATTCCTGCATTTTCTTAACAAGCCATACACGTTTTTCTTTTGTGATATATACCTAAGACAGATTTCTGCAGGAATCGCAAGTTTTCCTACAGGCTGCCTTTTGTGGACAACACATCCGTGATACGCGGATCATAGCCGGTTGCTTCATCTAACGCCCTCGCAAATGCCTTGAACATTGCTTCGATCATATGATGGTTATTGCCGCCGGACAATACACGGATATGCAGATTCATACCCGCTGCATAAGAAACGGCATAGAAAAATTCTTTAACCATCTCCGTGTCCATATACCCTACGCGCTCCACAGTAAATTCGCCATCAAAAACAAGATAAGGTCTGCCGGAGAGATCCACGGCGCAGAGCACCAGTGTCTCATCCATCGGCAAAATACAGCTTCCAAAACGTTTGATGCCCTTTTTATTTTTTAACGCTTTGCGGATCGCATTACCAAGCACGATTCCGGTGTCTTCGATCGTGTGATGGCAGTCCACGGCAAGATCCCCTTCCACTTTGACATCCAGATCAAAAAAACCATGTCTGGCAAATCCTTCTAACATATGATCAAAAAAGCCGATCCCAGTGTCAATCTCCGCTTTACCAGTTCCGTCTATATTCAGATTAATCTTAATATCCGTTTCTTTTGTTTTTCGTATGTACTCCGCCGTTCTTTCCATTTTACCACATTCCTCTCTAGTCTTCAAATCGTACACGGATTGAATTTGCATGCGCCGTTAACTGTTCACATTCTGCAAACTGTACGATATCTTTATAAATCGGCTCTAATGCCTCTCTTGAATAAGAGATAATGCTTGACTTTTTGATAAAATCATCCACGCTAAGCGGTGAGAAAAATTTTGCAGTTCCGTTCGTCGGCAGCACATGGTTTGGACCGGCGAAATAATCACCCAATGGTTCACTGGAATATTCCCCGACAAAAATTGCTCCCGCGTTGCGGATCTTTGTCATCGTCTCAAATGGATTCTTTGTGACAAGTTCAAGATGCTCGGATGCAATCTCGTTCACTGTCGCGATCGCCTCGTCCATACTTTCTGCCACTAAGATATAACCATAATTATCCAAAGACTTCTGAATGATTTCTTTTCTGGATAACTGTGCCACAAAACCTTCCACTTCTTTTGATACCTGCTCCGCTAAATCCCTGCTCGTTGTAACAAGGATCGCAGATGCCATCTCGTCATGTTCTGCCTGCGAGAGAAGGTCTGCTGCAACAAAACGCGGGTTTGCAGTTTCATCTGCTAACACCATGATCTCACTAGGGCCTGCAATGGAGTCAATGCTTACAAAACCAAATACGGCTTTCTTTGCCAGGGCAACATAGATATTACCAGGACCTACGATTTTGTCTACCTTTGGAACGCTTTCCGTACCAAATGCCAGCGCTGCGATCGCCTGTGCACCGCCGACTTTATAGATCGCATCCACACCTGCCTCTTTTGCCGCAACTAAGGTCGCCGGATTGACTTTTCCGTCTTTTCCGGGAGGTGTTGTCATAACGATAGTTTTTACACCCGCAACCTTTGCCGGAACGATGTTCATAAGCACGGAGGACGGATAAACTGCCTTTCCGCCCGGTACATAAACGCCGACTTTTTCCAAGGCAGTCACTTTCTGTCCTAAAATAATGCCGGACTCCTCGGAATCAAACCAAGAATACTGGCGCTGTTTTTCATGATATTTGCGGATATTTACCAGCGCCTTGCGGATCACCGTAAGCAGTTTTTCATCCACTTTTTCGTAGGCCTCTTTAATCTCATCCTCCGTCACAAGGATATTCTCCGCGTTGATGTCAGCTCCATCAAAACGCTTTGTGTAATCAAAGATCGCTGCATCGCGGTTTGCCCTTACATTTTCTATGATCTCATTTACTCTGCCTTCAAATTCACCATAGGAATTCGGGCTTCTTTTTAAAAGATTTTCCAGTATATTTGTTCTTGCCTCTTCTGTCAGTTCTATAATTCGCATACTTCTCCTCCATTTCAAAACATCTGTTCCGTCTGTATTCAAAACATTGCTGTGGCAAACGGTTTTTGTTATCTTATATGACGGTCTTTAAATCGGAAATCAGTTTTGTAATGCGCTCATTTTCCATCTTCATGCTCACCTGATTGACTACCATGCGGGCAGAAAGCGGACAAACTTCCTCTAACACCGACAAACCGTTCTCACGCAGGGTGGAGCCGGTTTCTACGATATCGCAGATAACTTCAGATAAGCCGACGATCGGCGCCAACTCGATTGATCCGTTCAGCTTGATGATCTCCACAGTCTGATGTTTCTTATTATAGAAATAATCTTTTGCAATCCGCGGATACTTGGTTGCAACGCGGATCAGTTCATGATGGTTTAACAGCTCTTTTGCATTTTCCGGTCCACAGATGCACATGCGGCATTTTCCAAATCCAAGATCAAGTACCTCGTAAATATTTCTGCCTTCCTCTAAGATCGTATCTTTTCCAACGATACCAATATCTGCTGCACCATATTCAACATATGTCGGCACATCCGGTCCCTTCGCAAGGAAAAAACGGAGTTTTAATTCTTCATTTACAAAGATCAGTTTTCTGGTGTCTTTGTCCTTCATCTCCTCGCAGGTTATGCCGATCTGTTCAAACATCTCTAAAGTTTTCTTCGCCAGTCTTCCCTTCCCAAGGGCAAAGGTTAAATATCTCATCTCTTCCATCGTATCCGTCTCCTTACATAAATGTCACATTCACAAAGTGATTCTGCTTTGCATAGGTGCGATAATCTTCCTCGGTCTTTGAGATATCTCTTGCCATCAGCTCCACATTTCTGCCGTCAGTACGCAGCTCCATCGCCTTTTTGATCGCCTCACTGCGCATTTTCGAATCATAAATAATAAGTTCGTTCTGATATTGTACCGGAATTTCGATCTTCTGTCTGGAAAGTGCTGCCATCAGCTGGTCAATAACGATCGCAAAACCGATGGATGCTGACTCCTTTCCAAAGTAAGTCAGAAGTTCATCATAACGGCCGCCCTTTACGATCGGCTCACCGCTTCCAAACGTGTATCCCGCAAAAATGATGCCGGTATAGTACTGATAATTGCTGACAATTCCAAGCTCCACGGAGACATATTTATCAATGCCATAGATCTTTAAAACCTGATGTAACTCCTCAAGGCGCTCGATCGCGGCTAAGATACGCGGATATTCAGATGCATATTTCTTTGCCGTCTGCAATTCGTCAGATCCGGTATACAGATTGCCGAGCATTCCAAACAGAGCCTTTAAGTTATCGTTTAAGCTCAGCGTCTCAGCAAACTCCGTTACACCAAAATAATTTTTGTTGGAAATAAGGTCATGAAGTTCTTCTTCCTGTTCTTCCTTTAACCCTGCCGCATCTGTCAAACCGCGGAAAAATTCTGCATGACCGACGGAAAGCTGAAACTCTTTTAATCCTGCTTTTTTCAGGCAGTCGATCACCATGGCAATGATCTCCGCGTCTGCATCTACCGTGGAATCGCCTAAAAGCTCTGCGCCAAGCTGTGTGCTCTCTTTTAATCTTCCCTGATAGCTGCTGTTGTTTAAAAATGTATTTCCCATATAGCAGAGACGGATCGGCATCTTCTCCTCACCAAAATACATTGCGGCACATCGCGCAATGGAAGGTGTAATATCCGGTCGAAGTACCAACGTATTTCCCTCCCGGTCAAAAAACTTATACAGATCCTTCGAAGGTGTGGTTCCGATCTCTCTGCCAAAGGTATCAAAAAATTCAAATGTTGGTGTCTGGATTGGGTGATAACCGTACTGTTTCTGTACTTTTAATAATTCATCCTGCAAAATCAGCTTTTTCTCGCATTCGTCATTGTAAATATCCCTGACACCTTCAGGTGTATGTAATAACTGTCTTTTCATCAAATCTCCATTCCGGGACGTTATGTGATAAGTGATTTTTCTGTCGTCCCTGCACACATTTTTCTCTTGCACTTTAGTGTGCTACCTTGCTACCATACAAAACTGCTGTTTATTATATTGGAAAACAAAGGGAATGTCAATCCCTTGCCAGCAAATCTTTTTGCAGCGTATCCAAGTAAGGAACCAGTACCGCTTTTCCTTTCGGAAGGAAATAATCGGATTCTAATTCCTCATAACGGAAACTTTTTCTTCCACCTTCTTTTGCGCGGTTCCAAAATTCCAACAGCTTTGCAAGGCGCAGATAATAAAATTCGTTCCTTGCGGTAAAACTGATCAGAAAAAATGAAATTCCCCCCTGCTTTTCAAAGTTTTCCATGAATGTTACCTGATGTTCATGGATATTCTGAAGCGGAAAGGTGTCTGTCGCACATTCCTTTGCGTCAAAACACACCGGGATTCCCTGGACGGCGCCAATATAGTCGACGGTACTTTTCTGTTCAAAATATGCCAGCGTAATATGCCTTGTTGCCTTGTCTATATTGATGGGTGTGATCGGCGTTGGAACTTTCTGAATCAGTGCAAGGCCATTTGTCAGATAAGTTTCATTGGTGCGGTTGATGAACTCCTCTAAGGTTGAACCCCTGAGTCCTCTTGAGTTCCAGGTTGCCATGATGGTACTCCTTTATAAAAATAAATTATTCCAAATTTTTTCGAACACTATAGTCTGAAAACATGCACATGACAGAATGTACATTCATCGGTTTATAAATGTTCGATCACATTCCATGCCCGCTCAAATTCAGCACCACATGGAGCCGTAATCTCCCTGCCGTCCTCAAATACAAAGCGGCTTGCATGAAGAAGCTGTGACGTTATCCTTGCATTTTTCTTAAAATATACATTAACTCCAGAATCTCCATATTTATAGTCTCCTATGATCGGATGTCCGATAGACGCAAGATGCGCACGGATCTGATGGGATCGCCCGGTCATCAGATGAACTTCAAACTCCGTGTAACCGCCCATACAGCGAATCGGTTTATATTCCGTCTCGATCGGGAGCCATTCTCCCTCAGAAGGTTTTGTCCTGCGGATCAAAACCTGATTGGACGATTCATCTTTCTGCAGATAACCTTTCAGATAAGAAGCTTCTTTTACCGTCCCCTTTACGATACAGCGGTAATATTTCTGAACCGAACGTTCCTTTAAGGCTTTTGCCATCTCCTGAAGTCCCTTTAAGGTCTTTCCGGCAGCTAACAGACCGGATGTATTGCGGTCAAGCCGGTTGCAGATCGATGGGCGGAAGGTACGGAAAGAACTTTCCGTCAGTTCCCCTTTCGCGATCAGATATGCAAGAATATATTCGTTTGCGGAAATATCTTCCGGTTTTGCCTTCTGGGAAAGCATGCCGGTCGGCTTATTGATAAAAATCACATCTTTATCTTCATAAACAACCGGAAGTTTCCGTTTTCCTGATGTAAACTCCCTCGAAAGTACTTTAAGTGCCTCGAATTCAGAATCCGGTGTGCCGCTTCCACTGAACTTCTCAAAGGTTTCATCGGAAAAAAACAGTTTTATATCGTCGCCCTGATTCAACTTTTCGGTTCCGTCTGCCTTTTTTCCATTTAAAGTAATATTCTTTTTTCGGAGCATTTTGTATATAAAGCTGCCCGGCGCATTGCCAAGCAGCTTTTTTAAATATTTATCAAAGCGTTGTCCCGCTTCGTTTTCATTGATTTTAAATTCACGCATAAAATTTTCTTTCTATTTCTTTTTATGGATGTTGCGGATCGTCTTTTTTTTCTTGGTGCCAGTATTCTGCTGGTTATTTCCAGACGCTGTAATCTTTTTACGGCTGCCGGATGTGACCGTCCGTCTGTCATTTTTCACGCTGTTTTTGCTGTGGAAATTGTCCCTGTCATTTTTTGAACTGCTTCTGTGGGAATTGTTTCCTCTGTCATTTTTCGCGCCATTTCGATCAAAAGAATGTTCTCTTCTCGGACGGATCAGGCAGTGTTTGTCAAATCCGATCAGGTCTGTTCTGCCAGCCTTTGTGAGTGCTTCCTCCACCAGATCATAATTTTTCGGGTTCCGGTACTGGATCAGCGCCCTCTGCATCGCTTTTTCATGTGGATTGACAGCGACATAAATCGGTTCCATCGTGCGTGGATCCAATCCGGTATAATACATACAGGTTGAGATCGTAGATGGCGTCGGATAAAAATCCTGTACCTGCTCCGGCATATAGCCGAGGTCACGCAAAAATTCAGCCAGTTCTACAGCTTCCTTTAAAGTAGAACCCGGATGGGAGGACATCAGGTATGGCACTAAGTACTGTTTTTTGCCAAGCTTTTCATTCATGTCCTTATATGCCTTCACGAACTTTTTATATACTTCCACGCTCGGTTTCCCCATCTTCTCCAATACCGCATTGGAGATATGTTCCGGTGCAACTTTCAGCTGACCGCTGACATGGTGCTCGCAAAGTTCACGTAAAAACGTGCGGTCTTCATCGTAAATCAGGTAGTCAAACCGGATACCGGAACGGATAAAAACTTTTTTCACATTCGGGAGCTGTCTTAATTTCCGGAGCAGCGACAGATAATCTTTGTGGTCTACTTTCAAATTTTTACAAGGCTGCGGGAACAGACACTGTTTATGCGGACAGACACCTTTGGTAAGCTGCTTGTCACACGCCGGCGCACGGAAGTTTGCAGTCGGACCTCCGACATCGTGGATATATCCCTTAAAATCCGGTTCCCAGACGATCTGGTTTGCCTCGGCTAAAATCGATTCATGGCTTCTGGTCTGGATGATACGCCCCTGATGGAAGGTCAGTGCACAGAAACTGCAGCCGCCGTAGCAGCCCCGGTTGCTGACTAAGGAAAATTTGACCTCCTCGATCGCCGGAACACCGCCTGCCTCCTCATAAGATGGATGGTAAGTTCTCATGTAAGGAAGCGAATATACCTGATCCATCTCACTCTGTGTCAGAGGTTTTGATGGCGGATTCTGTACCACAAACATTTTCCCGTCATACGTTTCAAACAAACGTTTTGCTACGAACGGATCCGTATTGCTGTACTGCACATAAAAGCTTTTTGCATATTCTTTTTTATCCGCAAGCAGTGCTTCATAATGCGGCAATTCGATTGCATCGTAAATATCCTCACGTTTTCTGGTCTTGTAAACCGTTCCGTCAATAAATGTGATGTCTTTGATATCTAACCCGCTATCCAGAGCATCTGCGATCTCTATGATACTGTGTTCGCCCATACCATAGGAAATGATGTCTGCACCGGAGTCTAACAGGATGGAACGTTTTAATTTATTCGACCAGTAATCGTAATGCGCAAGCCTTCTTAAACTTGCCTCGATCCCGCCGATGATGATCGGTTTGTGCTTATATGTCTGCCGGATCAAGTTGCAATAGACAACCGTCGCATAATCGGGGCGTTTTCCCATCACGCCTCCCGGTGTGAACGCATCGCTCTGGCGTCTCTTTTTAGAAACAGAATAATGGTTTACCATGGAATCCATATTTCCTGCAGAGACAAGAAAGCCGAGCCGCGGTTCTCCTAAAATATTAATAGACTCTTTGTCATGCCAGTCCGGCTGTGCAATGATACCGACTTTATAGCCATGTGCTTCTAATAAACGCGATATGATGGCATGTCCAAACGATGGATGATCGACATAAGCGTCACCGCACACATAAACAAAATCAAGCTGGTCTATGCCAGCCTCTCTCATATCTTCTTTGCTGATTGGTAAAAAACCATTTTTCATGTTGATCCTCATTTCTGTATATTGCACAGAGACAGCACAGATATCTAAGCCGCATCTGCATGTTTTCTTTTTTTCTGTCTGCCTGTCAGTGTCGGCGCAGTTCCTGTAATTCTTCTTCGGTCAGTGGACGGTATTCCCCGGGAGCAAGTTCATCCGGCAACACCAGTGATCCCATCTCCACACGTTTTAGATAAGTAACCTTCTTTCCCACTGCCTCAAACATCCGCTTTACCTGATGGAACCTGCCTTCTGTAATTGTTAACCTGATTTCCGAATTGTCACCCGAATGCAAAACCTCTAAAAGTGCCGGTTTTGCAGGCTTTTCTTCTCCTATGTCAACCCCATTTTCAAAAAGGTTAACATCTTCTTCCGTGACACGACCGTCGATTTTTGCATAGTAAACCTTCGAAACATGCTTCGCCGGGCTGAGCAGATCGTGTGCTAATGCCCCATCATTTGTGATGAGCAGCAGTCCTTCTGTATCAATGTCAAGTCTCCCCACAGGGAAGAGGTCATGGCGCGCCGTGTCAGTCAGATAGTCCATGACTGTCCGGTGCAGATTGTCCTCCGTTGCAGTCACACATCCCGCCGGTTTGTGAAACAGATAATATTCATACTCTGTATATGTTAACGGATTCCCCCGAAAACAGACCGTATCATTTTTTTCATCCACTCTCTGTTCCGGTTTCTTTACAACTTCCCCGTTGACCGTGACAAGCCCTGATCGGATATATTTTTTTACTTCGCTTCTGCTTCCTGTGCCGAGTTCGGTCAGTAATTTATCCAGCCGCATGCTCTCTCCATTCTCTAAAATCTTACTATATCAAAAGCCATTATTTACTATATCTGTATAATATTCAAATTATGCTGCAAATGATGTTGTCGAAAAATGGCGGCTCACCTAAGTGCGCCTCCTTGTCTTTCCCATAAATAAGAAAGCATCGGATAGGAATTTACCGAAAACTCTGTTCCATCTTTATCATTCAGATAGATTCCCATATGAAGATGGACTGCAAAATTCCCGGTCGTGCCCTCCACATCGCTGTAACCGGTGTCACCCATAAAGCCGAGAAATGTGCCCGCCGATACTGTTTCACCGATCTGAAAGTCTTTTGCATACTCCGCCAGATGGGCATAATAAAAATATGCACCGGACGGACTCCGGATTCCGATCCGGTAGCCGCCAAGACGGAGCCAGCCTATATTTTCCACAACGCCGTCGGTCATACTGTAGACCGGATATATGCCCCGCACATTTTCCGATGCCATGATATCGGTTCCCTCATGTCCGCGGTCGCCGCCAAAAGTCCGGCTCTGCATCCAGCTATTTTCAAATACAACGTTATCTTCCGGTTTTCCTGCGATCTTTCCCACCGGAAAACACAAAAGGTCACTCCAGACGCTTTTGACATATCCGTTTATCTCTGTAAATTCATTGCCACGATATTTTTTTGCATCTGCGACCTGTTTCTTCAACAGCTTAGGATCTGTCATCTGGCAGTCCGATGCAAAATACATCGTCAAAAGCTCACAAAACCCTTCCATATCGGATCCGGCATTGTTAAAAAAGGTATTGACCTGATCTTTTGTCAGATTATGGTTCCGCAGATTGTGAAATGCCGTTTCATAAGAAAAACAGTTTCTCCTGTGTGCACTCTCTAAAAGTTCTTCTGTCAAAAGTACCTGAAACACTGCCATCATACATAAAAACACAAGCAGCCACAATCTGACTTTTTTCATAAGACCAGTCCGTACTCCCTTATTTTTGCAATATTAAATTTATGACAAACGTTTTTATTTACTTCTCTTTAAAAATTCCACAATCAGTTTCCATACTTTTTCGGTAGAAGAAATGCTGAGACGCTCCTTCGGTGTATGGATATCAAAGTTATTCGGTCCGAAGGAAACGCAGTCGAGATCTGCGATCTTGCCGGATAAGATACCGCACTCAAGTCCTGCATGGATTGCCTCAAACACTGGCTCCTCGTGGAATAATTCTTCGTATACGGCACTGATTCCCTCACGGATATCAGACTCCGCGCGATACTCCCATGCCGGATAATCCCCGCTTACAGAGATCTCACCGCCTAAAAATTCAGCCAGATACTCTAATTTATCTTTTAATTCTTCTTTTCTTGTGGAGACACTGCTTCGCACAGATGCGGTCAGCTCCAGGCCATCTGTTGTCAGTTTCATGATTCCGGTATTTAAAGAAGTCTCTACCAGTCCAGGCATTACCATGCTCATATGCTGCACGCCGTTTGGCACGTTGCGCAGATAAAAGATCACTTTTGTCATGGAAGAATAAGATAATACTTCATACTCCCCTGTTCCATTCTCTTTTATTTCAATGCAGACAGCCGGATCTGAGACAGCATACTCTTTTTTAAAAATCTTTTCCAGTTCTGTAATATAATCGGAAAGTTCTGCTTTTTTCTCTTCCGGAATGACGATCTCTGCCTCACACTCACGCGGGATTGCATTATCTTTTAAGCCGCCTGCAAGTGATACAACCGCCAGTTCCATTCGGTCGGAAAGATATTTTAACACACGTCCCATCAGGATATTGGCATTGGCATGTTCCTTATCGATCTCACTGCCGGAGTGCCCCCCCTCTAAGCCAGTCACAGTCAGTCCTGCGCCATATCCCTGCTGTTTCTGCCATGTGACAGGGATCACAGTATCCACAGTCATACCGCCAGCACAACTTGTCAGGAAATGTCCTTCCACATCGGAATCAATATTTAACATCTTATGGCCTTTTAACATGGAAAGATCTATGACCTCTGCTCCGAGCATGCCGATCTCCTCATCAACCGTGATCACAGCCTCAAGTCTTGGATGCGCAATCTCCGGTGAATCCATAATTGCGAGGATATAAGCAACCGCAACACCATCATCACCGCCTAAAGTCGTGCCTTTTGCTTTTAAGAAATCGCCGTCTACATAAAGCTCCAGACCGTCTTTCTCAAAATCGATCTCCACGCCTTTTTCCTTCTCACAGACCATATCCATATGTCCCTGCATGATGATCGGGTCTGCACTTTCATATCCGGCAGATGCCTCCTGAATGATCACAACATTGTTTGCCTCATCCTGATAGCACTCTAAACCATGTTCTTTTGCAAAAGAAATCAGGTAATCGCTGATCTGTCTGGTATTTCTTGAACCATGCGGAATCGCTGCCAACTCCTCAAAATATGCAAATACTTTTTTGGATTCTAACTCTGGTAAATTTAATTTGTTCTTCATAGATGCCTCCTGTTTCTCATATATTCTAATATGAAAAAGAAATTAATATTCTTGTGTATCCTTATTTTTATCGTTTATATTTTATTTTTCCCGCAGGACGCAGTAACTGCAGCAGCCGACGGGCTGGTTCTCTGGTATGAGCGGGTGCTTCCCTCTCTGCTGCCATTTGCGATTTTATCCAATATCCTGATCTACTCTGGTTTTACCGGATATCTTGTAAAACTTCTCTATCCGCTTCTACGTCTGATCTTACCAGCCAGCAGAAATGGCTCTTTTGTGCTGCTGTCCGGTTTTCTGTTCGGCTTTCCGATGGGAAGCAAAAACTGTGCTGAAATGCTAAAATGCGGGCAGTTAGAATATCAGGAAGCCGAAATACTGTTTATGGTGACAAACAACATCAGTCCTGTATTTATCAGCAGCTATATTCTCTGCCAGGAACTTCATATGCCTTCCCTGATACCACTCAGCTATCTGGTAATATTTTTGCCGCCTCTCATTGCCGGTAGACTGCTCTTTTTCTTTACAGAGAAAAAGCAATCAGTATCAAACCACTCCACCACATACAAAAAGCCAGCATCTGGATCTCAAATAAATTTTAAAATCATAGACGCCGGCATCATGAACGGTTTCGAAACACTAACCAGACTTGGAGGTTATATTATGCTGTTTTCCATGATATCTTCCATGTTCCGGCTGCTTCCACTGCCAGAAACCACAAAACTGATGCTCACCGGATTGACAGAAATCACAAACGGGATCAAAGCTGCCAGCCAGTCACCCCTTACACCTGCCTGCCGTTATTTACTTGCCATGACTTTTACTGCCTTCGGCGGATGTTCCGGTCTGGCACAGACCAGTTCGATGATCAAAGGAACCGGTCTTTCCATCAAAAAATATGGAATCTTTAAACTGCTTATGACCCTAATTACTGCTGTTCTGGCATGGTCTGTTGTAACTCTTGTGTATCCGTCTGCGTTTCTTCCTGTATGTCTGCCGTAGGATTCAATTCGGCACGGTTCGTTGTAACAACATCAAGGAATCCCTGCAGAGTACTCATATATGCATCACTCCTTGCCTTAGAAGAATCCATGGCATGTGAAATTGTACTCTCTAAATTTTTCAAAATATCGTCTGTATACTGCATGGCACCCATACGGATATTATTGGCGTCATTTGTTGCATTGTCTAAGATTTCCTGAGCCTGTTTGGTTGCGATCATAACAACCTCATTTGCCTGTGCATATGCCTGCTGCATAATTTCATGCTCACTGACAAGTTCATCTGTTTTTACCTGTGCCTGTGCAATGATTGCATCCGCTTTCGCCTGCGCATCCGCTAAGATTGCTTCTTTATTGCTGATAATCTTCTGATAACGCTTGATCTCATCCGGTGTCTTGCTGCGGAGTTCATTTAATAGTTCTTCCATAGTTTCGCGGTTTACAATGATCTTAGACGGTGCAAAAGCCTGCGTCTTACAGCCGTCAATATAGTCTTCAATCTCGTCTATTATCTGTTCAATTCTGCTGGCCATAGTAACCACTCCTTATTTTTTAATCTGATACTTATCATATATCCGGTCTATAAAACGTGCCGGCACAAACTTGGATAAATCTCCTCCATAAGATGCAAATTCTTTCACGATTGTAGAGCTTAAATAAGAATATTGGAGACTGGTTGTCAAAAAAATTGTCTCCACTTCCGGATTTTCCACATGATTTGTCTGTGCAATCTGAAGTTCATATTCAAAATCTGTTACAGCGCGCAGCCCTCTTACAATGATCGTCGCATCGATTTCTCTCATATAATCGACTAAAAGACCATTAAAACTTGTCACTGTAACATTTGGCATGGAATCTGTCATCTCCTTAATCATACTAACACGTTCATCTAAAGAAAACAACGAATTTTTTGCACTGTTATTAAGTACTCCGACCACAAGCTCGTCCACAATTCTAGCAGATCGTTCTATAATATCTAAATGTCCTAACGTCAACGGATCAAAACTTCCCGGATAAATTGCTTTTTTCATAGGTTCCTCCCATACAAATGGATCATGTATTTTTTCTATTGATTTTTGATGATAAATGCATGTTCATTTGTCTTATACGTCTTTAATCGTTTCAATGTGAATCCCATATCCGGCAAATAGTCAAACGCTGTATCCAACGATGCTTCGACGATGATGATTCCATTTTCTTTTAAAAGCGAAGAATCTTTCAGGTAAGAAAGTACATCATATTCAAGTTCCTGTTTATAGGGAGGATCCATAAAAATGATATCAAACCGGTATTTTCCTTCCATCGCTCTTAAAGCTGATAAAACATCCGAATTATATAATTTTGTTTCTTTTGTAAACTTGGTAAAGCGGATATTGTCCTCCACGCATGCAGCAGCTTTTTTATTATTTTCGACAAAAACGGCATACTGCGCACCGCGGCTGACTGCCTCAAGTCCCATCTGTCCGCTTCCTGCAAACAGATCCAAAAAATAGCATCCAGGGATCTCATCCTGTATGATATTAAACAATGTCTCTTTGATACGGTCTGTGGTAGGTCTGGTGTCAAGTCCTTCTACCGTTTTTAAAGGAAGGCTTCTCGCTGTTCCTGCAATAATTCTCATACTAATAACCATGCCTTTCTAGTGTAAAATATCTTTCCTATATGGATTTTTCACACTGCATACGTTTCTTCTATACATTTTTTTAACAGGGAAAGTGCGCTTTCTGTGGCACTCTTTCTTACATCCATGCGGTTGCCGGAAAACATATGACGCTCCGTCACTGTCTTTCCATTCAGATAACAGCCGATAAACACCAGCCCGACCGGGCATTCTTTCGTTCCCCCATCTGGCCCGGCAACACCTGTCACGGATACTGCCGCCATTGTTGCAGCCGTTTTTGCTGCAGAAGCAGCCATATCCGCCGCTGTTTCACTGCTTACCACGCCATAGGTATCGATTGTTTCCGGTGCAACATGTATCATTTTAACTTTTGCTTCATTTGAATATGTCACATACCCCTCTGTAAAAAACTCTGAGATTCCCGGAACATTGATCAGCGTGGACGCGATCATCCCACCCGTGGCGGACTCCGCTGTTGTAATTGTAATTTGATATTTTTTTAACAAACCATAAATGGAATATTCCAGCGGTTCCTGTACTGCACTTTTGCCGGCACAGGAATCACTGGAATCATATACATGTTCAGCCAACTGCTATTCTCCTATTTCTGTTCTTTTAAAACATTTTTATTTTTGGCAATATAATCGATCAGTGATACGACTGTCAGCGCCAAAGCAATGTATGTAAGAACCGTGCCAAGCACTGCAAAGAACGGATTTGGAATATCTAAGATCAGCACAATCACCATAAGCATCTGGAAAACCGTTTTAAATTTTCCCCAATAACTTGCAGCAATTACAATTCCATTATCTGCAGCGACCAGACGAAATCCACTGATGATAAATTCTCTCGCAATGATAATGATGACAATCCAGGCTGCAAGCTGTCCTTTCTCAATCAGACAGATCATTGCAGAGCATACAAGCAGCTTGTCTGCCAGAGGATCCATAAATTTTCCGAAATCAGTAACCAGATTGTACTTTCTTGCAATTTTTCCATCCAGCATGTCGGTAAGACTTGCAATGATAAAAATAGCTACTGCAATATAATTGCCATAACCTTCAAAATACGGAGCAAGCATAAAGAAAACAAAAAACGGAATCAATATCATACGCATTACCGTCAGTTTATTTGGTAAATTCATAATTTACACTCTCCATTTCTGCACAATAAATTTTAAATACTGCTAGATCAATTCTCCAATCAGGTCATACTCATAGGCGCCTGTCACACGTACTTTCGCGATATCGCCCGTCATGAGTTCTTCATCTGTATTAATAAAAATATAACCATCTACATCCGGTGCATCACGGTAAGTTCTTCCAACATAAGCATTTTCATCACTCACTTTCCCTTCAATGAAAACGTATAACTCTCTGCCTTTCATGGTCTCATTTTTATCAAAAATAATCTCTTCCTGTAATTCCATGACATCTGCCTGCCAGTCTTTTTTCAGATTTTCATCCACCTGATCGGTAAACTCTGCAGCAGGCGTTCCCTCCTCCGGTGAATAGGTAAAAGCACCAAGACGGTCAAATTCCATGTCATTGATAAACTGCATCAGTTCCTCATGCATTTCCTGTGTTTCACCCGGGAAACCACAGATCAGCGTCGTACGCAGTGTAATGTCCGGAATGCGTTCACGCAGATGCGTAATGATCTTTACAAGATCTGCATTACTCGTTCTTCGTCCCATGCGTTTTAATATGGTATCATTTGCATGCTGGATCGGGATATCCAGATAATGGCATACTTTCTGATTGCGGATCATGGCATCAATCAGACCTTCGTATATTTCTTCCGGATAACAGTACATGATACGGATCCAGAACAGGTCTTTGATCTTGTTTAACTCATCTAATAAACGGTGCAGTGACTTTTCACCATAGAGATCAACTCCGTAGAGTGTGGTCTCCTGTGCCACCAGGATGAGTTCTTTTGCTCCTGCAGCAACCAGTTCTTTTGCCTGTTCGATCAGATCTTCCATCGGAACACTGCGGTAATTTCCGCGGATATACGGAATAATGCAGTATGTGCAGCGCTTGTTGCATCCCTCTGCGATCTTTAAATAAGCAAAATGTCCGCCTGTTGTCACAGAACGTTTGGTGTGCAGTGTCGGCAATCCCTCTAAGGTCTTGAAATTCTCATAATGTTTGCCCTCTAAGGACTGATGCACTGCGTTTACAATATCCTCATAGGAATTCGTTCCAAGAATTGCATCCACTTCCGGGATTTCTTTTACGATTTCTTCTTTATAACGCTGTGCAAGGCATCCGGTCACGATCAGAGACTTTAATCTGGCTTCTTTTTTCAGTTCTGCCATCTCAAGAATCGTATTGATACTTTCTTCTTTTGCATCATTGATAAAGCAGCAGGTATTGACAATGATAATGTCTGCTTCCTGCTCATCATCTGTCATTTCGATTCCATCATCTCTTAACATGCCAAGCATAAACTCTGTGTCGACCAGATTCTTGTCACATCCAAGTGATACAAATAAAAGTTTTAAATTATTCTTCATCCGATGTCTCCGGTAAAATCTTTACCTTTCCTTCGTAAAGTTCTTCTACTGCGATGGATAATGGTTTCGGGCACACTTTTTTCTCTGCCATCGGCTCATCTCCTGCAATGATCTGGCGTGCTCTTTTTGCAGCTGCAATCACAATGGAATAACGGCTGTTTACAACCGGCTCCTCACCAATTTCCACACCGTCGTTTACTACTTTCATTAATTCTACATAAGATGGATGTATCATGATAATTCCCCTTTCTTTGCGCATTGCGCATATGGCGGTCTCCCGCTCTTAGATTCTTATATTTATGTTACAGATTTTTATCTGTTTCATGAACAGACTATTTTGAAAATGTTTTTAGTTCATTCCGCATTTCCTGTATAGCTGACTCATTACGGTTTACACGGTAATGTTCATTCTGAATGATCTGATGAACTTCTTCCACACAGTCTTCTAACACGTCATTGACTACCAGATAGTCATAGGACTCAATTCCCTCCGCCTCTTCAACGGCTCTTGCAAGTCTTGACTCGATCACGTCCATCGTCTCGGTTCCTCTGCCTATCAGACGGTTTTTTAACTCTTTGGCACTCGGCGGTGTCACAAACAAAAGCAATGTATCCGGGAATTTTTCTTTGACTTTTAATGCTCCCTGGATCTCGATCTCTAAGATGACATCTTTTCCTGCCTCTAACTGTTCTTCCACATATGCCTTCGGCGTGCCATAATAATTGCCGACGAACTGCGCATATTCGATCAGTGCATCGTCTTTTATCATCTGCTCAAACTGTTCTTTTGTACGGAAAAAATATTCCACACCATCCGTTTCACCCGGTCTTGGATTTCTCGTCGTAGCCGAGATGGAAAGTGCATAGCTGTCAGCATATTTTTTCATTAATTCTTTCATGATGGTTCCTTTTCCCGAACCGGAAAATCCGGATACCACGGTAAGGATTCCTCTATTCTTTCGTATCATCATATACCTCTGTGGCATTGCCATTAAATCTGCCGGCAAGCGTCTCCGGCTGCAATGCTGATAAAATGATTTTGTTGTTTTCTGTAAAAATGACGCTTTTGGTCCTGCGTCCCTGTGTCGCATCGATCAGATTTTCCTGTTCTTTGCCTTTTTGCACCATACGCTTTGCCGGTGCGGAGTCTGAAGATACGATACAGACAATCTTATCGGTATTGACCATATTGCCAAATCCAATATTCATCAGCTTTGCCATATACCACCTGTCCCTATTCTATATTCTGAATCTGTTCCCTGACCTTTTCAATATCCGTCTTTAAACTGATACCGATATCAGAAATTGCAAGATCATTTGTCTTAGAAAGGATGGTATTTGCCTCACGGTTCATCTCCTGCGCAATGAAGTCAAGTTTTCTTCCCACACTGCCACCAGCTTCCAAGGTATCTTTGGTACTCTTAATGTGGCTGCGCAGTCTGACTGTCTCTTCATCAACACAGATCTTATCTGCAAAGATCGTTACCTCCGTCGCAATTCTTGCATCATCGATCTGACGGTCTCCTAGCAGTTCTGCCACCTTAGCCTCTAACCGTTCTTTGTACTCCTTCATGATCACAGGGGAGCGCTCCTCAATGAAATCCACATAGGATAACATGCCATCAAGTTTCTCGCATAAATCTTTCTTTAAATGCTCGCCTTCCCTGATCCTGCTCTCCACAAACTGCTCTGCCGCACCGCGGATCACTTTTTCAAGTCCAAGCCACAGAGATTTCTCATCTATGCCCTGTTCCTCCATCGTAAACACGTCCGGGTACTTTGAAAGCGTGCTCACACGGATATCATTATCAAGTCCGAACTTCTCTGCCATACTGTTCAGATAAGTCAGATACTGGGCTGCGAGTGCTTCATTATATTTTAATGAAACATTGTCCTGCGTATAATCTTCGCAGTTGATAAAAATATCAACCTTTCCGCGCTCCATATACTCTTTTAACAGCGTACGGATCGCACTCTCGAAGAAATTCAGCTTTTTAGGCATCTTGATATTGACATCGAGATAACGGTGATTTACGGCTTTTATCTCTACCGTAAACTTGCGGTTCTCATCCGCAAATTCACACCGGCCAAAACCGGTCATACTTTTTATCATATTTCTCTCCGTTTCTGCAAAATATCCTGTCACGTAAAAATCACTTATGCATCACGGTTTCATCTCTTTCTCGTATGCATAAGTGATTTTATTATAAAGCGAATTTGATTTCAAGTCAATATCCCGGTTTTTTTAATTTCTTACTGTTCATATGGAAGTAATTCCGCAAGATAGCCTTTCTTTTTGAGTGCTTCCTCTATCTCATCTAACACTTCTTCACTCTCAGCGCTGATCTTATGAAAATGATATCCGGACGTCACATTGAGAAGTGGTGTCGATTTTCCTGTCTTTAAATCATCCATAAAGTTCTGCACATCTCGCCTGCTTTTGATATTTAGCGGAGCATCTAATTTCCCATAAACGCGGTGATTGACCATGACATTGACCACACATCCCCCAAGATCAACGATCGTAGTCAGTTCATCCTCCACCTGTTCATTGGTATGGCATACTTTAAATATCCTGACTGCCTGTTTTGGTTCATCCAGCAGATAACCTCTTGCAGTAGAAATAATCGGATACCCCTGTGTGCGGAGAAGTGCAATATCCTGCACTACGACCTGTCTGCTGACACCTGTTTTCCTTCCAATTGCCGTGCCGGATACCGGTGTATCTGTATCACGTATCATAGACAGGATTTCTTTTCTTCTGTCTGCTCCGGTCATTTCTTTTTCCATTTGCGATCCTCTCCTTTTTGATTCTGCATTTATTTTAGCTGAATCTGTCTATTTTTACAAGCGTTACTGAAGGGAATCTGTTACTTTCAAGTGTTTCAGGCTGATATCTAAGATCGGTGCTGAATGTGTCAGGGCACCGCTGGAAACATAATCCACTCCGAGTGCTGTGATCGTTTTGATATTCTCTTTTGTGATATTTCCGGAGCACTCTGTTTTTGCTCTGCCGTCGATCAGCCGGATCGCTTCCGCCATCTGTTCCGGTGTCATGTTATCGAGCATGATAATATCCGCACCTGCTTCCACGGCTTCTTTTACCATGTCAAGATTTTCTGTCTCTACCTCGATCTTACGGACAAACGGAGCATATGCTTTTGCAGCAAGAATAGCTTCTTTTACACCGCCTGCCGCATCAATATGATTATCTTTGAGCAGAACACCGTCCGATAAATTGTAACGATGATTCTGTCCGCCTCCCACACATACGGCATATTTCTCGAAAATACGCATGCATGGTGTTGTCTTTCTTGTATCAAGTAATGTTGTGCTGCTGCCCTCTAATAACCGTGCAACCTGATGTGTATATGTTGCAATACCACTTAAACGCTGCAGATAATTAAGAGCTGTACGCTCTCCGGATAAAAGAACCCGCACGTCACCTTTTACCGTCGCAAGGAGCTGTCCTTTTTTTACAGCATCACCGTCTTTTACTTCCCTGCCATCCTGATTTTTCGCCCACTCCACTTTTGTGGACGCATCTAACATGGTAAATACACGTTCAAATACCGGAAGTCCGGCGATCACGCCGTCCTGTTTACAGATCAGTTCCACTTCACCGGCTTTATATTCCGGCATCACGGCATTGGTGGATACGTCCTCACTGTGAATGTCCTCCTCTAAGGCAAAACGGATGTATTTGTCAGCAACAAGCTGCATGGTAATTGGATTCAAATTCATGATCTTCATTTCCTTTCTCTTCATTTTGTATTTTTACTGCTGCACGTTTTGCAAAAACAAGACTCTCTAACAGGCTGTTGCTTGCAAGCCGATTCTTTCCGTGAACTCCGTTGCAGCTCGTCTCCCCGACTGCATATAGATTTGGCATCGTTGTCGCAGAATCGCGGTTCACATGGACACCGCCCATAAAATAATGCTGTGCCGGCACGATAGGCGCCGGTTCTTTTAAAAGATCATACCCTTCTTCGAGACATTTTTCATAAATGTGCGGAAAATGCTTCAAAATGATTTCCTTTGGAACATGTGCAAATGAGATCCATTCATACTCCACACCTTCTTTTTTCATTTCTTCCTGTATTGCTTTTGTCACAACATCACGCGGCAGAAGTTCATTGACAAACCGTTCTCCTTTGTGATTGAGAAGAACTGCGCCTTCTCCCCTTGCTGATTCCGAGATCAGGAAACTCCTTCCAGGCTTTTTACTGTAAAGGCAGGTTGGGTGGATCTGTACATAGTCCATATGTTCAAGTTCCACACCGTGTTCTTTTGCGATCCTGCATGCATCACCGGTCAGTATTGGGAAATTGGTGGAATGCTCATAAAGACCCCCGATTCCTCCGGTTGCCATAATTGTATTGTCTGCATGAATATGCAGCGTTTCACCTTCTTTTGTTTCTGCGGCCATACCGGTGCATTTGCCATCATCCACCAAAATATCTGTCATGGTCGTATACTCTAAGATGGTCACATTCGAACATTTTTTTACATGTGATAGTAGTGTCGTTGTGATCTCCTTTCCGGTAATATCCTCATGGAAGCAGATCCTCGGCCGGGAATGAGCTCCCTCCCTGGTATAGGCAAGGCTTCCATCCGGATTTTTTGCAAAACGGACACCAAAATTCAACAGGTCGTTGATCACATCCCGGCTGGAACGTATCATAATATCAACGCTCTCCTTTCGATTTTCATAATGTCCGGCCCGCATGGTATCTTCAAAGTACGAATCGTAATCAGATTCATCCCGCAGCACACAGATTCCTCCCTGTGCCAGCATGGAGTCACAGCTTTCCAAATCTTTTTTTGAAAGCATCAGAATATTCATTTCTTCCGGCAGATTCAAAGCCGCATAAAGTCCTGCCACACCACATCCTGCAATCACTACATCATAATACAGATTTTTCATATTTGACCTCATTTCTGTGCCGCCATCGGAAATGTTTCGAATTCCGTTTTAACACATGTTGCTTTTATTTTCCGGCAAGTTCTAACATTCTTGCCAGCGCATTTTTTGCAGCGCCTTCCGTTTCCGGTCTTGCATAGATCTCATTTTCCCCTGTTTTTAACAAATGAAGCACTTTTTCCGGCGTGATTTTTTTCATATTCACACAGGTAGGTGTTGTTTCCGGGAAATAAAACGATGCATCCGGTCTGCGTTCCTTTAATTTTGCAAGAACCCCGCATTCCGTTCCAATAATAAATTCTTTATCTCTGCTCTCACCGGCAAAATTAATGATTCCACTTGTTGAACCGATGAAATCTGCGATTTCAATAATTTTATGATTGCATTCCGGGTGAACCAGTACTTTTGCATCTGGATGTTCTGCCTTTAAATCGAGCAATTCCTCCACCTGCATAAATTCGTGTACAATGCAAAATCCTTCGTTGTAAATAAATTCTTTTTCCGGTACTGCTGCCGCAACAAAATGTGCCAGATTCCGGTCTGGGATAAATAAAATATGTTTATTCGGCAGATTTTTTACGATCTTTACCGCATTTGCAGAAGTTACACAGACATCCGACCACGATTTAATCTCCTGTGTCGAGTTGATATAACACACGACCGCAAGGTCATCGTACTGGTCTCTCGCGGCCTGTACGGTTTCTTTTGTTACCATATGTGCCATCGGGCAGTCCGCAGCAAGATCCGGCATCAGTACTGTTTTATCCGGATTTAACAATTTTGCACTCTCGCCCATAAATGTCACGCCACAGAGTACGATCGTCTTATTTGCAAGCTCTGTCGCCTTTTTACTCAGGAAATAAGAATCTCCGATGTAATCGGCAAGTGCCTGGACTTCCGGTCTTACATAATAATGTGCCAGGATCACGGCATCTCTTTTCTTTTTCCACTCTTCTAATTCTTCCAAACTTATCATACGCCCTCTTAACTCTCTCTCAAATTTTTTGCCCATTCATTTCAGATTTTTAATGAAACTTTTCGTAGTATACCACTTATCATTACATATGACAAGACACATGTTTAAAATCATGTAAAGTTTTCTGCTTTTATTTTTCAAAGAAATGTTTTGTACTTCTGAAACAATACATAATTCATTCTGTTTCAAGACATATTAAACAACAGAATGCATGTTCCGCATTCTATCTATTGCGAATATAAAAATCATGAAAAAGAGGGATTCTATATGTCAAACGGAGATACTGTAAAATTATTGCGGGAATGTAATGCCGGCACAAAAATGGCTGTTTATTCCATGGATGAGATCTGTGATAAAATTTCAGATGCAGATTTTAAAAATATCATCCTGGCATCTAAAGAAAAACATGCGCGTCTCGGGAATGAGATCCATGCACAGTTAGAAAAATGCGATGATCCGGCAAAAGAACCAAATGCGCTTGCAAAAGGAATGTCCTGGCTGAAAACAAATGCCAAGTTAGCAGTTGAGGAAAGTGATGCTGTGTGTGCTGATCTTTTGACCGAAGGCTGCAATATGGGTGTCAAGTCACTCTGCCGTTATTATAACCAGTATGCAGCAGCAGACGAACAGGCGCAGAGATTTTGTAAGGAACTGATCCACCTTGAGGAAAACCTCGCCAAGGAAATACGCAGTTATCTTTAATGGAAAACTGCAACAGGCATAACACAAAAAAGACAGCAACAACCCAATTTCGATTGTTACTGTCTTTTTCTTTCAGTCATTTGCGATTCTACGTTTTTCGGTAAATGAGTTATCTTGCTTTTACTACAAATTCGCGGATTTCCTCCAGTACCGTGTCATCTTCCTCATGTATGGTCAATGTCAGGGGGGTCGACAGATCCATCGTACAGACTCCAATAATGGATTTCCCGTCTACGATATATCTGCCTTTTGCAAGGTCAAACGCTCCTTTATGACCACTCAGAATATGACACAGCTTCTTTGCTTTTTCCGGTGCATCGATCAATACTTCTACCTGTTTCAAAACAAAATCCTCCTGTTTTGTTCTTGTATAGATATAGTATTCCACAATTTTCCACCGGTTATTCATTATTCGGCAAGCAATGCCTCGATCTCATCAAGCACTTCCCCAAACACATCCAGTGCTTCCTGGATCGGCTTTGGTGTTTCAAGGTTCACGCCTGCAATTTTAAGCAGTTCTACCGGAGATGCAGAACATCCGCCGGATAAAAACTTCTTATAACGTTCTACTGCAGATGCTCCATCTTTTAAGATTCCATGTGCCAGTGCAACTGCGGAAGAAAATCCTGTCGCATACTGATATACATAGAAATTGTAATAAAAATGAGGGATTCTAGCCCATTCGTAGGCAATCTCAGAATCTGATACCATATCCGGTCCAAAATATTTGCAGTTTAAGTCATAATATAATTTATTTAACGTCTCAGCGGTCAGGCTCTCTCCCTCTTCCACCATCTTATTGCTTAACATTTCATATTCAGCAAACATAGTCTGACGGTAAACAGTTCCCTTAAAGCTGTCAAGATAATGGTTGAGCAGATATGCACGCTCCTTTTTATCAGTTGTATTTTTCAGCAAATACTCCATTAAAAGCACTTCGTTACAGGTAGATGCCACCTCTGCAACAAAGATCTTATACTGGGAGTAAATGTATGGCTGACTGGAATTTGAATAATAGGAATGCATCGCATGTCCCATTTCATGTGCCAGCGTAAACATATTATCAAGGGTATCATTATGATTTAACAGCACATATGGATGTGAACCATAAGCCCCTGCAGAATAAGCTCCGCTTCTCTTTCCCTCGTTCTCATAAACATCGATCCAGCGGCTTTCAAATCCCTCTTTTACCTTTGCGACGTATTCTTCCCCAAGTGGTGCTAATGCCTTTAACACGGTTTCTTTCGCTTCCTCAAAAGAAATCTTCTTTGCGGCATCTGCGATCATTGGTGTGTAAACGTCGTACATATGCAGTTCGTCCACGCCAAGGCATTTTTTGCGGAGACGTACATAACGGTGCATTTTATCCATATTCTTATTGATCGTATCGATCAGATTATGATAAACAGTCGGAGAAACATTGTTAGCATCCACTGCGGCTTCCAGTGTTGAATGATAGTGTCTCGCATTTGCATAGAAAACCTGCTGTTTTACCTGACCATTATATAATGCAGCAAGTGTGTTTGCATACTGTTTGTACACACCATAAAATCCCTCAAATGCATCCTTGCGCACACGGCGGTCTGCCGACTCCTCAAACGGAACGAAATTACCATGGGACAGTCTTACGGTATCTCCCTCTTCATCTTTGATCTCCGGGAATACAAAATCAGCGTTGTTGATGATGGAATATACCTGTCCGGATGTCTCCGCCATATCGCCTGTCATCGCTACCAGTTTTTCCATTTCAGCAGAAAGTGTATGTGCCTTGGTACGCTCGATTTCCTCGATCTGTTTACGGTAAAGTTCTAACTCTGGAAGTTCTTTATAGTATCCTTCCAGAACAGCCTCATCCATTGCAAGGATCTCCGGAACGATAAATGCAGTCTGGCTTGACACCTTCGTCAGCATAGAATACATTTTCTGGGACATTGCCTGATGTGCCGTATTTTTCTGGTCTTCATCAAACAGACGCTCTGCATAATTAAAATCATAATCCAGTTTTTCCTCTGCCTTAGCTGCGCGTTCTAATACAAATAACAGATTTTGCGCACAAGCAGCTACTTTACCTTCCATCTTTCCGATTTCATCCAGGATCTTGTCAATCTCATCCAGATCTTTTTTCCAATCCTCGTCGGACGCATACATATCTTTTAAATTCCATGTATATTCTTCTTTTACTTCGCTTCGTTTTAACAATTCTTTTGCCATTGTAAACCTCCATATTTTTACTGCCGGGAAATGATTCCAGCACTCTCTAATTTACGCTCTGCAAAAGAATTTGTAAAGGGAAATATTGATGTTTTATTATCTATTTCCTATTCGGTGCAAGGAACTGATTATAGAAATTATTCAACGCATCCGGTTCTTTGCTGTTTCCGATTCCGTGAGTTTCCACATATTGTTTCATCTGTTTGATCGTTTCCTTTGAAAATACATAGGTTTCCACCGGGGTATCATGATCCATGTTATTTAATGCGCTTTCCAGTGCTGCCTTGTATTCCGGATCGACTTTCCAGATAGAATTATCTTCAAGTCCGCCTTCTTCAAACGATTTGTTATAATATTTGCTGTTGATGAAACGGGTAACTCCGGTCAGATCCATCTGTGTGAGTTTTTTCGGTGTGGTATCGGTCACATGCACCATGATCTGTTTCACATAAGTGTTTCCCACATGGTCTACCACGGTTAAATTCTCGGATGTGGCAAAGTCATGCTGCAGATTTGTAAATTCTTCTGCCTGGTAGTCCGGGATCGTGAAAGATGTGAACACTTCTGGATCACTCGGTGCCGGATTGGTTCCCGGTAAAATCGGACTTCCATCTTCCCGGTCGGTTGCCGTTGCATGACTTAAGATTTCTTCTTCCGTGATAAAACCACTCTGTGCCTGTTCTAAGGTATAATAGAGATCCTGTGCCTGAATCCACGGGCAGTCGTCCCAGACAGCATAAAGTGTGATCTCTCCACCATCTTCTGCCACAAGGTTCCGAACGACATCCCCGGCTTTCCACTGCGGGATAAAGGTGTCTTTGCCATCTTCTAAGGACCATCCCATAAATACGGATGCGTAGACTTTTTTCTTTGGCTCCTCGGCTTTCTTATTTTCCTCGATGTCTTCTTCCTCTAAGTCATTGAAAGCATCAATATCTTCGGCATCATCTTTATTCTCTTTTGTCACGGCAACTTTTTCATTCTGATCCGTATCGTCTGTTACATCAGGATTGTCTGTATCATCTGATTCATCAGAATTATCTGCCATTTCTGCCTCGTCTGCTTCATCGGAACTGTCTGCCATTTCTGCATTGTCTGCTTCATCAGAGTTGTCTGCAGTTTCTGCATTGCCTGCTTCATCCATGGAATCCTGTGCGTCTGCATCTGAATTACCTGCATCCGAATCATCTCCATTGTTTTCGGAATCCTCATCCTCTGAATTACCGGCACCCTCTGGGTCTTCCGCATTATCCGGATCTTCAGTATCTTCGATTTCTTCCGTTTCTTCTTCATATCCTGCCATCATTGCTTTTGGAATCACTCCGGCAATGACATCCTCTGTCACGTTTTGTCCATCCAGTGTATATTTCACATAGGCTGCTGTTCCATCTGCATTCCATACATCCGGCAGTGTCACATCGGTATCATACGTGGTTTCGATATCGTCGATATGTCCGGCTCCGCCGTTTGGATCAAAATGGATCGTATATTTATTTGCTTCTGCACTGGCTGTCATTGTAACGTCTACGGATGGCATTGTAAATGTAAATTTCTTTGTATCCACGGTCTGGTCTCCACTGGAACCTCCGGTATAATTACCAGTCCAGTTCAGCCAGTGATAGCCTTCTTTTACATTGGCGTCGATCGTTACGCTCTGGCCGTAACGGTACGGTCCTGCTCCGATCGTCTTTTCTATGCCTGTCCCAGCATTTAAGGTCACATTGTAAAGGTGTCTTTCATAATAATAATCAATGACCATCTTTCCATCCGCAGTGACTGCTTTCGTCTGTGTTTTCGGACTGTCAAATCCGGTATATGTCTTTACTGCAGGCGTTACTTTGCTTCCGATCTGTGCTTTCTTTGTCTCTGTCTCGGCAAGCTCGTAATTTTTATCATCATGTGTGGAAGCAATGCCCGTTGTTTTCTGTTTCCAGTGACGAACGGTATAAACAGCTTCATCTAACACTCCGGTAAGAGTTAAGGTCATGTTATAAGCAGGCATGCTTCTCTCATAGGCATAGGTTTTATCATTCACATAATCAGATGTAACCTTACAGTTTGTCGAAACACCAGTCTTTTCATTGAGATCCGTCCACATGCTGAACACGCAGCCGGTATTAAAGGTCGGTGTGGAAACAATGTTTGCATTACACGGCAATTCATACGATGCCATGTAATAATCACCAGATACCGTGCTGCTACTGTTTACTGTGCCACCGGCACCAGTGATCGCCGTCCCATTATTAAATACCTGTGTTACAGCTTTATTGACCGTGGTTTTGTCGATCTTGACAGTAAGTACATAGATCGGAACTCCGACTGATTCTTTCGATAATATGTCATCAATGGTAGTCCTCGTTGCAACATTTTGTGATCTCAAATCACCGGACAGCTTAGATCCATTCTTAAACTCTTCCACTCCGGAATTTTTCTCATATGTACAGTCGATACTGTAACTGATATAACTGCCTCTGCTTGGATTTATGAATTTACTATTTTTATAATCTGTTCCCTTATCTCCCTGTGTATCAACCGCAAAGGTTACCGTATGATTTTTCGCATTCCATGTTCCTTTTATTGTTGTTTTTGTATCAGCTTCTTTATTATATACTGTCAATTCCGGTTTCGTATTGGTCGGAGTCAGTGCTTTATCTAATGTGACTACCAGTTTTCCATTGTAATAACCTGTTTTTGTCTGCAGGGTTTTATTGGTGATCTTCTGTGAAACGTTAACTGTGGTAGGGCTCTTTACCGTTGTGACCTGATTTCCCTCTGCAAAGTTATCCGAGATATCTATCGCAATACCTGTCACAAACATGGTAACCCATTTGGTAAAATCTCCGGTATTGGTCTGCAAAGTATAATACTGATTTGCATAGGCAGGCTGTGTACTTTCCTTTTTAATTGTAAAATCGACCAGATCTCCTTTTGTTGTCGTCGCTTTACTGTACAGCGCATTTCCATTGATCGATAAATACGGACTTACATCTTTTGACAGTCCGAAAATCTTTTTGTTTCTATCAAACTTTTCAGACGCTTTCTGTGCATACAGATTCATTTTGGTAAATTTGGAATTACTATTAGTGCTCTCCACAAAAATCATCAGATATTGTCCGGTCAAAGGCACTTTATCATTTGCCTTGTATGCCTTTGATTTCACACTTGTAACCATTCCGGTTTTAATGTCTTTTTCTACCCATTCTCCATTATGCTTTGAAACATCATCAATATTAAAATCCGCAGACATTCTAAGACGTACTGCTCTCATCGGAACCGTTATATCACAGTTTTCCACAACGATCAGCTGCCATCCTCCGGCGCCCTCACCGCCACCGATATGTTCATAATACGGAATGTTAAATACCGAATACGTTCCGTAGATTTTGTCACTTTTATTAATGATGTCTGTTACATCTGCATACATATTGACAAAAGTGTACTGTTTATTTACTCCATTTTCCTTTTTTTGATCTATATAATCGATCGACCGGTTATCATAAGTTGCATACTGTGCCTTTATCAGTTTTGCCGATCCATCCGGCAGTACAAAGGCGATTTCTGATTTTGCCAAAGCAGCTGCATCTGTCGTCGATCTGTCTACACTTGTTCTTGCCTGCCATACCAAATATGCAGCCCGTACTGTTCCATCCCCACCTGACGATTTTGTCAGCTTTGCAGATCTGTTGTTTTTGATCTTCTTTCCAATCACGGAGTTGTCTGCTTTTTTCAATACCGTTTCTGCAGCTTTATATTGGTCTGCTTTACTGTCATAGGTGTTATAGTTTGTAACAATATCATGAGACCATGTATCATAGTTCGTATTTCCGGTATAGTTAATATTCAGCCGCCCATACAGCGGCTGACCATCTCCTGCACGCGAATCTGTCATATAGACATTTCCTGCTTCTTCTACCGTGATCGCTTTTATGTTCTGTGGGATCATGGTGATCAGAACCATTACTGCGCAGAGCAGTAAAAATCTGCTTAGTTTCAATATTTTTTCTTTCATAGATCTCCTTTCGACTTTCCGTCCTGTGTATTTATATTTTCATTTTGAAAATACCGTGGTAAATAAAAAATGAACTGCAAGGTAATCAGAGATTCCAAGCAGTTCATTTTTTCGACTATCAAAATTAATTTTGATAGTTTTCTTACTTATTTAATTTTCCTTACTGTTTTAAAGTTTGGTTACCCAGCCATCCTTTTCATCAGTTTCATCCATGTCTTTTCCTGTTACGCAACCTGTCCTATATTTAGAAAAAGAAGTTGTTTTGTCGCTTACCGTCACTTTCCACGAATAGCTCCAACGTCCATCCGCTGTTTTTAAAGTGATAACAGTTGATCCTCTCCCAATAACCTCAAGACGTTCATCTTCCGTTACTCTTAATACATTTTCATTGCTACTGGTCATGATAATCTTATTATTGCCTGCAATAGTATAATCATAATCACTTGATGCTGCTACCTTTTTATCTGCGGAGAAAAATTCTGTTGCAAAAGGCATACTTCTGTTCTCAATCGTGCCATCCTCATGTTTCTTCACATAGTACTTGATATTATCATACATATCAAATCCCACTGCCAGTACCATGTCATTTTTCTTGACAGTTACCTTGTAAGCAGCTTTGACTTTCTTATTGGCTTTTGATGTAACTGTGATCGTTGCGGTGCCTACCTTTTTCGGTGTAACAAAACCGGTAGAAGAAACGGCTGCAACACTTGTGTTGCTGGACTTATAGGAAACAGCACTGTTCTTTACACCGGTGATCCGTTTTACCTTGATCTGTGCCTGTCCGTACTTTTCTTTCTGTACTAAAAGCTGTTCTCCAATAAACTGATCCATGCTCTCGTGATCTTCGGTATAAAATTCAAGGCTGTGTGCATCACCACAATGATTATAAATCTTATGGAAAGATTTTTCCGGGTACAGAACCACGTTATCTTCTTCGAGGACGATCTTACCTTTTCCTTTTTCGGAATAGTCCGTATCAATCATATCCGCCGTTTTTACGGTTACCTTAAACACAGCTTTTACTTTCTTGTTGATTAGGGAAGTTACAGTGATCGTTGCCTTTCCTGCTTTCTTGCCGGTTACTTTTCCTTTGGATGATACCGTCGCAACTTTTTTGTCACTGGAAGAAAAGGCAATGTTCTTATTGCTGATCCCTTTAAAGGATTTTACTTTGATAGTGGTTGTCTTTCCGACAACGATGGATGCTTTTTTCTCTTTTAAAGTGATCTTTGCTTTCTGCTTTCCCTTGCTTACAGTCAGACTCAATGTTCCTTTTACCTGGGAATCATAGATGGATGTCACAGTGATCTTACATTTTCCTTTTTTCTTTACTGTCACAACACCCTTTGCATTTACTGTTGCAATGCTGGTGTTCGAGGATTTGTATTTCAGTTCACCGGATTTGATACCGTCTTTACTGTTTTTTGATCCTACCACCACTCCATTTTTAAACATGGCAACCGGAACAATCGTGAACTTCTCTCCTGCATAAACAGTTTTCTTTTTCATGCAGTGATAATGATTGTATGTTCCATTGTTTTTGGAAACATTACAGCAGCCTTCATTTGCTTTATGCCATTTGGCATCATCCGATGTTGCAAACACGATTTGATTTTTGGGCTTATCTTTGCCATAGTAATCCAGATATACTGCCTGCTTTGCCGATACTTCCTCCGGCTGTGGTACTACGATGCTGCTGATACACACGATAAGTGCAAGCATCAATACGACTGCTTTTTTCCATCCTGCCAGCATTGTGGCACTGGTTCTGTTCTTTCTTCCTCTCTCTCTCATAACTTCTGATTCTCCTTTATCCTTTATTTTTGATTCTTTTACTTACGACGTTGACAAACGAATTGGAAACTTTTATAATATACCTATCAAGACAGCCGGGTGATAAGCAAATACCTATCTGCTCCGGTGAAACAAGTTTATAAGTTACAAAAATAACCGTCAACTTTTCTCAGGAGCTGGACGGTTATTTTTTTGTCTTATCATGGGTATCATTTCTGACACTTCTGACAAGCGTTATGATGGCACATATCATAATAACAAATGTGAACAAGTCACTATATGTAACCATGCTACCACCCCTTTCTCCGAATCTCGGAGCAGATCTAAGTGGTAAAGCCGTCCTTTCGGCTGCCTTGATCAGTATACTATATCTGTTTCCCTTTTCTTTATTATAAACGTCATGTAATGGAAAAGCAACTTTCTCTGATCGAATATCTTCCTATTTATTTGTCAAGGTACAGTTCTTGTATAGTGCAGATAAAAGCACAGTTTTCACTTTCATTACCATGGAATATTCTTAAAAGTATCTGTAATGAATAAAAAAGATTGTTTCAGATATGCCGTCTTTACCTATAAAACCGACATATAGAATACCAAGATTGTATTGATGTCTTAATCTTTCATATACGAATTTAGTATAGCAAATTTTTTTTATAAAAAAAGCCCTTTTCATTTATTTAATTTTATTTTTATATTTGTAATTTATTTTTAATATAAAAATGGAAGTTCGATTCGAGCTCCCATTTTTACCATACTTTTATTTCTTTACAGACAGGTTATTATTTTATAGTTGTAACCTTCGGAGAATAATATTTATCCAAATGACCTCCACTGTACCACTTATAGTCTTTCTTATTAAATGTAATCTTCTGCGTAGTCACTCCTGAAATCTTTAAATCATCCACATATACATATCCGCTGGTCTTTGTGCAGATGCCCGTGACACCGATTCCCTGTCCAAGATTATATTTCGTTTTCGTGTTAATCTTTGATGTCTTTTCATCCTTATAAACAGTATTTTTCAATGGCATATTATTGATCGTGATCACATAATATTTTCCGGATTTTTTATAGCTGGCTGTTTTCCCAGGCTTACACTCTTTTTCCTTCGCCAGATCCCACAGTGCAACACGCATTTTTTTGCCATCTTTGATCAGCATTACCGTATATTTTGTACGGATATCCCCAACATAATTACCGTTTTTACTATTTTCCAGACCTATCCACGCATCCACATGTACGGTATCTCCATTCTTTTTTAAGGCTGCTGCCGGAACATACACTTTTGCGGACATTTTCATATTTTTCTTTATTTTTGAAGCTTTTTTGTAACCTGCCTGCATAACATAATTGTTATTCATCCACGCTTCATCAGATTCTTTATCTCCATTGAATACAACTTTTGAACGAAGAGCCTTATTTGCGGCTGCAAATGTCTGCTCTGACGGAACAGATGCAAATACACCGATCAGCAATGCTAACACCAGCACTCTTGCCATTAACACAATACTTTTTTTCTGTTTTACCATACGCAAATCCTCCATTTCTCATTCTCCCAATTTCACGCACTGCACCTCATCTTCCAATACAATATCTGCCAATGAAAATAATTACTATCCAGACATGTAAATTATCAAAATCATCGTTATTTTTGATTATTTCATCTGTTTTCTGACCTTTTTGACAAGTTATTGTATTCAAATGAATTTATGCAATATTTATATATGTTTCATCATAATGTGTCAACAAATAAACATTCCAACAGCGTTGTTTTTATGCTAAAAATCCGTTATAATATCATTCTGCGGGAAATCCGTGGAAACACATTCCGAAAGGAGATCTAAAAATGGCTTTTGATGGATTAGTAATATCCAATCTTGTATATGAACTGAATCAAACAATTTTAAATGCAAAGATCAGCAAAATTGCCCAACCGGAAAACGACGAGCTTCTTTTTACCTTAAAAGGAAGTAACGGGCAGTTCCGTCTTGCCATGTCAGCGAGTGCTTCGCTGCCTTTTCTGTATCTGACAGAAACAAACAAACCAAGTCCGCTGACAGCACCAAATTTTTGTATGCTGTTACGCAAGCACATTGCAAACGGGCGGATCATAAAAATTTACCAGCCTCACATGGAACGTATCATTCATTTTGATATCGAGCACCTCGATGAAATGGGTGATCTGTGTCAGAAAACACTGATCGTGGAACTGATGGGAAAACACAGTAACATTATTTTCTGCAGCTCCGACGGCACGATCATTGACAGCATCAAGCATGTATCCTTCATGATGAGTTCCGTGCGTGAGGTCCTTCCGGGACGGGCTTACTGCATTCCAGCCACGCAGGAGGACAAATTAAATCCGCGTGAAGTTACAGAGGAAGTTTTCATGGAATCTGTCATGAAAAAACCTGTTTCCATCACAAAGGCAATTTATGGCTCTTTTACCGGGATCAGCCCTGTGATTGCAAACGAGATCTGTTACCGTGCTTCGATCGACGGAGATATGCCGGTAGATTCGCTCGATGCAGACGGCAAGAAACACCTGTTCCATAACTTTTCATGGATGATGGAAGATGTAAAAAATCACAATTACTGCCCAAATATCATCACACGCGGCAGGGAACCGATCGATTTTTCCTGTTTTCGTCTGTCCGAATATGTGCACACTGCTCTGGATCAAAAAATTATGCAGAACACGGATCATGCTGACACGAATGCTTATACCATGACGGAATACGATTCGATTTCCAAAGTTCTGGAGGAATACTATGCTTCCAAAAACATTTACACGCGCATCCGCCAGAAATCTGTCGACTTAAGAAAAATTGTGTCCACTGCGTTAGAGCGTAACCGTAAAAAATACCAGCTCCAGCAGAAACAGTTAAAAGATACAGAAAAAAGGGATAAATACAAAGTATACGGTGAACTGATCCACACCTACGGTTACGATTTAGAGGAAGGTGCAAAACAACTGGAAGCGCTTAATTACTATACGAACGAAAACGTAAAGATTCCTCTTGACCCGACCTTAGACGCCAAAGCAAATGCACAGAAATATTTCGATAAATACGGAAAATTAAAACGTACTTACGAGGCACTGACCGACCTGATTGAAGAAACGAAATCTGAGATCGACCACTTAGAGAGCATTGCCACATCTCTTGATATCGCCCTGACCGAGGACGATCTGGTACAGATCAAGGAAGAACTGGTGGAATATGGCTACATTAAGCGGAAACGCACTGACAAAAAAGCAAAGATCAAAAGTAAACCGTTCCATTATATTTCCTCAGACGGCTATCATATGTATGTCGGAAAAAATAATTATCAGAATGAAGAACTGACATTTAAATTTGCAACCGGAAACGACTGGTGGTTCCATGCCAAAGGAATGCCGGGCTCCCACGTCGTTGTGAAAACAAATAACGAGACAGATCTGCCGAACCGTATGTTTGAGGAGGCAGGAAAACTTGCCGGTTATTATTCCAGCGGCAGAGACAGTGACAAGATCGAGATCGATTATCTCCAGAAGAAAAATGTGAAAAAGCCAAACGGAAGTGCTCCGGGTTTTGTGGTATATTACACCAACTTCTCACTGACGGTACACCCTGATATCTCCGGTCTGACACTGGTGGAATAAATCAATAATCCAATACGCCATGACCTGCGTGCAAAACACTATCATCGTAAGCAATAGAATACACGCTTCGCGAACCAAACCATTATCATGAAAAAAACGCAGCCGTGAATTTTTATACGATTCACGACTGCGTTTTTTTCGCTTACAATGATTGAGTAATTTACGCTTCTTTCCTTTTCTGCAGTAACAAAAATGTGATCACTGCAAAAATCAGGTACGCTGCTATGGAAATAACAGAAGATTCCACACCGAAATCTCCACCTGTCAACAGAAAAGAATCGGTATCAAGAACATAATTATACCAGACCGCACTATCTGCCGCAGATCCGATATGAATCAGTCCTCCGATCATCAGACAATTCCAGATTCCATGCATGAGTGCGGAATACCAGATCGTTCCGGTATAGCAGGTCACCAGAGAAAACAGGATTCCAACGAGACTTCCTGCTATCACTACCTGGATCATTCCGGGAATACTCATTCCTTCTTCAATATGCAGACAGCCAAACAGGACAGATGGAGCGATCACTGCAATTTTCCGGTTCCATGCATATTCCACCGAACTCATAATAATTCCGCGGAATACCGTTTCTTCCACGATTCCAGTTGCCAATCCTAAATATGCAACACTTCCGGCAACAAGCTGTTTTAATGTTTCTGCTTCTAAGGTTGATTGCTGCCACGTTCCTGCAAATAACTGGTATATCAGAATCACCAACAGTGGCATTGCAAAAGCGGCGATGATCCAAAACGGATACAGATCCGGTTTCCCGATCTTAAAATCTGCCATTGGTATTTTTAACATTTTTTTACAGATCAGAAAGACTCCTCCAAGTACCAGACCCACATATAAAATTCCAGTGAAAATATTTCCTGTCACCGCTGACATTCCGCCTGCCACCAGCATATTTCCAATCAGAAGTGCCAAAAGCTGCGAAAATGCCAGAAGACAAAGTGCAAGAATACTTACGCCTGCTGCCTTTGTTCCACTAAATTTTGTTTGTTTACTACTGCTCATATCTGCTCCTTTTTCCTTTGCCGGCAAATGTTCTGATTTATTTTACATTTCCAATCGTTTCATCTCTGTATAAGCAAGTAAAAACGGACCAACGCCCTTTGCGTCATCCTTAACGACCGGTTCGGACATATAATAATCAAAAGTTCCGGAACGTCTGTTCGCACCGCCTAGTCCTGCAACCAGACAGATTCCGTCTAAATGAAGTTCACCATTCTCATCTTCCGATAAGTACTTCTCACAAATACCGTGAAATGCCTTCTCGCCATAGGTACGATAACTTTCCGGAAGGAATCCAAGGCGCACACCTTTTAACAGTGCATATGCCATGATCGAGCTTCCGCTTGTCTCAAGATAATTGCGATCCATGCCGCCGACATTTACAACCTGATACCACATACCGCTCTCATCCTGATATTTTAACATAGAGTCCATCAGCTCCACAAAAATCTGTTTCATTTTCTCATATGGTTCCCCGACAGATGCATCCGCTTTGTCCAACGTGTCGAGCAGAGCCATGGAATACCATCCTAATGCGCGGAGCCAGAAATTCTGGCTGAGACCGGTTACCTTGTCACACCAGAACATTTCTCTTGAGAAATCATATGCGTGATAATAAAGTCCTGTCTTTGGATCGCGCATATTCTTTACCACATTAAAAAACTGTGAAAAAATATCGTCATAATTTTTTTTGTCATGAAAACGCGTCTCATATTCCATGTAAAACGGCTGGCACATATAAAGGCCGTCTAACCAGACCTGATTCGGATAAATATTTTTATGCCAGAAATTTCCTTCTTTTGTACGAGGCATTTTCTGGATCTGACTGTAAACAAGATCGATTGCCTTGCGGTATTTCTCTTTTCCTGTCAGGTCATAAAGTTCAAACAACGTCTTACCTGCGTTTACATTGTCAATATTTAATTCTTCCACCGAATATCCTTCGATTGAACCATCCTCCATGACCTTGCAGTCAATAAAATGATCCGCAAATGAAAAATATTTTTCATCTTTTGTGATGGCATACATCTCTAAAATTGCCTTGATCATACATCCATCGATGTAATTCCAGGTTGATTTTTTCCCCTGTAAAATCTTTTCAATGTTCCAGATTGGACGATCCGGCGTACTCTTTTCTAAAAGTTCATTGATGTATTTTTCAATCTTATCCATACTGTTTTCTCCTTCTCCCGTGTGTTTTGTCCCCTTGTATTATGAGCCGGTTCACACAAATCACTTTACTCTTATCATAGCTTATATAATCCAGTTTGTAAATATTTTTTGTAATCGCTTACAAATTTTATTATAATTCAATAAAATATTTTGTCGCAAACAGCCTTTTCATTCTGTACCGAAAATTTAAAGTTTATGTATCACTTGTTGCGGATATTACTTGCTTTTTTGACAAAAAATGCATGTTTAGCTGCTGTAAAATTTCACATACTATCACTGAACAAAACAAAACGTGATCAAAAGCACCGCAGCAAAGTACAAACGCCGCGGAACCTATGATTAACGCGGCGTTTGTTCAAATCATACAAATGATACCTTATAAAACAAAAGATGTATCATACACTAAAGGAGGAAACTATTATGGCAAGTCGTTCATCTAACAGAGCAGCAGTTCCTGAAGCAAAAAGTGCATTAGACCGTTTCAAATATGAGGTAGCAAGCGAGATCGGCGTACCTTTAAAGGACGGTTACAACGGTGACCTTACTTCCAGACAGAACGGTTCTGTCGGCGGTTATATGGTTAAGAAAATGATCGAGGCGCAGGAGAGACAGATGTCAGGCAAATAATTTTGCCACAAATAATTTTGCTGCAAATAATTTTTGCTGTAAATGACGGTTCTTCGAGCCACTAAGATCTATGATCCGTAAGGATCTATGCCTTTGGGCACACAACAACGGGAGCTTTCCATAGGAAAGCTCCCGTTGTTGTAACCGTATTATTATTTCCAATTTACAGGCAGTATGTAAATGAAATCTATCATGAAATCAATTTTTAAAGATTGAGCCTGCTCTTCTGATCTTCAAAGAAAATTTCCAGATAGTGCTGCAGGTTTATATTTTCTTCCTCACATAGTTCCGGGTCTGTCGCAAGCAGATCCTGCACCTCCTCAGATGCCTGCTGTAATACAGACGCATCCTGATAGATATCCGCCAGTAAAAACTGCATCTCACCGGACTGGCGGATGCCAAAGAAATCTCCCGGTCCGCGGAGTTTTAAATCTTCGCTTGCAATCTTAAATCCATCGTTGGATTTATTTAAAATATCAAGCCGCTTCATGGAATTTTTGCTGTCTGAGGCATTGACCATAATACAATACGACTGGGCATCTCCTCTTCCGACACGTCCTCTTAGCTGGTGAAGCTGTGCAAGCCCGAACCGTTCTGCATTCTCGATCATCATGACCGTCGCATTCGGCACATTGACCCCGACCTCGACAACCGTTGTGGAAACAAGTACCTGGATCTCATTTTTTACAAACTGATCCATGATCTTATTTTTCTGCTCTGCTTTCATCTGCCCATGTAAAACGCCGATCACAATGTCTTCCGGCAGTTCTTCCCGCAGACGTTTTGCATAATCGGTGACATTTTCTGCTTCCATATTTTCACTCTCTTCCACTAACGGACAGATCACATATGCCTGATGTCCCTCCCGTATTTCATGCTCGATAAAAGCATATGCCTTGGGGCGGTATCTCCTGTCAACCACACAGTTTTTGATTGGAAGCCGTTTTGCCGGGACTTCATCAATCACAGAAATATCCAGATCACCGTAAATAATAATTGCCAAAGTACGCGGGATCGGTGTTGCACTCATGACAAGCACATGCGGTTCTGTTCCTTTTCCGGCAAAAGTCTCCCGCTGACGCACTCCAAAACGATGCTGTTCATCGGTGATCACGAGCGCAAGATTCTGATAGATTGCTTTCTCCTGAATCAGCGCATGTGTCCCAATGATCATAGCATTCGAATAAACCTCTAGTGCCTCATATGCACGGCGTTTCTGTTTTGCCGTCATGGAACCTGTCAGAAGCACGATCGGAATATGGAGTCCAAACTGTTCACACATGCTCTGATAGGACTCATAATGCTGTCTTGCAAGCACCTCCGTCGGTGCCATGATTGCAGACTGGTAGCCATTGTGGGCAGTATCTGCCATCGCAAGAAACGCAACGATCGTTTTACCGGAACCTACATCACCCTGGATCAGACGCTGCATGACCGTCTCGGAACGCATATCGCGTTTTACATCCGCAAGTGCCTTTTTCTGTGCGTTGGTAAGTTCATAAGGCAGCTGCTCTATCAGTTCATCTGTAAAATCATCTTCCGCAAAAACAAACTCGTTTTTTTCTTTAACGTGCTTTTCCTTCTGATACTGCATGCTTAGAATAAAAAGGAAAAATTCGTCAAACACAAGCCGCCTTCTCGCAGTAATGAGTGTCTCCATATCCTCCGGGAAATGGATCTGGCGGATGGCATAATTATACTCACAAAGACCGTATTTCTCGCGGATGGCATGCGGCAGATAATCCATAAACAAGTGTTCGTCTCCAAGTGCCGCACGCACCGTCTTTGTGACAAGATTATTGGAAAGCCCATTTGTCAGTGTGTATACCGGCAAAAACACCTGTTCCATGGAAGCATACTGTTCTTCGGTAAACATTGCTGCCTGTTCCATGACAAGTCTTCCATTCTTTTTATTGACTTTTCCATAAAAAATGTAAGTGCTGCCGACTTTTAAATTATTTTTCATATAAGGCATCCGGTACCATACCAGCTCTAAGGAGGCTCCCATCTCACTGATCGTCGTAACTGTGATCTGCATGGTGCGCACCTTCCGCACTACCGGTGTTCTTGTGATCCGTCCAAGAACCGCCGCCTGTTCCCCGTCGAGTACCTCATCCACATGTTTTGCCTGCGGATACTGTATATATGTCCGGGGATAATGAAGGAGTATATCACCTACGGTGTATACTCCTATCTTATGAAATAATTCTTCTGTTTTGGCGCCGACACCTTTAATTTCTCTTAAAGGGGAATTGCGATCCATTTTTACTCCATTCTTATTCTACTGAAATCACATAATAGTAGATCGGCTGTCCGCCATAGTGAACCTCGATCTCGACATCCGGGAATGCCTCTCCAATCTTCTCACCAAGTGCATTGGCGTCTTCTTCCTTCGTGTCCTCACCGTAATAAATGCTGACGATTGCAGAATCTTCATCGACTAACTGTTTCATCATATCCATAACCGTCGGCTCTAAATTCTGTCCTACGGAAAGAATACCGGAATCGCCGATACCCATAAAGTCATCCTGTTTGATCTCTTTGTCATCGATCACCGTATCACGGACTGCATAGGTAACCTGACCGGTCTTTACCATGGAGATTTCAGAACTCATGCGCTGCTCGTTATCTTCCGGTGTACTGTCAGGAATGTAATTGATCAGCGCAGTAATACCCTGTGGGATCGTCTTTGTCGGGATGACAATGATCTTTTTATCCTCCACAAGGGATGCTGCCTGATTTGCCGCAAGGATAATGTTCTTGTTGTTTGGCAAAATAAATACCGTCTTTACATTTACTTTTTCAATGGCATTTAACATATCCTCGGTACTTGGGTTCATGGTCTGACCACCCTCAATGATGTAATCGACACCAAGACCTTTAAAGATCTCGTTGATTCCCTCACCGATGCTGACGGAAATAAATCCCATCTCTTTTGGAGGTTCTGCCGGTTTTTCCTCTTTTTCCTCCGGAATGCCGGCTGACTGCATCTCTTTTTCTTTCAGGGCGGAAATCTTCTCATCACGCTCTAACTTCATATTTTCAATGATGATCGTTGTCAGGGAACCATAGGTAAGTCCTCTCTGCATTGCAAGTCCTGGATCGTTGGTATGTACATGTACCTTTACGATCTCATCATCTGCGACAACAACGATGGAATCACCGATCGTCTCTAAATAAGACTTAAACTCATTCTCCTGCTGCAGTGTGATCGGTGTGTCAAGCATGATAAGGAACTGTGTACAATATGCAAATTTGATCTCCTGATTTGCCTGCGCTTCGATATTATAGGATGTTCCTGTGTTCTCCGGTGCCTTTTTGATTGTTTCAGCGCCCTCAATGGTATAATCTACCTCTTTGCCGAGCAGTGCGTCCATTGCACCCTTCATGACCTGCATCAGTCCCTGCCCGCCGGAATCCACAACACCTGCCTGTTTTAAAACAGGCAGCATCTCCGGTGTCAGATCCAACACACGGTCACCTTCCTTGATGACCTCTTCACAAAAATATACCAGATCTTCTGTATCATCACAAAGTTCTAACGCACGGTCAGACATCCCTTTTGCAACGGTTAAGATTGTTCCCTCTTTTGGCTTCATAACAGCCTTGTAAGCTGTCTCAACGGCCTTCTGGAAAGAATCTGATAAAATCTGTACATTGATCTCATCATATTCTGCGATCACCTTGGTAAAACCACGGAACAGCTGTGAAAGAATAACACCAGAGTTACCTCTCGCTCCTCTTAAAGAACCGGATGAAATAGCTTTTGCCAGCGCCTTCATCTCCGGTTTTTCCAACGCACTTACCTCTCTTGCCGCCGACATGATCGTCATTGACATATTTGTACCGGTATCACCATCCGGAACCGGGAATACGTTCAACTCATTGATCCATTCTTTCTTTGCATCCAGATTCTTTGCTCCGGCAAGAAACATCTTCGCCACAAGCTCAGTATTTATCGTAGTGATTTCCACCTTCTATGTCCTCCTTAATCAATTACACGCACGCCTTCGACGTAAATATTAATTTTTTTGATTTCCAGTCCGGTAAACTCTTCTACCTTATATCTTACCGTTTCGATTAAATTGTCGGAAACCGTACTGATGCTGACACCATAGGATACGATCACATGAAAATCAATCGTGATCTTATTATCCTCGTCAATCGCTACATTAATACCATGTGTCAAATAATCTTTTTTCAGTAACTTCACCAGACCATCTTTCATATTGACAGCAGCCATACCTACAATGCCAAAACACTCCACTGCTACAGAGCCTGCATAGGTTGCAATCACTTCCGGGTCTATTGAAACTCTTCCCAACTGGGTATCCATATGTCCATTCATATACGTTCCTGCTCCTTTCAAAGCCATATTAACGCTAGTTTATTGTCTATTATAACCGCTTTTTACCAAAATTCCTAGTCCTGTTTACTATTTTTAATATTTTTTTTAAAATTTGCTTGCAATATAAAAATGAATCTGTTAGAATAAACATGTTGTGAGTCTGATAGTACAGGCAGACTTAGTGAATTACAAGGAGGTGCAAAACTATGGCAAAATGTGCAGTTTGTGGAAAGGGCGCTCATTTCGGAAATAATGTCAGCCATTCTCATAGAAGATCAAATAGAATGTGGAAATCAAACATCAAGCGTGTGAGCTGTAAAGTAAACGGAACACCTAAGAAATTATATGTATGTGCTTCCTGTTTGAAATCCGGCAAAGTTGAAAGAGCTTAATTTTGAACACTGAAAAAACTGTCGTATCCGATTTGATATGGCAGTTTTTTTGTGTCTGGATTTTCCACTGAAACAAAAAATCCAAAAGACCGGATCTGCATTCCAGTCTTTTGGATTTTTCCTTTTTCCTATTTTACCTTAACCTTCCATGTATAATATTGCGTATTCTTGAAAGTCTTTGATTTTTTATTTACCTTTACATTTTTACTTGCGTCAATTCTTACATAATAAGTTTTTCCGCTCTTTAATGCCTTTTTCCCGAATTTTCTGATAGTTGCACTTGTCTTTTTGCTGTTATAGGTTCCAACCTTTTTGTAACCAGAGTTCTGTTTATCGGAAATATATACCGTATAATTTGATGCGCCTTTCACTTTCTTCCAGTTTAACTGAATCTTTTTTTTGGAAGTCTTTACAGACAGTTTGTAAGACGGATCCTTTGCAAAATACAGTACGTCAGACCATTCACCATATGCTTTCTTGTTATTGCTTAAGTTAACGTAACCTCTTACCTTGATCTGGTAAAACTGTTCTTTTTTTAATTTATTTGTAGAAACACGGAATGAGGCACTTGAAGTACGTGAGCCCGAATAAATTTTCTTTTTGGAATTGTCATAAATAATATATTCATAACCATTTGCAGCATTTGCTTTTTTCCATTCAAAATATGCAGCATTTGATGCCGGATAAAAAGCCGTGTTCTCTACACCTGTGATCTTAGTAGGTGTCACTGCTGAATTTGAATAATTACCACCGGAAGTTGCATATGCGGTATAACCTGTACTGCTTGTTCTTCCTGCATAAATATGTCCCTGATAACGACTGTTCTTCTTTAATCCTGTGATCTTGACACTGTTCTTTTTGGAAACAATCTCTGATGCATTGTTTTCGCTCGTTCCACTCTGATAACAGGTCAGTTTGTAACAGTTTGCCCCGGAAGCAGCCTGCCAGCTCAGCGAAATGGATGTCGTGCCTGCTCCGGTCTGTTTTACAGAATTCGATACCACCTGCTCCGGAACTGTCACAACTTCGATCGCTTTTGACCATGCAGTATCATCCGGTGCACTGGATGATTTTGTTGTAGATGTTCCGATCTGGACATAATAACTCTTTCCCGCAGAAAGACCGGAAATATAACTTTCGGATGCATTATAATTACGTTTGCTTCTGGTGGTATTGCTCTTAAAGCCTGCATCATCACTGACGCGGTAATAATAGCAGATATCATTCTGCATAACAGCGTTCCACTGCACTGTTACAGAACTGCTGCCCGCTTTTACCTGTTTCACGCCTGCCGGTGCAGCAGTCTGTGCATTCGCATCAACTCTTCCGACAAGAACTAATGTCAGCGCAAACAGCATAACAACTAAAATCTTTTTTGTCTGTTTTCTTAACATTTTTATTCTCCTCTTTTTTATATTATCAATTTTATTTTACATCTTATATCACAGGAATGCAATCCTACTTTCTTCCCAGCCTGATTTTTTCTAAAAAACTTCTTTTAAATCCGGCACGAATCATACAATCCCTGAATATATTCTTTAGACTGTACTGCATTCTCCGGCGTTGTATTTTCAAGCGTCACATGTATATACGGCTTTCTCTCCTTAATGAAACGAATAATCTTCTCATAGTTCATCTCACCTGTTCCTGCAGCGACTGACACCAGTTTCCCATCCTGCACCACAAAATCTTTCATATGGACCATTGCAATATCATCTCCAAGCAGCTCTATCGCTTCTTCTATGATCACATCCCTGTTCTGATAATTGCTGATATCCAAAAGATTGACCGGATCAAAAATGATCTGAAGATTTGGAGACGCGATCTCATCAAGCACTTTCTGCGCTCTCTTCGGATTGCATACGATATGTTTCCACACCGGCTCGATTGCAAAAATAACGCCCATTTTTTCTGCATAGGAAATCACCGGTTTCACATTCTGTATAAAAATATCCAGCGCCTCATCCGAGTGATTTTTTTCCTCAAACTTATATGCCTCGTTGACAGCACCTGTCTCTGTTCCGACTACCCCGACGCCAAGCAGTGATGCAAACCGAATATGCGCCAGATAACGGTGTGTGATCTTTGCAAGCTGTCCTTCATCTGGATTTGCAAGGTTTAAATAACATCCCAGTACGGCAATATCAAGATCGTTTTTTGCAAATATTTTTTTCAAGTACATTGCATACCCCGGAGTCAGTGCCCCATCATCCACCGGATATTCCGTGATTACTTTTGAGAGTGCCAGATGTACGCACAAAAACCCCTGCTCCTTTGCGATTGCAAGGCGCTCCTCAAGTGGTGCTTTTTTGATATCATGTAAACGTATTCCTAACTGCATATGTTTTCCTCTTTCTGTTCTACTGCACGAAATGGTCAATTCCCTCTGTAACAAGAAGTTCTCCATCCTGTCCCTCTATTTCCACGTTTTCTAATACCAGTTCTTTGATGTTGCGCGCAAAGATTCCCTTCTTTGTACACTCTTCCACACCGGAAGACATGGCAGGAACGCCGGATTTCGGATTCTTAGCATATGTCACTGTAATATTTTTCATAATGATCTGCTCAATTTTCTGTTCCGGCAGTCCATCAAAATATGCAGCTGCCACATGACAGTTTTGGGCTTTAATATCTTCAAAATCAAGTCTTAAGATCGCAGGTGTACCATCATCTACCGGCATTTTTTCACGGCTCTGGACAAACTCGGTCTTGCCGTCCGGATCACAGAAATAAAAACAGTTTATCACAAACGGCGTCATAACCTGATCCATATCGATTTTCCGGAAAATAATCTGATCTAAAACGGCATCTTTTCCCCGTCCTCTGCGTGTCTTGATACGTAGTCCCCGGTCTGTATCGTAAAACCGGCATTCTTCCACGACCAGATTTTTGACACCGCCAGCCATCTCACTTCCGACTGTTACTGCACCATGACCATTTTCCATCAGGCATTGTCTGATATGGATATTTTCAGAAGGTGTCCTATATTTCTTTCCCATATAGATCTTACCAGACTTAACTGCTATGCAGTCATCTCCAAGTGAGAATTTCACACCGACAATATCTACATTTTTGCATGATTCAGGATCCAGGCCATCCGTATTTGGCGAATCGCTTGGATTGTTGATCGTAAGTCCGTAGAATTTCAGGTTATCTGAAAAATACGGATGCAGTGTCCAGGACGGACTGTTCTTGAAAGTTACACCACAAAGTGTCACATTCTGACAATGGCTTAAGAAAAACAGACGCGGGCGGAATGCTCCTACCATGACTTTCGGATTTTTCCACCAGTTTTCTTTTGAAGCATTGCCATTTATCGTTCCTCTTCCGTAGATCAATACATTTTCTACATCCAGTCCGGTGATGATGCCGGCAAACATCGGTAATGGATTTCCTTCCCACGTTCCTAAATTATATTCACCCTGTTCATCATAACTTTCAATCATACCAGGAAATTTCGGATAGGCCGCCCTGTCTGTATCTGCGATAAGTTCTGCTCCCTTTGCAAGCTCAAGGCGCAGATTACTTTTTAAAAACAGACTGGTAATGCGATAGCTTCCCTTTGGAATAAGCACACGGCTTTCCTTCGGACAGGCTAGGATCGCTGCCTGTATAAACTTCGTATCATCCTGTTTTCCATCGCCTGTGGCACCAAAATCACGGACATTTAATGTGACAAATTCATATGCTGTAACAAACGATACCGTTCCTAGTTCGGTACCATCTGCTGTTCTTACAGAAACCTCATAGGAAGTCTGCGGTTTTAAATCAAACAATGAATTTATAACCGTATCCGTTGAAAATACCTCTTCACCGTTCAGCAGAACATGATATGTTTCTTTTGTATTGTAAATTCCACCATCTGCAATTTCAATGACCGCATTGCGGGCAGATTTCATAATCAGTTTTACTTCCATGACTCTTTTCCTCCCTATTCCGACTGTTCCATCGCAAGCAGATCATATTGTTCTATTGTTCTTGCTGTAATGTCTGACAGATATTCCGTCTGATCTGTCATGCCCGTATTTTTCAGATGCCCTGCCATTAAAGCACCTGTTTCTGCATATTTTTCTTTCAGCAAAATTCCAATATTGCAGCCCTTTAATATGGCATAGGCAAGTTCCGTTGTTTCTTCTCCCTCAGCTAACGCATCCTTTAATACGCGTTTATAAACTGCGGTCAAAGTGCGGTATTTTTCATAAATCTCAAAACTGATTCCATCAATCACATCCACCAGGGCTGCTAAATATGCATTTCTTGCTTTTGCATCGGCAAATCCGGCTGACGCCTCATCTTCCATCCGGTCAACGATCTTATTGTACCGCTCTTTTTTCCCACATACCGTTTCATATTCCATAAAAAAAGGCATGGCACAGATATCCTCCGGCAATTCGCCCTGCGCTGCACGGATCTGTTCTGCTTTCTCCTTATATACTCCATCTCCTGTTTCTTTATAAAACATGACTGCTAGTCTTCCGAGCCGGTCTGCCTCTGATTCATTCAGAGAAGCAATCGCCTCTTCCGGCATCTGCATAAGTTTTCTGATATCTTCCTGTCTTTTTGTTTCCATTTGTTTCCCTCGTTTTTCTGATACTGACTTTTTTATGCTTCGATATCCTGATAAATAAAATTAAAAAAATCTGCATACAATTTGTGTTCTCCGGCAACCGCATAAATACCTGTCATTGCCCCGGTAAAGCGCTTACCCATATGAATTCCTTCATCGCATAGATAATAAACATTCGCAATCTCTGCTGCTATATGTTTTTCTTCCCCCTGCAGCCGGTAAGTAAAACGCCGCTTTAAATACTCTGTTTCCACTTTCAGGCTGATCTTTTTCCCTGAACAATCACATGGAAGCATCTGTCTCTCATGCAGAACATCTTTATCCCCAATATGTTCTTTTACCTGGATATAATAAGAATTTTCCCTGCAGACTGCAAGACACACCCATGTATTTTCGTCATAATAACAGACTAAACCTGCTTCCTGACCACCTGTAAGTCCCGGTATCACAAGTTCCGTTTCCGCAGTAAAACAAAACGAAGTCTGTCTCTGCAATAAAATATTTTTAGCAGCCACATCTCTGAGTGGAAAACGGCTCCCTTTGATACGGATTCCTGATGAGAGAAAACGGATTCCTTCCGGCTCCGGTGCACGTGGTGTCATCCATTTTGGGTTCCAGCCAATATCCGGCTCTTCTTCCGGCATCCACACCGGAAGATCCGGTTTTTTCTGCAGAACCGAAGGTCCCTTTAAACCGTTTACGACCGGCCAGCCATCCGCCGTCCAGCTGATCGGATCAAGCGCCGTCTCCCTTCCGAGCATGCTGTAACCATCTCCGATCATCCTGCCACAGAGATACACCATATACCACTCCCCGTTCTGGGTGCAGACCGGTTTTCCGTGACCACAGCGCTGGATCGCCGCTCCCTCATCCATCTGACGCATGATCGGGTTATACGGACACGGTTCATAATTGCCCATTAAAGTCTTGCTTCTTGCAACAGAGATCCTGTGCCCGGCTCCGGTTCCGCCCTCCGCCAGAAACAGATAGTAATAGCCGTCTTTTTTTAACAGATGCGGTCCCTCCGGCGCACGTTTCTGATCCCCATAATATAATAGTTCTGCCTCCGAGATCTGCTTTGTACAGTCCTCGTTTAATTCTAAGATTCTCGCCCCGCGGTTTAGCAGCATATAGTGTCTGCCATTCTCGTGAAAGATAGACGGATCAATTCCATCCTCATCAATGACCGCCGGTTTACTGTACGGTCCCTCCGGTCTATCTGAGCTTACCACGATCTGTTTACGGTACACAGTGCCTGTGTCATTCAGGCGGTAGGTTGCCGTGACATAAAATTTTCCATTATCATAAGAAATATCCGGTGCCCAGTAGCCTCTGCCGCCTTCCAGTTCATCCAGTGCCGCCCACTGTGGATCTGTGATCGCATGACCGATGATCTCCCAGTGTATCAGATCCCTCGAGTGCGAAACTGGGATACAGGGGAAAAATATGAATGATGAATTCACCATATAATAATCTACCCCGACACGCACAATAGACGGGTCCGGGAACATTCCACAGCGTATCGGATTATGATACATCCCCTCATAAGATGCACCTGTTCGTTCTTTATAGTAAGAAAGAAGTTTCTCATCTTTTCTTTCATATGCAATCTGATACGGCGTCACACATTTACCATCTCCTGCCGTAATATCCATTCCAACTTTTTCCACAAGGTAACGGTTCATTTCCAGATTACCGGACGCCGCTGCATAATGCAGAATATTTCTATGATTTTCATCCACCGTATTCATACTTGCCCTGGAATATTCGACAATATACTTTACAATAGAAAAATCTCCAAGTTCCGCTGCATACAAAGCAAGCGGTACACCTTTTTCCGTCACATCATCAATGCAGGATGGATTTTCTGTCAGTTCACGGATCACACCATCTAAATTTTTTGCTTCTAATTCTTTTTGAAGTCCCATAATCTAATCTTCCAGTGCCTCTACATGCAGATACTCGAAATCTCCATAGCCTCCCAGTTCCTTTTCCCCGATGACATTCGCAAACAGCCCTATCTTCGCACCTACCCAGGTATGATCAGACGGTGTAAACTCTGCTCTCACTTCCGTCCAGGATGCACTATCTGTATCATCAGTCAATGAATAATAACAATGAAATACACTGCCGTTATCTCCCTCGCGCATCGCAAAGATCAGATAAACTTGTTCCTGTCCCTCCGGCAGTACCAAAAGCTGCTCTGCCTTCTCGCGCATTCCATCCTCACTGTCATAGGATTTTCCAAGGATCAGACGTTTCTGACCTCTGATTACGCGGACTGCGAGGTATGCATAGTGACCGCCCATCATGACCATTCCTGCCTGCTCCTGTTCAGACAGGGCAGAAATGTCAACACAGGCAGATGCCTCAAAATATGGGCAGACCAGTTTTTCCGTCAGCACATTCGAACACTCCCAGAGGATCGGCTCCACTTTTCCGGATGGATTTTTACAGTATAATCTCAAAAATCCCTTTCTCTCTTTCAAAGAATAGAAATCATCCTTCGGATTGCCAAGCCACTGCCACTGCAAGCCGATTTTTTCCGATGAAAAATCATCTCCCGCCGCAAGATAACAAGGTTTCTCCGTGATTCCGGTATTTGGTTTTTTATGGATGATACATGGCTCCCCACAGCCATCCACTGCGTTGATCCCCATAACCGGCCAGTCATTTTCCCATGTAACCGGCTGCATATGGACGATTCGTCCGTAAAGTCCTCTGTCCTGAAAATGAATGAACCATTCATCTCCATTTACTGTATCCACCAGAGCCCCCTGATGTGGTCCATTTATGATACTGTTCCCCTGATGAAGCACATTTTTCTCCTCATACGGTCCGTAAATGTTTTTGGAGCGCAGAATCACCTGCCAGCCGGTTTTTACACCGCCTGCCGGGGCAAAAATATAATAATATCCATTTTGTTTATATACTTTAGGTCCCTCAATCGTCGGCTGTGTCTTAAGTCCACAGTAGAGAATATGATCCTCCCCTGTTGCCTTTGTTCCATCCCATGACATCGGGAATATGCCAAGATGACTCTTAAATCCAATACGGCTCTTCGCATAACCATGGATGATATATGCATTTCCATCCTCATCCCAGAACGGGCAGGAATCGATCAGACCTTTTCCGGCTAACACAAGTACCGGTTTTTCCCAGGTTCCAAGTGCGTCTTTTGTGCGCACCATGTAGATGCCCTCATCCGGCATTCCGTAGTAAATATAAAAATATCCCTCATGGTAACGGATCGCAGGTGCCCATACGCCCTTTGCATGCTGCGGCAGATCATAGCCCGGCTCATCGATCTTTTCGATCGCATAATTTTTCAGTTCCCAGTTTACCAGATCTTTGGATGTTAAGATCGGCAGTCCCGGCACATAGTTAAAGCTGGATGCCGTCATATAATAGGTATCCCCTACGCGTATCACATCCGGATCGGAATAATCTGCAAAAAGTATCGGGTTTTTATAAGTCCCATCTTCCTGATCTGATTTCCATAACAATGACATAACCCTCAAATCCTCCTAAACACTGGTTTTATTTCCTGATACAAAAATGGCAAGGGATCACTCCCAAGCCACTAATAAATCACTATAGATACCGCCAAGTTCTTTTAAACCTCTCGCTATACATCCCGCGTAGACAACTGCACCCATATATTTCAGATGCGTATTGTCGGTCAGCCCGTCCATATGGGACGGATAGACACCTGCCGGCAGATGCATATACCATTCTTTGGTTTTTTCAGCTCCAGCCTTTCGCATTTCTGCGCGGCTCATACTGTAAAGATCGATCAGCGGAACATTTAAATTTTCAGCTGTCTGTTTCATTGCCGCCACATAATCGGTATGTTCCCCGATATCTAAATGTTCCTCATCAATAAAACATCTGCGCTCTAATGGCGTAATAAAAACCGGCCATGCTCCTTTGTTTCTTGCTGCATTTACAAATTTTTCCAGATTCACCATGTAATCGGAATGTGGATCTGTATACCGCTCCGGATCATTTTTTTTCTCATCGTTATGTCCAAACTGGATAAATAGAAAATCTCCTGCGGTAATTTTGTCATAAATCGGTGTCAGTCTCGACTCATCGATAAAGCTCTTTGTGCTTCTGCCGTTTTTGGCATGGTTCTCCACCCGCACCTCCGGCTTTAGGAACAGGTTCATCACCTGTCCTATGCCGGTCTGCGGAAATGTAAGAATGTCATTGTATTGTACGGTAGAATCTCCTGCCCAGAAAATGGTCGTCATACAAACATTTCCTCCTTATTCTTTTACAGCTCCGATATTTACACCTTTTACGAAGTATTTCTGTAAGAACGGATATACGATCATGAAAGGAATGATGATAACAATGATCGCCGCATTCTTTACGGTGTTCTCTGTTGCACCACCGTTTGCCTGTGGAAGATCACTACCCATAATGATACTTCTTAACTTCATCTGGAAGTTGTAAAGGTTTGAATCTGTAATGTAAAGTTTGTAATGTGTATAGTCGTTCCAGTATGTAACGGCAAACATAAGACCGATAGATGCCAATGCTGCTTTTGACATTGGAAGTACGATACGGATAAATGTCTGCATCGGCGTACATCCGTCAAGTGTTGCCGACTCAAACAGGCTGGCAGGAATACCTTCGAAGAAGTTCCTCATCAATACCAGGTTATACACGTTCAGTGCCGGGAATAAGATAACGACCCAGATGGTATTGGTTAAATGTAATGATTTTAATACGAGGTAGGTAGGGATCATACCACCCTGGAAAATCATGGTAAAAAGTAATAAGTTTGCAAATAAGTTACGTCCCGGCATATCCCACTGGATCAGTACATATGCACCAAATGTAGATAAAATCAAGGCGATGATCGTACCTGCAATCGTTGTGATTACAGAAATCATTAACGGATGGGACAGCGTAGGGTTTTTGAATACGGAAATGTATCCTGCAAGACCAAATTCCTCCGGCCATAATTTCATACCATATGCGGTTTTTAAATCGAATGAGTCAACTAATACTTTCCACATCGGGATGATAATCAGTAAACTTAAGATGATAAATATTAACCCGTTTACGATCGGGAAAACTTCTATTTTTTTCTTGCTTTTCATATCTGCTGCTCCTTCCTAGACGATTCCGCGTCCATCACGTACTTTCTTGCTTAAGTGATTGCAGAACAGTACCAGTACACAACCAACCAGAGATTTGAACAGACCAACGGCTGTCGTATAACCGTAATTTGGAATCGCACCACTGTTGAAGGTCTGATAGTAAATATAGGTTTCAAGTACGTTTGCAGTACCTAAAACAGCATCGTTCTGCATTACGAATGCGGACTCGAACAGGTTCATAACCTTTGCAAGGTTTAAGATCAAAACAGTAAGGATCGTATTCTGTAAAGCCGGGAAAGTAATATATCTCATCTTGCCCCAGCGTCCTGCACCATCCATTGCTGCAGCTTCATAAAGCTCTGTATTTATTCCGGCAAGCGTTGCCATAAAGATAACGGTCTGCCAACCGGTTTCTTTCCAAATATTAATGATATAGTACGCAAGTCTCCACCATTTTGAATCACCCAGGAAATAAATTCCGGAATCAAGTACACCAGCGTTGATCAGGAATGTATTTACAAGACCTTCTGCTGTCGGTGCCAGGATCAAAGTAAAGACGGATGCGGTAACTACCCATGACATAAAGTGTGGCAGATAAATAATTGTCTGCACGATCTTTTTAAAATGAATATTTGCAATCTCATTTAAAAAGATAGAAACAATAACAGCTGCTGCTGTTGTCAAAAACAATTTTATAATACTAATCTGTAAGGTATTCCAGAATGCCGTCCAGAAATTTGGCATGGAAAACATTTTCTGAAAATTTTTGAGACCAACAAAACTTGCCTCTTTGATTCCGTTATAATCGGTAAATGCGAAACGGATTCCAAGCATTGGCAAATAAAAGAATATTAATGCAAAAATTAATACAGGAAGAAACATCAGATAGAATCCTCTGTATTTATAGATTTTTGCTGCCAGGTGGTTCTTCTTTCCACCGGTTGTAGCCGTTACGGCTGATTTTTCATTACTTTTTCTCATATCTGTTCTTCCTTTTCAATCAAACATGAATTTGTGATCCATGATCTGTGCCGGCTGCGGATATCCGCAGTCAGGGCACAGATCATAGTTCTTAGTTCCGTTTACCGGAAAGTTTTATTATTTGTTTAAAGAATCAACGATTGCCTGTGACCACTCTGCACCGTGATTTGACTCAAACTGTGCATATGCATCATCAACAGTGATCTCACCCATAACAACTTTTGCGATCAGCTCGTTCTTTAACGTTGTTAAATCACCATTGTACTCGCTCATCTCATCTGTGGTAGGAACAAGATCAGCAGCTTTGCAGTTATCATTGAATAACTGCGCAGACTCTTTTGCTTCTGCTGCTACAGATTCTTCCTGAGGATCGTTAGCAAGCTCAACTAAAGCAAGCATTGGATCGATGTGAGCTTTGGTGTACTGTGTACCCTCTTTCTCACGGTTCTCTAACATATGGAATTCACCATCAGCATAAGTTTTCTCGTTCTCTGTTCCAGCAAATAATGTCTCTGCTGCTGTTGACCAGTGAATGCCTTCTACACCGTATGTCCATAAGAACTGAACGTCTCCGCCATCCTGCATCGGCTCGATGAAATATTTGAATACGCCTTCCGGGTTCTCGCATGCAGATGTGATGCACCATACTGGTGGAACACGGTCAAGATACTGACCTACTTCAGCGATCGGAGGTAATGCTACTAACTCACCATCTTTGCCGTTTGCTTCAAGGTTTGTCTTTAAGTTGGTTGCCCAGGTACCTGCCCAGTAAGTAAATACACCAAAGCTGTCATCATAGAATTTGTTACGGCAGTCAGATGTACCATTTGTTAATGTGGTAGGATCAATCACGCCCTCTTTGTAAGCAGCTGCCATTCTCTCAAGTGCGCTCTTCATAGAATCCTCTGTGAATCCATCTTTCCATGTTCCGTCTTCTGCTTTATAGAAGCTTGGGTTTGCATCCTGATAGAACTCTGGTAAGTAGTTTGTATATGGAGCCTCTGTTCCGATGAAACCAGCAGCAGATACACCGTAGGTATCTCCGTTTACACCATTTCCATCCGGGTCACCGGTTGTAAATGCTTCGAGCATTGCAAGATACTCATCATAGTTTGTCGGAACATCAAGTCCGCAGTTGTCTAACCATGCTTTCTTAACATATGTAACACATCCGTTACCACGAGCTGCCGGCATACCGTATAACTTACCATCAAGTCTTACACCATCGATAACTCCTGTGCTGCCGTATGCATCCTGTCTTGTTTTTAAATCAGAAGATGCATAAGCGTCTGTCATATCCCACAGAACTCCCTGCTCTGCATAACCTGCATAATAGGTAGAAGATAAGATCATAACGTCTGGCCAGTCACCACTTGCAACTGTCTGTCCTACTACATCATAGTAAGCATCATGATCCGGCTGGATCACATTGATCTTCATTCCAAGAAGATCTTCCAATTTAGCAATGAACTCTGCCTGTCCGTTTTCCTGTGTGAAAACAGTTCCATCTACCATAATGGTGATCTCTTCTGGTTTCTCAACATCAGAATCTGTTGCTGTGCTTGCGGAAGCATCACCGCTCTCTGTGGTTGCTTCATTATTTGTAGAAGCATTTGAATTTGTTGTTCCTGCGTTACCAGTGTTGCTGGAACCGCATCCTGCCATACCAGCTACCATAGCGGCAGCCATAAGGACTGATACTACCTTCTTTTTCATAAGAACCTCCTTATTAGGAAAAAATTTGTTTCGACACTGCTCTGATGTAAGTGCTTTCATGTCTTGCTCATACATTACCATCTTATGGGATTTTCAGCAAGAAACAATATTTGACAGGGGGTACAAAATTTGTTTTAACACTACGCAAACCATTGATTTTACTGGGTTTTTGATTTTTTGTTGTATTTTTTTCATATTATGATAAAATAGAAAACGTACGATTAAAAAACATGAAAAAAGGACATTTAATACCTATGAGAATAAATTTGAATCCACCAGCGGATGCCACAGCAAAAAATGAATCCACTACGTTTCTCATGATTCGCTTTGCTATTACATACAGTGTCTTTTTACTTATCATTTTACTTCTGATGGTACACCTCCACCGTGTCTCAACAACACGCTCTGAAGAGGATTTCTGGAATCAGGATCAGTCTACCTTTGAAAGTGCCGTTTCACTTTTAGATAATAATTTCACAACCATGGATTCTATCACAAGACAGCTCAGCATGAATACCAAACTATACCATCTTGCAACGATGAAGTCCACAGACGATAATGATTTTTATCTGTCAGGTCTCACCATGAAGCAGTCCCTTGCCTCTTATATGTATTCCTACAATGAGCTTCCTTTCAGTACCTATTTTGTTTATCTGAGAAATAGCGGCTATATTATCAGTGTAAACACTTTCAATTCCGAACAGCTTTATTATATAAGAAACTATTTATCTTCCGGGGCGAATTTTAATGAATGGCATGATCTGCTCAACAGCAATCTGACAAAAGATTCTGCCCTTTATCCACTTTCGGATTTTATGCTTCCCGAAAGCGGTAACGCATATCTTTATGTGTTAAATATGGACGTACTGACCTACAAAGATATTCCTGCTACCGTTGCTTTCCATATCAATGAGCAGACCTTACGCAAAATTTTCAGCGGTGTTTCTTTAGGTGATACCGGTTACATTATTGCAGTCGACGCACAGGATCAGCCAGTGTTTTCCCTGTCCGAAGATAAGAATACATCATCTGAAAAAGATTTAAATACGCTTACCGAATCCGTATTATCCTTATCCTATGATGACAATAATACCTGTGTTCACAATGACACACATATTATGCGAATCGCATCAAAAACAAATGACTGGACTTTCTATCTGGTACAGCCGGAATCCATTTATCCATCCGATTATCAGTTTATTTTTCTGCTGATCCTTTTTGCAGCAATCATCGGTGGACTTATCATGATATTTATTTTAGTCCGCAACAATATGCGCCCGATTCTTCATTTAGATGACCAGCTCCAGGAAACACTGCATGCAAATACGCAGTTAATCGAAGAAGCTGCTGCAATCCGTCCTGTTTTATATGACAATTATTTGAGACAGCTGATGAGTGGAGTTATCACAACCCCGGATGAGCTTTCATTTATCCAGAATTATCTGCATTTAGAAGATCCATCGCTTCATTATTATGTATTGTACGGTGTAACTTACGAAAATGATCCTGCTGCAGATACTTTTCCAAATGAAAATACTTCCACTGAAAGTTCTGAAAGTATGAAAGATATTATCGCCGGTCTTTTGGCCAGATATTTTTCTTATGAAAATAACTTATATCTGTGTTCCCCAAAGAAACATATTTATGCTGTGTTAATCCCTTTTAGTGGAACTGCCGATGAGATACTGATCACACTTCAGGAAAAAGCATTAAAATTTCATAGTGAACTGCTAGAAGAGTATTCGATCTGGTTTTTTGCAGGAATCGGTCTCTCCTGCTCCTTCACCAACATATGGGAATCTTACCAACAGGCGAAAGATGCTGCAGGGTATACCAGTAAAAACTATATTTTCCTTCCATATGAAATGTTGAAAAAAGACTCCCATGTTTACTACTATCCGGCTGAATTTTCAACCCGTCTGATTCGTTCCATCACTGGCGGAAATAAATCCCAGGTGATTGAAATTTTCAATCTGATCCACCAGGAGAACATTGAAGAACGTTCGCTTCCGTTCCAGTTATTACGGTTTTTACTTACCGATATCCGCAACACTCTGTTGAAAGCACGTTTTACATATACGGGAGAAAGTACTCCGCAGATAGTGGAAATTGATACTATGCTTTCACAGGACGAGTTAACCTTCCGTCTCTGTGAAGATATCAGCATTAAACTGTGTGATTTCTTTGCATCAAAATCCGAAAAGAATAATCTGATTGACAGCATTGTGACTTATATCCGTGAAAATTACAAAAATCCGGCGCTCTGCTTAAGCAAGATCTCCGACGAGTTCCACATATCAGAAAGTTATTTTTCTCATATGTTTAAAGAAAATATGAATGTGAACTTCTCTGTCTATCTGGAAGATCTGCGGCTCACAGAGGCGGCACATCTGATTGAAAAAGGCGAATCCGGTATCAATGAAATCGCTTTGGAAGTTGGTTATAACAACCAGACGTCTTTCCGACGTGCATTTAAGAAAAAATATGGCGTTACACCAAGCAGCTTTGGCGTTCAGTCTTAATAAGAAATGGAGGATATTACAATGAATTTCAAAAAAGGTTCTCCAGAAAGTGCTGGCATCCCATCCGGATGCCTTCTTCACTTTCTGGATCGTTTACAAAAAAAACAGGTTCCAATGCACAGTTTTCTTTTAATGCGGCATGACACACTCATTGCCGAGGGCTACTATGCACCATATCAGAAAGACACGCTGCATCGCATGTTTTCGATCAGTAAAAGTTTTACATCCATTGCGATCGGTCTTTTGGAAGCGGAAGGAAAATTATCACTGGATGATCCGATCGTCTCATATTTTCCAGACAAGATTCCAGCGAATGTACATCCGTGGATTGCAGCCATGACGATCCGGGATATGCTCATGATGCGCACCTGTCATGCCGCGACGACCTACAAGGTCGATATGAAAAGTGACTGGGTAGAAAGTTTCTTTACCGTACCGCCAACCCATCCTGCAGGAAAGCTCTTTCATTATGATACGTCCTCCGCACATACACTCAGTGCGCTTGTAGAACGTCTTTCCGGCATGCCAATGCTCGATTATCTCAAAGAAAAACTGTCTGTTTTGGAATTTTCCGATGAATCCTACATGCTGACAGATCCTTTTGGTGTCTCCATGGGCGGAAGCGGACTTGTCGCTCTTCCATCCGACCTGTTAAAATTCGGTTATCTTCTATCTCACGATGGAAATATTGATGGAACACAGCTCGTTTCTGCCTCCTACATCAAAACAGCAACCTCCCATCTCTCTGACACACGCATCACGGCACCTCTTCCAAGTGAAGCCTGCGGCTATGGTTATCAGATCTGGCGCAGTGAAAAAAATGGTTTTGTCTGCTACGGCATGGGTGGTCAGTTCATCCATTACCTTCCGGATTATGATCTGCTCTTTGTCACTACCGCAGACACACAGGGACTTGCGGGTGGAAATCAACTGATTTATGATGCTCTGTATGATGAGATTCTTCCTTTCATACAGGCAGATCCACTCCCGGAAGATCAAAAAACGCATACAGAGCTTCTTTCTGTGCTCTCTTCACTTGCGATTGCACCTCTGGGTGATAGTGCAATGACGGCAGCGGTCACTTCACAAGTTTCGGGGAAACGATATATGTTCAAACCAAACAGTAGTGAGTTTACAAATTTTACAGCGGATTTTACAAATGATGAGGGATGTTTTACGTTTACACTGCACGGCAGACCGTGTTCCATTCATTTCGGTTTTGGAAAACTTGTCTGCGGACAGTTTCCCGTCTATGACCAGAGGTATGCTGCCAGCGGAGTGTGGGTTTCAGAGAACACTCTGTATGTGCGGGCGCATGTGATCGATGCGTTTGTGGGGAGTGTGCATTTTGAGGTGGTGTTTGGAGATGCGGATGTGACGGTGTTTATGAGGAAGCAGGAGGAAAGTTTGTTTGGGGAGTTTCAGGGACATCTGGTTGGGATGGTTTGTGGATGCCTGTAGTGAGGCGGCAAAAGTCTTAACGCCACATGGACGGGGCGTTTAAGACGTACACGTCACTCCGTTGTAATCTAACTCAGGCAGACTTAGATTTTCTTATTTTCGGACATCAGAACAAAACAGACCCGACTTTGTGCAATTTGCCAATCAAAAACTTGAAGCCACCTTTTGACACCCGAATCCTACACAGCAAAAAACAGCTTCCTGCTTTAGCAGTGAAGCCACAATCAATATCATCTAAAATCCATCAGCAACTTGGAGGGTGTTTGCACTAAGGCACGCCGACAGTGCACCGGAACCGGCAGATTTTGTGATGACTTTGGGAGGAAATTAGAGGTTCTTAGTGCCCTTGTCACAAAACAGCGTTTTGCTGCCACGGATGGCAGCAAAAATCCCCGTCGAGCCATGGGGCTCGTCCGGGGATGCACGCGTCACTCTGCCACAAACTCAGACCAGGGGCACTTAGAACCTCTTATTTCCGTACAACGGAACCCAACAAAATCTGCCGGTTCCGGTGCACGTCCCAAGGCTCAGCCACTTCCCACCCAAAGCTGACATTGGCATCAATTGTGACAATGATTCAATTCACAACAAATCTCATCTGTTTTTACTGTGGCTGCTTACCAATATAAGCTAAAATACCACCATCTACATACAGCACATGACCATTTACAAAGTTAGATGCATCCGATGCAAGGAACACAGCCGGTCCCTGTAAGTCTTCTGCATTTCCCCATCTTGCAGCCGGAGTCTTTGCGATGATGAACTGGTCAAACGGATGTCTGGAACCGTCTGGCTGGATCTCACGAAGAGGTGCTGTCTGAGGTGTTGCAATATAACCAGGTCCGATACCGTTACACTGGATATTGAATTCACCGTACTCAGATGCAATGTTCTTTGTTAACATTTTTAAACCACCTTTTGCTGCAGCGTAAGCAGAAACGGTCTCACGACCAAGCTCACTCATCATAGAGCAGATGTTGATGATCTTTCCGTGGCCTTTTTTGATCATGGACGGGATCACTGCTTTTGATACGATGAACGGTGCATTTAAGTCAACATCAATTACCTGTCTGAACTCTGCTGCTGACATATCGCACATTGGAATACGTTTGATGATACCTGCATTGTTTACAAGGATATCGATTACACCAACTTCCTCCTCTACTTTTTTCACAAGTTCATTCACCTGCTCCTCGTTGGTAACGTCACAGACATAACCATGAGCTTTGATCCCTTTTTCAGCATAAGCTGCTAATCCCTTGTCAACCAGCTCCTGTTTGATATCGTTGAATACGATGGTTGCGCCTGCCTCTGCATAAGCAGATGCGATAGCAAATCCGATACCATAAGATGCGCCTGTTACTAATGCAATTTTACCCTCTAATGAGAAATTGTTTAAAAATGACATAATTCTGTCTCCTTTTTTGTGTTATGTTTAAGATTCTTTCAATAAGAATCCAGTTTCTACTTTTTCTGCCGGATGTTTCTGAAATAACAGATTGAATTCTGCACAAACATTCTATTGTAGATATCCATCATATCCAGATTGACAACTTTTTTCCGTTTCCTTACAAGGTAACACCCTGCTTAAAGATCGCCATATCATGGAATCCGGCTTCCTCACTGCGTACCTTCTTACCAGATGCAACGTCGATCACATAGTCAAATAATTTCTGACCTGTCTCCTCTAACTCTGCATCCTCCACAAGAACGCCCGCATTGAAATCGATCCAGTTCTTTTTCTTTCCGGCAAGTGTACTGTTGCTGGAAATCTTAACGGTCGGAACCGGGGAAGCAAACGGTGTCCCGCGTCCGGTCGTAAACAGAACAATGTGTGCTCCGCTGGCTGCTAATGCAGTTGCAGCAACAAGGTCATTGCCCGGTGCGCTGAGAAGATTTAATCCCGGCGTATGTACGCGCTCGCCGTAGGAAAGAACGCCTTTTACTGCAGCACTTCCTGATTTCTGTGTACATCCTAAAGACTTATCCTCTAAGGTTGAGATACCGCCTTTTTTATTTCCAGGTGACGGATTCTCGTAGATTGTCTGGTGATTATCTTTAAAATACTGTTTAAAATCGTTGATCAGGTTCACCGTCTGCTCAAATAGTTCTTCATTTTCACAGCGGTTCATAAGCAGTGTCTCTGCGCCAAACATCTCCGGCACCTCAGTCAGGATCGTTGTTCCGCCCTTTCCGATCAGGATATCAGAGAATTTACCAACCAGCGGGTTTGCAGTGATTCCGGAAAATCCGTCACTGCCGCCACACTTCATGCCGATGATCAGTTTGGATGCACTGATCGGCTCACGGGAGAATCCTGCCGCATAATTGATCAGTTCCTCTAGGAGTTTTTCGCCCTCTTCCATCTCGTCTTCGCATTCCTGACAGATTAAAAACTTCACACGGTTCTCGTCATAATCACCAATGTATTTTTTCAGTTCACCGATATTACTGTTCTCACAGCCAAGACCAAGTACTAACACGCCTCCGGCATTTGGATGTTTTACGAGATCAGCGAGGATCGTTCTGGTGTGTTCCTGATCATCACCCATCTGGGAACATCCATATGGATGCGGGAATGCAATCACTTCCTCCACAGAGCCATGTACCTTTGTGTTGGCACGTTTTGCCATCGCCGTCGCAATATTGTTTACACAGCCGACGGTCGGTACGATCCATACTTCGTTACGCACACCGACGCTGCCGTCCGGACGTGCAAATCCCATAAAGGTACGCTCCTCTGTCTTTTTCTCCTCTGTTTTTACAGGCTCGTAGGTATAAGTGAGCAGATCGCCGAGTGCTGTTTTGATATTGTGTACATGCACCCACTGACCGGCTTTGATATTCTCTTTTGCATTTCCGATACGGAAACCATATTTGATCACATCACCGCCCTGCGGGATGTCACAGATCGCCATCTTGTGTCCGGCAGGGATCGTCTCAGCCGCTGTGTATTCTTTTCCATCGACTGTGACTTTCTCTCCCTCTGCAAGTTCTTTTATGGCAACAATGACATTATCATTTTCATTAATTTTGATAAAATCTTTCATAAGTGTTCTCCTGCTTATGCGTTAAAAGTTTTTTCCATTGCTGCTCTCATTCCAAGTGCACGGATATCTTCCATGTAACCAGTTACAGCCTCTTCCACTCCTGCTAATTTTGTAAGGTCTTCACCCCAGAAATGCTCATTGGATAATACTGCATGTGTATATTCTGCTGCATCTTTTGAACTGTTTTCTGCAAAGAACTCTAATACCGCTGCGTCATCTAAGATCTGATACTCAGCACCATCACGATGTCCGATCAATGCTTTGTCGCGAATCTCTGTACCTGTATAGAATGCCATCAGGGCAGCCAGTGAAAATGTCAGGTGTGTCGGAAGTTTTCCTTCATTCTTAATGTACTCTAAGAAACTCGGCATACATCTTGCGCGCCATTTTGAAACAGAGTTCAGGGAAATGGATAACAACGCATGTTTTACATATGGGTTGTTAAATCTTGTGATAACTGCCTCTGCAAAATCAATCAAATCCTGTTTCGGAAGTGTCAGTGTAGGAATGACCTCATCAAAGATCGTTGCTTTCATAAAGTTGAAAATCAGTTCATCCTGCATAGACTCTAACACGATATCATTGCCACAGAGATAAGATGCCAGTACGAAGGAAGTATGTGCACCGTTTAAGATACGGACTTTTCTCTGTTTGTATGGCTTTTGGTTGTCTGTAAAGATCACCGGAAGTCCTGCATCCGGAAGTGGGAACTCTTTGCTGATATCTTTTGCGCTCTCGATAACCCAGAGAGCAAATGGTTCACCTGTTACGATCAGGTTATCCTGATATCCGAACTCTTTGCAAAGTTCCTCAGCCTCATCTCTTGGGTAACCGGTTACAATACGGTCAACTAATGTGGATGTAAATACACATGCCTCATCTAACCATTTCTTAAATCCTTCTTCTAAGTTCCAGAGTACTGCAAGTTTCTCTACACACTCTTTTAAATGGATACCATTATCATCGATCAGCTCAACCGGAAGCATCACAAGACCTTTGTCCATTGCTCCGTTAAAATGTTTATATCTTTCATATAAGAATTTGGTCAATTTACCCGGATAGCTCTTCGGCGGCTCCATCTCTAATCTGTCTGTATCATCATAAACGATACCTGCTTCTGTTGTATTAGAAACTATGTAACGTAAACTGTCAAGTTTTGCATAATCTGCATATTTCTGATATTCACCATAAGCATCTACTGCATCTGCAACGCTGGTTACGATACGGTTAATACGCTTCGGCTCTCCATCCACGATTCCTCTTAACTGTACTGTATACTGGCACTCCTGATCGTGAAATCTGTCAAGACTTCCGAACTCAATCGGTTTTACAAGTACGATGTCTCCGTTAAATTTTCCCTGCTCATTTGCAATGTCGATCATGTAGTCAACAAACGCACGAAGGAAATTTCCTTCTCCAAACTGTAATACTTTAACTGGTCTTTCTACTTTTCCTGTTTTTTTTCTGTTTAATAAATCCATGATTTCCTCCTGATTATCAGATCATTACTGCACCTTGTCATTTTGTAAGCGTTTACAATTTGTATTCTTACACCTTTTTACCGTTTCGTCAATATGTAATTTTGCACAATTTAGTGATTTTTGTTATTTTTCTTTAAAATCACCATATTTTCTTCTACACTTTTTCTATTTTCACAAAATCCGATATTGCTTTATTTTTTTTAATATTGTATAATCAGACCAGCAGCAATGAAACTGCTTTCATTTTTGTTTACATTCTATATTTAATGTAATCCGAAACGTTTCAGGATGCAAATTTGTTATAAAAGGTTTTTTATATGACTATATATGATATTTCAAAAAAAGCGGGTGTATCGATTGCTACCGTATCCCGTGTATTAAATGGCAGTGACAAAGTCCGCCCTTCCACAAAGAAAAAAGTCATGGATATCATTGAAAAATATGACTACACACCAAATGCTTTTGCACGCGGCATGGGACTCCACTCCCTGCAGACGATTGGTATTCTCTGTGCAGATTCCTCGGATCTTTTTCTCGCAAAGGCAGTTTATTATCTGGAACAGGAGCTGCAGGCAAACGGTTATGAGTCTCTGCTTTGCTGCACCGGATATAATCTGGAGCTCAAGCAAAATTACCTGAATCTGATCCTTTCCAAAAAAGTAGACGGCATCATTCTTGTCGGTTCTAATTTCATCGGTACTACGGAGGATGAAAACCAGTATATTAAAGATGTTTCCACGCAGGTACCGATCATGCTGTTAAACGCTTCCTTTGATTATCCGAACGTTTACAGCACTTTATGCGACGACTACACGACTATGTTTGAGGCTACCGAGTCCATGTTAGATTCCGGTATCGCCGATCCAGTCTATATTTACAATTCTATTTCATATAGTGGCCGCAAAAAATTAAATGGTTTCAAAGACGCCTTAAAAAAACATGGCATCTCTGATATAGAAAACAGGATCCACAAATACGACGGAGATTCCCAGCAATTCAATGAAATTGCAGATTTTATGGATCAGGTTGCAAAAGAGGCCCCTCCTTTTCATGGAGTGATCGCTGCGGATGACGTACTCGCCGTCGGCGTAGTCAAATACGCACAACGCAATCATATTTCTGTGCCCGACGATTTATCGATTATTGGGTACAACAACTCCATGCTGACAACCTGCTGTATTCCGGAACTCACTTCCGTGGACAACCGCTTAGAAACACAGACTCATCAGTTAGTACAGACCTTAGTCGGTGTTCTTTCCGGTGAAGAAATGCCGAAGAAATCTATTTTCTCCGGCAAACTGATCAAACGTGGAACTACTTTATTCTAAAACAATTTTTATGGAGGAAAAAACAATGAAACAATTTATGGATGAAAACTTCTTACTTCAGAGCGAGACTGCTCAGAAACTTTACCATTCCTACGCAGCAGATGCACCGATCTTAGATTATCACTGCCACATCAATCCGCAGGAAATCTACGAGGACCGTCAGTTTGAAAATATTACCCAGGTATGGTTAGGCGGCGACCATTACAAATGGCGCTTTATGCGTTCCTGTGGTGTCGATGAAAAATACATCACCGGTGATGCTTCCGACAAGGAAAAATTCTTAAAATGGGCTGAGGTTCTCGGCAAAGCGATCGGCAACCCGCTCTTCCACTGGAGCCATCTGGAGTTAAAGAAATATTTCGGTTACAACGGCGTTTTAAATAAGAAAACAGCCGAGGAAGTCTGGGAGTTATGCAATAAGAGACTTGCAGAGAAAGATATGTCTGTCCGCAACATCATCAGACAGTCCAACGTTACTCTGATCTGCACCACCGACGATCCGGTCGACTCCTTAGAATGGCACAAAAAGATTGCAGAGGATGATTCTTTTGACGTTCAGGTTCTTCCGGCATGGCGTCCTGACAAGGCAATGAATATCGAAAAAGTTACATATTTAGATTACATTGCACAGTTATCTGACATTTCCGGCATCAAAGTAGATACCTTTGCAGCCTTAAAGAAGGCACTTTCAAACCGTATGGATTTCTTCGCTTCCATGGGATGCAGCGTATCTGACCACGCTTTGGAATATGTAATGTACGCACCGGCTTCCGATGATGAGATTGAAGCTATTTTTGCAAAACGTCTCTCCGGAGAAGGTGTTACCCGTGAGGAAGAGTTAAAATTCAAGACTGCATTTATGCTGTTTGTCGGCACAGAGTATACAAAACGTAACTGGGTTATGCAGCTTCACTATGGATGCAAACGTGACAACAACACTCCGATGTTCGACCGCCTTGGACCGGATACTGGATACGACTGCATCAACAACTATGCACCATCTTCTGAGATGGCAGATTTCTTAAATTTCTTAAATAAGAGCGGAAATCTTCCAAAAACTATCATTTACAGCTTAAACCCGAACGACAACCAGGCAATCGGCACGATCTTAGGATGCTTCCAGGATTCCACCGCTGTCGCAAAGATCCAGCAGGGTTCCGCTTGGTGGTTCAACGATCACAAGACCGGTATGCAGGATCAGATGATCTCCCTTGCAAACCTTGGAAATCTCTCCGGTTTTGTCGGCATGCTGACAGACTCCAGAAGCTTCTTATCCTACACACGTCACGATTACTTCCGCAGAATTCTCTGCAACCTGATCGGTGGATGGGTAGAAAACGGTGAGTTCCCAGCAGATTATGATACATTAGAGGAGATCGTAAAAGGTATCTGCTACAACAACTCTGTAAATTACTTTGGATTTAACTTAAAAACCTGCTAAGATATAAAACAGGATGCATGCAGCTTTAATAACCTGATTTTCAGCGTTTTGGATTCATATATTAAGATATTTGTGATGCGCACAGAAAGGCGCAGGAAAGGATTTTTATGGAACTTCGTACTGCAGCATCTCCAAGAGATGTCAAACATTACACAACCGAACGTTTAAGAGAAGAATTTTTAATCGATGATCTGTTCCAGCCGGATGTCATCAAACTTGTATACAGCCATATCGACCGCATCATCACCGGTTCAGCTGTTCCGGTAAAGGAAACTTTAAAATTAACCGCCGGCGACGAGCTGCGCGCACAGTATTTCTGTGAGCGCCGTGAGCTCGGTGTGATCAATATCGGCGGTGCCGGCGTGATCACGATCGACGGAAAGGAATACAATGTTGCCCACAAAGAAGGCATGTACATCGGCATGGGTTCAAAGGACATTTCCTTTGCAAGCGAAAATGCAGATGCTCCTGCAAAATTTTACTTAAACAGTGCTCCTGCACATATGACCTACCCGACTGTCCTGATCAAACCGGAAGGCACACCGGAGGACGGTGTTGTCATCGTAAAAGACTGCAACAAAGTAGAACTCGGCTCCTTAGAGACCGCAAACCACAGAACGATCTGCAAATATATCCTTCCGGGACAGGTAGAGAGCTGCCAGCTTGAGATGGGTATGACAAAACTCGAACCGGGCAGTGTATGGAACACCATGCCATGCCACACGCATGACAGACGTATGGAAGTTTATCTGTATTTTGATATGCCGGAAGATGCACTTGTAATGCATTATATGGGCGAGCCGACAGAGACAAGACACATTGTGATGCGCAATGAGCAGGCTGTCATCTCTCCGAGCTGGTCAATCCACTCCGGATGCGGCACACAGGCATATACTTTCATCTGGGGAATGGTTGGCGAAAATCAGGACTTTGATGATATGGATGACGTTGCAATGACAGATCTGATGTAACTTTTATCAATGCCGGAATATGGGTGTACTGCCACTATTCCGGCAAAATAATATACCGGCAGTACAGAAATGAGGATATTCATGAAAATTGCATTAATCAACGAAAACAGCCAGGCAGCAAAAAATGAAATGATCTGTGCCACCTTAAAATCTGTGGTAGAGCCAATGGGACATGAAGTGTTTAACTACGGCATGTACTCTGCTGAAGATACACATCAGCTGACCTACGTGCAGAATGGTATTCTTGCAGCAGTTTTATTAAACTCCGGTGCTGCTGATTTTGTGATCACAGGATGTGGAACCGGCGAAGGCGCCATGCTTGCATGCAACGCATTCCCACAGGTACTCTGCGGACACATCGAATCCCCTCTTGACGCTTATCTTTTCTCACAGGTCAACGACGGGAACTGTATCGCTCTTCCATTTGCAGAAAACTTTGGATGGGGTGGAGAATTAAATCTGACCTATATCTTTGAAAAACTGTTCTGCGCTCCGGGCGGCGGTGGATACCCGAAAGAGCGTGTGGAACCGGAACAGCGCAACAAAAAGATCTTAGATGAAGTTAAAAAAGTGACCCACCGCGATCTCGTATCTATCTTAAAAGAACTTGACCGTGACCTTGTAGTCGGTGCTTTAAGCGGCGAACATTTCAGCGAGTACTTCTTTGCAAACTGTAAAGATGAAACAATCGCTGCCTGTGTAAAAGAGCTGATCGGCTAACAGTCATCACAGCAGAACAGGTAATAACCTGCGAGCATACATAAAATCATGAGCACAAACCCACAGAAACGGTTGTGAATGACGATCATCACAAGCATTCCCATTGCGAAGCAGAACAGTGCAAATCCGAGCATCCGTTTCATGGCAGACTCCAATAAAGAAACGCATATATTACTGATAATATATGCGTTTCTTTTGCGTTTCTATACTGTTTTAAAAAATTATTTGTTTGCGGAATCCTTTAAGATATCCTCCATCTCTTTTCCAGCTGCTGATTTTGCGGCATCATCGGTCTGATCCGCTGCGGAGTCCTCAGAAACCACATCATTTTTCGAGGTAAATTTGTTTACAAAATCCGGCACCATATCAAGGATTTTCGTGATTCCATCCTGATTCTTGATATTTACCAGTTTTGTTGTCCCGTTCTGGATCACAAGAACTGCACTCGGCATGATCTTTCCACCCATACCACCGGCACCGTTATTTTTCTTTTCCTGTGAAAAAGCTCCGGCTGCAACGCCAAATGAAACATCCACCAGCGGAAGGATGATCGTATCACCAATATGGATCGCATCACCCACTACTGTTTTTGTTGTGATAAAACTGTCCATCCCCTTAAACAAGGACTCTACTGTTGTATGAAAACTGTTGTCTGCCATAATAAAAACCTGCCTTTCTCTTTTTCTTTACTTAAAAAATTTCTTTATAAAATTCCGGATATCACGCTCCTTTAACAGACGGATACCGGATATAAGTACATGTACGAGACGGATGCGCCCCTTTACCAGAAAAGTACCTTTCACATATGTCTTATCTGCTTCAAAATCGGGATAAATCCCAATATCATACTGATAGATTGCCGGAAACATGGCAAGGATTCCAAGTGCCTGTCCAGTCGCTGACGGCTCCCACAGTGCAAAATTCAGTTCTGTGTCAATCTTTCGAAAACGCGAATGTTTCAGTAAATATTTAAGTTCTTTCCAGATTGCAGAAACACTATTACGGTTATGTTCATCGGTCAGTGCAGCCTTTATTTTTCCTGCCTGCCCGGACAGGTCTGCCAGTTTTCCACGAATACCTTTGATTTTATTAGTGATATCGTGAAATTTACTTGTTATCCTCTGTCCAAACGATACTTTTTCAGAATCTGTCTCATCTATATTCTTTCGTACTATAGACGTCTGCTCTTTCGTATCTGTACCATCTTTTGAATCTTTCTTTTCATTGGCTTCTGCTGCATCTTTTACACTGACATCCTGCCGTTGCATTTTTGAATCTGATGGAAGTATGTTTTCAACCTCTGCTTTTGTCTCATGCACTGCCGTGTCTGTACTGTCTGCATCCGGTTCTTCCTCTTCGTCCTCCAGCTTCTCCCCCAGAGCGATACGTTTTCCAAAGAGTTTCAGCGTATAAGAAAAACCTTCCTCGTTATAAGAAAAGCCAAACGACAGAATATGAAGCAGCCAATGCACTTTCCCCTGAACCCGGATATTTTCTTCTATGCTTCCATCCGTCCTGTAACGAACCGGCACAACTAATACAAGAAAAACAATCAGCAGAAAAAGTGCAGGCAGCGTCAGCAGGATCCAGCCGATTATTTTTAATATGAGCAATATAACTGACATTCTACGCTCCTTACCCCTGTTTTTCTGCAAGATAGGCGCGGACGGCAAATGTGCCGGTACTGTGGTACACTTCATCCACAATGGATGCTGCGACCTCAATCGCTTCATCATAGCCCTTTGCCAGTCCCACAACCACCATATCTTTTTTCGGATACCCTTTTTGCATCAGTTCGTATGATGGTATGATATCAAGCAGATTCTGTGTGTTAGAGGCTAATGTGATCACATAAATCCCAATCTGTCCGGCATTGTGCATAATCTTCCATTTGACCTTCTTTGTCTTATGTACAATACTTTCTCCAACATACAAATCCTTATACCATATCATACATCCTGCTCCATCTTTCTGATGTGTTTTGTTTATTCATACCTGTGGCTGCCCCACAGATTATTCTTCTTTAATTCCTGATATTCCTCATACGCTCTTTCTAACATCTGTTTTTCATTCGGAAATTTCAAAAGATGATACGCCTCATGGTATTTGTAATAACCGGAATCGACAAAATATTCTTCACGCTGTGGTTTGCTGTAATAACTGTCTGCCATCATCAGATACCAGTGCACCGTCTTCTCCACAACATCCTCCGGTACCGTAAATGAATACTGACTTTTCCCGATATATTTCATCAGGGTTGCTTTCACACCAGTCTCTTCATATACTTCCCTCATCGCTGTATCCTTATATTCTTCTCCTGCTTCCACAGTTCCCTTTGGAAGTACCCATCCCTCGTATTTATTTTTGTAATTTTTGTACAAGAGCAATATTTTGCCGCGAAATATTACCACACCACCACAACTTGTTGCCTCGATCATCGCAATACCTCCTGATGTGGTTTTTTATAATACTGTCATGTTAATAAGTATAATACTTTTCAAAAGCACATGCAACATTTCATTCATTATAATATGCATCAAAAACCTCTTTTGCAATCGGCACGGCATATTCACTTCCGACACCTGCTTTTTCCACGATGACAGCGATTGCAATATCGGATTTATCATCCCGGTGTGCATATCCCACAAACCAGGAATGCGAGGAATCTGCACCGGTAGAATACTCTGCTGATCCAGTCTTTCCTGCCGCCTCATAGCTTTGACCGCTCAGTTTTTTACCGGTTCCTGTCTCCACCACATAACTCATATAATCTTTTAAAATTGCTGCCTCATCCGTTGTCATAAGCGTACCGTATTCTTCCGGCTCATACTGCTCGACCAGTGTTCCGTCGCTGCTCTCCACACGGTCTAACACATATGGCTTCATCAGTACTCCATCATTATTGATTGCACTGACAAGCAACGCCATATGAAACGGTGTCACAAGTGTCTGTCCCTGTCCAATGGAGGTTGCCATAATTGCCGAAGATCCGTCTGACTTATCTAACACAAAACTGCTCTTAGATGCCTGCAGATCCGTCGGAAGGCTGGTATTAAACAGCATTTTATTACACAGCTGTCCAAACTGGTCGATGTCAAGTTCCATTCCAAGCGATGCGTAAAATGCATTGCAGGAATTGGCAAATGCCTGGCGCAGATTCTGCGTTCCATGGCTCTTGTTTCCATAGCAGTGGATCGTATGATTTCCAACCGTATAACTGCCTGTACAGGTATAACTGTAATTTTCATAGTCTGCATGTTCCTGAATATACTCTAAAGTTGTCAGGATCTTAAATGTCGATCCCGGCGGATAAAGCCCCTGCGTCGCACGATTTAAGAGTGCTGCATCCGTGTTTTCATCTGCGGTCAGATTATCCCAGTCGGTTGCAATCGTGTTCGGATCAAAATCCGGTTTTGACACCATCGCAAGAATCTTTCCGGTGGAAGGCTCTAATACAACGATTGCTCCCTTATAATACCCCAATGCATCGTATGCCGTTGCCTGCAGTCCATAATCCAATGTTGTGACCACATTGTCCCCAGGACTTTTCTCCCCCTGCATCTCGTCTCCAACTTTATCTATAAAAGCTGTATTTGACCGTAACAGATTAAAATTTGCCAGTGACTCGATGCCTGATTTTCCCTTGGTAGAATACCCGACTATATGGGAAAATATACTGCCATACGGATATCTCCTTGTCTCATTTTCCTCACTGTCCGTCACCGTCTCCGCAAGCACCTGTCCATCATTCGTCAGGATCTGCCCGCGCACGATCTTCTGTGCAAATGTCTCCTGTCTGGTATTATAAGGATTATTGATAAATTCCTCGCTCTTAAAAAACTGGAAGTAAGAAAAATATCCCATCAGACAGATAAACAGTGCCAGAAATGAATATGTGATCACTGCAAATTCCTGGTTTTTTGTATTCTTTTTCTTTTTTCCTGTCTTAGTAGAGTTCTTCGACCTGTTGTCTCTCGTATCCGGTCTTTCGCTGTTTTTTTCTCGCATTGTTTTCTCCCTCATCCTGTCTTAAAATATACAGTCCCTGAATTACCGCAAACAGCATCATGGTTGCCAGTAATGAACTTCCTCCATAGCTGACTAACGGCAGTGTCACTCCAGTTGACGGGATAAACTTAGTCACTCCGCCAATGGTAAGAAATACCTGGAACGCATATACTGTACCCAGTCCTAACGCCACGAGCTTGTAAAACTGTTCTTTCATCTGCATTGCAATATTTAAAAACATCAAAAAGCAGCTGATGCACACCATGATCAGACAAATTGCGAAAATACCGCCTAATTCTTCTGATATTGCAGAAAAAATAAAATCCTGCTCAACAACCGGTATCTTATTCGGCGACCCCTGATACAGTCCCGTTCCAAACCAGCCGCCGGTTCCGATTGCAAACAGCGACTGACAGATCTGATATCCCTCGTTGTCAATCACACTGAGCGGATCCCGCCATGCCACAACTCTGACACGGACATGTGAAAACAGTCCATATGCAGCTATTGCAGCAATACATCCGACCAGCAGACCACCGGCAAAATAAAACAGTTTTCTGGTTGCAACATAGAGCATGACCAGATAGGTGACAAAAAAGATCAACGCACCTCCAAGATCTCTCGACGCAACTAAGATCAGCACATGCACTGCCGCCACGATCGTTGTGACACAGACTGTTTTAAAATCCGTATTTTTATAGAGCATGCCTGCCACAAAAAATACAAATAAAATTTTTACAAATTCAGATGGCTGTATCGAAAACAGGCCACCGATCGTAACCGAGATCTTCGCACCATAGCTCGTGGAACCAAATATGGTAACTGCAGCAAGTCCGACAATGCCGATCATCGCATAAAGCCAGGTCAGTCTTCGTAAGGACCGCACTTTCCGTATCAGTACCGGTATCACAATCGTAATAACGGATGCACAGATCGCAATCGCATACTGTCTGATCGCCTTCTCGTAAGAAAGCCTTGTCAGCATAATAAAGCCGACCATTAAAAGCATGCACATATTATTTGTCACAAGTCTGGACGCTTTTGGATACAGTAACTGATAATTAACGATCACAATCGTCACTAAAATTACCTGAAGAAAATAAAGAATGATCAGATTAATTTCATCCGTAACTGTATAGAGCACTAAAAATGCATCCAGATGGATCAGATACATTAAAAAAATCTGTCTGTCAAAAATATGATTCCGCTTTTCCGTACTGATCCTGCTGCGAAATGCCGAAAAACACTCATATGCATAACATGCAAACAATATGATCATCAGATATTTTGAAACTTCCACGATAAGATTTTCCATACCGTTATTCTACTCCTCGTTTATAGTGTCCACCGGTATATTCGCCTGTATACAGTTCCTGCAGACTGTTTTCCCAATTCAAAAATATTTTTTCATATAAATGTAAAATCTGTTTTACCTGTGATCCCTGCTCCGTCGTAAAGCTGATCCGGTACGCATGGATCCCCATTTTCTCCAGCTCCTTCCGATATGGGAACAGGATCAGCGGAGCTGTATTATAAATCGTATTATAACATTCCGTACAGTTATTTTTAACCGGGAAATATTTTCCATAACGGTCCTTTAAATAAATAACTGTCCGCATTTTGTCACACCCCCGGTCAGCCCCGGCATTGGCATGTACACACTGTGCCGACACCATCAGCGGCAGATTGCCATACAGAAACATCTCACTGTGTGTATTGTCCCTTTCCTGCAGCTCTTTCCGGTTCAGTTCCAATGGAACGGTATCGCGCACCGGCTTCCTATCCCAAAACTGCTTTTTGGCATAGGAGTTCCATGTATACAGATTATGATCTAAAATCACATCCATATCCGACAGATTCTGACGGATAAACGCAAGTTCATCATAGCTTTTTACCACAAATCCGTCTACCCCGGTCTGCTTCATTCCGGAAAGATTCCTTTCATAAAATGAAAGTGCAGAAAGCCGGAATACTGCCGGCATGATATAATACGCCTTTTTCCCCGCCGAGTGGATACGGCTCACATCTTCTTTTAATGCTGTGAAAAGATTTTCCCTGGTATAACAGCTGCTGTCAAGATAAATGGCATCTACATAAGATGCATCAAGCAAAAGTGTGATACAGGAACGATTCTCGATGGAAACCGAAAGATACGGTGTTACGCTGCCTTTCTCTGTCTTTTGCTCTTTTTTCACAGATACCGTTTCCTTCTGCCATTCTTCGCCGGATGTTTCTCCTGCCGCCATTTCTGTTTTATGCGAAGCTTCCCTTCTTCGCATAGGTGCGGTCAATGCCTCGCTCAACCGTTCAAGTGCATTTCTCCGCAGCACATTCAGTGCCTGTACGGGAAGGAATATATCGTCATCCATATCTATGTCAAGTTCTGCAAACTCATACGGTGTATTTCCGGTCTTTTTTATGCTTGCAGCTACTTTTTCTTCCGCAAGCGGCTGTTTTAATGCTGCCTGTACCACATCTCCATCCACAGAGGTCCGGATATCATTTAATGCAACTTCCAGTTTAGCAGGACAATCTTTTTTTAATCTTAAGATTCCATTGATTTTTTCTTTTTTTTCGGACCTTACATACTGTTCTTTTATTTCTTCCCAGAGTGCTTCATTTCCTTTTGTATGTGATGGCTTATCAAGTGTGATCATCTCTCTGCCATTATGTCTTTTATAGTATCCATCGGTAAATCCACTGCGGTTTCCAAAATCATAAAGATGCTGTATATCTTCTTTCGTTACTTTGAAATCTTTCTTTGCAGTCACCTCATCCGTGCGCAGGCATGCATTGATGTAATAGTCTATATATTTGCGATAAACCGATACCACACCGGCTGCATATTCGGGCTGTTTCATTCTTCCCTCAATTTTAAAGGAATCCACTCCATTTTCGATCAGTTCCGGGATCATTGACACCGTACAGAGATCTTTCGGGCTTAAAATGTAAAGGTCACGCTCTTTTTTCCCCGTTTTTACCGGATGTTTTTTCTCATCCATGACCTCATAAGAAAGACGGCACGGCTGTGCACATCTGCCACGGTTTCCGCTGCGTCCTCCTAACATACTGCTAAACAGGCACTGCCCGGAATAACAGTAACAGAGCGCCCCGTGGACAAAACTTTCGATCTCAATATCCACATGATCTTTGATATCCCGTATCTCCGCAAAGGACATCTCACGCGCAGTCACAACACGGTCTGCTCCGAGTTCTTTCATCATCATTGCACCATAGCGGTTTGTCACGGTCATCTGTGTACTCGTATGTATGGAAAGTCCCGGAAAAGCCTCCCGCACCAGCCGAAAAGCCCCCATATCCTGAATAATGACTGCATCTAATCCCTGCTCATAATAAGGCAGCAGATACGAATATAATTCCCCTGTCAACTCACGTTCTTTAAATAATGTATTTACCGTAAGATACACTTTTCTCCCATGAATATGCGCATAATCAATTGCCAGAAGCAGTTCTTCCTCAGTAAAATTATTCGCATAGGCGCGTGCACCGAATCTGCCGCCACCGAGGTAAACTGCATCTGCACCGGCATGTATCACGGCCTGAAAAGTTTCCATGGAACCTGCCGGCGCTAACAATTCTATATTCTGATATCGTTTATTACTGTTCATTCTGATTCTCTCCATCAAAAACATAAAAGGACGAAAATAACCTCTCCGTCCCCTCACTTTTTCCTGTATGGCAGTTCTCTGCTACAGGTACCCATCTACTATTAATCAGCGGTATCTTCCTGTTCTGTTTCATCTTTTTCTGAGGTATCTTCATCCTCAATCTTCCCAAGAAGCGACTCCTCTAATGACGATTCCAAACGCGCCTTATTCAACAGTAATTCTCGATTTTCTGTATCTAAACGCTTGATCTCTTTCTTATCATTTTCCGACTGGATCTGTTCTGCGATCAGATCGTGTTTCAGGTTATAAATTTCTTTTTCTTTTGCCTCAATCTCACGCTCTAACTTTTCAGCCTGGGCTTTTGCCTTAAAATAATCATCTGCGATATTAAGCTGTAACAAAGTTGCCTTCATGTCAGCCGGAAATCTCTGATAACCCTCTATACTGTCAAATTCATTTAATTTTCCATTGATATAGACTGCAACCTTCTGAAGATATTCCTCGCTTTCGTATCCGCTTAATGTATATACTTTTCCGCCGATCACAACTTCTGCACTTGTTTTCTCTGCCATTTATCTTCTCCTCTGGTCTTCTGCAGTTTTTACTGTTTCTTTTACCGAACATCACAATATATGGTATATTATAATGACATACAACGTTAAAATCAACTATTTTGTCAATCCGAAATGCTGATATGCAAAATCAGTTACCACGCGTCCTTTCGGCGTACGGTTAATAAATCCGTTTTTGACCAGGTACGGTTCATACACGTCTTCAATCGTCCCGGAATCTTCGCCGATCGCCGCTGCTAACGTATCGAGTCCTACCGGCCCGCCGGAAAATTTTTCGATCATGATCTTTAAGATATTGCGGTCATTCTGATCGAGTCCCATCTTATCAACCTCTAAGAGATCCAGCGCAAAGGCAGCAACTTCCTTTGATATCTTTCCGTCATATTTCACCTCTGCGAAATCCCTGACACGCTTTAACAGACGGTTTGCCAGTCGTGGTGTTCCACGCGAACGTCTTGCAAGCTCAAATGCACCTTCCTCATCAATTTCAACACCCAGTGTTTTTGCAGAATGAAGAATGATCGTCTTTAGTTCCTCCACCGTATAAAATTCCAGATGATGCACCACGCCAAAACGGTCACGGAGCGGTGCTGACAAAAGCCCCGCTCTCGTAGTTGCACCGACCAGCGTAAATTTCGGCAGATCCAGACGGATTGCACGCGCAGTTGCCCCTTTTCCGATCATAATATCGATCACATAGTCTTCCATTGCCGGATAAAGAACTTCTTCCACCTGGCGGTTTAACCTGTGTATCTCATCCACAAACAGGACATCCCCCTCCTGCAGATTGCTTAAGATAGCTGCCATCTCTCCCGGTTTTCCGATTGCAGGGCCACTTGTCACCTTAAGATGTGTTCCCATCTCATTTGCAATGATTCCTGCAAGCGTCGTTTTTCCAAGTCCGGGAGGACCATAAAAAAGTACGTGATCCAACGCCTCGCCTCTCTGTTTTGCAGCTTCAATATATACTTTTAAATTTTCCTTCGCCTTCTGCTGTCCGATATAATCATCAAGCGTCTGCGGACGCAGGCTTTTTTCAATTTTAATATCCTCTTCCTGCACCTGCGTGGAAATGACTCTTTTTTCCATTTAACTTTTCACCACATTTCTATAAAAATGCCATCTTCTTCAATGCCATCTTTAATATTTCTTCCACATCCGTCTCTTCCGTGATCTCAATACCGTTTAATGCCCGAAGAGCTTCGGAAGACGAATAGCCAAGCGCGACCAGAGCCTGTACCGCCTCATTCTTAGTGCCACTGGCATGATTTTCTGTGGACTCACCCGTCTTTTCAAATTTCTGTTCAAATGCATCTTCCAGACTCAGTTTGTCTTTTAATTCAAGAATCAGTCTCTGGGCTGTCTTTGCACCTACTCCCGGTGCCTTAGCGATTGCTTTCGCATCATCACCGAGAACTGCAAACCTGAGATCATCCGTCGTCATCACGGATAAGATCGCAAGTGCTCCTTTCGGTCCGATTCCACTGACACCTAACAGTAACTTATAAATTTTTAATTCGTCCTTTGTCAGAAATCCAAAAAGCAGCATGGCATCTTCCCTGACATGCAAATAAGTATATACTTTTACTTCTTCCCCGACAGAAGGAAGATACCGGAATGTCTGTCCTGTCGTGTAAATATGATAACCGATCCCACCGGTCTCCACCACGATACTCTCCTCGTCCATATCCGTCAAAATGCCTTTGATATATGAATACATGTTAATCCTCCTAATGCTGCTGTCCACACTTATCGTGTGAGCAGCAAGCTCTAATTACACCATCCGGTTTCCAATCCGTTTTATCATTTCCTGTGCCGCAATGCCGATCAGGAAACCGGTCAGTGCCCCGGCAAATAAAAGCACCGGCATATAATAAAAAATATTATAATTCTCCACAACATAAGCAGCCACAACAAGCTGACCTACATTGTGAAAGATTCCGCCACTCACACTGACAGGCAGAACACCAAACCATTTTGTTTTTTTCAGCAGATACATCATAAGAAAACTAAGCAGTCCGCCTGCAAGACTATATAAAATACTGAACATATTTCCAAACAGGAAACCGGAAAGTACAATACGCAGTGCAGACACTGCCAGTGCTTCTTTCGTTCCCACGCAGTAAAGCATCAGAACCACAACTATATTTGTTAGTCCAAGTTTTACACCTGGTATTCCAAAATAAAACGGAATCAGTGATTCCACATAGCTGCAGATGAGTGCCAGTGCCAGGTAAACACCTAAATATGCTGTTTTTTTCTTATCTCGCAATGGAATCCAACTCACTTTCTCCGGCACCGATCACCTGCACCACTACTTTGTTCGGGAGACAGACGATCGTCTCATTTGTTTTTGAAATAGCTTTCTGATGCACACAGAGTTTGTCCGGGCAGTCAGCTTCCGTCACATCAGCTTTTCCGTCCTTTATCACAAGCAGATTCGTCGTTTTCCCGTCCTTCTGGATTGGGATCTCCTTGTCCACATCAAGCGGATAAGTTCCATAGATTGCTCCGTCTACTGTAACCTCCACGCTTGCACCGGTATCCTGATGTGTCAGATAAAATCCTGCCGCGATCCCTGCTAAGCCTATGAAAACTATAACTAAAAAAATAATATCTTTTTTCTTCATTCTTGCTCGTCCATATAATAGAAACCAAAGGCTTCTTCCCGGAATTTTATATACACTCCCCATGTAATAGAAGCCGAAGGCTTCTTCCTAGAATTTTACGCACGCTGTCCCATATAGTAGAAGCCGAAGGCTTCTTCCCAGAATTTTACACACACTCCCCCATATAGTAGAAGCCTTTGCATTCCAAAAGTTTCACATCCACGATTTTTCCGATCATATCCTCGGTTCCCGGAAGATGTACCACAGAGTTATTGCTGAGTCTTCCGGTCACAAGTGACGCATCCTGCTCATTTTTTTCTTCGATCAGAACCGGAAGTGTCTGTCCGGTCAGCGCTCCTGCTTTTTCTGCGGAGATCGTCTGCACTTCTTTTAACAGACGGTCAAACCGTGCCTTGATCACGTCCTCCGGGATCTGGTCTTCCATCACTGCCGCAGGAGTTCCGGTACGTTTGGAATAAATAAAAGTAAACGCACTGTCGTAACGCACTTTGCGTACCACGTCCATGGTCTCCTCAAAATCTTCCTCCGTCTCACCCGGGAATCCGACAATGATATCCGTTGTCAGCGCGATATCCGGCACTGCGGCACGGATCTTATCTACCAGTTCTAAATAATGTTCTTTGTCATAGCGGCGGTTCATCAGCTTTAAAATACGGCTGCTTCCGGATTGCAGCGGAAGATGCAGATGTTTACAGATTTTTTTGGAATTTTTCATAACCTCGATCAGATCATCGGAAAGATCTTTCGGGTGGGATGTCATAAAACGGATACGCTCTATTCCATCTACTTTTTCAATTTCCTGTAAAAGCTGTGCAAATGTCATCGGCTGCTCTAAATTTTTACCATAGGAATTGACATTCTGTCCTAAGAGCATAATCTCAACCACGCCATCTGCCGCAAGACGCTCGATCTCACGGATGATCTCTTTCGGTTCCCTGCTCCGCTCCCTGCCGCGCACATAAGGCACGATACAGTAACTGCAGAAATTGTTACATCCAAACATGATGTTGACACCGGACTTGAAAGAATATTTTCGTTCGACCGGAAGATCCTCAACGATTTTATCCGTATCTTTCCAGATATCGATCGTCATGGATGTACCGTGACCTGACGAATGCTCCGGGAAACTGTTTTCTAACGCTGTAACGATCAGCTCTGCAAATTTGTAAATATTGTGTGTTCCAAAGATCAGGTTCACAAAACGATAACTCTGCTTGATTTTCTCCACCACCGTCGGTTCCTGCATCATACAGCCGCAGAGCCCGATCATCATAAACGGATTTTTCTTCTGGAAACCGTTTAAATATCCCAGTCTTCCGTACACTTTATTATTGGCATTCTCGCGCACAGTACAGGTATTATAGATGACGAAATCCGCTTCCTCGGAGCCCTCCTCCACAAAACCGATCTTCTCTAAAATACCGACTAACTTCTCGGAATCCCTTGCATTCATCTGACATCCGAATGTGGAAACATGGAAAGTCAGCGGACTTCCCTTTTCTTCGGAAAGCTGTCTTAAGTACTCTTTTGCGATATCCATAAAGTAATACTGACGCTCCGGCTCAGTTGCCGGGATCTGGTTTTTATCTGCGATGCGCAGTGTCGGGCGCACTCCTGTTGTAACTTTCTGACTCATAAAACTGTTAATTCCTCACTATTTCTATTACTTTTTCCTATGGTCTTACCTGACCATTTCCATAAATGATATATTTCGTGCTTGTCAATGCCTCTAAGCCCATCGGACCTCTCGCATGAAGCTTCTGCGTACTGATACCGATCTCCGCACCAAAGCCAAACTCGAATCCATCAGAAAAACGTGTCGATGCATTGACATAGACACAGGCGGCATCCACCTCGTCCAAAAACTTTTGTGCATTGGTATAATTTTCGGTAATGATTGCCTCTGAATGTCCGGTATTATAGCGGTTGATATGCTCGATTGCTTCATCTACAGATGCAACTGTTTTTGCGGAGATCATATAATCTAAATATTCTTTTCCCCAGTCTTCCTCCACCGCAGGCTTGATCAGCGCTCTGTTCAGTGCTGTATCCGACTCTGCCGCAGCAAAACTTCTCTCATCCGCATGTAATTCCACGTTCTTTTTCTGCAGCGCCTCTGTCAGTTTCGGCATAAATGTATCCACGATCTTTTCATGGATGACAAGCGACTCACAGGCATTGCAGACACCGATACGCTGCGTTTTTGCGTTCATGATAATGTTTACCGCCATATCAAAATCAGCGGTCTCATCCACAAAAATATGGCAGTTTCCGGTTCCGGTTTCGATCACAGGGATCGTCGCCTGATTCACGACCGCACGGATCAGTCCTGCCCCACCACGTGGGATCAGCACATCGACATACTGGTTCATTTTCATAAATGCCGCAGCAGTATCTCTCGACGTATCTTCGATCAAAGATGCCGCTTCTTTTGGAATGCCAAGCTGTTCTAGCGTCTTTTGAATGACGGAAACGATCGCAATATTTGAATGAATGGCATCACTTCCGCCCTTTAAGATCACAGCATTTCCGGTCTTAAAGCAGAGTCCAAAAGCATCGACAGTCACGTTCGGTCTTGCCTCGTAGATCATGCCGACCACGCCAAGCGGTACACGTTTTTTTCCGATCATCAGGCCGTTCGGACGTTTTTTCATGGAAAGGACTTCCCCGATCGGATCATCTAAAGCGGCTACCTGCTGCAAACCTTCAGCGATCTGGGCGATTCTTGCTTTGTTTAGCATCAGGCGGTCTAACAGTCCTTCCGGCATATGGTTTTTTTTGCCATTTTCAAGGTCTTCTTTGTTTGCGGCGATGATGTCGGCGGATGCGGCGACAAGGGCGGATGCGACTGCAGTGAGAGCCCGATTTTTTTCATTGGTGCCTAATGTGGCAAGTTTTTGGGATGCGGCTTTGGCTCCCTGGCATATTTGTTCAAGTTCCATGGTGATACCTTTCCTTTCTGTGAAATGTTTATACGGTGTTGCAGCAATACCTGGGCGAAACTCTGCAGTAGTCTATGTGTATTGTGGCGATACTTGAGGCGAAACTCTGCAACGGGCTGTGGTTGTCGTGAACCGGGCACCTGTTTAAAAGAAGGTGCCCGGTTCACAACAGTCGAAGGTTTTGGGAGAGTTTCGCTTTGGGTAGCCTCAAATTATATCATATTCGCCAGTTTCCGTGTAAATGCGTTGCATTTTTATATCTGTATCAAGTACTTCCAGCTCTGGTTCAAGCTGGTTCTCGTAAGCTAATGCAAAGCGGTTTAGCTTTGCGTATCTCGCAAAGTAGCGGTCGTAAAAGCCTTTGCCGTAGCCATAGCGGCTGCCGGTGGGAGTAAAGACGACACCCGGGACTAACACTGTGATCTGCGTGTTGGATAGATCCATGGGATTTATACGGCGGCATTCTGCGGTCGGTTCCATGACGTGAAATGCGCCTTCTGCGGTCTGTTCCAAGGAGGTGATCTCGTAAAATTCCATGGTACAGTCTGCTCCTGTACGGGGCAAGGCGACATGTCTGCCATCGGACAGTGCTTTTTTAAGAAATTCCAGGCAGTCTGCCTCTTTCCCAAGCGGATAGTATCCGAAGATCCAGTCTGTTATGGCATACCAGTCTGAGGTCAGCAATTTTTCGCAGATGGCTCTGCTCTTTTCTGCCGTTTCCGGTTCTGACATTGCATTTCGGATGTCAAGATGCTTTTTCCGGATTTCTTTTTTGTCAGGAGAGCTTTTTCTTGTTTCCATATTCTTCCCCAAGGTTTGTGACGGTACCGTCCGGATTCTGCATGTCAATATTGTTTAACTGTGCTACAAGATTCCTTTTTACATCTGCAACATAGGCTTTGCGCAGCATTGCCTGTTCTTCTTTTTCCGCCTCGGTCAGTCCCTCCGCCTGCGATTTGCGGTAAAGTGCGTTAATTCTGTCGATCTGTTCCTGTTTCATAAAAATCTCCGTTCCTGCGTGTGAAAAACTTATTATTCACACTAATCTTTTTCTATCCGATTGTTTCTAATATAAAATCCTGTATACGGAATGTTTCTTTTTTCTGTGCTTTAAAGATGGTTCCCGTAAAGCTGTCATCAAAAATATGATGCAGTACGCAGACATCTGCTCCGTTTGCAATGATCATATCTGTTCCGGAAAGTGTTGCGATCTTTGCTGCGGTCAGCTTGGTCGCCATGCCGCCGGTTCCGACATCGCTTCCGGTCGTACTCTTTGCCATTCCAAGAATGTCTGAATCCATCTTTTCGACCACTTCGATCAATTTTGCATCCGGATTCTTATGCGGATCATCCGTAAATAATCCGTCAATATCGGATAACAAAATCAAAAGATCTGCTCCAATCAGGGAAGCAACGATCGCAGAAAGCGTGTCATTGTCACCAAACTGCATCTCATAGGTAGATACCGTGTCATTTTCATTGACAATCGGGATCGCACCTAAACGGAACAATTCATCAAATGTATTCTTTGCATTTTCCCTGGAAACCGGATTGACCATGGTATTTTTTGTCATAAGTACCTGACCTGCCACCTGATTATACTCTGCAAACAGTTTCTGGTAGATCATCATCAGTCTTGCCTGTCCGACTGCTGCACATGCCTGTTTTGTAGAGAGTTCCCGCGGCCGCTCTGTCATGCCAAGCGACTGTCTGCCGACGGCGATCGCACCGGAACTGACTAAACACACATCCATCCCCCGGTTTCTTAAATTGCAAAGCTCGCGCACCAGGTGCTCTAGTTTTGTAAAATTCAAATTGCCGGTCTCCTCATAATTTAACGAAGAAGAACCGATTTTAACTACAACTCTTTTTTTCTCATGAAAGTGAAAACTACTCTGGTCCATTTTCCCAACGAATCCCCTTTTATTTCTAATTATGCTGTTTCGAACATATGCACTGTATTATACTCTATCATATCTAATACAAAATATCAAAGGAAAAAAAGAGAATATCTGTTCTGCATTGGCACATCTACAACGAATTGCAGTAAAAATAATATATTATGGTATACTTGTGGCATTTTTATTTTTATGCTAAAGTGTTGTTCGGACAACTCAAGTTGTTTCCCTTGAAAATCAGGTAAAAATGGAGAATTTTATGAAACGAAACTATCGATTATTTTTATGTATACTGCTGTCTATGCCGGTTTTACTGCTATCGGGTTGTGATCTGCCATCCCGGCTCAATTTTGGCAAAACTTCCGGCTCCGGCGAATCGATCTCCAAATCGGGTTTTTATTTTAATACCGTCATTACCGTCACCTTATATGGAACAAAAGACGAAACCCTGCTCGATGACTGTTTTTCTCTGGCAGACACTTATGAAAATTATTTTTCCAACACGATCGCAGACAGCGATGTGTCAAAAATCAATGCAGCAGGCGGTGCACCTGTCACCGTGCATGAAGAGACCGCAGAACTGATCAAAAAAGGTCTTTATTATGGAGATCTGAGCAATGGAAAATTTGATATTACGATTGGAAAATTATCGGATCTGTGGGATGTTTCTACCAAGGCTTTATTAGAGAAAACAGATGCCTCTATGATTCCATCTGATGATGAGATCAAAAAGGCTTTAACGACAGTAGACTATCAGAATGTAGTTGTAGATGGCAATACCGTCACCTTAAAAGATCCGTCCGCTAAAATTGATCTCGGCGGAATTGCCAAAGGATATATTGCAGACCGCATGAAAGATTACCTGAATCAAAAAGGAGCCGCCTGCGGCTATATCAACCTCGGCGGCAATGTGCTCTGTCTTGGTGCAAAACCGGACGGTTCTTCCTATAATATTGGCATCCAGCGTCCGTTTGACGATGAGGGCGCTGCAATGCTCGCTGTATCCGTGACCGACCAGACCGTTGTGTCTTCCGGTGTTTATGAGCGCTATTTTGAGGTGGACGGCAAACGCTATCATCACATTTTAGATACTGCTACCGGATATCCCTATGATAACGGACTGCTGGGTGTTTCGATCATCACGGACGAATCCGTGGACGGTGATGGACTCTCCACCACCTGTTTTGCACTGGGTTTAGCTGACGGGATGGCGCTTGTGGAAAGTCTGGATAATACAGAAGCCGTTTTTATTACGGAGGATTATGAATTGCATTTTAGTTCGGGGATGGGGACTAAAATTCCGTATCAGGTGATGGAGTGATGATCTGCCATGGTATGGATTTTATAACTGTATGATCTGATTATTTTCTTCCGTAAAGTTTCCACCATCCATATTCTTTCTCACAAAAGGAACTCCCTTGCGAACATAAAATATATTATCTGTAAGCAGTGCATCCGGGTTTTCGGACGGGCTGATGGTTCCACCTAAATCATCATAACTGACGTTATTACGAAATGTGTTATGAATGGCCTCCTGCATACAAAACATCACACAACCGCCTTCATTTTGCCTGCTGTAATTATACTCATACACCGTTCCATCCCCGGAATCTGCATCGTAAGCCATCCCGTCCTGATTCAGCCGCGTGTCTGCCACTTCATTATAACAAAACAACGCATCTTTACATTTCCATGGCCAGATTGCCGCAGCAACCTTTCCACCACGGTTGCCCGGATTGCAATAAATACGGTCATTGATCTCACATGCCACAGAATCGGTCATATTATGTTCCACAAACGGGCGCAGTGCATACATGACCGTTATTCCATCTCCACCTGCCATTTTCACATAATTATCCCGTATCACAATATTCTCATGACCATATTTCAAAAACCTTTTTTTATCCAGTTCTGCACCCGCAAATTTCTCATGTGCATAACTATACCCGACTGCGATCCCCCAACGGCTCACACGATATACATAGCATCCCTCCACCAGGATATCTGAAAATCTTGCCACTCCTGTCATTGCTTCTTCCGCTGGCTGTAATGCTGTCATATAGATGCCGCCATTATTCATATGCTTGTCATAAACATTTCCATGAACATCATGGATTTTAAGATTTCGAAGTGTGATTCCACATCTTAAACCTTTCTCTTTTGCAACGACTGCAACACCTGTACGCTCCATTTTATCTGCCTGTGAATAATTTTCGCCGATCACTTTATCCGCACTGTTTGTAATCTCAATATCCTGTATGATAATATACTCGGCATCAAATAGAAGTACTGCCGAGGAAACATAACCATGGTAAACATGCGTCGGCGAATCCAGTTCTTTTCCATAATCCTGATACCAGATTCCCTGTCCGTCTGTCTTTATCAGAGGATCTTCACCACATCCATAACTTCCAATTACAATCGGCATCTGCTTTGTTCCGCTGTCACGAATCTGTAAAAACTGTTTTTCAAAAACACTTCCACACGCAAGCAATATGTGATCCCCCGGTTTTAGTGCAAGCCTATTGACGGCAAAAAGACTTGCGAATGCACTGTTTTCACTCAAACCGTCATTGGTATCATTTCCGTTTATCGAATCGACATAATATTTCCTGCACAAGTCTGTCATACACTTCCTCCCGCAATCTTTTTTCAATGATCTGCTCTACCTCTTCATAAGAAAAAAGATCTCCAAAATATCTTCCAAATAAATCTTTATTCCGCTCATAGAAAGCTTTTTTCTGATTTTCTGTAATCTCCGGACTGATTCCTGATTTTCTAATATTTTCTGTCGGCTGTACGAAATCCAACCGGAAACGCGTCAATTCATACTGTAGATACATCGGCAATGAATATCTGCGCGGTCCGTAAAATACCTTTTTCTCCATTTCAAGCCTGGCATTCTCTTCATTTTTTTCTGCACATCTTTTTTCCAACGCCTCTATATCGGCGTTTTCAATCAACCCCAGCTTTTCTGCAAGAACAAGTTCGGCTTTCGCATATGCCCACTCTTCTGGTGTAAGGCAGTATCTTTTTTCTATCATTTAACAGCCCCCGTAATTCCATTTGCAAAACTTTTCTGCAGACATAAGAAAATAATCGCCGTCGGAAGTGTACAGATCAGTACACCGAGCATCAACATCCCATAATCAACACTGTAGCCGCTTTTTAAGTTTGCCACAAGCATTGGCATTGTGATGGAATCATTATTTTGAAAGACAATCTTTGGCCACAGATAACTATTCCATGCGTTCATAAAAGTAACCGTCATTGCAGCTCCATATGTTGATTTCATAACAGGCACAAACATCCGGAAAAAAATCTGTATTTCACTTAGCCCCTCCAGACGAGCCGCCTCTATAATATCATGAGGGAAAGACCGCGCCGCCTGACGGAACATCATAATCATAAATGGCGTTGAAATAGACGGCAAAACAAATGCAATCCAGCTATTGACCAGATTCCAGGAAGAGATCATTTTAAAAAGCGGGATCATGATTGCAACAAATGGCAGCATCATGGCTAACAACAATACACTCATCAATATGTCTTTTCCCTTATCATGATAAATTTCAAATCCATAACCTGCAATTGAACAGACCAATAATGTGATAATCGTCATAAGAATCGCATTTCGAAATGAATTGATCATTGCCAGCCCCAGATTCTGATTGGCAATCAATGCCTTAAAATTTTCGACTAAATATGTTCCAGGAAGCAGTTTTCCCCTGACCACATCAATACTTTGATTGGTTGCACCACAAACCATGTAATATAGTGGAAATACAGACAAAAAACTTGCAAAAATCAATACAATATGTGATATACATAATTTTCCTTTACTCACGTTTGTCACCTACTTTCATTTGAATTGCAGACAAAATTGCCACTATAATAAGGATAAACACTGAAAGTGCTGCCGCATAATTAAATTTTGGTGTCTCCACAAAAGAAATGTTATAAATATAATGCGTCAATGTCATTGTTGACTTTCCCGGTCCACCAGCCGTTAAATTTACAGACTCGTCAAACAACTGCAGTGTTCCAGACGTTGACATAATAGCCGTCAGTAATATGGTAGGCTTTAACAGTGGAATGGTGATCTTTGTAAACTGTTGAAACGGTGATGCCCCATCAATACGACTCGCCTCATAGACGGAATAATCAATATTCTGCAGCCCTGCAAGATAAAATACCATATTGTAACCGGTCCATCTCCAGACCAACGCGATTATAATTACAAATCTTGCAGCCCATGCATTCTGAAACCAGTCTACGGTCGGAAGTCCAATCGCAGAAATAACGTGATTGACCAGACCATCCTGCGCAAACAGTGACTTAAAAATCATAGAATACGATACCAGTGATGTTGCACATGGCAGGAAAATCATAGTTCGATAGATTCCTTTTCCCTTTATATTCGGATTGTTCAGTAATTGAGCAAGAACAAGGGCAATGATCAACATGACTGGAACCTGTATGATAAAATAAAATACTGTATTGAAAAGGCACTGCAAAAATGTTTTGTCCTTCAGTATCCTGACATAGTTTGCAAAGCCAACCCACCTTACAGAATCTCCCATACCATTCTTAAATGACAGCATAAGCGCCTGTATCATGGGATAAAAACAAAATACAAAAATCAATATAGCTGCCGGAAGCAAAAACGCCCAACCAGTGAGGTTATGTTTTCTTTCCAGACTTAATTTTCTTTTTTTCTCCATATATTTTCTCCTAATGTAATACCGGGAACATAAAATTTGTTCCCGGTACAAACCACTTTACATATTTAATTTTCAATATTAAATTCTAATGTTTCCTGTGCATTATTCATTTCACCGTCAATATCAGCATTATTCTGAACAACATTTGTGATTGCATCTGTCAATGCACTTCTTATGTCCGAATAGTATGCACCACAGTCAAATGCTGGAACCGAACCTGCATATCCAACGATATCTTTATATACTGCCTGTCCACCATAAAAATCTGATGCCTGATTATATACATCAGACTGTGCAGCCGGAATGTAGCTTGCAATCGCACCTGCATTCGGCAACAGATCATCATATAATTCCACACTGCTTCCAAATGTAGATTTTAAGAAATCAAATGCAAGTTCTGTATTCTTACAGTTAGAAGATACTGCCCAGCTTGCACCACCACAATTTGCATAATTTGTGGCTCCATCAACTCCATCCAGTTTTGGCATGTTTACAATTGCCCATTTTCCTGACTGATCCTCTGCCGCCTGAATGGATGACATGATCCAGCATCCATTGATCACTCCTGCTGTTTTTCCGTCATTCATAGAGGCAATATACTGATCCCAGTCCGTATACTCGGCAATAATACCCTCATCAACTAATTTTTTATAAACTTCCATTGTCTTTTTTAACGCTTCATTGTCTGCAATATGAACCTTTCCGTCAACAATTGGTGAGGCTCCTGCCGACTGCAGCATTTCCATAAGTAATTCGGATCCCCCGGAGGAAGCGATCATTGGCACTCCATTCGCCTCTACTACTTTTTTTGCAAGTTCCTCAAACTGTGACCATGTAGTATCCTTAAAATCGTCAACCGTAAGACCTGCCGCCTCTACCATATCCGAACGAATTGCCATAATCGTTGCACCATTATCAAAAGGAAGTCCATAATTTTTTCCCTCTGCCGTGGAATCTGCAAGTTTTCCCTCTGTAAACTGTGAAAAATCAATTCCGGAATCTGTTAATTCTGTAAAAATTCCAGGAAAATTGGCAATATTTTTATGGAATGAATAATCCTGCATCAGAAAAATATCCGGTAAAGTACTGTAATCTCCTGACGTTGCAGCTGTAATCAGCTTTGTCTCAATATCATTATAAATATTTTCCTGAATATCCAGTTTAAAATCTGGATGGTCTTTCTGATAAATCTTTTCTGCCTGTTCCATGGCATAAATATTAAAAGTGGGATCCCAGCACCATACCGTAAGTGTTTCATCTCCATTTTCATTTGTTTCTGCGGAAACACTCTGCGTATCCTCATTACTGTTCGTAACATTTTCTTTTTCGTTCGTGTTTCCTTCATTTTGGTTCCCACCACATCCGGCAAACACAGATACTGTCATAGTTGCTGCCAACATGAATCCCAATGCTTTTTTCTTCATAAAAAATACCTCCCTGCAAAAATTATTATTTTTTTATTTTATAAAATATGACGGTATGATACCACTCATAAATTATCAATAGTTACATTGTCTCATTCAACCACCGCATTTCTCCTGGTTCTAGTGTCAACCTTACGATAAAATCGCCATTGATATACAGATCTGTCTGACATTCTTTTCCTGAATTATTTATGACAGCTATTTTTTGCGTTTTCTGAAAAACAGTGACCTCAGTATCTACATTTGTTACGTAATATCGTTTCATCTCCTGTTCCATTCCCGCTGCATAATAAATTGCACGAAGCAGAATACGGCAGTTCTGAGGGGAATACGGCAATCCTGCAAAGTAAACACCGTGACCTTTTCCGTATTGATTAACAACCAGCTGGCTGTATTCTCCATCCATTGCAAGAATCTGATAATGATCTCCCTGCGCATAAATGCGGGTCGTACCTTCTCCGAAATCAATATCCCCTTCAATATCTTCCAAGATAAAATGCTGCGGATTTTTCTCGTTATATTTATCTGTACTTAGTGAAAAACCCATCTCACGATCTACACCAAGCACATCCGCCAGCTGGAAAAATCTTCCCTGATGCTGATATGCTGTCGGTTCTCCTACTCCGATAAATCCACCACCTTCATCCACAAACTGTCTTAACGTTGTTACAACTGCTTCATCAATCCAATTTTCAGCTCCACTGAATGACGTATATGCATCTCCAACATTGATGATCACCCTGATATCTTTTGGGATTCCTTTTTTCACATCATCAAAAGAGATAAATTCCACATCAAACGGCATTCCACTCAGACATTCCAGCACTCCCTCTGCAGAATAAGTTTCTCTGTGCCATATTGCATGATGCACCTGGTTTGACATCCATTTCCGCAAACCTCCCCAACAGTTTAAAACTGCTACTTTAAATGGTGCAACATAAGATTTCGTCCCGTTCATATTTTCATGTATCTGTCTGAATTCCCCGACAACACTTTGAATCTCTTCTATAAATCCCGGCCATTCACTGGCCAATTTTAAATATCCGCCATATCCGATGCGGTCAAGCGGAGAACGTAAAATTGCCCTTCTCGCTTTCATCCAGTTGTCCTTTGCCTCCCCTATGGGATCTCCGCCTTCTCCAAACACGTCGGGGAAAAAATATGGCAAAAGCCTTCCTTCTGTATATTTAACCCCTTTTATATCTGAAATCATACGGAGTGTCACACCACTGCCAACAGAACCAACTACTGCATCCAGACCAATTTCTGCAAAATATTTTCCGTATGGTTCCGTCCCTATCCAATGATCTCCCAAAAACATCATCGCTTCTTTTCCATAGGAATGAACAATATCTACAAGTTCCTTGGCAAGCGCACAAACTTCCTGCTGCTGGAATTCAATAAAATCCTTAAACTCACGACTTGGCACACGGAACATGCTGTTGTGATATCCCTGATCCACAATAAATTCCGGTCTGAATTTATACCCTGCCCACTTTTCAAATTTCTCTAATATGTATGGACTTACACTTGCACTATATCCAAACCATTCTACAAATTTTTCACGTTTTTTATCATCAAAGGTAAGTGTAAACTGGTGAAAAAAAGTCGTAAATCTTACCACGTCGATCTGCGGGTTTTCTTCACACCAGCGTTTTAATTTTTCTTTTACGTACTTCTGGGTTTTCGGCTGCCGCACATCATATGTCAGTTGATGTGGTGTATCTTTCCAATCATTTGTAATAAAATTATACATATGTACAGGATCCCATATTAAAAATGCCAGAAAACTTACCGTATATTCATGATAAGGAATGGTTTTTATTTCAACTTCTTCCCGTTCTTTTTTAAATTCCCAGTCATCGACAGAAACCACTTCACCCGTTGTGCGATCAATTACTTCCCACCATCTTTTTGGATCATCCAACGTATTGACTTTTAACTGCTGTGTATGAAATCCTTCCATCAATCTTATGCATAGTTTTTCACTTCTTGCAGTTACACGATTGCTGATCAGGTATTCCTGTTGAATCTCTTCCGGATTTTGCTCGGCCCAGGCATTATCCTTTCTGGTCGTATAATACGTTGCATATTTCTTTACCGGCTCATTCAATAACGCATCCGGCATCTCCGTTCCGTCACAGTCACGCAATGCATCTGCTCCAAGAAGATTTTTCAATCGTATAGTTTCCTCGACAATGTCTGCATCGGTCGGCAATGTCAGTCTGCCTGTTTGTTTTGTCATTCCCGTCTTCTCCTTTCTTGTCTCATCACCTGATGTCTTTAAGTATATCTGTCTGCATCAACTGCTTCAATTTTTATGTTGCTCTAATTTTTATATATCTTGCTTTATACTCAATAAAATATTTGCATTTATCATAAATTACTGTATACTTGCAATAAGAAACCCTATTTAATTGCTATTTTATTCATCAGTTTCACAACATTATTTTAGTAATATTGCGGTTTTAATCTATAAGATATAAAATTTGATACAACAGGAAGATAATACAAATGAGTAATGAATTAATTAATTTTGAGTACAAAGGAGTACCCGATCCGGATTTTAAACTTCGTTATATTTCTATTTCTAAATACGAAGGGGATTGGCAAAGCCACCCTCACACCCATCAGTTTTCTGAACTTTTCTATGTTATCAGTGGAAAAGGTGTATTTTACATTGAAAATGATACGGTTTCTGTATGTGCAGACGATCTGATAATCATAAATCCACATATTGAACATACGGAAAAAACGATGTCAAACGATCCTATGACCTATATTGTATTTGGTGTAGAAGGGCTCGCTTTCTATTTTAATTCCCAAAACGCTGCTAACCCAAAAGGATACAGCTACTATAATTATGGTTCCGCCAAAACACACTTTATTAATTTTTCCCAGATTATGATAAAAGAGTTTAATGCAAGAAAGCCAGGTTTTGAAGCAATCTGTCATGGCCTCCTACAGGTTTTGCTTGTTTATATTACACGCGAACAACATCTTTCTGTCATATCTGATGCCACTTTGCAAATATCAAAGGAATGTTTTGTTGCGAAAAAATATATTGATGCCAATTATGCAAAAAATATTACTTTAGATCTGCTCGCTGAAATCACCCATATCAACAAATTTTATTTATCACATTCTTTTACGGAGTATGTTGGAACATCCCCCATCAATTACCTGATGGAAACCAGACTCGCTGCAAGCAAAGAACTATTGCTCAGCTCCAGTCGCTCGATTGCAGAAGTTGCATCCAGCACAGGCTTTTCATCACAGTCGTATTTTTCGCAGATTTTCCGAAAGAATACAGGTATGTCACCCCTGCAATACCGTAAACTGAAACAAACAGATTCGAAAACCATGCAGGATGATTCCTATTATATTTGAAAATTTTATAGAAACATATAGACTTAATTGATCATTTCATGCACAAAATGATACACATTTTCTTTATTACAACAAAACAAAAAAATCCGCCAAAGACCTGCCGCATAGAAATGCGATTCCAGTCTGTGACGGATTTTCTTATTCATTGATTTTCATTTTATTTCTGATTAATATAATTGACCAGTCCCTCACAGTCAATAATTTTCTGCATGAACGGCGGAAATGCCTGGCCCTGATATGAGGTACCCTTTGTCACATCCGTGATCACTCCGGTGTCAAAGTTGACTTCCACTTCGTCCCCGGCTTCGATCTCCTTTGCTGCCTGCGGGCATTCGATGATCGGAAGTCCGATGTTGATCGAATTGCGGTAAAAAATACGCGCAAATGTCTCTGCAATGACGCAGCTCACACCGGCTGCCTTGATGGCAATCGGCGCATGCTCTCTGGATGAACCGCATCCAAAGTTTTTATTTGCCACCATGATATCTCCTGCTTTGACATTCTTTACGAAATCTTTATCGATATCTTCCATGCAATGCAATGCCAGTTCCTTCGGATCAGAAGAATTTAAGTATCTTGCCGGAATGATGACATCGGTATCTACGTTGTCTCCGTATTTGAATACATGACCTTTTGCTGCTTTCATGTTTACTCTCCTTTTTCTTAAACCTATGCTACTTCATCCGGTCCGGAAAGTTTTCCGGTAATCGCACTTGCTGCCGCTACTGCCGGACTGGCAAGATAAATCTCAGACTCCACATGTCCCATTCTTCCTACGAAGTTACGGTTTGTGGTGGAAACGCAGCGCTCATGCTCTGCAAGGATTCCCATATAACCACCAAGACAAGGTCCGCAGGTCGGTGTACTTACAACTGCACCAGCCTCGATAAAGATCTTAAGCAGCCCTTCTTCCATCGCATCAAGGTAAATCTGCTGTGTTGCCGGGATTACGATCACACGCAGTCCTTTTGCTACTTTTTTGCCTTTTAAAATAGATGCTGCCACACGCAGGTCATCCATTCTTCCGTTTGTACAGGAGCCGATCACTACCTGGTCGATCTTGATGTCACCGACCTCGTCGATCGTCTTTGTGTTCTCCGGAAGGTGTGGGAATGCAACGGTTGGCTTTAAAGTACTAAGGTCGATCGTATAAGTCTCCTCGTACTCTGCATCCTCATCTGCCTCATAGACAACATATGGACGTTTGGAATGTGCTTCCATATATTCCTTTGCAAGATTATCTACCGGAAAAATACCATTTTTTCCGCCTGCTTCGATTGCCATGTTTGCGATTGTAAAACGGTCATCCATAGAAAGGCAGGAAATGCCGTCCCCAACAAATTCCATTGATTTGTAGAGCGCACCGTCCACACCGATCATTCCGATGATATGTAAAATGATGTCTTTTCCGCTGATCCATTTTGCCGGTTTGCCGGTCAGGACAAATTTGATCGCTGCCGGGACTTTAAACCATGCTTTTCCGGTTGCCATACCAGCCGCCATATCCGTACTGCCGACTCCGGTGGAAAATGCACCCAGCGCACCGTAGGTACAGGTGTGGGAATCCGCACCGATAATGACATCGCCTGCCACGGTAAGACCTTTCTCCGGCAGCAGTGCATGCTCTATTCCCATCTCTCCTACATCAAAATAATTTGTAATATCATGCCGGCATGCAAACTCTCTGACGCATTTACAATGCTGTGCAGATTTGATATCCTTATTCGGCACGAAGTGATCTAATACAAGTGCGATCTTATCCTTATCAAAGACACCGTCCACCTTCATTTTATCCATTTCATGAATCGCTACCGGTGAAGTAATGTCGTTGCCTAAAACCAGATCCAAATCTGCCTCAATAAGCTGTCCGGCACTGACTGATGGAAGTCCTGCATGAGCTGCAAGGATTTTCTGTGTCATCGTCATCCCCATGGGTATATCCTCCTAAAAAATTAAAATCTGTGTCAGGAATGGTGTGTGCCCGTTCCCGTTTTTTGTGTGATGTGTGTGTAGAACAACATTCGCTGTCCTATCTGTATGTTATTCTAACACAGGTGTTACTATAATAAAAATACATATTAAATATATTTACCATAACTAAACTTCATGGTATAATGAGAAAAATTATCGATGTATCCAGTATCAGAAAGGAATTTTATCATGAACCAGAATTTATCATCTTATCGGATTTTTTATACCGTTGCAAATACCGGCAACATTTCAAAGGCTGCCAAAGAACTCTACATCAGCCAGCCTGCCATCAGTAAATCCATCCAGAAATTAGAGGAAGGTGTCGGCTGCAAGCTGTTTTCCCGAAGTTCGCGCGGCGTTGTCTTAACCGATGAGGGAAAACTGCTCTACGACCATGTGAGCAGTGCCTTTGAGACTTTAACCCTCGGTGAGGAAAAATTAAAACGTTCCATTGAGCTCGGTGTCGGACACTTAAAGATCGGTGTCAGCGCAACCCTCTGTAAATATCTGCTGCTTCCTTATTTGCAGGAATTTATAAGACAGAACCCGCATGTCTCTATCTCCATCACCTGCCAGTCGACCAACGAGACACTTGAACTGCTCGAGGACAATAAGATCGATATCGGTCTGGTAGGAAAACCGGATAATTTAAAAAATATCCATTTTGATTTTCTCGAAGAGATCGAAGATATCTTTGTCTGCACCAAAGACTATCTGCGGAATTTGCGCGCGCGCGGCGTCCACAAGGATCAGATCCTTACAAACTCAACACTGATGCTGCTCGATAAAAACAATATGACACGCCAGTATATCGACGACTATCTTTCTGACAACCAGATTCAGGTCAAGGAATCCATCGACATCTCCAGCATGGATCTTCTGATCGACTTTGCCCGTATCGGTGTCGGCGTTGCCTGCGTCATCAAAAGTTTTGTAAAAGAGGATCTCGCCTCCGGCGCCTTAGTGGAGATTCCGCTTGGCATCCCAATCCATAAGCGTGAGGTCGGTTTTGCCTATAAAACAACGACAAAACCTTCCAAAACACTTGGGGAATTTATCCGGTTTTATAAAAACTTTTAACAGATACAATATAATAGAATGCACGCTCCGCGAACATTCTATTATCATGAACTATACAGCCAGGTTGGCAAAGCCAACTGCTAAATAAAACTTTACTTTTTCTCAAAACTATACAGCCAGTTAGCTTTTAAGAAGTAAATCAAAAAGATCACCGAACTGATTGACCAGGTCAGCGGGTACGCCCAGAAGATGACCTGGATTTTCGGGATAAAATGCACGGTAACCGTGATGTATGTAATTCTTATGATGCACCAGGATGCAAGCATGACAAACATTGGCACGGTAGATTTTCCCGCACCGCGCATGATACCGGCGATACAGTGCGAAAATGCCAGAAAGCAATAGAAAAATGCTTCTATATGTGCCTGTCTGGTCGCAAATTCAACAACCTGCGCTTCATTGTTAAATGCCGCTGCAAGCTGCGGGATCGCAAAAAATACGATCACACCGACAACTTCTGCAAGCAGTGTCGAACAGGTAATGCCAAAATACGCACCTTTTTTTGCCCTGTCATACTGTTTTGCGCCGAGATTCTGCCCGATGAACGTTGTGAGCGACATTGCAAAACAGGTGATCGGCAAAAATGCAAATCCTTCTATTTTCGAATAAACACCACATCCCGCAACTGCCATCACACCAAATTTGTTAATATTCGTCTGCACGATGATATTGGCAAATGAAATGATGGAGTTCTGCATACCGGACGGCAGTCCGATTCCGATGATCTGTCCCAACATTCCCCTATGAAAACGGATCTGTGAGATCTGTACCTGATAGACATCTTTGGTGCGCATCAGACGGAGCATACATAAAAATGCGCTGGAAAACTGCGAGATGATCGTCGCAAGTGCCGCAGCACCAACGCCAAATCCCAGTAAACCTACAAACAATAAATCCAGTACAATATTTACAATCGATGAGAAGATCAGATAATAAAGCGGATGTCTGCTGTCCCCGACCGCCTGCAAGATTCCCATCACGATATTATACATGACAAATGCGACCGATCCCGCAAAATATACCCTGAAATATACAATGGAGTTTGGCAGCACCGACTCCGGCGTTCCCATCAATACAAGAATCTGGGGTGCCAATATCATTCCGACCGCTGTCAGGATACAGCCGGACACCAGACCAAATGCAATATTGGTATGTACTGCTTTTTTCAATCCTTCATAATCTGCTGCTCCAAAATATTTCGAAATGACAACGCCGGCACCAACTGCAATTCCATTAAAAAAGCCGACCATCAGAAATATCAGACTGCCGGAAGAACTGACAGCTGCAAGAGCATCACTGCCAAGAAAATTACCGACGATCAGAGAATCGGCGGTATTATATAACTGCTGAAACAGGTTCCCTAAAAAGAGGGGGATTGCAAATGACACAATCCCCTTCCAGATGGAACCCTCTAATAAGTTTGTTCCTTTTTTCATCTTATTTCATTACAATATTGACAATTCTTCCCGGAACGTAAATCTCTTTTACAATGTTTCCAGTCAGCTTATCTGCAATTGATTCTTTTGCTTTTGCAATAACATCATCTTTTGCGTCATTTCTGCCGATTGCCAATGTTCCTTTCGTTTTTCCGTTGATCTGTACTGCGATTTCAACCGTATTTTCGACTGTTTTTGTCTCGTCAAACTCCGGCCATTTCTGCTGATATACATAACCTGTTCCGCCGATGATCTGCCAGAGTTCCTCTGTAATGTGCGGAGCAACCGGGTTTAAGAGAATTAAGAGTGTCTCATACTCACCCTTTGTCACAGCATTTTTCTTATAGAACTCATTGATCAGAGCCATCATCGCTGCGATTGCGGTATTGTATTTCAGGTTCTCATAATCGCTGCTGACTTTTTTGATCGTCTGGTGCATCTTTGTCTCAAGCTCTTTGGAATATCCTGTTTCATCTGTCATGATATCCTGTAATTTCCATACACGCTCTAAGAAACGACGGCAGCCCTTGACGCCATCCTCAGACCAGGATGCACTTAAATCAAATGCTCCAATGAACATCTCATAAGTTCTTAAGGTATCTGCACCGTACTCTCTTACGATATCATCCGGGTTAACGACATTTCCTCTGGATTTTGACATCTTCTCTCCGTTCTCACCAAGGATCATTCCGTGGGAAGTACGTTTCTGGTAAGGCTCCGGACATGGAACTACTTTCTCGTCATAGAGGAATTTATGCCAGAATCTGGAATATAACAGATGGAGTGTTGTATGCTCCATACCACCGTTGTACCAGTCTACCGGCATCCAGTATTTTAATGCCTCCGGACTTGCAAGTGCCTCATCATTGTGCGGATCGGTATATCTTAAGAAATACCAGGAAGATCCAGCCCACTGCGGCATAGTATCTGTCTCTCTCTTTGCAGGACCTCCACAACAAGGACAGGTCGTATTTACCCAGTCTGTCATGGCAGCAAGCGGCGACTCTCCATTGTCAGTCGGCATGTAGCTCTCTACCTCAGGAAGCATCAGTGGCAGCTCGCTCTCATCAATCGGCACATAGCCGCATTTATCGCAGTGAACGATCGGGATCGGCTCACCCCAGTAACGCTGACGGGAGAATACCCAGTCTCTTAATTTATAGTTAGTCTTTGCGGTACCAATGCCTTTTTCCTCTAAGAATGCGATCATTTTTGCCTTTGCATCCTTTACTTCCAGTCCGTTTAAAAACTCAGAATTGATTAAAACACCGGTTGCAACGTCCGTAAATGCGGCTTCGTTGATATCAACTTCCTCGCCGTTCTTTGCAACGACCTGTACCATTGGGATATTGAATTTCTTTGCAAATTCCCAGTCTCTCTCATCATGTGCCGGTACTGCCATGATTGCACCGGTTCCGTAAGACATTAATACATAATCGGAAATCCAGATCGGGATCTCTTTTCCGGTTACCGGATTGACTGCCATAAGACCGTCGATTTCCACACCAGTTTTGTCTTTTGCAAGCTCAGAACGTTCAAAGTCAGATTTCTTTGCGGCTTCCTCGCGGTATGCAGCGATGGCATCCCAGTTCTTTATTTCATCTTTGTATTTGTCAATAATCGGATGTTCCGGGGAAACTACCATATAAGTAGCACCAAATAATGTATCGCAGCGTGTCGTGTAAACACGGAGTTTGTCCTCTTTTCCGGCGATCGCAAAGTCTACCTCTGCACCCTGTGATTTACCGATCCAGTTTTTCTGGGAAACCTTGACACGTTCGATATAATCTACATCATTTAATCCCTCTAACAGCTTCTCAGCATAATCGGTGATCTTTAACATCCACTCGCTCTTTACCTTGCGGACAACCGGAGCACCACAGCGCTCGCAGACACCGTTTACAACTTCCTCGTTTGCCAGGCCTACTTTACAGGAAGTACACCAGTTGATCGGCATCTCTTTTTTGTAAGCAAGTCCTGCTTTAAACAGTTTTAAGAAAATCCACTGTGTCCATTTGTAATAACTCGGATCTGTAGTGTTGATCTCTCTGTCCCAGTCGAAAGAATAGCCCAAAGAATGAAGCTGCTCTTTGAAACGCTTTACGTTATTCTCGGTTACAATCTTCGGATGGATCTTATTTTTGATCGCATAGTTCTCAGTCGGAAGTCCGAATGCATCCCATCCCATCGGATACAGTACGTTATAGCCCTGCATTCTGCGCTTTCTTGCTACGATATCAAGTGCTGTATAAGGTCTCGGATGACCTACATGAAGTCCCTGTCCTGACGGATATGGGAATTCTACCAGTGCATAATATTTTGGTTTGCTGTAGTCGTCTGTCGCAGCAAAAGCCTTATTGTCATCCCAGACTTTCTGCCATTTTTTCTCAACGACTTTGTGATTGTAAAGTTCTGACATATAATCCTCCTTGTTTTTCGAAGAAAAATGCGACTGCCCTTGCAGGAGCAGAGGATTTCCCTCCTTGTTTTGCGGAGCAAAATCCGAGTCCTTTGACGAGGAGAGGATTTTCCTCCTTGTTTTTCGAAGAAAAATCCGAGCCCTATGGCGAGGAGAGGATTTTCCTCCTTGTTTTTGCGAAAAAAAACTCCGTCTCCGAAGATATGCTTTTAAAATTGCACATCCTCTTAGAGACGAAGTCTATCTTACTCCGTGGTACCACTCTAATTCGTATTCTTTTGATTTCATTTCCCATCTGTCAATATTTAAAATCCATCTGCTCATCTGTCAGATCAATTTTAACATGAAAACAAGACAATACGCTCTTATGATCCTTAACGCGGACAACACGCTTTTGCTTACACACTATAAACCTAACTGATAGCTTGGGCAAAAGGACTCAAAGGCGAGTTGGGAATTTTTCTTTACTGTCTCGCAGCATCCGGCAGCTCTCTGAAAAATAAAAAATTCTTACTATTCCTTATCAAAGTCTGATGTATTTTATTCACAACATGATTTATTTTATCATATACCATGGTTTTGTCAAGTACCAACCGCCCTGCCGGAAACGTTTCCTCCAGCTGTCATAAAAGTTTTTCTGATACCGGTTCACAAGTTCTTAAGGTAAAAAAAGAACCATCATATGAAATGTACCACATGATGATTCTTTCTTTTATCTTTCCAACAATAAATCTATACTCTAAAGTATAATATCCATTGTCTCATTACTCAGCTAAAAATTAGTTGTTGATCAGTTTGTCCTCTTCGTTGTTCCAGCTGTACAGTTTACGGATCTCTTTACCAACCTGCTCTGATGGATGCTCTGCAGCTTTCTTTCTCATAGCCTTGAAGTGAACCTGACGTCCTGCAGGAGACATATCAAGTAAGAAATCTTTTGCAAATGTACCATCCTGGATATCGGAAAGGATCTGTTTCATCGCTTTCTTTGTATCCTCTGTGATGATCTTCGGTCCTGTGATGTAATCACCATACTCTGCTGTGTTGGAGATAGAATATCTCATTCCCTCGAAACCTGACTGGTAGATTAAGTCTACAATCAGTTTCATCTCATGGATACACTCGAAGTATGCATTTCTTGGGTCATAACCAGCTTCGCATAATGTCTCAAAACCAGCCTGCATTAATGCACAAACACCACCGCAGAGAACTGCCTGCTCTCCGAAAAGGTCTGTCTCTGTCTCGGTACGGAATGTTGTCTCAAGAACACCAGCTCTTGCTCCGCCGATACCAAGTGCATATGCTAATGCAAGATCCTGCGCTTTTCCTGTTGCATCCTGCTCAACAGCGATCAGACAAGGTGTTCCTTTTCCAACCTGATACTCAGAACGTACGGTATGTCCCGGAGCTTTTGGAGCGATCATGGTAACATCTACATCCTTTGGAGGTACGATACATCCGAAATGAATATTGAAACCATGTGCGAACATTAACATGTTGCCTGCCTCAAGGTTTGGCTCGATATCTTTTTTGTACATATCTGCCTGTTTCTCATCGTTGATTAAGATCATGATGATGTCGGCTTTCTTTGCTGCCTCTGCTGTTGTATATACTTCAAATCCCTGTTTCTCAGCTTTTGCCCAGGATTTGCTTCCCTCATAAAGACCAATGATAACATGGCATCCTGAATCTTTTAAGTTTAATGCATGTGCATGTCCCTGACTGCCGTAGCCGATGATTGCGATCGTCTTTCCGTCTAACAGTGAAAGGTTACAGTCTTCCTGATAAAATATTTTTGCTGCCATAATTAATTTCCTCCAGTTTTGGTTTCTTAATAAAAAATATGTATTTGCATATTCTTATCTGCTTATTTTGTTATAATGATACTCTTTTGCCGTCTTCGTCTAACATAACGACATCGGAAATGCCTCTCGACAATCCGGTCAGTCCGGTTCGCGCAAGTTCTAAAATCTCATATCCGGACAGAAGATCTAAAAATGCATCCAGCTTGTCCTGATGGCCTGTCAATTCGATCACCATCGAATCGTGGGTTACATCCACAACTTTTCCATGAAAGATCTCGGTTACATTTAAGATTGGCTGACGTTCTGTATCTTTCGCACGAATCTTTACTAAGATCAGCTCTCTCGTCACGGATGAACCATTTTCAAGTTTTTTGATGTCTACAACATCTTCCAGCTTCGCAAGCTGTTTTTCAATCTGCTCTAAGATCTGTTCATCGCCGGTCGCGACAATCGTAATCCTTGTATATCTCGGATCTGCGGTCACGCCGGAAGAAAAACTGTCAATGTTGTAACCTCTTCTGCTGAAAAGTCCTGAAATATGACTTGTCACGCCCGGGTTATTCTCCACTAATAGAGATAATACCTGTTTTCTCATTCTGCATCTCCAATAGTTTAATACTTTAATCACACATCACACTAAAGCTATGATATCACATCGAAATATTTTGTCAATAAACAATTTTTCATCTGCCCGAAATCATAGTCGATTTTCAGAAAAATTTTGCGGTAATAATCCATATGACCGCTGCTGCCACAAACCAGATGCCAATCTGCCGTATCCTTTTTTCTGCATTCAGATCACCTCTCTGGTCTTTTCTCGTGCACGCCCCCGGCACAACTGTCATAAGAAGTCCTGTCAAAAGTAATACCATTCGAATCAGTAACATTTTAAGCTCCTTCGTGTGGGATCAGATCATGATCTCCGTGTTTTCCTTGCTCTTTTCAATGACATGGTTCAGTTTACGGAACGGTATCGCAATAAGAAGTCCAATGACCAGCGAAACGACCAGATAAATTGCAAGTTTTCCAACATAGATCCAGTAGTTCATCTGATAAATTCCACCGATTGTCTCTCTCATGGCATTCATTCCATACGGGAATGGCAGATATTTATAAAGTGACTGGTATACCTGCGGTAATGTCTCAATCGGGAATGTTCCGCCCGCACCGGCAACCTGGATAACCATAACAACGATTGCAAGTGCCTCACCGACATTTCCAAATGCAACGGTAAGCGAGTAAATAAACAGCGTAAATACAAAACTGCTGACTGCTCCGGCAAGCCAGAACAGGAATGGATTATGACACTGTATCCGCACATAAAACAAATCTCCAAGCACCGTGATCAGTGTCTGTGTCTGCCCTATCAGGAAAAACAGGATATAGCGCCCGAAATATGCCTGATATGGCTTTATATCCGTGATGCCCTCTTCCGGTTCTACTTTCACATGAATAATCGCAACCAGTATCAGCGCACCTACCCACAATGCCAGAATCGTATAAAACGGAGCCATGGCAGAGCCATAATTTTCAATCTCATAAATTCCGACAGTGTCAAGATTTACCGGAGAAGAGATGAAACTGCCCAGCTGCTGTGGATCTGTCTCTAATATCTCCATAAACTGTTGATACTGTTCATCCTGTCTCAATGTGGTAAAATCCGCGATGATCTGCGTCAGTTTATTATATAACTCCTGCGCCATTTCTAAAGAATCATATAAATCTGCACTTCCCCTTGAGAGCGTGTCCTCGTATTTTGACAGCACCTTTTCCACATCGCCAAAATCCGCATTGATTCCGTTTAAAATCGATGTCGTTGCGATCATGGAATTCTGCATTGCATTCATCGTGGAATCAAGCTGTGGTTTTACGGTATACTCAAACGTATGCTGCAGCGCATCCAGAGCCGTCTTACAATTTTCAATCTCGGTTGTAATCTGTCCTTTTAAGGTATTGATATCCTCCGCTGTGGCAGTTCCGTTTTCTGCAAGTCCGTTCAGTTCAAGTTCAATCATCTTTAACTGGTCACGCACACCCTGGATCTGCATTCTTGTCTCGTCATCTGCTGGCCCCTCCCAGCTTGAAACCGAGTCATTAAACATTTTTTCCAGATAAGGCACTACGGATATTGTCGCATTCAGTCCGTTTCCTGCCGCATCTTCGTATTTTCCCAGTTTTTCCATGTCATTTTGTATCACCATGGACACATTATTCAGGCTGTTCTCAACCAGATCAAAACTGTATGTAACCATCTGGGTAACCGTATCCGTCGTTGCATTTCCGGCAAGTATCAGACTTTCCATGCTGTTTATCGTGTCCTGACCTGTAGAAACCATGGAATCAAGTCCCGGAAGCATGACCTGGCTTGTTGCGACGATACTCTGTGCAGAATTTAAAATACTTGCAAATGAATTTAAGATGTTGATGTAGCTCTGCAGATCACCGCTTACATCGTTTAACCGCTGCGTAATTGTATCCGCAAGTGAACCTCCGTCAACATCGTTTCCCGCAACTGCATCCCCGACCTGCATCATTGCCTCCGCAAGTGTGCTCACGAAGCTTGCATTCACCTGTTCCTGAACAGACGTTTTGGCTTTTGAGGTAATCTTCGGCGCTATCGCATTTTTCTTTTCATTTTCATAATAAATAATATCCGGGTGTTCGATCTGTCCACCAAGGAAGCTGATCATCTCCTCCGTAAAATCATCCGGAATCACAAGAGCCGCATAATATTCACCGCTGTATACACCATCCACCGCCTCGTCGGATGTCTCAGTAAATACCCATCCCATAACCTTGTTTTCCTGTAACGCTTCAACAACGGATGAACCGATATTGACAGAAATACCCGCCACCGTTACACCTTCATCTTCTGATACCACTGCAACCTTCAGGTTTGAAGTCGAACTTTCACCATACGGATCCCAGTTTGAAAATATATTAAACCATGCATAGAGGCATGGAATCACACAAAGTCCCATGATAACCACAACCGCAACCACGTTCTGGAAAATCCGTTTCACATCGGAGATAAAGATTTTAAATATATTTTTCATTCTGTTTTCTCCTTTGTATCACTCTCTGTTATTTTGGGTATCTCTGCCTCGGAATTAAACTTTTCATCTAATTTCTGAATGGCATTCTTAATATTTTCCTCTACTTCGTCAAGCTGTTTTCCCATAAGAACATCCACAGCTTTATCCTCTTCATCCCGCAGTTCGTTTAGCTTCTCCTGCAGGTTATAATCTACATACTCTACAAGGATCAGATAAGTTGCAAGTGCAAATAATGATACGATCCATAAAATCAGGAAAACCACCTTGTTACTGTCTGTCCAGAATAACAGGATCAAAAATATAGGCGGAATGATCGCAATACATTTGAGTCCGATCTTGATCCGTTTCTGATTCTGCAAATGGATATTCTGTTCATATGCAACGAGTTTTCCATACATTTCCTCGTATCTGCTTTTTTCTTCCATTCTTCTCTCTCCAATTCTGCTATCTATAAAAAAGACTTGCTTTTCACGCTTTGCTTCCGCTACATCATTTTTGTATCTTCCATTCGTTTTTCCACAAAGTGATTCAGTTTCACAAACGGAATACGGATTACAAGTCCGATCAGAAGTCCAACTACCGCAAAGATCATCAGTTCCGCCAGATTCTTCATATAATCGCTTCCATACATACCACCGATCGTCTCACGCATGGCATTGATCGCATATGGGAACGGGAAAAATATGTAGATATTCCGGTAAACTGCCGGTAAAAGTTCAATTGGGAACGTTCCGCCGGATCCCGCAATCTGAATTACCATGATCACAACCGCAAGTGCCTTACCCACATCACCGAATGAAAGGGCAAGTGAATAGATCAATAGTGTAAATGTAACGCTGGCAAGCGATGCCACCAGCCAGAACCACCCCGGATATAAAATCTGACAATGCAGGATATAGATATCTCCTAATACAATGATCAGTGCCTGTAACTGTCCCATCACAAAAAACAGCAGATATCTTCCAAAAAAGAGCTGATAGGATTTTACATTTTTCAGATTTTTCGGTTCTGCCTTCACCTTGATCAGCGCGACGAGAATCGTTCCTCCAACCCAGATCGCAAGAATCGTGTAAAACGGAGTCATTGCCGAGCCATAGTTTGGAATCGGATAAACCTCCTCTGTCGTAACCAGCACCGGCTGGGAGAAAAACTCACCATATCCTTCCGGATCGCCCTTCATGAACTCCATAAATGCCTGTACTTTTTCATCATCCTCAACCGAATTTAACCGGTCTAACAGCTTCGTTAATTTTTCACTCACACCATCGATAACCGTCTGAATCTGTTCTAAACTGTCATTTGCTCCTGTAGCGGTCGTCTCAATGCCGGAAAATACAGAACTCATATCTCCTAACGTGTCATCTAGTCTTGTCAGAATATCTGATACATTGTTCAACATCTGACTCATGCTGTCGATCACATTATCTAACTGTGGAACCAGGCTTGTCGTATACATTTCCTGCATATTTGTGATTGCCTGTGAACAGGTGGTGAGAACCTGCGTCATATCCGACAACGATTTGTTGATTGCATCCGCAACCATACTGCCCGATACCTGTGTATTGATTGTATCCGTCTGGGAATCTCCGGAGAATCCCATTGCGATCTGATTAATGCTGCTGATCGCTTTTTCAATATCTGTTGCCCCGCCATTGATCGATTCAATCGTCTCAATGATTTTCTGAATGACGGTACGGTCTGCATCCGACACGCTATCTTCAACGACCACTTTTTTTAAATGTTCCTGCAAACGGTTCAGTTCCCGCTGCAGTTCCACTGCATCCAGTGCTGCCTGATTCAGACTGTCTGCCGTCTGCTGTGCATCCCCGGCAAGATTCGTCGCATTGATACTCCCCTGAATTTTATTCATAGAATCATTGATGCTTGTCATGGTCTGGTTCACATTTTCACTGAATGATTTTAAGGATGTCTTTGTATCATCCAGGCTGCTTCTCGCCGTACCAAAACTCTTTGCACCGTCGGATACCTTGTCACTGAGTCCCGGGATGCTGCCTTTCGCCTCTGCAACTGCCTGGGAAAGTTCCGAATTTCCGGCAATGAACGTATCGATCATTTTACTGTAACCGATCAGATTTTCATTCAGATTTTCCAGTTTATTCTGAAAATAAGCAAACTTATCGTTCTCTTCCATCTGTTCGGAAATATGATTTGTCTGCTCAAATATATTGCTTGTAAGTACTTCTATGAACTGCTCATTGATGCTCTGTTTTAAGGTGGACACCGCAGAATCCGTAATCTTTGTCGCCACGGCATTCTTTTTTTCATTTTCATAATAAGAGATGGTCGGTCCCTTAAAATCTTCACGAAATACATTATACATACTGTATGTAAAGTCAGAGCTGATGATGACCGCTGCATAATATTCGCCGCTGTATACACCCTCTAAAGCCGCATCTTTTGTATCTGTAAACACCCATCCGATCTTATCATTTTCCTTCAAACTCTCAATGACCGAATCGCCCATATTAACAGTAGTTCCGTCATCCATCTGGTAACCTGTATCCTCTGTGGCTACTGCAATCTTGATATTTTTGGTATTTGCGTACGGATCCCAGTTTGAGTATATATTAAACCACGCATACAACGAAGGTATGATACAAAGACCGATCGCGATCACCAGCGCAAAAGGATTCCGCACCAGTCTCTTCATATCTCCGCTAAAAATACGCCATATATTTTTCATGCCTCACAAGCTCCTTAACTCATCCATATTCTTTCATAGAGCAAAAGTCCCTATTATCGGGGAGATTATACCATCCGAAATATTGATTGTCAAATTTACCCAGCTGTCCTTTTCACTCTGTATCCCCAAATATTTCGCCATCCATTTCAAAAATATACTGCATGTGAACTTCCGTTCCATCCTCAAATAAAAGTCTGCGCAGATAAGTATCTATTTTCCGTATCCTGCCACGATGCGTAACATAAGCCCCACCGGCTTTCTTTTCATCCGGCACAAAATAAGTAACCATAATCTCCGGCTTTTCCGAAAAATATTCCTGTAAAACATGCATTTTTTCATCAAGCTGTTCTTTTTTGTCCTCATCGAGTTCTAAGAATGCTTCTGTTCGTCTTGCCGTCTCACGGATAGAGTCCTCATGCCCTGTAAGTGCTGCGAAAGGCGAAAACTGTGCAGCCCTGTCTGATAACGCCATCTGCGGATGTTTTGTTGAGACATGATGTGGCAGATGGATGATATCATCATATTTATGTGTTTCTTTTTCCTGAAATATATTTTTCCCTTTCATGCTTTATGCCCTCCGATCTGCCGGTTACGCTCCACACTGGTAGCCCCCTCCTGCAGATTCATCCCCTTTAGCATGGCATTTTTCCCATATTTCTTTTTCACACTGAGGACTGCCTCCTGCAGTTTTCTCTCTTTTTCCTTCTTTACCTTTTCTGCCTGCTTTTTCTGTTCTAATGCCGCATAATCCGTAAACAGATCAAGCTGTTCAAACGTATCTTCCTGTTTTGCCGATGATTCATCCGATAACCTGCAGGCTACCACATAGATCCGGCGGATCAGAAGATTCGGATTTACAATACGGTCATACAACTCCATCACTGCATCCATGATCTGTTTCGTGGAGGATGTCTGGTTTTTCAGATTGATCGTTCCGTGTGCGTGTTTTGGCACCCTTCTTCCATAGCGGTCAATGGTCACTTCCCCGTGATACGCATTTCTCCGTTTTGGATCCGTCAGGTTATCAATATCATAGCCGATCGTAAGCACCATCTGATCTGTGACTAAGTGCTTTTCCACCAGATCCAGCACAAGCAGATCTGTCATTTCCCGGACGATCAGTTTTCCTTTTTCAAACTCATAAGGACACTGCAGCACCTGCCCGGAACTGATGCTGTTTGTCTCCGGCTTGTACGCTTTGATCAGGTCAATCGTGGTCGGTTCATATCCCCACGCGTGGTCAATCAAAAGTTCTGCATTAATACCAAACATTTTATAAAGAAAATCTTCATTATAAAAATCCTGTTCACCGCCTAATGAACAGCGTGCAATATCCCCCATCGTATACAGTCCTGCCGCCTCTAGTTTTTTCCGGTAACCACCACCGACTCTCCAGAAATCCGTCAGTGGTCTGTGATCCCACAGCAGTCTGCGATAACTCATTTCGTCAAGTTCTGCGATCCGCACGCCGTTTGCATCCGGCGTTACATGTTTGGCAACGATATCCATTGCAACCTTACACAGGTACAGATTCGTGCCGATGCCGGCGGTTGCTGTAACCCCTGTTTCTTTTAAAACATCCCGGATCATTTTCTCTGCCAGTTCTCTCGCACTCATCTGATATGTTTTCAGATAATGTGTTACATCCATAAATACTTCATCCACCGAATACACATGCATATCTTCCGGTGCCACATATTTTAAATAGATGTCATAGATTTGGTTACTTTTCTCCATATAAAGAGCCATGCGCGGCGGCGCTGCAATATAGGTCAGTTCCAGTGTCGGATCTTTTTTCAGTTCTTCCGCATTTGCTGATTTTCCGGTAAACACACCTCCGGCGATCCTGCTTCTCCGTTCTTTATTAATCTGCTTTACTTTCTGCACGACCTCAAATAACCTCGCACGCCCCGGAATTCCATATGCTTTCAGTGACGGTGATACTGCAAGACAGATTGTTTTCTCTGTTCTGCTCTCATCTGCGACGACAAGATTTGTCGTCAGCGGATCGCATTCCCGTTCGACACATTCTACTGATGCATAAAAAGATTTGAGATCGATTGCAATATAGATATGGGATGAATCACTCATGACCGGATGATGCCTCGCTTTCTGTTTTTCTGGTATAGATATTATTATAGCAGAAAATATGTTCGATTATCACCCTGTTTTTGAAAAATAAAAATATTTTCTTCCTGTATTCCCTTTTCAAAATACTCTTCTGCTAATATATTTGTTTTCCATACTTTGCAATATCCTCCAAAAGGTACTGATTTCGAATTTCAAATAAATTTATACAAAAAAAGAAACGGGATTCTTGCAAATACAAAAATCCCGTTTCTTTCTATGCTTTAAATTTATCTTAGAACTTACCAGCCTTATGAGCTTCCTCTACAGAAACTGCAACAGCAACTGTAGCACCAACCATAGGGTTGTTACCCATTCCGATCAGACCCATCATCTCAACGTGAGCCGGTACGGAAGAAGAACCTGCGAACTGTGCATCAGAGTGCATACGTCCCATGGTATCTGTCATACCGTAGGAAGCAGGACCTGCTGCCATGTTGTCCGGGTGAAGTGTACGTCCTGTACCACCGCCGGAAGCAACTGAGAAATATTTCTTACCCTGCTCGATACATTCTTTTTTGTATGTACCTGCAACCGGATGCTGGAAACGTGTTGGGTTTGTAGAGTTACCAGTGATGGAAACACCTACGTTCTCATGATGCATGATTGCAACACCTTCCTGAACGTCATCTGCACCGTAGCATTTTACAGTTGCGCGAAGTCCGTTGGAATATGCTTTCTCATATACAACATTTAATTTTGCAGCTTTGTAATCATACTGTGTCTCAACAAATGTGAATCCGTTGATACGGGAGATAATCTGTGCAGCATCTTTTCCAAGTCCGTTTAAGATAACACGTAATGGTTTCTGACGTACTTTGTTTGCTTTCTCAGCGATACCGATTGCACCCTCAGCTGCTGCGAATGACTCATGTCCTGCTAAGAAGCAGAAGCACTCTGTCTCTTCCTCTAATAACATTTTACCAAGGTTACCATGTCCTAAACCTACTTTTCTGTGGTCTGCAACAGAACCCGGAATACAGAATGCCTGAAGTCCCTCACCGATTGCTGCAGCAGCATCAGCAGCTCTTGTACATCCTTTTTTGATTGCGATTGCAGCACCTACAGTGTAAGCCCAGCAAGCGTTCTCGAAACAGATTGGCTGGATTTTCTTTACCTGATCGTAAACATCAAGTCCAGCATCTTTTGTAATTTTTTCAGCTTCTTCGATAGAGCTGATACCATAGCTGTTTAACACAGCGTTGATCTGGTCAATTCTTCTTTCATATCCTTCAAATAATGCCATTTTCGTCCGTCTCCTTTCCTACTCTTCTCTCGGGTCGATGATTTTAACAGCATCTGCCACACGGCCGTACTGTCCTTTTGCTTTTTCCCATGCAGTGTTAGGATCATCGCCTTTTTTGATGAAGTCAGTCATTTTTCCAAGAGAAACGAACTGATATCCGATAACTTCGTTATTCTCGTCAAGAGCAATACCGGTTACATAACCTTCTGCCATCTCCAAGTAACGAACACCTTTCTCTTTGGTAGCGTACATTGTACCAACCTGGGAACGAAGTCCTTTACCTAAATCCTCAAGACCAGCACCGATTGCAAGACCGTCATCAGAGAATGCACTCTGTGTACGACCGTAAACGATCTGTAAGAATAACTCTCTCATTGCTGTATTGATTGCATCACAAACAAGGTCTGTGTTTAATGCTTCAAGAATAGTTTTGCCCTGTAATACCTCTGCTGCCATAGCTGCGGAATGTGTCATACCAGAGCATCCGATTGTCTCAACTAAAGCTTCTTCGATTACACCATTTTTTACATTTAATGAAAGCTTGCAGGCACCCTGCTGAGGAGCACACCAGCCAACACCGTGTGTAAAACCTGAAATATCTTCAATTTTTTTAGAATGAACCCATTTGCCTTCTTCCGGAATTGGAGCTGGTTCATGTTTTGCGCCCTTTGCTACAGGACACATGTTTTCGACTTCCTTAGTGTAAATCATTTTAAGACTCCTTTCACTTAATAGAACTGTATGTATCAGACTTTGTTATACATTTAACATACCTTACCTATTTTCGCACATTTTGTTGAAATCTACAAGTCCTAATCGAAAAAAATTATCTTTATTCCGTGTATTTGTTTTTATACACTAATCAAAATAATTCAATTCTGAAAAAACTTCCGTGCCGGGTCTGCCGACGTTGCTGACATTTTCACCATCCACATGGATGTACCCTTCTGTTCCGTCTTTTGCACGCACATAGATCCATTCCTTTGCATCAGAGCTGATAAAGAACACATCCTGCCCGGACGAAACCGTTACCTGTTCCGAATTCTGATCCATAGCTTTCCACAACGGAAGATCCACATATAATCTGTGCGGTGTGAAATACTTGTATTGATGCATACCGCCATCAATATATTCCAGTTTCCCCGCATCACTGTCATACCACCAGTAGCCATTTAAGTATGCTGTCTCAAGAATATCTGTACGAATTGTTCCATAGATTCCGCTTTGTCCGGTAAAGCCGTTGATACCGCCATTTTTTTCTTTAAAAGGAAAACCAGTAACTTCTCCGGCAAATTCGAGTGTGTTTCCATCATACCGGTAAAAATATGTCACATAATCACCACTCGGTCCATCATCTAAGACAGCAATCTCTAACGAATCATCATAAGCATTAATATCAGTGACATAAAAGCAATCTGTTTCCGGTGTCACCATCGCCGCATATTCGCACAGTTCATATGAAGTTCCATTCACGGTAAGGATACAGGAATACCCTGCATAATCGCCACTCTCTTTCACATCATAACGTATTTCTTCTTCCCTGCCGTCTCCATCAATATCTTCCATAACTTTCTGTCCTGTTTTATACTCTTTCGGATATGGATGTTCGTCTGCATATGTTTTTTCTGCTTCCTGTATCACTTTCAGATTATCTTTCTCTGTCTGGCTTAACACAGACTCGTCAAATGCATCTGTCTCCGCCGTTTTTTCATACCAGGAACATGCATTAAAATAACTCTGCAGATATTCATTGGTAAAACCCCGTCCATGTCTTGCATAGATTTCATTGCGTGCTAACCATAAATCATTGTCCGACATATTGATAAGACTGTCTGCCGAAATTGTCTGTGTCATACTGACCGGAATGATATACTGGTCAGCATCTTTGTGCAGGTTCTGTGTATCAATGACCGCATTCTGTACTACCGTATCTGACTGCTGCATCATCCCTTGATATTCATTTAAAGTATCCTCATTTTCCACATCGCAGCTCACATCCGTAGGCCTCACAACCTCATATAACACTCCATCATCGGTATATCCTAAAATACTTACACCGGCAGCATCCGGATACCATTCCGTGTCCTTCGAAATGCCAAAAAGGTATCCCATCCCTTTTTCTTTCTCATAGGAAGCCTTCTGAAAAACCGTAAATCCATTTTCATCTTCCGCAACAACATACTTGTCTTTCCAGCTTTTTGGAAACTGTAATGTAACATCCTCCCAGGTATAACTTTCCCCATTTTCCTGTAATTCTGCGTTTTCATTTTCTGTCACAGATTTCTTTTCTCCGGATGCATTTCCATCCTTTTCTGTCGTTTTTTCCGTCTCCTGGCTTTCTATCGTTTTCTGCTCATCTCCGTTTATTTCCTTTTCTGTCAGATCTGTCTTCCCACACCCTGCTGTAAAAAGCAAAAGTGCGGCTGTAAACAACCACACTTTATTTTTCATATAATTATGCACTCCTTTCTGTCAGTGCAAAAACTTTTTTATATCATCTGCCGTACTGTGAATTTTCTCTACCGCATTCTGAACCTGTTTTGCAACATCAAGGTTTTCTTCACTGAGTGTATGTACCTGTTCTGCACTCGCCGTAACTTCCTCAGTCGCTGCCGAAAGCTGCGAGCAGTTTACCACAATCTTATTGTTGGAATCTGAAAGTCCGCTTACCTTTTTATTGACCTCTTCAATATGGGCAACCAGCTCACCTATATTTTTATTAAGCAGATTAAATGTTTCTGACGCAGCAAGAATCTTTTCTTTCTGATCTTCCGTTGCCTGTACAGAACCTTCTACTGATACAACCACATCATTTGCATTTGCATTCAGTTCGTTTGTAATTCTCGTGATCTCTTCCGTCGAATTTTTTGTCTGTTCCGCAAGCTGTCTGATCTGCTCTGCTACAACCGCAAAACCTCTTCCGGCTTCTCCGGCACGTGCACTCTCAATAGATGCATTTAACGCCAGCAGGTTTGTCTGGCTTGAAATATTTAAGATCATACCTGCAATCTCTTCTACTTCTTTTGTCTTATCCTGAAGTTTGGTCATTGCCTCAGTAACATCATGATTTGTATTTGTGATCTGCTCTGCCTGATCTTTCAACTCATCCATCACACGCATATTTTCCTGAATGCTGTCATTTGAATTCATTGCGATATCCACCATCTGTTTTGATCGCTCACTTGTTTCCTCGATCGCATCCTGGATCGTTGCAGTCATGGTATTCTGTTCTTCGATGCTGTTTGCATTCATTCCGGAAGCCGTTGTAATCTCCTGCATACTGCCAGTTACAGAATTGGTCGTCTCGACCAGTTTTCCGATCAGGCTGCTGCTCTTAACTGATTCTTCCTGAACAGTTTTGGAAATCTCAAGCACTCCCTGTAAAATTTCATTCTGCTTTTTGTGTTCCTCATCTATGGATCCAAGTGCATCTGCGTTAAACAATAATGTGATCTTTCCAATTCTTGAAACCATAAATAAAACGCCAAGCACGCCGACCACAGAACATATTGTATCCACGTTCAATACAGTAATACCCTTTATTCCCTGAACAATCGTAACGATCACGTAGAGAATACTCACTCCCACACAGGTTCTTTTTAATCCACCTTCATCATAGTACGGAATCTGTAACGCAACTAAAACGATCAGTACATACGTAATAAAATGTGCATCTGTCTGTACTCCGACTAACAGATACTCTAATCCCATCTCAAGCGTAGCAATCACTTTTAATTTTGCTGTTGCATGATCTTTATGATAAATAATCGTGTCCAAAACTGATGCGCCTATTATTAATACAGTATTCCCATATACTGTTGCATTTACCAGATTCTGATTTGCCATGCGGAGCCACAGATACAGTAAAAACAATATTCCAAGAAATATGGTTGCACCTATATAGAACCGGTTCATCTTTTTGATCCGTTCCGCTTTATCATTATAAATATATTTCTTTTCTTCTTCCATATATTTTATCTCCCTGTACTTAAAATATAATCAATATTTTCTGCCATAACTTATCCGACCTGTCCGGATCTTAAGTTTAAGAATATCATGCTTCTTTTTTCTGTACAACCTCGCCCGGTTTCTTAAAAATTGAGTTTGCCGGGATCACTCCCCTGACACTTGAAAGCGGATATACATTTGTATGTCTGCCGATCACCGTTCCAGGATTTAATACAGAGTTACATCCAACTTCCACATAATCCCCAAGCATGGCACCGAATTTTTTCAATCCAGTCTCGATCTTCTCATCACCGTCTTTTACCACAACCAGTGTCTTGTCGGATTTCACATTTGACGTGATCGAACCTGCACCCATATGCGATTTATAGCCAAGAATGGAATCGCCAACATAATTATAATGCGGCACCTGAACGGAATTGAAAATAATATCATTTTTCAGTTCTGTGGAATTGCCGACAACAGAACCCTTTCCTACGATCGCACTGCCGCGGACAAATGCGCAGTGACGGATTTCTGCATCCTCATCAATGATCAGCGGACCGTTTAAACATGCTGTCGGTGCCACTTTTGCACTCTTTGCAACCCAGATATCCTCGCCTCTTTTTTCAAACTTTTCCGGATCTAATGTTGGTCCAAGTTTTTTTATGAACTCACTGATCCCTTTTAAAGCCTCCCATGGATATGTAAACTGTTCTAAATATTCTTTTGCGATTGTTTCATCTAAATCATATAAATTGCTGATTTTTGCGTTTTCCATCTTTTCCTCCATCCCAGAATGTCTCTCTCACATGGATATGAATCCAGTGTGATCCTGGCATTTCTGTTTGCATACTGGTTCTATTGTAAAACGTTTTCACAGATCTGTCAAAATAATATTCGAACACTGCAAAAAAATTTCCGGACAGACAAGAATTTCTGTCTGCCGGAGATTTCTTATGGCATAAATTCATCTAAAAAATTACTTCCAGCGATCCATTCTGCTTCTTCCTGTTCCTGAAATGCTGCAGCCTCATCCGCCATAGTGGCATAGAAATCATCCGCACCATCCGGTGTCTGTTCTGCCTGCTGTGGCTGCTGTTTTTCAGTCTCATTTTCCTGCACAGCCATCTGCACTTCTGATTGTTTCTCTGACTCCTGTTTTTGTAGAGACAGGCTTCCCGGATTGTCAAAATCAAAACTGATCCGCTCATCCTCATATTTTAGGCAGGAATCAAACACATTCCCTGCTTTCGAGTTAAATCCAGTCACTTTTTCCTTTGTCTTTCCGGTTTCCAACAGTTCTTTTATGATTGCTTCCGAAAGCGGCACTTTCGCAACCGTATGCCCTACCTTAAAACCGCAGTCACACTCATAGTACCATTGGCTTTTCTTTAAGAGTTCCCCACACCTCGGACATTTTACTGTTGTCTCGACAGGTTTTGGTTTCTCCGGAAAATCAAAGGTGATCTGCCCCTCTTTGGTCAGTTTTAACGGAGCATCAAATTTCATTCCGGTCTTTGCGATAAATCCTTCGATCACACCGGTCTTTCCATTGGTTAAAAGTTCTTTGACCTGTGCTTCTTTTAATTTTACTCCTGCGATCTGTCCAACCGAAAAACGACAGCTTTCCGGATCATCTTTTTTATAATTTGCGCAGCCATAGCCGAACGGCGTTTTCACCATATCACCGCCGCAGACCGGGCATTTCACATCTTTTAATTTGGGGGCTTCCACATCCGAGAAATCGTATTTTAGTCCGATTACCTTGCCGGATTCGTCTTTTTTTAAAGCAATCCTTGCATCAAACTTCTTTCCTGTCTTTGACTTAAAACCGCGAATCGTTGCTGTCCGGCCTTCTGTCAGAAGCTGTTTCACCTGTGCCTCATTTAACGTTTTTTCTCCCATCTTTCCAATGGAAAAACGGCAGCTTTCCGGGTCATCTTTTTTATAATTCGCACATCCGTAGCCAAACGCTGTCTGTACGATATCACCACCGCAGAGCGGGCAGACTACATCTTTTATCTTCTTTGCCTCCGCATGATCAAAGTCAAACTTTAAATATTTCCGACCGGTTTCATCGGTTTCTAATGCCACGCAGGCATCAAATTTTTTGCCCGTCTTTGACTTAAAACCGCGGATCGTCTCCGTTCTGCCGTCGGTTAAAAGTGATTTCACCTGTGACTCTGTCAGATCACGTCCGGCAAGTGTACCGATGGCAAAGCGGCAGCTCTGCGGATTTTGCTGGTCGTAATTCATACAGCCATAACCAAATGATGTTTTCTGGATCTGTCCGCCGCACATCGGGCAGACTACATCTTCTAATATCTCTGCCTCATTCTTTGAAAAATCAAATTCGACTGTTTTTCTGCCATCCTCTCCTGTTTTCAAAAGCAATGCCGCCGAAAACTTCTTTTTATTTTTTGCGGTAAACCCTTTTAAGACCTCCGTCTCTCCTTTTTGCAGCAGATCAGTCAGGTCATCCACACTAAGGGATTTTCCCGCGATTTTTCCAATGTAGAAATAACAGCTTTCCGGATCTTCACGGTGTTTCACACAACTGTAACCAAAAGAAGTGATTTCCATATCAGAACCGCAGACCGGACATTTCACCCCTTCTAATATTTCAGGTTCATTTTTGGAAAAGTCAAAATTGACTGATGCTTTTCCATTCTCATCTTTTTCAAGTACCAGTGCAGCAGAAAAGCGTTTTCTGGACTTTGAGATAAAACCGGAGAGCACTTCCGTATGTCCTTTCGTCAGAAGCTCCACCACTTCGTCTTCCTCTAAGTCTCTTCCTGCTATGGTTCCGATGGCAAACTTGCATCCGCTTCCGTCCTTTTTATAATTGCTGCATCCATAGCCGAACGGTGTCGTCTCCATCTCCCCGCCGCAGACCGGACAGACTGCCTCTATTTTTTTCTTTGCGGCAAGCCCTCTTCCGCCTTTTCCGACAAACGGATGAATCCTCGCCGCAAGATTGCCGGTCAGATCATGCTCAATCATGGAAACCGTTTCTTTGCGGATAAAATCTTCCAGTTTACTGCGATAATCTTCCATGATGACTGTTCCACGCGTGATACCGTCGAGTCCCTTTTCCCAGGAAGCCGTCATCTTCGGATTTAAGAGTGCCGGCACGGTCATGCTTACCACCTCAAACACCATCTCTCCGATCGCTTCCGGGCTTAGCACCTGCGTCTTTTTGTTCAGATTCAGATACCCGATACGCACCAGTTTGCGGATGATCTCAGCTCTCGTCGCAGAAGTTCCGATTCCGGAGCCTTTGATCTGTTCCCTTAATTCTTCCTCCTCAATAAGCTGTCCGGCATTTTCCATCGCAAGCACCATCGAACCGGAGGTATAGCGTTTCGGCGGTGCGGTCTTTCCCTCTTTGATCTCATAACCGTCCACCTTCAGGGGATCACCGGTCTTTAACTGCCCTGCCAGTTTTAAGAGTCCCGCACTTTCTTCTTCCTTATTTTCATCATTTCCCGGTCTTCCCATGATTTCAAGAAATCCCGGATTTTTTAACACCTTTGCAGATGCAAAAAGCTGTTCTGCCCCCACCTGTACCACCAGTTTGATCGTTTCATACTCAGCCGCCGGATAAAAGATACTTAAGAAGCGGCGCACGATCAGGTCATACACTCTTCTCTGTAAATCGCTTAACGAACCAAGTTCCGTGAGCTGTCCGGTCGGAATGATCGCATAGTGATCTGTGATCTTTGAATCGTCGGTATACTGTGTACGTGCAATGTTCCGGTAAGTACCCTCTTTTAAAATACGCTCCGTATAAGTTTTCGTCGGCTCATAGGTTTTTAAACGATTTAAGTTCTTCCCGATCTCCTTTGCAACTGCCGTCGAGAGCACTCTCGCATCCGTTCTCGGATAAGTCGTCAGTTTTTTCTCATATAAGTCCTGTGCCACCTGTAACGTCTCATCCGGGCTGATCTTATATCGTTTCGAACACTCTGCCTGTAACTCTGCAAGGTTAAATAATAACGGTGCTTTCTTTCTGGATGTGCCGCGCTCTAAGGATTTTACGACCGCCTGTTTTCCGTCAAGTTCACCGATCAGATTTTCCGCACTTTCGCGCTTTTTAAAACCATTTTCCTTATACAAAAGGGGCGATTCAAAATATTTAGAACCATTTACCGCCTTCCACTCTGCGGTTACTGTCTCCTCCGTTTCCGCGCCTTCCGGCAGGAATCCTCCCACCACACGGTAAAACGGCGTCTCCGCAAAGTTGCGGATCTCCCGCTCACGGATCACGACCATTCCAAGTACACAGGTCATGACTCGTCCCACTGCGATCGCCGTATAACTTTTAGTCGCCGCAGCATCATTCAATAGCTTCCCGTACTTTACCGACATCGCCCTGGAGAAATTGATTCCCATTGCATAATCTTCAATTGTGCGCATAATACCGGATTTTGCCAGATTATCATACTCTGCCATTGGCTTTGCCTCACGGATTCCGCGCAGAATCTCCTCTTCCGTCTGCGAGTCAATCCAGACACGGAGTTCTTTCATCCCCGGTCTGACCCCGCCAAAGCGTCTGATATTTTCCTCAATCGTCTGTCCTTCTTTTCCGGCATCGCCTGCCCAGTAGACAGTTTCTATGTCCTCTCTGAAAAGCATCCGATGCACCGTATCATACTGTTTGCTGACATTTGGTATTACATTGTATTTATATTCTTCCGGCAGAAACGGTAAATCTTCCAACCTCCATCTTTTGTATTTTTCATCGTATTCTTCCGGATAGACCATCTCCACCAAATGGCCGACACACCATGTAATGACATATTTGTCATTTTCAATATATCCGTCATTTCGTCCGCTCACGCCGAGAATCCTTGCAAATTCCTGCGCTACACTTGGTTTCTCCGTTATTATCAAAGACTTTGCCACTAAAGTATTTCTCCGTTTCTGTTTTATAATTCATTCATATCGATCAGAACAAAACGCTTATCCTGTTCTGCCATTTCAACAACTGCCTGTTCAAATGTGCCCGCAGAAAACAGGAAATAATAATTCGCACTGATCTTTGCTTTTTTCATATTTGCAAACAATTCTTCACACATCTCCATTGTGACCTGCGGTTTTTCCCAGTTGCACAAACCGACCAGATTTTCCCGCACTTCATTCTGGGCAATGATATCAATATTTCCTGTCTTGCCGATCCATGTTCCCATTTTTTTAATATGAAGCGGCAATTTTCCTGTAAGATTTAAAAGCCACAGATATTCCATGCAGACACCCACAAAGTAACGGTTTAAGTAGGTATTTAATCCCGGTTCGATGTAAGTATCATAAAACTCTTCCGCAGACATCATGTAGAGAGCTGACAAATGCGGATAAATAAAGCGGAACCAGAAATTGACATAGTTATCCCGGATCCGGTAAACTCCCTTTTTGGCATTCTCCCATCCGCCGGTCTCAAACGATACTGCCTTTTCGATAATGTCGGAAGCGGCAAGATTTTTCATATAGACGCTGATCTTTGCACGCGAAAATCCTGTCTTTAAGTACAGGTCGTTTAATTTGTCACACCCGCCCGCAATACAAGCTAAGATTGTATCATACACGGACAATTCCCGCAGGCTTGCACCGATAATATTTTCTGCCTTATTATACATATAGCCGTTTCTTGATAAAATCTGCCTGCAGATGTTGGTCTTTAAATCTACCTTCGGGTTCCAGTGATTGATATAACCGGTAACCCCGCCGATCACGCCGTAAACCCGGATACATTCGCTGACCGGATAATCCGGAAGTACACGCACAACTTCCAGAAAATTCAGATTGGAAAGCTTGATCGTCTGATCGATCTTTTTCACTGCATCTGTGCCGATACAATTTTCCATTTCCTTCTCAACCCACGATACAACAGAGCTGCACAGCAGGATCATGACCGGCCCCGGATACAATTTTTTTGCCTTTAATTTTAAAACAGCATTGATAAAATCCGTATCTTTTTTGGCAATATAAGAGAACTCATCGATCACTAAGATAAGCTTTTCCGGTCCGCCGCTTTTGATCCGGTTAAAATATTCCTCATAATCATATTTTTGCAGCCTGACCTGCAGTTTTTCCTCTAACGCTTCCGCCATCATCTGTTTTTGAGACTCCGGTGACGCATACCGTGCACGATAATAAAAGGCTTTTTTGTTCTGCAGGAAAGTCTTCAATAACAATTCTTTTTCCAGATCCGGCCTGCCATATAAAACGCATAACTGATTGCCGGACTTTGCATACAGTGTTTCTAATTCCTTTAAAACAGCCGTTTTTACAACCATGTTTCCGCCCTCCCGCTTGTATTTCACATAGGAGAAATTATATCATTTTTTAACTTTTTAGGCAATATAAAACACCACCGGACGTCCTGATCCGATGGCGCTTTTTGTTATTTCCTATTTTTATTATTTCTTTGTGATATATCCCTGTGCTTTCAACAATTCTGCGCAAAGTACTGCACCGCCTGCTGCACCGCGGACTGTATTGTGGGAAAGTCCGACAAACTTCCAGTCGTATACGGTATCCTCTCTTAATCTGCCGACAGAGATACCCATTCCATTCTCATAGTTAACATCTAAGGAAACCTGTGGTCTGTTGTCTTCCTCTAAGTACTGGATGAACTGCTTTGGTGCACTTGGAAGTCCTAACTCCTGCGGAACACCGCTGAAGTTTTTCAATGCCTCGATCAGCTGCTCTTTGGTCGGGTTTTTCTTAAATTTAACAAATACTGCTGCTGTATGTCCGTTTAATACCGGAACACGGATACACTGGCAGGTGATCACCGGTGATTCTGCAGGAACGATTACTTTTTTCTCTGCATCCACATGACCCCAGATACGAAGCGGCTCTTTCTCAGATTTTTCTTCCTCTCCACCGATATAAGGAATGATGTTTCCTACCATCTCAGGCCAGTCTTTAAATGTCTTACCAGCTCCGGAAATTGCCTGATAGGTTGTGGCAACTACTTCATACGGTTCAAACTCTTTCCATGCAGTAAGTACCGGTGCATAGCTCTGGATGGAGCAGTTTGGTTTTACGGCAACGAAACCGCGTTTGGTGCCAAGACGCTCTTTCTGGTATTTGATAACTTCCATATGTTCCGGGTTTACTTCCGGCACTACCATAGGAACATCCGGTGTCCAGCGGTGTGCGCTGTTATTGGAAACAACAGGTGTCTCTGTCTTAGCATAATCTTCCTCGATCTTTTTGATCTCTTCTTTGGTCATATCTACTGCGGAGAATACGAAATCGACTTCTGCTGCTACTTTCTCTACCTCATTGACATTCATGACAACGATGTTTTTCACTGCCTCCGGCATTGGAGTATCCATTTTCCAACGGTCACCAACCGCCTGCTCATAGGTCTTTCCGGCACTTCTAGGACTTGCTGCAATGGTTGTCACCTCAAACCATGGGTGATTCTCTAAAAGAGAGATAAATCTCTGTCCTACCATACCTGTTCCGCCAAGAATACCAACTTTTAACTTTTCGCTCATTTTGCTCTAATCTCCTCGTCCCTTATTCTCTGTTTGTCCGTCTGTCGCAAACATGTGTCTTTCATAGTAAATATATTATGCTATTTCCCGAAAAAAAGCAATGCTTATTTTGTCAAAGTTTCCTGTATTTTTGGCGAAAACTTGTGCATTTGTCACAATATCACGTCAGTGTGTAAAAGTATTACATCCATTCCTTACTCAGATATTCACGCTCTTTTTCAATGACTTTCTCCATTGCCTCTTTGCCCGGAGCACCGACTGTCAGACGTTTATTGACGCATGTTTCCATAGAGATCGCATCATAAATATCCTCCTCGAATACCGGACTGATCGCTTTTAATTCCTCTAAACTCATATCATCGATCGGGATCTTTTTATCGAGGCAGTAAAGCACGATACGTCCGACGATTCCATGTGCATCACGGAATGGAACACCGTGGTTTACCAGGTAATCAGCCGCATCTGTGGCATTCGTAAATCCATGATTTGCGGACTGGCGCATTCTGTCTTTGTTAAAGCGCATGGTGGCAAGCATGCCGTTGAACAAAGCGACACAGCCTTTTACCGTATCCATTGCATCAAAAGAAAGCTCTTTGTCCTCCTGCATATCTTTATTGTATGCAAGCGGGATTCCCTTCATGGTTGTGAGCAGTGACATCAATGCACCGTAGACACGTCCTGTCTTACCACGCACTAACTCTGCGATATCCGGGTTTTTCTTCTGCGGCATGATACTGCTTCCTGTGCTGTATGCATCATCGATTTCCACAAACTGGTATTCATTGGAGTTCCAGATAATGACTTCCTCGGAAAAACGGGAAAGGTGCATCATGATCGTCGCACATGCAGATAAGAACTCGATCAGGTAATCACGGTCCGACACACCGTCCATACTGTTTAAGGTCGGTCCGTAAAAACCGAGCAGCTCTGCAGTATATTCACGATCCAACGGATAGGTCGTGCCAGCAAGTGCACCAGAACCGAGCGGACAGTAATTCATGCGCTCATAAATATCATGCAGACGCAGACGGTCACGCTTAAACATCTCAAAGTAAGCACCCATATGATGTGCCAATGTGATCGGCTGTGCTTTCTGCAGATGGGTAAAGCCCGGCATGATCGTCTCTGTATTTTCTTCCATAATATGTAAGATTGTAGTCAGAAGTTCTTTTAGCAGTCCGTCCACCGCGAGCACCTCGTCCCTGGTATAAAGACGCATATCAAGTGCTACCTGGTCGTTACGGCTGCGTCCGGTATGCAGTTTTTTACCAGTATCTCCAAGACGGTCGATCAGATTTGCCTCCACAAAACTGTGAATATCCTCATATTCCGATGTGATCTCTAATTTTCCGCTCTCCACATCCTCCTTGATCTCCTGCAGTGTTGTGATGATGTCGTTCATCTCCTGCTCCGTTAAAATGCCCTGTTTTCCAAGCATTTTGACATGTGCAATGCTGCCCTCAATGTCCTGTTTATAAAACTTCTGGTCAAATGTGATAGACGCATTGAAATTATATACAAGCTGATCTGTTGCCTTTGTAAAGCGTCCTCCCCATAACTGTGCCATATCTAAATCCTCACTTTCCTTACATAAATTATCTTCCATTCTACATGAAGTGTCTTTTCGCCGCAAGTCCCTGTTGTATTTTTATACAGGAATTTATGCATTCCCAGCTACCGCTTTTGCCGCGATCTGTGCATCCCGCTCCCGCTTTGAGAAAACACAGCCACAGTAATACTGGCGGTACATGCCATACTCCTCCGATAGTTCCACGGAACGCTTATAGCCATTCTTCTTTTTAAAATCAGAATTCAAATATGCGATCCCGTATTCTTCCGACAGACGGTTCCCGATCTCATTTAATTTTTCCGCATTTTTGAGCGGGCTGATAGATAATGTCGTCGTAAAATAATCCATGTGAAGTTCCTTTGCAAGCTCTGCCGATTCCCTAAGGCGCAGCTCATAACAGCGGAAGCAGCGTTCCCCGCCCTCTTTCACATCCTCTAAACCGCGCGCCATCTCATAAAAGTACTCTTTGTCATAGGTTCCCTCCACAAAAGAGATCGGATATTTTGCCGGAAGCCGCTCAATAAAATGCTGCTGTTCCGCCACACGCTTTGTATATTCTTCCTCCGGATAAATATTCGGATTATAATAAAAAACCGTAATTTTAAAATACTGGGACAGATACTCCAGACAATAAGAGCTGCACGGCGCACAGCAGCTATGCAGCAGCAGGGAAGGCACTCGCTCTTCGCGCTGATTTTTTTCAATGGTTTCCTCTAACATTTTCTGATAATTCTGCTTCAATCTTCTGCCTCCCATGACAATATTTCTTTTGCACGCGCCCTCCAGGTATGTCCGGCACAAAAGGTCTGATATGCATTTTCCCGGATTTCTGAACGGAGTTTTTCATTTTCCATCAGTTCCCCGGCAGCCTCGGAAAGCGAATCTATTTTTGCCAGCGAATAAAACATCATATCCTTGCGGTTTTTAAAATGCGCACACCGGTACGGATTCGAATCTGTCAGCACCACGGTACGGTTCGCCATCCCTGCGATTGCCCGGTCATGGACGCCCCGGTTAAAGATCGGCGAAACATCAAGCATGATCTGTTCTCTTGCAATCTTTTCAAAGGAAAGATCAAAGGTGACCGGCTTCTCGATCGTCCGGTATCTCTCATACGGTGTCTGGTATTTTTCCCATCCCTCGCCGACTAACTGAACCGGTATTTTCTTTTTCAAGAGTTCATCGAGTGCCGCTTTCCGGAAATAATCCCTGATATAAGCATCCGACGCATACATCGTATTCATAAAAAGTGCAAACTGCGCTTCGTCAAGCTCCATGTCATCTTCTTTTAAACATGCCGCAAATACTTCTTCCATTGGAAGTTCCGGCACCGCAATCCGCATTTCTATGATCCGCTTCATCATCCCGCAAAATGGCTCCGGTGCCGCCTTTACGATATCATATACTTTTTCCGGCGCATCATAAGTCCCCATAAAAAGGATATGATCTGCGGGATTTTTTTCGCCGTCAAATAAAGCGATGGTTGCGCCAAGCGGAAGCATATGTACGCTCTTTACCTGCGGATGATATTCTTTCACATAATCTGCCTGCCCCTCGTCAAGAACGATCGCATGAAAGTTTTTTGCCCGCGTCATCAGACAATTATAATGAAACAACGGATGATCCACGATATAATCATAAAACGGCCCGTCGATCAGGTCGATCACCGGTGTTCCGTCATCCATCGCAAGCCGTGGCAGCAAGGAATTAAAATCAAATACTGCACGATATTTTTTCCCAAAAAACGGAGAAAGCACGGCATCAAGATCATCCTGGGATGTAAATTCACAAACAGTAGTCTCATATCCCAGATCATCAAATGCCGCCGCAAGCTGATGTGCAAAAAAATTTCCGGACAAATAGCAGATCTCTCTGGAACAGAATACTAAAATCTTTTCCTGCGATTCCATCGGTCATTCCTCGATTCCAAACATTTCTGCACAGATGCGTTTTCCATGTTCCGTGCGGAAAATTTTGTTGTATGCATGCATCACAGCCTCTTTTGTCACGCCATCCTCATAGAGATTGACCAGAAAATCTGCCTCCACCAGTATCTGGTAATCCAGACCGTCAATCTGGTCATATGTATGGTGATGTCCGACCAGATAGGACACCCTCCGGATGATTTTTTCGCCAAAATGCATTCTGCCAAGCATATCCTCTGCCACTGCCGGCCCTTCCTGCTCCTGAAGCCTGCCGTTACTGCTTCCATACTTTTCCTCCGCCACTTTGATCCCGATATCATGTACATAAGCAGCCGCCTCGAGTGTCAGCAGTTCTTCCCCCTGCATGCCGGAAAGTTCCCCGATCAGCTTTGCATAGCTGTGTACCTTTGTAAAATGCTGGATTCTTTTGGGATCGTTCCTGTAATACTGTATCATTTCACAAAATAACTGATTTAAATTCATCTTTTTCCTCCTGTAAATACAAACGGACTCCTGCTAAAAATCTCCCCATAGCAAAAGTCCGTTTCCATACTCATCCCTTAATCTCTCACATAACGCAGGCATAAAATCCCGACCAAATATTCTACCACACACAGCACCATAAAAACAGTGGCTCCGGTGAGAACCCCGGCTATGATCTGAACGATCACAGCGATCGCATGCAGCCAGATCGGCACATCATGCAGGCAGCAGGCAATTCCAGTCTCTAATAATACGATCAGGCAGACTGGAACGACCGGCATATGCAGTGCAATGATTCCTGTCAGAATCACCGCAAGTGCTGCAACAATAGCTGCAAACAGCATCAGCATACTCTGATTCTCCGCAAACAGTGTTCCCAGTGTGCCTCCTATACTTTTTTTCCTGCGCTGTTTTATGGATACGCGCGGCTCCTCTTTTTTTACATAATTTTCAGGTTCACTCATACCTTAATCCCTCTCCTCTTTCTGCTATAATGTCATCCGGATAAATAATTCCATTTCCCTATGACATGCTGTCTTTCGTCATTATATCAATTTATAACAAAAAGAACAAGTAGTTTTCACTTTACCGTATTCTATGACTCATTTACCAGTTTCCCCGTTATATGTTCCGGATTTAATTCCAGACATAACACACTCGACCCGCATTTTGAAAGTTCCACTTTCGCATATTCCTTATCGTCAGTAAATTTATCACACATATTCGTGCATATCTGATTTATTGTGTCCTGATCTTCTACAAAGCGAACACGTCCGAACACAATAACGCTCTTTATATTCAGCGCCCAGTCATTTTCTTTCCGATAGCCTTTATCATAGACGCAGAAAGAAACCTTGTCACAATTTTTTATCGCATCTATTTTATGTCCCGATTTTGCACCGTGAAAATAAATTTTCCCGTTTTTTTCATTGTACCAATGAGTGACAGGCATACCATACGGATAACCATCGTCACCTAATACAGAAAGCACGCCTCTCGGTTCATTTTTCAAAATCTCCATACATTCTTCCTTGCTCAATTCCTGTTTAAATCTTCTCATTTTACGAAACATTGATATAGACTCTCTTTCTTTCATTTAATCATATAAACCATTTTTTCATTTTGAATGGCATCCTCACTGTCAGAATAATGTTACCACCAAAAGTGCCAGCAGACACAGGATTTCTCCGATCACCGCACTCCGGTACAAAAGCACATTTACCCGCACGATATCCTCCGCTTCCACCGGTCTTAAATCATCCCCGATAAATGGCTTTTTTACGATTTTTCCAAAATAGCTTGCATCCCCCGCCAGACGAAGATGCAGGGCACCTGCACAGGCTGCCTCGGTCTGGGCAGAGTTCGGACTTGCATGATTGTAACGGTCACGCTTAAAAATGCGCAGGGCATCTTTCCCGGAAAACTGTTTTCCCGGCCCATAGGCGGCTGCAATCATCAGCGCCGCACTGATCCGCGCCGGGATATAATTAACCACATCATCGAGTTTTGCTGCCGTCCTTCCAAAATTCAGGTAACGTTCATTCTTGTAGCCCACCATCGAGTCCATCGTGTTGACTGCCTTATATAAAAACCCTAACACCGGACCTCCGATCGCCAAACAGATCATCGGAGCAATCACACCGTCCGACGTATTTTCTGCTACTGTCTCCACAGCCGCTTTCGCGACCCCTGCCGCATCCAGATTTTGCGTATCGCGTCCGACGATCATTGCCACTGCATTTCTTGCGCCCGCAAGATCATCTGCCCGCAGACGTTCATACACTTTCATGCTCTCAACTTTCAGGCATTTCGTCGCAAGGATCTGATAGGTCATGATACTTTCTAAAATACAGCCTGCCACCGGCGCAATCGCATAAGCTCCCCACAGCAAAAGACCGCTCACCGCTCCAGTCGCAAGCAGTACAACGGTCACTAGCAAAATACCTGCGCGCCGTTCTTTTTTTTCATTTCTTATGCCTGTCACATCAAGCAGTCTATGATCCAGCGCTGCGATCAGATTTCCGATCAGGCGCACCGGATGATACAGCCAGTGCGGATCCCCGATCAGTAGATCCAGCAGAAATCCCGCCAGAAATGCTATCATATGATAATACATGTCTTTACTCTCCAAAAATTAATTTTTCATCACGCATGGAAATTGATGTCTCTTTTACCACCCCATTTGCGTCTACTGCATAGGACAGCGTACATTCGTATCCCTGTCCGCACCTGCACTGATAGTCAAAATAGGAACCCTGTCCATAACTGTCAAAAAGTGCCATAATCGTGCCGCCATGTACAATGCAGACAACCTTTTCCTGTACAGTTACCTGTTTTTCTAATTCCATCAGGCAATCCAACAGTCCCTCTTTACACCTTGTGATAAATTCTGCCCGGCTCTCTCCGCCCGGAAACGGCAGTGTGCCGCCACTGTCGATCCATCTCTGATAATCTTCATTTCCATTTAAATCAAAGTAAGTCTTTCCCTCAAAACTGCCAAAGTTCATTTCTTTCCATTTTTCTATGATCTGATAAGGCTGATCTTTATATAAAATCTCTTTTGTCTGTCTGCACCTTAGCATGGGACTCGTAAAAATAAGGTCTGCTGCAGGATAATTTTTCCTGTTGCGCAACAGCATTTCACATCTGTCCTCAGAAAGCGGTTCATCTGTCCAGCCAAGATAACTTTTTCTGCGGTTCGACGCTGTCTCTCCATGCCGGATAAATGCCATTGTTATTTTATTTTCTGTGCTATCCCGCATATCACACGCTCCACACTCTCCGAAGATTTTGCCAGAATGACCTGCATCCTTCCGACCTGCTCCCGGTACTCTCTTTCTTCTTTTAACATCGGCACCACACCGCATCCGACTTCATTGCAGATCACGATACAATCCGGGTTTTTCTTTATAAATGTTTCTGTGAGTTTTGGCACATCTGCCTGCTCTTTCACTTTTCTTCTTACCCACAGATGGAACTTATCTACTGCTTTTGCACCGAATAACTGCTCAAGTTCTGCGTTTTCGCCCGAAAAAATGTTGTTCTCTGATATATGATACGCTGTTTTTACATAATTGCGTTTTCCCTGTGCCACTCCACCTAAAACCAGTCTCATTTTACACCCTCTTTTTTTGTTATTCCTTTATCATCGTATAATTCCACATACCGCAGCTGCCACAACGATCACACACTCACACACTGTCACAAAATATCCTTCGGTATCCCCGGTAATACCTCCAAGTTCCTTTTTACATTTCTTATAATAATACAGAAAAGTAAGACCTGCGCCCACTAACACTGCCACTCCCGTCACTCCGTCTAAATACAGCATCAGCACTGCCACCGCTGCTGTCTGCAAAAACAGTGCGGTCTTTACGGCCCGCTCATGCGCTTTGCTCGTGAACATATACAAAAGTCCTTCTTTCTTTGCACCCGGAAAAGTCATCGCAGCAATACCGGAAAGACAGCGTGATAAGAAAAATCCGGCTGCCACGATCCCCGCCTGCCGTACTGCATCTATCTCTGAATATGCTCCGATATAAATCAGTTCATACAGCACCAGACAGATTACAGAAAAAGCACCTATATGCGAGTCCTTCAATATCTCAAGTTTTTTCTCTCTCGGCTGGTAAGAATGGAACGCATCCATCGTATCCATAAATCCATCCACATGAAATCCTCCGGTAACTGCAAGTGGAATGGCTGTGCCAATCATGGCAAATGCCACATTTCCAACCGAAAATTTTCCGCAGAACCACCACCAGAACATCGTGATACCGCCGATGGTCGCTCCAACCCACGGGAAAAAGCAGAATGCATACTTCATTTCTTTATCCTGCCAGGTAAACTGCGGCATCGGTATCTGTGAATACATGGAAAATGCAATGACCAGTGCTCTTAATGTTGTCATCATAATTTCTCCCCCTTTATAAAAATCGGGATTCCTGCCACAACCTCAATCACCGAATCCGCCATTTCTGCTAACTGTTGGTTGATCTGACCCAGATTTCTAATATATTCCATCGTTTCCGGTTCATAGATAATTCCGTCCTCAAAGATCTGGTTTGTCACGATCACCAGATGTCCGGTCTGGTCTTTCAAGTGCCTGATCTGGCGGACGATATTTTCTACACAGTTTGCATTTATCTCATCACCGACAGTCTCCGGGAACATCTCATTCGCCACAAGGTTTGACATGCACTCCAATAAAGCCACGGGCATCCGTATTTTTCCATGCAGCCTGGCACATCCCTGTTCTAAAAATTCTGACGTACATACTCTTCCATGTGATGTGTCACATGTCTGTTCCAAAGACTCTGACATGCATACCTGTGCAAACGCTTCATCCACCTTGACAGGACACTCAGCCGTTTGAAATCCTTTCCCGGCGCGAAGTTTTCTGTGCCGTTCCACACGGCGTACGCCCTCTTCTCCATAGACACGCATCGTCGCAAGATAATATAAGTCTCCTTTTCCCGCCAGCTTTACCGCCACACCTTCTGCATATTCCGACTTACCACTGCCGCTTGCGCCTGTCACTACAACCATCATACGTCTGTAAACCTCTTGTATGCTTCCACCCTGATATCTGAAAATGTTGTCCGGTTACCATAGACTGCATGTACCGTATCGAGCAGTCCAAACATCAGAACGGCACCGGTTCCCTCACCGAGCGCCAGACTGCCATCAATGACCGGATGTACACCAAGTTCCTGTAAGATCAGTGCCGCTGCCGGTTCCCTGCTTTTGTGGGAAGCGATCAGAAAATCCTTTACGCCCGGAACAAGACGTTCTGCCACAAGTGCTGCAACTGCACTGATCACACCGTCCAGCACAACCGGGACACCGTAAACTGCGCCCCCGATGCAGACACCGCACAGTCCTGCAATATCCAGTCCGCCGACCGAACACAGAATACGAAATACATCTTTGGAGTCAAACTGATATTTTTTCCGCGCCTCATCGATCACCGCAATCTTATGTAATAATCCCGCGTCACTGAGTCCTGCACCTTTTCCGGTAATCGCTGCCGTCTCACAGTTTAACAATGCCGCCGCCACTGCGCTGCTTGTCGTCGTGTTTCCAATTCCCATCTCCCCGGTTGCAAGCAGTGTCATACCATCCTCTTTGCACTTTTTTACACTGTCGATGCCAGCTTCGATCGCAGCCAATGCTTCCTCCTCCGTCATCGCCGGCTGTTTTAAAAAGTTTTTTGTACCCCTGCTCACCTTTTTATTCCAGACGCCTTCCGGTGTTTCTTCCGCTGCGATCCCGACGTCGATTGGAATGACTTTAGCATTCGCCTGTGCAGCCATAAGGCAGACAGAGCTTTTTCGTTTTCCCATGGATTCTGCAACCTGATATGTGACTTCCTGCCCGGACTGGCTGATGCCCTCCTCAACGATCCCGTTATCCGCACACATCACGATCACTGCCTTCTTTTGTAACGGCACCCTCTCGTCCCCTGTCACTGCACCGATCTGTGTAAATATCTTTTCAAAGATTCCCAGACCATCTAATGGTTTCGCTAAGGAATCCCAGTTTTCCTGTACCTTTTTTCGAATTTTCTCATCCGGTCTTCTGATACAGACATACCCCTGCAGCGTATTCAGAACACGGTTGGTATACTTAATCAAACCTGTTTTATCGATATAAATTTCAGAATTTACACTCTTTTCAAAGCTTTCATTTCCCTGATTCAGGTATCTTCCCATCCCGCTGCCTCCTGCGTACTTCTTTTTTATTTCCGTTATCATTTATTATAGGGCAGTTTCCTGTGTTCAGCAATAAACAAATTTACTCCGTCAAATCGGTCCGTCCAGTCGCTGCTGTTCTCGCCTGTTGTGCGGTAACAAGCAGCATTACATCCCCATCATCCTATACACCGCATCCATATCCAGATACTCCCGCAGCGTCTCCGCCAATTTATCATACTGTGTCTCTTTAAATTCCTGATAATTCTGCTGAGTCACTGCCTCCATGGAAATTCCTTTCTTTGTGGCAAGTGCCTCAACGATCTTTGCAGCAATGCCATCTGCATCAAATACTCCATGAACGTAAGTACCATAAACATTACCTTCACAGATTCCATCTGCTTTTTGATTTTCAGCCTGATCTGTGATATGGCACAGATATTCATATCTTTTTTCCTGAAGCATTTCGGGCTTCTCACTCCGACCTAAATCCATCATAACCGTATCCATATCAATCTCGGCATGATCCGTCCTGCGGCTCGCTCCCATATGAATCTCATACCCCGTCAGCTTCACACCCGACAGCACAGACAGCACTCCGGTCAGTTCTTCAAATGTCCCGTCCACCTGCGTTCTCGTCTTTTCCTGTTCCATCTCTGTCTCCAGCGGCAAAAGTTCCATACCGCGCAGCATACCGCCCTCCTCGACACCATAAGGATCTGTGATGCACTCTCCCAACATCTGATATCCGCCGCAGATGCCAAAGATCACGGCATCCCGATTTTGCGCATGCTTTTTGATGGCAGCCTCCAGCCCGTTCTGGCGCATCCATTTTAAGTCGCCCATCGTATTTTTACTGCCGGGCAGGATGATCATATCCGGGTGATGCAGTTTTTCCAGCGTGTCCACATAGCGGACAGAAACGCCCTCGATCGATTCAAATACCATAAAATCCGTAAAATTGGAAATGCGTGGGAAACGTATGACCGCAATATCCACCGCTTTCTCCTCGTGTTCTGCAAACCGGTCTGACAGGCTGTCCTCATCCTCAAGGACTAAATGCATATAAGGCACGACCCCGGTAACCGGAATCCCACCTTTTTCTTCTAACATCTTTATGCCCGGGTCTAAGATTGATACATCGCCGCGAAACTTATTGATGATAAGCCCTTTGATGCGCTCCCGTTCTTTTTCTTCCAGTAAGACTAACGTGCCGATCAGCTGTGCAAACACACCACCGCGGTCGATATCACCAACAAGCAGTACCGGCGCATCTAAAAGTTCCGCAAGTCCCATATTGACAATATCATTTTCTTTGAGGTTGATCTCTGCCGGACTCCCGGCGCCCTCGATCACGATGATATCCGCCTGTTGTTCTAATGTATGATAAGCCTTTAAAATATCCGGGATCAGTTTCTTTTTATACGCAAAATAATCCCTCGCTTTCATATTTTCAAGCACTTCACCGTTTACAATGACCTGAGAACCGGTATCGTTGGTCGGCTTTAAAAGGATCGGATTCATACAGACCTGCGGTCTGATACCTGCCGCTTCCGCCTGCATGACCTGTGCGCGCCCCATCTCAAGTCCTTCCCCGGTAATATAAGAATTCAGTGCCATATTTTGTGATTTAAACGGTGCCACACGGTAGCCATCCTGTTTAAAAATGCGGCACAGACCTGCCACGATCAGGCTTTTCCCTGCATTTGACATTGTTCCCTGAATCATGATTTTTTTTGCCATAAACTTATTTCTCTTTCCTATGCTCTTACTCTCTGCGGCTGATCTCATCCCGCAGCAATGCGGTCATTTCCCGGTCTGCTTTTTCTAATCCGGCATCCTTTAAATTCTGCTGTAATTCATCCCATTTCGCATCAAAATCATCGGCTGGACTGACAACACACTCAATGAGTCCCTTCCACGATACATTATCTAACGCAACTAACATTTTTTCCAGTTCATCTGGCAGTGTCAGCGCCCACAATGGGGAATATGCATCTTTTGAAAATTCTTCTTTCTGTGGGAAAATATCGGTCAGCATGTCGACATTCCATGCTTTCAGTGCTTCTTTTTCCATCTCATCATAGCCTTCTTTTACCATTTCCCTTGAACTCTTACTATAGGAATTGCCCGTGGAATCAACCGACTGATTTCCATAACTTGGATATGGATAAACACGAAATCCCACACCTGTGCGCTCAGAATAATTGGTGTCTTTCCGGGACGCTTCAAGATCCTCCTCCGTAATGCACCGTTTTCCGTTTTCATCATAATAATAATCGACACCCTCAATCCCCCAGTTTAACAGGATCTGTGCCTCATCACTGCAGAGCCAGTCCAAAAACCTGACAGCCCGAACCGGATCTTTACAGCTTTTTGTAATACCAATCCCCCAGCCTACCGCAAGATTCTGCTGTTTTAAAGAAGGGCATTTCACGGATCGATCAATTGTGACCGGAAGCCCCGCATAGGTGTGCTCCTCCTGTCCATCTGCCCGCAGGGATATCTCAGCGCCTGTATAATCCCATTCCTCATCCAAAAGTCCAAGCACTCTTCCCTCTGCAACTTTTAAAACAAAATCCTCATGCGTCTGCGTCGCAAATTCAGGATCTAAAATGCCCTCATTGTACATTTCATTCAGCCATTTATAATATTCTTTCTGCCCGTCCGCTGCATGTTTATAATAAACTTCCTGTTTTTCATCATCCACGATCCACTGCCCGTTGTCTGCGGAACCATTCATATACCCGGATGGGTTCGATAACATGGTATACCAGTGCCAGTCGGAACAGACAATCGAAATACCAATGGCCGGCTTTCCGTTGATCATTGGATACTTTTCCATATAATCACGGATCATCTGCGTGTATTCTTCCAACGTATATGGTACACGATACTGGTTTTCCTGCAATACTGCCCACTGCAGCTGGGCAGTTCCGGATGTTTCTAAGGTTTCTTCCTGCACTTTGTCACTGCACAGCTGATAAATGGACGGATCCTCACTGGAATAACGCAGATTTTCATATTCATCTCCATACAGCTTTTTAATATTCGGACCATACTCATCTATCAGATCCGACATATCGATCAATGCATCGTTGCGGATCAGCGTTGATACCGAACCCTTGGCAAACACGAAATCCGGGTATTCCCCGGTTGCCACCATAAGTTCTATCCTGTTGTCATTACTGTCTGCAGGATAATCCATTTTCAATGTGACCCCTGTCTTTTCTGTAATCATCTGCGCAACCGGATCCGTCCAGGTATCCTCCAATCCATCCGCACTGTAAAATGTAAATGTGACCGGTTCTAATGATTCCTGTGTGGTTTCCTGCTGCTGTGTATCCACAGACACCGTATTTTCCGCAGCACTGCAGCCATATAAACCCATCAACAGACTTCCTGTCATAATACCACATGCAATCCGCCTGCCTGCATGCGAATTGTACGCAAGTAAACTACATGCATACCTGTAAAAAAAACTCCTTCCCATATGTATCCTGCCCCTTTAAATTATTTCCTCATTATTTTATATCCAAATCTTCTAATATGAACTCATTTGTGTTCATTTTTTATCACATGATTTCCGATGTCAGCACCGGAAGTTTAATACATACTTTTGTTCCCGCTCCTGTCTTACTCTCAAATTCCACTCCATAATCCTCCCCATACTGGAGCTTGATTCTCTGATTGACATTGCAGATTCCAATATGTGTCCGGTCCAGATTTTCAAAATCGTTCAAACCTCTCCGTACTTCATCTAATTTTTCCATGGACATTCCGCATCCATTATCCGTCACGGTGATCCAGAGATGTGATCTCACTTCAACCCGGATCACGATCTCACCGCCGCTCTCCTTTGCTTCAAGTCCATGCACAAAAGCATTCTCCACAAAAGGCTGGATCAAAAGCGGCATGACCTTTAACGGCTCAATGTCCCCCTCCGTTTCAATACGGTAATGGATTCTGTCATGGAAACGGTAATCCTGTATTTTCAGGTAATACTCAACCAGTTTCAGTTCTGATTTTAACGGCTGCAAGGTATTACTTACCTGGATATTTCTCCGCATGATCTTTGCAAGCATCTTTGCCAGTTCCTCGATATCCGGCTGATTATGAATTCTTGCCTGCATACGGATCGTCTCTAACGTATTATACAGAAAATGTGGATTGATCTGGCTTGCAAGCATTTTAAATTCCACTTCTTTCTGCCTTGCATTGACCTGTTCTTTCTGCACACGTTCTTTGATCACGTTATTCATCAGTTCCTGTATGGAATCGATCATTACCTTCAGATCCCGGTAGAGATCCGAGATCTCATCCTCCCCGCCGATATCCTCCGTGATATCAAAATCTCCAGTTGCAGCCTTATGCATCTGCAGACGGAATGTATTTACCCTCGTACTGAACTGATTGGAAAATACCAGAATAATTCCAAGACCAGACACCACACAGACAAGCTGTGGCACAAGACTTCCCAACGCACTGCGGGCTGCCGATCCTGCGATCTCTTCATACGGACATACACTGACTAAGGTATAATAATCATCCGAATAGTCCGGTTTTACCCGCACCGTCGATAACAGACAGGTATCTTCCCCCTGAAAACGCACTTTGCCGGAATAAGTATCATTTTTGATCTGCTTTAACAGTAGAATCATTTCATCCGTGTCCCGTTCATATTCATTGCGGTGCAGAACCACCGTGTCATTATACACTAAATAAGTATCCTGCGTCCGTTCCTGCACAGGCAGCTCCGTCCTCTTATACTGCATGTTAATTGCAAGTACACCGACCGGCTGCATATTCTTCGTATATAAAAGTCTCGACATCCGGAGTGAATCCTTGCGTTTTAACGAATCATACGAATAAGACCAGTACGGTTTTCCATTCAGTTCGAGCGTATTCTGATACCATGGCTTCTCTGCAATCTCCTGATCTACATGTACAAAATATTCATTATTGGAAATTGTATCATTATTCAGATACAACGTGATACTTGAAATTTCATGATAATAATATTTCAGATAATCAGAAATGGTATCATAGTCTCTGTAATCTGCAAGAATCTCCGAATAGTTTTCATACTGATGAAATGCGATATGCTCAATCTTTTCATCAAAGTACATCTGTTTGGAAATGTCGGAGATGACGGACATACTCTCGCTCATTGAATCCGCGATCATATTTAACCCATCCATCTCGCTTTCCTTCGCTTTCTGGATCAACACCGATCTCGTATTCTGATAAGTATAAATATCCAACAGCAGAATCGGCAGAATTCCTCCGGCAATGTATATAAAGAGCATTCTCTCCCGCAGTCTTAAATTGCCTATGAATGTTTTTATCCGGGCAAACAGACTCATGTTTTTTACGCCTTTCGTTCATTTTTCACTCAGAGCGGTGTTTATTCCGGACGCACACGCACAACAACCGGAAACTCACTGTCTATTCCAGGTGCGGTTACATGAAGTCCTTCCCCGTCCACAGACCATTGCAGCCTGCCATCATATCCTAAAATATCCACCGACTCAATGATACCATGAAACTCCGGCACATTCTGATCACTGCTGTCTGCCAGTGAACGGATACAGAAAACACCATCTTTAGGACATTGTAACGCAATTGCGTAAATATTTCCATGATTAATCGTAAAACGGTAATCTTTGTTTGTAAATTTCAGTTCTTTCTGATCCTGAAACTGTCCTTCTGCCGCTGCCGTCGGACCTTCCATGGATTTTCGCCAGACATTTGCACCGATAACGGCCTCACTGTTTACTTTCATCCATTTTGCAAGATCTTCCAAAATAGCACGGTCACCATCCGGGATCGTTCCATCCGCCTTCGGACCGATATTTAACAGAAGATTACCATTTTTGCTGACTACATCCACGAGTGTACAAATGATCTCATTGCTGCTTTTATAATCCAATGTGTCAGTATAGCACCAGGAATTTCTTGCAACTGCCGTATCGGTCTGCCAATCATAGGGCTTTGCTTCCGCAAACCCACCGCGCTCCACTTCCACAATTCCACTGCCAAACATCATCGCATCATGTTTATAACAGATTTTAACATCTTTGCCCCATTTCACGCCGCAGTTGTAATAAAATGCAGCGAGTTTCTTTAAATATGGTTTGAACGCCTGATGCTGCACCCACCAGTCAAAATACAGCAGGGATGGTTTATAATTTAATATAATTTCCGCTGTGCGTGCTAACCAGTCATTTAAAAATTCTTCTGTCGGATACGGCTCTCCGTAGAGATCTTCTGCATCCGGTTCCGGCATGGACGGCCAATACAGGTCTCCTTTTTGCAATGGTTCTTTGATATCACTGTCAAATTCTTTTCCGTGTCCTAAGAAAAACCAATGTTCTGCACGGTGGGATGATGTGCAGAACGTAAGTCCCTGTTTCTCAATCTCCGCTTTCAGTTCACCAAGTACGTCCCGTTTCGGCCCCATCTCTGCCGAATTCCAGTGGGACAGTTCACTTTTGTACATCTGAAATCCATCATGGTGTTCTGCAACCGGAAACACATAACCGGCACCGGCTTCTTTGAATAAACGCACCCATTCTGCCGGGTCAAATTTTTCGGCGTGGAACATCGGGATGAAGTCTTTATATCCAAAGTCTTTCTGGCTGCCGTAGGTTTTTATATGGTGTTCGTATGCGGGCATTCCCTCGATGTACATGTTTCTTGGGTACCATTCGTTGGAGTTGGCGGGAACACTGTAGACGCCCCAGTGGATGAAGATGCCAAATCTTTTCTGTTTAAACCAGTCAGGGGTTTTCGCCTGCATCAGGGATGACCAGGCTGGCTGGTACGGGCCTTCTGCGATGATGCGGTCTACGGTTTCGAGAAGTTGTTGTTCTTTCTGCTGTTCCGACATAGTGTATGTCCTCTTTTCTTGCTCTAGATGGGGCGAAACTCTAATTTAGGCTGGGACTCAACTACTTCAGTTTTTTGAAGAGTTTCGCGGTTTCTTTGTGGAAAATCTCTACTTGCTTGGGATAACCTTTACCTGCTTTGAACGATCGCCACTGCTTTTGCCGGAAGTACAACTTTCTCTCCTGCCTGGTAAGTCATTCCGCCGAGCAGGTCAGTTCCGGCTTTTTTCAGCGTTACTTCCTGTGATTCGTCCGTCGGATTTAAGAGGAAGAGGAAGCTGCCGTTTTTGTTTTCGCGGAGAGTGATCTCTACTTTGTCACTGCCTTCTGCGAGTGGTTCTACGCCGGCTTCTTTCATAATGTCAGTTAAGAAAGTGCGGTAGAAGTCCTGATTGGAGCGGGTTGCGACGTAGCATGCTTTTCCGGATCCAAAGGTGTTGCAGGTCAGTACGGGCATTCCGGCATAGAAGTCATTATCATAGGTTGAGAGTGTTTCTGCGCCTTCGGTGTGCAGAAGATCACAGAGTACTTCTGCCGGGTAGGTTACATTTTTGTATGCAAAGGTATGTTTCATGCCAGCATCTCCTTCCGGGACAGCGTCGGATTCCTCCACCCAGATACCCAAAATATCGCGCAGTCTGCCCGGATATCCGCCTGTGATCACAAGGTCATGGTCTTCCACATATCCGCTGAAATAGGAGGTCAGAAAGGTGCCGCCCGCTTTGACAAAGCTGCGGATCTTTTCATCATAACCGTCTTTGCACATGTATAACATCGGTGCAATGACAACTTTATAACCGGACAGATCATCGTCCACACCAACAAAATCCATTGGGATATGAAGATTTAACAGTGCCTTATAATACTGATAAATCTCCTCATAATAATTGATACAACGGCTTGGGCCTGCGGATAATACCGTTGCCCACCAGTTATCCCAGTCAAATACAACTGCCACTTCTGCCGGAGTTCTTGCACCAAGCAGTGTATCAGAAAGTTCAGTCAGTTCTTCGCCAAGTGCTGTGATCTCACGGAACACTCTCGTATTCTCATTGCCGACATGGTCGATCACTGCACCGTGATATTTCTCACAGGCACCAATGCTTCTTCTCATCTGGAAAAACATGATCGTATCTGCGCCGTGCGCTGCCGCCTGATAGCTGTATAAGCGCATCACACCCGGTCGCTTTAAGGCACAGCAGGTATGCCAGTTACTCACACTCGGTGTCTGTTCCATCAGTGCAAACGGTTTGCCACCCTTTAATCCACGCATCAGATCATGTGCCATCGCATTGTTTTCTGTCTCTGCGCCAAAGGAAGGATAGCTGTCCCAGGAAATAAAATCCATTTCTTTTGCCCATTTCTGGTAGTCTAATGATGGATAAAATCCCATCAGATTTGTGGTAACCGGAATATCCGGCGTGTACTCTTTTACCGCATCGCGCTCTAATTTGTAGCAGTCTAAGATACTGTCCGAATTGAATCTGCGGTAATCGAGTGAAATCCCCTGGAAATTGGTACGGATGCCATCCCAGTTAAACTCCTCTGAACGCATATCCGGCAAAACAACATCATCCCAGTCATAAAAGGTATGTCCCCAGAAAGAAGTGTTCCATACACGGTTTAACTCATCCAGCGTTCCATATTTTTTATGCAGCCATACACGGAATGCTTTTTCACAGTTTTCGCAGTAACATTCCCCGCCATATTCATTGGAAATATGCCATGCAACGATATTGTCATAATCTTTGTATCGCTCTGCCAGTTTTGCGGCAAGTGCCACAGAATATTTCCGGTAAGTCGGGCTGTTCGGACAGGAATTGTGACGTGCTCCGAATTTGCGTTTCATGCCGTTATGCCCGACACGCAGGATATCCGGGTATTTTCTTGCCATCCACGCCGGATGCGCTCCTGTCGAAGTTGCAAAGCAGACTTTCAGTCCGTTTTCTTTCACATACTCCATGATCTTATCCAGTTTGGAAAAATCATAGGTAATTTCATCCGGCTGCAGTGCTGCCCAGCTGAAAACATTGAGCGTCACGACATCAATGTGCGCTAATTTAAACAGGCGCATGTCCTCTTTCCAGATCTCCTCCGGCCACTGTTCCGGGTTGTAATCTCCACCATATAAAATTTTATGTACTTTGCTGCTCTCGATCATATTTACCTCCAATTTCTGTGCTGTATTTTTGCATCTTTTTCGTATTGCTGTTCCTGATTTGTTCTGTTAACCGGTTTTACCTGTCACTCGCCCTTGCGGTTCACACGCTCGATCTGTAAGAATACACGTTTGCTTACTGCTGCGACCGTGTAAATGATAAATCCCGGTCCAAATAAGATTCCAAGAAATATCATGGTTGAATTATACTGGAAGATCAGCACTTCTGCTGCGACGAGGATCACAAGGATCAGTGTTTTTCCAAAATATTTTCTTGAAATATCCATGGAATTCCGGATCGTGCGGACTACTGTATTTTCATATCTTGCCAGCAGTGGAAATGAATAGATCATCGCAATGATCACAAGAAATACGGACACCATACCGATGATCAGCAAAATGACCGGATTATTTTTCACTGCTTCAAACAGCTGGAAGTCAAGATATACCGCATACCATGCAACCAGAAAGATCAGTCCCATCGGAACGCCCTGTTTAAAGTTTGCCTTGTACGCTTCAAAATATGATTTCGCGATATAGCCCTCCTCATCATCCGCTAACTTTAACGCAACCGACATTGCCGCCGTGGTCGATGCCCCGATCGTAAAAACCGGCAGGCTTCCAAGAATCCATAAAAAATTTAGTTTTAAAATATCAAGTACTCTGCTTAAAAAACGGTACAATGGACTGTCAACGCTAAAAAATTTCATTTGTTTTCCTCCAATCTCAAAGTGCTTCCCATGCACTTTTCTTATCTCTCATTTTATTTCATATCTCTGATCTGCTTTCATCATACAGGATTTTACCCCAGATATCCAGTATGATGAAAACAGACCGGGGCGATCCGGACGGAATGTCCGGATCTTCTGCTCTGGTCTGTCATTCATTTGTGATACAATTATTTGATGGTCTCTTTTACTTCGTTCTCAGCTGCTTTTCTAAGTGATGCCTCATTCTCCTGGAATGCGATACACTCGTCATAGCCATAGTCTTTTGCCTGGGAGATCATGTCTGCAACGATCTGATCGTACTCAGCATCTGTCTTAGCATAGATTGCTTTCCAGGAATTTGTCTTGATGCACTCAGCAACCTGTGTCCATAATACAGTTAACTCATCAGATTTTGTAGACTCAGAGTATGTGGTACCAAGAGAAAGTTTGTAAGGTCTTGATCCCATGTACTCATCTGCTGTTGCAGCACCTGTCTTATCTCTCCAATCCTGCTCAATGTCAGAATTTGCATCTGTTGCAAAACTTGCCCATTTACGATAGTTGAATGTCTCACCGTTTGAATCAGGATTTAAGGAATCAAGTGCCCATGTTGTATTGTTCATTTTAAAGGAACCATCATCAAATGTTCCGCTGTAACCATCAGACATCTGTGTGCTGATATCTGTTTTTGCTGCACGTCCCAGATCTGTAAACTGTGTTTTACCATCTTCATCATAGTACCAGCAGACATCCTTTGGACCATACTCAGCAGTCATGCGTCCTTCCGGAGTAGATAACCAGTTTAAGATTGCCATACATAATTCCGGATACTCTGTCTTAGCACCGATAGACCAGATACGGTTGCCACCGTAGATGTTCTGACCATAGCAGATCGGAGCTGCGTCTTCCGGCGGGCAAGGATACATTGCTTTGCCTTCCTGTGCATGTGAATCTGAGTTGTAGAAAGTAGAACCTAAGAAGTTGAACACATTTAAGAATGCTCCACCGTTCTGGTAATCTTCCTGCATACCGTCATATCCCTGTGTCTGGGAGTCAGGATCAAGTAATCCTTTCTGATACAGGTTGTTATAGAATTTTAAGCATGTGAGGTAAGGTCCATTTTCCTCTAATGCTGGATGGAATACCTGCTCCTCTGGATCATACAGACCAAAACCAAATTCATCATATCCATAATAAGCAGTTGCTGTTGATTTTACGAACATTACAAGGTTTCCGTCCCAGTCGTTGAATAAGGAAACACCATAAGTTGTTTTTCCGTTATCATCGGTCGGGCAGATCTCTTTCATCTGACCTAAAACATCTACCATATCGTCTAAAGTCTTGATCTCAGGATATCCTAACTCTTTGTAAAGATCCCATCTTAAATCCCAGGTATACATGAAATCCTGACGTGCTGTCGCATCCCTTGCAACATCAAATCCGAATCCATAAACAGTACCGCCGGAAAGATTTGCATTTTTCTCTAATGCATATGGCATGTTCTGTTTGATGTATGGACCGTAATCGCTTAAGATATCATCCTCGTTCCAGTCAAAGAGCATTCCCTTGCTGACTGCCTGCTGATACTCATCAGAATCATTTCCCCAGAGAACCAGATCTCCAAGGTTTCCTGACTCCATACGTGTCTCATATACACCGTCAGAATCCGGGATGATATTTAATTTTACATTGAATTTGTCTAACATGATCTGACCAAACCATCCGATCTGCTCACCGGAATAGTTTGCTAACTGATCGAATACATCGAGAGTAACTGTCTCTTCCGGAATGATATCTGCGAGATCTTCCGCTTCATCTTCGGAAGTTTCCTCGGATACTCCACTCTCCGTTGCATCTTCGTCTGCAGCATCCCCCGCTGCATTGTTGCTGTTGTTCTTTGATGCACTTGTCTGATTGCTACCCCCACAGGCTGCCATGGAAACTGTCATTGCAGCTGCCAGAAGCAGTGATACGATTTTCTTTGCTTTCATGTAATTTTCCTCCTTGTTTTTGTGTTATATTGATTCCGCACCACGCGGTTAACACCTCTTTAACCTTTTACGGCACCTAACATGATACCTTTTTCAAAGTAACGCTGCATGAATGGATATACGACTAAGATCGGAATTACGGTTACCATGGAAATCGTATATTTGATAACTTTTCCACTCATTGCTGATTTAAGAACAGCCTCGCTGACAGCTCCACCGGACTCCATCAATGCACTTAAGTTGGATGCCTGATTTAAGTAAATGTAAAGCCTGTGCTGTAAAGTATATAATTTCGGAGCTGATGTCATTAAGATCAGGGAATCCGTAAAGGAGTTCCAGTGACCAACTGCACCGAAAATCGCAATCGTCGCAAGGATCGGTTTACTGAGCGGCCAGATGATCTTGCGGAATACAGTAAAGAAGCTTGCTCCGTCGATCTGAGCACTCTCTTCGAGTTCCGCTGGAATTGACTCTATGTATGTTTTTACCAGAATGATGTTATACGGAGCCACAATACCAGGGATGATGTATGCCCAGAATGTATTGGTCAGACCTAACATCTGCATATTTAAGAACCATGGGATCAGACCCGCATTGAAATACATGGTAATCACAAGAAATCTGTACCAGAATTTTCTGCCCCACATTTCATCTTTGGTTACCAGATATCCGATAAATCCGGATGCTGCTACCATAAGTGCCGTACCAAGTACTGTTCTTGACAGTGATACGATCAATGCACTTGAAAGATCACTTACATTTAATAACGCTGTATAGTTATCAAAATGGATTCCTCTCGGTATGAAGTTGATTAAACCCTTGATTACCAGATCATTATCGCTGATCGTATTGATAAACAGGTAATAAAATGGAAATATACATGCTATTGTAAATAATGTAAAAAACAGGTAATTTAAAATGTTAAATACGATATCGCCCGGTTTTAAGCGATATTTGCGTTTATGTGTTTTTTCATAAAGTTTTTCGGCTTTTAAATCAGCCTTTTCCTGTGCTGTTTTTGCCATGTCTTACGCCTCCTTATACAATACTCTCGCCACGAATCAGTTTCGAAATACCGTTTGCAGCAAACAGTAACGTTACACTGACAACGGATTTTACCATACCGATTACTGTTGATAATGGAATCTGTCCCTGTCCGATACCAAGTTTGTATACATACAGGTCAAGTACCATGATAGAACTTGTATTGGTAGAGTTTTCAAATACTAAATACTGATCCATACCATTGCTTAAGATATTTGCAATCGACATTAACAGTAATACACAGAATGTCGGGATCAGGCTCGGCACGGTAATATTCCACATTCTCTGGAAACGTCCTGCACCGTCGACGGTTGCTGCTTCATAAAGCTGCTGATCAATACCGGAAATTGCTGCAATATAAATGATTGCACTCCAGCCGATACCTTTCCATAAGCCCCAGGCTAACATCTGCAGCCATACATGGCTGCCGCCCATCAGCATATTCACGCCCTCTTTCCAGATTCCGGCATTTACCATCAAACTGCTGACAAATCCGTCTGTAGAAAAGATACAAAATGCGATTGCATATACAAGAACCCAGCTGATGAAGTTCGGTACTGTTGTAAGTGTCTGTACGACGCGGCGGAACTTCATGTTTTTAATCTCGCAGAGGAAAATTGCAAATGCCATTGGAAGCCAGCTTGTCAAAATTCCAAGACCACTCATTGCAAGTGTGTTTTTCAGAACACGGATGATATCTCTTACCGTTGCAGGATTTTTAAACAACTGTGTGAACCATTTGAATCCAACAAAGTTATCCATGCTTAAGGTATCACCAACTTTGTAATCAAAGAATGCATATCTCCATCCCCATAATGGCAGATAACAGAATACACCAGCCAGTGCCAGGAATGGCATTAACATCAGGAACAGGCGGTACTTTGTTTCCATCTCATATTTAGTACCCGCCTCAACCTTAGGCTGTTTTGCCATCGCGATCAATGTTACGATCAGGATCAGTACTGCAACGATCAGGATCATATAAAAACCATTTGAAAAGATCGGCTCGATTTTCTTAGGTTTTTCTGTCTGGCTGATCTGACTGTATGCAATTGCGATACCGCCAAGTCCTGACAGCATCACTGCACTTCCTGCTGCTGTGAAGATGTTACTTAATTTTTTCATTTTCAGATTACCGAGTGATAAACATCCACCGGCTGCAACTGCTGCTGTACCAACGCAGATAATCAGAGCTGATACAGAGTCAAGCCGTAATGTTGATTTCATAACCCATCCTTTTCGGAATGCACGTCCAAACTCTGATGCCAGTGATGAGTATGAAATACCGGAAGTAAACAGTGATAAGTTTCTTCCGATCATTCCGCTGATCCTCGCTGGATTGATTCCAGGTATGAACATGAATAAGACTGCGAACAGAACTGCGATCCGAAGTACAATGTATAACTTGCCTGTAACACCGGAACCATCTGTTTTGTTGTTTTTTGAAATGCCCGTTTCTTTCATTTCTCCCTTTCCCTTCTTTTTTGGTTTTCGCCAGCATCCGGAGCTTTTCGAAAACGTTTAAGTATTGTTTTAAAAAAAATATTTCCGAACTGCTTTTGTTGTATTTATTATATAAAAGGGAAGAAAATTAAAATACCGTAAATAATTGATAAAATATACCTTGATTTTTGGTCATTCAAAATGAGACATCAAAAAATTGGGGTATTTTTGTTGAATAAATACCCCAATTTTCTGACTCAACAGAATTGCATATGTTTTAAATATAATTCCTGAAACTCTGGTGTATCTGCAAGATTGATCTCATGGGATATGGCTGCAATCTCTTGCGGCTGCATATCACTGCTTTCTTTTGAGTGTGTCAGGCATCGTGCGGCTCCCTCTAAGGCACTGTTGCCGACCGGCGTGAGTTTTCCGCGAAGTCCGATTGGCAGAAGTCCGATTCCAAGTGCTTTTTCCATGTCAAGTCCCATGCCAAACCCGCCTGCAACATATACTTTTTTTATCTGTTCATAAGAAATATTTGATTTCTGCAGTAATACTTCTAAACCCGCACAGATAGCTGCTTTTGCCATCTGCACCTGTCTGATATCCTCCTGGGTAAAATAAATTTTTCCGGGTACGACCGGAAATCCTTTTTCAAACCACGGTTCTCCCAAAATCCCCTGAGTATCAACAATATGGTGCCGCACGAGTTCATACATTACATCAATGATTCCGGTTCCGCATAACCCAATGGCCGGTTTATTTCCAATCGTCTTTGTCACCATATTATTTTTACCAAATAAAACTGCACGGCAGACAGCTCCCGGCACACCGGGCATACCGCAGGATATGTTTCCACCTTCGAATGCCGGTCCCGCGGCAACGGATGAAACAAGGAAATGATCTCCCGCAGCAAGAACCATCTCACCGTTTGTTCCAATGTCGATCAGCATCTCGCATTTGTCCGGCCGCATACCACATCCCATCATGCCCGCCGTAATATCTCCTCCAACAAAAGCTGAGATTCCCGGCATGATCTGTACTTTTGTGGTCTGATTGATTCCGGTATGCCCGCATTCTCTGACATATCCGTGTTCTCTGGCATCACTACCATCTCTGGCAACTCCACTTTCTTTGGCATCTCCACTTTCTCTGGTTTCCTCATACTCACCATTCAATTCTCCCCACGTCATATCCTCCGGCGCAAGGTTCACAGGAGTAAATGGTGCAGCGCCAAGCCCCACACAGGAATATCCCAGTAAAAGGTGAATCATTGTAGTATTTCCGGCGATCACGATTTTGCTGACATTCAGCACATTTTCGTCCTGCCCCGCAAGCAGTGTCTCTGCCAGATTCCTCACATCTTTTAAAATGCTCTCTCTCAACTTTTCTGCATCTCCGGACGCTGCTGCACGGATCCTTGAAATCACATCTGCGCCGTATGCCCGTTGATGATTAACAGAAGATGCAGTTTTTAAGCATATTCCATCGGTGAGGGAAATCAGTTCTGCAGCGAGTGTGGTTGTTCCGATATCGATTGCGATACCATAGACGGATTTTTCCGTATCCATATTTTCCGGTTTTATTTCCCCGTCAGACCCTATTTGTGCACGGTCCTCTATTTTGTTTTCACAGATAACTGTTGTCGCCTGTACATCGCTCTCCATTTTTGTGTTCCGGACAAATTCCATCTGCACCTGTATCTGATTTTCTCTGATTTCCGGAATGCATACATACAGATCATCCGTCGGAACCGTCATACAGGAAAGACGCCATCCCTCTTCCAGTTCCCGCTCCGTAAACACTTCCTTTTCCCGCTGTTTTGGCGGATCTGTTTTTCGTGTTTCTTCTATTATAATACAACATTTTCCACAGGTACCTTTCCCGCTGCAGGGCGCATCTAAATATTCTCCCTGCTCCCTTAACAGCTCCAGTATCGTCTTATTCTGTTTTTTCTGTAAAAAAATGCGTTTCATCAATCCTTACCCGCTGCCTTTCTCTCACATTTCCGTTTTTCAACAGCACCTGTGGTGCCATAGATACACGCTCCATAAACTTACTTATTGACATAAATTATACCATATTATTGTTTAACTATATCAAAACTGTTTCGACCGTATTATTTTCTTTTCATGCAGAATCACATGTTTTCCTTGTTTCAATGAAATGATAATGTTATGATATCTTGCGGAAACAATCCAGTTTTATCTGACGGTAACAAAAAATTTTAACACCAACATATTAAGATGTTGAGACCAAATAGTGCATTCCCAACATCCTAATTAAAAGAATGGAGAATACTATGAAACTGATTTCCTGGAATGTCAACGGACTACGTGCCTGTATCCAAAAAGGCTTTCTTGATTTTTTTCATGAAACTGATGCAGATATTTTCTGTATTCAGGAATCCAAGCTGCAGGAGGGACAGATCGACCTTCCTCTGCCCGGTTATTTTTCCTACTGGAATTATGCCAAGAAAAAAGGTTACTCCGGCACAGCGATTTTCACAAAAAAAGAGCCTCTGAATGTGACTTACGGTATCGGCATCGAAGAACACGACAAAGAAGGACGTGTCATCACCTTAGAATACCCTGATTTTTACATGGTTACCTGTTATACGCCAAATTCTCAAAACGAACTGGCCAGATTGCCTTACCGCATGCAGTGGGAAGATGATTTTCGTGCTTATTTAAAAAGACTCGATGGATCCAAGCCTGTCATTCTCTGTGGGGACTTAAATGTTGCACATGAGGAGATCGATTTAAAGAATCCAAAAACCAACCGGAAGAACGCCGGATTTTCGGATGAAGAACGAGAAAAAATGACAAAGCTTCTCGATGCCGGCTTCACAGACACCTTCCGCTATTTTTACCCGGATACAGAACAGATCTATTCCTGGTGGTCCTACCGTTTTAGGGCACGGGAAAAGAATGCCGGATGGCGTATTGACTATTTTATCACTTCCAAACGGATGAATGATAAGCTGACCGGCGCAAAGATCCACACGGATGTTTTCGGATCTGACCACTGCCCGGTGGAATTAGATATTGACCTGTCATAAAGCTTTTCACGGATATTTTTGATTCAGGCCACGGTACGATGTAACTCGATATCGACTTATCAACAGCTTTCTGCAGAGGATTTGCTGTGACTGCAGTGGAGTTCCTCTTCAATAAGATATACTCCACCGCAGTGCCATCTTCGTGCCTTTTTGATCATTCTGAACAGATATCATACTGTTACAAAGTTTTTAATCTAACGCATCCACTGCTTTTTTCAGTTGCAAAAATGCCTGTTCTAACGTTTTTCTCGGACATGCAATGTTAATGCGCTCAAAACCAATACCCGTTTTCCCAAAAATTGCTCCCGCGTCTAACCAAAGTCCTGCCTGATCAATCAGTGCTTCCAACTCTTTTCTTCCCAGTCCAAGTTCTCCGAAATCCAGCCATATTAAATAGGTTCCTTCCGGCTCAATCAGTTTAATCTGTGGAAGATTTTCCTTCAGGTATTCGCGGACAAAGGAAAGATTCTGATACAGATATTCTTTTAACTGTAAAAGCCATTCCTCTCCCTCTTCATAAGCGGCCTGACATCCGACAAGTCCCATCAGATTTACCTGGCTGTATCCTGCCTGATCCACCGCACGGACAAATTTTTGACGCAGTTTTTCATCCGCAATAAAAATGTTTGACACCTGAAGACCGGCAAGATTAAAGGTTTTACTTGGTGCCGTGCAAATTACGGAAATCTGTTCAAACTCCGGTGAAACAGATGCAAAGACATGATGTTTATGCCCCGGATATACAAAATCGCTGTGAATCTCATCACTGACGACAGTCACCTGATATTTGAAACAGATCTCTCCGATTTTTCTTAATTCCCACTCTTTCCATACACGACCTACCGGGTTATGTGGACTGCAGAGCAAAAATAAATGGATCTGATGTTCCTTTATTTTCGCCTCAAAATCTTCAAAGTCGATCTCATAATGACCATCTTTTAATACCAGATCGCTGCTGACTAACTTTCTGTCATTTGACTCAATGACCTGACGAAACGGATAATATACCGGCTGTTGGATCAAAACTGTATCGCCTTTTTCCGTATATGCACGCACAGCGGCCGCAAGTGCAAAAACAACTCCCGGCGTTTTTACCAGCCACTCCGGTTTTACATCCCAGTCAAAATGATCATGATACCATCCCGATACTGCTGCAAAATAATCTTCTTTGCTGTCACTGTATCCATAAATTCCGTGTTCCACTACTTTCTGCAGTCTTTCGGTCACTGCAGGCGCAGTCTTAAAATCCATATCGGCAACCCATAACGGCAAGACATCTTCTTTTTTCCCACGTTCTTTCGCAAAATCGTATTTTAAACATCCGGTTCCTCTCCGCTCCACAGCTTCATCAAAATTGTACTTCATGACATACTCCATTCCGGAATACCGCTCCTTTAACCATCTTTTGTATTTCTGTTATTGGCTGCTGCATCCTGTTTTCTTTCTATTATCATCTAATTCATATCAAATTAGTATGATATTAGCATTTTCACTATTATATGTCAATAGTACTATAAAAAAGACTGTCCAAATGAAATATACTTTCTTCTTTGAACAGTCTTTTTATCTTTTATAAAATTTTATGAATTTCCATGTCTGATATCGCGGATCGGAATATTAACAAACAATGCCGGTACCGTTCCATTGTTCGACTCTGACTCTGTCTGCGTGATCTGAATGTCAAGGCCTTCCATATCAATATCCATGTGTTTTGAAATTACCTGGATGATCTCGTTTTTAATCTGCTCCATCATTTCCGGGGAACAGCTTGCGCGGTCAGTCACCAGCAAAAGTTTTAAACGGTCTTTTGCAACATCACCGGAACTTTTCTTCTTAAATAAGTCCATCAATCCCATGACTGTTCCTCCTAATTTTTCTTAAATAAATCTTTTAATTTTGAAAATACTCCCTGTTTTGCATCCAGATCAAGAAATGCAACTTCCTCACCGAGAATACGGTGGCAGATATTCTCATATGCCTGTCCAGCAAGGCAATTACTTCCAACCAGTGGTTCCCCCTGGTTCGTAGAGATTACGATATGTTCATCATCCGGTACTGCACCGATCAGATTGATTGCCAGAATGTCGCACACATCTTCGACATTCATCATATCACCGCGTCTAACCATGTCCATACGCAGACGGTTTACGATAAGATCAACTTTCTGGATCTGATTTGCCTGAAGCAGTCCAATGATACGGTCAGCATCACGCACTGCAGAAACCTCCGGGGTTGTGACAACAAGTGCCCTGTCTGCACCTGCGATGGCATTTTTAAAGCCCTGCTCGATTCCTGCCGGGCAGTCTAATAAAATATAGTCAAAATCCTGTCTTAAATCTTCGATCAATGCCTGCATCTGCTCCGGAGATACCGCGGATTTATCTCTGGTCTGTGCTGACGGCAAAAGACATAAATTCGGATATTTTTTGTCTTTGATCAGTGCCTGTTCCACACGGCAGTTTCCTTCTACAACATCTACAAGATTGTATACAATACGGTTCTCAAGACCCATGACAACATCTAGGTTACGAAGTCCGATATCTGTATCGATCAGCACTACTTTTTTGTTTAACTGTGCCAGACCTGTTCCAACATTTGCGGTTGTGGTCGTCTTACCAACTCCGCCCTTCCCGGACGTAATTACAATAACTTCACTCATTTTAAAATATTCCTCCTGCTGTTAAATATCGCTTAATAGTTCTTTTGTCAGCGGTTCAATACAGATTGTCCCGTCCTTTAAGTACGCAATCTGCGGAGACGTGGTCGTTTCTTTGACCTTTTTTCGTATTCTTCGTCTGCTAAAAGGTTTGTCCGGACTTTTTGCTAAAATATTTCCAATCCGAATCTGGATTGGATCCATATCGAGTGCAACAATAAATGCACTGTCATCTCCCCCAAGTCCTGCATAGACGCTTCCCTTTACCGCTCCAAGTACAACGATACTGCCGTTTGCCATGACTGCTGCGCCCGGATTGACATCACCTACCACTACGATTCCTGTTTCACTCTCAAGTGTCTGGCCAGAGCGAAGCGTTCCGCGATAAAACTGAGTCCCACCATCCACATACGGCTGCTGTACAGATGCCTGATATTCTTCGATCTGCTGTTTGACGTATGCTTCACGGTCCGGATCATGATCTACAATGCACAATATCTCGATACTTGTATTCGATGTCACCGCATCAATGATAGCCATTTCCTCATCATGCGTCAGCTTTCTTCCCTCGAAAGAGATCGCCAGTTTTGCCCCTTTAAAGAACTTCTCTGACTCTTTGAATTTCTCGACGATGGCATCCAAAAGTGCTTTAAAAGATATCTCATTGCTCAATACAAGATGTATCCCGTATTTATTACTTTTTATAACAACTGCCTGTGACATATCGTCCCTCCACTTTACTATCCGATTTAGTATAGCAGATTCTTGAAACAGGTGCAATGCGACAGGAGAAATTTGATTGAAATTTTTATATTTTTTTATATGCAATCGGCAATACAGCTTTCATTGTCTGTCGTTTTTTGAAATAACTGCCCGTTTTTTATATTTATCATATTGCCATAAAAGCGGACATGATGCACGCACCTGCCGCACCACATTCACACACGCTGTCTATTTTTCCATCGTTCAGTCCAATTCCACCGATGGCATACACAGGAATATTTACGGTTTCACATACCTGCTTTAAAAATTCCATTCCGCGTGGCGGCAGTCCTCTCTTACAGTCCGTGGCAAATATATGCCCTGCGGTCAGGTAAGATGCCCCTAGTTTTTCTGCCTCAATAGCATCCTCAACAGAATGAACCGAACAGCCTAAGATCAGCTTATTTTTATTCTTCTGATCCATTGACAGGTTCCCAGACATAAATTTTATCTGTTTTTCTTCATTTTCTGTCTTTTGCATACAAGTTCTTAACAGTGGAAGCGGCAAATGAACATACTGCCTCTCTAACCGTTTTGCGGTTTCTATATAACTGTGTAAAATACAGATCACTCCATATTCTTCACAAATTGCCAAAACCTGTCTTGCCATCTCCTCATATTCCGTCTCCGGCAGATCTTTTTCCCTTAAGATCAGAGCTGCCGGCTTTGTTTCACAGACTCTTTTGATCTGTTCTAAAAACGGCCTCTCACAAAGGCTCCGGTTTGTGACAGCAATTATTTTCCCCGGAATCGGATTTTCTTTTTTACACATAAATATAATCACTCATAACAGGCTGCAATCCTTCCTCAAGCAGTGCATCATACACCTGTTTTACTGTCCTTCCGTCAGAAATTTCAAACTGCTCGTCGCCCTGATCCTCAAGTCCTTTCGCATGGCTTCCGATACCGGTGCTGACCCCCGCAGAAATCTTTGTCGCTGCGATCTCCATCAGACTGTCTCTCACCCTTGCACACTCTCTGGTAGAAACCGTAATACTTGCATATGGCATAAACAACCGGTATGCCGTCACAACCTGCAAAAGTTGTTTTTCATGCACATCCATCGGATTGATCTTATCATTGTTGATGATCGGGCGAAGCCTCGGACAGGAAAAAGCAATCTCTGCATGTGGATATTTTCTCTGTAACAGATAAGCATGCATTCCTGTTGCAAATGCATCTTTTCTGAAATCATCAAGTCCCAGTAAAGCAGCAAAACCAACGCCTCTCATACCGCCGCGGATCGCACGTTCCTGTGCCTCCATACGATAAGGAAAAATACGTTTATGTCCTGCCAGATGAAGTGTCTCATATTTGTCTGAATTGTATGTTTCCTGAAAAACTGTTACATAATCCGCGCCGCATTCATGCAAATACGCATATTCCTCCGAATTCATCGGATAAACTTCAAGACCAATTACTTTAAAATATTTCCGCGCGATCTTACACGCTTCTCCTATATATTCCACATCTGACATTTTCCGGCTTTCGCCTGTCAGGATCAAGATCTCCTGTAGACCGGATTTTGCGATCTCCGCCATTTCCGCTTCGATTTCCTCTGCATTTAATTTTGCCCTGCGGATACGGTTATGACAGTTAAACCCGCAGTAGATACAATAATTTTCACAATAATTGGCGATATAGAGCGGCGTAAAAAAACAGACCGAATTGCCAAAATGATTTTCTTTTTCCACTTTTGCACACTGTGCCATCTCTTCGATAAACGGTTCTGCCGCCGGCGACAGCAGCGCCGCAAAATCTTCCGGTGTGCGGTTTCTTTTTGCCAAGGCATATCTTACATCTTCCGCTGTATAGCTGTCGTAATCGTATGCCTCCATTGCTTCAACCACCTGTTTTGTGATATCCGATTTTAATGCCTCCATGCCTGGCAGATATACCATATGGTCGATCCTTGCCTCTTTCTGATGTTCCTTTATTTCTTCGCTTAATATACTTTCATTGATGTGTTCCATGATTTTTTCCCCTGTGCTTATTCTGAACCCGAAATTTTTTATACTCAATTTCCATTCAAATCAGATCATAAAAATGTATTATATTTTCCGATTCCAAAATTTCCTAAAACTGATTTTTGTTCTGCTCTCATATTTAACGCTCTGATCTTCTGAATTATTCAGAGAGGAATCCTGTCAGCGGCGAGGATGCGCTTGCCCCTCCCATTTTGACACGTCCACAGCCTGAGAGGTATGCCTTTCTTCCGGCTTCGATCGCTTCACGGAAAGCAGCTGCCATCGCCGGGATATCACCAGCCGTCGCGATTGCGGTATTTGCCATGACTGCAGCAGCTCCCATCTCCATGACTTCACATGCCTGTGACGGCTTTCCGATACCGGCATCCACGATGATCGGCAGGTCGATCTCATCGATCAGTATCTGGATAAAATCTTTTGTACAGACACCTCGGTTAGAACCGATCGGTGCTGCAAGCGGCATAATACATGCTGCACCGGCATTCTGCATATCACGCGCCGCATTGAGATCCGGGTACATATACGGCATCACGACAAATCCTTCTTTTGCTAATACTTCTACCGCTTTTGCTGTTTCATAATTGTCCGGAAGCAGATATTTCGAATCATGAATGACCTCAATTTTTACAAAATCACTTCCGCTGATCTGTCTTGACAATCTTGCTATACGAACTGCCTCCTCCGCATTGCGCGCCCCTGATGTATTTGGAAGCAGTGTCACATTTTTTGGGATGTAATCTAAGATATTAGCCACACCACCCTCATTTGCGCGGCGCAGCGCCATCGTCACGATCTCCGCCTTTGCCTCTTTCACTGCTGCATCGATCAGTTCTAAGGAATATTTTCCGGAACCCAATATAAATCTGGAAGAAAACTCATGCTCTCCTAATTTCCATGTATCTTTTGTTATTTCGCTCATCTTTTTTTCCTCTTTTCTGCTTTTCTCTGTTTTTTTATTTCTCTTTTGCCGGCATTTAACAACCGCCGCCCATGAAACTGACAATCTCTAAAATGTCGTCATCCTTCAAAACAACTTTTGCATAATCTTCTTTGTCTAAAATTACATAGTTGTGCTCGACTGCAATCTGCGCTAACACATAGTGATTCTGCTCTAAATAATCAAGTATCGTTGTTCCCTCCGGCAACTTTGTGTGCTTTCCGTTGATTTCCATACATCCTCCTTTAATTTTACGGAGTAAAATCCAAGTCCCTTTGGACGAGGGGAGGATTTTTCTCCTTTTAATTTTACGGTGTAATAAAAAAGCGTTCACGAAAGAATACACCCGCGGTGGTGTACCCCTTCATGAACGCTTTGTTCACTCTGTTTGTGATAATAACATGATACAGTGGTGAAGTCAAGGAAAATCCATGTTTCACTTTACCCTCCCTCTAAAAGGATGTATACTGATACAAAATTCACAGGACACATTTTCCTATGAATCCAAAAATTTCTGGCAGAAATGGAGAACCCGATGAATACAACAATAAATAAAAACCAGACATGGTGTTCCATGTGGGGAAATGCAGTTTCAATCGCAGAACACCGCCCTGAGAGCTATGCAAAAGATATCACACTCCGCTATCCGGTCTATGCGCCGTTTGATGGAACTGCTTTAAGATTTACCTTTGATAATTACTGCGGCAGTGAACCTGTTTCCATCACGAAAGCAACTGTCTCCATCGCAGACTGTGATTTTAATTGCGATGACATTACAAGAAAAATAAATCTTTCCTGTCCCATGCAGGAATCTGCAACAGCACAGATTACTTTTTCCGGAAATTCTTCCGTGACGATCGCCGCACACGAGCGCATCATAAGTGATGACATTTTCTTTCAGGTCCAGGCAGGCCAGACTCTCTGTGTCAACCTTTATTTTGCGGATTTTACCCTGATGCAGTCAGCAGTTCTGATCACAGGCCCTCTCTCAAAAGGATTTTTTTCACTGGGAGATCAGACTTCTGCCGGCAGGCTTCCCCTTGATACAAGCAAAACGACAAACTGGTTTTATTTTCTGAGTAACATTGATATTTTGACATCTCCGGACAATCATGCCGTGATCTGCTATGGCGACTCCATCACCGCGCAGGCATGGCCGGACGAACTGATGCTCCGGCTGTTACGGGAAGGGAAAAAACATACTTCCGTTATACGCCGTGCTGCGAGCGGTACCAGAATTCTCCGCCAGTATGACTGTATTACCTATGATTCGTACGGTTTAAAGGGAAGTAACCGTTTTTCACATGAAATACCAACTTCCGGCGCAGACACCATCATTATCCAGCAGGGGATCAATGACATCATTCACCCGGTCGGATGCGACATCAATCCATTCCGCCCCATGAGTGATCTTCCAACTGCAGAAGAACTCATAGACGGTCTCAAATGGTACGTTGATCAGGCACATGCCCTGGGATTATCTGTTTATATCGGGACACTGCTTCCAATCGAAGGCTGGCGCACCTATGCACCTTTCCGTGAAGAGTTAAAAAATCAGGTGAATGAATGGATCCGCCTGACGGACGGTTTTGAGGGATGTATCGACTTCGACCTCGCAGTACAGGATCCTGATCATCCTGCAGCATTCAAAGCCGGCTATGACAGCGGCGATCATCTGCATCCGAGTGGTACCGGCTACAAAGCCATGGCAGATGCTGTACCTAAATCCTTTCTCTATTAAAAGACGGTCTGCCCTGAGGACTTTTTGATCACAGGACGTAGTTTCCTATGAAGATTCGGGGGCAAAAAAATCGCACCAAAGCGGATTTTCATCCCGTCCTGGTGCGATTTTTACAGCATTATATATGCCCGTCAGTCTCTCATTTGTACCTCTTAACTCTATGCTTCCTCTAAATGTTTTCTTACTCTCTGGATCAGCATCTCCAACGCAACTGCATTTTCCCCGCCTTCCGGGATAATGATGTCTGCACGCCGTTTGCTCGGCTCCACAAACTGCTCATGCATCGGTTTTACCGTCGTTAAATACTGATTTATGACACTGTCTAACGAACGTCCACGATCTTTTACGTCTCTTACGATTCTGCGCAGAATACGGACATCCGCATCGGTGTCTACAAACACACGGATATCCATCAGTTCACAGAGACTCGGCTCTGCAAAGATCAAAATACCCTCTAATACAATGACCGGTGCAGGTTCCACTAGGATCGTCTTATCGGAACGATTGTGGATCGTATAATCATAGACCGGCATCTGAATCGCCTTTCCTTTTTTCAGCTCTTTGATATGTTCACATAAAAGTTCTGTATCAAACGCATCCGGGTGATCATAATTTAACTTTGAGCGATCCTCATAGTTCATCTCGTCATGGCGTTTGTAATAATTATCATGGCGAAGAATACTGACTTCATCACGTCCGAAGCTGTCAACCACTTTATCTGCCAACGTCGTCTTTCCGCTTCCTGTTCCCCCTGCAATTCCAATTAAAATTGTATTTTTTGCTTCTGCCATAATACCGTATCCTTTCATATCCTGATACAGGAAAAACCTGTTATAGAACGCAATTTCCTGCGAACGAAAAAAGCAAGCGGAACTTTTCAGGAACCACTTGCTCTCTCATCCATCCGGCATTCCGGAATCCATAAGCCAATAGTCGGACTCGAACCGACGACCTACGCATTACGAATGCGTTGCTCTACCAACTGAGCCATATTGGCAATCTGAGGTGTGTTGTCTTTCGACTCACGACTCACGACTCACGCCACACTTATTCATTATATATAATTTATATAAAAAAAGCAAGACCTTTTTTATATTTTTTTAAAGCTTATTTTCTATTGACTTTTCCTATAAAATGCATAAAATAGTCTTGTTTACTTATTGTAAACAAAACATATATTTTTACAGTTACCAAAAAATTGCAGAATGGAGATTAGTCTGAAAAATAACATTTTTCACACGCAAGAATGGAGGTTCGCATGGATATCGGAAAGCGTATGAAAGAGCTTCGTATCCAGTACGGTCTGACACAGCAGGAACTTGCTGACCGCTCTGAACTGACCAAGGGATTTATTTCCCAGCTGGAACGCAACCAGAACTCTCCGTCCATCGGCACACTGCTTGACATCATACAATGTCTCGGCACAACTCCTGCCGAATTTTTTACGGACGAAGAACCGGAACAGATCGTATTTGAAAAAGATGATTATTTTGAAAAAATCAGCGAAGATGGAAATAAAATGATCGAATGGATCATACCAAATGCCCAGAAGAACAGCATGGAGCCGGTGCGCCTTACTTTAAAACCCGGTGGTTCCTCCGACACGCATCTGCCACATGCAGGCGAAGAATTCGGCTATGTATTAAAAGGAACCGTGCGTGTTTTTTACGGTGGAAAAACTTATACTGTCCGGGCAGGCGAATCTTTCTATTTCCAGGCGGGGAAAAAACATCGGCTGGAAAATAACGGCAACCGTGATGCCATCCTGATCTGGGTTTCCACGCCTCCAAGTTTTTAATCTGTATTTTACATACCACTTAGAAAGGGATAACGTTTTTTACTATATAAAAATACGAAGCGTTTTGAACACAAATGAGCAAAAAATTAATCAATCTGACAGGTATTTCAAAATCCTACGGCGATCACGTCGTATTAGATGACTTAAATTTATATATCCGCGAAAATGAATTTATCACACTCCTCGGCCCTTCCGGCTGTGGAAAGACAACCACCCTCCGCATCATCGGCGGTTTTGAGGCTCCGGATGCAGGAAGCGTTGTCTTTGACGGCAAAGATATCACGTTCCTGCCGCCAAACGAGCGTAACTTAAATACTGTTTTCCAGAAATATGCCCTTTTCCCGCATATGTCAATCGCGGAAAATATCGCATTTGGTCTGCGGATCAAGAAAAAAAGCAAAGAATATATCAATGATAAAATCCGTTATGCACTGAAATTAGTGAATCTGGAAGGTTTTGAAAACCGCTCTATTGATTCTTTGAGCGGCGGCCAGCAGCAGCGTATCGCGATCGCGCGCGCCATTGTAAATGAACCGAAAGTTCTCCTTTTAGACGAACCGCTCGGTGCCCTCGACTTAAAGCTCCGCCAGGACATGCAGTACGAGCTGATCCGCCTGAAAAATGAGCTTGGCATCACGTTCGTGTTCGTTACCCATGATCAGGAAGAAGCACTTACCATATCCGATACGATCGTTGTCATGAACCAGGGGTACATCCAGCAGATCGGTACACCTGAGATGATCTACAATGAGCCTGTCAATGCATTTGTTGCCGACTTTATCGGTGACAGCAACATCATAAACGGAACCATGATCCAGGATAAAGTTGTGGAGATCTTAGGTGTGAAGATCCCATGTGTCGACGAGGGATTCGGCTGTAATACGCCGGTCGATGTTGTAATCCGTCCGGAGGATGTCGAGATCACAGAGCCTGGTGCCGGTTTTATGGATGGTGACATCGTATCCATCATCTTTAAGGGTGTACACTATGAGATCAGCATTATGGCAAACGGCTATGAATGGCTGGTTCACACCACAAAAATGTATCCGGTGGGCACGCATGTCGGCATCAACGTGATCCCGTTTAACATCCAGATCATGAACAAACCGGAATCTGAGGATGAGGAGGCCGTGGAGATCGATGCGTAAATTAGGCAGACAGCTTTTAGCAGGACCTTATCTGGTATGGATAATCGGATTTATCCTGCTGCCGATCGTTATTATCTTATATTATGCGTTTACAAATACTTCGGGTGCTTTTACCTGGGACAATATCGCAGCGATTGCAGACCCGGTACATGTAAAATCCATTCTGCTTTCCTTAAAGCTCGGATTTTTCTGTACAGTAGTCTGTCTGCTGCTTGCCTATCCGCTTGCGATGATCTTAAACAGTTTTCATTTTAAGCATCAGAGTTTTGTCGTATTTTTATTTGTACTTCCGATGTGGATGAATTTTATGCTGCGTATCCTTGCCTGGCGGCTTTTACTCTCCAACAACGGTATCGTAAACGCACTGTTTGGTCTCTTTGGCTTTGGCCCGGTGAAAATGTTAAATACACCGACCGCCGTTGTATTCGGCATGGTATATGACTTTCTGCCATTTATGATCCTGCCGATCTATAACTCCATAGCGCGCATCAAACCGGACGTTATCGAAGCTGCAAAAGACCTGGGTGCAAATTCAAGGATCGTACTGATCCGCATTATCTTTCCGCTGACACTCTCCGGCGTGATCAGCGGAATCGTCATGGTTTTCGTTCCGGCTCTTACCTCTTTCGTGATCTCCGATCTGCTCGGCGGTGGTAAAGTGCTTTTGATCGGAAATGTCATTGAACAGGAATTTATGCAGGGAAGCAACTGGAATTTGGGCTCCGGACTTTCCGTTGTACTTATGATTTTCGTCATCGCAAGTATGGCGGTCATGAATATTTTTGATAAAGATCAGGGAGGAACTGCTGTATGGTAAAGAAGGCTGCATCCCGCATTTATCTTGCGGTCATCTTTTTATTTTTATATCTTCCGATTCTTGTTTTGGTCGTTCTTTCCTTTAACAATTCCAAATCAAGAGTCGTATGGGGCGGATTTACTTTAAAATGGTACGCCTCCTGTTTTACAGACAAAACGATCATGAACGCACTGATCATGACGCTGCAGATCACACTTTGTGCCGCAGTACTCTCCACGCTGATCGGCACACTCGCTGCCATCGGCATCAGTGCGATGAAAAAACGTGGCACCACACTGATGCTCGGTGCAACCAACATCCCGCTGTTAAACGCGGATATCGTGACCGGAATATCACTCATGCTGCTTTTTGTAAAATTTTTAAATCTGGGCTTTGTAACGGTGCTCATTGCACACATTACATTTGATATCCCGTATGTGATTTTAAATGTACTTCCAAAATTAAAGCAGGTAAACCGGAACACCTATGAAGCGGCCTTAGATCTTGGTGCCTCCCCGCTTTATGCCTTTTATAAAGTGACCTGGCCGGATATCAAATCCGGTGTGTTTTCCGGATTCTTAATGGCTGTCACCATGTCCCTGGATGATTTTTCCATCACCTTTTTTACCAAGGGTGCCGGTGTGAACACACTTTCGACCATGCTCTACACAGAACTTCGAAAAGGTGTACGTCCGGAGCTTTATGCACTTTCCACACTGCTGTTTTTTGCCGCATTTCTGCTGCTGCTTGTCATGAACCGCAGATCGTCTAAGAACAGCCAGTAATTACAGATACGCCGTATTATCCGGCAGATCGTGAGGATATCATGAAAAAATATATTGTTTTTCCGCTTTTACTTCTCGGCGCTTTTTTTGCCGCAGGCTGTGGAACAAAAAATACCGCTGACGATAATTCGCTGGTCGTTTTAAATTATGGAAAATATATGGACAGTTCTGTTTTAAAACTGTTTGAACAGGAAACCGGCATCCATGTTAAATTAGAAGAATATGAAAGCCCGGAGGAAATGTATACGAAATATAAAGCCGGTTCGATCGGTTATGACTTAATCTGCACTTCCGACTATATGGTAGAACGTCTGATCTCGGAGGGCGAAGTAAATAAGATCGACTTCAGCAGTTTTTCGAATTACCAAAATATTGATCCGTCGATCATCGATGCGGCAAGGATCTTTGACCCGGATGCCTCTTACTCCATGCCCTATTTTTACGGAACGCTCGGCATCCTCTACAATACCACGATGGTCACAGATGATGAGGTGTCCTCCTGGAATATCCTGTGGGATGAACACTACAAAGATTCCATCATTATGCAGAATTCTGTCCGTGATTCGTTTGTCCCGGCTCTTCGCCTGTTAAATTATGACATCAATACAGAAAACGAGACCGAGCTGAATAATGCCGTTGATCTTCTGATCAAACAAAAACCTCTTGTGTACGCCTATTATGTGGATGAGACTTCCGATGAAATAGCTGCCGGAAATGCGGCAATGGCATTAGTTTATTCCGGGGAAGCAGCCACTGCGATGGAATTAAATGATGACCTCTCCTATACGGTTCCAAAAGAAGGTTCCAACCTCTGGATCGATTCCTGGTTCATTCCAAAGAGCTGTAAAAATCAGGAAAATGCTGAAAAATTTCTCGATTTCCTATGCCGTGAGGACGTTGCCATGAAAAATTTTGATTATGTCTGCTATGCCACGCCAAACCTTGCTGTGATTGATGCACTTGACAATGAGACTCTGAGTGATACCACCATTTTCCCGCCACAGGAAACACTGGATAACTGTACCGTGTACAAACAGTTTGATGAATCCACAACTTCGCTTTACAGCTATCTCTGGAAAAAATTAAAATCCGAATAATTTTTCTTGCATTTGTAGTATGCATGTGTTATAGTAAGTCCACGCAGTGTTTTGCGTGGACTTTCCCCATTTTAGAAACAGTAATATCTTCTCCTGCACCGCGGATTTATCGTGGATAGATTCGTATTTACAGGAGGTCTTTATGACATATCAGACATTTAAACAGCATATCAGACAATCTTTACAGGACGCATTTGGTTCTGACGTTTCCATTATCCTGCAGGACATTTTAAAAAATAACAATACCCACTTAGACGGTCTGACCGTTTTAACTCCGGGCTGCAATATCTCACCGACCATTTATCTGAATGACTATTTTCATGCATATGAAAACGGCCGGCCCATTTCTGATATCTGCACCGAGATCAGGGACATTTATCAGCAGAACAAACCCGCCCACAGTGTTGATATTTCCTTTTTCACATGCTATGAGAAGGTTCAGTCCCGCATTATCTTTAAGCTGATCAATTACGAGCGCAACAAGGCGCTGTTAACAGATGTTCCCCATTTTCGTTTTCTTGATTTGGCGATCGTATTCAACTGTCTGATCGGCATTGATCCGGACGATATCAGCCAGTCATTTTCAGAAGAAAAGATTTCCTGCTCTCCGTCAGCCTCTGGCAGCTCTGCCACGATCCTGATCCATAACCATCATCTTTCCTTCTGGAATATCACAAAAGATGACCTGTATGCACTTGCATGCAAAAACACACCGGATCTCCAGCATTATGAGCTTCGCAATATGAGCGACGTGCTAAAAGAACTTCTTTCCGATGACGACAGCTCCGCCATCCTTGCTCCACCGGCACCTTTTCCGATGTATGTGCTGTCCAATCATACAAAATTAAACGGCTCTGCATGTATCCTGTATCAGGATCTGCTAAAAAACTTCGCAGAGCACTTAAGAAGTGATCTTTATATCCTTCCAAGCAGCATCCACGAAGTTCTCATCATTCCCGTCAATTCTTTTGCCACACCGGCCGATCCTCTGCTATCCTCCGCAAACAGTCCCGCAGATACCCGTCAGCAGTCCTATCGGGAACTCTCGGAAATGGTTCAGGAAGTCAATGCCACACAGCTTTCCACAGAGGATATTCTCTCCGACCATGTATATTATTATTCAAGGGAAAGCAGCCGTATTACCATGTAAATTATTTTTCAAAAAAGTGACCGTATTACCATGTAAACTTTGTCATCAGACTGTCGTACAACTTTTCATATTCTGCCACCGATGCGTTCCAGGAGAAATCCTGACTCATACCGTGTTTTATCAGTATATCCCAGTCATTTTTATGCTGGTAAAATACGGATAACGCATAACGGATTGTCGCTAACATCTCATGCGCATTATAATTTGCAAAGGAGAATCCGGTTCCCTCTTTCGTATATTCATTATACGGAATGACGGTATCCTTAAGACCACCCGTTTCACGCACGATCGGAACCGTGCCATAACGAAGGCTCATCAGCTGGCTTAAACCACAAGGCTCAAACAAAGACGGCATCAAAAATGCATCACAGGAGGCATAAATCTGATGGGCAAGTTCCTCTGAATAGCCGATATGTACCTTCATCTTATCCGGATATTTTCCCGCAAAGTAAGACAGCATATCCTGATATCGTGCCTCTCCGGTTCCTGCCACAACAAACTGGACACGCTCGGTACTGAGCAGTTCATCCATGATATATGCGATCAGATCAAACCCTTTCTGGTCTGTCATACGCGATACCATACCGATCAGAAATACGTCCCCGTCTACCGGAAGAGACACATTTTTTTGCAGACGTGTTTTGTTGAGAGCCTTTCCTTCCTTATAATTCACCTCGTTATAATGATTGGTCAGATAGACATCTTTCTGTGGATCATATTCTGTATAATCCAGGCCATTTAAAATACCGAAAAGTTTATCCCTGCACGCATACATAAGTCCTTCTAATCCTTCACCGCCCTCTGGTGTCGTGATCTCATAGGCATAAGTCGGACTGACTGTGGTGACTGCATCTGCATAGACCACACCGCCTTTTAAGTAATTCGCCTCACCGTAAGACTCTAACTTATCTGAGGTAAAAATCTGTTCCGGCAGTCCGGTAATATCCATAACTGCAGGCAGTTTCCATCTTCCCTGAAATTTCAGATTATGGATGGAAAATACCGTCTTTATACCCGTATAGTATTCCTCATCTCCATATAAAGTACGCAAAAATACCGGAAGCAGTCCCGTCTGCCAGTCATGACAGTGGATGATATCCGGACAGAAATCAAGATACGGCAATGCCTCTAACACTGCTTTTGAAAAGAATGCGAACTTCTCCACGTCCTCATAAATATTGTTGTACGGTGCATTTCCCGCAAAATAAAATTCATTGTCGACCAGATAGTAAGTAATTCCATCATACGTTGTTTCAAAAATCCCAACGTATTGTTTCCTCCAGCTTAAATTCACATAAAAATGGCATAAAAAATGAAGCTGTCCTTTCCACCGTTCTTCCATGCAGACATATTTTGGAAGAATGACCCTCACGTCATAATTCTTCTTGTCAAAATATTTTGGCAATGAGCCTGTTACATCTGCAAGTCCTCCGGTTTTCATAAAAGGCACAGCTTCTGAAGCCGCAAATAATATTTTTTTCATGTCATAAACCCTCCAGCCCCAAAAATTTATTCTTCTATAAACTTTTGAAAATCTAAAGAATATTATAACTCTTTTTTACTTTTCTGAAAAGTATTAATACATTTTATGTTCCAGACGAATACGGTCTGTGATCAGCGCGATAAATTCTGAGTTGGTCGGCTTTCCTTTTCCATTGTGGATCGTATAACCGAACATCTCATCGATCGTATCCATCTTTCCCCTGCTCCATGCTACCTCGATCGCGTGACGGATCGCTCTCTCCACTCTGCTTGATGTTGTCTGGTATTTCTTTGCAATCGTCGGGTATAGGATCTTTGTGATGGAATTTAACATCTCCATATCATTCACGGACATAACAATGGCATCCCTTAAGTACTGATATCCTTTGATATGTGCCGGAACACCGATCTCATGGATGATCTCCGTCACATCCGCTTCAAGACTGCGCTCGCTGACCGGCTCTGCCTTTTCATATGCATTTATCTTACGTTTTTCCATTCCGGGCACACTGCGGTTTTTGATCCGTTTGATCCGGTCAATGATCATATCATTATCAAATGGTTTCATAATGTAATACGATGCCCCCATGTTGATCGCATCTTCCGTGATACGATCTTGTCCGATTGCACTGATCATGATAAATGCCGGGTGTTTTTTGATCGTTTTATCCTTGTTCACACGGCTAAGTACCCCAAGTCCGTCTAACTTTGGCATTACTATGTCAAGCAGCACGATATCCGGCTCTTTTGTTTTTATCACACGATAAGCTTCCTCACCGTCTTTTGCTGTTCCTACCACATTCAACTCATCATCACTTTCGATAATATCCCCTAATAACTGTAACATTATCTCATTATCATCAGCAATTGCTACACTTAATTTTTCCATTTCAAGCCCTCCTGTGACAAAACAATAGAAAGTGCGCCTCGCGAACTTTCTATTATCATAAATTATTTGTAAATTGATGATACTTATTTTCACTCAAATTATTTTGTCGAATGTAGTCGTCAAGCGCAAAAATTTACATAAATTATGAATTATTCTACAATAATACGAAATCCATCCCTTCCGTTTTCTTTTACTTCATACAATGCTTTATCCGCATGTTCAATCAGACTATTTCTGCTTTCCTGTCTGCTTGGCAGGAAACTTGCATATCCCTGTGAAATCGTGACGGCTGCCTGTCTGCCAGAATCCTTATCCTCTATATGCAGCTGCTGCAGTTCTTTTTTTATCGTTTCTGCAATGGAAGTGATCGTATTTTCTTCCCCGTTCTGGATGAGCAGAACAAACTCGTCTCCGCCAAATCTGTATGCTTTCCCACGTTTTTCCACGGCATTCTTCAAAACATCAGCAACATGCTGAAGACAACGGTCCCCCTGAATATGCCCATATTTATCATTATGCTGTTTAAAACAATCGATATCAATCACTCCGACAGCAATCTTTTCGCCTGTTTTCATTGCATGTTCAATCACATCCACAGCGTCTTTCTCTAACATATAACGGTTGCCCAGACCTGTCAGTGCATCCTGATTGGAACGTATCTCCGCATGTCTGCGTTGTTCTTCCTTTTCCTGAAGTTCAATCTTTAAGTCGATCGCACATGCACGTTCCTCATTGTCTGCTTTTTTCTGCTGCTGAGCCACATCTACATAGTGAATGCAGAGCTTTACATACTGCTCGTTGTCCCCAAGCTCCTTATAGTAATCCAGCCACATTTCATTGAGAATCATTTCATAATAAATGCTGTTCTGTTTCTTTGCATGCTGCTCAAATGCCAGAATCACTCTTTTCCACTTGTCAAACTCCTGCATATCTTTCAGCAGGCCGCACAAGTCACTTACATCTTCAATATAATCTGCTGCATTTGAATCATCAATTCCACCCTTTATCAATTCATCCAAATGCTCATACACATATTCTTTTTCCCCAATGTTCCAGTAAAGTCTTGATTTCAATGTCAGATAAGAGTAACGATACATTTCATTCACAATACCCTGGCTGCATTTTTCTAATTTAAGAAGTTCCTTGCGTGCATCGTCAAGCCGGTCAAGTTCCCCATAGGACTTCATGAGATTCATGTGTGTAATCAGATACCTGATCTGAAAATTCTCATTCTCTGTGTCTGTCACTTTTTCAAGTTCATCTGCAGACCTTTCAAAATATCCAATCGCCTTTTGGTGCTGCCGTAACTCCTGATATCTGGAACCTATGTTATTATACGCCAATGCCAGAACGGATGTTATTCCATGTCTTTTTGAACACTCTAACACTTCTAAATAACAATCCATTGCAGCCGATTCATTTCCAAGCGACACATAGATGACACCCATCATATTCTGCGCAAATGCATACTGTTCATAATTTTTTTCCATCCGATAGATATCGATTGCATTCTGCGTTAAAGTTGCCGCCTTATTTAATTCTTTTGAAAAAAAGGCTGTCCGGCCTTCCTCCATATATTCCGCCGCTAATTTCTCTATTTCACTCTCTGTATGCATATGCCACCCATTTACAAAAACTGTCACTTTTTGTTTCATAATACCATATTTGCCTGTGATGTTAAAGCATTTTCTCAATGAATATCCCATAACCCCTGGTCGGATCATTGACGAGCACATGTGTAACGGCCCCGATCAGTTTCCCGTCCTGTATGATCGGACTGCCGCTCATTCCCTGTACGATCCCGCCTGTCAGCTCTAAAAGTTCAGGGTCTGTAACCCGGATCAGGATTCCTTTATTTTCCTCTTTTCCGCTGTAATCAACACTTTCCACCATCACTTCATATTTTTTACTCTCCCCGGAAACAGACGATACAATAAACGCACTTCCGGTCCTGATATCCTGTTTATAACGCACCTCATAACACTCCCCGGTTTCTAACCACTTTAAGTTTCCGTTTAAGACTCCATGAATCCCAAGACCGGTGTTTTGCATGATCGAACCTATTCTTGTACTGTCTCCGTATTGAATAATACCGGAAAGTTCTCCCGGAGTGCCTGACTTTCCTTTCTTTATGCCTACAATATCTGTATGATAAAGATACCCTTCCGCCATACTCATGATCGTTCCGGTATCGCTGTCACTCACTGCATGTCCAAGTGCTGCATAGGTTCCATCTGCTTTGTAATAAGTAAGTGTTCCTACTCCCGCAAGGTCGTCCCTCACCCAGACACCAAGCATATATTTTCCACTGACACTCTTTACCGGATCCAGGGAAACCTCAATATATTCCTCGCCACGCATGATTCCAAGAATATCTTTTCCTCCTCCGGCTTCGTTCACTGCTGCAGCAAGGTCTTCTTTCTCGCTGACTGCCATCCCATTGACACTGACAATATAATCTCCGCTTTTTACAAGATTTTCTGACGGCTTTACCTCCCGTCCATCTACCCTCTCCACTTCCCCATTCCCGATCACAAGTACTCCTTTTGTTTTCGCATAAATTCCAACCGGCATTCCACTGGCATAAACCGTTTCCGGTTCCACCAGCATAACCGTGATATCTTTAACGGGAAAAATTCCAAATAATCTGCAATTTACACAATACGTAAGCGGTGAATCTTTTGTCAGATATTCAAATACCTCCGTACTGTCCTGCTTTAGCACAACACTGACCGGAACATCAAAATCATAAGATACCGTTTCTCCCGCTCTCACATATATCTCATCCGGCACAGCATTCTCAAACGATTTTACCGCAAAAATCAACGTAAAAAAGAATCCCATACAGGTAAAATTTTGTATAATTCTGTAATAAGCACTTATCTTTTTCATTCTCTCTCTCCTGTTTTCCCCATCTTTCGCAAAAAAAGAAGATATCCTGTTTCGATATCCCCTTTTTATTATATGTGCTTTTTTCTTTTTCACGCTGTTATTTATCCAAACTGCCCTGCCACTTCCTGACACACCGGCCTTTTTTTGGAATTTTTATTTTTTCTTTTTTGCGGCAAGTTCTTTCATTTCCCGCGCACTTTCTCTTACCTTATCCGTGATTTCAACACCGCCAAGCATACGGGACAGTTCGTCCACGGTTTCTGCCGTATCAAGCCGTCTGATCTTTGAGACGGTTGCGCCGTTTGAGACAGCCTTCTCAATCAGATAATGTGCATCCGCCATCGCAGCGATCTGCGGCAGATGTGTGATACAGATGATCTGGTGTGTACGTCCTAAAAGATTCATTTTCTCGGAAACCATCTGTGCCGTGCGTCCGCTGATTCCACTGTCGATCTCATCAAAGATCAGCGTCTCCACCTCGTCCTGATCGGCAAGCACTGTTTTTATCGCAAGCATAATTCTTGAAAGTTCTCCCCCGGATGCCACCTTTCCAAGCGGGCGTACCGGCTCTCCCGGATTCGTCGAGATCATAAACTCCGCATCGTCGTATCCGTTTGCTGTGTAATTTGACAGCACGTCAAACCGCATTTCAAATACAACATCTAAAAAGTTCAGATCTTTCAATGCTTCCGTCACTGCAATAACCAGTTTTTCTGCATATTTTTTGCGGATATCGGACACTTTTTCACAGCTTTTCTGCAGTTTTTTCTCCGCGTTTTTTACTTTTTCTTTTAAATCAGCCAGATAAGTATCATAATCTTTTAACCGGAGCAGCCGTTCCTGTTTCGCTTCGCATGCACTTAATATTTCCTCAATAGAACTTCCATATTTTGACTTTAAGTGATTGATCTCATCCAGACGTTTTTCCAGATGGTAAAATGTCTCCTCGTCAAAATCTGTATCATCCAGATAATCTGCAATCTCCCGGTTAAAGTCACCTAGCAGATTGTCGATCTGCGTAAGCGTTTCTTCCATATCAGCAATTTTCTCATCATACACTGATACGCCTGAAAGTTCCCTTAGCGCACGTCCGGTCAGCTCTGATGCCTGATCCATCCCTCCGGTATACTGATACGCCTGATTGAGTGCTTCCACAATTTTTTTCCCATTGATGAAACGCTTATACTGTGTCTCTAATTCCTCATCTTCTCCCACAGTAAGTCCGGCCTCTTCAATCTCACCGACTTCATATTCCAAAAACGAAACTTCCCTTAAGCGTTCTTCCTCATCCACGTCCGCATCGTTTAACTCTGACACAAGTTTCTTATAGTCCTTATATGCCTCTGCAAGCTCCTTTTTCGGCTGCTCGATCTCTCCCTTTGCATAACTGTCAAGGATCTCTAAATGCTTTTTCTTCGACAAAAGTGACTGATGCTCATGTTGTCCGTGAATGTCGATCAAAACCGAAGCAATTTCTTTTACTTTTGAAGCAGGCACACTCTCGCCATTGACCTTCGAGACACCGCGTCCACCCGTGATCCTGCGGCTTAAGATGACCTCATCATCCTCAGTCTCCACATCAAGCTGCTTTAACACCTGTTTCTGCTTTTCGGTAACAGAAAAAATGAGTTCCACCAGCGCTGGTTTTTCCGGGTCACGCAGCATTTCTTTCTGAACCTTGCCTCCAAGTGCAAGATTGATTGATCCAATGATAATGGACTTTCCGGCACCGGTCTCACCGGACAGGATATTTAATCCCCCGGCAAAATCGACCTCCGACTCATCAATCAGTGCTAAATTTTTCACATGCAGATTTTGTAACATAGAATCTCCTTCCTGCGCATTCCCGCGCATTCTCTCCCGGAAGTATCTCCTCTTTTCTGACAGTCTGTTATTCTTCTACAATTTTGCGCAGCCGTCCCATAACTTCAACAGTTTCTTGTACACTTCTGACTGCACACATGATCGTATCATCCCCGGCAATACATCCCACAACTTCATGCAGGTGCATGGCATCAAGTGCCGCAGCCACCGCCATTGCCATTCCTGATACCGTCTTGATAACAAGGATATTCTGTGCCATATCCATGGAAACAAATCCATCGCGGAACACTCTGGTATATTTTTCAGACAGATCTTCGCTTGCCTCCATCAGTGCAACATATTTCTGCCTGCCCCCGTTGACTGCCACCTTTGTCAGCTTCAATTCCCGAATATCCCTCGAAACCGTTGCCTGCGTTACCTGATATCCTTCCCTCTCTAAATAATCCGATAATTCTTCCTGTGTTTCGATGTTATTCTTTTTTATCAGTTCAAGTATTTTTGCCTGTCTCTTTGTTTTCATACTTTCTCCTGTTCTAAAGATAAATCCACTATTATGTATAAGCGCTCATCTTCCTGCGCAATATTTCAAGGAAACTTTCACTGCTCAATTTACAGATCTTTGCCGTATCTTCCGCCCTGCGCACCACAAAACGATCGCCCACTTCCAAACGAACTTTGCTGTCTCCGTCAAAACTGACTTCCACCATCTCGTCTTTCTGGGAGCGACGCTTTCCAAGTTCTACGGTAACCTCCTCATCTGCACTGATCACGATACTTTTTGAGCTTAAGTTATGATCATTGATCGGCGTGATCAGCATCATCTGTGCCTTCGGGTCCACGATCGGACCTCCCGCCGACATATTATATCCTGTAGATCCGGTTGGTGTCGATATAATGATTCCATCTGCGCGGAACGTATTCAGATATTCACCATTGACATAGACGATCAGATTTACCACCGAAAGTGCCCCGGTTCTGTGAATTACCACATCATTAAGTGCGATATCCGCAGGCAGTATCTCACCACCCTTGATCCCGTATCCGCCAAGCATCATCCGCTCTTCGACCATGTAGTCGTCTTTCATGAGCTTGTCAACTGCTGCAAATACGTCTTTTTCCTCCAACTCACACAGATATCCCAGTGTCCCTAAATTGACACCGATCAGCGGCAGTCTGCTCTTTACCAAAGCTGCTGCGGCACGGATCAACGTACCGTCTCCACCGAGCACCAAAACTCCCTGTGTATTTTCAGGGATATCTTCCCTGTGCGGAGCCGCCTCACCCGGTGTCTCCCCATTGCTGAAAAAAGTGCTGCAGGAACCACCCTTTTTCTCAATGTATTCTTTAATGTGATTGGTCAGCCTCGCCTCAGAATCCTTATAATAGTTTGTGATAATCAGAAAATTTTTCATTTATTTGTCCAGTTCTCCATGTGCCGCATCTACCACTTTTTGTACATCGACAGATTCTTCCACGCCTGCCTGTTCTGCCTCTGCCTCTTTTTTCAGATGCACCAGATACTCAATATTGCCCTCAGGTCCCTTGATCGGCGAATATTCCAGGTGAAGCACGGAAAATCCGATTGAAAGTGCGAATGATACGACCTTATCAATTACTTCCTCATGTACGGATTTATCGCGCACAACACCTTTTTTCCCTACTTTTTCTCTTCCCGCCTCAAACTGTGGCTTGATCAGGCACACCATTTCACCGCCATCTGCCAACAGTTCTCTTGCCGGGCCAAGCACCTTCGTCAATGAGATAAATGAAACGTCAACAGATGCAAAATCTAATACATCATCGATATCCTGTGGTGTCACATAACGGATGTTCGTCTTTTCCATGCAGACCACCCGCGGATCCTGTCTTAGCTTCCATGCAAACTGACCGTATCCGACATCGACAGAATACACTTTTTTTGCGCCGTTCTGGAGCATACAGTCTGTAAATCCTCCGGTCGATGCCCCGATATCCATACAGACTTTGTCATTTAATTCTATATCGAAATGCGTCATCGCTTTTTCAAGCTTCAATCCGCCTCTGCTTACATATTTCAGCGTATTTCCCTTTATCTCGATCTTTGCCTCTGTATCAAACATGGAACCTGCCTTGTCCTCGCGCTCATTTTCCACGAACACATTGCCTTCCATGATCATCGTTTTTGCTTTTTCCCTGGACGGTGCCAGTCCTCTGTTTACCAACAATAAATCCAATCTTTCTTTCAATGAATCTGTATCCTTTCTGCCTTATAATGGATGATAAACCTCTTTGATCCGTTTTAATATGGTATCCGCATCAATACCGACTTCGTGGTATAGAATATCCACATTTCCATGCTCCACATACTCATCAGGGATTGCTATATTAAGTACATTCACATAGATTCCCTGTTCGTTATAAAAACGGGTGATATGCTCCCCGAAGCCACCATTTATGACATTCTCTTCCATGGTAACGACCAGTGTATGTTTCGATGCAGCCTCCATTAACATCTGTGTGTCTAACGGCTTTGCAAAACGGGAATTGATAAGACTTGCAGGAATGCCTTCTTCCCTTAATGCCGCATGCACTTTTTCAGCCGTCTTAACCATCGATCCTAACGCAACCAGTGCAATCTCTGATTCACGATAGATCCATTCACTCTTGCCGACGGAAATCGGCTGCCTGTATTCTTTCAACCCGTCATACGCTTCCCCACGCGGATACCGCACTGCGATCGGTGTCGGAAAATCGACGGCATACTTGATCATATCGGAAAGCTCCCATTTATTTTTCGGTGCCATGATCGTCATGTTCGGAATCGTAGACAGATAGGATATATCGAAAATACCCTGGTGTGTCTCTCCGTCACTGCCGACAAGTCCTGCCCTGTCGATTGCAAAAACAACCGGCAGATTCTGAATACACACATCATGCAGGATCTGGTCATATGCACGCTGCAGGAAAGATGAATATACCGCAAATATCGGTTTTAACCCTGCCGCCGCAAGTCCTGCCGCAAACGTAACTGCATGTTCCTCCGCAATTCCAACATCAAAGAAACGACCCGGGAACATATTATGAAAACGTTTGAGTCCCGTACCATCCGTCATAGCCGCTGTGATTGCTACCACTTTTTCATCACGGTCACCAAGCTTGCGCATCACAGTTGAAAAAATATCCGTGTAGTTTGCTTTCACTCTCGGTTTGCTTGGCAATCCGGTCTCAATATCAAACGGCTCCGTACCATGAAATCTTGCCGGATGGCGCTCGGCAGGCAGATATCCTGCACCTTTGTGTGTTAAAACATGTACCATGACCGGGCCTTCAATATTCGACGCTTCTTTCAGCAGTCTTAAGATTCCCTTCATATCACTGCCATCAACCGGTCCTAAATAAATGATGCCCATCTCTTCAAAAAGCATGCCCGGAATAAACAGCTGTTTGATTCCACTCTTCGTCTTACGGATCCGCTCTACCATTTTATTGCCGTAAACCGGAATCTTGTTTAGCGAATTCATCACGCCCATTTTCAGATCCAGATAGGCATCTGCCGTCCGAAAACCGGACAAATATGTCGAGAGTCCACCGACATTTTCAGAAATAGACATATTGTTATCATTCAGCACAATAATAAAATTAGATTTTAACTGTGCCGCATTATTCAGAGCTTCAAATGCCATGCCGCCAGTCAGCGCACCGTCCCCGATCACAGATACGACCTTATAATCCTCGCCCGCGATCTCTCTGGCATGTGCATAGCCTAATCCGGCAGAAATCGAGGTGGAACTGTGTCCCGTATCAAAGCAGTCACAGTCGCTTTCTTTTCGTTTCGGGAAACCGCTCATCCCGCCATATTTGCGGAGTGTATCAAAGTTTTCTCTTCTTCCGGTTAACAGTTTATGTGTGTAGGACTGATGACCAACATCCCAGATCAGTTTGTCCTTTGGCAGATCCAAAAACAGATGAAGCGCCATGGTAAGCTCCACCACACCCAGATTTGACGCCAGGTGTCCACCGGTAACCGATATTTTCTGAATTAAAAATTCACGGATCTCATCCGCTAATATCTCTAACTCTTCCTCTGAGAGTTCTTTGATATCATTTTCTTTTTTTATTTTTTCCAATATCATACTGACTTCCTCTGTTTCCCGGTTCTCTTTTTGTACCGATTTATTCAGGATATAATGAGCGCAAGAGAGTCAACATGCTCGCATGATTGACGAACGGCGAATTATTTTTCACGCGAAATCAGATAGCGCAATAATTCTGTCAGGAATTCATTTTTCACAACCAGTGTCTCCATCTGTGCGATCGCCTTTTCCGAAAGGTCTGCAACATCCTGTTTTGACTTCTCGATTCCTTCATACGTCACATAGGTGCTCTTGTGATTCTTCTCATCACTGCCGATCGGCTTTCCAAGCACTTCCATCGTACTTGTCACATCGAGGATATCATCCTGTATCTGGAATGCAAGCCCGACTTTTGATGCCACCGCTTCCACGATCTTCTGTTCACTTCCGGTCGCCCCAGCAAGAACAGCTCCAATCATCATGGACGCCTCGATCAGCGCACTTGTCTTGAGACGATAGATAAAATCAAGTTTTTCTTTTGTCATATCACAGGTATTCTCAGACTCAACATCCACTGTCTGTCCGCCGACCATTCCATAAATTCCCGCTTTTGCAGACAAAATACGGATTGCTTTTCCAATTCCCGGATTCTGTGGTTCGATATCCAGTGCCTTCGCCGCCGTCTCAAATGCATATGTCAAAAGAGCATCCCCGGCAAGGATCGCCATTGCCTCCCCATACACCACATGTGTTGTCTTTTTGCCACGGCGGTATTCATCATTGTCCATCGCCGGAAGATCATCATGCACCAGTGAATATGTATGTATCATCTCGATTGCAGCCATAAACGGCTCGATTACTTTCGATTTTCCGCCAAACAGCCGGTAAGTCTCTAACATAAGAATCGGCCGTAATCTTTTTCCTCCTGCAAGAAAACTGTAATTCATTGCTTCGATCACAGTTTTCTGGTATCCCTTTTCCTCTGGCAGATAGGAAGTTATGATCTGTTCTGCCTCATCTGTATGTCTGCCTATTTCCGCTTTGATATCCATATCTGCTCCTCCATATGCACCGTCTGCATCTTAAAAATCTTCCAGTTCTCCTTTGGCATTTAAAATCTGCATCTTTTTCTCTACGGTATCTAACATCACATTGCACTCTTTTAGTTTTTCCACACCGCTCTGATACAGCAAAAATGACTGTTCCAGTGAAATCTCCGGCTGTTCCATCTGTTTTAAAATATCCTCAAGCTCTGCAAAATTATCTTCCAGTGCAGGCTTGTTTTTTGTTTCATCGCTCATGCAAAACCTCCGTCACCTCTGCCTCTAACGCACCTTTTAACAGGCGGATTTTCACACGGTCACCCGCTTTCACACCCTCTGCATCTGTAAGTGTATGCCCGTTTTCATCTGTCACATAAGAATATCCCTGTGCAAGTTTTTTTACCGGCGACACACCCTCTAATCTTTCCGAAAGCAGCGCCAGCTTATGCCTGCGCAGCTCAATCATATGCTCCATGCGGTTTCTTAGCTGTTCTTCCAGATCTGCCGCATATTTTCTTTTTTCGCGCAGCTGCCCCTCAGGGCTCAGATAGGAAAGTCTGTCCTTTGCATGTTCTAATTCTTTTCGCATCTGCTGGATGCGCTGCATATTCAATAAGAACATCCGCTCTTTGATCTCGCCAAGTCTTCCCTCCACTGCCGCATAATCAAACACTGCAAGTTCTGCTGCTGCCGACGGCGTCGGTGCCCGCAGATCTGCCACAAAATCAGCGATCGTCCAGTCTGTTTCATGACCGACTGCTGAAATAACCGGAGTTTCACACTCAAAAATGGCTCGCGCTACCTCTTCCTCATTGAACGCCCACAGATCTTCAATCGAACCACCGCCCCTGCCGACAATCATGACATCCACCCCAAGCGCATCTAACGCATGGATTCCATTTACAATACTCTCTACAGCACCATCCCCCTGCACTAAAGCAGGGTATAAAATCAGCTGCACAAACGGGTTACGTCTCGCAGAAATATTGCGGATATCCTGCACCGCAGCACCGGTCGGTGCTGTCACAACTCCGATCTTCATTGCATACGACGGGATCGGCTGTTTGTATTCTGCCGCAAACATTCCCATTTCTTCTAATTCCTGTTTCAGAGCTTCAAACTTCTGGTAAAGGTTTCCCGCACCGTCAAGTTCGATTTCTCTTGCATAGATCTGATACTTTCCATCACGCTCGTATACTTCCACCGAACCCGTCACGACAACCTGGTCGCCTTCTTTCATCTGGAACTTCAGACCTTTTCTGCTGCCCGCAAACATCACTGCGTTAAGCGTCCCGGCTGCATCCTTGATCGTAAAATAGATATGACCGGACGTATGATATTTGCAGTTAGACACTTCTCCCTTTACACTGATCCGCTGTAACATAAAATCCTGGGCAAACATATTTTTGATATATGTATTGACCTGCCCTACGGAATATACGTTTTTCATCATACCAGTTTTGCCAGTACACCATTTACAAACGAAGGTGAATTATCTGTGCCGTACTGTTTTGCAAGTTCCACCGCCTCGTTGATTGCAACTTTCGCCGGTACATCTTCCTCATACAGCATTTCATACACTGCCAGACGGATCAATGTCAGATCAACTTTTCCCATTCTTCCTGTTTTCCAGCCTTCTGATACCTCATTGATCTTCGCGTCGATCTCCTCAAGCTTTTCAGAAATCTTTTCTACTTTTTCAAAAATATATGTCTTGTCTTTTTCTTTCCAGCTGCAGGCATCATCCTCACACAATGCAATCTGCTCTGACATCTCTTCCTGATTATAAAATTCCACACGGAACAGCATTTTAAATACCTGCTCTCTTATCTCTCTTCTGGTCATATCCTTTTCTTCTGTCATCCTTTCTTCTTGTATTCTTTTACGCATAAGGAAAAAGGATGTCGCTTAAGACACCCTCTTTTCTTAGAATAGCATTATTTATTGTTGCCCATGTCCACACTTGCGATACGGATGTTCACTACGGATACTTCAAGTCCTGTCATATTTTCAATCGCATTTTTTACTCTGTCCTGTACTTTGGCAGATACCTCTGGAATGGAATAACCATAAGAGATATTCAGCGCAACGTCCACATTGACGGTTCCCTCAAGCACCTCTACTCGAATGCCTTTGGAAAGATTCTTCATGCCAAGCTTACTAACAAGTTCATTTGTAATGTTGCCAGCCATGGAACCTACCCCTTCAACCTCTGTAGCGGCAAGCCCTGCAATGATGGCAACTACTTCATCTGCTATCTTCACTTCTCCCAAATTACCATCCTTTATTTTAAATGTTTTTCTATCCTCACCCATCGCTAATTGCCTCCTAAGTGATATTATAAACTTATTATAACAGACTATTCTTGTTTTGGAAACTAAAATTTGTATAAAACCGGGATTATCTGTCAGAATGGTAGTATCTTTATCTTTAAATCAGTTTGATATAGACATCTAACTGCTGTTCTTACAATTCTGCCACTAAATCTGCAAATTCTCCGAGCTCTCCTCGTACCTCATAGGTTTCCAGGGCATTGTAATAATCCAGTCGATTTTCTTTTGCGATAGATACCAGCCATTCCCAACTGGCGGAACATGCCCCGCACCACTGATCCGTACTTCCTGATTCCGGTAAATACCACCAACTATAATATTTTCTGTCAAAATTGCATGAATATCCTTTACAATAGGTTCATCCAGTATTTTTCCTTCCGCAATGCACTTTTTAACATACTGATACGCCTTCTTGTGATTGACAACTTCATATATTTCACGCAGTTCTTTTCCGCCTACAGATATTCCATCTTCCAGTACTACCTTGGTTTCCATCAGCGTCAATGTATTACCTTCTATAGCTGTGGAATTATGTGTAAAAGTTAATTCAAAGTCTTTTTCATAGGAAGATAATATTGGCTTTGCACAGTTTTTGACTTTGAGTCATTTCGATAGTATGGCTCATGTGAACGTTAATACTTATCATAACCTAACTGATCGTCCATTTCGGCTTCTAACATTCCCTGAATTGTACTAGCCAGCAAATTTTTAAAGCGCCTTATATATCATTAACAGTTTCTATGCAAAAGTAGTTATTTTTTTAAACAAGAAGATTAAAGTGAAGAAACACCAGAATCGACATCCACCGAATCTAGCGTTTCTTTATCATAGAATCATTTTACAGCCCTTTGCTTTTACTCGTCCTTATAAGTATTTCTTACATTTTTAAGCTTTGTCTGTCCAGATACTGCTATTCCAACAACATCTAACACATCTACTTCTAATCCAGGATAGTACGGATAAAATCTATTTTGTTTCCATTGACTAACGGTCATATCTCCAGAAGCCTTTTTGAAAACCATTCATATGCTTGATCCAAGCAAGAAACGGCATCTCTACAAAATGTAATATTATATTTAGAATTATTCCGTATATAATAACAGTCAAAATAATATTGTGACATTTCTATTTTTGTTGTATCATATACAAATTTAATATCTGGATAATATACATCAACATTTGCAGAATAGATATATCCATTTTTCATCTCATAAATCCATAATAAATCATCAAGATAACTTGATGATTTCAAATACCGAACCCAATCTAAAAAAATAACTGCATCACAACACCTCATTTTTACGCAAAAAAAGAGAAGAAAGTTTTCACGTTCTTCTCATATTTTTGTCATATCAGAGCTCTATTTTCTTTTGTTTTTTGGAGTGTGTATGCTACACACTATCTACACACTTTCGCTATCAAAATATGTGCCATTTTATACAATTTTATAATTTTCTGAAGCAAACCAAATACGGCTCTAAGTCTCTATTTCCGGGAAGACGACCTTATTTCCCTACAATCTCCGCCGTATCAATGAACTCATACGGTGTCGTCTGGTACACATAGTAGTTCAGCCAGTTTGAGTAGAGGATATTCCCATGTGACCGCCACTCCAGCCTCGGCTTTTTCGTATCATCATCATCCGGATAATAGTTGACCGGGAGATCGATCGGCAGTCCTTTTTCTTTATCACGTTTGTACTCCTTGTCAAGTGTGACACGGTCATACTCCGGGTGTCCCATAACGAAAATGCGTCTGCCTTCGTCTGCGATTGCAAGGAACACACCTGCCTCATCAGACTCGGCAAGAATCGTCAGATCCGGTATTTTACGGATATCTTCCGCTCTCACTTCTGTATGTCTGGAGTGCGGTGCCATAAAATAATCGTCAAAGCCGCGGACTAACGGCACTTTGCGGTTCATGACATGATGTTCAAACACCCCGAATACCTTTTTGTCCAGCAGATGCTTTTTCAATCCATAATGATAATAAAGTCCTGCCTGTGCACCCCAGCATAAATGCATCGTAGATGTCACATGTGTTTTCGTCCATTCAAAAATATCACACATTTCCTTCCAGTAGTCCACTTCCTCAAATTCCATCTGTTCCACCGGAGCCCCTGTGATGATGAGTCCGTCAAAATAACGGTTTTTTACTCCATCAAACGTCTCGTAGAATTTGTTTAAATGGCTCATGGATGTGTTTTTTGACTCATGGGACGATACTGTGATAAATGTCACATTGATCTGCAGCGGTGTGTTCGACAGCGAACGCAAGAGCTGCAGCTCTGTGTCTTCTTTTAACGGCATTAAATTCAGGATTCCAATCTCAATAACGCGGATATCCTGATGTGTTGCTCGACTTTCATCCATAACAAATATATTTTCCTTCTCCAATATCTCTTTCGCCGGTAAATCACTCTGTGTTTTAATTGGCATAATATTCTCCATTCTCTGAGCAACTTGTTGCGAAGCGGCGACGGAAATTTCAAATTTCTGTCTGCCATAAAAGATATTTGTTTTGCTCAGAAACAAATATCTGTGTGGCAAATAAGCTATCGAGCTTATTTGCCACACTATTCTCCATTCTCTGCGCTGATTCCAAGCAGTACAAACAGTTCTGCTTCCGTGAGCACCGTGATTCCAAGTTCCTGTGCCTTTGTCAGTTTGCTGCCCGCACTCTCTCCTGCAACAACATAATCTGTCTTTTTCGATACGGATCCTGATACTTTTCCGCCGTATTTCTCCACCAGTTCCGCCGCTTCTTTTCTTCCAAGTGTCGGCAGTGTACCTGTGATGACAACTGTTTTTCCACTGACTGCCGAATCGATCGTCTCGGTCTCTTCCGCTTCCATGTTCACACCTAAAGACTTTAGGCGGGCGATCATTTCTTTATTTTTTTCATCATGGAAGAAACGGAAAATGCAGTCTGCGCTGACTTCCCCGACATCGTCCACCTCCATCAGGGCATCCCTGTCAGCATCCTCTAAATCAAGGATCGAAGAAAAACGTTTCATGATCGTCTTTGCGGCAGCTTTTCCAACATTCGGAATACCAAATCCGGTCAGAAGCATGTATGCATCATTTTCTTTTGCCTTTTCGATTGTTTCTAAAAGCTTGTCTGTATTCTTTTCTTTTCCGATAATACCCTGTTCGATCAACTCTTCCCTGTGATCTTTCAGTTCAAATATATCGGCAATATCCTTAATATACCCCAAACGAACAAGTTCTTCAATATAAACTGTACCAAATCCCTTGATATCCATGGCATCCCTGCCGACAAAATTGATGATATGGCGTTCTAACTGTGCCGGACAGTTTGGTGAAGTACACTTGATATCCGCAGTATCTTTTTCACGTTCTGTCTTTGCACCGCAGACAGGGCAGACATCCGGGATTGCAAAGCGTTTCCAGCCCTCCGTCCTTTTTTCTTTGCGGACTTCTTTTACTTTCGGAATGATCTCTCCGGATTTGTAAACCACGATCGTATCGCCAATGCCGACATCTAAATCATCAATGAAATCCTGATTGTGCAGTGTTGCCCTTGAAACAGACGTTCCACACAGGCGCACCGGCTCAAACACGGCAGTCGGTGTGATCCTTCCGGTCCTTCCAACGGAAAGTTCAATATCAAGCAGTTTTGTTTCCTTTTCTTCCGGCGGATATTTGTATGCGATTGCCCATTTTGGAACTTTTGATGTATTTCCGAGCAGTTCCCTGTCCGAATAGCGGTTGATCTTAATGACCGCACCATCGATATCGTAGCCGAGATTTCCACGGTTTTCTCCGATCGCTGTAATTGCATTCCAGACTTCATCCGCCGTTTTGCATACTTTGTAATCTTCAATGATCGGGATGCCCTGTCTCTTTAAAAATTCATATCCCTGCGTGTGAGTCATAATGTCCATGCCACGCACCTGCTGGATATTAAATACAAACATGGAAAGTTTTCTCTCTTTTGTCACGCGGCTGTCAAGCTGACGCAGCGTTCCTGCTGCGCAGTTTCTCGGATTGGCAAAAATCTTTTTCCCAAGCAGTTCCTGCTGTTCATTGACTCTGTCAAAATCTTCATTTTTCATGTAGACTTCCCCACGGATCTCCAAATATTCCGGTTTGTCCTTTAATTTCTTTTTGACATCTGAGATCACTTTTGCGTTCGCGGTCACATCCTCGCCAAAATTCACACCATCACCGCGCGTCAATGCAAGTGAAAGATCGCCATTTTCATAACGCAGCGCCATGGACAGCCCATCAATCTTATATTCGACCACAAACTCCGGATCATCAAGCTGCTCTTTCATCTGCTCTACAAAATCAACGACCTCTTCTTTTGAGAAAACATCCTGAAGACTTAACATCGGCACATTGTGATGCACTAAGACTCCGGCAGTCCGCTTTGCCGTGCCGCCGACATGCTGTGTCGGAGAATCTTTTGTCACCAGTTCCGGATGCTCTTTTTCTAATTTTTTCAACTGCTGCATCAGCATGTCAAATTCATAATCAGAGATCTCAGGACTGTCCTGATTATAATATCTGTCACTGTGATAATTGATCTTATCCCTTAACTCTTTGATCTGTTCTTCCGGTGTCATCTGTCTCCTCCATCCCGTCCGTGAATCACTGTCGTATTTGATGAATCTTTTACCAGCCTCATCAACTCTTTATATTCCTGCGGAGTTACCTCGCGGTAAGTTCCGGCTTTTAAATCTCCCAGTTCAATATTCATGATACGGGTTCTTACCAGTTTTTCCACTCTATACCCAAAATATTCACACATGCGCCGGATCTGACGGTTCAATCCCTGTGTCAGTATAATGCCAAACTGTCTTTTCCCGATCCTCCATACTTTGCATTTGCGCGTCGTGGCATTTAATTCCACCAGTGGAACTCCTCCTGCAAGTCCACGCAGGAAACTGTCGGTCACGGGCTTGTTGACCGTGACGATATATTCTTTTTCATGCATATTTCCGGCACGCATGATGCGGTTTACAATGTCACCATTGTTTGTCATAAGCAATAAGCCTTCGGAATCTTTGTCCAGCCTTCCAATCGGATAAATCCGTTTCGGATAATTGATGTAATCCACGACATTATTCTTTTCCCTCTTTTCAGCGGTACATACAATTCCGGTTGGCTTGTGAAATGCCAGAAGTATCATTTCCTCTTCTTTTTTTACCGGCTTTCCGCAAAAAAGAACCGTCTGGTCTGGCAATACTTTTGCTCCCATGGAAGCAACCACACCATCTATCGTCACATTTCCTGCTTCTACCTGACGGTCCGCCTCTCTTCTTGAGCACACGCCTGCCTCGCTGAGATATTTATTGATTCTGACTGGCTCCTGCATTTTTCACCTTTCTCTTTCTGCACAAAAGCGGAGACTTATCTTTAAAGTCTCCGCCATTTCTACTGTGGCTACAAGTCTGTTACTAAAAATGTGCCATCCATTGTATATTGAACATTTACTGTAACAGGGAAGTCTTAATATAACCAGTCTGTCCATTCCAGGTTACCTTTGTCCATCCCTCTGCATAGCTCATAACTACCGTGACCTTCTCACCGGAAAAAGCTGTTCCGATCTTGCTGTCGTTCTCGCTCATTCCCGAACGGATATTTATGGAATCACTCAGCGTAATGACTGTTCCCTCAGCTATAAAATTGCTTGTGGTCGTCTGCTCTTCATTTCCACCGTTATCTGAATCAGAATCGGAATTTTTCGTTGTAAGATACTCTGTCTTAATATATCCGGTCTGTCCGTTATAATTTACAACACTCCACTCTCCATCTGTACCTGTTCTTGTAAGTGCTGTGCCTTTCTCTAACGTTCCAATTTTATCGGATTCTGTATCTGCGGCTGCTCTGACATTTACAGTATCTACCGCATAAACGGTATCCGGCTCACCCTGTGTCGGTGTATCTTCCGCCGGCTGCTCCGTATTCTCCTCCGGTGTCTCAGTCTGCTCTGATTCTGTTGTTTCTTCCGGAGCCTGCTCTGTGCTCTCTGTCTCGGTATTCTGGCTGACGATCGTGCCTGCCCACTCAGTGATCGCATTCGGAATCGTCGTGGAGATCATCTCACTTAACTTATCATCCGAAGCAATGGCCGTGTCATATTTACCCTGTACTTCTTTCTGAAGTATATTGACATCTTCGCTGTCCTCGTACTCACTGATCAGGTTCTGAATGCTTGTATCTAACGCATTTTCTTTAATCTTTAAATTGTACTGGCTGTAAAGGTTATCAATGTATACACTGCCATCTTCATTCGTGCGCACATAGAAGAAATCCAGTCCCGGCGCAACCGTATCTACATCTTTAAATTTCACTTCAACATAAACGGATACAAGATAAGAAGATGCATCAAGCCCCTGTTTTGTGTAGCATTTGATATTCTGGTAAGCATCTACATACTGGCTGAATACGGAAATATAACTTTTTTCATTTTCAGACAGCGGGGTTGCGATTGTTGAAAGTGTATCCGTGTCTCCCGCTGCATATGCGGTATAGTACTGGTTGATCAGTGTATTTACATCTTCATGTGCATCCACCTCAAACTCCTGTTTTGCGTCATCTGATGCCTCTGAAGCTACCTCTGTTGCCGCAACATTCTGTCCATTCTGTGGCTGTTTCGGAGATCCGACCTTTACTAAAATAAGTACCATTGCAAGGAACAATACCCCTGCTGTAATATAACGCACATTCTGTTTTATAAATGTAAGAATCTTATTTGTTTCTTTATTGCCTGTCTCTTTATTTTCTGCATCTTTTTTTAATTTATCATCAACATTTGAAGAAGCCATTGTATTTTCCATCCCTTTCCTTTTGTTGTATAAAACGCCATAAAATATGTAACAGGCGTAACATATAACATGCCGCCTGCTATCTGACTGTCAAAATGCACCCGGCGGGAATCGAACCCGCATTGCCGGAGTCGGAGTCCGGTGTTCTATCCATTAGACTACGGTTGCCTGCTCTTACTATTATAAGGGATCTGCAGCATAAAAAAAATGTTACTTTTTTACGCACGTTTTATCATAGCAGACCATAAAATAATTGTCAACAAAAAATGCCGGTGCAGGTTACGGCATTCTTCCTCATGCGTGTATTTTCCTGCTTTCCGGCATTTCTTAAAATTTAATGAAGATATTTTAACATGCGATCCATCAGATCTTTTTTCTCACTTTCAGATTCTTTTCCCATCATGACTGCCACCCACACTGCGGTCTTTGATATTTTCCCTTCGCCCAGAAAACGGATATCCTCTTCGCTCTCGCTGTTTTCGCGGTACCGGCTCACAACCCGGTTTAATTTCGAAAATATCTCCATCAGTCTGCCAAAATCATTTTCTCTTTCTAAAATCATGGTTTCGCCATGATTTCTTTCTTCCCCCGCGGTTGCAATGATCTGCATGCACAGATGCAATTCACCCGTGATATCAGATGCCTCCATTAATACATCCGGTCTTTTTTCTCTTGTCTCCAAAAAAATTTTCTTTGCCAGATCAACATCGCGGTTTCTGAAACATTCGGCAAGACACCTTTTTAATTCACCGGTCTCTGCCTTTTCTCCAAGCATTCCCACTTTGCACTCATATACACGCAGCTTTTTCACTGTAACCCACACAAGCAGGAGAAATTCGGAAATAAATCCAAATACTCTTTTATGGTAGGCATCTTCCCCCGTTTCTAATTCGATCCGCTCTGCCACCTCAAAGAAAATGGAAAACAGCCAGGATGCATATTCATCAAATAATATTTTTGAAGTGACAAGGATATTTCCAAAATAAGTCTGTCTGCCATTTACAAGCTGTTCAAATGCATCCGCATATTCCGGATATTTCTCTGTAATGACCTTTCCTGTCATCTCCAGTGCCCGTATATTGTGGTTTGCCAAAAATCCGTCGTAATAAGAATTGTTTAACAGGACTTTTTTGGTCGTGACCAGATCGTATTTTCTTAACAGTTCCCGGTATTCCTTCTCCGTATAGATCTGTTCTTTTTCGTTGATCAGATACCGTCTGTAATGGCAGGTGCCGACATAATCGGCATCATGGCAGTTTTTCCAGATCCAGTAAAACCCGGTCAGCTCACTGTAATAACAGTTCAGCGCTGAGATCTGTTCTCCCGTATCATCCCCCAAATATCCCAGATTCTCCCCGCATGCCCTTCCGACATGAAGCGGTACATAAAGCGGATCCGGCAGGGGTGTAAATTTTTTGTGTGTCATGGTATATATGCGCATGGACATGATGTGTCCTCCTTTGTATTCCTGTTGATACAATTTTTTTTACATCATCTGCTAATAAACTATACCACAACTATCCTGTTTTTTTAACCGATCCCGTGTTCTTTTTTTATCATTTCTTTCATCCCGGTTAAAATATCCGCTGATCTTTTCAACTGCATTTTTTCTTCCTCGTCCAGTGAGATCGGTATCACGTTCTCCACACCGTCCTTTCCGACAATGGCAGGCATGCTGATCACAATATCTTTCATTCCGTAAATGCCATGCATCATGGAAGATACCGGAAGGATCGACTGTTCATTTCGGATGATACATTCACAGATCCGCTTTACCGCCATCGCAATCCCATAATAGGTCGCACGCTTGCGTTCAATGATCTCGTAAGCGCTGTTTCTTACTTTTTCATAGATACGGTTTTCGGATTCCTCATGCATAAAATGACCACGCATTTCGCAAAAATCACTCAGACGGACACCGGAAATATTCGCATTGGACCATGCGGCAAGTTCACTGTCTCCGTGTTCCCCGATGATAAACGCATGCACACTGCGGTTATCTACCCCTAAATGCTCCCCGATCAGATATTTTAACCGGGCGGTATCAAGCACTGTCCCGGAACCGATCACGCGGTGTTCCGGGAAACCGGAAAGTTTCAGTGCCGTGTAGGTAAGGATATCGACCGGATTGGATACGATAAGAAGGATTCCCTCACAGCCGCGCTTTGCGATCTTCGGGATGATCTGTTTGTATATCTCCACATTTTTGTGAATCAGATCAAGCCGCGTCTCATCCGGCTTCTGGTTTGCACCCGCCGTGATGATAATAATTCCGGCATCTACAATGTCATCATAGTCCCCGGCATATATTTTTACCGGTCTTGCAAATGGAAGTCCGTGGCTTAGATCCATCGCTTCCCCCTCCGCCTTCGCGTGATCTGCATCAATCATGACCATCTCCGAAAAAATACCGCTCTGCATCAGCGCAAATGCCGATGATGCGCCCACGAATCCGCAGCCGATCATTGCCGCTTTTCTGATATTCATTTTGTCCATATGATTTTCCTGCTTTCTGCCGCATGAATGTGGCTTTTTCTCATAGTGTTTCCTGTTTGCCGGAAAATTTATGCAGCTATTTTTCTTTTATGTATCCGGAACGAAAATGAATTCCATACCCGGCAAAATCTGCACGAAAAAAGGATGCCGCCAAACGACGACATCCCATATCCTCTTACGCAACAACATCCTCAAACTGTGAATTATAAAGATTTGCATAAAATCCATTTTTTTCAAGCAGTTCTTCGTGATTTCCCTGCTCCACGATATCCCCGTCCTTCATGACAAGGATCAGATCCGCATTGCGGATCGTTGAGAGTCTGTGTGCAATGACAAAACTGGTTCTGCCACGCATCAGATTATCCATCGCTTTCTGGATTGTGACCTCGGTTCTCGTATCAACCGAAGATGTTGCCTCATCGAGGATCAAAATCTTATTGTCCGCAAGGATTGCCCTTGCGATCGTAAGGAGCTGCTTCTGTCCCTGTGAAACATTGCTTGCATCCTCATTTAATTCCATCTGGTAACCACCCGGAAGTGTCTTAATGAAATGGTCAGCATGTGCCGCTTTCGCCGCTGCAATGACCTCTTCATCTGTAGCTTCTAAACGTCCGTAACGGATATTTTCCATGATCGTTCCCTTAAACAGCCAGGTATCCTGCAATACCATTCCAAACGCATCTCTTAATTCCCTGCGGTTAAAATCCCTGACATCATGACCGTCTAATTTGATGGAACCGCTGTTTACATCATAAAAACGCATCAGAAGCTTTACCATCGTAGTCTTTCCTGCGCCGGTCGGCCCAACGATTGCAATCTTCTGCCCCGGTTTGACATGTGCACTGAAATCTTTGATGATCGTCTGATCCGGGTTGTAACCAAACTGTACATGATCAAAATCGACGGTTCCGGTTACGGCACTCACATCTGCCGGATGTTCTACGGTCTGATCTTCCTCTTCCTCATTTAAAAACTCAAACACACGCTCAGATGCTGCCGCCATCGACTGTACCTGATTGATGACCTGTGCAATCTGCTGGATCGGCTGTGTGAAGTTTTTTACATACTGGATAAATGCCTGGATATCACCGATCGTGATCGTTCCACGGATTGCAAGCAGTCCACCGGATAAAGCCACTGCTGCGTAACCGAGGTTTCCGACAAACATCATGATCGGCTGCATCATACCTGACAAAAACTGTGATTTCCATGCGGACTGATATAAAATCTCATTGGTGCGGTTAAATTCCTCAATCGTGTCTTTCTCACGGTTGAATGCCTTGATGACTAAATGCCCGCCATAAACCTCCTCGACCTGTCCATTGATATGACCTAAATATTCCTGCTGGTCTTTGAAGTATTTCTGGGATTTTTTGACCACAAATGAGATCAGTGCCATGGAGATCGGCAGGATCACGATTGCAATCAGCGTCATTAACGGGGAGATACTTAACATCATGATCAGCACCCCGACTAAGGTTGCAACCGACGTGATGATCGTTGTGATACTCTGGTTTAATCCCTGTCCTAAGGTATCGACATCATTGGTGATTCTCGATAAAACTTCTCCGTAAGTACGGCTCTCAAAATACTTCATCGGCATGCGGTTGATTTTCCTGGAGATTTCTTTACGCATGCGGTAGCAGATCTTCTGCGTTACACCGGTCATAATCCAGCCCTGGATAAAGTTAAATGCCGCACTGCACACATAAAGCCCTAACACAAATAAAAGGATCTGTCCGATATAGGTAAAATCGATGCTTCCCGTGCCCTGGATCTTTGCCATCAGTCCTTCGGAGAGCGCTGTGGTTGCCTTTCCTAAAGTCTTAGGCCCGATTACATTAAATACCGTGGAAGCCGCCGCAAAAATCATGACTACAATAATTGCAGCTTTAAAATTTCCAATGTAAGATAACAGTTTTCCCAGAGAACTCTTTAAATCCTTCGGTTTTTCTCCCGGCTGCATGCCGCGCCCCATCGGTCCTCTGCCACGGTGCTGCATTCTAACTTTTTCTCTTTCATTACTCATTGACAGACACCTCACTTTCCTCTATGCCAAGTTCTTTTGCCGAAAGCTGTGAACGGGCGATCTGCTGGTATGTCTCACAGTTTTTCAGCAATTCTTCATGCGTACCTTTTCCGACGATCTTTCCATCATCAAGCACAAGGATCTGTTCTGCGTGTAAAATTGTACTAATTCTCTGCGCTACAATGATGACTGTGCTGTCTTTTACTTTCGATGCCAGTGCTTTTCGAAGTGCCGCATCCGTCTTTAAGTCAAGTGCAGAGAAACTGTCATCAAACACATAGATTTTCGGCTGTTTTGCAATCGCACGTGCAATGGCAAGACGCTGCTTTTGTCCACCGGAAACGTTGCTTCCACCCTGTGCGATATCACTGTCGTATTTCTCCTGTTTCTCCTCAATAAAATCGGCTGCCTGTGCGATCGCTGCTGCCTCTTTGATCTCCTCATCCGAAGCATCACGTTTTCCAAAACGCAGGTTTGACGCAATCGTACCGGAAAACAGTACACCTTTCTGCGGCACAAAACCGATTTCTTCCCTCAAATCTTCCATACGGATATTCCGGATATCCTGACCGTCTAAGGTAACACTTCCGCCTGTGACATCATAAAGTCTTGGAATCAGGTTGACCAGCGTGGATTTTCCACATCCGGTACTTCCGATGATTGCCGTTGTCTTACCCGGCTCCGCTGTAAAATCAATATCCTCCAACACATCTGCCTCCGCTCCCGGATAGCGGAAGCTGACATGTGAAAAACGGATCACACCTTTGTGTTCTCTTAATTCTTCCGGATTTTTTGCATCTTCTATGGAAGACTCTGTGCGGATAACCTCATCGATACGTTCTGCTGCCACTGCTGCACGCGGAAGCATGATCGACATTGCTGTCAGCATTAAAAATGCCATAACGATCATCATCGCATAGGTGATGAATGCAGTCATGGAACCGACCTGCATGGAACCGGCATCGATTTTGTGCGCGCCTACCCATACGATACCTACGGTCAGAAGATTCATAATCAGCATCATACCCGGCATCATAAATGTCATGACACGGTTTGTAAACAGCATGGTCTTTGTCAGATCTTTATTTGCAGCATCAAAACGTTTTTCTTCCTCTGTTTCCCTGCCGAATGCACGAATGACGGAAAGTCCTGTTAAGATCTCTCTGGATACCAGATTGATCTTATCGACCAGTTTCTGCATCAGCTTAAAACGAGGCATTGTAACAGACATCAATACCATGACATAGCCAAGGATCACAAGGATTGCCAGAATAATGATCCATCCCATTCCTGCTCCTGTCTGGATGATTTTTAATACACCTCCGATGCCAAGAATCGGCGCATAGGCAACCATACGGATCATCACTGCAGATACCATCTGAATCTGCTGGATATCATTCGTACTTCTGGTAATTAAAGATGCAGTGGAAAAATGATCCATCTCCGCGTTAGAAAAACGAACCACCTGTCCAAATATCTTTCCTCGCAGGTCACGTCCGATTCCGGCACCAATGCGCGCGCCAAAGAATCCGACCAGAACCGTTGCCACACCCATAAGAAGTGCCATCGCAACCATTCTGCCACCGGCTGACCAGAGATAGGATGTCTGTACCTTATCAATATCCACTCCTGCCGCTGTATCACAGCTTACCGCATATGCAATTCCCATCGATTTTACCAGAGAACTTCCCATGGTATCAATCGTATCAGAAACGGTAGCGCGCATGGATAGGATCTGTTCCTCTGTCATAGCCCCTGATGCTTTCATAGCTACAAAGACTGTGCGCATATCCACACAATTTGTTACCATAGTATTTCCGTCGTCATCCTCGACCTCTTTCTCAAAAGATGTAAGCGGCACTCCCATGGACTCCCCGATCTGCTCGATACTCATGTTATCAAGCATCGCCTGATCCATTCCGGTCTGTTTTGCCACACTCTCTTTAAATGTCTGCTCATCCACCGATGACATCTGATAGTTCATCAGAAGAGGAAGAAGCAGCGTATCATCCAGTTCATCTAACTGTTTTTTATCTGTAACGGTCAGACGGTAAACATCTCCGTCCTTTTCGTAACTGTTTTCCCAGCTTTCCTTCTCCTCATCGGTCATAAAAAGCTGTGCCAGTGTAAACTCGTCCTCCGTTACTGCCTCCGGCAGCACATGCTCCACACCTTTGTTCTGGATTCCGACATCAATAATATCCGATGTGTATGCCGGAAGAGACAGATCACACCACGCCTGTACAACTAACAGTGCAACAACAATGATCAGTCCCTTCCAGTACGGGAGCATATTTTTAAATATTTTGCTCATGTCCTATTCTCCTTTTTGTCTCATTTTTCGGTCTTCGATTTCTTCCCTCGACGCCTCGTAAAGCTCATTCAGGCAATCGATCAGCTGTTCCATGTCATCCCGGTCTATTTTTGAGATGACTGCATGCGCAAAGCTGCTCATGATCTGCTCGCACTCTTCCTGCTTCTGTTCCCCGGATGCCGTCAGCTTCACATAAGTATTGCGCCTGTCTGCTTTGTTGACGTCGCGCTCAATGTATCCTTTATCTTCCAACGTCTTTAAGGTGCGTGAAACTGCAGGTCCCTTCGCTTTCAGCTTTGCGGTCAATTCGGAAACCGTCAGTTCTTCCTTTTCCCCACTGCAGTGCTTGATCGCCGCCATCGTCATGCCCTCAAGTTTCGTGATATCCGGCACCAGATCACCCATATGCAGTTTGTGAAACTGATACAGCGCAAAAAAAAATCTTGTAAATAAATCATCCATTCCTGTTTTTCTCACCTCATTATTTAACATTGTTATATATTTTCTTTGTTATTTATTTACAGTGGCATATATTAACACAGGGAAGATACCACGTCAAGTATCTTCCCTGCACTTTATCCATTCTTTATATTTTCTTTATTTTTTATTCACATCCCTCATGCAGCATAGCGAGCGTTTGCTGCATTTCTTCCAGTTGAAACTGTCCCGGTGCACTTTTCTTTCCATGCGACGCAAATGTCACACAGGAACCAAAAGTTTCTCCGCTCACTCTGCTGACTGCCCCCAGTTTTCCCATGGACACGGTAATGATCGGTGTTTCCTGATTTTCACTGTGAAATTCAGAAGTAACGGCAAGCAGCCGCAATACATCTTCCGTTGTTTTTGGAGTCACAACAAGTTTGACAATATCCGCACCTCCTTCACACATATGGTCAAGCAGCATCCGCATTACATCTATCTGCGGTGTTCCTTCCAGATCATGATGTGATGCCACAACTTTCTTCCCCTTTTTTTGAATTTCCCGGATCCGCTTTGCCGCATGTTCCTCCTCAAAAAATTCCAGATCGATCAGATCCACACATTCTGACTCTGCCGCAAGATCGTGCAGATCATTTAATGTTTCCCGGTCAACCGACACCACTCCACCCTGTTTTGCAGTACGAAATGTATACAAAAACAGTTTTTTCTTTAATAAAGGCGCTATCTGCTGCAATATTTCCCGCACTTCATTGTAGTCGGTGTAATGTTCAAATGCATCCAGCCTCCATTCGATCATGTCTGCATCCGATTTCACGAGATATTCCACTTCTTTTATAACTTCTTCTTTCGTTTTTTCGAGAACCGGAACGCATATGAGCGGACGTCCCGTTCCGACCTCTGTTCCTTTTATTTTCATGCCAGACACCTCCCTGCCATCTCACAATCATCTTCTTTTTTCATTATAACCAACCCCCTCCTGTTATGCAAATATTTGACATCTTCTGCAATATCATTTAATATAATTTTTGATTTTAGCGCTTAGAATGGAGTTTTTAGTGTGAAAAATAAGTTTGATAGCTTATTTTTCGCAATAAGTTGCTCAGAAATGAGGATTATTATGAGTTTTACATTTTTAAACCAGCTTCCTTCTCCGGCAGAGATCAAACGTGATTTTCCGCTGTCAGAAGAATTAAAACAGTTAAAAAAAGAACGGGATGCTATGATCTCCGACGTTATCACCGGAAAAGATGACCGTTTTCTCGTTATCATCGGACCTTGTTCCGCAGACCGGGAGGACGCTGTCTGTGATTATGTCAGCCGCCTCACAAAAATCCAGGAGGATGTTGCCGACCGTCTGATCATCATTCCGCGTGTTTATACAAATAAGCCGCGTACTACCGGCGAGGGCTATAAGGGTATCGCCTCCCAGCCGGATCCGGAAAAAGCGCCTGACATGATCGAAGGTCTGATTGCCATGCGTAAAATGCACATCCGTGCGATTAAAGAGAGCGGTTTAACCTGTGCAGATGAGATGCTCTACCCGGAAAACTGGGGATATGTCGAAGATCTTCTCTCCTACGTTGCCATCGGTGCACGTTCTGTCGAGGATCAGCAGCACCGTCTGACGGTCAGTGGTTTTGATGTCGCATCCGGTATGAAAAACCCGACCAGCGGCGACTTTTCTGTTATGCTCAACTCCGTATATGCGGCACAGCACCCACATCATTTCGTATACCGTGGTTACGAAGTGGAGACAAGCGGCAACCCGCTGACACATGTTGTTCTGCGCGGCGCAGTCAGCAAACACGGTAACTCCACACAGAATTACCACTACGAAGATCTGATCCGTCTGTGTGACATGTACGAAAAAATGGATCTTGTCAATCCGGCAGCCGTTGTGGACGTAAACCATTCCAACTCCGGCAAAAAATATAAAGAACAGATCCGTATCGTAAAGGAAGTCATGCACAACCGTCAGGTTTCTTCTGAAATTCAGAAGATGGTAAAAGGTGTTATGATCGAGAGTTATATCGAGGAAGGCTCCCAGAAGATCGGCGAACACATCTACGGTAAATCCATCACGGATCCTTGCCTTGGCTGGGAAGATTCCAAAAATCTGATTTATACGATTGCAGATATGTGCCGTTAAGATTTTTTACCTGTACCGGCAGCTTCTTGAAATCTCATAATGAAAAAAGGAACTCCATTTCTGTGAGTTCCTTTTTTATTATTCATGACAATAGAGTGTTTGCAGAACATGCATTCTATTGTTTCTACTACTATCCTCTCGGATGTGCTTTCAGATACACTTCCCGGATTCTTCCCTGCCCCATCTGCGAATAAATCTGTGTCGTAGAAATATCAGAATGTCCTAACATCTCCTGCACCGACTTTAAATCTGCTCCATTGCTGATCAGATGTGCCGCAAACGAATGGCGCAGCGTATGCGGTGTGATCTCTGATTCGATCCCCGCCTTCTTCCCATAAAACTTGATCAGTTTCCAGAAACCCTGACGGCTCATTGCACCACCGGTACAATTCGTAAACAGCCACGGACAGTCCGCCTGGCTGATCAGATGATCTCTTCCATCCTGCATATATCTTGTCAGTGCCTCCCTTGCGACATTCCCAAATGGAATGATCCGTTCTTTATGGATATCCGTACAGATCACATACTCCATCTGAAGATTCAGATCCGAGACTTTTAACGATATCAGCTCCGACACACGGATTCCTGTCGCGTAAAGCAATTCAAGCATCGCCTTATCCCGCAGCTCTTTCGGTGTATTTCCGGACGGCTGCTCTAACAAAAGCGTCACTTCTTCCGTGGTCAGGATACGCGGCATCGTTTTTTCAATCTTAGGTGCTTTCAAACGCCATGCCGGATCCGACTCGATTCTCCGCTCCTTTTCAAGAAAATGAAAAAAAGCTTTCATTGATGCAATGCTCCTTGAAACCGTCGCCGGTTTCCGTCCTTCACGTTCTAAAAACATAACATATGCATTCAGATTTGTCTCCGTAACGGCAGACACCCCGTATACATTCTGCGCTTCCAGATATTCATTCATCTTGCGGAGATCACGTTCATAGGAAACTTCCGTATTCTTTGATGTCTGTTTTTCATTGTGAATATATTCAATAAAATCCATAATGTCATGTGTCATGTTTTTTTCCTGACTTTCTTTTTATCCTGTGTATTTTTTCATTATAATGATAAGCAGACCGAAAAGCAATCTTTTCAAAAATTTTTTACGATCATCTTAAGGAGCGGAATATTGATATAAGCTTCTGCAAATACGCCGCCGATTACCAGTATTATTGCCACCCCATAAAATACAACAGATTCCACCGCCTGTTTTATGCGGATTTTCGGATTACATACCGGTGGCCGGTACTGTCTGCTGTTTTTGCCACAAAAGCGGCACCATAGTACCGCAGCCACATAAAAAAATGCCTGTGGAAGCAGACCGACAAACGCAACTGCAACACCACGGATTCCAAGATCCGCAATCGCCATTGCAAGAAAAAATCCAAATGTTCCTGTCAGAATACACAACCATACCGTCGATGCCACCGCATATCCGCACCCTTCCCCAAACAAAAAGAAAAAAAATGCAAACTTTCCCCGTTTCCAAAGCAGCTGCCAGAACAGTCTTTCCGGTGAAATGCTGCTATATGCGAACTGTTCTAAAATCCATATATTTAATATCCGGCAAAGATCCCCTGCCTTATACTTTAACAGGTTTGCAAGAAAAACACCCACAAAAAATACAGGCAGAAACAGGCATCCTTCTTTTTTCACACACGCCCCACATACACTTTTCTTCAGTTTATGCGTTTTTCTCCTGATTCAGAAGATTTTTATATGCCAAAAGTGCAGAAACTGTTTTGGCATCCTGTAATTTTCCATCGTAGATCATCTGACAGAGTTCATCGATGTCATGTGCCTCGACATCAAGGAACTCTCCCTCATCTAAATGCTGATGTCCCGGTTTTAAATTACGCGCTAAATACACATCAATGAACTCGTCACAAAATGCAACTGTTGTTTTAAGTGACAAAAGACGCGTAAGATCATCACTGCGGTATCCCGTTTCCTCCTCTAACTCCCGTGCAGCACACACCTTTGTGTCTTCTGTAACACTGTCTCTTGATCCCGCCGGTATCTCAAGTGTCATACGGTCGATTGCATTCCGGTACTGACGCACCATCAGAATCTTTCCGTCTCCGCGTACCGGAACAACGGCTGCCGCCCCTTTTCTGTGTGAAATAAAATCCCATTCTTCGAGTTTTCCGTCCGGCAGCTGCATCGTATCTGTATAAATATCCAGAATGGCTCCATTTTTTACCAGTTCTCTTTTTACTCTCTTAACCTGTTGGTCCATACAATATTCCTCCGCTTCAATATATTCCAAGTCTGTTATTTTTTTACAGTATCTGTTCTTATTGTACCACCCTCTGCCTTTATTTTCCATCTGCTTTTATACAATTTGGACACGACGAAGGCGACTTGTTACTGTTCGCAGGCAAGTGAATGGCATAGCACCGGACACTGACACACCTTTCCATCAGCTCTTATCACGTGCGTATGAACAGATGTACTTGGCAAAACAACGTCTAAAAGCAAAAAATAAAGCGGCAGATAAATAAAACGTTAAAACTTTCCTCTTCTCTTTCCAAAAAAGATTAAGGAATACACAAAAATCTCCCTTTTATAAGTTTGACTGTTATACTGATAACATCAAATTTACGAAAGGGAGATTTTACTATGACAGTCATTGAGATTGTTTTTTCTGTCATCGGGATTGGCATTATCATCGGAGGGTTTGTTTACGCAATTTACGATTCTTACTGTCAGTCAAAAGATTATCGTACATCCAGAAAAAAATAAGCTGCACACCTCTGTGTGCAGCTTATTTTTATGCCATCATACGGATACCATTTCTGATATTCTGACCTTCCATCACTTTCATGTTTCTGCCAGTCTGATTTTCCAGCATCTGCATGCCACCTTTCTCAGCCTGACTCTCCAACATCCGGTATCCTACCCGCGGGATCGTTGTAATATACTCCGGTTCTAAAGGAGAACTTTCTATTTTTTTCCGGATATTCGTCATATTGACACGAAGGATCCTGCTGTTTTGCTCTGCATATGGTCCCCATATTTTTTCCAAAAGCATCTGATATGTTACAACCGTACCAGAATTTAACGCAAGACTTTCTATGATCCGGTATTCCACCGGTGAAAAATGAACCTCCGTTCCTCCAAGCAAAACCTGTCTTTTTGTAAAATCAACCTTAAGATTTCCTGCCTCGTAATATGTATGCGCACCTGCCGAAATTCTTCTGCGTAATGCGGAAAAAATCCGTGCCGCAAGTTCCTTCTCATGAAACGGTTTTACCATATAATCATCTGCTCCGGCATATAATGCCTCCACTTTATCAAGGTAGCTGCTCCGTTCCGACAGGATTATAATCGGGCAATCCGTCCACTCCCTGAACCACTGGATCAAGGTGATCCCTTCCATATCAGAAAATTTATTATCCATCAGAATCAGATCCGGACAGACACCGGTACTCATCTCCATTCCCTGTTTTCCACTTCCTGCAATATAAATCTTGTAATTTTCTTTTTCCATTGCCCTGCGGATCAGATAAGAAATGCTTGTATCCTCATCGATCAGTAATATTTTTGCTCTGTCACTTATTCTATTTTCTATCACGTTAATACGCCTCCTGTAATATCATCTTTTTATTCAATTACAGGAATACGTTTTGCCTTCTTACCATCAACAAGATGTATGTATTTTATATTCTGCCACAGTATGATCATATGGCTGCTAAATCTTTTTAGTGCCATATGCAGAATAACTGCCGGGATCATTAAAAGTACATATACTTCTACTAAAAACCGTAACATCTGAAAACGGCTCTGATTCTGTTCACCCAGCGCAGCTTCACTCTGTGTCGTTCGCGCCAGTGTAGCCGCCGGTGTTTCTTCCGGGAGACCGCATGCCTGACGTTCTGCTATTTCCGGTCCCGTCAACCGGTCTGTGTGATATTCTTCTAGTTCACATTCCCCTGCCTGGTCTGCATTTTGTCCTTCTATTCCATACTTCAGGAGCCCGCCTGCGGTCAGTTCAAAACTCTGCGGTGTCTTTTCATACAAATGCAGTGTATCTGTCAGCGGTAAAAACTGAAAGAAAGATATTACGATAAATCCAATCAGGATAAACAGAAACCACTTATGCTGTTTTACTCTCTGCATTTGCCACACCACCTTTCTTTCACTCATTTTCAGATGTATTTTAACATATATTTTACATCCTGGCACTATTTTTTTCAGAATTCCGTCTTTCTCTGATTCCATATATGCAAAAACTGCCGTACCGGTCATTTATGACACCGGTACGGCAGTCTCTTTATTTTTCATACAATAGATTGCACGCTCTGCGAGCAACCCCATTGTCACGAATCACTTCGCGTAATCTGTTACCCTTGACTCACGAATAACATTTACCTTAATCTGTCCCGGATATTCCAATTCAGCTTCGATCTGTTTGGAAATATCACGCGCAAGCAATACCATATCGGCATCGCTGATCTGCTCCGGAACAACCATGATTCGAATCTCCCTGCCCGCCTGAATAGCGAAGGATTTTTCTACACCCTTAAATCCGTTAGAAATATCTTCTAACTGTTTCAATCTGTTTGAATATGTTTCCAGTGTCTCTCTTCTGGCACCTGGTCTTGCTGCACTAATTGTATCTGCAGCCTGAATGATACATGCAATTAATGACTCCGGTTCTACATCACCATGATGCGCTTCTACCGCATTGATAATAATTGGTGACTCTTTGTATTTTCTACATAAATCCACACCGATCTGAATATGGGAACCTTCCATATCATGATCGACAGATTTACCAATATCATGTAACAATCCTGCACGTTTTGCAGTTCTTACATCTACACCGATTTCAGCAGCCAGTAATCCGGAAAGCTGTGCTACTTCAATGGAATGTTTGAGAGCATTTTGTCCGTAGCTCGTCCGGAATTTCATCCGGCCTAAAAGACGCACAAGCTCCGGATGGATTCCGTGAACACCAACCTCTAAGGTTGCTGCCTCACCTTCCTCACGAATCATTGTCTCGACTTCTTTCTGAGCCTTCTCAACCATTTCCTCGATTCTTGCCGGATGGATACGACCATCCACAATCAGTTTTTCCAAAGCAATTCTGGCAACTTCACGACGAATCGGATCAAAACCGGATAAAATCACTGCCTCCGGCGTATCATCAATGATCAGATCCACACCGGTTAACGTTTCTAACGTACGGATATTACGTCCTTCACGTCCGATGATTCTTCCTTTCATTTCGTCATTCGGAAGCTGTACAACAGAAATCGTCGTTTCGGCAACATGATCCGCAGCACACTTCTGAATTGCAGTCACCACATACTCTTTTGCCTTCTTATCAGCTTCTTCCTTTGCCTTGTGTTCCATTTCTTTGATCAATTTTGCAGTATCAATTTTAACGTCTTCTTCAACAGTCTTTAAGAGATAATCCTTTGCCTGTTCGGAGGTTAAACCGGAGATCCTTTCCAGTTCTTTCACACGCTCTTCATTGAGCTTTGCGACCTGCGCTTTCTGTCTGTTGATCTCTTCTTCCTTGGCTGCAAATCCCGCCTCGCGTTTTTCGATCGCTTCTAACTTTTTGTCCAGATTTTCTTCCTTCTGAACAATGCGTCGTTCACTGCGTCCGATCTCCGCTCTCCGCTCTTTTACCTCCTTGTCTAAGTCATTCTTGACACGGATGGATTCTTCCTTCGCTTCAAGCATTGCTTCACGCTTCTTGGTTTCTGCCGTTTTTACCGCTTCATCAATAATCTCACGCGCTTTTTCATCTGCATTTCCGATCTTAGCCTCTGTTACTTTTTTATAGTAAGCAGTTGTGACGAAATATACAACGACCGCGGTAACCAGTAGAGTGATCACAACAGCGATAATCACACTTCCCACAGGAGCACCTCCTTTATTAAATTTTCATTGTACATATAACATAAAAACATGGTTTGTTATCTGTCATAATTACAACATATAAATTTTATTCTATTTTAATATTTATGTCAAGTAGATAACTGTTCAATGTGCATAATATTGCATTTTTATTTTGCAACAATACAACATATTGTACCAAAAATCCCCCGTTTTCCTATGTTCTTATTCCTCGTATTCATCCCAGATTTTCATGACATGCAAAATATCGCTGCTCTTAAATCCACGGCGCATCAGATACTGGTAAATTTTCTGCTGTTCTTTGCGGTCACATTCTTTTGGTTCATAATGTTTCTTTTCTAAAAGCTGACGGATCTTTAACTGTTCATCACTGTCGAACACCTCATCAAGTGCCTGTTCTATCACACTTTTTTCAATTCCTTTTGCTATAAGATCCATTTTTAATTTCTGACGGCTTTTTTTCTTCTGTTGATATGAAATATAGGTCGTCGCATAGCGCAGATCATCGATATAGTGATATTTTCTGACATACTCCACTGCAAGATCCACGCACACATCAGGATACCCGTTCTGCATCAGCTTCTCCCGCAGCTGATGTTCCGTCCGGTCCATTCGTTCCAAAAGAAACATCGCACGTTTCTTCGCCCGCGTTCCAAGTATTTCATAGATGATCTCATCATATTTCTCCCGGGATATGACAGTCCCCTCCCGCAAGGATAATTTTCTTACCTCACCCTTATATAAAAGGACTTCCATCCCGTTGTCAAACCGAATGGAAGTCCTTCCTTTTTCCCGGGGAATTACTTCTACGACAAGCAACTCCTGCATCTTTTATTCCTCCGCTTTTACCTCGGCTGTATTCTCTGCTTTCTTTTCAGCCGCTTCCGCTTTTTTTGCGATCGCTTCCGCTGCTTTTATGCTCTGTGCCTCAGTCTCGTTTTCCTTTGTTTCCTCAGACTCTTCCGTTCCGTCCACATTTAACATTTCTCTGACTTTTGCCTCGATCTCCTCACAGATCAGCGGATTTTCTTTCAGATACTGTTTTGCATTCTCACGTCCCTGGCCGATCTTATCTCCATTGTATGCATACCATGCTCCGGATTTGTTAACCACACCCTTATCTGCTGCAAGGTCTAAGATATCGCCCTCTCTGGAAATTCCCTGTCCAAACATGATATCAAACTCTGCTTCACGGAATGGCGGTGCCACCTTATTCTTAACAATTTTTACCCTGGTACGGTTACCAACAACCTCTCCGCCCTGTTTTAATGCCTCAATCCTTCTGACATCCATACGGACAGAAGAATAGAACTTCAGTGCACGTCCACCGGTCGTTGTCTCCGGATTACCAAACATTACGCCTACTTTTTCACGAAGCTGGTTGATGAAGATAACCACACAGTTGGATTTGCTGATGACAGAAGTCAGCTTACGAAGTGCCTGGCTCATCAGTCGTGCCTGAAGTCCGACATGCGAATCACCCATATCTCCATCAATCTCTGCCTTTGGAACGAGTGCTGCCACGGAGTCGACGATCACGATATCAACCGCCCCGGAACGTACCATGGTCTCTGTGATCTCAAGTGCCTGCTCTCCGCAGTCCGGCTGGGATATGTATAAGTTGTCGATGTCAACGCCGATATTCTTTGCATAGACAGGATCTAAGGCATGCTCTGCATCGATAAATCCTGCGATACCGCCTCTTTTCTGTACCTCAGCAACCGCATGCAGGGCAACGGTCGTCTTACCACTGGACTCCGGTCCATAGATCTCGATGATTCTTCCTTTCGGGAGTCCACCTAAACCAAGTGCAATATCAAGACTTAATGATCCGGTCGGAATCGTCTCCACATTCATATGTGCGGAATTATCACCAAGTTTCATGATGGAGCCTTTGCCGTACTGTTTCTCAATCTGTGAAATTGCAGCATCCAACGCTTTTAATTTATCATTTTTTACTGCATTGATCTCTTTATATTTATCTTCCTTTGCCATTTCTTTCCTCCGTGCGAACTTATGTTCGTTTTTTCTGTTCTAATAGTATTATATTTTTCCCGAAATGTCAACCACAAAATTGTCTGCAATTTTCCATATGCTTCCCCATCTGACATATGACAGTCTGCAGCACACCTTTTCCAGTTATGCTATTTCTTTTTATTTATGGGATAAACCGGCAGATTTCTGCCTGTGAACCGCCACCAAAGGGCGGTGAAGATTTTTATCTGACAACCTTAGCGGAAATGATTTTCCTTATCGACAAGTGTATCATAGTGGTGGTTTCTTTACAAGTAGTTTCTTTCATAAAATTAAGACTTGCCATAAAGTTAAGACTGTGTTCAGCTGCAAAAGGTGTAACTGAGTTTCGTGAATGGCAAATTGCACAATGCCGGGTCTGTTTTGTGCGATTTGCCGGCCATCAGGTTTTGATACACCTTTTTGCAGCTTAATCTTTGCTATAAAACATATTTACACCCTGCTGCAAAACTCTTATAATATGTCTATTCTATAAATATGAAACGGAGTTACACATGGAAAAATTACTGGTATTTCATTTAGATGACAACAATCTCAAAAAATTAAAGCAGATCACGGGGGCTTTGAAGGTCCGTGTGGAGGAGGTTCCTTCCTCTGATTATTTAAAACCATTGGAGATGATTGCAAATAAGACTGCTTCCCCTTTGATTCAGCCTTTTTCCGGGAAGGTTCCTGCGGAAAGTCTGATTGTTTTCTGTGATTTTACAGAGAAAAAGATGGATAAACTTTTAGCATCTCTCCGCAGGGATCAGGTTGTCATAGATTATAAAGCAGTGCTTACGCCGACAAATCGGAAATGGAATGTGATGCGGATGTATTTGGAGATGCAGGCGGAAAAGGCTGCTTATCAGAAAAATAAGGCATAGCCATGTGAAACTCACAGCTGCTGATGAGTTTCGCACGGCTATGCCTGAAGTGATTCATCATAATAGAATGTTCGTGAAGCGAGCATTCTATTATTCATGACAATAGAATGTTCGCAAAGTGTGCATTCTATTGTTTTTAGTCTTCTTTGATCTGCTCGATCATATCTATGATCTCTTCTCTTGTCTGCAGTCCGACTGCACGGTTCTGAAATAATCCGTATTTCATGACAACCAGCGTCGGGATGCTCATAATCTGATATTTCAATGCCAGCACAGCCTCCTCGTCAACATTGACTTTACCGAAGATGACCTTGCCTTCTAATTCTTCCGCAAGCGCCTCAATCACCGGTGACTGCATTTTACACGGCGCACACCACTCTGCCCAGAAATCTAATACAACCGGAAGTTTTGCACCGAGTACTTCATTTTCAAAATTATCTTTTGTGATTGTGATAACTGCCATTTTCTGTTTTCCTTTTCCTGCTGTCTAAATTCACTTAACTGACAATACCCGCGTATTACAGATTTTGCCAGCCAAACCTGTCCTTTACTCACGCCCGAACTCAGAGAGCACCAGTCCCTCATTTCGGTCAAGCACCATACCAACACTCCATGCATTGACAAATAAGAGTAACGGTCTGCCCTTTAAATCCTGGATCTTCTTCATATCCGAAGTTCCGACAAGCTTGTCCATATCGATCTCCTCGTTTTCGATCCAGCGGATATGCTCGTATGGCAGGTTGTCCATGCGGATCTCAACATTATATTCATTTTCCAGACGGTATTTTAAAACATCAAACTGAAGGACACCGACAACGCCGACGATGACTTCTTCCATACCCATATTATATTCCTGGAAGATCTGGATCGCACCTTCCTGCGCGATCTGCTGCATGCCTTTCATGAACTGTTTACGCTTCATGGTATCCACCTGGCGCACTCTCGCGAAATGCTCCGGCGCGAAAGTAGGGATTCCCTCAAACTGGAACGGTTTTGCTGTGGTAAGCGTATCTCCGATTGAGAAAATGCCCGGATCGAACACTCCGATGATATCCCCCGCATACGCCTCGTCTACGATATGGCGCTCCTGTGCCATCATCTGCTGCGGCTGCGACAGTTTGATCTTTTTGTTGCCTCCCTGCACATGTGTAACCTCCATACCGGCGGTAAATTTTCCGGAACAGATACGCATAAACGCGATACGGTCACGGTGTGCCTTATTCATATTTGCCTGTATTTTAAATACAAATGCGGAAAAATGCTCATCAAATGGGTCTATTTCTCCGATGTCAGCTTTACGCGGCAGTGGGGAATAGGTCATTTTTAAGAAATGCTGTAAAAATGTCTCCACACCAAAGTTGGTCAGGGCAGATCCGAAAAATACCGGGGAGAGTTGTCCTTTTGTGACAAGATCCATATCAAACTCTGCACTTGCCCCGTCGAGAAGCTCGATCTCCTCCATCAGCTTATCGTATGCGTCCTGTCCAATCTCCTCGATCAGTGCAGGATCATCCGCTGCAATATGCTTTTCGGTTCCCTCTTTCGTTCCCTTTAACGTGTCGGAGAACGTCATGACCTCTTTTGTGTTACGGTCATATACACCCTTAAAATTCTTTCCGGAACCAATCGGCCAGTTGACCGGACAGGTTGCGATCCCAAGTTCTTTTTCAATCTCGTCTAACAGATCAAACGTATCATTCGCATCGCGGTCCATTTTATTGATAAAAGTAAAAATCGGAATATGGCGCATCACGCAGACCTTAAATAATTTTCTCGTCTGTGCCTCGACACCCTTTGATCCATCAATGACCATGACCGCAGAGTCCGCAGCCATCAGGGTACGGTAAGTATCCTCCGAGAAATCCTGATGTCCCGGTGTATCCAGAATATTGATGCAGTAGCCGCCATAATTAAACTGTAACACAGAAGAAGTAACGGAAATACCTCTCTCCTTCTCGATCTCCATCCAGTCAGATACCGCATGGCGTGCAGTTGCCTTTCCCTTGACGGAACCGGCAAGATTGATTGCTCCTCCGTAGAGCAGGAACTTCTCTGTCAGAGTCGTTTTACCTGCATCCGGGTGGGAAATGATTGCAAATGTACGTCTTTTTTCTATCTCTTTTCTTAAATCAGCCAAAACTATTTTATCCTCCAAAAATCCTTATAAAATCGGGATTGCCTCTCCCGCACACTCCGGCTTAATGTCAAAATAAGCAAGAATGGTTGCCGCAATATCCGAAAAGCAGCCTCTTGTTCCGTAATTAACACCCGCTCTGATCGGTTTTCCATACATCACAAGCGGTGTATATTCTCTCGAATGATCGGTCGACGGTGTGCTTGGATCACAGCCGTGATCTGCCGTGATCATTAAGATATCCTCATCTCTCATTGCAGCTATTAGCTCCGGCAGACGCTCATCAAAATAAGTCAGTGCCTTTGCGTAGCCTTCCACATCATTGCGGTGCCCGTAGAGCATATCATAATCTACAAGATTTGTAAAACAAAGTCCCTCAAAATCCTGTTTCATATACGCAATCGTCTTGTTGATTCCATCCTCATTTCCGGTCGTGCGCACATATTCTTTGATTCCTTTTTCTGCAAAAATATCAATGATCTTGCCCACGGAACGCACATCATATCCATGTCCGCACAGCTGGTCTAACATCGTCACTTTCGGTGGCTGCAGGGAAAAATCATGACGGCGTACCGTTCTTGTAAAATTGCCCGGCGTGCCGACAAACGGTCTTGCGATCACGCGTCCCACACCGTTTTCCCCGGTCAGTATCTCCCTTGCGATCTTACAGTATTCGTAAAGTGTCTCAACCGGAACAACATCCTCGTGCGCTGCCACCTGAAATACTGAATCTGCAGATGTATATACGATCAGTTTTCCCGTTTTCATGTGTTCTTCGCCGTAATCGCGGATGACATCTGTCCCGGAATACGGTTTATTGCAGAGCACTCCTCTTCCGGTTCTCTTCGTAAACTCGTCTAAAATTTCCTGTGGAAATCCATCCGGGTAAGTCGGCAGCGGACTGTTTGAGATGATGCCCGCAATCTCCCAGTGCCCGATCGTCGTATCTTTTCCTTTCGATACCTCCGTCATTCTCGCGAAAGATCCGGCCGGATTCTTTTCTTTTTCTCCGATCTCCACTCCGTCTATATTAAAAAATCCAAGTTTCCTCATGTTCGGCATCGAAAAATACGGACTGGATGCTACCGCTCTTATGGTATTGCTTCCAGCATCGCCATAATCTGCCGCATCCGGCATTTCCCCGATCCCAACACTGTCAAGTACGATCAAAAATACTCTCTTCATATTAAAAGTCTCCATTCCCGCATGTAAAAATCCATTTCGCACAATGTACTCTCTTTCTACCGTACTAGGATAAACCGTAACCATGAAAAAATCAAGTAAAATGCAAAGAAACAGACGCCCTACTCGGCGTCTGTTACCACGATCGGTGTGATCACGATCTTGTCTGCGGAAATATTGGTTTTTCGTTTTACGATATCCTCCACCTGTGCTCTTTTTGCATCAGTCACCTCTCCCATATTCAGTACGACATCACAGTTATCGTCAGTGATACTGACCACAACATCCGAAAATCCTTTTGCCTCTAAGAGCATTTCCGCCGCAGCTTCACGCTCTGCGATATCTGTCATTGCCACCATCTTGTTCACGGCATCCTGCTTTAAATTATCTGCAACGGACGTATTGTTTACGATTTCCAATAACGCTTCTTTATTTTTAGACCGGATCTGTTCGCGGTTTAATTTCATTCTTGCTGCATAGTCAAGATTTGCAGTGCCGGTACTTGTAAGAACCGCCTCTCCGGGATTTTCGATCTCCTCAGCATCTGCAGATGTCATGTCTGCCACATTTGCTGCAGTATCCGTACTGTTTTCTGCGCTCACATCTGCTGCAACATTCTGACCGTCTGTCACATTTTCCGCAACATCCTGACCGTCCGTCATAGCTGCATCTGCGGCATCGTATGTATCTTCGCCGGTTCCTGCATCCGCGGTCTCCGTTCCATCCACAAGTGCAAGTTCCTCCCCGGTTCCCTCATCCGTAAAAATATCTTCCGCAGCCAGTGGATCTTCATCCGAGATCTCATATTCTGCATTCAGTGCATCTGTACCTGCATTTGCCGCCGTCTCCGCTGCCATACCGTCATCAATGTGATTGTTCATGTAACTGAAATATCCCGCCACCGCAATCATCAACGCGAGTGCTGTAATAATCAGCTGGTTTTTCTGAAATATCTTTTTCACGTTCCATCCTCCTTCGAACTCATCTTTACTACCTTAATTCTATGTGCTTCCACCTGAAATAATGCCTTTACGGCATCTGAAATATCAGAAACGATCCGTGGGCTGTCTCCCCCCTCTGCCACCACAAGCACCCCCTCGATCTCCGGAAGTATTTCTTTGCTGACATACGGCGCTTTTTCGCCGCCGCTCTCCTCATATACCGTCTCCTCCCCACTTTCCTTTTCCGTCGTCATCTCCATACTCCCGCTGTCCGTATTTGTGACGGTGGACGTATGCTCTGTCTTATCCTTTTCTATGATATCTTCCCCCTGATCTGCCACCGTGACCATGACAGAAACTTTCCCCACTCCTTCCATCTGTCCTAGCACCTGTTCTAATTTATGCTCTAAATATTCCGCATAGTCCTCTTTTTCGTATTTCTGTTCCGTTTTCTCCTGTGCGGTGTCCTCTTTTTTATTTTCCGCCAGATGTATACCTGTTCCACCGGAAGGCATTGCCACCACAAGAAGAAGCACCCCAACAAGAGCAACTGCGATCCAGTCCGTTTTTTTTAACTGGAGCCACCTTTTCTGCTGTAAAAACTCTTTCAGTCTCTCCGTCATCTTTCACCACCATAGGAAATCTGTATCTGTTCTTCCTCTGCCCCATAATATTGCACAAGTTTCTGCTTCAGTTCGTCAAGCACAATCTGGCTGCCCTGCGCTTTTCCCTGTTCCACAAAGATTCCTTCTGTGTCCCTGGCTTCTTTTTCTGCTACCGTGAGTATAATTTTTCTCACTTCATAATTTTCTGTCAGTTCCACCGATGATTGCTTTACCATAAATCCAAACTGTTCTAAATATCCTTCTGCAGTTCCCTTTACATCCAGCGCTGCCGCATTTTCATATTCTCTGCGGTAATAATCATTCCGTAAATACTCCATACGGCTGATGTCTCTTGAAGCCTCACTTAAATTTTCCGTAAACGTTTCAGACCTGATCTTATCAAGCAAAGCATCATTATCCCCCCAAAAAGAAAAAAAAGGCTGCATGACACCAATGATGAGCACAAGTTCCGTAAAAAAATAAATATATTTTTTTAATCTTCCATTCGGGATCAGCTGTCTTGCAACCACAAGCAACAGAAAAAGGGCAAAAATTTTTTGAATATACACGATCAATACGTTCATCCGTTTCTCACTTTCTTAATAGCCAAACCCGGAGGAAGCAACCGTAAGCGCGATCGTCAGAAAAATCAGCATCACACAATATCCCATCAATTTCAGGTACAGCATCCCCCCCTGTGCCATTCCCTTTAAACATCCGGCGATTCTCTTATCTGCAACAGGTTCCACCACAGCAGCTGCAATTTTATAAAAAAGTACCATACAGCCTGCCTGTACCATCGGCACTGCCACTAAAATAATCAGTACGATCAACCCGGCTGCCCCAACACAGTTCCGGATCATAATTCCAGAACCAAGCAAAAGTTCACTGACACCATTCACTGTATTACCAATTCCGGGTATCATTGCCATTGCCCGTCCTGCTGTCCCATAAAGCAGCCTGTCCTTTGCCGGTGCAACGATCCCCTGCACAACATTCAGCCCAAGTACAATGATTCCGGCAGATCTGATTGCCCACCCGATCAGTCCTCCAATCAATTCCATCATGTTTGCAAACTTTTCTTCCTCAAAGAAATAATTGATCAGCACAGTCAGTATATAAATATGGATCATTGGCACTAAAATGGTTAAAAACAGCCACTCGATCAGATATATGATCAGAAAAGCCGTCTGATAGAAGCCCGATGCAATGTTTTCTCCCGCCGAAAAAAGCATTGCAATACTAAATGTCGGTATAAAAATCTGAAAAAAATCCACACTCTTTTCCAATACACCGCACACAATCTCACGAAACGTCAGAAATGACTGCAGCATCAAGACTGCTAATACACAGAATACAAGGATAAAACAAAGATCTGATACATAAGATGACGCAAACGCACCGGCAAAATTTTTAAGTACAGAAAAACACACGGCAAGCAGCACCACCTCCACTAATATTTTGCGGTTTTCACAGACTGACTCACATAATTGCCCCATTAGCCATGGTCCGATCTGCTGATACAGCGCCCCTGGCTTCTCCTGATACAGTAATTCTTTCACCAGTTCTGAAAATGTAATCCCACTATCCTCTGCATCCTGTCTCATAAAATGATCCAGCTTCGAAAAATCCAGTTCTTCTGTCATGTTCCCTAAATAATCCTGAGTATTTTTTTCAGATGCGAAAACCGGAACCGTCTCAATCACACAGAGTAACAGAATACATATCACACACACTCCCCATTTTTTCATAAAAAGCTCCCGACTGTCTCTAAAAAAACCGTCAAAACCGGAATACTAAGCACCAGAATCGACAGCTTAGCAAACAGTTCGATCTGATTTCCGACTGCCGCATATCCAGCATCTTTACAGATATTCATCGCAAACTCCGCCACATAGGTGATCCCAACCATTTTTAATATCAGTGTGATATACGTCTGATCCACTGCAACAAACGTCTGCATTTTTTTTGCAAAATTGATGACAGTCTCCACCTTTCCAAGAATATAAATAAAAATGCAGATGCAGACTGCCATACTGATAAACATGCTGTATTCACTTTTTTCTTTCTGCAGTAAAAGTGCCAGAAGTACTCCTGCGATACCAAGAACCGCTATTCTTAAAATATCCATTTCATGCCTCATTCCCATTCTGTAACATCTTATAATGCAAACAGTGACTGCATTGTTTCAAACAATTCATAAATATAAGGAACAATCCAAAAGAGGACAATCAGCAATCCCGCAAGGCTTGTCAGAAATGCATGTTCCTCTCTTCCGCTATGTTTTAGCACCTGACTGATGACCGTGACTAAAATCCCGACCGCCGCAATTTTAAATATCAAATTAACACTCATCCGTAATCCAGTCCCCTCTCTTGCTTGCCGTATACACACTTTATTTTTGCGTTATATAAAAAGTATCACTAACATCATTCCTCCTATTACACTGACCGCCCCGGCCACTCTCTGCTTTTCTCTCTGATCTTTCCGCTCTTGTTCGATCACAAAATCAAGCCTCTCTAAATAAATAGAAAGCATTCTTTCATTCTCTTTTATATTTCTTCCAAAAAAAGCATTTCCGGCATTCGCAATAATCTCAAGTTCAGACGCACAGATTCCCAATTCTTTTCGATTTTTCCAAAATATATCCCACCAGATTTTACCTCCGCTTTCTACCTTTTTTGCAGCAAGACGATCAGCAATCTGTCCGCATACTTTTTGCAACACCACATCGTTCGTCAGCGTCGGTTGATTCAAAATATGCTCCATCGGAAGTAATGCAAGTGCTGCCTCTCCCGAAATATTTATGAGAAGCTGACGGATTTCATACAATCTAAGCAGATGCTGCCTGATTTCAGCGATCATGTTTACTGCAAGTCCAACCCCGGAACCTGCAACCAGAATACCACCTATCAGCTTTAGCATAACTGTTCTCTTTTTCCGTTAAAAACCTGAAAATCCCGCTCGCCGGACCGGTTATGCCGGATCAGAATAAATCGTTCAAAAATTCCACGCTTCATCCACTTTTTCAGATATGGTTTCTCCCATAATTCTTCCACCGTATCCGCATGTACTGTTCCAAGAATCCGTACCCCGGAACAGGCTGCCTGTTCGACTGCCTGAAAATCTTTTTTCCCTCCAAGTTCATCCACCGCTATGATCTGCGGGGACATGGAGCGCAGCATGAGCATCATTCCCTCTGATTTCCCACATCCAGATAAAACATCCGTTCGTATTCCCATATCATTTTGTGGAATTCCAAGATGACAGGCTGCAATCTCAGACCTCTCATCCACCACACAGATTTTCATACCTTCCCAGCCTTCTTTCCCATTTGAGAGACTGCGGATACAATCCCGCAGACAGGTTGTTTTGCCTGCACCCGGTTTTGACACCAGCAGTGTATTATAAATACTTTCTCCGTCCTTCAGAAAAGGCAGAATTTTTTCTGCACATCCTTTTTTTTCATGTGCCACACGGATATTCATAAAACTAATATATTTGATCCCTGTAATACCTTCCCTGTCTTTTGCAATCTCCCCTGCAATTCCAACCCGGTGACCACCCTCAATTGTAATATATCCCTGCCTTAGTTCCTCCTGGTATGCATACAGGGAATACTCGCTGATATAGCTTAACATCTCTGCAATATCTGCGCCCGTTATTCTGTAACATGCTCTTGCATTCTGTACGCTTTCTCTGACACAGGCACACATTTCACCGTCCATATCCGTCAGATAACGTGTTTTCCCGGAATACGCAAGCTCGATTGGCTGTCCTGCCCGGATCCGGATTTCCTCAAGATCATTCAGCCACAGATTATTTTTTATTTTTTTTCTGATATGTACCGGAAACAAAACTTTTAGGTTTTCCATATGCCTCCTCCCTTTTCTTTTAATTCATTCTATGAGACAGGCTTATTTTTATGCATAAAAATACCGACCTGCCAAACGTAAGACTTTTCTTAACGTTTCGCCGCCGGTATTTTCTTTTATTTTTTATCTGTAATCCATTACAAGGAACATCGGTTTGATGGCTACGATTTCATCGTATTCCTCCTGTTCCACTACCACACTGGAATTTAACGCTTTTAAATCCTCTTTCAGCACTCTAAGTGCCGCCGGTATCGTCTCTGCGCGTCCTTCCTTTAAAATATCCTGCATCCTCTTTAGTACAACCGGATGTGCATAACATGCCGGAACCGGGAAATCAGGATATGTTTTGATATATTGTTCCATCTCGTCTACCGCATTTAATAACTGCTTTTCAATATAGCTTCTGTTATTATGTGACGTCGGCAGTACACTAGCACCGGAAAACAAAAAGATTGCTGCAAGACCGAACAAAAGGAAATAAATTCCAAATCCTGCGTGTGTAGCCAATGAATATATACCATACCCAAAAGCTCCAAGTCCCATCAGTGTAATTGCAAGTGCAACCCATTTGTATGCAGGATTACTCCGGTCATAAACTCTTTTCTTCTTAGCTGACTGACTCAGATTCAAATACAGATCTGTATCCTTATGAAGATATTTGATTGCATTATCGAGACAGCGGATATTTTTCTTTGCAGTTTCTGAAATATTTCCGATACGCTGCTTTTCTTCCATCCGCTTTGCCTTCTCCGCGAGTTTTTGCTCCGCAACCTCACTGTGCAACGGTATCTGCGGAAAGTTGACCTCCACATAAGCAAGCAGGCGGTCCACATCCTCCTCATGTTTAAAATTGCACTGCTTTTCTTTGCCATCATCATATTCAACCACGAGATAAGGCAGCGTGCCAAATGCACCTTTACCGGTAAATCCACCTTTACTCATCGCAATTCTTTTGAAAATACGCTTCACCGACTTCATCGGAACATAGTATCTTCTTTCTATGTAGAAACTGTTCAGATAAATGGCCTTCTTACCAACACCACATGGTCCAAATTTTCTGCATGTCTTTTTGTCTTCCGTCAATTCCATGTCGGGCAGTGACAGGTTGCCCAGTCTCTGTGGTTTCAACATCTTCCTCAGCTCCATTCCTGTATTACTTTTTATACCTGTTAAGCATCGCTGTCATGTATTACATTTTTGCCGGTTTCTTTGTTGCGTGGATAAAAGTTCCCAAGAATACAACAGCCAGAATGATTCCCACCGGATATGCAACTGCTGTCGAGAATCCAAGGCACTCATCTGCGCAGAAGAAATAAGTCATGGATACGGCACTCATAAAGGTTGCCGGTACAGCCGTGATCCAGTAATTCTTTTTCTCACGAAACAGATACATGCTTGCCGTCCATAATACGATCATGGCAAGTGTCTGGTTCGTCCAGCTGAAATATCTCCATACAACCGCATAATCCAGATGTCCTACAAAAGCACCAACTGCAAGAAGCGGTACACAGAGTAACAGACGTTTCTGGATCTTATCCTGATCGATCTTAAACCAGTCTGCCAGTACCAGACGTGCACTTCTGAATGCGGTATCACCGGATGTGATCGGGCAGACAATAACACCGATCATGGCAAGTGCTACACCAACGCTTCCCATTGTCTTGATACATACATCATAAATAGCTGCGGACTGTCCACCGGAAAGGATCTCTGCGAGTCCTGTGTTTAAACCACCTGTAACCTCATAAATAGAACATCCTGCTGCTGCCCAGATCAGAGCGATAACGCCCTCAGCAACCATTGCACCGTAAAATACGAAATGTCCCTGTTTCTCAGACTTCATACAACGTGCCATAAGTGGTGACTGTGTGGAATGGAATCCTGAGATTGCTCCACATGCTACTGTGATAAACATGAAACTCCAGATCGGTTTGCCATCCGGATGCATGTTACCGAAATGACTCCAGATCTCCGGAATCGTATATTCGGAATGTGTAAAAATACCAATGATAACACCCACCGCCATTATGATCAGGCAGATACCAAACAGCGGGTAAATACGTCCGATAATCTTATCAATCGAAATAAATGTTGCAATAAAATAATAAAGAAGAATGATCCACAGCCAGAACTCTGCGCTTGTGACAATTCCTGTCACACCACTGTTCTTAAACAGTGTAACGATAAGTCCTGCAGGTCCTACTGCGAAAACGGTACCTACCATTACAAGCAGTACAACACTGAATACACGCATGACATTCTTCATCACATTTCCAAGGTAAATACCACATACCTCTGAAATGGAAGCACCATCATTACGTTCGGAAAGCATACCGGAAAAATAATCATGTACACCTCCTGCAAAGATGGTACCAAACGTGATCCATAAAAATACAACCGGTCCCCAGAGAGCACCCTGCATAGCACCGAAGATCGGTCCTAATCCGGCAATGTTTAACAACTGCACCAAAAAGAGCTTCCATTCCGGCATGACAACATAGTCAACCCCATCGTTGATCCTTACCGCCGGTGTTTCTCTGTCATCCGGTGCAAATGTGTTCTCCACTACCTTACCATAAACAAAGTACCCACCAATTAATAACGCCAGGCAAATAAAAAAACTAATCATAACAACACCTCCCATATGTACAAATGCTAGTTTCTTATTGCTTATCTTTATTATAGTACTTATCACTCAAAATTCAACAGTTTTTTTCATTTTTTTGTCTATTTTATACAATATCAACAATGTATTTTCGAAAAAAAAGAACCATAAGCCAAATCCGGCTTACGGTTCTTTTTTTCAATCTTAGTATCTTGTAGATGTATTAATCTGCAGACATTCAGAAACCTTCGTTTTTTCATTATAGCAATACACATATATGTATCCATAATTGTTTGACACTGTGATCTTCTTAGAGAAACTGGATTTATTTACTCTATAGTTATTATAACTTCCTGTTCCGGATGTCACATGAACGCTTGAGATCTTCCAGCCACTTTTCAGTTTGATGTCCAATTTTTGTTTTTTAAATGCCTTGTTCGTTCTAAGTACATCATTTTTATTAAATTTTGAAAGCAGGTTTGTTTTTCCGATTTTAAATGTCTTGCATGGATTGGTGTATTTTTTGACTGTAAATGTTGTTTTTAACTTTACACCTTTTACCGTACATGTGATCGTACTCTTAGCTGCTTTCTTGCCAAACTCAACACGAATGTAACCATCTCTCGGTGCAACCTTAATGTATTTGTTACTGCTCTTTAAATTTTTGATTTCTTTTGCTTTGCTGCAGCCCATAATACTGATTACACTTGAGAATCTGCTTAAGGCACTCCCTGGCTTATAAGTCACAACAGTTGCTGAATATGGATTCACATAAACCCTGCCGCTTGCCGCCTGTACTTCAACGTTTCCCTGTGGTGCCACTGCACCGGCTGTCAGAGTCATCACAACCGCAAGTGCAAACGCAATTACCTTTTTGCTTAACTTTTTCATATTAATCCTCCTTGTTTTGCTCCTTGTTTTGCTTTTCAAAAACAGTATACCATATTTTCTTCTGACAGAAAATAAGACATTTTTCCTACATACGCTCCGGTGCAGAAAATCCGAGCAGATCAATGCTGGTCTCAAGCACAGATTTCGTCAGTTCCAACAGACGGATATACGATTTCTGAACCGTCTCATCTTCCTCAGACATGATCTTTGTCTCATGATAGAAACTGTTGAATGCATTGGCAAGATCATAAATATAGGAACAGATCTTGTGCGGTGCCGTATCGGTAAATGCACCCTCGATCACTGCATTAAATTTGGACAGTTCTAACATCAGATTCTTCTCACTCTCAGAATGTGCTGCCGTGATCACTGAATTATCTGCGTTCTTTCCTAAATCATGATATTTGTGAAGAATCGACTTGATACGAACGATCGTATACAAAATGTATGGTCCTGTATTTCCCTCAAAAGAAGTAAATCTGTCGATATCAAAAATATAGTCTTTACTTGCCTGATTAGAAAGATCTCCATATTTGATTGCGGCAAGTGCAACTGTTTTTGCAGTTTCCTTTGCTTCTTCCTCGCTGATTCCAAGATTCTCTTTTGCCTTCTGGTTTTCGGTAATCTTCTTTAACATCTCATTATCAATCTCAGATACAAGATACTCTAAACGCATGACACCACCATCTCTGGTCTTAAACGGCTTTCCGTCCTTGCCGTTCATCGTACCGAATCCCAAGAATTTTAATTCAGTCTCCGGTTTTACCAGTCCGGTCTTTCTTGCGCAGCGGAATACCTGTACGAAATGAAGTTCCTGTCTCTTATCTACCACATAAATGATCTCGTCCGGGTCATAATCTTCCTCACGCCATACGATCGTTGCAAGATCGGTCGTATTGTAGAGGGATGCACCGTCTGATTTTAAGATCATACAAGGCGGGATCTCTTTCGTATCGGTGTCTTCTTTTACATCGACGACCAGTGCTCCGTCACTGACATAGGCAAAACCGTCATCTTTCATCTTCTGCACCATTGCCGGAATATAAGGCTGTGCATCAGATTCACCTTTCCAGAGTTCAAAAGATACGTTCAAGTTCTCATAGTTTTTCTTTAAGTCTGTCACAGACACGTTTAAGATATGGGAAAGTAATGCCTGATAGCCCTTTCTTCCATTCTGCAGCTCATAAGTTGCCTGCATGGCTGCCTCTTTGTACGCCTCATCCTCTTTTGACTTTTTACTTGCGGTCGGATAGATCTCCTCCAATTCAGAAATCGTAAACGGTGCTTCTTTCGGATATTCCCCCTCAAAGTTTTCATCGAAGTAGACAAGATCCGGCTGACGCAGCTTTAACTCCGTAATGATCAGTCCCATCTGTAAGCCCCAGTCGCCTAAATGTACATCCCCGATCACCTTATGTCCGGCAAACTTGCCGATTCTTTTGATACTCTCACCGATGATTGCAGAACGTAAATGTCCGACATGAAGTGGCTTTGCTACATTTGGTCCGCCGTAATCGATCATGATCGTCTTAGGATTTTTTGCCTTCTCACATCCAAAACGGCCTTCATCTTTCTGCATATCTGCCACATAAGACGCTAAAAATGCTTCATCCAGCTTTAAATTTAAGAATCCCGGTTTTACGGATTCTGTCATGGAAAACATGGATGTCTCTGCAAGTTTTGCTGCAACCTCATCTGCGATCATAAACGGTGCTTTTTTGTACTCTTTTGCAGCTGCCATTGCCCCGTTACACTGATATTCACAAAGATCCGGTCTGTTAGATAAAGTAACCTTTCCGTATTTTGCATCATAGCCACAATCCACAAACGCCTGTGTAATTTCCGCGGTTATAAGGTCTAAAATCTTTTTCATTTTCTTCTCTCCTGCATTTCTTTGCAAATCATTTCTGCCTAAATCAGGCATTTTCTCGTCTATTATACCATAATTCCGCCATTTCTCAAGTAAAACCCTTATTACGATCCCCTGTTTTATGAAAATACTTTCCATTTAACCCGATTCTTTTAACCAGTTCTGTTTCACTTCTATAATAAACCTAAACGAGACATCCGACTCCTATACCGCAGGCACACATTTCGTTCACTTATCACAAACCAGATCATTCTGTTGTATACAATAATATACTGCCCCTATCAAGCCTGCATCATTTCCAAGTTCCGCAGCCTTTAGTTCAAGATACTTACCAAAATGAGGCATACATCCTGCCATCACTTTTTCCCTCAAACGATCAATAAACAGCTCCTTTTGTGCCGAGACTCCACCTCCAATCAAAATCAGTTCGGGATTAAAGATATGAACCAGTCCGACCAGACCGGAGGCAATGTCATCGATCCAGGAATCCAGCAATTCCAGCATTACGACGTTACCCTTCTTTGCTTCCGAAAAAATAAATCTTCCGTTTACCTCATGTTCTTCTGAAAGTATTATCTTCCCGCATGATGCCGCGTCTCTGACTCTGCGAATCAGCGCGGCGGTTGAACCATAATGCTCCAAACAGCCATGATTACCACACGAACACAACTCACCGTCATTGTTTATCACAATATGTCCGATCTCTCCGGCAAGGCCATTTGCTCCCAAAAGGATTTTGGAATCTACAATGATCCCACCTCCAACACCTGTCCCAACCGTCATTACAATAACATTCCGATGGTCTGCTGCAGCTCCGATCCACATTTCTCCAAGAGCCGCCGCATTGGCATCGTTTAAAACCGCCGTTGGAAGATGGAATATTTTTTCCATCTCATCTTTAATCCGGCTTCCTTCCCAGTTTTGAATATGTCCTGCTGACCCGATAACAACACCGTTTACCGTATCTATGCCACCGGTCGCCGACACACCAATCCCCTCCAGTTCCTGTTCCATTATCTTATGTTCCGCAAGAAACAACTTCATACTTTTTAGAACTGTCTCAAGAATCGGTGTCTCATACCTGTCAAATGCAACATCATAAGCCTCACTGCATAAAATTATTCCATATTCATCTACAAGTCCCAGTTTTACAGATGTGCCGCCTATATCCACACCCATGTATCTTTTTCCGTTACTCATTCCGGATCTTCTCCTTTTTCCGCATCTTCCATTGCTCCCTTATGTTTTCCCTGTATGGCAGATAATGTTTCTTTATATTTTTGCGCCTTAAAATACGAATCATTCGCAAAATAATACGAATACAGAATATCGATCATAACCAGAATAGAAAACTGTGGTGAAATTTTCGTACCTGTATCCAGATTTTTCAGATAGGCAACCCTTAACACTTCATCACATCTTGTTGCTGTCTCCGGAGCCGGATTCGCAGTGATAAAGATCACTTTTGCATTTCTGCTCTTTGCGATACAGATACTCTCCTCAATCTCTCTCGTCGTTCCGCTGAGAGAAATTGCAATGACAAGCATCCCCTCCTCAACCAGTGCTGCACTCATCTGTATCATCTGTGAATCGGTCACCGCGGTCACATCCAGTCCGATTCTCATAAAGCGGAGCTGAAATTCCTCCGCAACGTTACCGGAACTTCCCATTCCATAGACAAACACACGCCGACTGCCATTTAACAGTCCGGCGATCCGGCGGATCTGATTTTCATCAAGCAATTTGAAATTTTCCTGCAGCAATTTCTGATAACTGCTCTGTACCTTCTGGGTAAACAGACTGATGTCTTTCTCACTGACTGCTCCATTGTTCTCCTCTTTTAAGTCCTTCTCATATGCAAAAATAAATTCCCGGTATCCCTTAAATCCACATTTTTTTGCAAAGCGTGACAAAGTTGCCTCGGATACATAGAGTAGTGCTGAGATCCTCTTGGAGGAAAAATCGGTCATTTCCTCATTATTCAAAAAATAATTAGCGATCGTATGCTCTACCTGCGTCATTTCCGGCTGTGCAGCCTCTATCTGGCTTTTTGTCTCATTCTGGTTAAAAATTATATATCTGCTGTTCTTCAAAGTTTCATCACCTGTTCCTGTTTCATTACGATAATGTTTCCATTATAATCTTTTTTCACGCAAAACACAAACAATCAGCGAGAACAACGGTATCCTTTTATATCAAATTTTTCCCATCAAACTTACTCAGTGCAACCTGCTTTGTATGTGCGGCTGCACACGCTTTTCCTGCCGCATCTCCCATATCGATCACCGTCGGCTGGATACGAATGCTCGCCTGCGCCAGAAACGTAGTAGAAATACATCTGCCGATTGTTAACAGATTATCGACCTGCTCATTGATGAGACACCGGTATGGGATCTCATAATATTCTCCCCTCCGATACTTCTCCATATGGACAAGTCCCTTGGTTGCAGAGTGAACATCAATGTACCAGTCTCCTTTTGCCACCGCATCTTCGAATCTGGCTCTCTTTATGTAATCGTCTTCATTCAGCACATATTTTCCAACAATACGGTAGGATTCCCGGACACCGAGTGCTGAAGCTTCCCGGATCAGATATGCATGTTCAAATCCCGGCATACATGCCTTTAAAAATGAAACCAGCCGGAAGATCATCTGACGTCCCTCCGTCACTGCTCTGCTTCTTGCCCATGCATCCGTATTTTTTTTCATGCTGCTGATATGCGGACAGTTAAATGTCATGCACCCCGGCTGATCCGGAATGGAAAAACACTGGTAGTAAACAAGATCTTCCTCTCTCAGATAACCAAGTTCCACTCCTTTTCGAAAAACCGGCTCAAGTTTAAAATTCTTGTTCCGCACCATCGCAGATTCAAAGAAGTATCCCTCCACCAGTGGAGAAAATTCATCATTTAAAGACAAACAGTATGCCCGGTATTTCTCCACATCAATACCACCCATCTCAAAACGCAGGGAAGTCATCTGATTGTTTCCGTTCTCATCCCCCGCAGTATGTGCAACCCCGGCCAGCCTTGAGAGGACTGCATCCCCGGTGGCATCAACAAACTGTTCCGCCGCTATCGCATAGACACCTTCCTCAGTCGTCACAAAAATTTTTTCAATTTTCTGATCTTTTACCTGACAATCGGTCAGCACTGCATCATATAAGATCTCGCCTCCATATTCCAGAAACATCTCCTCTAACACAAGTGCTTTTGCCTCTGCCGTAGAATGTACATATTCCATAACGCCGTCCCTGGTCGTGACGCCTTTTTCTTTCAGGCGTCTCTCGATCTCATGAAATATCTCTCCATGTTCAACAAAGGACTCCATCATCGGATTCACCAGTGCATTGACAGCCGCCCCGCCAAGTGCAAGGCTTTTTTCCACGATCAGAACCTTATTTCCTTCTTTTGCCGCGCGGATCCCTGCTGCTGCCCCGGCAGTACCGCCGCCAACTACGACTGTATCGTAGTTTCCAATCACCTTTATTTTATTCCATTGATACATTCTGTTCTCCACCCTCATTTTTCCGTAATCGTTCTTCTGCTTCCTGCAGCCGTTCCCGCAATGTCTCTTCCGGCAATATGCCTTCCGACAGCATTACCATATAATCTGTCATCTGTGGAAGAATCTCACTCTTCATATATCTTCCCGCAAAACTGTGTGCAGCGATCTCGCTGACTGTTGTAAGCGGTCTTTGCACCGTACCAAAAATCGTCTTTTTCTGCACAGGATCAAGCCGCATACCGACTTTCCCAAGCGTTGTAAATTCCAGAAAATGATAAAACTCATGCGCAAGATGCAGCTTTATGAGCCACTGTTCCCCTGTCTCCACTCCGTTTTCCTTCAGGATCTGTTGCTTTCTGCGCAGATCCGGCATAAAAAGTTCAATCTTTTTTTCCTTCCCGCCACAGGTGATCTGCGCCCACACCTCATAGTTTTGCCCATGATGTGAAAATTCCCGTTCATCCTGCAGAATGGCAACACCGGAATTCACCAGTATTGCCATAATATCCGCATCTTTATACTGCTCAAATGCCTCCTGTCCACATGCGATCGCTTCCGTCACATAATCCCTGCATTTCTCCTTCGGGATACAGGATGCCAGCCGGTCATTCATCAGTTCCATCATCGCATATTGTTCTTCTGTTATTGATTTAAGATCATACATCGTCTCAATCCTTTGCGGCAACTGCAATAATTTCCTGATCATCCTCTGCAAATTCCAGTTCCATCTCAGCCAGACCGAGCAGCTGCTCTTTATTTAAAACACCGCTTAAATCGCTCATTTTCTGTCCAAAGAATAAATAAGTTTTCGGCAGTGTCGCACCTGCGTCCGTATACTGTGTCATACTGTCCACAAATTCCATGAAATCTGTTCCAATCTGATCTTTGTGAAATACTCCAATCTTTGCAACATTTTTCTGAAGACGTATAACACCTTCCTCATCAATCATGCGCACCAGCTTTTTCTTTGATTTAAACAATCCCAAAAATCCACCTTTTACAACATTTACATAGTACGCATGCCATCTTCCTGCCGCCGCTGCCTGCTCGACCATATCCGTCGTTGTCTTTTCGGCATCCGCTAGAATCTGCTTCTGTTCCTCCTCTGAGATGGTCTTTGCGTTGCGGTCCTTGGTACGCAGCTCTGTTGCTCCGGTTGCGACCGCTCTTAAAATATTTTTCTGGCTGTCTATCTCAATCGAAATATCAACTGTTGCCGCATCTGCGCCTGCCCTAGTGATCACTTCCATAATATCATGGCGGATTTTGCGGATATCCTCATCAGTAGGGTTTGCAACATTCCGTTCCATCTGCTCACGCACAAGTGCCAGAGAGACACCGATCGTAGAAATGTACGGTGCATTTTCCGCAATCTTATGCCGGATTCCCATTTTTTCGCCCAGATACGGTACGACAACCGACGCCGACCCGCCGCCACCGACCAGGCAGATCAGGTTCGGATTCAGATCATAATCGGCAATCAGCTGTTTTACGATCTCGCCAACTTTGGTCATTGCAATATCCATTGCCTGACGGCACAGTTCTTCCACCGTGCAGCCTGTCATCGCCGCCAATGCACCCCATGCGATCTTTGCCGATTCCACATTTCCGGCAGCATAGTCATCCGCCGGCACATAACCCAGAATATTTGCGGCACCTGCCAGTGTAAGCGCATAACTCCCACCATTTGCACAGGTAACGACCGCATAATCCGGTGTATCATCTTTGCGCGGAGCGATCAGTTCGATCTTTGGATTCTTCATCTTATCAGTGTCGGTAAAGACCTCATACTCTTTCTCTGCAATATGTGCAGATCTTGGTCCGACATCTGCGATCTTACCTCCACGCACCACGATCATACTACCTCCGGCAATTCCAAGTGTACGCACATCCAAAGAAGTCAGATATAACTTTCTTCCCCCGATCTGTGCATTTTTGATCATGACCTTTCCATCTTTGATCGCTGAAATATCGGTCGATGTTCCACCTACCTCAAGGAAAATACCATCTGTCAGCTTTTCATACATCAGTGCTCCTGCCACACCTGCTGCCAGACCGGATAGCATCGTAAGAATCGGTCTCTTCCGCACCTCATCGATACTCATGACACCGCCATCACAGCGCATGATCATCAGCGGTTTTTTTATACCGGAATCTTTTACCGCATTTTCCGTCATGTTGGCAGTCTCCATCATTTTTGGGATCAATGCCGCATTGACTGCTGCCGTTCTCGTCCTCGCCTGTAGTCCGTAAAGTTGGGATATCTCATGTCCACCTGTAGCGACCAATCCTTCTTTTACCGCCAGATCAATGACTTTCTGCTCATTTTCCGGATTATCAACAGAGTAACTCTCCGAAGCCACGATCACCTCCACATTTTTCAATTTCAGTGCATCGATTGCCTCTTTTACAGCCGCATCGGTAAGTGAGGCTGCATCTATAAATTCATGCTCTGTATATAAATATTTTCCCGGTGCCAGCTCGATATTTCCGACTGTCGTCTCCTTACGGGAGCGTTCTGCCTCCATACCACTTCCCATACCGACAATACCGACGCGCGCCACATCCCCCTCTAACAGGGCATTTGTCGCCTGCGTGGTTCCATGTGCGATAAATATAACGTTATCCGGAGAAATTCCATTTTTTGTGAGTACCGTGTTGATCGCCTCAATGATTCCCTGCGCCACACCACGCCCGGCATGATGTGTCGTCGGCACTTTTTCTTTTGCAATGACCTCATAGGTCTCATTATCTACGACTACGGCATCTGTAAATGTTCCTCCGACATCGATTCCGATTCTTACCTTTCTGTTATCCATATGTGAAACATACCCTCCTTGAATGATCCTTGCTGTTTAGAATAATGCTACTGCTGCGTAAATCAAGATTCCAAGTGCCATTACCATGGTGTATGGAAGTGTTGATTTCAAAATATCATTGACATCAACTTTTGCATAATCTGCCACGATGACATTCTGTGTGTTTGTCGGGTCTGATACACACTGTACCACGCTGGTACTGCGGAGTGCCATACCAACTGCCGGTGCACTCAGCTTTCCTGCTGTCAGGAAAATATTTGCAAGTCCGGAACCAAGACCGTACATATTTAATGGTCCACGATACAGCGCCAACGGAGAAAGAACTGTAAAAATCACGATATACATAATCGGGTTAGACGGAAGAATCACACTGATGATCGGCTGCATCAGAGCAGATGTCGCCTGTGCTGCCACACCGTTTAAGAGAATACCAATACCGATCATTAATCCGATAACTCCTGCCACATCCTTGATTCCCTCTACCATAGAACTTGAGAGAACCTGAATACTTGAAGAAGGCTTTGTGATCAGCGCTGTCACAATAATTGCTGCCAGCAAACTTGTCTCTGCGTTCCATTTAAAGAAAAATACCAATACGATCGGAAGAAGCGGCATCAGCATTGCAACCGGGTTAACTTTTTTAGCGCTGCTGCCGGCATTCATTGCCCATGTACTTCTGACTGTCTTTTTATTTACATTAATCAAAATATATGCAACTGTCACAACCGCACAGATCAGTCCCATCACGATGGAAGATGTTTTAATGACTTCCATATCCATTCCGATCGTATCTACATAAATCTGATACTGTGATACATTGAAAAGAAGACCAATATTCAATCCAAAAAGTACAAGACTTGCTGCAACAATTGGTTCGATTCCTGCAGATAACAATAACGGAATTGCAATCTGTGCTACCATGATCACAGGACCTGCACCACTCATGGCTGTAAAGATCAGTGCCGTTGCAGCGGTCAATGCCAACGCGATCATGACCGGCTTATCTCCTGCTAACTCTGCCGCTTTGCGGATAATGGCATCTGAAATTCCCTCTTTCTGAATCACCTTTGCAAAAATCGCACCAAATACGGTAACAATAATGGTGCTTGCAAGACGGGATGCTCCACCTGCAATTACATAAGAAGTAATACTCTGTGTCTCTGCATCACTTGATATAAATGGAACTCCTGCTACTACTGCGATTAAAATTCCCATACATGGAAGTGCTAAAATCGCTGGCATCTTTTTTGTCATCATAAGAGCAACTCCCGCTAAGAAGATTGCCAAAATTACTATTACCTGTAACGTCTGCATACCTATTCTCCTCCTTCAATCAGTGCATTTGTAAACTTTTTCGTGATGAGCTGTGGTCTTGTAATCGCCCCACCCACAACGACACTATAACATCCAAGTTCAACCACTCGTCTGGCTTTCTGCGGCACATCGATATTTCCCTCAGCAATTACCGGATGATGTACCTGTTTTAATATCTTGCGTATAATTTCAAAATCATTCTGTTCAATTTTGTCATTTACGCTGTACGGCGTATATCCCACAAGTGTTGTTCCAATAAAATCAAATCCAATTTCATCTGCAAATAATGCTTCCTCCACCGTTGAACAGTCTGCCATAAATTTTTGATCCGGATATTTTTCTTTCACTTTTTCAAAAAATTCTTTCAGATAAGTTCCATCTGGTCTGATGCGCTTTGTTGCATCCACTGCAATAATTTCTGGTTTTATCTCCATCAATGCATCTACCTCTTTTAAGGTCGGCGTAATATATACTTCTGAATTGTCATACACCTCCTTGATAATACCGATGATTGGAAGTGAAACATTCTTTCTTATCTCAAGAATATCTTCTACCGTATTTGCCCGAATTCCTGCTGCTCCACCCTCATATGCGGCTTTGGCCATCCGCCCCATAATAAATGATGAATGTAAAGGTTCATCTTCTAGTGCCTGACACGATACAATCAGCTTGCTTCGCAAATTCTCAAACTGCGCTTCCATTCTCTTACTCCTTTCACATCACCTTTGGGATCCTCTGTGATATAAATTTTATACCCCGAATTTCCGGTTTTTTCAACGATTTTACCCGATACTGAATCTACTTTCCTTCAAAATTGATATTTTTTGTTTTTGCGAAACTTCTTTCACAAAATTCTTTCAAAATTCCGGTTTCTTTTGTACACTTTTGCACAAATGTCAGAAGAAGTTTCATCAAAATTGACAAAAAAAGAGTACTGATCACAAGCTGCACTTATAATCAGTACTCCTTTTCTGCCCTCACTAATCTTCGTTTTTAAAGATCACACTGCGGTAATTATTTAACACTTTATACAAGATCATACCTAACACATAGCAGGAAATCACTTCGCCGATTCCGACAGTCAGCATAAAGAATGGGATCGTCCCCTCTGCCATGTACACATATGCCAGAACAAACGGTACAATGATCGTATTTGCCACGATCGGTGGTAACGGAGCCAGCCATTTGTGCTTTCTTAACGCATAAGTTCCACATGCCCCGATCAGTGTCGCAAGACTGCCAAACACAACATCAAGCGGCATGCAGCCGGTGAGCAGATTGCTGAGCAGGCATCCTATAAAAAGTCCCGGAATAGCTGCCGGTGTAAATACCGGTAAAATGGTAAGTGCCTCGGAAATCCTGACCTGAATTGCGCCGGAAGCAAGATTGAATGCACTGATAAAATAAGTCAGTACAACATAGATAGCTGCGATAAGTGCAGCCTGCACGATAAGTAATACTTTTTTGTTTCTCATTTTTCATTTCTCCTTTAGTTTTGTTTTACGAGTGGAAGGTCTCGAACACTCGATGTCACTGCAACTTTCTGATTTTAGCATAATCGTCGAAAAAAATCAACTCCTCCTGCGCACCCATGCAGTAAATGACCAGAATATCCCTCTCACCGGCAGAAACATCAGCCACAATCCGGACCAAATCACATAAACCGGATTTTTCACGCTGATACGACGTCCATTCCGCACAAATGCGGTCAAAATTCCTCTGATCTGATCCTCTTCCACCGGTCCTTCCACCTCTGTCTGATTATCCCCTGCCATATAAAACTGACCGCCTTTTCGTTTTACAACACGGTGCAGAACCAGAATGCTCCCTTTTCTGCGGTACAGCACAACATCTGCGCGCCGGATTTTTTTCACATCCGCTTTTTTTATGACCGCGGCATCTCTGCCCGGCACAAACATCGGATACATACTGTATCCTTCGGGATAGATCTGTATGACCTCTCCCGCTTCTAATAATTGTTCAATATCATATTTCATCGGAAACCTCTTTTATACAGCTTATCATCCTGAATTATTGTAGCATTTCCCCTGTCCAAATGCTATAATATTTCCAATTCATTTGTAATGGAAAGGAACCACAACGATATGAAAACATCTGATGGATTCGTAAAAACAACAATCGCAGGTATTCCCTATCTTCTGCCCTATGGTCAGAAAATTGCCGACCATGCACGCTCCCTGCGCCTAAATGACTCCGGTGCACTTTTATGGGATACACTCTCCCTGGGCGCGGACAAAAGCACGCTCTTATCTGTGCTGGCGAATTACTACAATACAGATGCTGATATGCTCCCTCAGCTTACCTCTGACTTAGACAGCTATCTTGCCTCTTTAAAGCAGCTTGGCATGCTCTCTTACAATGCGCCGGCAGAAAATTTCCCACCGCATTCTGATCAGACCGACAATACGTTTCCTGCACTGTTTTCTGACGATCGTGCTCCAAAATATTATAAGATCGGCGGTCTCTGCTTTTCATGGTTTGGCCCGGACGATCTGTTTGATACCTATTTTAAAGATTTCTCCTGCGAAGCTGCTGTGGCTGATCAGCGCATTTTTATAATAACCGGGAAACCGTCTCATCTTGCAGATGGTACACTTCTGCTCCACACCACTGAACTTACCATCTTTGACGTCACCGACACCTACCGCTTTGTCTTTGGCATTCACTGGGGAATCCATGAAATGCGCGTAAAAAAAGACGGCTCTGCCGCCGTCCTCTACTGTGTTGATGCCGATAATAAAGATCATGCAGAAAATATTTTTCATGCACTGCGTTTTGCCTTCCTGATTGCCGCACAAAAGCAGGCTCTTTTTATCCTGCACTCCGTTTCTATTTTTTATCAGGGAAAAGCCTGGCTCTTTTCCGGCAGCTCCGGCACCGGCAAATCCACACACGCGAACCTCTGGGCGAACCGGTATCATACTCCGGTTTTAAACGGAGACTTAAATGTACTTGGCATCAAGAACGGCCTGCCTTATCTATACGGTCTGCCCTGGTGCGGGACGTCCGAAACATACACCACCACCACCTATCCACTTGGCGGTATCGTGTTTTTAAAACAGGCTCCTTTCAACCGGGTGAACTCTCTCCCACCGGATGAACAGGCACTTTTTCTGATGCAGCGCATGATCTCCCCGACCTGGACGAAAGACCTGCTGTTAAAAAATCTGGCATTTGCAGAAACACTTGCCCCGCTGACAAAAATTTTCCGGCTGAATTGTACAAAAAATCCCGAAGCTGCAGCCGTCATGAAAGCTGCCATTGATCAGTCCATATAAGACGCTTTCTTTCAAAACTCATCCATCATTTTCTGTACTTCCTCTGCGGTCAGCACAACACACCTCTGTTCCCGGATTCCATACACCCTCCTGCACACCGACAATACCGTTGGGCGGTGTGTGGTCACGATACAGGTGCGCGGTTCATTTGTCTGCATGATATTTTTCAAAACCCTGCGCTCGGTTGCAACATCAAGTGCACTTGTTGCCTCATCCAAAAGCAGGATCGGCGCACGGCGAAGCAATGCCCTTGCGATTGAAAGCCTCTGTGCCTGTCCTTCTGAGAATCCGACCCCCCGCTCTCCGACTTTACTATATATCCCATCCGGCAGTTTCTGTACAAACTCCCAGGCACAGGATACTATCAGTACTTCTTTGATCTCCTCATCCGTAGCATCCGGTCTGACATTCCGCATATTTTCCGCAATCGTGCCGGAAAACATTGTATTTCCCTGTGGCACATAAGAGAACAGACGGCGTGCTGCCGGTGTGATTGTAAGCACTTCCCCTGTTTTTGCTCCCACCAGATCTTCATCCCCGCTTTGTATATGCAGCAGGGCGAGCATAATGCGCAAAAGCGTTGTTTTTCCTTCACCGGAAGGTCCGACTAACGCAACAATCTCATGTGGATGTGCCTCAAAGTCCGCCCGCATAAACACCTTTGTTCCATTGTGATAAGTATAAGACATCTTAGAAATGCAAAGACTGATGCCGTTCTCCCGGTTCTCTTCATAAAATTTCTCCGCATGCTCTGCATCCGAATAGTCCTCTTTTGGCATGCCAAGGATATCCATCAGCCTTCCAGCAGATGTGGTCAGCGAAATCGCCGTCGGTACCAGTGACACAAGCTGATTCAGCGTTCCTGTCAGTGAGCCGGACAATGATAAAAACATCGTCATCGTACCGTAGGAGATCGCACCACTCCAGACACGGTAAATACCAAATCCATAACAGCTGTATGACACCGCAAGCCCGACGATCGATAACAGGATCGAGGTTGCCATGGACATTTTCTGAAACTCCAGCTTCATACCAAGATATTCTTTTTGCAGTCCTCGCAGACGTTCCCCGTAGAGCCGCACCAGATCAAAAGCCTTGATCGTCTGGATATTCGAAAATGCCTCCTGGTTAAATCCGGACATCTTTGCATTCATAGCTGCGCTTTTCTCATTATTTCCTTTCATTCGCCTTAAAATCCGCCTCGACATCAGCATACTGACCGGCATGCCAAGCATCGCAAGAAGTGCAAACATCGGATCATTGTAAAAGACAAGCGCAAACGTACTGATAAACCGCACAGTATATATGATCAGATTCGGAATCCAGCTTAAAATACCATTTGAAATGTTTGAGGCATCCGAATTCCAGCGTGTCAGGAGATCTCCCGTGTGATATTTCTGGATTGCCTCAAGATCCGTCACTAACATTTTATCAAAAATATCTGCCTTGATATCATTGTCCACACTGATACTGATCTTATTGGAAAAATAACTGGTCACCTGTGAGATCAGCATATTCCCTATGGAAAATCCGATATACAGACAGAACGTACGCACCAAAAGCCCCGCCTGCTTTCCGGTGATAATATCGACCATATCCCTTGAAATCAGACTTGAAATCAGTGAAACAACTGTTCCAGACAGACCAAGCAGCGTGTAAAAAATCATCTGTTTCCAGTATTTTCTCGCATACTCATAGATCCAGACGGTCTCCCGCCACATATCTTTTAATACACCCTCTTTGATCCTTTTATGATAAAATTTCAGACTGTCTAACATAATATTTCCCCATTCTAGCCGATTTCCAGTTATTATAACAAATATGAACCACGAAAAAAGAGGTTACCACATGTATATGTCAGGCAATCTCTTCCTCACATACCATATGATAACCCCATCTGAACTCCATATGATCCTACATCGCCCAGTCAGTTACTGTATCATCCGGTCCATATCCTTTCTTTTCCCAGGATGGCTTGCGGTTTCCATTATCGGTATTGTAACTTCCAGCATATCCCGAATCCACATAATGCGTCTCGAGTCCGCAGGCTGTAGCTGTATATGCCGGACATCCCAGACATCCGAACTGCTGTCTGTATCCTCTGGTGCCTCCATTCCAGCCTGAATAATCCGGTGCCTGCCAGTTACCATTCATATACTGGCTATCACACTTTATATTATTTGCCGTATCTGAATTATCAGCCGCTCCACCGCTTGCAAGATACACACCTTCTGCTGTATCTTGATATGCGATGATCATTGGTCTCTCATATCTGTTCATTTCTGGTTTATTTCTCAGTTCATTTGTTATCTTTTCTTATTGCGCCTGCCCCTTAGTCCGTAACACTCACACTTGAGATTGCAAGTCCCGGATCCGATTTTACAACCAGATCACCAAAACCGATATTATCGTTCGGATTCTGATGATATCCCAAAGAAACACAAAGAGAACTTGTTCCGTCTCCTGATGTGCACCCCCTACCACCGGAAACATAAGTAACCGGCTGATTAAATGAGATATTTAACTGCTGTGCTTCTTTAGTATGATCCGCATTATGCACGGCATTCACCTGAATACGGTAATCACCTCTTCCGGTCTGCGGTGTCTGATGGATATATGCTGTTGTCGTATAACAACCGCTTCCGTCGCCACTTGCTAAATATACCCCTTCTGCAAGTTCATCACTGGTAAGTAACACTGGTTTCATATACTCTTTCATGCGAACTTCCCTCTCCCCTGTTCTTTTCACTTATTTCTATCTATTTTAACCATATCTTTTTGTGCTGTCAAGCATTAGTACACGCCTTTTTTCGCCCTGAACCGATTTTTTTATAATGAATTTTTAAAACCCACAATGCTCCAATAACCAGCATCAGGTAAAACCCCACTCCCCTTGTCACGCACATTGCAGGAACCAGATACTGTCCTGAAAATACCGGTAGAAATACCTTTCCATACATCGCCTCCGTGATTCCCTGTGCTCCCGGTACCGGAAGCATATCCACCGCAACATAGATGGCTGCCTGAAGCAGCAGGATCTGGTACATCGCTGTTCCAGACAGTCCAAATCCCAGATACACCAGAAAAGTCAGCAGAAAAGCACTGCTTCTCTGAACAAATGTCATCACAATTAAAATCAGTATTTTTTCTTTGTGATCCCGGAAAAAGAGAACCGTTCCACGGTACCCATCCAGAAATCCGTCCAGTTTTTCCAACCATTTCTCTTTTGGTATTTTCATGCCGCATTTTTGTGCCATGACAATTATTTTTTCGGCCAGATGACGGATCAGAACCGGTCTTAACATGACAAATAAAAGAAGAATTACGAGCAGAACATTTAAGGAAAGTCCCACGATATACCAGAAAAAATATCCGCCAAGATGCTCTTTCAGTAGTTTCTGCCAGAATAACAGGATCATCATTCCGACGACCGCCAGCACAAATTTATAAGCTGTCGCAACAGCCATCAGCACCGCGGTTCCCTCCGGCAGAGGAATACCGTCCCTTTTCATATAATAAAGCTGCATGGGCTGTCCTCCCGATGCAGACGGCGTGATCCCGGAAAAAAAGAACCCGGCAAATGAATATCCAACACACTGACGCACATGTACTATGATCCCGACACTTCGAAGCAGAAAACAGATCATACAGCCTTCCGCAGCAACAAAAAATACTGAAAGGAACAATGCCGCCCCGACATATACCGGCTTCATTCTGATTAGTGTAGATTTCAGTTGTGAAAAATTTTGTCCACGCAGGACTACACCAAATGTAAGCATCATGATCGCAAGAAACAAAAAAAATTCTTTTCCATATTTTCGGTCTGTACTCTTACGTTTCATAAGCAACCGCCTGTTCTTCCCGCACGATCAGATCTGAAAGACGTCCCTCAAACACCACGCGGCAGTTTTTGTATTCACAGACATCCTTCGGGGTGACCAGTGAAAAATGTTTCTCCGATATGAAAATCCCCTGTTCCCCTAACACTTCTGCCAGATAAGATGAACATGTATACTGGTTTTTCAGGTAAAATTTCCGGTGGCAGAGCAGGGCCAACAGTCCAGCAGCCGCATAGTGCATATGGAATCTGTTTTTGTAATCCTTATGCAGGCGTTCACGGATCGCTTCTTTCTGTTCACCGGTGCAGTCCAGTTCACAGATCCGGTACTCAGCCGTCGGAAACGCCCCCTCGATCTGTCTGCTCCACTCGCGCTCAAATCCTGCAATCAACGGGATATACGGATTTCTTCTTCCAAAACTGTAAGCTTCCGACAACTGTTCATCAAGTGACAGTACCACATGAACGTATTTCTGTCCCAGATAATGTCTGATCAGAGATGCAAAAAACCCTGGTGTGTCCACTAATGCAATATATATGTGTGCCATATTCTTTGGTTCCTTCCTGTTTTTTCTATTTTTTGCATTTTACTGAAATCTGTAAACTGCATTCGCAAGACGGTAACCGCCAATGGTCAGCCGCCTTCCAACTGCTCCGGGCAGATCCGTCCATCCGCTCAGACTCGCGTATTTCAATTTATAGTACAGTTTCGGATTGGATGTTTTGATATCTCCCCACAGATTCTTTCGCTTTTCCAGTGCTTCCTCATTTCCGATCAAAAGCAGGTGAATCGATGAGATCGCCATCATGATCGAGATATTGCGGTACATATACGATGCCAGTTTTGGTTCCTTCTCTTTTATTTTTGTAAGATCTGCCCCCGCGATCACCATTCTGGTCACTTTCATCTGCTGGTCGATCCGCTTTTTTAACATCTGCTCGTTGACAGACTGGTCATCCCTGCCAAGATAATACTGGTACAGATCAATATCCATATAAAAAATATTTCTGACATACGGCAGCGGGCAGTAGGAAAACAGATTGTCCACATAAAACGTATGCTCCGGCAGAACAATTCCCGACTGCCGCAATATTTCCGTGCGGTAAACCAAGGCATGCATGACCAGATACTGGGACGGCAGGAAATGCCCGGTCTCACTCCAGTGGCAGATTTTTTCTGCAGGAAACACATTCCCATATCCCATACTGCGCGTTATCTGCTGCTCCAGATGATTGTATACATAGTTGCAGACAAACAGATCCGGCTTTTCTTCGCCCCCTCCCGCCTCTTTGCAGTAATATCTGATTTTTTCTAAAAGTTTCTGATAGGCAGTTCCGTCCAGCCAGTCATCGGAGTCCACCACCTTAAAATAAACACCCCTTGCGCAGGCAAGTCCCGCATTGACACCGGAACCGTGTCCACCGTTCTCCTTATGTATCACTTTCACAAGATCCGGATATTGTTTTTGATATGCATCCGCGATCTCCCCTGTCTTATCCTTTGAACCGTCATCTATAATAATGATCTCCACATCTTCTCCGCTCGGCAGAAGCGATTCGATACACCTCGCCATATAACTTTCAGAGTTGTAACATGGAACCACAAAACTCAGATATTTTTCTCTGTTCTCCATCCTAAGCTTCCCTCCCTTTCCTTTCACAGATAATCTTACGGGAAAACTCTTAATAGAACGGACAGCTTTTCTTAAATATTTTCGAAATTATTTCTAAACAAAATCGGAACCATTTTACGATTCCAGTAAAATGGTTCCGATCTTATATCCTTCCTGTTCTATTTTCTGATCATTTGCGAATGTGATAAAACTGCCGGTCGCCGTATCCCGCACCGCAAAATATACACTGTAACATCCAGCCTTTACACCCCGAAGCGGTATATTTGTTAAAAAGTTCTCCTTTTTTTCTGCTTCATTTCCCCCGGCAAGTGACGCAATATCCCCTGAGGGGATTCCCTCATAAATCGTCTGACCGGTTTCATCTTTCACAAGGAATACCGGTTCACACTCTTTATAGACCGGTGCAAATCCGACATTCTTAAGTGACACTTTTATCTCTGCCGTATCTTCCCAGAAATCATGCTGCATAAAAACATCCGACAACACCAGACGGTAACCTAAATGCCTCTCTATATACGAAAGTCCTTCCATCCCGTCAAAGCAGTCCGATGTCTGTACCGCAGATGACGCCCACTTTTCTAATACTGCCGCATCATAGTCCTGATTCAGATAAGTCACATGCATGGTTTTTAAATCCGCAATAGCGCACTCTAAATCATTATATTCATTGTCTATGATGACCTCCCCGCCATTTGGCACACGGGAACACAATTTTTCCTGAAAAGTAAGTTCTTCCATGCGGTTCCACGCCTGATCTGTACCTGCCTCTGCGGCACTTTTTTCACCATAAGTACCACAGTCATTGCCGCTTCCTAACATTCCATCATTGAACAGTCCAAGCCTGTCATACAGCGGATTTTTACGATCTTCCTGCAAGTCTGCATCTGCACTTTCCAGGATCTTCCGCCACTGTACCGGTGTCCGCACTGCAAGATACATCTGGCTATCCGTCGATTTTACAAGCTGTTTTGCAAGCTGCTGTAAAGACTGCTGATCTGCATACTTTGTCCCATTGAGTTCCCCCCAGTTGCCGACAAAGAGCCCCTGTAATGTAAAAACAGAGTCACTGTATTCTGTTAATATTCCTCCAACCTGCTGCATATGTTTTATCACAAAATCGATACTCTCCGGTTCATACTTCTCATTTTCCCCATTCCAGTCATACAAAAACCGTACGATCCAGTGCTCTTTTGTCACAGACATCGCCTGAAAAAGTCTTTCGATATTCTGCAGACCTTCCTTTGATATTTCTTTGTCCCGGTATTCCCTTAAATTGATCTGCGCCATGGCAAGGGCATGATCTGTATCTTTTTGCATCTGCCTGTCTAACTGCTCACTCATATCCGCCGGTTCATCCGAAATCAGAAAACCATAAATATGATAAAATCCACGATTCGGATTCCAGATTTTCTCCGTAGATTCCGTAAAAGTCTCCGTGGTAAGCATTACCTTCCAGTGAAAATAATCATGTATCCCCACAGCAATTCCGGTGATCATTAACACAAACAAAATGAAAAACAGTAATTTTTTTCTCATCTTATTCCTCGTATTTATTCTTTTGAAACAGCTTCATCTTCGTCACCAGCCGGCTTCGTTTCTTTGCATTTTTTAAGATGGCAATACTTGATATTCCACGAAGTTTCCGGTTGCGGTATACAAAACCGAAAAATGTCCTTACCCACAGAATGGGATAAAGTATTTTATACTGCCCGGCTTTCGGATGACTTAGGTGCATCTGATGATGAAACTCCCTGATATAATCAATCCATCCTGTTCCCCTCATGGCTACCATGCGTTTTGAATCTGCCTCACCAAATTCCTCGGCTTCCATGATCTCTGTAAAAAACTCTTCCAGGTAAGCCTCCTCTTTCATTGCCCCGGCTTCTCCTGCCTTTTCCAGAAACTGCACCTTGTTTTCTGATAATCCCAGATATCTGACACAAAATACCGTAACTACACATGTAAAATTTAAGATGCCGCATTCTCTGACCAGTGTTAAAAATTTTGCTTCCTCCTCTGCCGTACATCCATGTTCCCAGAATACAACCCAGTCGCAAAGAAGTTTTAAGCCAAATCCGGAACGCAAAAAATGCTGCAGCATATGTAATAACAGATAAAATGCCTGATATGATGGCGAGGCCAGGAAAAAATCCACTCCCATGACATTTTCAGTAACCCTGTTTTCAAAAAAATCTTTCTGACATTTTTCCAAAAAAGTGTTCACTTCCGTTGAATCAAACGGCTCCACTAATGCACTGTGCAGCTCTAAACGGATTCCTTCCGGGCTCATATAAGTAAGATGGTGATTTTCCTGATGTCCGCTCTCTGCCACAAATCCATGCACCTGCAGACATCTGCCAGCCTCCTGCGCCATCTTTCCGTTCTCAACTAAAAGATCAACATCCCCCGACTTGCGCAGTTCCGGCACCGGATAAAGTCCTGCTACGCCGCTTCCCTTTAATAATATCGTATCAATTCCCGCATCTTTCAAAAGACCTGTCACATACCGGCTCATAAAAAGCAGACGGTAGGACTGCCATACAGTCTGCGTACTTCTCTCCTGCACTCTTTTCCAGTCTGCCCCGTCCTCTGGCAGAATATTTTCCAATACGTCATACAAAAGCGGCAGCACACGATGACGATCCGCTATGGAAAGAATACTTTCCCATTCCGTTTCCTGTTGTTTTAATCGTTCCCATTTCTGCTTTAAAGCTGCCTGATTTTCTACATGCGGTTCTGCATGTAGTGCTGCATCCAAAAGACTGCACAATATAAGTTCTTTCTCTTTATTTTTTTCTTCCATCTGTCCACCTCTTTTTCCATATAGCAAGTGCTTTTCTCTTTACAATTCCAAATTCTTTTGTGTGGCAAAAGCAAAGAAGCATCACAAGGCTCGGCACCACAGCACATATGAAAAATCTCTTTAAAAATACGATCACCCTTCCACCATCCGCAAATAAGCAAAGCCGGTCTGTTCCATACCAGATCACACCGGTTACCGCTGTGTAGATCACATAGCGGACAAAAAACGGAGCCACCTTCGCATGCAGTCTGTGTCTGTACAGCACATATGGTTCCACCCATACAGAGGTGAGCATGGTAGAGAGAAATGTTCCGGCAAACACTCCGAATGTTCCAAATTTCCATACCAGAATCAGTGAAATAGCAAGGTTTAACACCGCTTCCACCAGTGCTTTATACCGGTCAAACCAGAACAATCCAAGCGAGTCCCGGAATGTCAGCACCGCTTTTCTCGTTCCATTGATATAAAAGTTAATACATAAGATTAAGACCACCGGCATATCAAACAGATACTGCTTTCCGAAAGCGAGCTCCACAAACGGATTTAAAAGTTCATACAAGCAGATCGCCGCCGCCCCGTAAAGCCAGTTTCCGATAAAAAAAGCAGTCTCAAAAATGCTTTTTACCCTGCCCTCATCTTCTGTAGCTCCCAGATTACCAACACTTGCGGTGATTCCCTGAAAAATCTGGTCTAACACCTGTCTGACTGAGCCGATCAGAAGGAAATAATTAGAATAAATGCCAACACTGATGACGCCCACAAAAGAAGAAATCAGCAGATTATCGGTATTATTGACCACCACATTTCCAAGTTTATGCATCAGCATGGCTTTTATATTGCGGAATATATCTTTTCTTTCATCCTCCGGCAGCTGCTCTTTCGTTTTCTCTTTCAGGTACGGATACATACGATCCGCCTTTCGGGAAATGCAGATATTAGAGAGCAGTGTACATACAATATAAATACTCAGGAAAAAAATAAAGTTGTGTGTCGTAAATAAAATGACGATCTGACAGATATCCTGTAAGATCAGAAATGCCGTCTGGTATAAAAGAACAATATAGTTTAACTGATGCACTTCGATCAGGGTACGTTTATATACCAGCAGATAAGAAACGACTGAATTTGCCAGATATAAAAAATAAATCAGCATCAGATGATCAACATCCGGCCGGTTTTTCATGAGAACATCAAAAAATGGAATGATCGACAATCCTAACACTACCACACAGCCTGCCGTGATACGATAAAATGTCCTAAACATCCGCATCAGGATCTGCTGTTTTCTGATATCTCCCTGTGCGATTGGACGATAGAGTGCATAACTGATCGCCGTTTCCACACCAAGCTCTGTCAGTGAGAGTACATTTAAGATATCCGTGAAAAGTCCATTGATTCCGACATAACTCTCACTGAGTGTGTGTGTAAATACCACACGTGTCACAAACCCCATCAGAATCGCAGCAATCCTTGAGATCATGGCAACCACGGTATTCATGGTCGAATATTCTGTTCTGCTCTTCTCCATATGTGTTTTCACCTTTCTTTCATTTTTCTCAGAGTTTCTATCAGATTATTCAAATTCTGCGCAGTGCAGCATCCGATAGACCGCACCAAACGCTCTCACACTGACACTGACCACACAGGCACTTCCCTTTAAGTAAAGAGAAACCTTTTTATCTGTAAGATATTGTGGCAGTTTTTGCCTGACGTATTTTTTTATTTTTCTGCAGTCTGCAGCAACATAATTGCCATTCCGGCTCATTGCGGCAGCCATCCCCATCAGGTCAAACAGATAATGGTTCTCAAATAATTTTTTATATTGGGGATATCTGCGGGAATACACATTGCAGTAATCCTCAAACATCATCATTGCCTTCTGGTATATCCCGTCGTATCCACGATTACATATGCCGGATTTTCTCTGCATATAGTAATACTCCGCTTTTGTTCCGCACACAATCGTGTCACACTGTTCTAATACCCGGCAGAACATCTCGTAATCTTCCGCAAACGACAATTCCGTTGAAAAACGAATTCCGTCAAGGACCTCCCGCTGAAACAATTTGTTCCAGACATAGGCACGCAGGTAGCTTCTCTCATGCAAAACACCAAGCGCTTCTCTTCCGTTCATGCAGACCACATCTGCCGGACTTTCAAATTTTTTCCCCACACCGGCATCATATTTATACCAACCGGAGCATGCAGCAATCTGTGCTTCATGTGTTTTTAAAAGCCGGATCAGATAGGTATACATATCCGGTTCTAATACATCATCCGAATCAACAAATGCGATATATACGCCAGCCGCCTCTTTCAGTCCTTTATTTCTTGCACCGGATACACCCTTATGTTTTTCGTGAAATACCCTGATCCGTGCATCCGTCATCTGAAGTCTGTCACAGATCTCCCCGGAACCATCATCGGAACCATCATCGATCAGAAGGATCTCCAGATCCGGATACGTCTGGTGTGTAATACTTTGCACGCAGTCTTCTAAATAGTTTTTCACATTATATACCGGCACGATCACACTGATCTTATCTGTTTCTTTCGTCATGTTTTTCCATGCTCCCTTTTTATCTGAGATACAACCGTTCTTCTCCCCCTTCATTTGCAAAACGGATTGCCACGTTTCCTCTGCATCTTGTCAGTTTCAGAAAATATCTGTCCTTCTCATCCTGCAGTCCTGACAGCAGAAATACGATTTTTACCGTCTCCTGTCCTGCCAGCATCCGAAGATCATAATCTGCCTGATACACTTCTTCCGTTCCATCCTCATTCTCTCTTACAAGTGCAAGTTCTGTTTTATCACAGATATTTGAAAATCCTGTATTGGCTATCTCCACCTCAATCCTGTCCGTATAAAATACTGCACTCCCTGCCACAAAACGATACCCCAGATGTGCACCGATATACTGGTAGAAACTGCCCCATTCCCCATATTCCATCTGCTTCCACCGGTTCAGAACCTGCTCTTCATGGATACTGTTCAAATATGAAACCCGCAAATCACACAATGCCCGCAGCATTTCCTTTGCAGCAGGATTCTGACCGGAAAGCACCTCGCCTCCAAACGGGATCTGACCACAGGTTTCCTGCATATAACCGATTTCATCTGCAATGCACCAGTCCTCTGTCCATGCACTGTCCGCACGACGTTTCACTCCAAAAGTTCCCATGTGATTTTCTGAGCCAAAAATCGCATCATCAAATACCCCTGGTACTGCTTTGTCATTCTCATTTGTCACTGCCATACGGCAAAAAGACGGTTTTCTGAGTGCGATTCTGATGTCGGGTCCAATTGCCTTCCTCCATGCAGCATAGAGTTTCCGGATGTATTCCTGATCTAAAAACTTTGATCCATGCATTTCTCCCCAGTTACCGATAAATAACCCCTGCGTGATAAGGATATCGCTCTCATATGCACGCACAACAGCTCCAAGCTGCCTCATATGAGTTAAAACAATGGAGAACAATGTCGGTTCCCGTTCCATTCCTTTCCCCTGTGTATCATACAAAACGCGCAGAATGATTTCTTTTCCCCGGCTGTGAAAACATTTTAAAATTTCATCTGCATATTCCAGTGCCTCTTCTGAAAAGCTCATTCCACGAAATGCCCCGATATCAAACCGTACCAGCACTAATGTTTCATCATCCCAGTAAGGCTGATATAAAAGTCCATCTTTCTCTCTTTTATCCAGTGTAAATGTATAAATATGGTACCATCCTCTGCCCGGATTTGTACATACTTCCCTGCTCTCCTCCGGAAATCTGACTGTAAAATGTTTTTTATTTCTGTTCTTCCAGAAAAACATCTTCGTTCCCCGCCCCCGCATCAATTTTTAATACTTTTACACGGAATACCACTCCGATAATCGAAAACACCATGCGAAACATATAAATAACCGGTTTCAGTCCGGAATGCATACTGACTCCCGTCTGCCTGTTGTGCATGACTGCCGGTATCTCTTCCACTTTAAATCCAAGCAGCAGCATCTGAATGATCATATTTGCATCCGGATACTTATCATCAAAATGCTTATATTTAGAATAGTACAAAAATGCCTTCCGGCTAAGTCCCTGGAGTCCGGTCGTCGGATCACAGATATGACGTCCCGTCGTCATTTTGATCATCTGGCGGAACAGCGCATATGCCAATTTTTTGGTCACGGAAACCGGAAAATCAGAACTCCCCTCCATAAACCTCGATCCAAGCACGATATCCGGATATCTTCCATCTGCATCCTTCTGCCGGAGTCTCTCATAAATCTTTGGAATATTGCAGACATCATGCTGCCCATCCGCATCCATCTGTATCACATATTTGTATTTTCTTCGTATTGCATATTTATATCCAAGCTGCAGTGCACTGCCATAACCAAGGTTAAACACATGCGTAACTAATGTATGGCCATGTGCCTTCACCACCCAGTTTGTTGAATCAGAAGATGCATCGTTCATAACAAGAATATCCGCAATGGATGAAATTTCCGGCTTTTCCAGCTCATAAAGCACCGCTTCAATATTCTTTTCCTCATTATAAGCAGGCATAATAATCAATAACTCTTTTTGCTTTTTCATTTCCATCCCACTCCTCTTTTTTGCTGTATGTATTTTTTCTGTCAGCGAAACAGTAAACCGGTAAGCAGCTCCATATCTTTCTCATAGACAACATTTTTCTTAAGAGATGCCTCCCGATACCGGTTTCTCAGTTTCTCATCTTCCATCATCCTGCATACAGCTTCACTAACCGCTTCCGGTTCTAATCTGCATAAAATACCATCCACGCCATTTTCGATCTGTTCCCGGTTACTCTCCGATGCAATGATTGGAAGTCCAAGCGTCTGCGCCTCCTGTATTGCAATACTTTTTCCTTCAAATCCGGTCGCATGTACATAGATATCTGCACTTTTGTAATACGGATACGGATTTTCCACAGAACCTGACAGAATAAAATCCTCCTGTAATCCCAAAGAATCGATCAGATGTTCGAGTCTCTTTCGTTCCGGTCCTTCTCCGAGAACATACCAGCGGACATTTTTATGTTTCTCCTTGATTTTTTTCATCGCCCTGATTGCTGTCGGGTAAGATTTCTGTTCCGTCAGCCGGCCGACTGTAAGAAGCCTGATGCCATCAAAATCATCAGAAAATCCGCCGGGCAGCGATGCTTTTGTTTTTATTTTCTCTGTATCGATAATATTATGAAAAACCTTTGTCCGGCCGGCACATTCCGGGTAGACTTTTAAAAACTGCTGCTTTACATCCTCCCCGATTGGGAAAATGGCGTCGTATTTCAGATAGCAGTCACGGTCTAACTTTCTGGTATAGCCTGCCTTTGTGTAATCAATATGTATGAATGCCGCCTTTTTCTTTGCACGGACATGATCTGCAACGTAATATGCAGATCCACCCTCTAAATAGGCAACTGCAAGATCATATTCTTCCGCAAAACGTTCTCCTCCATCGGAGAGCACACGCCAGAGCAGCTTATCCGGCAGCACCTTCCGCCGTTTTAACATATCCGCAAGTGATGACAAAAGATATGGCAGCAGACAGAATACGGTACCCCGGACGAACATGGTCTTTAAAATCGTCCTATACATAAAATGTCTTCCCTCTTTCTGCAAAACCGACAGAGGCTGATAAGATTTATTTTTCAGCAGGACCTCTTTGGGCAGTTTTTTCACCAGTTCCCCCTGCCCCATCAGAACATAAAGAGAGATCTCATACTGCACATCTTTTGTCTTTTCATTTTCCTTTTCCAGTTTTTCAAGCAGTTCTAAAAGTGCCATCTCAGCACCGGCTCCGCCTAATGTATTAATCACGAACAATATTTTCTTTTTCATCCACAAGCCCCTTCAGTTCCTGCAATATTCTTTCATTTTCCTGATTGAGCAGTGATACCTGCATCGCCAGTTCCTGGTTTTTTACCACCACAACAGACACTGCCATACTGATTTTAAATAAAAACAGGATTATAACAACAAACACAGCAAATGCAAACAGTACCACACTTTTTGCTCCATTCCACAGGTATGTGGCTGCATCCGTACTTACCGCAATGCCAGATACAAGAAATGTCGCAGAAACAATCGCCCAGCCAAGTCCGATCCCATCCGTCAGTTTCTGCCTTGCATACATAAAAAGATCCAAAATGAGCAGAAAAATTCCAAAAACAATCAACATCATTTTCAATATCATGCTTTTATACCCTCTTTTCTGTCATAACTTTTTGCGGAAGGTTTTCTTCCCCGCTTTATCTTAAACAATTCACCCTGGCAGAAAATATGTACATCCATATGGCGTTCCACCCAGCGAAGCCTGAAATATCCGACGGTAAAGCCAAAGAAACTTCCCATGACAAGTCCTGCACCATACCAGATATCAGGAAGCTGTTTTGAAAACAGCGTTCCAAAAAACGTACCCAGACAAAAGCAGACCGCCGTTAAAAGTGCTCCTGTCATATCATTAAAATAATACAGAAAAATCAGTTCCGCATACAGCAAAAAAAGAATAAAGTAACCGGCTGCAAGACACGGATAAATCTGCATCACAAGTCCTGAAAAGCCCATTCCCGGCAAAAATATCACACAGAGCAGATAAAGCACGACCGAGACAATAAACTGGATTCTCACAAGATTCATAAGTTCAGATGCAAGCTGGCGGAACATTCTGTTTTTTGCATTATTGATATCTTCCCATCTGCCACCGATAACAGCCTCCGAATATGCCTTGTACCTCTCATGAAAATGCATTTCCACGCGGCTGATAAAAATGATGGTCGACGAAAGATTCGTAAACATTGCCAGACAGGTCGCCATATCATATGCAGGCGCATAGACAAACGTATGTGCCACCGTCATCTTTAAGTCCGTCGTCCAGAATATAAAATTATGTATATACAATCCTAACGTATACAATAGGTTTGTCGCAATAAGGTGCCAGTAAATTTTGAAATAATGAAGCACCTTGCGGTACTGGCGGCTGTTCCTTTTAAAATAACTCTTAATCGTTGCCGCTGATATCGCCGCCGTCAGGAAAAATCCGATCGTAAGTGAAAGAAGCATGCTGTATATGATGTCCCTGTGAAACACTTTCACGAGCAGCCACGCAAGCCCAAATGCCGCTGCCATACCCATCAGGAAAAATAATGATATTTTCTGATAGTCCTTGCAGATCGACAGATACAGCATGGAATAAAATACCAGAAGAAGCGATATAAAGCCGCAAAACCCGGTAAACACAAACACCAGATCCACCTGCCCCTTCAGATACTCTCTGACACAGAACGGGATTGCAAACAGACACCCGAAACAAATATTTAAAAATAATCCGACATCATAACATGGCAGGATATCTTCGTACTTTTCCTCATAAATAATATCGGACATATATCTCGATAATACAGCATTAAACGGTGCCGCAACCAGCAGGGAAAATATAAAAATATAAAGTACCGTGCCTGAAAATAATCCTCTTCTCGCATACCCTACTGTCTCGTATCCAAGAAAATGGCTCATTAACATCACATTTCCGATCACGACAAACATGGGTGCGATCGTGACCATGGTACTGTAACCGAATCCTGCCAGATTTGCAAGGATCGTGCGCCTGTCATAAATTTTCTGAAGTTTTACGCCTATTCCTGCCATAGATCACACATCCCCTTTCTTTCCCTGCACTCTGCCTTCATCCTCAAATTGCCGGTAAATCTGCCGGTATGTTTCTTTCATATCCTCCACAAGATACCGGCTCTTTAGTCTCCGGTATCCGTTTTTTCCCATGCCAATCCTCTTTTCTCTGTGGCATGCCAGATCTACCATCGCTGCCGCAATCTCCTCCACATTCATGATATGTGTAATGATCCCGGCTTCCCCAAATGAATCGCCTTCCCCGTAGATCAGCCCCCTGCAGTTGCCTACATCCGTTGCAATCACCGGTTTTTTTGCCGCAAAACTCTCTAAGATCGTCAGTGGCTGTCCCTCACTGATGCTTGTGAGTATGGTCATATCCATCTTCCCAAGATATTCTGTCACATCGACTTTTCCGGTAAAGATCACATCCTCCACGCCAAGAAGATCCACCAGTTCAAAACATTCTTTGGCATATTCTTTTTCCTCATCGGATGGTCCCATGATCCACAATGCGAGTTTTGGTGCCTCTTTCTTGGCATAAGCAAAGGCTCTTATCATCGTTTTGACATCCTTGATCGGCGCAATTCTTAACACCGCTCCGATATTGATGGTGTCATCTTCTTTTCTCTCTTCTTCAAGACATCTGACAAATCTCTGATCATCAATACCGTTCGGTGTGATCTTTATTTTTTCTGCCGGACATCCGAGTTCGATCTGAAGTTCCATGGCATGCTTGTAAAGACAGGTTACCTGATCTGCATACCGGTATGCGAGCAGGGACATTTTTTTAAACTGTTCGATCCAGATATTTTTATAGATACCGCCTACCCACTTTGCACGGATCAGCTCCTCCTCCCGCTCCCTGGTATAAATTCCATGCTCCGAAACCATTAGTCCGCATCCATATCTTTTTTTTGCCATGCTTCCGATCACTCCCGCATATCCGGTCGCAACACAGTGATAAAGATCCGCCTCGGGCAGTTCCATTTTCAAGGTCAGAAACAGTGGCAGATAAATGGAACGCATGGTCCAGAGGAAATCAGAAAAAACAACCTGTGGATATCTGAGCTGATAACATTCCCGCACAGCATTTAAAAAATCTTCTCCCATCAAAAGCGCGTTCAATGAAAAATTTTTCTTTTCAAACAACGTAAACAACGTATCCCACTCAACATCCCGGTTTAAAAGTAATGACCGCAGTGCCTCATATTCATTCTGACGCAGATGCAGTTTTTTATTTTTTTCCTGCTCTACCCAGTCATAATCTTCCAGATAAAGCTCATAAACTTCCGACACATTTTCCGGCAGTTCATAAACAAATTTTCCTCTGTATGAACGGTTTGCCACAATCGCAAGCACCACGAATTCTATGTCGGGAAAAGCTTTTATCATACTGTTGATCCAACTGGAAACACCGCCCACCACATAAGGATAACATCCCTCTGCTACAATACATACTTTCATTTTCAATCCTCGTAATAAAACAATTGCTTTTCTTCTTCCTCACTCAACCGGATTTTTACCTCATCCTCTTCTGCACAGATCAGGTAAACACCATCCTCCACTACAGAAAAACTTCCTCCCTGTATATCCTCTGCTTCGCGTGTTCCCGTATGCAGTAAAAACCATGCTTCCTCTTCTAATCCGTCAACATGCAGGGAAATCATATTATCTTCAGATTCTGCTGAATAAGAAAGTGCCAGAAATCTCCTTATCCTCTGATCGCTCTTTGAGATCGTTGTCTCATCAAATGCCGTAAACGGTTTCTGATAAGTACAGATATTAGACGCTGCTTCCTTCGAAAGGATCTCCCACGCATCATCCTTTTTCTCCGGATATGCTGCTGCAAGCAGATCCCATACCGTATTCGAATACCCCAATGCGGTCTGGATACATCTCTGTCTGAAATCATCCATAAATGTATGATTCACACCATCTCCGGTAGCACGCTGCAGTGCCACCTCTTCCCTTGCAAAGGAAACGATCGGTTCGTCGCTGGTCTGTGATTCCCTGGTTACAATCGTCCTTATTCCATCAAGTTCCTCGCATTCCAAAGCATCCCCCAGTTCGTCTTCATTTTGCAGGTATAATGACTGAAAACAATAATCTGGTGCCTCTTTTTTCCAAAACGTTTCGTCTTTCTCCATTTTTTCCGACAACCCGGTTCCAGATACATTGCCGGATGAAAGTCCTGCCTCCCCGTATTCTTCTTTCAATAATTTCAGATAATATGCCACTTCTCCCTCCCGTGGCTCATTTTCATCTCCATAATCAAACTGCGGTGTCATCATACAGGTCAGTTTTGCATCGATCTTTCGTTCAATTGCGACCAGCGACGGCCAGATGATTTCTCGAAATAATGCCTTTTGTGACTGACTGTATATTTTTTCCATTTTATTTTCATTTTCCGACGCAAATCCAGGATAATTTGCAATCACAAGATTCTGTGCATTGATCACCGGGTAAATCTCAAACGAATACGATTCTGCCATCATTGCATCAAGAATGCCAATACCGGAATTATCCTTTAAATAATTTCCATTAATGCAAAACACACAGGCATTTTCCAGTCCGTTTCTCCATATAATGGCAGGCTGTCTTCCGCTGTCCGGCCGAACATCTGAGAGTATTCCGACCATATAACTTTTTGTGCCCTCCCCCGTCACATACCATGGAATTTTAAGATCCATATCCTGATTTTTCTCTTCTTTCTCATCTTTTGCCTGATAGATCACTTCCCCGCCGAGCAGAAATCCTTCAAACAAGTGTATGCCGTCAAGTGTCACTTCATTCTGTTCCACATATCGGATTCCAAGCAGCTTTCTCAAACGGTCGTTCTTCTCAATTTCCTCTGCATCCGGCAGTCCTGAAACTATAACATTTACTCCCTTTTCGGCTGCATCACTGACCGCCTTTATATTATCCCTGGTATTCAGACAGGTTCCATCTAAAACCAAAATATCCGTCAGCCTGCTGTCTTCCGACACGATACCATCAAAAGAGTCCGCTGTCTGAAATTCACGTTTGCTATATGTACACCACCATTTTACGGTATTCTTTACTGCCTCACTGTTTCCAATATACAGCACACCTGCTGTTTTCTGTATATTCTGCCCGGATGCCAGATACATATCCTGTTTTGTCAGTTCCGTTGTGGCACTTTCCTTGTATTCATTGATCCCATATTTACTTAATTTATCCTTCATCACACCCGTAAATTGAAACATAAACAGTAAAATAATTAACATGATCGTGATTGCAGCAAAATTTCTTCGGGATACCATCACATTTTCCTTTCCAAATCCATCTCATCCTGCAGCCATTATTTTTTCTGTCAATTATATCCATAATCGATTGAAAAATCATATAAACTGTAGGTATTCTGTTCTACCACATAGCAGATAAAATCATCTGTTTCATAATACACCTGCATTTCTTTTCCATACAGTTCCATAAATGCCTGTGCCCAGTAATACATTCTTGACATTACGATCCATCGGTTTTCACCTTCATAAACCGAAATATCTCCTGCTGTTGGCAGCGGTTTTTTTGCTCCTTCTTCTGAAATGAGCTGTCCGCTTCCCTCATATGCCACGGTATAATCAAGTGGTATCTTCTCAATAAAGAAATATATGCGGTCTGTCGGCAGCGTCAGATTTCCATTGACCGCATCTCCTTCCATACTCCGTAAAAATGTAATTGTTTCCTCATGACGTGCATAATCTTCCATCATTCGCAGTTCATCATTCGCAGAACAGATTGTATATTTATACTTTTCGTTCTCCCGCTTTATATTTGCCAGACAGGTAATCGCCGCATTCGACTGCAGTGCCGTCAATATTGACGGTGTACGGATCTGATTTCCATTGACAAGTGTCGCAACAAGTGCCGCTGACGTCATCAGTGAAACAAGATTCATCCAGATATTCCGCTTAAAAAATCCAAAGACCAATGTTACCATACCGTCCATTCCAAGTCCTATCGCTACCGGTATCATATAAGCGACGTAGATACTGCACCGGCTTGCATCCATGATATGTGGCAGTCCAAAACGCCATGCAGAAAGAAACATCATCAAAAGCAGCAGACCAAATCCTGCGGACATCAGCATTGATCCATAATCATGTTTTCCAATGAGCGTAAACAATAGTCCACCGATCAGGCAGAATCCCTCGCACCCAAAAATAAACAACATCCATGGCACGCTTGCCTGAAGCATTACAACATTGTGCACTCCTGTCCACAGATAATCCAATCCGTTTTGGGTAATATCCGTAATCCGGAAACGTATCTTTTCCACCAGCATACCAAACCTTGTTGTTTTTACCTGCGTCCCTTCTGTCATCTGTGCATTTTCCACACCATTTTCTGACATTGTCTGATCCGTCATGCTCCCGGCAGTATCCGTACTTTCCGTCATGCTCTGATCCGTCACACTCTGTGTATTTGTATTTATTTCTTCCTTTTCACTGCCAGGGATATCTGCTTCATCTTCCTCCTCAGCACCCGTATTATTGCTGCCATTAATTACATTGAGTCCCCAGCCCAGCGATCCCTGTAAAGGCGTACCCTGTAAAAAGGCAATTCCCATCGGAAGCACTGCCAAGAAGATACTTAAAAGACCAGTCGCAAGAACCCTGAAAAAATACTCCTTTTTGAAAATACGCAACAGGTATCCTCCTGCAATACCGATACAAAACAACCCTGCTACCATAGTATCATAAAAATGTACGATCAGCGTAAGTCCAAATCCTGCAATAAATCCCATAAGATAACGGGTACTTTTGCATTTCCAGGTTTTTAATCCGGCAGCGTTTCTTTCCTTGTTGCATTGATTCACTTCTATCTTCCGCTGTTTTAAAAAGGCATACATAAAATAAATGCCGGGCAGGATAAATATCATGCCAAATTCCTGAGGCAGCGAACTGTAATAACGCGAGTAAGTATTCCTGTTAAAAAATGCAGCAAGTACATAGACAAATACAGCTCCCCATGCGCAATACGATGTCCTGCAGCACGCTTTCAAAAATGCCAGAAGTGCATAATGGATATATAAGACCTGCACCACATAAAAAAGCCGGAGCAGCACATACGTTTCAATCCCTGTTACCGTATGGATATAATAAATTACGCAGTGGAATCCAAATGGATAAATTCCAGCTACAAACACATCATTCTGCCCCATCGCATTGATCCAGTAATTGTGTACTGGTATATCGGATGCACAATAACCGTATGTATTTATCATATTGGTTCCATACATTACCAGAACCGTTGCAGTAAATACAACAAACAGCACTCCATCTGCAAAATGCCTGATGATCAGCCCACACATTCTGCCACACAGTTTCTTAATTTTTCTGCCAATCCACTGTACAATCTCCAGAAGAAGTAATTTAATGCCAAGCGTCTCCCGGATCACATGGGATGTTCTGTTTCCTATGATATGTCCGATTTTTTTAGGTGAAACTCTTTTCGTATGTACCAAGGATATAACGACTGGAAGTGCACTGCCCAAAATCAGCGTAAATCTGCCTGAAATATGAAGCAGCTGAAGAAATAATACCAGATTGATCAGATAGAAATGACCTAATACGATATAAAAGAAAAACCGTACACTAAATATTTCATCTTTTAACCTGCGGTGCAGAAGCAGTGCCGGAACTGCGATAAAAAGTCCCGTATAAATTGTGAAAATGCTGATAAACTGTAACACAGTCAGGACTTTCATCGACACTGCCATCACCTCCTTTAGCTAAAAATACGAATTAATTCCAATGTTTCCCTGTCGATCACAATATCTGAATTTTTTAATTTTTCCAATTCATCAAAAAAATGTTTTTTGTTTCCCTCTGTAAAATAAAGTTTTAAATAACAGGTATAGGTAGATAATTCTGCCGGATAGAGTTCCCTGCTCTTATCGCACCAATATTTCATGCGCTTAAAATCCTTTATCTTAAGAAGCAGAACGCAAAGTCCCTCAATATAGGAAGCCTGCAGTTTCTCCTGGTATTTTTCATCCAGAAAATTACATGCCTCCTCCATCATATCGATGTAGGTCTGCTGTTCCTTTTCATGAAACACCTCCTGGATCAATACCCCATGCATATACTCAATCAGGATACAGGCTGCTTCTGCCGCATCAACTCCCTCCTGTTTCATCTGAAGGTAAAGTTCCTGTGCACGCTTTCTGAAATCATTCAATGCATCCCTTAATACTGTAGCGGCATAATGTGATGTTTCCGTGTCCTCACTGTTTAACGCAAGCGAGATGGATGCCAGAGAATTCTGTACATCCCCACGGACCACATTCATGACCAGCGTTCTTAAACTGTCTTTGTCGCTGATCGCAAGTGCCTCCTCAATCGGTACTAAATTTCCTTCCCTTTCCTCATCTGCCCGAAGATGTGTCTTTACACGCTCCTTGCTGAAAATAACATCCTCAAGATCCACGTTCTGCCGGAAAAAAACCTTGTTAAACACCAGTCCCGCCAAAAAAAACAACGGTCCCACTACCGGGCAGAGAAACATCACGATCCCCTTCATCAGAATATCTGTATTTTTTTCTTTCTGCCTGATCCTGCTGTTTCCTATCACATATAAAACAGCAACAGCCGTATTGATCAGAAGAACGATACAAAATCTCTTTTCCACAACCGTCATACAAATACATCCTCCTGTATCTGGCAGGACACACCCTCTTTTTCAAATCTTTCTCTTACCATGGTTGCATCTTTTGTACTGGTATTTGCAAGAAGCGCATACATTTTTCCACCTTCAAGTTCACCGACATAATCGCTTTGTCTAAGGAGTTTAATAAGCCTTTTCCCGACCTCATCACGGTCATTTTCCTTTGTATCCACGGAAAGCAGTGCACACTGTGTCAATCCTTTATCACGCGCATTTAAATATGCCTTTACAAGTGCTAAAAAGGCTTCCGGTTCTAATATATTCGTTCCTTTTATGTAACGCTGCTGCTCTAAGGCAGAAATATAACGGTTTGCACGCACCACCGCATTCTGAATCAGATAACCGATAACCGTCAGCATATTCGCCTGTCCTAACGTCATCCGCTCCCACGGAATTCCCCAGATCATCAGAATCAGCTGCATCTCATCTTCCGAATAAATGGCATTTGCCATAAGCGGATATCTTTCATCCATATTTTTATTAATATAAACTTTCTTCCCGGCAAGCACCGTATACATGGCATCCATTTCGCTGTAATTGATTGAATTACCGAGGCTGCGTGCTTTCTCCGATGTTGCAGAAAAAAGACGTGCATAGGAACGGTTTGCCACCGTATAGATTGCCACATCTTTGCTTCCCATCAGTTTTGCAAGTACTTCCGCCGCATAAAAAAGTACCTCACAGGGTTCATACTGCTCTAAACTGGATGTGATCTCATATAATTTTCCAAAACTGTCATTCTGGTTTACGATCTGGTTTGCGAGAATTTCTTTTACCCTGACATTGCTGACATTGATATCCGAAATATCATCTAACTGCTTGGTTAAGTATGATACTTCATGCCGCTGTTCCTCCCTCATTGCACGAAGCTGGTCTCTCAGATATCCCACTGCCAGACCTAAGATCAAAAGCTGCGCGATCCAGACATAGGTATTATAGTCAAGCATAACATCAAATCCGCTTCTGTGGTACATCTGCCGGAAACAGTACCCTGCCACGGCAAGCAATGCAGAAAATGTTGCCTGCTGCTGCCCGTATACAAGTGCAAACAACAGCACATACAGAAGATAAAAATCAATATTCTGAAAGTATTCACTTCCGACTGCACGGTTATTCAACATGAAAAACGGAATAAAACAAATCAGGTTTTCCATAAAAGGAATCAGATTCGTTATGATTTCCTTTGTCCTGCTGCCTAATCTTCGAAACAGATGTCCCTTTTTCTGCCCTGCATCTGTAAATTCAGATACATGTCTGCTGAAATAAGCCGCAATCTTTTCCACATCTGTTCCTGCATGATGAAGCACACGGCTTCCAAATTCTTCATCGTATCTTTTACCGGAAAGCATAACTTCCCGGTATTTTTTGTTTTCCTCTTCTACGATACTGACCTCATTCTCCATTCCTGCGGCAACAGCCTGGGCAAGCTCATACCGTGACATTTTCTCCCCGGAAGATAACTGATAAAGGGTATGTTTATGGTCTTTTGCCACCATTATCTGGTAGATAAACTCCACCGCATCCGCCTCATGCAGAAGCATTATTTTTTCATTCTGCGACGCAATGATCTCTCCGGTCTGGACTGCTTCGAGGCACATATCCGCACAGATCGTATCTGTATCCTCTTTCTTTCGTATTTCCCCATACAAATGATCGAGGCGGAGAATCACAACATCATTCCCCATCCTTGCATAATTTTTACAGATATCTTCTCCGATAGCGATCGCCTGGCCTTTCTTGCTGTATGCCCCGGTAGGATCATCCTCTGTCATAAACTGTGCGCTTCCACCGCCAAAAACACTCTCCGAAGAAAGATAGACAAACCTGCCTTTCTTTAAAGCGGTATAATTCATCAGTATATTCGTAAGTCCCGCTGCATAGGACGCCGCTGTGTTTTCCACCCTGTTCCAGGAAAAATTATGGTCATATGCCCCCAGAAAAACTACTACCTGTGGCATAATACTCTCTAATACCTCCCGCACACAGGCATCCTCATACGAAAAATGATACACTTCAAATACTTTCTTCAGGCTGTATCCCTTCTTTGGTTCTTCTGTCAGCACAAAGACCCTGTGTCCTTCCTTATTCAGTCTGTTGATCATAAGCCGCATAAAATTGCCGGCATTCCCAACTAGCAATATATTCATACCTGCTCCATTCTCAAATAATTCCCTGTTGTCTTAACTCCATCATAAACTGCCCTACGTCGCTTTGTGCGCAGGAGAATGACAATCCATATTCTTTTGCAAATGCCTGCATGATCTCATCCTCAGACATTCCTGAAATATACGCACGATATATATATGCACCGCACTCGTTCAACATGAATGGTTTTTTATATTGTTCCCCCTGCTCCATATCCAAAAGCCAGTATGCCCCCGCTGCCTGGCGTAATTGATACCGTTCTTTCATTGTAACTTATTTCCCCTCTTTTCGCCACTTTCGTTTTCTGTCAGGCAAAAAACTGTTCTGCCACAGTAATCTTTCCTATATATACGACCGGTCCTGTCATGAAAATTCTTCCATCCTTTTCAAATTCGATAAAAAGATCTCCACCGTGCATATGTACGGTCACTGCATCTTCGACTAATCCCAGCCGGTGAGAAGCCGCTGCTGCCGCACAGGCTCCGGTGCCGGAAGCAAATGTATACCCCGCCCCGCGTTCATAAATTTCAACCTGTATATTTTTTTCATCTACGATCTGACAAAGCTGCATATTGATACGGTTTGGAAAATATTTTGCATTTTCCACATATGGTCCTAAATGCAGTGCTTTCTCACGATCTACCCTCTCAAGCATAATAACACAATTTGGATTTCCCATGGATACACAGGTCGCATTATAAAAATTGTCGCAGAAAAATATCGATTCTCCCACAACTTCTCCCTCAAATCCAAGTGCCGGGATCTGTTCTGCCTCAAAGACCGCATATCCCATATCCACACGCATACAGCTTCCAGCATCATCCAAAAATGTTACCAGTGTTTCCCCCGCTTTCGTGGTCAGATAATATTGCCTTTCTTTTACATATCCGGCATCTTTTAAATATCTTGAAAAAATCCGGATGCCATTGCCGCTTTTTTCAGCTTCACTTCCATCCGGATTAAAAATTCGTACTTTAATTTTTTTATCTTCCATAACCGGTCCGTACAAAATTCCATCTGCACCGACACCAATATTGCGTCTACAAAGCTGCCTTATCAATCTCTCATTTAAAACTACATCATTTTTCTTCGGATCAAAGATCAGATAATCATTGCCAACTCCATGGTATTTGCGAAGTATGATCTCAGACATCTTGATTCCTCTGCCATTTTCCTTGTGATATCATATGCAGAATAACAGGAAATGGTTACTCTACTCCCCCATTTTCAAACAACTGGTGAATATGTTCCGCCTTCTCATGGAGGATCTTGTCAATCTGATCTTTCGTCACTTCGTCTAAGTCTTTCTCCTGACCATATTTACCCGAATATGCGTTCGTTGCCTTATTGTAGTCTTCCTGCATATTTGGATCCATAGTCTGGTCTTGCGCATTTTCTGCCTCCGCAGTCTGCTTCTGCATCCCGAAATCAGCCTGCGTTCTCGGAATATAGTTCACATTCCAGTACTTGATAATACTTCTTGCGATACGTTCCCGTTCATTTCTCTTATCGATCATGTCTTTCATCATCACTGCACCACACTCTGTTCTGATTTTTGATACCTTTTTATTTTAGCACGAAACCCATTGGAAAAAAAGTTAATTTCTGAATAAAATTCATCCTTTTGAAGCATGCTCTTTATGGTAAAGATAAAATTCCGGAGGATAAACAGCATGGCTTCTTATAAAGTAGAAATCTGCGGCGTCAACACCGCAAAACTCCCCATTTTGAAAGAAGAGGAAAAAGATGCTCTGTTTGCACGGATCAAACAGGGAGATACCGCCGCCAGAGAAACTTATATCAAAGGCAATCTCAGGCTGGTATTAAGTGTCATCAAACGTTTTTCCGGCAATCACGAAAATGTAGATGATCTGTTTCAGATCGGCTGTATCGGCCTGATCAAGTCCATCGACAACTTCGATCCGACGATCGGGGTTAAGTTTTCCACTTACGCAGTTCCCATGATCATAGGTGAGATAAGACGTTACCTGCGCGACAATAACTCTATCCGCGTCAGCCGTTCCCTGCGCGACACTGCCTACAAGGCAATCCACACCAAAGAAATACTCTCAAAGACGGAAAACAAAGAGCCGACTCTCGACGAAATTGCCGCCGAATCCGGCATTTCTAAAGAGGACATCGTTTTCGCCCTCGATGCCATCCAGAGTCCTCTCAGTCTTTATGACCCGGTCTACACCGATGGCGGTGACACACTCTATGTCATGGACCAGATCAGTGACAAGAAAAACCGGGAAGAAAACTGGGTTGAAGAGCTGTCCCTAAACGATGCTCTCGACCGGTTAAACGAACGCGAAAATTATATCTTAAAGCTTCGCTTTTTTGAAGGAAAAACGCAGATGGAAGTGGCTGACGAGATCCATATCTCCCAGGCTCAGGTCAGCCGCTTAGAAAAATCTGCGTTAAAATCCATTCGTCATTATCTGTCGCTCTAACGATCCCATTTATTGCACAGAGCATTGATCTGATCTGCAAATTTGCCAAGTTCTTTGTTTGGCATTCCCTCACACTTATTGATAACCGTAAGAAGTCTCTGACCTGCAGCAAGCAGTCTTGCAAATACATTGCTCGATGCACGGCTCTTCTCTGTTATCTTCTTCTCTGCCCGTTCTCTGGATCCTTCGCGTACCTGCTCGCCGGTTGCAAGGTCAAATGCATCTCCCGGGAACGGCGCATAGGCCTCATACCCCAAAGTATCTTTCAAATGATCCGCGAACTGCTCCGTAACTTTGTCTTCCCCGTGTACCACAAATACTTTTTTCGGCTTATTTTCGAATGCTGCCGCCCATTTTGTCAGTTGTTCCACATCTGCGTGGCCGCTGATACCCGGCAGGTTCTCGATTCTTGCCGCAACCTCGATTGTCTCACCAAAGAGCCTTACCTCTTTTGCACCATTTAAGAGTGAAAAGCCAAGTGTTCCCGGCACCTGATATCCCACGAATAAGATCGTGGAATCTTTTCTCCACAGATTATGTTTCAAATGGTGGCGGATACGTCCCGCCTCACACATTCCGGATGCAGAGATAATAACTTTGGGATTATCATTAAAGTTGATCATTTTTGACTCATCACTTGTGATCGCCATTTTAAGTCCCGGAAATCCGATCGGATTAATCCCCTGCTGCACAAGTGCTCTCGCATCTTCGTCAAAACATTCTTCCACACTCTTGTTAAAAATGCTTGTCGCTTCAACCGCTAACGGACTGTCTATGTATACCTCAAAATTTTCAAATTCCGGCAGCAGATGCTCACTCTTGATCCTGCGGATAAAATAAAGCATCTCCTGTGTTCTGCCCACGGAAAATGCAGGAACGACCAGATTACCGCCGCGTTCATACAATGTTTCTTTGATCACTTTTGCCAGGGCGATCGCGAAATCCGGAGGTGTATTGTGTTTTCTGTCACCATAGGTTGACTCCATGATCACATAATCGGCATCTTTGATGTATTCCGGATCTTTGATGAGCGGACGGTTACCTGGTCCGATATCACCGGAAAATGCCAGTTTTACCTCTGTACCATCATCATCCCTCACCCACATTTCAATGCTTGAGGATCCAAGCAGATGACCTGCATCTACAAAACGGATCTCAAGTCCGTCACAGACTTTGATCTTTTTCTGATAATCACACGGCACAAAATGGCTCAGTACGCTCATCGCATCATTCATATCATAAAGAGGCACCACTTCCGGTTTTCCGGCCCGTTTTGCCTTACGATTGCGCCATTCTGCCTCGAACATCTGGATATGTGCACTGTCTTTGAGCATAATGTTGCAGAGTTCATTGGTCGCTAAGGTACAGTATATTTTGCCGCGGAAACCATGATTGTATAAAAGCGGCAATAATCCGGAATGATCAATATGTGCATGCGTCACAAATACATAATCGATCATCGCTGCATTGACCGGAATCTCCTGATTTGTGTACAGATCCGGCCCCTGTTCCATACCACAGTCCACCAGTATATGCTTATCTCCAAAGGATAGATAATGACAACTGCCTGTTACCTCATGTGCTGCGCCTAAAAATTCCAATACCATATGAAGTCCCCCATTCTGTCTGCTTTTCTTTCATTATACTATTTTTCAGCTATATGCACAATATTTTTTCATATTTTATATGTTTTTTAACTATTTTGTCGTTTTACCAGACAAAAACAGAGAGACTTTACTCAAGACGCACGATTTCTTTTTTCAGTCTTCCCATGATCTTTTTTTCCAGTCTGGATATGTAGGACTGGGAAATACCAAGCATATCCGCAACCTCTTTCTGGGTTTTTTCCTCTCCATCGATGGAATTTAACCCAAACCGCAGTTCAATGATCATCCGTTCCCTGCCAGATAGTTTTCCAATCGCTGTCTTAAGCAGCCGATGTTCCACATCCGTTTCAATGTCGTGATAGATCACGTCCTCATCGGTTCCTAAGATATCCGAAAGCAACAGCTCATTTCCGTCCCAGTCCACGTTTAAAGGTTCATCAATAGACACTTCCATTCTCGTTTTGCTGTTTCGCCGCAGATACATCAGAATTTCATTTTCAATGCATCTCGAAGCGTAGGTCGCAAGTTTGATATTTTTCCCGGAATTAAATGTGTTGATTGCTTTGATCAGACCGATCGTACCGATAGAAATCAGATCCTCCACCCCGACGCCGGTATTATCAAATTTTTTTGCAATATACACCACAAGCCGCAAGTTATGTTCAATCAGCCGTTTTCTTGCAATCTGTCCGCTTTCATCACTGGTAAGCATCTCTATGCATACCGCCTCATCTTCACCGGCAAGCGGCGGCGGAAGTACCTCTGCGCCTCCGATATAATGCACCTCATCCTTTTTCTTTCGAAAAATACCGGGAAATATCATCGTTCTTATCTTTGGTATCGCAAATTTTATGTACATTTTCAATTCCACCTTAATTCTTATTTTCTGTCTTGCCGCCTTGTGGCATAATGCTCGAAGCATTTAAGAGCATTTCATATTCCTTACCGTCAAACAGCATCTTATCTGCGGTTCCAATCGCTGCATGTGGGATTTTTACCGCACGTTTTCCCTGAAAAACAGTCATTTCATCCACATTTGTTACCGCGATCAGTCCATCCTTTTCCCCCAGTGATCGATATGGCACAAAACGAACCAGATCCTTTTCTTTTGTAAAGAATTTTTCCGCCACAGATCCTGATAGAATACTGATCTCCTGTCCTGTGTACGGATCCGTCAGCTGATTCCCGCTATCCCAGTATGCACGCAGTCTGATATACCTTTCTCCTTTTTTTAACTCTGCAGGATAAATATGATTTCCACAAACGCGCCTTTCACCAAAACAGATCACTGCCGTAACAACTACCGCTGCCACAACAAGCATCTGTAAAATTTCATTTTGCGAAAATATATGCTGTTCTAAGAGCCACTCAAGCGCACCTCCCTGTATCACGCACATAAAATAGGTCACAACCCAGTTTTCTAAATAATTGCGTTTTCCTTCCCAGCCAAAACAAAAAAATACCATCCCTGTGTTTAAAACAAAATGTGCGATCAAAAAATACAGGATCCTGTTATGGATAAAGCACACCAGAAACAGATGAATCAGTGAAAACATCAGCGATACCGCAAACAGCCGCCCGGGATGTATCCTCCGTTTCAGCAGGCAGTTGCATCCAAGTATTGCCATATAGTCCATAAACAGATTTTCAAGCAGGAACACATCTGCATAAAATACATAGATCTCGTCTCACCCCTTTTCTCCAGACTCTTTCGTATCTTTACTGTTATTATAAAACAGTACAACTTTACTTTTTGTCAAAACAGGTACTCCAAATCCCGCAAATCATCCCTTATTTTCGACAAGCGTTGTTCTTTTCTATATATAAAAAGAGATTTATGTGTTTTCTCTTCAAACACATAAATCTCTTTTCAGATGTATAAACTGCTACAACAGCCCGCGTACTTTGCAGGCATATCTGTTGTTATGTTTTCTAATATTTTATCTCAGATATTATTTTCTTGAATTTTTAAGGAAATCCGGAATTTTAATATCCATTGGCTGTACTGTGCTCTCAGGCTGACGCGGTCTCTGAATACCAGAAAATGATGGTGCAGCCGTCTGTGTCTGCGTATGTGCCTGTACACTTGCGCCAAGATTTGCCGCCTGTCTGTTGATGCCAGGTGTTCCAACCGGTCTTGTAACGTTTGTTGTATTTCCATAGCGGAGATCCGGCATAATCTTGCTCTTTGGTGCTGCCGCATTCTCAAGTCCTGTTGCGATAACTGTGATCGTAGCTTCATCTGTCATAGACTCATCATACTTCGCACCAAAAATAATGTTTGCATTATCACCTGCAAGATCCTGAACATAGCTTGCTGCATCGTTCGCATCCATCAGGGAAATATCACCGGAAATATTGATAATAACATGGGATGCACCATTGATCGTGGTCTCTAACAGCGGACTCGCAACTGCAAGTTTGACAGCTTCGATTGCTTTGTCATCTCCCTTGGCATTACCGATACCGATATGTGCCATACCCTTGTCCTTCATGACAGTGGAAACATCAGCAAAGTCAAGATTGATCAGTGCCGGCAGATTGATAAGGTCTGTAATTCCCTGAACAGCCTGCTGTAACACTTCATCTGCCTTCTTTAAGGCATCCGGCATGGTCGTACGTCTGTCAACGATCTCCAGAAGCTTATCATTCGGGATCACGATCAGTGTATCAACGCTCTCTTTTAAACGGTCAATACCGGAAAGTGCATTTAACATACGCTGTTTTGCTTCAAATTTGAATGGTTTTGTCACAACGCCGACCGTTAAGATTCCCTGCTCTTTTGCAATCTTTGCAACAACCGGTGCTGCACCTGTTCCGGTTCCGCCACCCATACCACAGGTTACGAAAACCATATCCGCGCCCTTCACTGCTGCAGATAATTCTTCCATGCTTTCCTCAGCGGCTTTCTGACCGATTTCCGGCTGTGCTCCTGCTCCAAGTCCTTTTGTCAGCTTTTCACCGATCTGGATCAGTGTCGGTGCTTTACAGAGTGCCAACGCCTGTTTATCTGTATTTACTCCGATAAACTCGACTCCCCCGATACTCTCATCAATCATTCTATTTACAGCATTATTACCAGCTCCTCCTACTCCGATCACGATGATCTTTGCACTGGTATCCGCTTCTGTTGTCTTAATCTCCAGCAAGGTAGTTCCTCCTTCATTTAGCTTAAAAAATTACAGCTAAAAAACTCATATAATCTATAATATAATTTTTCTTACAATTAATCAACTGATTTTTCAAAAAAGATTACACTTTTTTTTTACAAATCTGCACGGTCAAACACAATATCTGTCGTATCCGGCGTCCATGTCTCTAAATGCAGTATACCGGAGAGTCCCGACAACTGTGGCATAATTGCGGAAAGTCTCGCAATTTTCTGTGTCAGATAATCTTCTGAACCAACATTGACCGCAATCGTTCCGTAAGTGAGCTGTGGCTGCATTGCACTGTCATAGTGGATTTCTTCCGGTTCAAGTTCATATTTTTTCAGTAGTTGTGTCAGTGTCAACAGATTTCTCAGCAGTTTTGTATCCTCAAGCGGCAGTTTTTCGTATAAAACCACACTATCACAGGTAACTCCCGTGATCTTTGGCACTCCTTCGATTACATCCGACGAAGTTTCCACAACAAATCCGTCTTTATCAAAGTACGCATATTGTCCAAGCGTATCAATATAAAAACTGCCCAGAATACCTTTTTCTGTAACCGAAATCCGCAATGTATGCGGATCATCCAGCGAAATTTCCATCGTATCCACAAACGGTACTTCCCCGACATCCACAAACCGGTATTTCAGATCTACATACAGACTGTTCCACGAATAATCATCGTCCAGCACCATATTTTTGATCTGGTCGGCAGAATAAAGACTGTTTCCTTCCACAACTACATTCTGGACTGTAAATACCTTTACCACAATAAGTGCCGCAAGTGCAAACAACATCAGAACTACCAGAAAGATACAGATCCCGATTCTTCTTCTTTTTTTTCTTTTTCTCTGTTCTTTGATCCTCATAATCAGGCAACCTCTAATTTAATTCCCCTCGATACAGAAAGTGCCAGCCCCATCTCAGCCAGCAAAATCGATATGGATGTTCCTCCATAACTGATAAACGGCAGTGATACTCCCGTATTCGGTATTGTATTTGTTACAACCGCAATATTAAGCAGTACCTGAATGGACAAATGTGCCATAATACCAACTACGATCAATGCGCCATACAGATCGGATGCATTGTTTGCAATGATCATCAGACGCCAGATAATAAGCAGATACAAAAGTATCAGACAGACTGCACCAAAAAGTCCAAGTTCTTCACAGATAACCGAAAAGATCATATCATTTTGTGCCTCCGGGATAAATCCCAGTTTCTGCATGCTCTCTCCTAACCCTTTTCCGAAAAGGCCTCCCGAACCGATCGCATATAATCCCTGCAGCGTCTGATACCCTTTTTCATAATCCTCAGGGTGCAGCCAGATCATAACACGTTCCGCACGGTAAGACGCCAGCAGAATAAACAGAGCACCAAAAAGGCATACTCCTATTCCCATTAAAATAAACTGTAAATATTTCGGACTCGCAACAAATAACATACAGACAGCAATTCCAAGGATAATGATCGCCGTACTTAAGTTATTATACGCAACCACTGCCAAAACCGGTGAAATCAAAAGCATGATCTTAAGCAGACTCATAATTTCCCCAATGCGTTTAGGCGTTTTATAGATGATCGTCGCAAGGAAAATGATAACCGCAATTTTTGCGATCTCAGATGGCTGGAACTGGATCGGTCCGATCCTGAGCCATCTCGACTGTCCCTTTGCACTTGTTCCGACAAAAATGACCGCTGTACAAAGTACCAGCGCCACAAAATACGCAAGCGTTGAAAGCTGCATCCAGAACTTATATGGGATTCTTGAAATAAAAAGCATTGCCACTATTCCAAGTGCACTTGCATACATTTGTCTTTTTACATAATATGCTGCATCGTTAAATCTTGTTGAGCCATAGTAGGAACTGGTACTATATAACATAATCAGTCCGAAACATAACAAAAATATAATCAGAAATAACAGGCTGTAATCAAAATACCGGATCGATTTTTGTCTTTTTTCATTTTTCCGTCTTCTTGCCATAATTTTTCCTCATTTACACAAAACCTGTCTGGTCAAGCCCCACAACCGTTTTATTCCGGCAGTTCCATGACATATTGCCGGAACAGTTCTCCCCGCTGTGTATAATCCTTAAAATCTCCCCAGCTCGCACATGCCGGTGAAAGCAATACTGCTTCCCCGGGCTTTGCCAGCCTATAACAGATATTTACAGCTTCATTTAATGTATCACAGCATACAATATTCTCAAAACCATGTTTCCTTGCGCAGACTGCGATCTTATCTTTTGTCTGTCCGATCAGTAATAGACATTTTACTTTCCCATCAAAGCTCTCAATCCATGCATCAAATTCAAGATTTTTATCATAACCGCCGCCGATCAGCAGTGTCTTACGATTCATTGAACCGATCCCGCGGATTGCCGCATCCGGATTTGTCGCCTTAGAATCGTTATAGTACAAAACACCCTGCAGATCTCTCACAAACTCAATGCGGTGTTTTACACCCCAAAACTCTTTTAGTACACGCTGCACAACATCTATCGGTGCTCCCATACAAAGTGCAGTGCCGGAAGCCGCCATAACATTTTCATAATTATGTATGCCCAGAAGTTTTAATTCACCGACATCAATCAGGCGCTGCCGTTCTGTTTCTTTTCCAGCGATCCAGATCGTATTTTCCTGCAGATAAATTCCCTCTTCCAATGGTCTTTTACTGCTGAAAAACAAAACGTTTACTTTTAATGTTTCGGCAAATTTCCGAAGTATTTCATCCTCATAGTTGAGCACACAGGTATCTTCCTTTGTCTGACACTTTGTAATGCCCTCCTTTGCACGGATATACGCCTCCATCGTGTGATGTCTGTCAAGATGATCCGGCGTAATATTTAAAATTGCAGAAACAGACGGATGAAATGTTTCCATCGTTTCTAACTGGAAACTGCTGATCTCTGTCACTGTGACGGTCTGCTCTGTGGTTTTCTCCACAATTGAAGTATAAGGAATACCAATATTTCCAGCCACAAAGACTTCCGGATAACATTTTTTTAAGATTTCTCCCACCAGTGTTGTCGTTGTTGTCTTACCATTTGTACCCGTGATCGCTGCAACGCGCCCTTTTTCAAACCGGTACGCAAGTTCCGCTTCTCCTACGACCGGCACTCCCGCAGCCTGTAATTTTAATATCGCCGGCGTATCAAGCGGTATTCCGGGACTTACCACTGCAAGTTCCATCGCCTGTACTGCCGCATCCGGCAGTTCTCCAATCCACAACGGGCAATCCGAAAATACAGGATATGTTTTTTCCCATGCACTGCGGTCGAATTTTTCATTTCCGTCAAACAGGCAGACCATACAGCCCATTTTCTTTAGTAACGCTCCGGCAGCAATCCCGCTTTTTCCAAGTCCTGCCACCAATACCTGTTTTCCTGTCAGATCCATGCATTACTCCATTCCATATATCTAATTCATGACAATAGAATGTTCGCGGAGCGTGCATTCTATTGTTTTCAGTCATAGACTTCTATCCACGGGTAAACCTGCAGCCACAGACTGCATGCCGTCTTTTACATCGCCAGTAAAGCAATCAGGCATAAGATTGCTGTCGTGATTGAAAATACCGCAACGACCCTTGTCTCTGACCATCCGCCAAGTTCAAAATGGTGATGGATCGGAGCCATACGGAAAATACGTTTTCCGCCTGTTTTCTTAAAATAAGTGACCTGAATGATAACAGACAGGACCTCCACGAGGTAAATTAGTCCAACGATCAGTATAAAAAGCGGCATCTGCATCATATATGCTGTCGACACTACAAAGCCACCCAGTGCCAGAGATCCGGTATCTCCCATAAAAACGCTTGCCGGATATACATTAAACAGTAAAAATCCAAGCAATGCACCCACAACCGCACAGGTGATCGGCGCAATCCCTGCATTTGTTCCGATCGCTACAACGGAAAAGAAAGTCGCAACCATGATCGTAACACTCGATGCCAATCCATCCAGTCCGTCGGTAAAGTTTGTTCCGTTTACAGTGCCGACCACTGCAAAAAAGAGGACCGGGATTGCCAGCCATCCAAGGTCTAAATACTTTCCTCCGGAGAACGGAATCAGCATGGTAAGCGCCACACCGGAATATTTGACCATATATACAGCAAATACACCTGTGACAATGATCTGAAGAATCATCTTCTGCCACGCAAGCAGTCCGTCAGAGCGGCGCAATACTACTTTTAAATAATCATCCAAAAATCCGATCACACCAAATCCGACTGTCATAAAGAGGATCGGAATAATCTTCGGATAATCTTTTACATAAAACAGGGATGTTATGATGATACTTGCAAGAATCATAATTCCCCCCATCGTCGGTGTTCCATTTTTCTTTAAATGAGATTCAAGTTCTTTTCGTTCGGTCTGGCCTACCTTTAGTTTTCTCAGAAACGGAATCACTACAGGACCTAACAGTGCACTGATCGCAAATGCGATAATTACTGGTATTACAATTTCATATGTCATATTATTCACACCTCATGTACTTTTTTAACAACACAATAGTATACGTCATTTTTCATCATTTCGCAAGATACGGTAAAATGTTTTCCATAATTTCTTTGGCAACAGGTGCCGCGATCTGACCACCATAATAAGTTCCTTTCGGATCGTTGATCACAACAAGCACCAGCACTTTCGGATCATCCGCCGGGGCAAACCCGAGAAACGACGAGATATATTTATGGTCACTTCTCGGAAGTGTCTGTGACGTAGCAGTTTTTCCACCGATGGAAAACCCTTCGATTTTTGCATTTTTTCCACTGCCATCGGAGACAACCCTCTCCAAAAGATATCGCATCGTTTCCGATGTTTCTTTTGTGCAGATATCATTTTTTGTCTCATACCGCAGCGTTTCCACTTCTTTTCCTCCTTCCCCGGTGATCTTTACTCCAAAATGCGGTGTGATACGGTGCCCTCCATTAATAATAGAAGAAACCGTGGTCACAAGCTGCATCGGTGTAATCTGAAATGACTGCCCAAACGATATAGTCGCAAGTTCTACCGGACCGACATTTTCTTTTTTATGCATGATCGTTGCAGCTTCGCCGGGCAGATCCACATTTGTTTTCGAGAGCAGTCCAAACTGGCTGAAATATTTATAAAAATTTTCAACTCCAAGTCTTTCCCCAAGCTCAATAAAAACAGGATTGCATGAGTTCATAATCCCCGTTTCAAATGTTTCCGCTCCATGCCCGGTTGTTTTTGCACACCGGATACGCCGGTCCTCCACCAGCTTATATCCGGGACAGTAGAAATTATCTGTCAGTTTCACAACACCCTGTTCTAAAGCTGCTGCCGCTGTGATGATTTTAAATGTTGAACCTGGTTCATAAGTATCGCTGATACACTGGTTTCTCCACATCTGATTTAAAAGATCCTGTTTCTTCTCTGCCGGGACATTTACCTCTTCCGTCAGTGTAAACGGATCATTCAGATGAAATTCGGGATAATTTACCATCGCAAAAATTTCTCCATTTGACGGGTTCATCACAATCACAGACACATACTTTGCATCCTTTTTGATATAGGTTTTCTCAGCCGCCTGCTCACAATATAACTGGATGTTATAATCCATGGAGATGTTAAGGTCGTATCCATTGACCGGCTCAAGCCGCGTCTCACCGGCATTTTCAATCTCAATTCCCCGCGCATCGGTAAGCGTGAGTATTTTCCCGTTCGTTCCCTGAAGATAGGAATCATATTTTACTTCAAGTCCGACGATCCCCTGATTATCACCACCTGTAAATCCTAATACTTTCGATGCAAGTGTATCATACGGATAATATCTCTTATAATCTTCATCGACTTTGATCCCTGCAAGTTTGTATGCCCGTATCTTATCCCCTGTCTCTTTGGGCACGTTCGTCTTTACACGTTCGATGGAGCTTACCTTTTCCACTCTTTTTCGCACCGCCTCCTCCGACAGTCCAAGTTCTTTTACCAATGCTTTTACGACTGCCTCCTCATCTTCAATCTGGCTGTGTATAACCGATATGGTGCAGACTGATTTGTTCGTGGCAAGCACCATTCCGTTTGCATCTAAAATTTTTCCTCTTGCCGCCTTAATATCACGTTCCCTCTCATGGAGGTTCTGTGCTTTCTGTCCATAATATTCCGAACAGAACACCATAAGATACACCAGCCTTCCCATCAAAAATAAAAGTGCCAGGAACACGGCTGTAAACATCACCATGATTTTTTTACGATGAAATGTCTTACTTCTATAGAAAGGAAGTTCCTGCTGCATATACAAAAACCTCACAAAAGTTTTCATAGCATTTTATTCTTACTTTTGTGAGGTTATGTGTTTTGTTTTATACTTTTCCCTACTGCTGTCCTTCATCTGATCCCGGATCAATATCTTCGGCAGGCTGTTCCCCAGTATTTTCCGGCAGTTCATCCGTCGTATCCGGCACATCCAGACTCTCCTCGGCAGTAGAATTCGCAACATCCGCTGCCGTCACATCACCGACATCTCCTTCATCTTCCCCCTTGATTCCCCAGCCTTCATGAATACCGGTAGTATCTTCATCCCGGTATATATTCATATAAGGAAGAACTTCCTCTAAGATCTCTCTTACAATATTCTGTGCATAAGTACTGTGGAACTGTTCTGCGACATTCGGTTCATCCACAACACAGTAAATGACAAGCTGCGGATCCTCGACCGGCGCAAATCCAATAAATGAAACCAGATAGTTCACCCCGTCACGTCCCGCTTTCTGCGCAGTACCTGTTTTTCCTCCCATGGAATATCCATCCACTTTTGCAGTTACCGCAGTACCGCCTGTAACCGTAGAATACATATACTGTTTTAAAGCATCGCTCGTTGACTTCGATACAGTTTCCCTCAGAAGAGTCGGCGTCACTTCGCTAATCGTGTTTCCACTTTCATCTGTGATCCGTTTTACCACATGCGGCTGATAAAGGCTTCCCCCATTGACCAGGGAACAATACGCCGTTGCAAGCTGTATCATCGTCGTATTAAAATTCTGTCCAAACGCATTCGTTGCAAGATCGACCGGTCCCATATTATCCGCCGTATAGATCAAAGAGTCTGTTCGCGCTTCTCCCGGAAGGTCAATTCCTGTCCGCTGCCCAAATCCGAAGATCTGCTGATATTTTGTAAAAATATCACTTCCCAGACGGTAGGATATCTGCATCATCGCATCATTGCAGGAATTCATAAGCGTCTGTTCAAGCGTTTCCATTCCGTGTCCACTTCTGTTTACACAGTGAATATCATGTCCTCCCACATGCTCATATCCATCACAGTAAAAACTGTCTCCTGTTGAAACTTTTCCCGTTTCAAGTCCGGCTGCTACTGTAAACGGTTTTGCAGTAGATCCGGGCTCATAGGTATATGTGGTGCAGAAATTCTGCCAGAGCTGGTTTAACGCATCCATCTGTGCATCTTCATCCATCGCATCAATCTCCTCCTGCGTATAATACGCCGAAAGATCCCTCGGATTACTCAGATCATAATTGGGATAATTTGCCATGGCAAGAACATCCCCGTTATTCGGGTTCATGATCAGCACACCAACATGACTCGCTCCCGGCTCATCCTCGCGGAAATTTCCGGTATAGGCCTCGTTAAAATCCGCAATTTTCTGTTCCACTACAGACTGGATATGAGAATCGATCGTAGATACCACCGTGTTACCGTTTTTTGCGGCCTTGATGGTTTTTTCAAAGTTATTATCTGTGTTTAAATACCCGTATTCCCTGCCATCCACACCGTTTAATGTCTCGTTGTAATACTGTTCGAGACCGTTCACTCCAACGTTACCGGAAGCCGTAAATCCTACAATAGAACTTCCCAGCGCACCATAAGGATACTCTCTCTGGTATTCTTTTTCAAACCAGACACCCTTGATGTCAGGATTCACCTTTTTTCCTTTTTCATCAACAGCCTCCTGCATCTCAACAAACGGCTGTATTTCCTCATAGGAAGCTTTTTTCTTCAATACAATATAGCGGCTGTCTTTCTGATCTTTTGCATAGCCATACAGTGTATTGCTGTCTAAGTCCTCAAAACAACTTGCAAGTGCCTGAATGGTAGGCTCAATATACTCATCTTTGCTTGTCATGACGGAACAGTCTAAAATGACATTATAAACGGCGATACTGGTTGCAAGTACCGTGCCCTTGCTGTCCACAATATCGCCTCTCTGATACGGAATGGTCTGACTGTCATATTCCTGCTGTGATAAAACAATTTTCTCATATTTATCACCACTGGTATATTCAATATACATAAGTCTTCCAATCAGGCCTGTCAGCAAAACTGCGATCGCACTGAACATAACGATCAGTTTTTTCTGCATGCGTTTTGGAAATTTCAACCATGGTTTTCTTCTTTTCTTTGCTGCCATCCTTACCCCTGCATTTCTTATGTCAGTATCTCTCTGCTATTTCTGCGGTATCTCACTGTACTGATTCATAAAATCATCATTGTCAACAGTATAATAGATAATCTGGGATTCTTTTGCGTATGACATTCCAAGCTCATTGAGTGCCTTTTCTCTGACACTGTCAAGATCTACAGACATACGGATTCTCTTATATGCCTCATCATTGTCCGCCTTTAAATCAGCGATCTGGCTTTCTAAGCTGCTGATCGTATTCATTCTTGCCGTCATATCAGACTGTATTTTTATGTAAGTACCTGCAAACACGCCAAACACTGTCACTGCCATTGTAAGGAATACCACATACCTCTTGCTCATCCGAAGCTGGCGTTCCTGATTTCTTCTTACCTGGCGTTTTCTTCTGCGCAGCTGTTCTTCCCGTTCTCTCTCTTCTCTTTCCCGTCTTTCTCTTCGGTAATCAGGCACTGCTTCCATGCGGCGCACTGTATTGCCATCCACATAGTAATTTCTTTCGGAAGCTCTCCTCTCTGTCTGATTCTTCATGTTAATTCCTCCCTGCTTTATCTTCTCTCAAACACCCGAAGTTTCGCACTCTTTGATCTCGAATTTTCTTCCAGTTCCTTCTCCGATGGAAGGATCGGTTTTCTTGTAATCACTTTTCCTTTTGACACTTTTCCACAAACACACACCGGGAAATCACTCGGGCAGGTACATGGATTCTCATTTCTCTTAAAATTAGATTTTACGATCCGGTCTTCTAATGAATGGAATGTGATAATACAGATTCTTCCACCCGGATTCAACAGATCGATCATCTCGTCTAAGTGATCACTGAGCACTTCAAGCTCATGGTTTAACTCGATGCGGATCGCCTGAAATGTACGCTTTGCCGGATGGCCCCCGGTCACCTGTACTTTCATTGGAATGGCTGCGCGTATAATATCTGTCAATTCTCCCGCTGTCTCGATCGTTTTCTTCTGTCGTTCTTTTACGATATGTTTTGCAATATTTTTTGCAAATTTATCTTCCCCGTAATCACGGATAATACGGTATAAGTCCATTTCACTGTAGCCATTGACGATATCTTTCGCTGTCTGGCTCTGTCTGTCATCCATACGCATATCAAGCGGTGCATCCGGTTCACGGTAGGTGAATCCACGTTCCGGTGTATCCAACTGAAAAGAAGAAACACCAAGATCAAGCACTATGCCATCTACCCCGTTCACTCCGATCGCATGCAGTTCTTCTTTCATATTGGCATAATTGCTGCGGATCAGTGTAGCTTTGTTTCCAAACTCTGCAAGGCGTTCGCCTGCCGCCTGAATCGCATCTGCATCCTGATCGATTCCGATCAGTCTTCCATTCTCTCCCAGACGCTTTAATATCTGGTAAGAATGTCCGCCACCGCCTAAGGTTCCGTCCACATAGATTCCATCCGGTCTGATATTTAAATTTTCAATTGTTTCATTCAATAATACAGAATAATGATGAAATTCCACTGCCCTCACCTCTAAATGCTAAATCCCAACTCTGCCATATGTTCTGCGATGCCATCCATCTCATCCTCGTCATAGGTATTTTCTAACCATCTGCCTTTATCCCAAATCTCCACACGGCTCAACACGCCGACTAAGACGACATCTTTTTGTAAATCAGCATACTCTCTTAAAACCGGAGGAAGTAAAATTCTTCCCTGCTTGTCCAGTTCTAATGCCGCTGCTCCTGCGAAGAAAAAACGTGAAAACTTTCTGGCGTCCTTAGAGGTCATGGAAATCCCCCGGAACTTTTCCTCGATGTTGTGCCATTCTTCTTTCGTATACACAAACAGGCATCCATCCAATCCCTTTGTCACTACAAATTCATCGCCAAGCTGTTCTCTGAACTTTGCAGGGATAATCAGTCTGCCTTTTGGATCCACTGTGTGATTGTATTCTCCCATGAACATAACACAAACACCTGCCTTTCAGTGGAACTAAAATCCGAAAGATCTGATCTTCCACCAAACAGGATCTCATCTACCACTTCACACCATTTTGTACCACTTTCCTCCACATTTATATACATCTTAAACCACTCTTAAGAAAAAATCAAGAATTTCCTTGATTTTCCAACGGCTTTTTGCGGTAATGTTACTAATTTGTTGCACAAAAAAAGAACGGTAGTACCTTTGTCCTATCGTTCTTAAAATAATATTTTTCCTGTTCGCCTGTCTGTCAGCTCATCTGTACCTGCTGTTTTCTCTCTAAGTATTCTTCGATCAGTTTATCCAGTTCCGTACTCTTTCGATAGTATTCCTCGAATTCATCGTTCTGTAAAAATGATTCATTGAGTTCTGACCGGACAGACTCAATTTCTCTTTGAATTTCTTCGATTCTGTTCATATGAATCCTCCTTGACTGCCAAGATTCCTATGCCACTTTCATCGCGTTGCTGGCGTTTTATAGTACTTATGATACTGTTTTCGTTGATATTTACATATTACTCCTAAATCATGCAAAAATCAATCAAAACAGCATGCCACTTCTCACCATTTTTCGACACCAGATGCCATGTTTTCTCTTATTATGAGTGTTTCAGACGGTGATTTTCGCTCTTTCTCGCAAGAACTTCTATCATTCCCTCAATTGCCCTGCGATTTACCTCAACAATATGCGTGATATCATCTGCGACATCATGTTTTCGTTCAATATAATCATCATGCGCTTTCTGGATATAATCGCAGAGTGCTTTCGCATCCACAAAATGTCCGCCGGAAATATGCTGCCTCTCAGCCTCTCCGCTTTTGATATAGGATCTCAAATCGCGTTTCAGTCTTTCCTCATAGGAGCAGTGATCCTTAAATCCTCCCGGATATATTTTGTTGTGTGGAAATGTAAAATAATCTGCCAGATAATGACTGACCTGTCCTAAATCTCTATAGTATTTTCTGTTCTTTTTATTCATGACCTTCTGCCCTTCCGACAGCCGGGCAATATGTTTTTTTACATAAGGAAAGGTTCCATTGATCTCATGTCTTTTGTAAATAAAAGAAGGCTTGATATCCGGAAGAACGCTTCCGATATAAAATGAAAACCTGTGTTTTTTTAACTCTTTGTCATCCAGACTGTTTACGATATATCTTGCAAGCGAAATATGAGATTTTTTTCTCATTCTAAAAGCCTCCCATTCTTATGCATTCCTGACACTCAGAAATGTATTCTATGACTTATTTTCTATTCGCATTATAAGTCTCATCTAACCAAAATACAAGTTAAGATTACCTGAATTTTTTCTGTGCATTCTATGTCAGATTTCTAAAGATTCCGCTATAAGAAAAACCGGAGACTTCTATACAAAATCTCCGGTTTTACCGTCCTTGTTACCGCTGGCGCAAAAACTTCTTAGCCGCAGCAGAAACTTGCGCATTCCGTTTCTCTGCAGTTGCAGGCATTACCACCCGCGATACCGATATGGTCTGCGCTGCATTTCTCTTCCTTATTAAAAACACAGTTCGCAGCACAACATGCCACTTCAATATTTTTCGGTGCATCTCCCGTTACGTTTTTTGCGCATCGGTCCCCACGTTCCGCAAAACTTCCGCAGCAGGTATCTTCACTTTCTTTTGCGTCTTCTCCTTCCACCTTGATATTACCTTTGTGGCAGCAGTTTGCCTCGTTGTACATACAGCCTGTTACCGAACAATCCAGAATTGTCATTTTTTCTCCTTTTCTCCCTCATGAAAAAGGGGACAGTCCTTCGTATTTTTATCATTTCTTCCGTAATGATCTGACTGTCTTGTATTATTCTCTCTCCCTTTGTCTGATTTATGCTTTGAAACAGCGTTTACAGGTTTTCTTTTTATGACAATATCTGGTTTTTATGACAATTTTTATTCTGTATCCTCGTCATCCCAGTCCCAGTCATCTTCTCCATTGTTGGTAATATAAGTCGTACCGTTACCACAGCCATATTTTGCATTTTTGCGCGGTGAGATCAGCATCCCGATGATCACGCCGGAAAGCGCTGCGATCGCAACGATCAAAGTTCCATCCAGTTTTGTGACAGAAACAGTTTCCGTCATATCCGCAAAAAATTCTTTTATTTTTTTCATAATGATAATTTCTCCTTTCAGATACATAAAAATCCCTGTGTTCTGATATCATTCAAAACACTGGGATTTTGTTTTTCTTATTTATTCATGCAGCAGTATTTATATTTTTTACCGGATCCACATGGGCATGGATCGTTACGTCCGATTTTCTTTCCGACAATAACAGTTCCGGACTTCTTCTGCTCTAAGTACAGTCTTCTCTTTGTTTCGCCATCGAAGATCTCATTCCACTGTGGAAGCTCATACAGCCAGTCAGCCTTAGCATCTACCATGTTTTTGTATAATTTTTCTTTGTCAAATGCAAGGCTTACTTTTGTATCCTCCTCCATGGTATCGATTGGATTCGGCTCTACTAAGCTGTCATTGATTCCATCCAGAAAACCTGTCATCTCCATGACGCTCAGATTATATTTATCAGCAAGCTCTTTTACCGTTCCCTCGACCTTCTCATCCGGGTTCGTAAGAAGCTTCTCATATACGCCTTTTTCCAAAAGGAAATATCTCTGCCAGAATCTCTGTAATTCCCCTCTGTCTGTTTTCTCATTATAGGCAATTTTCTGCCACTGTTCTAATAATGCCATAGTCTGTTTCCTCGTTTTCTATGTGAATTGTGGTTGCATTTAACATGCATATATTATTATAGCAAATATCTGCTGTTTTTGCAATTCATTAATTCACGATGCAGGGATTTCGCTTTTAACTTTTTTATCTATGCATTTTTATAAATAATCCAGTTATCAGCATTCCATCTGCGGTCACCCTTCGTTCCTGGTCAATACGCGCAAAATTCCCCCTGCTTTTTCCCTATATATTTTTTCTGCTGATTTTCTATCCGCCTATCGCTCCTTCCCGGAATACCCGGTTACGTTTTATGATATCAATCATTTCTTCATGTATGCTGCGTATTTCATCCGGGTTTATTCTGGAGAGAAGGTCGCGGACTGCATCAACTTTTGGAATCCTTCCACTGATACAGTTTTTCAGTCTTTTCGACATGCTTTCAGGGGCTTTTATTTTTTAAAGCGAAATCTCTGTTCACGATGTTTGCATCTTGACTCTTCCGTCACTTTCGGCTAGGATAATCTTAATATATTTCCGGCATTTTGCGAACTATATGCCGATAAGTACACTAAAAACTGGAGGGTTGGATTTGAAAAAAATAAAACGTATTCTTGCCATTCTTGGCGCAATTATCTTAGCCGGTCTTTATATTTCCACCATCGTCTGTGCACTCTCTTCCAATGAGAACTATATGGATATGCTGATGGCCTCTGTTTATGCAACCGTGATCATCCCGGTGCTGATCTGGGCATATTCTTTTGTATATAAGATGGTCAAGAAAAATCATGAGCAGAAGGAAGATTAATTTTCCTCTGCTCATTTTTTTATCGCTCTTCTAACGGCACATATGCTTTCTCCGGCATGATGCTCCGGTATGCAGGACGAATGATTTTATCCATATTTACCAGCTCTTCCATGCGGTGCGCGCTCCATCCGACAATACGGGCGATCGCAAAGATCGGAGTATAAAGCTCTAACGGGATGTCTAACATACTGTATACAAATCCACTGTAAAAGTCCACATTGGCTGAAACCCCCTTATAGATATGGCGTTTTTCCGCGATCACTTCCGGTGCAAGATTTTCTACCATACTGTATAATGCAAAATCTTTTTCTCTTCCCTTCGCCACCGCGAGCCTTTCCACAAAGCTTTTGAATACGCGCGCTCTCGGATCGGAAAGAGAATAAACGGCATGACCCATACCATAGATCAGGCCTTTGCGGTCAAATGCCTGTTTGTCGACAAGCTGTTCCAAATAGTTTTTAACTTCGTCTCTGTCTCCCCAGTCCTTCACATGATTTCTCATATCATCCATCATTTCCACTACTTTGATATTGGCGCCGCCGTGCTTTGGTCCTTTTAAGGAAGAAAGTGCCGCTGCCATGACAGAGTATGTATCGGATCCAGATGAGGTCACAACCCTTGTTGTAAACGTAGAGTTATTTCCACCACCGTGTTCCATATGAAGTACCAGCGCAATGTCAAGCACGCGCGCTTCCAGTTCCGTGTACGCCTTATCCGGGCGAAGCATAAGGAGCAGATTCTCTGCTGCGGACAATCCCTCCTGCGGACGGTGGATATAAAGGCTGTCATCACAGATATAATGGTTGTATGCATGGTAACCGTACACCGCAAGCATCGGGAATACACTGATCAGCTTGATGCACTGTTCTAACTGCGTATGCAGCTCCTGGTCAGCGATCGTCTCATCATAGGAAGCAAGTGTCAGCACGCTTCTCGTCAGCGAATTCATGATATCCTTGCTCGGTGCTTTCATAATGACATCTCTGGTAAAGTTTGTCGGAAGCTGTCTGCACTCTTCTAACATGCTCTTAAATGCCCCTAATTTTGCAGCATCCGGCAGTTCACCAAACAAGAGCAGGTATGCCACTTCCTCGAATCCAAAACGTTTTCCCTCAAATCCATGGATCAGGTCGATCACATTGTAACCGCGGTACCAGAGCTGTCCGTCACACGGAACCTTTTTCCCATCCTCCGTTTTAAACGCATCGATCCTTGAAATATTGCTGATCCCCGCAAGCACGCCGGTTCCATCCACATCTCTCAAACCACGTTTTACACCGAACTCCTTAAACAGCTCCGGCGGGATTCTGTCATTACGTTCACATATTGTCATCAGTTCTTCCGTTTCTTTTCCAAAATCTCCATATTGGTTCATGTCCCATCCTCCTGTTCTGCCTGAATATTCTTCATGATCTTGCCCATTACCCGCTTTAAGCAGCTTCGTTCTTCTTCTGTCACGCCCGCAAACAGACGCTCTAAAATATCTGCCCGGATCTGTTCAAACTCTTCCAGCACAGGTTTTGCCTTACCAGTCATACGAATGTGTATTTTCCTGTGATCCGCCTCATCAGCAACCAGCTCAATATATCCATGCTGTTTTAAATTGTCCACCGATTTTGAAATATGGGCCTTGGACAAATGCTGTATCTCGATCAGATCCTTTGCGGTATCCTTCTGTTTCTCATGGGAAATCAGATAAAGGATATCCAGCTCCACATGGCGCAGTCCATAGGTCTCCATCAGCCGTTCACATGCCTGCTCGATCACTTTTCTCATCTGCTGGTTGGTTCCAAATATTTCATACTCACTGTACATCATCCCTGCTCCACATTCTTTTTTCTTCCGGTAAATAACTTTTTATTTCCTGCTTTGCGGTTCGAATTAGTTCGTTAATGAACTTTCTCACATTCATGTTACCTCTTTTTTCCAAAAGTGTCAAATTAAAAATTTATGAACTTAAAATACCGGACTGCACATATACAATCCGGTATTTTCATCTCTGTGATTCAGATTTGTCATTTCACTCTCTTACTTCGTTTCCTCTGTTACAACGGCCTCTGTTTCATTCGGCACCACGGTCGCTGTCTCCGTTTCATCCACGGCCTCCGATGGCTCTTCTGCCTCAGTTTCCGTATCATCTGCTTTTGCGGTCAGATCTTCGACGCTCTTATCAAATCCGGTCGCTGGCGCGCTGTCCACAACATATATGGTATCACTGTCGCCCGTTTTCAGATAATACTCATTCGTGATCGCATTCTGGCTGCCAATGTAGATCGTCGTTAGCCCGGAATCCGTTTTTAACGTAACCGTATTAGCAGGATCATCCAGCCCAAAGTCCGCCAGGTCATCATACTCTGTAACCTCGTCTGATGCCGTGATCGCTGATGCCTTATTTAAAAGTGTCTCCAAAGCGCTCTCATCAATATCAACCGACTGATCCCCGTCATAGGTCCACTCTGTTCCATTTTTTGTAAAGGAAAGTGTTGTTCCATCCAGCACATAAGAAAACTGTGTGATATCAGAGACCTCAAGATCCGTCACCTGGATCTTTTCCGCCTCTTCTTTGGCATTTTCCTTTTCTTCCTGTTTTTTACTGTAAAAATGGACGCCTATATACGCAAGGATCAGCAGGATCAGCAAAATGACCAGAACGATCATCTGTTTTTTCTGTTTCTGCATTATTTTTTCCTCCTTACTGCCCAGATCACAACTCCGATAATAATCAGTACAACCGGTATAAAAATACTTGCTGCCAGTCCACCAATAATTGTAGAAATTGAAGTGATCGTGATCGTGCTCATCTTATAGTCTTTTACCGGAATAACGCTGGTATTATCATCCTCCCCGCTGGTCAGATTCGTCATGATATCAGTAAACATCGATACGTTGCTTCCCGATACGATCTGGTCTGTGGAATCCGTAAATAACTCCATAGAACCTGCCACAACGACCTGGGATGATGTATCATTTTCTGTCTTTGCCGCCGCAAGTGCGATCGTAAATGGTCCTTCAATATCTCCGTCTTCTTTTTCAGATGTTGTTGCATTATCTGCATCAATCTTTGATACCGCCTTATCGGTTGTCTGCAGCAATGCGGTATATGTCACATCATCGGAAGACCCGTCATAACTGAACGCTTCGCTGTACGGTGCAAAAATATATTTTCCGCTGACAGAAGAGGTGTAATCGCTGCTCTCTACTTCCGGAAGCAGATAGTATGGAATGTTATTGTAATAGTAGGAACTGTCATTCTCCATGACAATACCATCCACACGCTCAATGCCGTATGCTTTTAAAATACTTTCAAAGTTCGTCAGATCCTTGTACTGGAAATTGGTCGTGATCAGCGCTTTTCCGCCTTTTTCCAGATAATCGGTCACTTTCTTTGCATCATCTGCGGAGAAATCCGAAGTCGGTGCGTTGATAATGATTGCTGATGCATCATCCGGCACAGCCTCCTCTTTTAACAATGTCAGCTCCGTGAGTGTCATATTCGCCTTCTCGATTGCTTCCGAAAATCCGCCGGAAAGCGAAGTTTCCCCGTGTCCTGTGATCTCATAGACAACCGGCAGCTCGCTCGAATCTTTGGTCACATACTGGAGTGCACTTGTGATCTGTCCCTCGGCATCATATCCATCAAGGCTTCTTGAATAGGAAGAATAATCATAGGAGTACTCATAAATATCGTTATAATCGATCACTCTGGAGCGTGCATCACTCGCAACAATCAGACTGTTCGAAGTAGGTGCATCCGTCGTATACTTCTGAAAAAATGTCGGATTGGTCGACGGATTGACATAGCTTACTTTTACATGACCGGACAGATCCTCATATCGCTGTAATGTCTCTGAAAGCGTACTGTCCGCATTTTTCTCTGCTGCAAGCACATAAATATTGACATCCTGATCCAGTGTCTTTAAGTAATCTTTTGTCGTATCCGTGATGGAGTACAACTTTGTGGATGTCGCATCGATTGCTGTGACCGTGGACGGCAGCTCATTTGCCACCAGGTTCACAACAACCGCAATGGCAAAGGCGACAACGATCATTCCGATGGAAAATGCCCCCGGAGCGATCTTTTTGGTGCTAACCGAATATCTGCGTTTCTGGATCAGCTGGCAGCTCAAAAACAGGCAGATTCCGATCACCGTCAGAAAATAGATCACGCCTGTGAGGTCTAAGCAGCCATTCATAAATTTATCCAACGGTGTGTACAAATCATATGCGTTTAATATTTTTGTCAGAAGATTACCGCTCTGTGAGATCATGCTGGTAATACTCGACATCATGTAACCAAGAAACAGTGCTGCAAATCCAAGCACTGCTGCGATAACCTGACTTTCCGTTACCACTGACATCAGCATACCGATCGCAATACATGCGCAGCCATACAGCCAGAATCCCAAAACCGCCACATAGCTTTCTCCAAGCGGCACGGAACCATAAATGGATAAAAATAACGGTGTCAGCGCAACAACGATCATTGCAATGGAGAAAACTCCGACCATGGCAAGATATTTGCCAAACACGATCTTTCCAAGCGGAACCGGGGAAGTTAACATTAGCTGATCTGTCTTTGTATGCCGTTCCTCCGCAAAGCTCCGCATGGTAAGTACCGGTACCGCAATCATCACAATAAATGAAACTGCGGAAAGTGAATACGAAACATAAGGCGAACCGGACCTTAAGTTATAAGCATAAAAATACAATCCATATAAAGCAAGTACTGCTGCAATAAAAAGCCATCCCACCACAGTCTGGAAATAGGATCTGATCTCACGTTTAAAAATTGCAAACATTATTTTGTTCCTCCTTCCTGTGATGTGAGTTCAAGGAATACATCCTCTAAGGACTTCGATGCTGCCTTCATCTCTAAGATCGGCATATGGTGTTCCACGCAGGTGTGATAAATCGCCTCGCGTACATCCGCATCTTTTTTTGCCGTCACAAGAAGCTGTACCGCGCCATCCTCTTTCGACTCTGTTTTTTCACACCGCTCCACCTGTGCGATCTCACGGATCGCTGTTTCCGCAGTATCTTCCTCTGCTTTCACTAGCAGCTCGATCTCCTGTGCACCGGTCATCCGCTCTAACAGATTCTCCGTGGAATCACTGGCAACGAGTTTTCCGTGCGAAATAATAAATACATGATCACAGACAGCAGAGATTTCAGACAAAATATGGGAACTTAGTATGATCGTATGTTTCTTTCCAAGTTCCTTGATGAGATCCCTGATCTCTATGATCTGTTTCGGATCCAATCCTACGGTCGGCTCATCTAAGATCAGTATTTCCGGATATCCAAGTACTGCCTGCGCAAAACCGACTCTCTGGCGGTAACCTTTTGACAGGTTACGGATCAGTCTTCCCGATACTTCCTCTGTTTTTGTAATTTCCATGACTTCCTTCACATATCCTGCCCGCAGGCTTTTCTCTATCTTCTTTAATTCAGCCACAAAATCCAGATATTCTTTTACCGTCATATCCATATAAAGAGGCGGCAGTTCCGGCAGATACCCCACACACTTTTTTGCTTCCTCCGGCTGTTTTAACACATCAAATCCGTTGATCTTTACCTCACCAGATGTCGCTGCAAGGTAGCCGGTAATAATGTTCATCGTTGTTGATTTTCCGGCTCCGTTCGGGCCCAGAAAACCATAGATTTTACCCGGCTCTACCGTGAGCGACAGATCATCAACAGCAACATGACTGCCATATTTTTTTACCAGATGATTGATCTCAATCACGTTTCTCTCCTCCTTATTTCATTCTCAATATATGCCACTATCCGCACTTATCGTGTGACCAGTAACCAAATTATTACTTTATAAGATTAACGTGTAATTGTGTTTAAAGGAGGATGAATCTGTGATAAAAGTGTGAACATATACAATAGAATGCACACCCTGCGAGCATTCTATTGTCATGAATAATAGAATGTACACTCTGCGAGCATTCTATTATCATAAATAAAAGCAGCCTCCACATCCGTGAAAGCTGCTCTTATTCTGTATCTCTTCCTGTGATACGATTTTATGCAGTCATGTACCATTTCCTACATAACACCATATGTTTTTAATTTTTCCAAAGCATCCTGATACGTCGTAAACAACACGGTATGAATACCCTGTGTTTCCGCTGCTTCGATATTTTCCCTGCGGTCATCTAAAAATACACATTCATCTGCCACAAGGTTAAATTTGTCTAACAGTGTCCGATAGATCTCCGGTTCCGGCTTGATCTGATGAACTTCAAAGGAAAATACCTGTCCGTCCACATCCGAAAGAAATGAAAGAGCTTCCGCTGTATGTTCATAAGTCCATTTTCCGTAATTAGAAAGGATATACACATGGTAACCTTTCTGTTTCAGCTCCCGGATCCATGCGCGCGAATAATCGTACTGACAAATTGCCCGTGCAACATTTTCCCAGAACAGGCGGATCTCTTTTTCATATTCCGGCGCATTTTGGACAAATACAGCAAGCTGCTCCTCTGCATCCAGAACACTGCGGTCTGATTCATTCCAGGCATCAGAGTAAACAGTCGCATTTCCAACCGCCTCCTCTGTCTTTTCATCAAAACCTAACTCCTGAAACGCCGCATGCGGATCCCAGTTGACTAACACCATTCCTACGTCAAAAATAATATTTTTTATCATATCGGATAGTCCTTTTTCCTATTTGGTACGGTAAATGATATCGTCTCTTCCCGGTCCGTTTGAAACCATTGTGATCGGGTAGCCGATCTGTTCCTCGATGAACTCTACATATTTTCTGCAGTTTTCCGGAAGATCCTCATATTTCTTGATTCCACGGATATCACATTTCCATCCCGGAAGGTTCTTTAATACCGGTTTTGCTTTCTCTAATTTTGCTGTGGTCGGGAAATCTGTTGTCACTTCACCGTCGATCTCATATCCAACACATACCGGGATCTCATCTAAGTAGCCAAGTACATCGAGTACGGTAAATGCAACATCTGTGGTTCCCTGCAGACGGCAGCCATATTTACTTGCTACACAGTCGAACCATCCCATACGTCTCGGACGTCCTGTGGTTGCACCGAACTCACCGCCGTCACCACCGCGTCTTCTGAGTTCATCTGCCTCATCACCGAAGATCTCGCTGACAAATGCACCTGCTCCGACTGCGGAAGAGTATGCTTTACATACAGTCACGATCTGTTTGATCTCATATGGCGGGATACCTGCACCGATTGCACCATACGCTGCCAGTGTAGAGGAAGATGTAACCATCGGATAGATTCCGTGATCCGGATCTTTTAAAGTTCCAAGCTGTCCCTCTAATAAAATAGTCTTTCCTTCTTTGATTGCCTGATCCAGATAAGAAGAAACATCACATACATAAGGTGCGATGGTATCGCGGTACTCATGTAATGTCTCTAATAATTCATCCGGGTTGATCAGTGGTTTATGATATAAATGCTCTAAGAGTACATTCTTTGTCTCTGCAATACGGACAACTTTTTCTTTTAACAGCTCCTCGTCAAATAACTCGCTGACCTGGAAACCGATCTTTGCGTATTTATCAGAGTAAAATGGTGCGATACCTGACTTTGTGGAACCGAAAGATTTTCCGCCTAAACGCTCCTCCTCATACTGGTCAAACAGAATGTGGTAAGGCATAACCATCTGTGCACGGTCTGAAACTAAAATCTTTGGCTTCGGAACGCCTCGCTCCACGATAGACTGGATCTCTTTGATAAGTACCGGAATATTTAAAGCGACACCATTGCCGATCACGCTTGTGGTGTGTCCGTAAAATACACCTGACGGTAATGTGTGAAGTGCAAACTTTCCGTAATCATTTACGATCGTATGACCTGCATTTGCACCACCCTGGAAACGTACGATAATATCTGCTTCCTTCGCAAGCATATCTGTGATCTTTCCTTTTCCTTCATCGCCCCAGTTGGCTCCAACGACTGCTTTTACCATTTGAATATCCTCCTAGTTTCTCTATGCTATTCCTGTTTACTTACTAATTATACATGATGTTTCTCTATAAGTAAAATTAATATTCTTTATATCTGATATAATCATTCATTATGTGAATTTATAAAAGTCCTTTTAAAAGCTTTGCCGCAGCCGCAGACATCGGGATCCTCTCATTTAATACGATACAGAATTTTCGTGCCGGAATTTCTTTTTCAAACTGCAGCTTAAAAAGCCTGCCATCCTCCTCATACTCTTTTGCAAACTCTTCCATCACACTTGCGATCCCAAGATTGCGGAGCGCAAACTGAATCAGCATATCACTGGTGGCAAGTTCAAATTCCGGGGACACCGTCACACCTTCTTCTTCTAAAAATGCCTCCACATAATGTCTCGTCGAGGTGCTTCCCTCTAAACACATCAGCGGATATTCCGAAAGTTCTTTGTATTGCATCTTTCTCCCACAGAGCTCTTTGTATTTTTTCCCTGCCACAAAAACGTCGCGGATCTCTTTGACCGGGATGATCTTAAGCCATCCCTGCGGCTCCACCGGAGAGCTCACGATTCCAAAATCAATCCTGCCATCCGCAAGATGCTGTAAAGTTTCCGGTGTTGGCGCATTGGTCACGGTCACGCGGATATTGGGATATTTTTCATGAAACCGCTCTAAATATGGAAGCAGATAATATTTTAATGTCATATCACTTGCACCGATGCAGATTTCTCCCTTTTCAAGGTTTAGCATCTCAAGAAGTCTTTTTTCTCCGGAAAGAATCGCCTCATAGCCGCGTTCCACATAGGAAAAAAGCATCTCACCCTCCTTGGTCAGACGTACTCCCTTTGCCGTTCTTACAAACAATGCACAGCCAAGATCCTTCTCTAAATGCTTGATCGCCTGGCTGACTGCCGGCTGTGAGATTGACAGTTTTTCTGCCGCTAACGTAACACTTTTCTGCTTTGCCGTATAATAAAATATCTTATAGTATTCCAAATTAATGTCCATCTGATTCTCCCTTAAAAAAATTAGAAAAAAAGTCTTATTTTCCGCTTGTATTTCTGATTTTTGTGACGTATACTAAGCCTTACATGTTTATTACATTATACTGCATATATGTGCACTGAATAATTACATCATACCAAAGTTTGAAAGGAGTTTCCAGTAGCATGACAAAAGATATGACCACCGGCAGTTCATTAAAAATCATACTGCTTTTTTCCATTCCGGTTTTATTAGGAAATCTGTTCCAGCAATTTTATAATATGGTAGACACGATCATCGTGGGAAGATACCTCGGCGAAGATGCACTTGCTGCCGTCGGTTCCACCGGATGTATCATGTTTTTAGTGCTCGGCTTTGCCACCGGAATCGCACAGGGATTTGGTGTCATGATTTCGCATGCCTTCGGTGCAAAAGATTTTCGCTTGTTAAAACACTACGTTGCACTCTCCCTGATCTTAACCGTGATCGTATCTGCAATTCTTACGATTCCGACCGTTGCCGCTTCCCGCCTGTTTTTAGTCTGGATGCATACACCGGATAATATCTTATCCATGGCAGATGCTTACATCAAGGTCATTTTTGCAGGTATCATCTTAACAATGCTCTACAATGTATCTGCCGGTATCTTAAGAGGTATTGGAGACAGCAAAACACCGCTCTACTTTTTGATCTTTTCTTCTATATTAAATGTGGTACTGGATCTTTTATTTATTATCGTGCTGAAAGCAGGAACCGCCGGTGCCGCCTATGCCACCATCATTGCGCAGGGAATCTCCGCAATTTTATGTTTTATCCATATGTTCCGGCAGTTTGAGATCCTTCGCACAACAAAAGCGGACTATTATCTGGATCGCCCGGGTGTCATTAACATGCTCTCGATCGGTATCACAATGGCATTAAATTACTCCATCACCGCCATTGGAACCATGATCTTACAGAGTGCTGTCAACGTGTTTGGTTCCAGTGTGGTTGCTTCCTTTACAGCCGCTTCTAAAGTCAACAATATCGCAACTCAGACCATGCCGACGCTCGGCACCGCCATGGCAACCTACTGTGGTCAGAATCTCGGTGCAGGAAAATACGACCGTATTTTCGACGGTATGCGCAAAGGATTTTTCATCTGTATCGCTGCTGCAGCCATCGGTGCTGCCATCTGTATTTTCGGTGGAGAATTTATCGTAAGCTGGTTTGTAAGCAATCCTTCCGATGAGATTTTCTCCTATGCCATGATGTATTTAAAAACAGTAAGCTGGTTTTTCCTCCCGCTTGCCATGATCTTTTTATACCGCAATGCCTTACAGGGATTAGGCGAAGGACTTGTTCCAATGTTGAGTGGCGTGATCGAGCTGGTATGCCGCTTTGTTGCGATCGCACTCCTGCAGAAACCACTCGGTTATCAGGGGATCTGCCTTGCTGATCCTGCTGCCTGGGTGGGCGCCGGTATTCCTCTGATGATCACTTATATCATTTGGAAAAGCAAAAAGATACGGCAGCACAGCAATTCTCCAGCCTAAACAGCGTGAAATTTTTCTGTCTGCAAAGGACTTTTAATTTCTATAGGTAAAAATCGCCTGAGATCCGAATTATCTCTTGTAATTCAGATTTCAGGCGATTGCTTTATCTGGCTTTTCTCTCTGTTCTCTTTTATTTTTCTATTACGCTTCCAGCTCTGGAATCTTTCTTGAACATGCCACTGCTAACGCTCCCGGTCCGATATGGCAGGAAATGCTAAGTGAAAGCGGATCCATACGGATCTCCATCCCCGGAAATGCCTCCTGCACTTCTTTCTTGAAGTTTTCTGCCGCTTCTAAATCATGCGTATATGCCATCTCAAGATAAATATGCTCTCCGTTCGGATCGTTAAACCGGTTGGCAAAATCATTCTTCATTGCCTCAATCATGATACTCTTTGCCTGTTTTACCGTTCTTGCCTTGGCAAATGCATCTAATTTTTCACCCTGAATCTGAAGCACCGGTTTTAATTTTAACAGTGTTCCAAGCGCGGCAGCAGCTGGTGTGATCCTGCCGCCTTTTTTCAGATAATACAGCGTGTCCACCATAATGTAAATCGATGATTCAAATTTATCACGCTCTAAAATTGTCTTGATCTCAGATGCAGTTCTTCCCTGTTTTGCAAGCGCAAGTGCATCTAAAACAGACTGGCGCTGTGTAACAGAAATTCTCTGATTGTTCACCACCTGCACCTTTCCATCATAATCCCGGGAAAGCATCATGGCTGTCTCACAGGAACCACTAAGTCCGGACGACATTGGGATATGTACGATCTCATCGTACTCTTTTAACAATTCATCCCAGGTATCTGTCACATTTCCTACAAGCGGCATGGATGTATGGATGTCTGTCTTCTCGGAAAGCATCTGGTAAAACTCTTCCTGTGACAGATCGATATCTTCATACAGTGTCTTATCTCCCACAAAAAAAGGCATCGGCATTACAGTAACTCCAAGTTCCTTTGCCATACTCTGCGTGATTCCGCTGTTGCTGTCTGATACGATTGCTACTTTGCTCATGAAAAATGTTCCCCCTTATAATGTCTCTGAGCGTTTTTTGATGTTTTCTTTGAAGTTGATCACCTCATGCTCATACTCTTCATTCATATATTCAGATCTGATCATAAAGTCTGCCGATGCCTTATTGTTTGCGATCGGGATATCATATACCTGTGCAATACGAAGCAGTGCCTTTACATCAGGATCATGAGGCTGTGCAGTCAATGGATCAGAAAAGAAAATGACAAAGTCTACTTTTCCCTCAACGATCTTTGCACCGATCTGCTGGTCTCCACCAAGAGGGCCGCTGTTATATCCACGAACCGGAAGTCCGGTCTGGTCTGTAATCATACGTGCCGTGGTCCCTGTTCCACAAAGGAAATGATTTTTCAGGATCTCTTTATTTGTTTCGCACCATGCGATCAGCTCTGCTTTTTTATTATCATGCGCGATCAGTGCAATATTTTTCTGTTTTCCAATGGTAAGTGTTACATAATTTTCATTCATATGCGCCATCCTCCGTCATTTATCTGTGCCTTTATCTATTGCATATCAGATCAGTTTTTCTGCAATACATATTGTTAAGTATAACATATTTTTTGTCGTTCTTCCACAAAAAAATAATAGAATGCGCGCTCCGCGGACATTCTATTATTTTATGTACCGGATTTCTTCTTTGCCTTTTTATTCCGGCAATTTTACTTTTCCATCCAGAATCATCTTCACAAATGCAGTGTCACGAATGATCCACGGATCCTTTTCTATGCGTATATTGGTATTGTATACAGTCTCCGGCTGCTCCCACTTAAGATAATACCCCTTTGCCACTTCACTGGGTGTCAGATGAAGTTTCTCCTGTTTTTCCCCTACCTTACAGTAATAAAAGTAAGAATGACAGATATATTTACAGGACGGATCAAATATATCGCGGCGCATCTCAAGGATCTCCCCTAGTTCACACACAGACTCTTTTAAAACGGTAAGCCCTGTCTCTTCACGGATCTCACGCACAAGGGTTTCTAAAAAACTCTCTCCCTTTTCCATCCCGCCGCCGGGCATCTTATATTCGCCATCCGTACTACACTGCATGGCAATCTTTCCATCCCGGAAAATTACACCACGCACATTATATTTTTCATATACTTTTGTTGTGTCGTCATAATTCTTCTCGTCAAAAACAGCAAGCACTTCCATCTGTTTTGTCTCCATATTCTGCAGCTTAAGGCCATATTTTTATCATATATCAAAATGTCTGATATTGTGTGCAAGCATATCCGCCATATTACGCAGATTTTCGGTAGAATCCTTGATATTCTGAAAACTGTCCGTAATCTCTGTGATGGATGAACTTGTCTGCGTGGTTCCTTCCACATTCTGCTGTGCAATCTCTGACAAAGAATCAATGACATCTATGATCTCTGTTCTTGCACTCTCTAATTTCTTTGTACGTGTTTCAATCTGGCGAATTCGTTCAATAGATGCGTCGATCTCACCCATAACACCATTTACCATCTGCTCCGTACTCTCGATATGCATATTCTGTTTTTCAATGATCTCCTGTGTCTTGCCCATTGTCTCAACCACACGCTGGGAGTTTCCGATCAGTGTATTTACGATTTCGCCGATATTGCCACTCGCCGTATCAGACTGTTCTGCAAGCTTCTGTATCTCAGATGCCACAACCGCAAAACCCTTTCCCGCCTCACCTGCACGTGCGGCTTCAATGCTGGCATTTAAAGAAAGAAGATTCGTCTGGGATGCAATTTCAGAAATAAACTGCGATGCCTTCTGAATACTCTGTGCTGAAATATTTGTCTGTTTCGTCTGTTCCGCGATCGTTGCAACAGCTGTCTTTACTTCTTCGCTGATTCGTTTTAGTTCATCGATCGTAACAACAGCCGCATCACTGGACTGTTTCATCTGATCTGCACTTTCATTCAGCTCATCTGCTGCCCTGCCGGTCTCAATGATCAGATTTCCCATATATTTTACATTGTCAGAAGCTTTTTTTGCATCCTCTGCCTGTAAATTTGCCCCGGTTGTAATAGAATCTACCGTTGCCTCCACCTCACGCATTCCATCGTAAGTCTGATGGGATGTATCCTCTAAAGTATTGGATGCTTCCATCAGCATATCGGTACTTTCCTTGATTCCCTTAATGATCTTTTCCAGTTCTTTCTGTAAATGCTGTATCGCTTTGGTCAGATCTCCGACTTCATCTTTCCGCCCTAAGATCTTCTTGTCAAACTCTACGTCAAGATGACCGGCAGACACTTCCTGCACATTTGCAATTCCTTTCTTTAATGCACGTGTGATCGAGGTTGCACTGATCTCCACGATAATGATACAGATAACAAGTACCACAAGCACGATGGCTACGATCGTATTAATGATCTGTATCACGCTGTGGGAGATTTCCTGTTTCTCCGCCCCTGCAAACACCATACCGATCGGAGTACCGCTGTCGCCTTTCTGATATACCGGAACATAATAGCCATAGTATATGGTGCCATCCATGGATACATTATCACTGAAATATTCCTCACCACCATTTAATACCTTTTCAACAACCTTGTCACCCGCCGGACTTCCCAGAATCCTGTCACCATTTTTGTCGACTGCAGAAGTCATGATTCTCTGTGATCCATAGAAAAATGTCACATCCATCCCAGACTCCTGTTTGATGGTATCCACCAGATTCTCTGACTGTGAAATGTTATAACTTCCTTTCCAGATATCACCATTTTCCGTCTGCAAATAGGTACCTGCATTCTGGTCATAAGCTGCCTGCGTCGCGATTGCAGTTCCTTTTAATGAATTTTCCACCTGATCGATAATTGCACCCTTTACGATCGTGGACGCGATCAGAAGGATAATTCCTCCTAACAGAAGCAGCGGTATCAAAGAACAGAATAAAACTTTTTTTCGAATCGTCAATTTCATCATCTCATTCTCCCCCTAGTCCACAATCACAACGTTTTTATAATACCAGTCAATGCCGCCGGTAATCGTTGCATCATCTAAGGTTCCATTCTCTGTTCCAACCGTCTCCCCTGTATTTGTCTCCATCACTCCGTCAAAAACATTATTGCTGCCACTTAAAATTTCTGCAGTCGCTTCATCCACCTTCTCCTGCGTACCCTCTGCCGCAAAAGATGCCAGATTCGTCAGCTGTACCAGCCCCTCTGCCATACCTCCATAATAGTTTGATCCATCCCAGGTTCCATTGATAATACTCTTAACTGCCGAAGTATAGTATGCACTCCAGTTCCAGATAACACTCGTCAGACAGGCATCCGGTGTTTCCTTGCTCATATCTGAGTTATAGCCGATACCATATACACCACGTTCCTGTGCGAGTGTCTGCGGATACGGCGTATCACAATGCTGTGCCATCACATCACAGCCCATATCCAACAGCTGTTCCGATGCTGCTTTTTCCTTATCCGGATCATCCCAGCTGTTTGTGACTGCCACATAGATCTTTGCCTCCGGGTTAACAGCTGCAACACCGATCGCAAATGCATCAATTCCACCTGTCACCTCCGAATTGGAAGAATCCTGCGCTGCAACATAGCCGACCTTATCCGACTTTGTATTCATGCCAGCCACGATACCGCTTAAATACCTTACCTGGTAAATACGACCAAAATAATTGTTGAAGTTCTTTCCATTTGACATATAACCGGTTCCATGGGAAAAGTAAATATCCGGATATTTTTCAGCCATCTCTGCTGTTGTTTCCATATACCCCCAGCTGGTTGTAAAAATAATATTGCACCCATCCGAAATACATGCTTCGATTGCTTCCTCCGTCGCCTTTGCGTCAGAGTCATCCACGATCTTTCTCTCAATCTGATCATCGCTTAAACCCAGATTTTCCTGCATTCCCACAATTCCCAGATCATGCGTGTAAGAATATCCGCTTCCCTCATCCGGATCTGAAATATAAAGCACGCCGACTTTTATATTTTCTTTCGAAATCCCTGCCGTGCCCGATGTGGTATCCGACTGTGCACCGCCTGTACTGTTCCCGGCGGTTTCCGTTGTAATATAGCCATCGTTTGTCGCATAATCATCCGGCGTAGTACCTGTTTTTCCACCACACCCGGCGAGCATTCCCGCCACGGCAAACAGTGCAATTATCTTTCCAGCTGTTTTTCCTTTCATCTTTTGTTCTCCTCATCATAAATTTTCACAACATCTTTGTTTCATTATACAAAACCGGAGAACATTTGTAAATAAATATTATTTTTATGACAATAATCTGATACTTATGACCTATTTTTCTGAAAATATTCTTTTTGCACGCAGATAAGACAGATTAAATGTCCGGAGCGTCACAGGCTGGTTCATCCTGTCATTTTCCTGCATATATTCCCACTTCCAGTTATATATTCCATCCCCGTAATAACTCTTGTCCGGATGTTCTTTTAAGTACTCAGCGATCACTGGTGCCGCATCCGTTGATAAACAGGAGAGATAACTGTAATCTCCCGCAGTATTTCCATTTTCGATCTGCGCCAGATCATAGGCGGCAATCCCCGCATCTACATGTGCAAAGGCAAACAGGACATAACTGACGCACACAACCGCCATTCCATACTGAAATAACGGGAACCTGCGGTTCCAGATATAACAGATCGTCCCTGCCATCAGAAGCGTGATCACTGCCAGTGCCACAAGTACCACAACACGCAAAAATGTGAGCTGGTATGCCCGGATATACAGGATCATTCTCCATCCGCTCGATGCTGTCATAATGATCGTACATACAGAGATCACCGTCAGAACGGCATCGACCGCCCTGTTCCTCTGAAAGAAATGCTCCATTGTAAGAACCGCCCCCAGATTTAAAATACACACCACAAGGAGCTGGAAAAATCCCTGCCTTGCATATTCGGCATAGGTCACTCCTGCCGGCAGCTCCCCGCCACCGCCAAACAGATATATGATCTGTATACCACAGAATATCACATATAATACCGCCACTAAGACCGAAACCGTAAACATTGCTGTCGTCTCTGTAAGAATTTTTACTTCCCTGTCCTGCCGGTCTTTTCTGTATGCCGTATATCTGACTCCACAGTAAGATGAAATAAAACCAAAACATAACATGAAACAAATCCCTGCCAGGTTTGCCGGTATCCTGATTCCTTCGAAAACTTTTGCAATCATATTTGAAAATACCAGATCCGCCGACATTAACAATCCACCGATCAGAAGAACCACCGGTATCGCTACTGCAATTCCGATCAGGATCTCACGCGCTTTGCCATTTTCTTTTTTCTCCCGCAAACGTGCAAAATCGTTTCCATCGCCAAATGGTCTTGCAATGCTGCCAATTGCTCCAAATACAGCATTTACTCCACCGCACAGGTAATCCCAGAAATTCCATTCGTTTTCATCTGCCATATTTCGTATCAGGAAACACACCGTGAATGCAAAGATCCAGCAATAGTTCATCCAGATGATCCACTCATTTCCGGTTGTAAATGTACTGACCGCAAGGATCAGCATATACACAGCAAAAATTATTGTTGTTTTAAAAACTTTTCTTTCCTTTACCGTTTTAACGATGTAACAGATATATCCGATCGTTGCCACCACCCACAGAAGTACTGCGGCACCTGTCATATTTTTGTAAATACAGACTGTATAGATCAGTGCGTAAATGAGGCTTGCCGGCGCAAGTTTTTTAAAAATCCCCGCATTTTCTTTCTGCTGCTGTTTTTTTCTTTCCTGCCACTGCGCTTTCTGCTCCTCGTAACTGACTGTAAGATTCTGATCCATTTTCATGCTCCCTTCCTTTTCCAATAAGCTGTCCTGTTCCTGCTTCATTCCGTGCAATATATTAAATTTCATCATCCGATGGAACATATTCTAAAATATCTCCCGGCTGGCAGTCCAACGCCCGGCAGATCTTGTTTAATGTGTCTACTTTGATTGCTTTTGCCTTTCCATTTTTTAGTATGGAAATATTTGCCATTGTAATACCTACTTTTTCCGAGAGTTCAGTTACACTCATTTTCCGCTTTGCAAGCATTACATCTATATTTATGATAATCGCCATTTGTCTCTCCTTATATCGTAAGTTCATTTTCCTGTTTTAATTCGTAGGCCTTCAGTATCAGATGTGATAATGCCGCTGCCAAAACAGATATCATGACCGAAAGCAAAACTGCGGTGATCATAAAAATACTGATTCCGGGCTGCCTGACCGCTAAGATTGCCAGAAAAACAATTCCCGCAAACCACACAACTGCGAGCAGCAATGCGAAGTGACTGATATTTCGAAAACATTTTGCATTTTCTTTTGAGAATGAATTGTCTTTTCCGATCTGCACACATACTTTCCAGAACTGGTACAGGATCGCATAACAGATCACCGCAATGCACCAGCCGTACAACAGCCCCGGCATAAAAAGATACGCCAGTGATTCATCCGCGTCCCTCCATGACATTGCAAGTACCGGCATAATATATAGAAAGAACACCGCCCCCATCAGCGCCAGTACAATCGTGATTGCTTTTAGCCACCGTGAAATTTCTTTTTGCTGCATAAATGATTCTCCTCCTGATCTGATTCACTTTTCTTTGAGTTTGTTTTTGATTCCAGATTTTTCTTTCTGGTTTTATTGTTTTCCTTTATTATACACATATATCTTGCTTTTGCAATATATTTTTATTGTTTTACGATAAATTTTTATTGGTAAATAGTAATAATAAAATCCTCTGCAAACAGTCAGGTGCTATTTGCCACCTGTTTTTCTGTTTACAGAGGATTTTATTATTTACTGTTCATTTCATTATTTTTTTATATAGTTTTATCAACAGTTTCCGTAATCTTTTTAAAATATTTATTGTCTGTTCGATTGTAAATATTGTTCTATTTCCAATGGCGATTTTCCAGTTACTTCTGCAATTTTTTCTATTGGGAAATCCAGCTTAATCATATTATGGATCATTCTCTCTTCTGCGATCTCGATTCCGTCACTTTTGCCAGCCTCATACTCTGCCTTTCGGAGTTTCTTCTCTTCCCACTCTTTATCATATTCCAAAATACTCACCATCTTTACCTCCGAACGATTCTTCCGAAGAAATTCCACCAGGATTCCTTCTTTGATACATTCATCGATTGCCCGTGCAACTGCATCGTTTAAGTTCATTTCTGATGTATATTTGCGGACTCTCGCTACATAAATGGCATATTCCTTCAATGTCTGACACTGCTCCATCAGCTCTTTGTTATGTCCTTCATTGACATTTAACATCAGGACTTTTAACTCCAGGTCCGGCTCACCAGCCCGATGCTCATAAGCGTTTGACAGTCGAAGTTCTACCCGGTCATCCACTGCATCCGTTCCATTATAAAATACCATAAATTTCGGTGCCGGTATCTTCTGCAGGCGGGACGAATACAAGGACTTATCATCAACATACTGCTGATATTCAATTCCTATGTAAATCAGATCCCGCAGCGGTATGTTGGGATTTAACGTGGACTGGTGCTCGTAGAGATAAATATTCGTCTCTAACATAAATGCCAGGTCGTTTTTCATCCCCATGTAGATCGCATTTTCCAGCGTGACGATTTTCAGATCATCTGCGTTCTGATAAGCATTCCCGGTTACTGCATTGTACAAAGATAAGAGATTCTCTTTCTCTGAAAACAACATGCGGAATACGGTGTCTTTGTACTGACGATTGGCTGCTGGTATCTTTTCTGATACCTGTGTACCCTTCTTCATATTCAGTTCCTCCTATGTGCAGGAGGCTCATCCAGATCTCCTGCTTTTCATTTTTGTGAATAAAAAGCATAGATTTCTGAAATGTTTTTTGAAATGTAGACGGATGTGTCATCCTTATGGTCATGTGAAGCAAATGCAACTGTCTGAATAACGCTGTTCACATGGTAGAAATATGCTTTGATTTATCTTAGCATACGTCATTCTTCGTATGCAACTGATTTGAAATTTCTTGTGCAGTCTGCACAAAAAAGAAGTCCGATTTTTAAAGAAAGACAGTGCCTAGACTGAAACAGAAGAAAATCTTCACCCAAAAGATTTTCTCCTGTTTCACGATTACGGTGCTTGTTGATTTAATATAGTCTGGATCTGCTCTGCATTTTTTCCAGTTACTTCTGCAATTTTTTCTATTGAGAAGCCATACTTAATCATATTGCATACAAATTCTGCCATGGCTTTATCTCTGCCGATTTCAATGCCTTTGCTTTTGCCAATCTCAATGCCTTCAGTTTTACCGATTTCAATACCTTCACTTTTGCCAATTTCAATGCCTTCGCTTCTGCCAGCCTCATACTCTGCCTTTCGGAGTTTCTTCTCTTCCCACTCTTTATCATATTCCAAAATACTCACCATCTTTACCTCCGAACGATTCTTCCGAAGAAATTCCACCAGGATTCCTTCTTTGATACATTCATCGATTGCCCGTGCAACTGCATCGTTTAAGTTCATTTCTGATGTATATTTGCGGACTCTCGCTACATAAATGGCATATTCCTTCAATGTCTGACACTGCTCCATCAGCTCTTTGTTATGTCCTTCATTGACATTTAACATCAGGACTTTTAACTCCAGGTCCGGCTCACCAGCCCGATGCTCATAAGCGTTTGACAGTCGAAGTTCTACCCGGTCATCCACTGCATCCGTTCCATTATAAAATACCATAAATTTCGGTGCCGGTATCTTCTGCAGGCGGGACGAATACAAGGACTTATCATCAACATACTGCTGATATTCAATTCCTATGTAAATCAGATCCCGCAGCGGTATGTTGGGATTTAACGTGGACTGGTGCTCGTAGAGATAAATATTCGTCTCTAACATAAATGCCAGGTCGTTTTTCATCCCCATGTAGATCGCATTTTCCAGCGTGACGATTTTCAGATCATCTGCGTTCTGATAAGCATTCCCGGTTACTGCATTGTACAAAGATAAGAGATTCTCTTTCTCTGAAAACAACATGCGGAATACGGTGTCTTTGTACTGACGATTGGCTGCTGGTATCTTTTCTGATACCTGTGTACCCTTCTTCATATTCAGTTCCTCCTATGTGCAGGAGGCTCATCCAGATCTCCTGCTTTTCATTTTTGTGAATAAAAAGCATAGATTTCTGAAATGTTTTTTGAAATGTAGACGGATGTGTCATCCTTATGGTCATGTGAAGCAAATGCAACTGTCTGAATAACGCTGTTCACATGGTAGAAATATGCTTTGATTTATCTTAGCATACGTCATTCTTCGTATGCAACTGATTTGAAATTTCTTGTGCAGACTGCACAAAAAAGAAGTCCGATTTTTAAAGAAAGACAGTGTCCGACTTGAACACCGCCTCTTTTTTACACTGCTGTACACACCTGTTGTGTGACCGGCAACATTACACCATGCACGCCCGTGCATTATAATTTCCCGATATTTCCGGCAGCTCCGACATCACAGACAGTTCTAAAATATCTCCCGACGCCCACACAAGGATCGTTTCTCCAGAAATCGAAGCCATCCCGGTTTTTGAAACATTCATGGAATATTCTTTGAAGACTTCCATGGAAGATCTCATAGAATGCTCCATAGAATATTGGTTTCCACCCTGACTATTGCCCACGTTCCGACTTTCAGGCGGCATTTCAACATTTATCCCAAGTCCCGAACGCCCCTTCTGTAGCCGCTCCGCCGGTTCATTGGACAGTCTTATTTCCGGCATGACCGGCATATCCTGCACATTCTGTACGGACTGCACAGACCGCCCCCCGGATGCAGCCGGTTCCTTGGACCTATGCTCATCACAGGTTTTTGCGACAGGCTCATTTTGCTTTTCCATCACGTTGCAATTTTTCGGATCCGGCTCTTTTTTTCTCCGCTTCACCCGTACAACCCGCGGCGCCCGGACTGACTCAATGTAGAGGACATCCTCTTTCCGCTGCATTTTTTCTAACAGGATTTCAAGAAAAATTGTACCATAATAATTTCTGCGGTACTTCTCCTGCTCCCTGAATTCCGACCGCACCCAGTCTGTCTTTGCCGTCTGTTTTATTTTGATAGATTCTTCTCCATATATATGATCTGTCATTATGCCTTACTGTTATAATAGCTATTGTTATAATAACTGCTGTTATAACTCTGTGAATTATTCGCGTAGCGTGCATAACGGTTATAATTACTGCTCGCCTGCGCACTTGATTTTTCGAGTTCCGTCACCTTTTCTTTTGCATATTTGCCGATCTGGCCTGACAGATTCGACACCTTTTTGGCAAATCCATCTTCACCGGTAAACAGTTTCTTTACCTGGCTGATATCGGCTGCCTTTAATTTGTTTTCGTCCAGTTCTAATGTCCCGTCACCTTTTATCGTAATTCCGATCTCACGGAGTTCCTTGTTTTCCGCATTTGCATAATTTTTCAGTTTTTTGGCATAATTTGAATCAACAATATCGCCAGACTGTGCGAGACGCTTCATCAGATAATTATAGTCATTCACAAACGACTCTATATTATCCGCCACATTTTCCTTCAGCTTTGTCTCATCTTCCTCGTCAAATACGGAAGTACCATCCGTTTTTAAAAACTTTCCCAACCGTTTTTCCACACGTTCCGCAGCCGTCTCCATACCACTGTACAAAAGCGTCTGCGTCCGGTTTGCAAGTAACTGCTCCGCAGATGACGTCTTTCCACTGTTTGCATTTAATTTTGAAAGAAGCTGACTGATCGACTGTCCGGAACTCCCGGAAGTGCTCTTTTGTGTTCTCTGCTGTTTTGTCGTAAATGTCTTCGTCTTTGCAATACGTTTCATCCGCGCACGCACAATGGTGCTGTTTAGTCTGTTCCCAACTCTCATACTCATTTTCCCCATTTCACAACTCATTTTATGACAACAGTTAAGTTCTTCCCGTTATACAGCTGATTTTTCATCCATATAACAAAATGGCGCCTGTTTTTCCGGGTATTTCATTCCTTGAAAATCAGACGCCATCCTTAGCTTTCTCCTGTTATGTAATTTATATCGTCATAAAATCAGAATACTTTACAAAAAAATCTCTTGACACTTTTCTTGTATCATTGTATTATTTCACTAGTACAAAGAAACGAGGTGATACAATGGCATGGAACCTTAATTCCGACCGTCCTATTTTTATACAGATCGTCGAACGGATCGAAATGGATATCATTTCGGGCAAATATAAACCCGGAGACAAACTGCCTTCTGTCCGTGACTTTGCCGCCGAGGCAGCGGTAAATCCAAACACGATGCAGAAAGCTTTCACAGAACTTGAACGAACCGGTCTTGTTTTCTCACAGCGGACAACCGGACGATTTATTACGGAGGACACTTCCATGATCGATGAATTAAAATCAACACTTGCAAAAGATAAAATTACAGAACTGCTCTCATTTATGCAGCAGCTCGGCTTTCAGGAAAATGAGATTCTGGCTATGATCGGTCAGACCATGAAAGGAGAAAAATGATGGGCACATTACTTGAATGCAAAGATCTCACCAAAAGTTTCAGTGGAAAAACAGCGATCGACCACATTGATCTTTCGATTGAGAGCGGACATATCATTGGTCTGCTCGGTCCAAACGGCAGCGGAAAGACAACACTGATCAAAATGATCAACGGACTTTTAACCCCGACCTCCGGCACCCTTTATTACAAAGAAAATCCGATCGGTGTCGAGAGCAAACGCCACATTTCCTATCTGCCGGATCATAGTTATCTGAATATGAACCAGCGTGTGAAAGAGATCATCGCCTTCTTTCAGGACTTTTATGAAGATTTCGACAGCGAACGCGCCTATGATATGCTGCAAAAACTAAATATCAATCCAAATGATTCTCTAAAAAGCATGTCAAAGGGAACGAAAGAAAAAGTGCAGCTTATCCTCGTCATGAGCCGCAAAGCAGAATTATATATTTTAGATGAGCCGATCGCAGGTGTCGATCCCGCTGCGAGAGATTACATTTTAGACGTGATCTTAACCAATTACGATCCGTCCGCTTCCATCCTGATTTCAACGCACCTGATTGCAGATATCGAAAACATTTTAGACCAGGTTATTTTTATTCAGAACGGACAGATCCGTCTCTCATCCTCTGTGGACGATATCCGCGCCGAGGAGGGGAAATCCGTCGATGCACTGTTCCGGGAGGTATTCAGATGTTAGGAAAATTATTTAAATACGAATTTAAAAACACATACAAGTTAATGTTCATCATCTATGGCGTTATGGCGTTTGTTACCATCCTTGGCTGTATTGCCATGTACGGTGACAGTGATCCTGCCGGCACAGAAAACCAGTTACAGGAGATCTTCTTTACAGCAGCTATGGTATTTTATGTACTCGGCGTATTCGCACTCTTTGTAGTAAGTTATGTGTATATGTGTGTACATTTTTATAAAACCATGTATTCCGATCAGGGTTATCTGACACACACACTGCCGGTTGGCCAGATGTCAATTTTTAATGTAAAACTGCTCGTTTCCCTATGCTGGCTGATGCTCTCCCTGATCATTATGTTTGTATCGATCTTCGCCCTGGGCTGTGCGGCAAACAGAGGATTTTCCTTTGATGCAGATTTTGATATGCTCATGGTAGATTTCCAGAATCTGTTTGGCATGTCTCTCCATACGTTTAGCATTTATATGATTTTTGCCATGATCTTATCCTGCCTACAGTACCTTTTGATGGTATTTGCAAGCGGTTCTATCGGTCAGCTCTTTACAAAACATAAAGTAGGAGCTTCCATCGGTGCCGGAATCGTCTTTTACATGTCAGGTCAGATTGTATCCTCGATCATCCTGGTACTTACCGGATATTTTGGTGTCATGAACAACGTCAATGTTGTAACTTATAATGCCACTGAAAACGTTACATTCAGCACAACTGTTTCCTCTATGCTGTTTTCCGGATCGCTCTTTTCGATCATCGAATGTGTTATTTTCTATATTGTGTGCATGGTTATCATCAAAAAACACCTTAATCTGGAATAACTGCAACATTTCATTTTCACAAAAATTGATTGCTAAACAGCCGCTCTGCTTTAAAAACGGAGCGGCTGTTTTTTTATCCGGTTTTTATCCTTACCGAATACCTGTCCTCTTTCATGCTGTTGCCTGATGTATTTTCTTTTTTAACACTAAAAGACTTTCCCGCATCCACTCCACAAATTTCGACAGATACCGCAGAATGGACTCCGCTGCAACCGTAAATACCGCAGTCAGCATCATACACTGCCCTGAGATATCCCTGATTGCAAATAAGTGGCTGACAAATATCATGCAGAACAGCCAGCCGGCGACCATTCCAACCATCAGTACCCGGTGTCCGGCCGTCATCGGTTTTGCGATCTGATATAAGATCATAAATCCAACAATAGCAACAAGTATCGTACAGGATGTCGAAATGTCCTCTTCGTTCACACCAAATACCTGACAAAACAATACCAGACTGCTGACAGCAAAGAAATCGGTAAGTCCGGCAGGCAATGCCTTCAACAACACATTTGTCATAAAATGTCCCTGTATGCGGTCTTTGTTTGGCTCTAATGCAAGCACAAAAGACGGAATTCCAATCGTAAACATACTGATCAGCGAAATCTGTGACGGTTCCAGTGGATAATTGATCATAGAGATCATGGAAAATACTGCAAGCAGCATGGAAAAAATATTTTTAACCAGGTATAAGCTTGCCGAGCGCTGGATATTATTTACCACTCTCCGCCCTTCCATCACTACAGAGGGCATCCTTGAAAAATCATTGTCCAAAAGAACAAGCTGTGCCACCTGCGATGCAGCCTCGCTTCCCGATGCCATTGCGATACTGCAGTCCGCATCTTTTAATGCCAGCACATCATTGACACCGTCACCCGTCATGGCAACCGTTCTTCCCTGTGCTTTCAGCGCTTCCACAAACTTTAACTTCTGATCAGGTGTCACCCTGCCAAAAATCTGATATTTTGCTACAGCCTGTGCGATACTCTCATCTGTTGTCAACGTGGATGCATCCACATAGTTATCTGCGCCACAGATTCCCGCTTTTTCCGCAATTTCAGCAACAGTCTTAGGATTATCCCCGGAGATAACCTTGATCTCCACACCACGCTCTGTAAAATAGGAAAAGGTTTCCTTTGCTCCTTCCCGTATCGCATTTGTCAGCATGATAAACGCGATCGGTAATACTTTTTCCGTAAGCTGCTGTCCGTCTAAAATTCCCTCATATCTGCCATACACAAGGACACGATACCCTTTCTCACTATACGCTTCTATTCGGTCTTTGTACTCTGCATAATCCTCCCGAAGCACAAATTCAGGTGCCCCGATCACATAACTTTTTCCCTCTGAAATGATTCCACTGTACTTTGTCTTTGATGAAAATGCAAATACCTTTTCTGCTTTCTTTATCTTTGTTAAAGTATCCGGCTTAAAATATGTCTTTAATGCCTCCATTGTTGCATTATCGGCATCCATGTCTGCCGCAAACTCACCGATCATGCCCTTTATCTGCGCATGTTTTTGTTCCTGTTCCTCACCGCACTTTACATCGACATATACTTTCGTATCACCGTCTTTCTCATAAACTCTTTTCGTCAGGTCTTCTGCAAGAATAAACTGATCCACTTCCATCTCCGGCACTGTAATTGTTCCTGTCTTGTCCACACAAAGTACATCTACGCGGGCTAACGTTTCAATACATTTCATATCATGGATCAAAACCTGCTGCTTTGCCAGACGCATGGCACTTACCGCCATGGCAACGCTCGCTAACAGATAAAGTCCCTCCGGTATCATTCCAATGATCGCTGCGACCATACTTGTCACACTGTCCCGCAAAGGGGTTCCCGCATATACAAACTGCTGTATAAAAAGAACCACACCAATGGGAATGATCACAATACCGACTGCCTGCACCAGCCGGTTCAAAGAGCGGATCATCTCTGACTGTTCTCCCTCTTTCGTCTGTGTTGCACGGTGGGTAAGTTTTGATATATAAGACTCTTCCCCAACTTTTGTCAGCTGTGCCAGACAGCTGCCGGACACCACAAAGCTGCCGGACAGCAGTTCATCGCCATTTTTCTTTACAATTTCATCCGCTTCTCCGGTAAGGAGTGATTCATTCACATTTAACTGCCCTTCTAACACAACCGCATCCGCCGGTATCTGCCCGCCCGCAGAAAGCTCCACGATATCATCCATCACCAGTTCTTCTGCCGGTATTTCTTTTTTACTGCCCTCCCGGATTACCCGTGTTTTCGGACTGTTTAAGATAGACAGATCATCCAGAACCTTCTTCGAGCGGATCTCCTGCACGATTCCGATCAGCGTATTTGCAACAATGATTGGAAGAAATGTCAGATCCCGGAAAGCACCAACGCCGATTAACAATAACGCGATCACTAAAAATATCAGGTTAAAATATGTAAATACGTTTGATTTTACGATCTCTTTCGTCGTCTTTGTCGCCGACTCCGCTTTTTTATTCCAGAGACCCTTTTCTTTCCGCTCTGCCACCTGCTGTGCGGTCAGTCCCCGGATCGTTTCTGTCTGTTCCCGGTCTGCATTTTCTGCCACTTCTTTTCCCGTCTGATTCTGTTTTTCGTTTTCTGCCATTTCTTTCTCTGTCTGGTTCACATTTTCCTCCATATAGCTATACCTCTTAGTATTCATCACTGTCACTCTGACTCATTTACAATTCATCATAACTTTGCTTACAAGTATAACCAATATTTTTGAAAAAAAGTAGGTTTTGGATAAGATTTAAGGAATATTTTAGATGTGTTAAGAAATTTTTATAAAAAAAGTTTTTAAGAAAAAATGCCGGACATCAGCAGTTTCCACTGACTCCGGCATTTTTACCATCACTGGTCTATTATTTATTGCTCAGATATTCATCGATTCCCTTTGCGGCAGCTTTTCCTGCACCCATGGCAAGAATTACAGTTGCAGCTCCGGTTACGGCATCACCACCGGCAAATACACCGGCTTTTGAGGTAGCACCGTTTTCTTCCTCTGCGATGATACATTTTCTGCGGTTGATCTCAAGTCCCTTTGTAGTGGAAGAGATCAGCGGGTTCGGGGAAGTTCCAAGTGACATGATCACGGTATCTGCCTCGATCTCATACTCAGATCCCGGAATCTCTACCGGGCTTCTTCTTCCGGATGCATCTGGTTCACCGAGTTCCATCTTAATGACTTTCGCGCCTTTTACCCAGCCATTCTCATCTACAAGAATTTCTGTCGGGTTCTGGAGCAGATCAAAGATCACGCCCTCTTCTTTTGCATGATGTACTTCCTCCACACGCGCCGGAAGCTCTTCCTCGCCACGGCGGTATACGATATGTACCTCCGCGCCAAGTCTCTTTGCAGTTCTCGCAGCATCCATAGCAACGTTACCGCCGCCGACAACGATAACTTTCTTGCCTGCTTTGATCGGTGTATCATACTCATCTTTAAATGCCTTCATCAGGTTGTTTCTGGTCAGGAACTCATTTGCAGAAAATACACCCATTGCCTGCTCGCCAGGAATACCCATAAATCTTGGAAGTCCGGCACCGGAACCGATAAATACGGCCTCAAATCCCTCGTTTTCCATTAATTCATCGATTGTAACAGATTTTCCGATAACAACGTTTGTCTCGATCTTAACACCGAGTGCTTTTACATTTTCCACCTCAGCAGCAACAACCTTCTGTTTCGGAAGACGGAACTCCGGGATACCGTAAATCAGTACGCCGCCTGCCTCATGAAGTGCCTCAAAGATTGTCACATCATAGCCAAGTTTTGCCAGATCTCCGGCACAGGTTAAACCTGCAGGGCCGGAACCGATGACTGCAACCTTATGTCCGTTTAATTTCTCTGCTTTTTTCGGTTTAATATCATTTTCTCTTGCCCAGTCGGCAACAAAACGCTCTAATTTACCGATTGCAACCGGTTCACCCTTGATTCCGCGGATACATTTTCCTTCACACTGGCTCTCCTGTGGGCAGACACGTCCGCAGACTGCCGGAAGTGCGGAAGACTGACTGATAATGTGATATGCCTCCTCAAAGTTTCCTTCCTTTACCTGTGCGATAAATGCCGGGATATTGATAGATACCGGACAGCCCTTCATACACTGCGCATTTTTACAGTTTAAGCAGCGTGCTGCCTCAGCTTTTGCCTCTTCCTCGTTATATCCTAAACATACCTCTTCAAAGTTAGCCGCACGAACCTGTGGTTCCTGCTCGCGAACCGGTACTCTATTTAATACGTCCATTCTCTCTATCTCCTTTTCAAACGCTCAACCCTACTGACAGTTGCCACAGCCGCCGTGATGTGTATCACCTTCCTGCAGTTTTAACATCGCTCTTCCCTCTTCTGTCTTGTACTGTGCCTGACGTTTCATCGCCTGGTCAAAATCAACCTGATGCCCGTCAAACTCCGGTCCGTCCACGCAGGCAAATTTTACTTCCCCGCCTACTATCAGACGACATGCACCGCACATTCCGGTTCCGTCTACCATGATCGGGTTCATGGAAACAACGGTCGGGATTCCAAGCTCTTTTGTCAGCTTACATACGAATTTCATCATGATCATCGGTCCGATCGCTACACAGTGATCATAGCGTTTTCCTGCATCCCAGAGTTCCTGTAACTGATTAGTTCCCATACCGTGGAATCCATAAGAACCATCATCGGTCGTCACATAGAGATTTGTCGCAACTTCTTTCATCTGGTCTACTAAGATCAACAGATCTTTTGTCTTAGATCCCATGATCACATCACAGTCCACACCGTGCTCATGCAGCCATTTTACCTGCGGATATACCGGTGCTGTACCAACACCTCCGGCAACGAAAAGGATCTTCTTTTTCTTTAATTCTTCAATATCTTCGTCAATCAGGTCAGACGCACATCCAAGCGGGCCTACAAAATCCTGGAATGCATCTCCTTCCTGTAAATATGCCATACGCTCTGTAGATGCTCCGACAGTCTGGAATACGATCGTGATCGTACCTGCTTCCCTGTCATAATCACAAATGGTAAGCGGAATACGCTCGCCCTCCTCATCAATCTTTACAATTACAAACTGCCCCGGCTCACAGTACTGTGCCACACGAGGTGCTTTGACATCCATAAGATAAATCTTATCTGCCAGTTTTTCTCTTCTTACGATTGGATACATGGTCTCCTCCTAACATTTTTATATACATCAACATGCCCGTCAAAGTATTTATTTTCATACTTTAACATAATAAAGGAAAACACGTTAAATTTCAACGGCTTTCCTCTATTTTTTCTCAATTAGTTCTGTTTTTTCTCAAATTATTACTGCCAGATCCTGCAAAAAATCCTATTTTTCCCTTATTCTGCCTGTGAAAACAGGATCCTGTCGTTGACTAACCATCATTCCGCCTGCGAAAACAGGATCCTGTCATTGTCCAAACGCTTTCCGGCACAGACCGCAAACTGCTCTAACAGATCCTCCACCGTCATGCCCGCACGTTTTTCTCCGCTCACATCTAAGATGATATTTCCGGAATCCATCATCAGGGTACGGTTTCCAAGTTCTAATGCCTGGTGCATATTGTGGGTTACCATAAGGCAGGTGATCTTTCTCTCTGCAACGATCTGTCTGGTCAGGTCGAGCACTTTTTTTGCGGTTGCCGGATCCAATGCCGCCGTATGCTCATCTAACAGCAGGATCTTTGGTGTGACCATCGTCGCCATAAGAAGCGTCAGTGCCTGGCGCTGTCCTCCGGAAAGGAGTCCTACCGGCTGCTTCATGCGATCCTCTAACCCCATATCAAGCAGTGCAAGGTGCTCCCTGAATTTTGCTTTATCCGCCGCATTGATACGGCTGAAATATGCATTTTTTGAGGTTTTGGCGCGAAGATAGGCAAGTGCCATATTTTCCTCGATCGTCATATGCGGCGCGGTTCCCTTTAAAGGATCCTGAAACAAATGACCAATCACCTTGCTCCGCACATGTTCTTTCTGGTAAGTGATATCCTCCCCATCTAACACAATAAGTCCCCGGTCGATAAAAAATGCTCCGGTGATTGCATTAAATAATGTAGATTTACCTGCTCCATTGCTTCCGATAATTGTTGCAAAGTCGCCATCCTTCAATTCCAGATTCAGATTTTTTAATGCGCATTTTTCATTGACAGTTCCCGGATTGAAGGTCTTGCTGACATTTTTCATAATTAACATCACGGTTCCTCCTTCTTCTGGTTCTGTTTCTGGATCTGTTCCATATATAACTGGTTTTCTGCCTTTGCAAGGCGGCGCTGTTTCATAAACGCTGCCTGCTTTTTCAGATAAGGCAGTGCGATCGCAAATGCAACGATAAGTGATGATACCAGTTTTAAACATTCTGCCGGAACATTTAATCTTAAAGCAATCGCTACGATAAAGCGGTACAGGCAGCTTCCTAATACCACGCCGATCACACGCTTTAACACACCGCCTTTTCCGATGATCGACTCCCCGATGATCAGACTCGCAAGTGCGATCGTTACCATTCCCGTTCCAAGATTGATATCACAGGATTTCTGATACTGTGCGAGCAGTCCGCCGGAAAGTCCGGTCATGGCATTTGCCACACAAAGTCCGATCGTGATCATAAGTCCGGTATTGATACTTGATGCCCTTACCATATCCGGGTTATCGCCGGTCGCACGGATGGAAAGTCCCAGTCTCGTATTTAAAAACCATGCCAGTATCACACCGACAATCACAACAAATACAGCTGCAACGATCAGTTTATACCAGGTTCCCCCGATATGATCTTTCGCCCATGAAAAAACCGTGTCACAGGAAAAAAGATTGATATTGGATGCAAAACCCATCACCGCAATGTTGATCGTGTATAATCCTGTATTTACGATGATTCCAGCTAAGATGGACTGAATACCCATTCTGGTCTGTAAAAATGCAGTAACGAATCCCGATACAACTCCTGCTGCCGCCGCCGCAAACAGTCCTAACACCGGATGTCCGGCAAGCGTCACCGTCGCACAGACTGCACAGCCTAATGTAAAGCAGCCGTCTGTTGACAGATCCGCGATATCTAATATGGAAAATGATACAAATAATGCAAGCGCAACCAGTGCATAGATAAATCCAAGTTCTAATGCGCTCTGTACAATGGAAAGTGTAATGATCGAACCCATAATCCCCTCCGGTTCCGTTTTTCTTCTATTCCGCTTTTATTCAAATTCTTCTGCGGTTGTAACTTCTTTTAATTCCTCACACATATCTTTAAATACACTGTCATCAATGCCAACAGCTGCAGCTGTCTCCGTGTTGACAGTCACGATACCACTGTCTAATGTGCGGACTGCTGTTGCTGCAGGATCAGCACCATTTACAAGGATGTCTGCTGCCATATCTGCCGTTGCAGTTCCAAGCTCTGTATAATTGACGCCATATCCTAAGAATGCTCCGTTTAACGCGAAGGAATCAGCTCCTGTATAGTGCGGGATCTTTGCATCTGCAAACTTTTCAAAGATTGCAAGCTCGGCTGTCATGATTGTGTTATCGGTCGGTGTGAATACTGCATCTACCCCTTCTGCTACAAGCGCATCTGCTGCTGCAGATACCTCTGCATTGGTGGTTCCTGTCTTTTCAATATATTCAATACCGTTTTCCTCACAGTAAGCGATTGCATCTGCAACCGGCACTTTTGAGGAATCCTGGCTCTTATCATATAACAGTCCGATTTTCTTTACATCCGGGTTGGCTGCCGTGATCAGTTTCATAACAGCCGTGGTGTCAAGTGCATCGGATGTACCTGTGATATTTGCACCAGGTGCATTTAAATCTGCGACAAGTCCTGCGCTGACCGGATCTGATACTGCGGAGAATACAACCGGGATCTGATTGTCCTCTGTCGCATTCTGCATGATCATGGCTGCCGGTGTTGCGATCGGGATGATCACATCCACTTTTTCTGCAACCAGATCCGTTGCGATCTGATTTAAGGTAGAGGAATCTGCCTGACCATTATAGGTATAATCTGCATAATCGAATGTCACACCAAGTTCTGCACCTTTTGCATCAAGCTCTGCCTCGATCGCCTTCTCGATCTGGTTTAAGGAAGCATCATCTACATACTGGACAATACCAACTTTATATACCGTGCCATCTGCATTGGCGATCTCTGTCACATCCGCATTGGCATTCTCTTTTATTTCTGCGGTATTTGCATTATTCTGTGCATTTGTGTCTGTTTTCGCATTATTTCCCGTGCTGTTTCCACATCCACCAAGCACACCTGCTGTCATTGCCATTATTAATACTGCTGCCATCATTTTTCTTTTCATTTCTTTCCCCTTTCTGCGCCGTTCTCTGCGCATTACAGGTTTGTGCATAAGCACAAATCCTGTGTGCGAAAAATTCTATTTTTCGCACTTGTTCCCTCCAGATTTTAAATTTGGAAAAAGCCGTTTCGAGAGGTGGAATTCGTCATCATGCAAACTTTCGTTTACAATGTAAATGAATTTTACATTAAAAAACCGCCTCAGGTTCTTGCCTGAGACGGTAATAGTATCTATTATCGCGGTACCACTCATATTGACTGAAAAGTCCACTCACTTCATGTACAACCATACATGCCGGATGGGTAACGGGTCCGGTTCCCGGCGGCGCCTACTAAATCCTGTTCAGGCCGCCCTCAAAAGTCCATTCAGCAAATCCATCCATACTGCAATCCCACCACCTGCAGCTCTCTGTAATATCAAAAAATGCTTACTATTCTTTCTCAACGGTTTTTCTTTATGGGTATACTTTAATATATTAAAGTGATTTTGTCAACACGTTTTTTATTTTCTTTTTTTATTTCTTTTTTCTCACACGGATTCATGTTATAATGTTGATGTATTATCCCATATAACTCCATAAATATAATTATGGGCTGGGAAATCTATATTTTTATTCAAAAGAAAAGTGGTATTTACCACGGAATGGAGGATTTTATAATGTATAAATTTACAGACGACTATTTAATTGGAATTGACGAGATTGATAATGAGCATCGTCGGTTATTTCAGATGATAAATGAAGCGATTGACCTTTCAAAAGAAAGTTCAGATATCTCTGTTATCTCCAAGAATCTGGTTTCCGGATTGAAAAATTACGCTGCAACACATTTCGCCCATGAGGAAGCTTACATGGAGCATATTCATGATCCTGAGCTTCCGATCCAAAAAAAAGAACATGAAGCATTTACAAAAAAAATCAACACTTTTGCTCTGGATACTTCTTCCCCGGAAGCAGCAAGGCAATCCCTAAACGACCTGCTGGCTTATCTGGCTCGCTGGTTATACCGGCATATCTTAAGCAGTGATACGATGATCGGAAAAATGTCTTCTATTTCTTCTGATGAAGAAGATCCATTTGCATTTTGCGAAAAATACAAAACCGGCGTTGAGTTAATTGATACTGAGCACCGACGGCTGTTTGAGATCATTCACGATACCAACGATCTGATTCACGCAGAACTTCTGCATGACAAATATGATGAGATCATGCACCTGCTTGCAGAATTAAAAGACTATACAGAATTTCATTTCCGTGATGAAGAAAATCTCATGGAACGCATCCATTATCCGGAAATCAGTGCTCAGAAACGTGCACATGCTGCCTTCGTGGAACGTCTTGTTGAGGTTGATTTAACAGATTTGGACGAAATGGATGACAATCAGCAGGAATATCTGATTGACCTGATCAATTTTTTGTCCGGATGGCTGATCAACCACATTTTAGGTTCCGATAAAAAGATTGGTGAGTATATGCGTGAACATGGAATCAAGGAAGAATAGGTTCAAAGAAAAACAAGAACACAAAAAATAATATCTGATTACTAAAAATTTTAAAAGGACAGAAACTGGATTCTTCGGATTCCAACTTCTGTCCTTTTCCTATGCATCTATTTGTTACTGTTCACATCTCCAAGTGTGACCAGCAGCGATTATTCTTCCCAGCTTACACATGCAGAACATATCCGGTTTACGAGAAATATACCAGCTCATCTTCCGGTTTTTCTGCCGGTTCGATGGATACCGGATAAAGTACCGGTCCTTTTCCCTTATACTCTCTCGCAAATTCCACATGCACTTCCGCAGTGATATTGATCCAGGATTTGTGCGGGATCTTGTCCTCATCCGCATATTTACACTTAAATCCGATAAATGTCACATCCTCGATGCAGCATGTCATCGCAAAACGTCCCGGCACAAACACTCCTTTTTTAAGTTTTTCCGGATTGTATACCAATGCCAGGAAAGATACTTTTTTGCCCTCATATTTTTTCGGATTATCCATACAGTCCATGTACCAGATTGCATAGTCTGCATCGGTGATCTCGATCACATCCGCAGAAAGATCAAACGGAAGTTCCTCCGGACGTTCATCCAAGCTGCCGTCCTCACGCTCGAAGACGAGCTGTGCCTTGCGGTTCTGTGCCTTGACATTACGGCGGCATTTGCCTTTGTCCGTGCTGTCATCACAGCGGTTAAAGATCACGACATCTGCCTGAAATAACTGCTCCATTACCATGGTACGCATATTTGCAAGATACATGTCAAACGTTGTCGCATCCACAGTCGCTAACTGCTGTACGATCACCCAGTGTTTCGGGAGTTCCATATCCATCAGTGTTCCCATTCCCCAGGTACCATTGTATTCGATAAACACCTGCTCCGGCAGATATTCCGCCTGCACTTTGTTTAAAAACTCTTCGGTAAAATCCTCTTCATTTTCTACCATGACAAGTCTGGCGTTGATTTTTTTTAACTCCTCCTCGTCATATTCGACATCTCCGTCCTCACAGCAGATCACAACACTTCTTCCACCCTCAGTGAAACCATCATCAAATAACGTCTCCTTCACCAGAGTCGTCTTGCCGCTGTCCATAAAACCGGTAAATAAATATACTGGTATTTCGTTCATATAAATCTCCATTCCTGAGTAACTTTTTCCCGCTTTTACGCGATTCCAAACAGTTCCTCTAATCTGTGTTCGTCAATATGTGTACCAATCACACAGAATCTTCCGGTATAATCTGGCTCTCCCTCACGGATCTCGTACTCACCCGGAACCATGTCAAAGTAGATCCAGGAACCATTCACATCGGCTACCATACCTTTTGCACGAAGGATCTCGCCGTAGTCGTCTGTCTCGCAGAGTGTCTTTAACACTTCCTCAATCTGCTCTTTTGTAAACTTATGAGGCGTCTCCTTGCCCCAGCTTGTAAATACCTCATCTGCATGATGATGGTGATGATGATCGTGATCATGACAGCCGCAGGTGCAGTTTTCGTCATGCTCCTCATGATCGTGGTCATGGTCATGGTGATGTTCATGTTCTTCGTGATCATGGTCATGATCATGGCAGCCACAGGTGCAGTTCTCGTCATGCTCCTCATGATCGTGGTCGTGATCGTGATGATGCTCATGCTCCTCGTGGTCATGATCATGGTGATGTTCATGCTCTTCGTGGTCATGGTCATGATGATGCTCATGCTCATGCTCATGTTCTAAAGCTTCCTCTTTTGCATGCTGCTCTGCGAGAAGTTTTACTTCCAGAGAGTCCTGTCCCTCCACTACTTTTAAGATCTGCTCGCCTTTGATCTCATCCCATGGAGTTGTGATAACAGCAGCTTTCGGATTTAATGCCTGGATCTGTTTTACACACAGCTCTAACTGCTCTGGTGTTGCCTTCTGGCTTCTGCTTAAGACAACCGTTGTCGCATATTCGATCTGGTTGTTGAAAAATTCACCAAATGCTTTCATCTGTTTGCTTGCCTTTAATGCATTTACAACCGTGATCAGTCCGTTTAATTTGACATCCTCGTCTTTTTCCACGTCGATGACAGATTTCATAACATCGGATAATTTACCAACACCGGACGGCTCGATCAAAATACGGTCCGGATGGAACTTCTCGATGACTTCATGTAAGTTTTTACCAAAATCGCCTACTAAGGAACAGCAGATGCATCCGGAATTCATCTCTGTGATCTCAATTCCTGCATCCTTTAAAAATCCTCCGTCAATGCCGACTTCACCAAATTCGTTCTCAATCAGAACGATCTTCTCGCCCTTAAAAACTTCCTCGATCATTTTTTTAATAAATGTTGTTTTTCCGGCTCCAAGGAAACCAGATATAATATCAATTTTTGTCATTGTCTTATCTCTCCCTTCACAAACACTACTATTTTACTCTAGTTTTTCCTCTTTTGCAAATTTTTGCATGGATTTCATGAAACTTTTATATTTTACGCTATACACTTCTCTTCTACACAGCACTCTTATTTATGAAACTGCATCTGATACAGTTTCTCATACACACCGCCTTTTTCTAACAGTTCCTCATGCGTTCCTTCCTCCGCAATGCCCTCCTCCGTCAAAACCAGGATTCGCTGTGCATTTTTGATTGTGGAAAGCCGGTGTGCGATCACAAATGTTGTACGATTCTTTGCCAGTTTTTCCAGAGAATCCTGCACGACTTTCTCACTTTCATTGTCAAGTGCACTCGTCGCTTCATCAAAGATCAGGATCGGTGGATTCTTTAAAAATACCCTTGCAATGGACAAACGCTGTTTCTGCCCGCCGGAAAGTTTGATTCCCCGCTGTCCGATATCTGTTTCATACCCATTTGGCAGCGACATGATAAAATCGTGTGCATTGGCATTTTTCGCCGCTTCAATCACTTCCTCACGTGTTGCATCCGGTTTTCCATAACGGATATTATCAAAAACGGTTCCGACAAACAGATACACATCCTGCTGTACGATACCGATATGGTCGCGCAGGCTCTTTAACCTGATATCCCGGACATCGCAGCCATCAATCTTAACTGCTCCTGCCGTCACATCATAAAACCTCGGAATCAGTGAACACAGTGTACTCTTTCCGGCTCCTGACGACCCCACAAGTGCCATATAAGCCCCCGCCGGAACGTTCAGGTTAATATGATTTAACACACATTCCGTATTTTCCTCATACTGGAAAGATACATCCTCAAAGCTGATATCGCCTTTGACATTGACCAGCTCTTTTGCATCCTCTTTATCTGCAATATCCGGTTCGATCGCCATGATCTCCTGAAAACGTTCAAACCCGGTATATCCGTTCTGAAACTGTTCCGTAAAATCAATCAGTGTCCGCACCGGCTCTGTAAACACGCTGATATAAAGCAAAAATGTGACCAGATCACTGATATCCACACTTCCCTTTGCGATCAGAATGACACCCGCAAGTATGACATTTACCTGGATCAGGGTCGTAAAAGTACCAAGTCCTGCCGAGAAACTTCCCATATAATAATAACTGTTCTTTTTTGCGCGCAGAAAGCCTTCGTTTCCCTGACGGAATTTTTCTTTTTCGATATCCTCATTCGCAAATGATTTTACCACACGGATCCCGGACAAATTATCCTCGATCTGTGCATTGATATCGGCGATCCGCTCGCGGTTGCTGCGAAACGCACGGCGCATTTTTCCGTTCATGTAATAGGCAAACAGAAACATGAACGGCAGCACTGCAAATGCGGCAAGTGCAAGTGCCGGTTTAATACTCATTAAGATCACGAACGCACCAATAATTTTGATCAGGGAAAGGATAATGTTTTCCGGTCCATGGTGCATCAGTTCTGTGATATCAAATAAATCCGTCGTAATACGGGACATCAGCTGCCCAACCTTCTGATCATCATAAAAGGAAAATGACAGCTTCTGAAAATGTGCAAAAATCTCCGCACGCATGTCATACTCGATCTTAGCGCCCATCACATGCCCCTGATTTGCAATAAAAAAACGGCTGTAACAGTCTACCGCCACCAGTGCGAATAACATAAGCGCAATCCAACGGATCTGTCCTAAAATCGCCTGCGGTTCCATATAGATTAATGTAGATGTCACATAACGGATCACAAGCGGGATCACAAGCGCGACCGCCGCAGATACCGTTGCAAAAAACATATCTGCCCAGAACACTCCCAGATACGGCTTATAATATGAAATCATCTTTTTCAGGTTTTTACTCATAGTATTCCTCCATTTCCAACTCTTTTATTTTATCTATCCTGTCCCAAAAGTCAAGAATATGTGCTATACTAAAAGAAGCACACAGTGACATTGAGACTGCCAAAGTGCGATCCAATGTCAAATACGATAAAAAGGAGTACATGTATGGATACAATCAAAAGCAAATACCATGAAACACTTGCTGCAACAGTGATCAAAAACCTTGAAAAACGCCAGATGGAAGGCTACTACTGCCCGACCGTAGAAGACGCAGAAAAACTTGCATTTTCATTCTTAAAAGATGGGCAGACCGTATCTTTCGGCGGCTCCATGACCTTAGAGGAGACCGGCATGCTGACAGCGCTCCGCCATGATCCTTCCATCCATCTGATCGACCGCTCAACCGCAAAAACACCAGATGAAACAAAAAAAATGTATCACGACGCTCTTTCCAGCGACGTATATTTTATGAGTACCAATGCAATCACAACCGGTGGCGAGCTTGTCAACATCGATGGAACCGGAAACCGTGTTGCCGCACTGATCTATGGTCCGGAAACTGTTGTTATTTTAGCTGGAATGAATAAAATTGCCGCAAATGTAGACGAGGCCCTGAGCCGTGTACATAATGTTGCCACAGCACAAAACTGTATCCGTCTTGACAAAAAAACACCTTGTGCCATAACCGGTGCCTGCGCAGACTGTCTTTCTCCGGACTGTATCTGTAATCAGGTTGTCATCACCAGAAGAAGTGGAATCAAAGGACGTATCAAAGTACTTTTGATTGGAGAATCTTTCGGTTATTAATTAAAAAAGAACCGTGAAAATATGAATTTTTCAGTTTGTTAACTGTTTTTCATATTTTACGGTTCCTTTTTTCGTATCTTTTCAAAATAATTTCCCATGGCTGCTATTTCTTTTTTGCAACCATTTTACAACCATACTCTTCGGTCTCCGGATTGCTGTTCTGCTTACGAACCACTTTATACTCATAACGCATTCCTGAATCAGTTACATCCATATAAAGCTGTAGCTGCATTCCAACGTCCAGACAGCCGGAAATTCCTTTAAACAGTACACCATTTGCGCTCATATTTTTGATGGTAACCGGTATCGGCTTATGGAGCGTTATCATGTTATTTTTTATCCTGACACCTTCGATCTTGCCAGATGCTTCAATCTCATAACGCTCAAATTTTCTGCCTTTTTTCTGTTCTTCATCGTATAGCGCAATCGACATTTCGTTTGCGATCACCGCCCCCTGTACGGTACCTAAATAAGAATATATTTTGTTCTCCAGAAAAACAAGCAGTCCCACTGGTTCTTTCGGGCGATATGCCATCGCACTCGCCCGCACTTTGATGATATTTGTCAGCAGATTATGACCAAGAATTACCGTGTCTGCAAGTACACTGTTTTTTTTCTGTTCACGGATAATTACCCGGCAGTTTTTTAAATTAATCATAAAATATCACCTCCATTCTACTCATTTCGTATATTCTGTCTCTATCTTAAATTCGTATTTCATACATCTTTTCTCATATTATAAACATATTTATGCATTTCTGCAATACTATGCCCTTTGCTCCACGATATTTCTAAAGATTATCCACCTTACGAATAGACTTATTATCGCAATAAAATATATCTGGTAAATAACCTCACTCAGAGAAAAAAAAGACTACCACACATGCGGTAGTCTTTTTGCACTACAACTAATTATTAGTTGTATTTTCTTTTTCTAGCTGCTTCAGATTTTTTCTTACGTTTTACGCTTGGTTTCTCGTAGTGTTCTCTTTTACGAATCTCCTGCTGGATACCTGCTTTTGCGCAGTTTCTTTTGAAACGACGTAAAGCGCTATCTAAAGTCTCGTTTTCTTTTACAATTACACTAGACATTATCTCACACCTAACCTCCCTCCAGTTGCGTATTGTGCATATTCAACTGTTTGGGTAATATTTATTGCACTATATAGCATTATAACATATTTTCCCGGTTCGTCAACCTATTTTTGAAATAATTTCAGATTTTTATTTGAAATTATTTTACGGTAATCTGAACTTTAACAGTTTTCCCATTCGCTGTGACAAGAATGGTTGTCTTTCCTTTCCGAATGCCCCGGACAACACCTTTACTGTTTACTGTAGCGACTTTCTTGTTCTTAGACTGATATGTTATTTTTGTTTTTGGCATTGCAGTGGCTTTGATCGTCGCTTTTTTACCCTTTTTTATAGTAAGCGATGTCTTAGTCACATCCAATGTTTTTCCTGAGAATGAAACAACTGCAGGTGTATATTCCTTTTCTGATCTGTTAAGATAATACCAGCAACCACTGTTTTTTCCATTCTCATAATTTTGCTTTACAACTGATTTCTTATCTACAGTAAGTGTCACATCATCAACATAAATACTTCCCTTATATGCCTTATTAAAACCAGAGATGAACAGATGTCCATACACACTTCCCTTTGATGCAGAAATCCTGTCACAGTTATCCAATGATATTTTCACATTGACAACATAAAAATCACCATATTTTTTTACTTCTTTCGAATTCTTATCATAAGAATATCCTTCTTTCGAAGACTGTGCCATTCCGGCATATGTATCGCCATTTTTGCCTGTAAAAAAATTAACTGCAGGTTTTACCCATATTCTTCCAGTTTTCATATAAACGGCTGGCACATAAATTTTTGTCTGAAATACATAAGTCTTTCCAAAAGTAATTTTTTTATTGGAAATCAGGCTCTTTACATATATCCCGCTGTCATCTCCACTTGCTGCATTCCTGGCAAAATCAACATTTATCTCTAATGCTTTTGTTTTCGCAGCAGCGATTACTTCACTGCTTTCACCTGCAAAAATAAACGTAAACATCATTGCAAATGCCATAACCACAGCAATCATCTTTTCCTTTATTTTCATCTGCATTTTCTCTCCTCTGTATTAAACAAACATTTAACGCAGTTTAAAACGCTCTACAAGGCCCTCTAAGGAATCTGCTTCTGCAGAAAGTTCTTCACTGGTAGCAGATGTTTCTTCCGATGCTGCAGAGTTGCTCTGGATTGCGTCGCTGATTTGTTTCGTGCTGTCTTCGATCTCTTTTACAAAGGCTGCCTCACGATCAGATGCCGTACGGATCGTTGCTACCTCACCCACAATAGCATCCAGTTCGTTCAGAACATCCGTCAGAGATTCTGCCGTCTGCTGTGTCACCTGATTACCGTGTTCTACTTCATTCTGGTTCTCTGTCAAAAGCTGTTTTGACGTATCTGCAGAATTTGCACTGCTCTCAGCAAGCATACGGATCTGCTCTGCAACAACTGCAAATCCTTTTCCTGCCTCACCGGCTCTTGCTGCCTCAATAGATGCATTTAAGGACAACAGATTTGTCTGTGATGCAATACTCTCAATTTCTTCGATAACCTGTCCGATTTCCTTGGATGTCACGGAAATACGCTCCATTGCCTCTGTCAGTTCTGTCATCTTCTGCTGGCTTACCGCTGCTGTTGTTCCAACGTCTTTCGCTTTATCATGTACAATATCAATCGACTTACTTGTTCCAAGAATCTGTTCTGTGATTTCTGAAACGCTCTGTGCTAAAGAATCAACGGCCACTGCCTGATCCGTTGCATTTTTGGCAAGATCCTGTGCGCTGACTGCAAGCTGGTCGGATCCCTGTGCCACCTGATTCGAAGATTCACGGATTGATTTTAAAGCATCACTAACATGTTCTGTTGTTGCAATCAGTTTTGCATGCACCGTATCAAATTCTCCCACATAAGCATCCCTGCATCCGGATTTTACCGTATAATCACCTTTTGCAAATGCATCCAGAATATGATTAAGATCTCCTATAATCCGTTGCAGCGTAGTTGCTGTTTTGCGAAAATCTTCTGCAAGTTCTCCGATCTCATCCTCCGACTGATAAGCAATTTCAATATCAAGTTCTCCACCAGAGATTTTTTCTGCCACACTGCTTAGTTCCCTGACCGGTTCTACAATATAGTGTATCAGCATCTTAGCCCGTTTCAATGTTGCCAGAATACTGCAGACTGTTATAATCGCAAGCACAACAATACCTCCGGCAAGCACAAAATACTCTGTTGCAGACGGAACAATTTTTACTGCAAACATTAAAAATACTGCAAACGCCACGCTGACCACATATAAAACTATGATCATTTCAAAGCTTCCGTTTACCTTTTCTTTAATACTCTTATTTTTAAATTCCATTTCTTTATCCATCTTTTGCCTCCATAGCTAAAAAGCTGTCATCTTCCGTGATTCTTCAGTTGCGGGACAATCATGCTAAACAGCTTTTAGGAAAGCTGTGCCTCAAGTGCTGTTTTTGCCTCTGCGATCGCCTCCAAAATACCAGCCGGATTTTTGCCTCCCGCCTGTGCCATATTTGGACGTCCGCCGCCACCACCGCCGACTTTGCCGGCAATGCTCTTGATCAGGTTTCCTGCATGCGCTCCCTGTTTCATTGCTGCATCAGTTGCCATAACGATCAGATTTACTTTTCCTTCACAGGAAGAAGCAAGTACGATCACACCTTCACCAAGCTGTTCTTTTAACTGGTCTCCAAGATCACGCAGACCGTTCATATCTACACCGTCTACGGCAGAAGCAAGTAATTTCACACCTTTTACTTCCACAATCTGATCCATGACATCTCCAAGCGCCTCTTTTGCTGCTTTGCTCTTTAAGGACTCGTTTTCGCTGGTCAGTGCTTTGATCTCTGCCTGCATATGCTCGATTTTCTCTGTTAATGTCGCCGGTGTTGCCTTTGCCGCTTTCGCTGCCTCTAAAAGTTCTTTCTCTAAATTGCGATAGTAAGCAAATACGTTGTCTCCGGTCAGTGCCTCGATTCTGCGGACGCCTGCTGCAACACCATTTTCAGAGATGATCTTGAATGCTGCTATTTCGGATGTATTCTTTACATGAGTACCACCACAGAATTCTTTGGAAAAATCTCCCATGGATACCACACGGACAGTCTCACCGTATTTTTCGCCAAATAACGCCATGGCTCCTGTCTTTTTCGCCTCATCTACAGTCATCACATCTGTGCGTACCGGAATTGCCTCTGCGATCTTATCATTGACGATCTTTTCTACTTTTTCAAGTTCCTCCGGTGTCATGGCTGCAAAATGACTGAAATCGAAACGGGTACGCTCGCCATCCTGATAGGAACCTGCCTGCTCTACGTGGGTTCCTAATACTTCACGCAATGCTTTCTGCAGTAAATGTGTTGCGGAATGGTTCTTACAGATCTTTGCACGGAGTGCTGCATCTACCGAAAGATCTGCCTCATCTCCTGTTTTCATCATACCGGAGATCATCTTTCCGACATGTCCTACTTTTCCGCCAAGTAATTTGATCGTATCCTCTACCTGGAATTCTCCGGCTGCAGTGCGGATGATACCCTTATCTCCCTGCTGTCCACCCATGGTAGCATAGAATGGAGTCTGTTCTACGATCACGGTTCCAACCTCTCCATCAGATAATGCCTCAACGATCTCCGTCTCTGTGGTAAGTACGGTAATTTTTGACTTGCAGTTTAAGGAATCATAGCCTACAAACTCTGTGGTAACAGAAGGATCGACAGACTCATATACTGTCTCATCAGCGCCCATGTAGTTTGTCACTTTGCGGGCTTTTCTCGCTGTGGTACGCTGTACTTCCATCGCCTTTTTGAATCCCTCTTCATCGACAGAAAATCCTTTTTCTTCGAGGATCTCCTGTGTCAGATCCATCGGGAATCCATAAGTATCATAAAGTTTAAATGCATTCTCACCGGAAAGAACCTTTACGCCGTCTGCTTCCATCTGTTTTTCCATATCAGAAAGGATGGAAAGTCCCTGATCGATCGTTTTTCCAAATTTTTCTTCTTCCTGGGATAATACTTTAAAGATAAAATCTTTTTTCTCTTCAAGTTCCGGATAACCATCCTTGCTCTCATTGATTACGGTAGCAGCCAGTTTCGCCATGAAGATACCGTCAATACCGAGCATTCTTCCGTGTCTTGCCGCGCGGCGGATGATACGGCGGAGTACATAGCCGCGTCCCTCATTTGAAGGCATGATACCATCTGAGATCATAAACGTTGCAGAACGGATATGATCGGTAATCAGACGGATGGACACATCATCTAATGCATCTACCTGATACTTTTTGCCGGACATCTCACATACCTTGTCGCGGATCGCTTTCATGGTATCAATATCAAATACGGAATCTACATCCTGCATCACAACAGCCAGACGCTCTAATCCCATACCGGTATCAATGTTTTTCTGCGCAAGCTCTGTGTAACCGCCCTTACCGTCGCCCTCGAACTGGGTAAATACGTTGTTCCATACCTCCATGAAACGGTCACAGTCACAGCCTACTTTACAGTCTGGTCTGCCGCAGCCATATTTCTCTCCACGGTCATAATAGATCTCTGAACAAGGACCGCAAGGACCAGCGCCATGCTCCCAGAAGTTATCACATTCTCCGGTCTCCGGATCACGGTAAAATCTTGTGATCCTCTCTGCCGGAACACCTACTTCTTTGTTCCAGATCTCGAATGCCTCATCATCTTCCCCATAAATAGACGGATACAGTCTGTCCTCCTCAAGACCGAGAACCTGTGTCAAAAACTCCCATGACCAGTGGATTGCTTCATGTTTAAAGTAATCACCAAATGAGAAATTGCCAAGCATCTCAAAAAATGTCAGGTGACGTGCTGTCTTACCGACATTCTCAATATCGCCGGTACGGATACATTTCTGACATGTGGTCACTCTTCTCCTCGGCGGTATTTCCTGACCTGTGAAATATGGCTTAAGCGGTGCCATACCTGCATTGATCAATAGTAAACTGTTATCATTGTGTGGTACCAATGAAAAACTCTTCATCGCAAGATGTCCCTTGCTCTCAAAAAACTCAAGATACATTCTGCGCAATTCATTTTCTCCATAAAACTTCTTCACGACAAGTTCCTCCAACGTTGTATAAATTATTTCATGCCCTGTCTTTTTGCAGGGTCACGACGGCATTATTCTTTTCCGGCATTTCCGGAAGCTGCAGTGTCTTTTTTCGCTTTGCTTTTCTCTGCCCATTTTCTGCCAGCAAATACTCCAGCAACTGCAACAGCTGCAAGAATTACCATTATTAACACATAATGTACAAACCATCCAAATACTGCCATAAATACCCCTGCCTTTCTATCTTCTATAACTTATTCAGTATAACGCACTTTTTTCCTATGAGTCAAGCGTTAACACTACTTTTCCTCAATCAGGAAAACCTGATTTTCATGTGTGATTTCCACCACACGCTCCGCCATCCCCGGATTCCATATTTTATTTTTATAAACCGGGATGTGGGAATAATCCTGCCACATATGCATCGGGAACACATATTCCGCGGATGTGGTCTCCAAAAAATAATCCATTCCGAGTTCCTGATCTGCGCCCTGTCGCGGATCCATCGGAACAAATGCAAGATTGATTGGTTTTCCCGCCAGTTTTTTGATCTGTGTCCGGTATTCCCTGCGCATCCTGCCGTTGATCAGATCTCCCGCCCCTTCCCATGTCCAGTCATTCAAATCTCCTGCATGGAAAAAAGTTGCCCCTCGTGTTTCCACATAAAATGCAACACCTGCATCCGTTGACCGCAGTGTCTCGATCTTCACATCATCCACCTGATATTTTTCGCCTGCCGAAACATAAGTGATCTTCTCTCTGATATCATCCGGGAATCCATGTTTCTGTAAAAAATGCGGGCTCATTTTACAGTCTTTTGAAAGTATATAGTGGATATTTTTATATTTTTCTGCCCAGTGCAGCACATCCATATCAAAATGATCCTGATGTTTATGACTTGCAAACACATAGACTGGTGTGTCCGGCTCGTATTCCGGAATCACACCGCAAAATGTGTATCCTTTGATGCGGTCTCCTGCAAACCAGTCAAAGATCAGCACCTTCTCATCCACTTCCACCAGAAAACAGCTGTGATGTATAAATATTACCTGCATAATTCTCCTTCTGTTATTTCATACGGCAGATGATCTCATTTGCACGGCGGTAAATATCTGCCGGATCAAATCCGATGTCAAATTTCTGGTCTTCATATAAAACTTTTCCATTTACCATAGTCAGTTTTACATTCTGCTTGCTTCCGCTGTATACAAGATTTTTCACGATATTATTTTCCGGCTGCATGTTCGGCTGGTTCAGATCGATCATGACAAGGTCTGCTTTTTTGCCAACCGCAAGACTGTCACAGTCAAATAACTGCATGGCATGTGCACCGCCTGTGGTTGCCATATATAAGATCTCATCGGCGCTGACGCACTCCGCATCCATTTCACGCACCTTTGCAAGTGCAGAAGTCAAAAACATCTCACGGAACATATCCAAGCAGTTGTTGCTTGCCGGGCCATCGGTTCCGATCGCCATGGAGATTCCCTCATCCACAAAACGTTTGGTCGGACAGATACCGGAAGCAAGTTTTAAGTTGGAAGCCGGGTTTGTCACTGCTGTCAGTTTTTTCTTCTTGTAAATTTCAAAATCAGCATCCTCAAACCATACACAGTGGTAACCGCCGCCGCCGTACTCGTACATACCAAGTGCATCCGTAAGCTGTGTCGGTGTCATGCCCCAGCGCTCTTTGCACTCTGCCACTTCCAGTTTTGTTTCGGAATTGTGCAGCCATACCGGGGATTTTAATTTCTGTGCCAGTTTTGCCACGCCCTCCATCAGTTCTTTTGATGTCGTGTATTCTGCATGAAATCCCACGATAAAGCTTGTCAGGTCACTCATCTCATTGACAATGTGATAATTTTCCTCCATCAACTCTACCGTGCCGCCAAAGTTGTTCAATCCGCTGGTCTGAACGGTACGGAATCCGGTATCTACCGATGCCTTTGCATCGACCGGCGGGAAGAAGTACATATCAAAGTTGGACGTAATACCGCTGGTTAAATATTCCATAATTCCAAGGATGTTAAGCCAGTATACATCATCTTCGGTAAGCTGTCCTTCTTTTGGGAATACCTGTTTGTTCAGCCAGTCCTGCAGTGGAAGGTCGTCCGCATAGGAACGCAAAAATGTCATTGCCGTGTGGGTGTGCGCATCTTTAAATCCCGGCATTAAAAGGTTGCCTTTTGCGTCAATCTCGCGCTCCCATACCAAAACTTCACCGTTTTTGCAGACAGCATCCACGCCTGTCTTACCGTCCCCGATGTAGCAGATTTCTTTTCCTTTTACCCAGAGTTCGCCTTCGGTGATCTGGAATTTGTGGTTTTCTGCCGGAACTAATATTTTTGCGTTGTAGAAACGTATGTTCATTGTTTTTCCTCTTTTCTTTTTGTGTTTTTCGTTCAGTGGATCAAAAAGTGTGACCGCCGTTTTTGATCTACTGAGTTGTAGTAACTTTAATTCTGCTGTGCTCCGATCGCTTTGATCGTTTCAGTTACGAGCGCCTTAAATTTCGGGGCAACGGCGTCAGCCGTCTCCTGAACTTCTGCGTGTGAGAGCGGAATTGATGAGATGCCGCTCGCAAGGTTGGAGATACAGGAGATTCCAAGCACTTTCATTCCCATGTGTTTTGCAGCGATCGCCTCACAGGCAGTACTCATGCCGACGGCGTCAGCACCTAAAGTGCGGCACATGGCGACTTCATGCGGTGTCTCAAACTGCGGTCCGGAGAGTTGGATGTAAGTGCCCTCTTTGATGCGGATCTCAAGTGCTGATGCTGCACGTTTTACAATATCCTGCAGATCTAAGTCATAGATCTGGCTCATATCCGGGAAACGCACACCAAGTTCCTCAATGTTGGCTCCACGGAGCGGTGATGGCACAAAACTTGCAATCTGGTCTTTGATCAGCATGAAATCCCCGGCATGCATGCCAAGCTGGATGCCACCTGCTGCATTGGTGAGAAACAGAACTTCTGCGCCCATCATTTTCATCAGCCTCGTCGGCAAAACAACATCGCTCATCTCATATCCCTCATAATAATGCACACGCCCCTGCATGCACACGACCGGGACATCATCCACATATCCGAAGATAAATCTGCCCTTATGTCCCGGAACCGTCGACACTGGAAATCCTTCAATGTCATGGTAATCTAACGTATCCACCACGCGGATATCATCCGCATAGTCGCCAAGACCAGAGCCTAAAATCAATGCCACCTTAGGAGTAAAATCAATCTTTGCTTTATAGCTGTCATAGCATTTTAATAATTTTTCGTATGCCGGATTCATAATCATCCTCCATTCTTCTCCTTGTCCTATATTCTGTCAATTCCGGCTTCTCCGGAACTTCTCCCTTCTTGTCTTTCAAAAACAGCTGATGCTTCCTTACTTCATTTTTTCATAATTGAAAATTCTTTACAACACTGTCATTTTCGATTATAACAGAAGAAATCATAAAATCCAATCTCCATCCTAAACAAAAGCTGATTTTCCCCGATATATTTTGTAAGAATACATCACAGGCTATACTTTTCATATGCACGGAAACACAGTGCAGGAATGGAGAATTTTATGACTCAGTTCAATCTTTCCGGTTTAAAAAAGATTTTAAACCCATCTTCCGGCAAAAGGAATGTGGTCGATCAGATTACAGACCGTTTATCCAAATCTTCCATCGGTCTTTCTTCCGGTGATGATACTTTAAATGCAGTCAGTTTTTCCGGCATGGATGCCTTTGACCTGACGCAGAACATCTCCGAGCTTTTAAGCCCCGCCTGCGGTATGACCGAAGAAGAAAAGCAGGCAGAATTAGCCAGAATCCAGGCAAAATTAAAAAGTGGGAAAAAACTGACCGAAGAAGAAATGCGTTTTCTTCAGGCAGTAGATCCCCAGCTCTATATGCAGGCAGCCAGAATCCAGGCGATGCGCGACTCTCTCGAACAGCAGTTAGAACACTGCAAAAGCAAGGAAGAAGCTGCCAAAGTATTTTCGGACACCATGTCGATGGTAAGCGACAAAGATCCCATGAAAGAATACATTGTCGCCGCTTATCAGGATGCCTACAACGAATTTCAAAAAAGCGGGAAATACCAGCATCTCCCGCAAAAATCATCAGATGATAATAAATCTGATTCTTTAGTCGCACTCGATAAAACGACCGATTTTCTCACCGACAGCACCGATCACCGGTCCGAGCGTAAATCCCATCAGGATCGTTACGATTCCGATCTTGCCACCGAATAAAAATGCGATCACAATAACGGTAAAATCAAATGCCATACGGATCAGACGGAACGGTACCTTCGGCATCCATTTTGCAATGATAAATGCAATCGCGTCATAAGGTGCTGTTCCTAATTTCACATCCATATATACAGCTGCTGATACAACAAATATCGCCAGTGCCGGAATCAGCACCAGAATACGCACTGCCATCGAATCAAACAGTCCTGCCGGTAAGATCTTATCCCATACCCAGGAAAAAAACTGCAGTGAATATCCAACTAAAAACATATTGGCAAGTGTTCCAAATCCGATATTTTCCCTGCCAAGCAAAATGACAAAGACAAATATGATCGTATTGAGCAGTGCCTGCCAGTTTCCGATTCCCATTCCAATTTTTTCCGAAATAGCAAGATTCATGCTGGTACAGGGATCTGTTCCAAGATCCACAAGCACCAGCAACGACAGTGCAAATCCCATCACAATTACGGACAGGATCACAGCAGTCAGCCTTACCCCAAAATTCTTTTTCTGATACATTCCCTGAATAAATTTTTTCATCTGTTTTTCTCTTTTCTTTTTAAGGTTACTTATTTTTGATTTTACGTTTGTTTTCGCAATACTACCGCATCAAATGATAATGCATACCATACCACCAGTATTATCATTTACAATTTTCTGCATTGTATCCTGCAATTTCATCTGACATTCATCATCCATCATTGCGATCTTGTTACGGATTCCATCCTCCATCAGTTCTCCAACCGATTTGCCGAAAATATTTGTTTCCCATGCACCCTCTTCGCTCTGCTGTCCCTGTTTGATGTAAGAGATCAGATCATTTGCCTGCTCCTCGCTGCCGACAATTGGAGCGATCTCGGTCTCAATATTTGCACGGATCATATGGATCGACGGCGATACCGCTTTCATTTTGACGCCAAATTTATTGCCATGCCGGATCAGCACCGGCTCTTCCATTTTGATATCGGAAAGTCCCGGACTCACAACGCCATAACCTTTTACCTGAACCGCTTCAAAAGCATCTGACACTTTTTCATAAGCCTCTTTCTGCCCTGCCATCTCTTTTATCATGGAGATCAGCTCATATTCACCTGCGATCGGCACACCAGTCAGTTCACTTATATTTTCATAATAATATTTATCGTCTAAATCCATCCGCACCACCACGCGCCCGGTCGCAAGATCCGTCTCGTCGATCTTGATCTGCGAAACATACTGCTCCGGTGTAAAGGAAAGTGCTCTTACATCTCCCGTTTTATGCATACTGTCTAAAATCCCGGATGCAGTTTTAATGATTTCCGCTTTCATCGGATGCTCCGGCTTTAGCATTTCCGTCCATTTTGGAATAAAAAATTCGACACGCGTCACTGGAAATTCACAGAGGATATTCTCTAAAATGCGGACAATATCATCTTTCCGCAGCTGCTCACAGTTGACCGGCAAAACGGCAGTCTGATATTTTTCTTTCAGTTCGGCTGCAAGTTCCATCGTCTCATCACTGTACGGTTTTTGTGAATTTAACAGAATGACATATGGTTTTGCGATCGCATTCAGTTCCTCCACCGTCTGTTCTTCCGCTTTTACATATGCATTTCGCGGCAGTTCCCCGATCGTGCCATCGGTCGTCACAACGATTCCGATCGTTGCATGATCCCGGATCACTTTCTGAGTACCGATCGACGCAGCTGTCGTAAATGGAATTTCCTGCTCCGACCATGGTGTTTTTACCATGCGGCTTTCATTTCCTTCCATATGACCGGATGCTCCCTCCACCATAAACCCGACACAATCGATCAGACGCACCTTTATCTTCGGCTGTGCGGCAGATCCCTGTATTGCAGTCCCCGGCAGTACAGACTGCGAAAGTGCCGGCTGTGGCATGCCGGCACTGCTCCCCGGCAGTTCCGGCAAAATGATCTCTGCCGCCTCCTGCGGGATAAATTTCGGTTCCGTTGTCATGATCGTTTTCCCAGCCGCGGATTGTGGCAACTCGTCTATAGTGCGCTCCCGCGCATGCTCATCCTCCATAAACGGAAGCACCATAAGATCCATAAACCGTTTAATAAATGTGGACTTTCCGGTTCGCACCGGCCCCACAACTCCTATGTAGATCTCTCCATTGGTACGGGTATTGATATCCCGGTATAAGTCAAATTCCCTGTTATCACTGAAATGTTCCATCAGATATTCTCCTCCATATGTTGTAACATTTTATGAAGAAGAACGCCTGTTTATGACGGCAGTGTCCGCAATTTCATTATTTTAACACGCGAAGTTTTCCCGGCAGACAGTGGAAATGAACTTCCGTCACTTCCCCACAGTACTCCCCGTCTGCATGGACAACCATCGGACGGCTTAAACGGATCGTACAGTCTTTGGCATCCGTCACAGAAAATCCATGGATAGATGTATGCTTTGCCGCCACTAAAAACGGCAGACACAGAAATGTTCTCCACTTCGGGATCCCCGCTGCTTCACAGAATGATAATTTCCCGTCACAGGCGGATGCTGCCGGAGCCATCGGCACACCGCCTCCCTCAGCTTTAAAATTCATCGCAGCCGTAAAGATCATTCTTTTTTTCTGTAAACCTTCCTCCCGGTCAAAAAAGATCTCTGCATCCGCGGTCTGCATCGTAAATAATGACTGCACGGTCAGTACCAGATACGTCAGTTTTCCAAGCCGGATTTTATTCAGGATATCTTTGATCGTTGATTTTAATGCTTTTTTACAGACTAACGCATCCAGTCCAATCCCCGCGCTGATGGCAAACAGTCTTTTTTTCTCCCCAAAGTTCACCTCTCCCAAATCCATACACCAGGTATCCTCACGCGATTTTTTCATCGCATTTAAAATATGTATGGCACCGTTTTTCGGATCCTTCGAGAGTGACAATCCTCTGGCAAGATCATTGCCGGAACCGGTCGGGATCACGCCGAAACGTACCTTTTCAAAATCCGTGATCCCATTGATCACCTCATTTGCCGTTCCATCCCCACCGACTGCGACCAGGCAGATATCGTCATCATCCATGGCACATATCTCGCCCGCAAGTTTTCCGGCATGTCCACGGTACTCGGATACAAATACCTGATAAGAAACATTTCTTACTTTAAGCACTTCCTCTATATCTTTCCAGATCTGCTTTGCATTTCCACTCTTTGACTTTTCATTGACAATAAAATACAGCATGTAGCCCCCACGTATAATATTTTTATGGCATTTTCTGCCTTTATGAATGTTATTTTAAAACATTTTCCGACAAAAAGGAACCCACAATATAAAAAGGGGATCACAGCCTGCTACATGCTGAGATCCCCAAAAACCTTTTTCACTTATAAACATTTTGATTTATTATTTTTCCACTGCAGGCACTTCTGCTTCATCTGCCTCTTCTTCCGGCTCCTTGTTCAGTCGTCCATACATCTCCATATATTTATAGAGACGTTTTGCAAGTTTTCCGGTGATCTGGTCTGAAGTTGCTCTCCACTCCCAGTTACCGCCGAGTGTGGACGGTGTATTCATACGTCCCTCGGAACCGATTCCGATCAGATCCTGCATCGGAACGATCGCCATATCTCCGACTGATGCCCATGCAGCGCGCATCATACCCCAGTTAAAACCTTCTTCCTCCGTGAGATTTAAGTACTCTTTCGCAAATTTAACACTTGCCTTCGGTGCTGTCTTCATCCAGCCCATCAACGTATCATTGTCATGTGTTCCGGTATATACGACACAATGTTTCTCATAGTTGTGTGGCAGATAATCACTGCCCTCTCTTGAATCAAATGCGAACTGGATGACCTTCATTCCCGGGAAACCGGAATCTTTTACCAGCTTCAAAACAGATGGTGTTAAAAATCCAAGATCCTCCACAATGATATTTAACTTGCCGAGTTTTTTCTCTAAGGTCTCAAACAGATCCATGCCAGGGCCTTTTCTCCACTCACCGTTTCTTGCTGTATCGTCTTTTGCCGGGATCGCATAGTAAGAATCGAAACCGCGGAAATGATCGATACGGACGATATCGTATAATTTTGACATTGCTTTTACACGCTTCGTCCACCAGCTGTAGCCGTCTTTTTTCATAGCATCCCAGCGGAATAACGGATTACCCCAGAGCTGTCCGTCTGCCGAAAATGCATCCGGCGGGCAGCCTGCCACATCAATCGGATTTAATTCTTTATCAAGATAGAACTGTCCCGGATCTGCCCATACATCTGCACTGTCTCCGGCAACATAGATCGGCACGTCACCGATGATCTCAATGCCAAGATCATTGACATACGCTTTTAAATCCCACCACTGTTTAAAGAACAGATACTGTAACATTTTATAAAACACAATATCTTCTGCATAGGTAACCCGCGCTTCTTTTAAGGCTTCCGTTTTTCTGGTTTTTAAGTCTTTTTTCCATTCAAACCATGCAACACCGCCGTTTGCGTCTTTTAATGCCATAAAAAGTGCATATTCATCCAGCCACTCTGCTTCATCCTTGCAGAATACTGCAAAATCTTCCGGCTCATTTTTCCGGAACCGGTCATATGCTTTCTTCAACAAAGGATAACGTGAGGCATACATCTGACCATAATCCACATACCGCGGATTGGTTCCCCACGAAAATGATTCACATTCTTTTTTTGTCAGTAATTTTTCTTTGCAAAGATATTCTAAATCAATAAAATAAGGATTACCTGCAAAGCTGGAAAAAGACTGATACGGAGAATCTCCGTAGCTGGTCGGACAGATTGGCAGGATCTGCCAGTATTTCTGACCTGCCTTTTTCAAAAAATCTGCAAATTTTCTTGCTTCTTTTCCCATGGTACCGATCCCGTAAGGAGACGGCAGGGAAGATATGTGCATCAGCACACCGCTGGTCCTCATAATATTTGTTCCTCCTACTATCTGTATGTGTTACCTGATTTTTTGAATACTTTCTCCACTTGCCAGTTCAAACGGAACGATCTCATGAATCTGACTCCGCTTTAACTCAATCTGCCCAAACAGGATTTCCACGCTTCTGGTTGCAAGTGTCTGATACTGCTGTTTAATGGTTGCAAGTTTCGGATTATAGTATTCTGCCAGAGCTGTTCCGTCAAATCCAATCACTGACACATCCTCCGGCACACGGTATTCTAAATCCCGCAGTGCACGGATCGCACCGATCGCCATGACATCCGACATGGCAAACACAGCCGTGATATCCGGACACCTGGCGATCAGCCGTTTCATACCGCGATATGCGCTGTCATAGGAAAATCGTGCTTTTTCGTAGCTTTTTTCCGGCACAAACACAGTATCATGTTCCAAAAAGCTCTGCTGACAGCCGATAAAACGCTGATGGCTGGTGTACGATTTTTCAATATCTCCACCTAAAATACCAATCTTCGTATGACCTGCATCAAATAACGCATCCACTGCACATTTTGCAGCGGCGATATCGTCTGTCGCAACAGAAGAAAGGTTTGGAAAATCCATCTGGTCTGCAAGGTTTGTCACAAGCACACACGGCACATCGACCTGCGCAAATTCTTTTTTGAAATACTCCGGATTACCTCCTAAAAAGAGCAGTCCAAGCGGCTTTCTCTCCCTGCAGAGGAGAACTGCCTGCTCCACCTCATCTGCATCCTCATCTAAATAGGATACGATCAGCGTATAGTCTGTATTTTCAATCATACACTGGATTTCTTCCACGATGCTGGCAAAAAGCATATTTTGGATACCTTTTACCAGCACACCAATGGATTTGGAATTACTCTGTTTTAGATGTTTCGCATTATTGTTTGGCACAAAATTATACGCTGCGACTACTTTTTCGATTTTCTTTTTTGCATCCGGACTGACATCATTTCTGTGATTCAGCACACGTGACACGGTACTGACGGAATATCCTGATTCCCTGGCTATGTCTTTTATCGTAACCATATTTTTCATTCCTGTCTACTATTTTTTCGTATTTTTTCGTGAAATTTGAATTTTTGTCAAATTTCAACAAAAAATATACATTTCTTAATAAGATATCAGCCTTTTACCGCTCCTGCAACTACTCCTTCAATAATATATTTCTGACAGATTCCATAAAAAATGATGATCGGGATGATTGCGAGTACCAGCATCGCCATCATGGTACCCCAGTCTACCGCACCGTAACCGCCTTTTAAATACTGGATTACAATCGGGATTGTCTTATATTTTTTCAGGTCAAGTACCAGATACGGCAGCAGATAATCATTCCAGATCCACATTGCCTGTAAGATTGCAACCGTGATAACCGTCGGTTTCATGATTGGGAATACGACCTGGAAGAAGGTCTGGATCGGTGTACAGCCATCGATCATGGCGGCCTCCTCGATCTCTAACGGAATGCTCTTTACAAATCCACAGAACATAAATACCGCAAGCCCTGCTCCAAATCCCAGATATACTAATATAATACCGATCGGGTTGCTCAAATGCATCATGTTTGCCAGCTTAGATAACGGGAACATTACCATCTGGAACGGCACGATCATGGAGAAAAGACATAACATGTAAAGTGCCATGGTAAATTTATTATGTACTCTGGTGATAAACCATGCACACATGGATGTGCAGAATATGATCACTGCCACGGAACCTACCGTGATAATAACCGAGTTACCGAACGCTGCAAAGAAATTCGTCTTCTCAATTCCCTTTACAAAGTTTGTCATACCGAAGAAAGAACGCTCATCCGGAAGTGCAAAAGGACTTTTCATAATAAATCCTTTTTTCTTTAACGAGTTGATCAGCACCAAAAAAATCGGATACAGATAAAATACAGCTAAAATGCTGAAAAACAGTGTCAGTATCCATCCGTGTTTTGCACGCCTTACTGCACTTACCTGATTGTCTGTCTGTTTTGCCATTACTGCTGTACCTCCTTACTTCTGGTCAGACGGTTCTGTGCCAGTGCGATAACTGCCACTATGATAAAGAAGATCACCGCTTTCGCCTGTCCGACACCTTCCCATCCATTTCTTCCATAAAATGTATCAAAGATATTTAACGCAAGCATCTGTGAATTATTTGACGGCTCTCCTGCTGTCAATGCAAGGTTCTGGTCGAACAGCTTAAAGGAGTTCGTCAGTGTCAGGAATGTACAGATCGTGATGGATGGCATAACCATCGGAATCGTTACTTTCTTTAACAGCTGCCAGCTGTTTGCACCATCCATCTTTGCCGCCTCGATCAGTTCACCCGGAATGTTCTGGATACCCGCAATATAAATGATCATCATATAACCGATCTGCTGCCAGTTCATCAAAACGATCAGTCCCCAGAAACCATATGAGGAAGAATAGGTCAATGTTTTTCCGAAGTTTGCCAGAATTCCGTTTAAAAGGATCTGCCAGATATATCCTAAAACGATACCTCCGATCAGGTTTGGCATAAAAAATACGGTCCGGAACACATTTGTTCCCCTAATTCCCTTTGTTAAAAGCATCGCTATGGTAAATGCAAATACATTGATTGTAATCACTGATACCACTGTAAATAATGCGGTATACCACAGCGCATGTACAAATGTTGGATCGGTAAATACACGCAGGTAATTTTTCAGTCCAACAAAGGACGCATCCGTTACTGTGGTAAATTCACAAAATGATAAATAGATACCCATAAGAAAAGGAACTATAAAACCTATGGTAAATGCCACTAAAGTCGGGAGCGCAAAAATTGGAAAATATTTTTTTATTGATTTCTCCATAGTCTTTAACCTCTCATAAATCCGTTCAATCTCTAAATACAGTTCTTTCAGAAAATTTCCGTTATATATGGTTTGTGCGGTATCGGCACAGATACCGCACAAATTTACTATTTTCTAAAAGAGAAATTATTATTTTACTGTCCGTTTGCTGCTGCATACTCAGTTGCCCAGCCGTCTACGAATGCGCTTACAACTGCATCCCAGTCACCGGTACCCTGTGCATACTCAAGTAATGCGGAGCCAACGCCATCTTTCCATGTCTCAGAAGGAATGGTTGAGAAGTTCCATGAAACAGGAGTCTTGCCATCTGCAATATACTGGTTTGCATCCTGAATGAATACATTGTCAGCTACATAGTCACCGGTAAATGTTAAGAATGGTGTTGTGAATCCCATTGCATGCGCCATGGAGTCACGTCCTTCATCCGAATTAATTACCCAGCTTAAGAAATCAAGTGTTGCCTGGATATCTTCCTCCGAAGCCTGTTTGTTTACACACCAGTAGTTTTCGGAACCTGTGCAGAGTCCCTGATTTTCTTCACCAGGAGCACCAATGTAAATCGGCATCATGCCCATATCATCTGCTGTTACTAAATATCCATTATCCTCGTTTGTCAGATTGCCGTACTCCCATGTACCATTCTGATAGAATACTGCTTCTTCCATACCGAACTCTGACTCAGCTTCATCACCTGTCTTGCTGGAGAGGACACCTGGTTCACAGGTAGAATCTGTGATGTATAAATCCCAGATTTGTTTATAATTGTCAAGGTATGTTCCCTCAATCGCATCTGTGCTTGTGATGCCTTTGTCTTTGTATTCATAGTAAATTGGAAGATTTGCAAGATGTGTCTTAAATCTCCAGTCAGAAGATCCATCCATACCTGCAGATGTAAATGCACCCTGAAGATCGTATCCGAACTGGCTGTTGATCTCATCTTTTCTCGCCTGAATATCATCTGCCACTGCTTTTAATTTATCAAAGCTGTTGATCTCATCCGGAGAAGAAATCACTGCGTTATCCATGGTACAGTAATCATTTAAAATCTTCTTATTGTAAATGATACCGTATGTCTCGAGCACATATGCGACACCGGAAACCTCACCAGCGTCATTCTTTAATGCAAAATCTTCACTGGAAAGCTGTTTGCAGATCTCGCTGTCGGATAAGTCATAGCAGTAATCTTTCCAGTTTGCAAGTCCTACCGGTCCATTTACCTGAAATAATGTAGGAGCTTCGCTCTTTGCCATTTCAGATTTTAATGTCTGCTCATATGTACCGTCTGCTGCAGTAATAACTGTTACCGGCACACCCGTCTGCTCTGTATAGATACCTGCTAAATCCTGCCATGCCTGATCCTGCTCCGGTTTGAAGTTCAGATAATATACAGAACCGCTTCCTGATGCACTGTCTGCAGTCTTTTCTGCATCAGATGCCTCGGTTGTCTTTGCAGCCTCTTCTGTCTTTGCAGCCTCTTCTGTCTTGTTTCCTGCATTTGCTGTTCCGGAAGTATTCCCCGCATTTCCGTTACCACATCCTGCAAACATGGTTGCTAACATAGCGGATGCTAACATCACTGATAAAACTTTTCTTTTCATATTTTTTACCCTCCTGAAATTGTGTATGGTATCTTATGGAACGTTTCCGGTATTGTTTACGGTAATGCTACCGGTAACGTTTTCATTTGATGGTTAAATTATAAGACACTCTTTGCAAAAGCGCAAGACTCTTTTGACATTTTCAATGTTTTATCCAAATATTGCATCCGTTTTTTGTGCACATTGCACTTGTTACTGATTTATATTGTAAAAAAAGCTGGAAAATGCTAAGATTTTGTTAGAAATTTAAACTTATAAGTTTATGAAAATGGAGTTTACAGATATGAAAGAAATCATCAGACATAAAATAAAACACAATTTAAAACGCATTGAAACTTCTATTAAATGGGTTCTGTTTGCAATTATCTCCGGTGTTGTTGCCGGAGGCGCCGGAACATTATTTTATTTTGGCATGACGTTAGTCACACTGATCCGCACCAAACATCCATGGCTGATCTTTCTGCTTCCTTTTGGCGGTCTTGTGATCGTCGGCTGTTACCGTCTGCTTCACGACGAGCATGACACCGGTACCAATCTCGTGATTTCTGCGATCCATTCCGACGATAATCTGCCGCTAAAAATGGCACCACTGATCTTTATTTCCACACTGATCACCCATTTGTTTGGCGGATCTGCAGGCCGTGAGGGTGCTGCTTTGCAGCTTGGCGGAAGCATCGGTAACGGAATTGGTAAACTGTTTCATTTTGACGACAAGGACAAGCATATTATGATCATGTGCGGCATGAGTGCCTGTTTCTCCGCATTGTTTGGCACACCTATGGCTGCTGCTATTTTCTCCATGGAAGTTGTAAGTGTCGGCATCATGTATTACGCTGCACTGGTTCCATGCGTAATCTCTTCCCTTGTTGCGCATGGGATTGCCGTTTCTTTCGGAATTTCGCAGGACCTTTTTCTCATTGATTCGATTCCCTCCTTCGGAATCGGCAACGCCGTCCGCATCTCCGTGCTGGCAATTCTCTGCGCCGGTATCAGTATCCTGTTCTGCGTGATGCTGCACCAGTCCGAAGTGCTTTATAAACATTTTTTCAAGAATCCCTATGTAAGGGTTTTCGTCGGCGGATGTATCGTGATCGTGCTGACACTGCTTGTCGGTAACCAGAATTACAACGGAACAGGCGTCAATATCATCGCACAGTGCATCGACGGCACCGTGCGCCCGGAAGCATTTTTACTGAAAATGATCTTTACAGCTGCCACGCTTGGCGCTGGCTACAAAGGCGGCGAGATCGTGCCTTCGTTTTTCACGGGTGCAGCGTTTGGATGTCTGTTCGGAAACCTGCTCGGCTTTTCGCCTGCACTCTGCACCGCTGTCGGCATGGCTGCTGTATTCTGCGGTGTAACTAACTGTCCGATCACTTCTCTTTTGATCAGTTTTGAGCTGTTCGGTTATGACGGAATGCCATACTTTTTACTGGCAGTTGCTTTCAGCTACATGCTTTCCGGTTATTTCGGACTCTACCACAGCCAGAAGATCATTTACTCAAAGTATAAGACGAATTATATTAACAAGAAAACGGAATAAAATATTGATTTCCCTTGTCAGGCATATTTTTCATACTGTCTATCCAGAAAAGAATCCTGTTAAGCAAAAGACTTCAGCATACTTATGCTGAAGTCTCTATACTGGTACTATTATACTGTTTCCAGATCTGATTCTAAAGTTCTTTAAGAAAATTTAAGATTTTTCTGGCATTTTCGAGCCATTCTTCATAACTGCACAATCCCTGCTGATACCATCTGCATCGTCCACAGCTTTTTAAAAAGTTTTCCTTATCAATCTTTTTTTCTGCACACTGCAGCAGTTCCCTGTAAGAATAAAGCTGATTTTCTTTTAATCCGAACAGTTCTAACAGCTCCAGATCTTTTGATTTTACATGATTTTTATCATCCACACAGGTATCATCCGGTGTCCGGTTCGGACAGCGCGCACAGATCATATCCGGGTCTGTCACGAGCATGAGCGGTTCTTCCGGGTCTGCCTTCAGTTCCCGCACCTTCTGTGTCATATTGTCACAGAAGGTGCCACTGTATCCCTCTCCCCGGTAAAGGACGGTACACAAAATATGGTGCACACGAAATTTTTTCATAGATATGCCACCTTTAAGCTGCCTTTGCATCCTGTAAAATATTTCCTGCATAAAGCGCCTTACGGACAGCAATGGCAACCAGATAAGCACCAACCACTGAAATCACATCTTTTACAATATAAGGCAGTGACACTGCCACTAAAGATGCTCCAATAGTAATATGCGCCAAAACTGCATACTGAACAGCACCAAGCAGATGACAGATCAAAAGACCGATTACTCCAAGGATGATCTTTACCGCCGGATTTTTTCTGCGGACAGAAATGCCACATAACAATGTCAGAAAAATAAATCCAAAAATAAATCCACCGGTATAGCCAAACAGCACTCCCGGTCCTGCACTCATTCCCGCAAAAATCGGTACACCAACAGTTCCAAGTACAATATAAAGTAATGTTGCTGCCACTCCAGACTGCCATCCTAACACATAACCGCACAATGCCATTGCAAAAGTCTGCAGGGTGATCGGCACACCGGTCGGCATCGGAATCTGAAGAATGGAAAGAACTGCGAGGACTGCAGTAAACATCCCAACGGTAACGATTGTTTTTGTAGAAATTTTCATTTTCTCCTCTTTTCTGCGAAAAAAATGTTTCCGCATTTGTTTTTTTACAGTCTAGTCCGATTCTTTCCTATTGTCAACTGGATATTTCACTTTTGTTTACAATCTGTTTTAACATTTTCTGTTTTTTCCAAAAATCACATCATAATTAATGCTGCGGTAGAAAATGTCCTCCACATCTATGCTGTGCAGATCAAAATTTCCAAGCATCCACATTGTCTTTGCGATGACCGATTCAAGTGTCATATCATAAGATTCTAAGAAACGACAGTACTTTTTCATATCGTGCCCGACCTCATATACGGTCATATCACTACCCTCGTGTGCCACCTGTGTTGCCATGACTACCAGTTTGTCCGGGTACTGTCTGCACAGACGGTAAAACTCATCCGCTATGGATTTTGGAATACCGCCCACACCAAAACTTTCCACTATAATACAGTCATAATTTTCAAAAATACTCTGTAACACCCGCGGACGGATACCGGGGATCAGTTTCATCAGGAAAATGTTCTCGTCAAGTTCCTCATAGAACCGTACTTCATCCTCATATGGGAGCATCGGCAGATAACGCATGATATTGCCATCCTGAATCACTGCCAGTGACGGAAAATCAATGCTGGAAAAAGCATTATAGCTTTTCGATCTTACTTTTTTTGCACGCGTTCCCGCAATGACTTTACCATCGAAAACAATCTGCACGCCCTGTGATTTTGCATCTGCCGCATATAAAAAACTGTCGATCAGATTTGATTTTGCATCCGTAATTTCAAGGTCGATCGGTTTTTGTGCTCCCGTGATCACGATCGGCTTTGTTGAATTCTGGATCATATAAGAAAGTGCAGCAGCTGTATATGCCATTGTATCCGTGCCATGTGCAATGACAAATCCATCATAAGCATCATAATATTCCCGGATTGCATGTACAATTTTTTTCCAATGTTCCGGTTCCATATTAGAACTGTCGAGATTCAAAAGCTGTATTGCAGATACCTCACAAAATTCTTTTACCTGCGGAATATACTCTAACAGTTCTTCTGGTGTGATCTGTGGCTTTAATCCATTTTCAGACTTTTTAGAAGCAATCGTACCCCCTGTTGCGAGTAATAATATTTTTTTCTTTGCCGACATACCGGTAATCTCCATTTCTATATGATTGCTCTTATGTCTGCAAGAAGTGCTTCAACATTTTCTTCTTTTGTTGCCCAGCAGGTACAGAAACGCACTGCACTGTGTGTTTCATCCACCCTTGCCTGATATGCAAAGCTGTATTTTTCCCGCAGCTTGTCTAATACATCATCCGGCAAAATCGGGAACTGCTGGTTTGTCGGGGAATTGATATAGAACGAAATGTTCATTTTTGTTAATTCATCTTTTAATTTTTCTGCAAGTCGTGCTGCATGTGCTGATATTTCAAAATAACGGTTCTCCTCAAATAAAGTCAGAAACTGAATTCCTAACAATCTTCCTTTTGCCAGCATACCGCCACGCTGCTTGATGCTATAACGGAAATCTTTTTTCAGTTCAGGATTGGTGATCACGACTGCCTCACCAAACAAAGCACCTACCTTGGTTCCTCCGATATAAAAAACATCCGTATTCGCAGCAATATCTGCCATCGTCAGATCATTTTCCCGGCATGCAAGTCCATATCCAAGTCTCGCTCCGTCTAAAAACAGATACAGATCGTTTTCCCTGCAAACCCGGTATAACGCCTCAAGTTCTGCCTTTTTATAGATGGTTCCAAGTTCCGTCGGATTGGAAATATACACGAGTTTCGGCTGTACCATATGTTCAAAACTCTCATCTGCAAAATGTGCTTTTGTATATTTTTCAACCTGCTCTGCCGTCAGCTTTCCATCCGGCGTATCGATCGTCAGGCATTTATATCCGCACGCCTCAAGTGCTCCGGTCTCGTGCACATTGATATGTCCGGTCGTCGCCGTGATGGCTCCCTGATAGGGTCTTAATGCAGATGCGATCACTGTGACATTGGTCTGTGTTCCCCCAACCAGAAAATGTACATTGGCATCCGGTGCTTCGCAGACAGCTTTTATCCGATCTGCCGCCTCCCTGCAATATTCATCCTCTCCATATCCCGCTGTCTGTTCCATGTTTGTCTCTTCGAGTCTTTTTAAAATTGCCGGATGGCATCCTTCCGTATAATCGCTGTTAAATCGTATCATTGTTTTCTCCATTCCTGCACTTTTCGTGCTTTTCTATGAATTTGAAACTCTGACTAATTCCTCAAGTTTTTTCATTGCTTTTCCGGAGTCGATGGTTTCTGCCGCTAATTTTACACCAGATTCTATGGATTCTGCAACCCCTCCGATATAAAGAGTTGCTCCGGCATTCAAAAGAACAATCTCACGTTTTGCTCCTGTTTCTTTTCCGCTTAAAATAGCTTTCGTTATCTCGGCATTCTGTGCACCGTCTCCACCGCGCAATTCCTCTAAGGAAGCTCTCTTTAATCCAAACTGCTCCGGTGTTACCTCATAGGTTTTTACATTTTCCCCATCAATCTCTGATACTGTGGTCGTTCCACTTAACGTAAATTCATCCATATTATCATTTCCACTGATGACAAATCCGCGCTCCACGCCAAGTCTGCCCATAGCTTTTGCTATTTTCTCCGTCAATGCCGGACTGTATACACCAACGACCATATTTTTTGCACGGGACGGATTTGCAAGAGGTCCTAAGATGTTAAATACCGTACGAATTCCCAGCTCTTTTCTCACCTGGCCAACGTATTTCATGGATTTATTGAAAAGCTGTGCAAACATAAAACCTATTCCGGTCTCATCAACACATTTCTGTACCAGTGCCGGTTCTGCCATAATGTTGACTCCAAGCGCCTCTAACACATCACCCGCACCGGATTTTGAGGAGATGGAACGGTTGCCATGCTTTGCAACCGGAAGTCCTGCCGCTGCGACCACAAACGCAGATGTGGTTGAAATATTAAATGTATAGGTACAGTCTCCACCGGTTCCGACCAGATCCACATAGTTTTCAGATTTCGGTGTGATTGTCTCCGCCTTATCGCGCAGCACCGATGCCAGACCGATGAGTTCCTCTAACGTTTCTCCTTTCATGCGCATTGCCGTTAAAAATGCTGCGATCTGTGCCTGCGTTGCCTCTCCGCTTAACATGATCTCCATTGCTTTTTTTGCTTCTTCCTGTGTTAAATTTTTTCCATCTACTGCTTTTGCTATGTATTCTTTCATGATAATCCTCCTTGTTTTGCGGAGCAAAATGCATGCTATGTTTTTTATAGCATTTGCCTCTTGCAGGAGCAATGCCCAGCATGCTGTGCATGATTTTCCTCCCTATTTTTATTTAAAGTTGATTTAATTCTTTCTTAAATGTACTGCAATACTCTGCTGCCACTTTTATGCTGTAATCATTTTCTTCCATCAGACGGATGAAATGGCTTCCCACGATTGCACCGTCGATCGTATCTTTCATCGGTTTTACATCCTCCGCTGTGCGGATACCAAATCCCATCATGACCGGAATCTTTGCGACAGCCTTCACGCTCTTCAGATAACTTAAAACTTCTTTGTGGAAATCTGCTCCCTGCCCGGTTACACCCATAGAAGATACGCAGTATACAAACCCTTTTGCACCATCTAATATCTTTGGAATACGGTCACCGGAAACCGGTGAAACAAGCTGAATCAGAATAGTTGTTTCATCCTGATTTAAGTATTTTGTGATTTCTTCCTGTTCCTCAAGCGGCAGATCCGGGATGATAAGACCATCCACACCGACCTCGTTACATTTTTTCACAAATGCCTCTACCCCATAATGAAGTATGGTGTTGTAATACATCATAAAGACGATTGGAAGCTCTGAACCTTCTTTTCTCAGCTCCTCTACTGTCACAAATACTTTTTTTAAATTGATGCCGTTACAGATTGCTTTGTAGGATGCATCCTGAATGACCGGACCATCTGCAACAGGATCAGAAAACGGGATTCCAAGTTCCACAACGTCAAGTCCGGCCTCCTCCTGCGCCTTCAGCAGTTTCTTTGTTCCCTCAAGATCCGGAAGTCCTGCTGTAATATAAGTGATAAATGCTTTTTCGCCTTTTTCCTGTAAGGCTTTCATTTTTGCTTCAATACGATTCATATCTGTCTTTCCCTTCTTTTCGTTTATTAAATCATGTTTATATTATTTTAATTTATTTTTTCTGAATCAGTTCAGGTAGCCTTTTCCTGCCAGATAATCCGCAATCGTATTGACATCCTTATCTCCACGTCCTGACAGACAGATGATCATTGTCTTATCCTTTGCTTCCGCTGCACCAAGTTTTTCGGTAAGTTCTTTCGCATATTTGCTCGCATAAGCTACTGCATGTGCACTCTCAATCGCAGGAATGATTCCTTCTAATTTACAGAGTTCCATCAACGCATCCATTGCCTCTGTATCGGTCACGGAAACATATGTGGCTCTTCCGCTGTCTCTGAGATAGGCGTGCTCCGGTCCGACCCCCGGATAATCCAGTCCTGCGGAAATAGAGTGTGCCAGTTTTACATTTCCATCTTCATCCTGCAGCAGATAGGAACGCATGCCATGTAAGACTCCCGGCTCACCAAGTGCCATCGCCGACGCATGCTCACCTGTCTCGATTCCCTTTCCGGCCGCCTCAACGCCGATCAGTTTTACCGAAAGTTCCTCTATAAAATCTGCAAACATTCCAATGGAGTTTGAGCCGCCGCCCACGCATGCCATCACGGCATCCGGCAGCTTGTGTTCCACTTCTAAGAACTGTTTTTTTGCTTCTCTGCTGATCACGCTCTGAAATTCCCTGACCATCTTTGGATAAGGATATGGACCTACCGCAGAACCGATGATATAAAAGGTATCTTCCGCTGTCTTTGCCCAGGTACGGATTGCCTCGTTGGTGGCATCCTTTAATGTATTACTGCCGGAACGGACACTTACGACTTTTGCCCCTAACATCTCCATTCTCATAACATTCAGTGCCTGTCGCCTGATATCTTCCTCGCCCATGTAAACGGTACATTCCATGTCAAACAAAGCTGCACCTGTCGCAGTTGCCACGCCGTGCTGTCCGGCACCGGTCTCCGCAATAACTTTCTTTTTTCCCATACGCTTTGCAAGGAGGATCTGACCAATTACATTATTGATCTTATGTGCTCCGGTATGGTTTAAATCCTCACGTTTTAAATAAATCTTTGTGCCATACTTTTCACTGAGACGTTCCGCAAAGTAAAGAGGTGTCTCGCGTCCCACATACTGTTTTAAATAGTAATGGTACTGCTCCATAAATTCCGGATCATGGATTGCCTCCTCAAATGCTTTGTCTAATTCCTCTAATGTATTCATCAGAGATTCCGCTACATACTGTCCTCCAAATTCTCCGTAATATGCTTTCTGGTTCATAATTTTCGTGTTCCTTTCTTAAATTTAAAATTAACTTATATCTCTTTTACTTTATTTATCACTTTCTATAACGAAATACTGTCATATTTCTGATTTTCCGCCGTCTAAACAATAGAATGCATGTTCCTCACAAATTTCTGTATTTTTTCCCTGTCTTTTCCGGTTCCCTGTCCAGGTTCTTTTTCCACACCCGAACTGACATCCACGATATCCGGTGAAAAAATATCTATCCCCCGGCTGACGTTATCCGGGGTAAGACCTCCTGCAAGTACAAACTGGATTTGTTCTTTCTCAAGTATCTGTCGTAACTGCCTTAGCATTTCTTTGCCCTCGTCTCTCTCATATGCATCCCATCCAAAGGTTTTTCCGCTTCCAAACTCTTTGGCATCCATGAGAAGTGCCGTGATTTTTTCATCTATGGATAAATCTCTATATTCCCTCACTAGTTCCTCAAATATATTCGCATCCGTAAGATTGACTGCCTGCCAGACCGGGATCTCTGTCACTGCGAGGACTTCCTCTGTCAGATTGCCATGCACCTGCAGGATATCAAACCCCGCATCCATAACTTGTTTTACCATCGTCACATCCGGGCTTACTGCGACAGCTACCTTTTTTATACTGTCATTTAATTTTTCAAACAATTCTTGTGTTTTACTGATTGGAATGTAACGGCAGCTTTTTTCATATAAAACAAATCCTGCATAGGAAACATCCGCTTCATTCAGCCATTGTATTTCCTCATCCTGCGTGATCCCACAGATTTTGATCTGTGGAACTTTCTGTTTTATGCTTTCCACCTCTTTGCAACCTCCTTCGGATGCTCCGCTTCCATCAGTGCCCTGCCGATCAGGAATGCATCCACACCACATTCCTTTAAAAGTTCCACATCCGCATCCTGTAAGATACCACTCTCCGCAACCAAAACTTTGTCTTCTGGTACCAGTTTCGAAAGCTGTACCGTCGTATCGAGACTGATTGTAAAATCTTTGAGGTTGCGGTTGTTGACTCCAATGATATCTGCATCGATCTTCATTGCCCGCTCCAGTTCTTTCTCATCGTGTACTTCCACCAGTGCATCCAGCTCTAATTCTTTCGATAACTGATAAAAATCTTTCATCTGTGCATCATCTAAAATTGCTGCGATCAAAAGTACTGCATCTGCCCCAATCGCCTTTGCCTCATAAAACTGGTAGGGATCGATCATAAAATCTTTTCTTAAGATTGGGAGCTCCGTGATCGTCCTTATCTTTTTCAGATAGTCCACATTTCCATCAAAATGATCTTCCTCGGTCAGACAGGAAATTGCGTCTACCGATTCGTTGTATTCATCAATTCTGTCCAATAAATTTATTTTACTTTTAATTTTCCAAAGACTTGGGGAAGCATTTTTAAATTCTCCGATAATGGAAATACCACTTTTACTTAATGCCTGATAAAAACCGTGTTTTTTGCCTTCATACTTCTCTGCCAGTTCACGCATTTTTATTTCACTGATATTCTTTTTATGTTCCGGCAGACGCTTCTTTTTATCCTCTACAATGACATCGAGTATCATAACTACCTCCTAATTGATTCCATTGATAAAATTTTCCACCATTCGTTTTCCATGTTCTGTATAGATAGATTCCGGATGAAACTGTAAACCGATCACCGGATATTCTTTATGCTGCATTGCCATGATCTCTCCGTCTTTGGTCTGTGCCGTAACCGTCAGACATTCCGGCAGATCATCCATCTGCACTGCCAGCGAGTGATATCTTGCCACCTTGACCGGTGAGGTAATTCCTGCGAAAATTCCGGTTCCGGTATGTGTGATCTCTGACTGTCTTCCATGGAACAATGCTTTTGCGTATGTCACGGTTCCCCCAAATGCCTCACCGATACACTGATGTCCAAGGCAGATGCCAAGGATTGGAATCTCTCTGTAAAATTCCTTTACCACATCCATACAGATTCCTGCTTCCTTCGGACTTTTCGGTCCTGGGGAAAGAACAATTTTATCCGGATGTAACTCTCTTATCTCCCCGATCGTAATCTTATCATTGCGGACAACCTTTATATCCTGCGTAAAAGTTCCAATATATTGGTACAGATTAAATGTAAATGAATCGTAGTTATCGATCAGCAATATCATAAGTTTTCCTCCTCCACAAGGGTTTTTGCCAGAGCCATGACCTTGTTACAACATTCTTTGTATTCATTTTCCGGAACAGAATCTGCAACGATTCCGGCTCCTGCCTGTAAGTAAACGTTTTTTCCTTTTTTGATCATCGTACGGATCGTGATACAGAAATCCATATCGCCGGAAAAATCCACATATCCGGTTGCACCACCGTAAAGGCCTCTTCTCACACTCTCTAGTTCTTCGATAATCTCCATCGCCCTGATCTTTGGTGCTCCGCTCAAAGTTCCTGCCGGGAGGAAGGATGCCAGCAGATCAAACGGGTGAAAACTGCCTTTCTTGCGTCCCTCGACCATCGAGACGATATGCATGACATGTGAATAATTTTTTACGCTCATAAAGTCTGTAACTTTTACCGTACCAAACTCTGAGATGCGTCCCATATCATTGCGGGCCAGATCAACTAACATGACATGTTCGGCACGTTCTTTTTCATCGGCAAGCAATTCCCTGTGCAGTCTGTCATCTTCTTCCTTTGTCTTTCCCCTTGGTCTTGTTCCGGCGATCGGGCAGGTAAATACCCTATTCCCCTGTTGTTTGACCAGCATCTCCGGGGAACTTCCAATCACTTCAAAATCTCCAAAATTAAAATAATAAAGATATGGAGATGGGTTTAGCTCACGGAGTTCGCAGTACAGATCAAATCCATCCTGTCCCGTCGCGATCGTCCAGCGCTGTGATAACACGGTCTGGAAAATATGCCCGTCGCGGATATACTGTTTGATCTTATTTACCTTTTCACTGTATTCCTCTAAAGTATCTGACTTTTTCGTGATCACTCCATCCGGAAACAGTCTTACTTCTGATTCTTTCTGTTCCTGCATGGCAGTTTTGATCAATTCTGCTGCTTTTTTCGCTGCCGTTTCTTTTCCTGTCTCATCATCGGATTCTAAGATCACCGCGGTCAGTGTTTCTGCCACATGATCAACCACAATGAATTCTTTCATCAGCATAAGCTGAACCGTTTCAATCCCGATCTCATCCGGGTTTTCTTCCGGCAGTACCTCACTGTATCTCACGAAGTCATAACCAACACTTCCCACAAGACCTCCCGAAAAATTCAGTTCCTCATTGTCCTTCCGGATTTCAAATTCGTTATAATATTCTTTTAATAATGTAAGCGGATTTCCCTCCCTGACATCCTCGGTACCATCTTTTTTTGTAATCACCAGTGACTGTCCCTTCGAGGAAATGATCTCTTCCGGTTCTACGCCGAAAAATGTATAGCGGTCATAATTCTTGTCATAACTCTCTAACAAAAATCCTTTTTTCTTTCCCACCAGATTCCGGTACATCCCGGTTGCTGTCTCATTTACAATACTGACTGTCTTTTTGTAAACTCTGTAAATTCTTTTCATCCCAATCTCCATTCTCGAATCACCTGTTGCAAAACCATGTTATCAAAACAATAAAGTTCACACTCTGCGCGAATTTTATTGTTAAAAAACGCCCCTGACCGGAATTTTTTTCCAGTCAGGGGCGTTTTCACGCGGTGCCACCCTGTTTCGCCAGACATTATGATTCCATGCAGGACAAAGAGTCGCTTGCGACTCTTTCGCGCCCGAGCGGTGCTGTTTACAGCAAACTTCATCTCCGCAAGGTGCGCATCCCGCCCGGAGGGCTTTTTCATTCATAGGACGTAATTTCCTATGAATGAAAAAAACGGATATTTCCAAAAACTGGAAATATCCGCCACCAATCATGTCTGACCTCATCCGACACACAAACAGCTATCTTTCTTTACTGTCCGATATCTTACCTCTGTAACGTGAGGACACGGCATCCGCTACTGACCATACCATCTGGTACGCTGTTCGCTTTGCTCTCGCAAACCCATTCCTTTCATATTCATCTGTCCGTTTCCACCAGCCATGGACTCTCTGTGAGATATCCTATGAAGTACTCTCTTTGCTCAACGATTTAACGTTTCTTTGTTTTTTAAGTTGTTTCGATTTTAGCATGGTAAAGCGGTAGTGTCAAGAACTTTTTATAAAATATCTCCGCTCCGTCTCCATCCCCGGAAACTGCTGTCCGATCTTTTTTTCATAGACCGCCATCAGTACATCCAAATCCGTACGCGTCAAAAGATGCGCTCCGTCGCAGTCTAATGCTTCCTTTACGCACTCTGGTCTGTGGCACACTTCATCCACACTTCCTCCGACTGCGTGAAGTCCCATGACGATCACAACTTTATTGCTCTGTGCATACACCGCCGGCTCCCATGCTTCCGGCGCTTTTGCCGCCTTATGTGCAGCGCCGTCCGCCTCGATCAGGACAACATCTGCCTCTTTGCATACTGCTGTAAGCTGTTTAATGCTTAAAGTTTTAAACTTCTCCGATTCCATCTTCTGCTGTTCTTCAACAGCATCGTTTCCGGCACATTTTCCAACCGCATAAATCTCTGTTTTTTTATTATCACTTAAAATTGTGCCACACACACAGATCCCGTTTTTTTTCAAAATCCCGGCTACTTCCTCTCGCAGCTTCTCACAACTTTTCTCCCTGCCATCAATGAACACCCGGTCTTTTGGCACATACATATGCGTTGTAGTTGTGATCATGACTTTTTTCCCCTCGTTTACAAACGCTGCAGCATCCTGATAAATGCTGCTGGTCTTTCCGCCGGCTCCGACGTAGGATATGATATAAGACATTTTTTCCCCTTATATTTTTTTATTCAAGCTGATTTACACTACTTTTTGCCAAAATCTTTCTCCGCAGCAACGTATACGCGATCATCATCGCAATTCCCATCACAACCCACGAAATCGGGTAAATGATCATCAGCACCCAGAATTCGTGCACTCTCTTACATACCGCAGCGATCAGGCTGTAAAGCGGGTGCTCACTGTCCCCGATGCTCCTTAAGATCGACGAACCAAAATCATAGAGCATGATCTTCGAAAGCCTCTTCCATAAAATACATCCGCGCCCCGAAATCCTGAAAATATCTCACATTCTCATTATATCCATTGCCGGAAAATGCCGGTTTCAACTTCACGCCGCCATACATCAGGGTATCCCCGTATGCCGTAATATTCTCCTTTTCCCCGTCCATTTTCACAAACTTTGCAACCAGATTGTGCGCAATGGAGTCCTGTCTGATATGGATCGGTGATACGGTGTTAACCAGATCCCCGAACTCTTTGACATTATATTTTAAAGAACGGTTATAAAAATGATACTTCTTTTTCTCACAGAGTCCCTGTGGTTTATAGTACCCGAACTGCGTGTTTGGCACGACAAGCTTCTGCATGACGAAGCCGACCGCCTTCGACTGATCCGGCGAGACGCACGTCCATTCCGTCACATTGCTGTCATCATTCCAGAGGACACTGTTTTTTCCAAACGCATTTCCTCTGCCGTTCCCTGTAAAACTCCTGCCACGGTAAAAAATTCCCTGTTGCAGCACACTGCGCCATTTTTTGTAAAGAATGATCTGCGCTTTGATGGCTTCTGACTCTTCTTTTTTCAGATCACAGAAATTGCACTCATATCCGAGCAGTCCAAACGCCGCTACCGCAAAACGTGTTTCAAGCGGTGTCGTGCGCAGTGTCTGATGATTTGGGCAGCCGGAGACATGTGCGCTTATCACGGACATCGGGTAGCCGTAGCTGTACCCGGTCTGGATCTCGGCACGGCAGAGCGCATCTGTATCATCGCTCGCCCAGATCTGTGGGAAATAACAGAGCATACCAAGGTCAAAACGGTTTCCACCCGCAGCACAGCCCTCAAACAGGATGTCCGGGAATCTCTTTGTCAGCTCCCTCATGCAGCGGTAAAGTCCCATCACATACCGGTGTGCCACCTCCCCCTGCCTTTCAGGACGGATACTCTGTGAAAAATAATCCGAAAATGTGCGGTTCATATCCCATTTTACATAGGAAATGTCCGCGGAGGAAAATACTCTGCCCATCTCCTCAATGATATGATCCTGCACGTCCTTTCTGGTCAGATCAAGGATCCTCTGATTGCGCCCTTCCGAGTGCGCCTTTCCCGGAATCTCGATCACCCAGTCCGGATGGCTGCGGTAGAGATCACTGTCCACATTGACCATCTCAGGCTCCACCCAGATTCCAAAATCCATGCCAATCGCCCTGATCTTATCTGCAATCCCCTTTAAACCGCCCGGCAGTTTCTTTGGATTTGGCTGCCAGTCTCCTAACGATCTCGTGTCATTATCACGTTTCGCAAACCAGCCGTCATCCATGACGAAAAGCTCAATGCCCGCCTCTTTTCCCGCTTTTGCAAGTGAGAGCAGTTTTCTTTCATTAATGTCAAAATAGGCTGCCTCCCAGCTGTTTAAGAGCACCGGGCGCTCCTTTTTCTTCCAGGTTCCCCTCACAATGTGCTCCCGCACAAAACGGTGCATATTCTGGCTCATGGCATTATATCCGTCTGATGCGTAGGTCATTACCGCCTCCGGTGCCTCAAAACTCTCCCCTGACTCAAGTGTAAAACAGAACGACTGCGGATTGATCCCGGATACGATTCTTACTTTTCCAAAACTGCCGACCTCCGCCGCCTCATAGTGATTGCCGCTGTAGATCAGATTAAATCCAAAACATTCCCCCGCATCCTCCGTGGTATGTTCTTTTCCAAGCATCACAAACGGATTGTCACGGCTCGACGACGTTCCCGTGTAAGAGGCGTTTACATATTTTCCCGGCACCAGCCGTACGTCCGTGCGCCCCATTTCACGTGCCCAAGCCCCGTGAAATGTTGTAAACACATAGTCGGACGGTTCTAAATCAAGCTGCAGGCTCATCAGGCGGTTTAACTTTACCACATCCCCGCTCTCATTGATGAGTTTTGCGCTCCTTGTGATCACATCACAGTCCTCATAGACATAATAATGGAGTTCTAATATGACTCCGCTGTTTTTATCGCGCAGTGTCACACCAAGCCACTCCACCTCACCGGACTCATCATACGATCCCGGAAGTGTCTCAAATTCTTCCTTTCCGGTTCCCTGTTCAAATTTTTCAAACAGGAAATCAGACGTTTCGCTTCCATCGGAAAGTGTCAGTTCCACAAAAGGCTCCCTGATATCGCCTTTCCCGAAAGAGGACATCTCAAGACATGTGTCCTCTAAGGAAAACTGCAGATGTTCACTGTCATAAATATTGGTATTGCCCGGCGCAAATGCATGCTGTTCCATCAATCCGTCTATGGCTGGATGAATTTTTCTTCCATAATATAAGTGCTCCAAATGTCCGGTTTCCATGACACGGAACAGATAAGAAGTATGTCTGGTATGCAGGGAAAATAACTGGTTTTCGACTGTGATCATGCTTTTTTCATCTCCTTAATCTCTTTTGCGATTTCTTCCACTTTCTGCTCACTTAAAATATATTTTTTGCGGAAATAAAATACCGCAACAAGCAGTCCTGCGATCGGGAATACTGTCATGGTCAGGCGCAGTCCTGCGACCGAACTTCCCGCTGCCGCAACTGCTGCTCCGTCCGTATTCTGGCTTAAATTGCAGACGGTCAGGCAGATCGATGCCACAAGCGCAGCCACACCGGAAGCAAGTTTTACAACGAAAGTCTGCATGGAAAAGATCACGCTCTCATCCCTTCTGTGATTCTTCCACTCTCCGTAATCGACCGTATTCGCAAGGAATACCGTTGTGAGAACGGATAACATTCCATTTGCTGAAAAGATAAAAAATGCAGGAACAAACAGCAGATACAGGTTTGACATATTGACAAACATTAAAATCAGAAGAACCGCATATCCTAAAATCGCCATCACAAAACTGGTATAAAACACCTGGATCGTTCCCAGAAATTTGCGCAGGATCGGGAAAAACAGCATCATGGCAAGAATCTGCATTGCTCCACCAAACGTATTAAATAAGGTATAGGCATTGTACCAGCTATCACCGCCAAAGTCATACTTGAAAAAATAAATGACGAGATTGGATGTAATGTAAATCGAGCAGTTGATCAAAACGATTGTCACAACGACCGTCATCGCCTGATCGTTCTGTAACAGGGAACGGAACATCTGTCCAACCGAAGGTGCCTCCACATCCACGGTAGATTTTTCTTTGATATTTAAACAGGTGATTAAAATAAATACAAAAAACAGAATTGCAACCACCAGCGCAAACCATTTGAAACCGACTCGCTCATTTCCCTGCCCTAACATATAGACACATTTCATTGTGATGATTGTCACGATCGCAGAACCGACTCCGGCGCAGGAGCGCGCGAGTGTGGAAAGTCCTTCTCTCTCTTTTCCGCCCTCCGTAAAAGCCGGGATCATCGACCAGTATGGGATATCCATCATGGTATAGGTAACACCCCACAAAATGTAAGTCACTGCCGCATATGCCACCAGTCCGTTTCCGTCGAGCTTTGGCGGTGCCGCAAACATCAGATACAAAATCACTGCATTTGTCAGTGTCCCGATAAACAGCCACGGGCGGAATTTGCCCCATTTTGTGCGCGTCTTTGCAACGACCACACCCATGATCGGATCGTTAAATGCATCAAACACACGCGCCGCCATCAAAATGATTCCCATTGCGATCGCGCTGACTCCTAAAATATCCTGATAATAATACAAAACATAACTTGCCGAAAACATATAAACCATATCTTTTCCGACCGCCCCAAGTCCGTATGAGACTTTCTCTTTTCCTGTTAATTTCATAAATCCTCCTTGTTTTTCGGAGAAAAATGCGAGTCCTCTGACGAGCAGAGGATTTTCCTCCCTTGTTTTTCGGAGAAAAATGCGAGTCCTCTGACGAGCAGAGGATTTTCCTCCCTTGTTTTTCGGAGAAAAATGCGAGTCCTCTGACAAGCAGAGGATTTTCCTCCCTTGTTTTCCGAAGGAAAATGCGAGCCCTCTGGCGAGCAGAGGATTTTTCTCCCTTGTTTTCGAAGGAAAATGCGAGTCCTCTGGCGAGCAGAGGATTTTTTTCCTTCCTAAAATTTTTTCTGCTTCATCGAAAATGCAAGTTCCACGACCTTATACGCCCCGTCGTAGATTCCGGCTTCTTTATTTTTTACAATGTTGTCGCACATATCGCAGAGCAGTGTTTTTTCTTCCAGAAACAGTTTCATCATCTGAAGCGTGTGCGGGATATCCCTGCACTCTAATGTGCCATCACCGATCTCCGCGGAATGGATTGCTCCCCACTGCTCGTGTCCTCCAACACGTCTGACAAATAGTTTCGGCACCGGATAAAATGAAAGTTCACTCGGCTTTGTGACGAGCACATCGCAGCTTCGCATCAGAAGATTCGTGCAGTATACCGCTTCAAAAATATTTTCATGCCAGAAGCCGTGGATTCCGATGACATCTTTGTTAAGCGCATCCTCCGCAAATTTTTTCGTATCCTCCCAGTCGTTAAAATGTTCTTTCGCATAATGTCCCATCTCCGGGATTTCCTTCAAAAGTTCCTCCCAGACATTGCGGTAATCACCGACATTGACATAAAGCGCCGCTTTCTTTTCTTTGATCTGTGGCAGCAAAAAACGGATGATCTCTGCAAAAATTTCTTTCTGTGCACCGGCACCGCCGATCGTCAGGAGAAAACGCATCGGTTTTCCCTCCTCTTTTCTCTGTTTTCTCGCTGCGCAGTCCGTCTCGATATTGCTGACAAGCTCATGGTCGATATAATGTCCGGTATAAAAAAGAGCATCTTCCGGCATCGGATTCAACACATCATTCCCCTGCATTCCGTTTAAAATGCGGTACCCCTGGTATGCATAGTGCGTCTGCACCGTGTGAATGCTGCCTTCCGCTAAATGAAGCGCCATCTGCCAGTTGTCCGGGATCGCATTGACCACATATTTCATTCCGGCGTGAAGCGCAGCCTGCGCCGGCCACACATGCGTTGCGACGACCGGGATATCCTTTGGGATATTCGCATACACCGGAGCCATCAATTCTGCATTTTTCTGATCTGCTGCATTGTAGGTCAGTTTGCGAAATCCCTCATAGTTCATCGGCTCCCACACCAGACGGTTAAAGAGTCTGCTCTTCTGTGACAGACGGGAACCCATGGAGTAAAGATCATTCTGCGCACCGATCACTTTGGTACAGGTGGTCTGTCCGTAGGAATTTAAATCCATCCAGTACGGTTCATACCCCAGCGCATGTGCTGCTGATGCGATCGCCATGGAGATGCGGTAATGGCCAAATCCCATACGGATATTTCCGACGATGATTCCTTTCTCCGTATGAAAGTCCGCAGCTCCTTCTTCTCCCACGCGGATATCAGAGACACCAAGTTCCGGCCCGATATACGGGTTTGCCTTGATCGAAGTTGGATAATTTTTTGTGCTGTCATCCCCAAATTTACGGATAAATTTCTGCTTTGACCGGACTGCTTTTTTATAGGCACCCGGTGCAATGTCGTTTCCAAAAATCTGTTTTGATCGTTCTGTCATCTTACACTTCATCCTTCCTTATTTTGTGTTTATTAAAATTCTTTTCAAAATTTCTTTTCACATTGTAAAACACAGTGACTGTTTATTTTCTGTCATTTTTCACTTCAAACAGTATTCTCTGCTCTTCCATCTGTGCCGCTTTTATCTTTAAAATCCCGACGCCTTCTTCCCCGGTCGTTCTGACATAAGTGCCGCCCATGCCTCCCTGCAGGGAAATGATTTCAGGTCCAATGATGGCGATTGGTCCCTCCGTCGACAGTACAACCGGTTCCTGGTAATAGCTTACGATATTATCGTTCTGATCCAGGGCACGGATACGGATTTCCGCAGCTTCATAAGTATTTCGTTCTGTCAGGTTTTGATGGTCCGGTTCCGCGGATAAATGCATGGAAGTGACCGGCTCTTTTCTGACCACTTTTACCACTTTTCCATTCTTTACTGCCTCAAACCGGTAGCTTGTCGAAGTACCTCCCCAGTCACCGATATAACGGTTGTACAAAGCCACTGCATCCGTCGGCTTCATGTGATACATGAGTATCAGCTTCAACGCCGCCAAATACACGCCTTTCGGAAGATTGGAAAGTCCATACCGCGCCGCCGCATTCAGGATATACTTCACTTTCCTTGCCTGCTCCGGTTTAAAATCTTCCTCTTTTTCAATGGCATCCCCGATAAAGTCATCCACTGCGATTGGACCGTGTGAAAGATTTTTATACGGCGAATCTGATGCGGTATACTCCTTTAAAAACCGGTCATTTTTGTACATCCGTACACTGTCCGCATTGGTAAAAATCCAGATCGTTCCGCGGTTACAGCCCGGATGTTCCCCGATATCCATGGACGAACTGATTTCAAGTACCGGCTCCTTTTCCTGCTGACACGTGTAGACCGCAGCCGCAAGTTTCGGATTTCGGAACATGTCCATCACACCGTGATAACAGATACGGTCACCGCTGCCAAAATCCTTATGTGTATTGTAGTCAAACATGCACCAGCCAAAACTTCCTGCGATATCCGCTTCCCCGGCAACTGCATCTAATACATTTACATGTCGCATGGCATGCCACACACGGTGTTCCTCCCAGTCGTAACTTTTCGTTGGATACATATGTCCGTTATATTCGCTGATGAGATACGGTTTGCTGTTATCAGACGTAACAGCACTTTTTTTCTCACATCCGTGGTTTGTCCCATTGTGGCTGAAATCATTGTAGGTATAGACATCCTCTAAAAGACTGCTCTTTTTATGTGCCCGGACACCCCCAGTCTGTCTTGTTGGATCCAGTTCATGTGCCACGCGGTTTGTTTCCCGGTAAAATGCGTCATCATCCCCGGACTCGTTGATCCGCACACCCCACAGGATCACAGACGGATGATTCCGATACTGCTCTACCATGTCTTTTACGTTTTCGACCGCCTGTTTTTTCCAGATTTCATCCCCGATGTGCTGCCAGCCCGGTATTTCCGTAAAGACCAGAAGTCCCAGTTCATCACACCGCTCCACAAAATGCCGGCTCTGCGGATAATGGGACGTCCTCACCGCATTTACGCCCAGTTCATTTTTCAAAATGTCTGCATCCCGTTTCTGCATGGATTCCGGCATTGCATAGCCGACATATGGATAACTCTGATGGCGGTTCAATCCTCGCAGCTTTACTTTTTTGCCATTTAAATAGAAGCCGTCCTGCAAAAAAACTGCAGTCCGGAATCCAAACAGCGTAATATTTTCATCCAGCACATTTCCATTTTGCAAAAGTTCTGTTTTGACTTCATAGAGCACCGGATTCTCCAGATCCCAGAGTTTTACATCCGGCACCGGAAAAGAAAGCTTACGATCTGATGCCACCCGGCTCTCACCGATCTGTCTGTAGTTTTCTGTGCCGCGCTCTCTGATACTCTGCCGGATGAGAAATTCCTTTTTTTCATCGGTTTTGCCACTGTTTTTAATTTCTATTTCAGAGATCAGCTTTGCGTCTGGCTTTTGACCTTCCGGTATTTCGCTGTGCAGAAATATATCCGCGAGATAAGTCTCATTTTTCAGATCCACATAGGCTTCCCGGTAAATTCCGCCGTAAGTCATATAATCGATCACATACCCGAACGGCGGGATGTTTAAGTTCTCCCTGCTATCCACCCGCACTGTAAGCACATTTTCTGCCCCGATCCGCAGTTTTTTGCGGATATCGATGGAAAATGCCGTGTAGCCACAGTGATGCTCCCCGATCCTTTCCCCGTTCAAAAACACCTGTGCTTCATGCGCGATGCCTTCAAACGTCACGATCACGGTCTGATCTTTCCATTCTTCCGGTGCAAAAAAATGTTTTCTATAGCAGCACACCATCTGGTAACTGCTCTCATCAAAATAATGAAACGGTGTCTCCTTGCAAGTGTGCGGCAGTCTGACATCCTCCCATGCGTCATCCTGATAAGCCGTCTCTCTCATTTGATTTTCGTATGTTTCCTTAAATTTCCACCCGTCATTCCAGTAAATGCGTTTTTGCATCATCCTCACTTCCCTTCCGCAACGATTCCCTGCACCAAGATCGTGACTACTTCATCCAGACCATCCTGATAGGATATCCCGTTAGAGATCAGGATATCTCTCTGGAAAAATTGCTCTAATGCCGCCTCCAGCATCATTTTTACGATTGGGATCTTAACCGGCCGGATCACGCCCTCTTTCATTCCCTGCTCTAATAAGGAAATCGTTGTCTCCCAGCCGGTTTCTAACCGTTCCTCCACATGTTTGTAGATGTTCGGATACTTTTCCCGCAACAGATAGAGCTGTCTGAAATCAACTTCCCGGTAACTCTCCGGCAAAACACCTAAAACCGCCCGGATTTTTTCAAGTGTGGATAATTTTTCATTCTCTAACACCTGTCTTTCGCTCTCTTTGATTGAATCGAACAGATAATCTACCATCGCTAAGAAAAGTGATTCCTTATCACGGAACACGGTATAAATCGTTTTCTTACTCATGCCAAGGATTCCAGCCAGATCATCCATGGTAAATTTTAACCCTTTCTGGTTAAATGCCTTTAAGGTTCCCTCTAAAATACTCTCCCTTAATTCCATCATGTTCTCCGTTTCTTCTTTATTACATGGAAACTATTTTTGTTATTTGAGTTTCCTATATTGTATCATCTTGTTTTCGTACCCGCAAGAAACTAATTTACCAAAAATAGTTTCCATTTTTTATCTATTTCTTCCAAAACCCAGAGAATCGTGTGCATTTTATTTTTGCAAATAAGGTGGGATGTGAGTATAATAGGCAGTGAATTGCAATGAAGGAGAAATTAGTGTGAAAAATAAGCTCGATAGCTTATTTTTCGCACGGCTATTTGTTTCTGAGCAAAAACAAATAGCTTCTATGACAAGGCATAAAAAACATGACAGACGAGACTTTGAGATTCTCGTCGCCTCTTCGCAACAAGTTGCTCAGAAATGAGGATTACTATGGAAAATGATCATATCAAACATATATTAGAACAGTTAGAATCGGGGCAGCTTACTGCTTCCGATGCTTATGACCAGTTAAAGCTGGCACCTTTTGAGGATCTTGGATATGCCAAGGTGGATCATCACCGTGAAGTCAGACAGGGTGCGCCGGAGGTGATCTACGGTGCATCTAAGACAAAAGAACAGATGGAGGGCATTATAAACAGCCTGCTCTCCCACTGCAAAGAAAATATCCTGATCACAAGACTTTCGACAGAATCCGCGGCGTACCTGTCCGAACGTTTTGATCTTTTTTACGCTGAGCTGTCAAAAATCGGCATCGTAAACCGCACCGAGCATTATTCCGCTGACGGCACGATCGTTGTCGCCACCGGAGGGACAAGCGATATCCCGGTTGCAGAGGAGGCTGCGCTGACTGCAGAGGTACTCGGCAATCATGTCATCCGTCTCTACGATGTCGGCGTTGCCGGACTCCACCGTCTGCTCTCAAATATGGAACTTTTATCAAAGGCAAATGCGATCATTGCAGTCGCCGGGATGGAAGGCGCGCTTGCGAGCGTCATCGGCGGCCTGACCGACTGTCCTGTCATCGGCGTCCCGACGAGCGTTGGTTACGGCGCAAGTTTTGGTGGTATCTCAGCACTTTTATCGATGCTTAATTCCTGCGCCAGCGGTGTTTCCGTCGTAAACATCGACAACGGTTTTGGTGCAGGTTACCTTGCCAGCATGATCAATCATCAGGCAGCCCCTAAAACAGATGACAGACCATCATCCTGCCATAAAAACACGGACAAACTGTAAATCTTCATATTTAAAAATATCAAATTCAGCACCAGGGAGGATTATTTATGAAAACACTTTATATAGAATGTAATATGGGTGTTGCCGGCGATATGTTAATGGGCGCCCTCTATGAACTCTGTGATCAGAAAGAAAAATTTTTATCGGACATGAATCAGGCTTTTGCACCTTACGGTGTGACACTTTCTGTGGAACCGGCAGTAAAATGCGGGATCAGCGGCACACACATGAGGGTAGCTGTACACGGGGAGGAAGAACATTCCCATGATGTTCTGCCTGAGCACATTCATGAAGATGGGCACATGACAATCCATGCACAGGAAGAATCCCCTACACACGATCATGGTACACAATGCTACCATGAACACGTTCATGATGAAGATACACTCATGCATTCACATGAACACACTCATGATGAAGATACACTCATGCATTCACATGAGCACACTCATGATGAAGATTCACTCATGCATTCACATGGACACTCTCATGACGAGGATACACTCATGCATGTTCACGATCATATTCATGACGAAAATGAGCACACACATACTCACGACAACAACTCGCACCATGAACACCACCACACGCATGCCCATACCAGTTACACCCAGATCTTAGAACAGATCCACACGCTTTCTTTCCCATCATCTGTAAAAGACTCCGCTGCCGCGGTCTACCGTCTGATCGGGGAAGCAGAGTCAAAAGTGCACCACTCCACCTTAGACCAGATCCATTTCCACGAAGTCGGATCGATCGACGCGCTTGTGGATGTGACCGGATGTGCCTATCTGTTGTTCCTGCTTGCACCGGAAACCATTCTCTGCTCTCCGGTTCATGTCGGAAATGGCTTTGTACACTGTGCCCACGGCACACTCCCGGTTCCGGCGCCTGCCACCGCAGAACTTTTAAAAGGGATTCCTTTTTACAGTAGAAATATTCAGGGCGAACTCTGTACGCCAACGGGGGCTGCTGTTTTAAAACATTTTGTGACCTCTTTCGAAGCCATGCCGCCTATGAATGTAACAGAGATCGGCTATGGTATGGGAACAAAGGATTTTGCTGCCGCCAACTGTGTGCGTGTTTTCCTCGGCGAATCTTCTCCCGGTTCCAACACAGCTCCATCCTTTGATGACTCCGTGCTGTCCATCTCCTGCAATCTCGATGATATGACAGGCGAAGCGGTCGGATTTGCAACTGAACTGCTCTTACAGGCGGGCGCTTTGGACGTATACACAATACCGATTCAGATGAAAAAGAACCGTCCGGGTATTCTTTTAACCTGTATCTGTGAGCCAAAAGACCGTGAACGTCTGACTTCCCTTTTCTTTTTACACACCACAACACGCGGTGTGCGCTATCAGATGTTTGACCGCGCCAAACTTACCTCTGAAATCGAAACCTGCCATTCCGCATACGGCGATATACGGATCAAAAAAAGCAGCGGGTACGATGTCGAAAAAGAGAAAGCAGAGTTTGAAGATTTAAAAGCCATTTCTGCCGGCCATAACTATGAGGTGTCACTCGACCAGATCCGGGATACAATCGTGAGATAATTTTAAACAGATGACAGGGCGAAAATCCGATTTTTTCAGACATTTTCGCCCTCTTTCTTCCTCATTTCAGCGTTTCCACAGGCATTTTGGGGGAATCTTCTTCATTTCTGCTGTTTTTCGCCCTGACTTTTTGATTTCCGTGGGCTATTGAAATGAATTCCATCACTTTTCGCCCATTCTCTTTTATATCTGATAAATTTCTATTATAAATCTGGCGAACCACTTTTATTTTCCTCATATTTCACCCATTTTTTATCTTCACCCCCAATCCAGCTAATACAATACTTTGACATCTCATCCGTGACCTCATACACCAGAAGAAACATGGTTTCCGTGCCACGGGAACGGGATCTGTAACTGCTCTGCTGCCAGGGGGGAAAGCTTCATAGGTGTGCTCAACAAAAAATCTTATACACAAAATAGCTGCGTATAAACTTCGTAACCATCTAAAATTTCTTCTTTTTCAGACAATTCATGCAGATAAAGACTCACCATATTTTCCAATACACTTTCTTTTCCAGCGTCAATTATTTCATCTTTAATCTCCTGCAAACACATATGAATCTCCCATTTTTCATTTTCTACAATATATATTCCATCTGTCTCTCTTTGGTTTTTAATCCCATTTTTTCATAGAATTTTTCCGCGGAGGTATTTCCTGCCCAGACATTTAATGTCACTTCATAACAGCCTAACCGTTTCGCTTCGCCCTTTACATATTCAAACAGGCTCTCACCTACATGCTGTCCTCTGGTTTTTGCATCGACGCACAGATCATCGATAAAAAGCGATGTAAACGGCACCATATTATTGGAGAATGGCTGCTGTTTCAACTGGCAGAAAGCATATCCTAAGCATACGTCATTCTCATCTGCAGCTACATAAACAGGCTTTGTATCATCTTTTAACATTTCTTTCAGTTCATCCTCTGTGTACTTTGTCGTCCCCGGAATAAAAATATCCGGTCTTATATCTGCATGGATTTGAAGCACCTGCTCTAATAATTCAATCAGTCTTGGGATATCTTTTTCGTTTGCTCTTCGAATATTCATTTCACTTGCCTCCATATTTTTCATTATATCTGTAGTTTGAGTTTCAGGAATTTATTTTGATCCCCGCTTCCATTTATACATTTTCAGACACTGCGGATGCTTGAAATACCACTGATCAAAGATCCATGCAATGTCAGTTTCCGATAATTCTTCTGCCTTAAATCTCCGATATTTGCTGTTCAGCTATACACTTCCCACTATCTGGGCGTGTTCGGGACTTGCACCCGTTAGAGTGCGCCCATGGCGCGCAAACTAAAAAAGGCTCCGCCAACAATAGCAGAGCCTCCGACATTTTCTTTAAAAACCCACGGTATCCAGCCGGATCGTGGTAAATGATAATCCAAAATTTTTGATTTCTATCTTACTCTTCTAAACTTTCCTTCATTCTGCCAAGCATACCTGATTTTTTCAACGGCAGAGTAATAATAATGGCAATGATCGTTCCTCCACAGGTGCTGATCAGAAACGGAACAACAAATGTGAATAACGCCGCTGCTTTATTACCCATGACAAGATATGCCACCGGATAAGAGAGCATTCCACCAATGATTCCGGTTCCAACTACTTCGCCAATATAGGCAAATGGAAGTTTTTTCCCATACTTATAGAGAAGTCCGCCAAGCAATGCACCACACATGCTTCCCGGGAATGCCAGAGGGCTTCCCAGTCCTAACAGATTACGGATCAGCGCCGCAATAAATGCCTGTGCCAGTGCCCACCACGGTCCTACGGTAACTGCGCATAAAATATTTACCAGATGCTGTACCGGTGCACATTTTGAACCGAATACCGGGAAGGAAAATAAACTTCCCACCACCGCTACTGCTGCTAAGATTGCTGTAACTGTCAATTTCTTTAAATTAAATTTTTTCATTTTGTCCTCTTTTCCCAGAATCTGCCACATACCACATTCTAAAAAAAGAATGATAAGACTGCAACAGTTCCTATTTTGATTTTACTGCCCCTGCAGCTTTTTCCACAATCAGGCAGAGAATGACTGTGACCACCATATCCGGCAGCGTATTTCCAACCGGCGTATCCACCTGCATCAATATGCGGTAAATCACAAATCCGGCAAGCCATACGATCAGATTACGCCACTGAAATGCAGATTTTCCGGCATCTGCTTTCTTTAAAATGAAGTAATCTGCGATCTGCACTGCGATCATCGGAGCAAAAACAGAACCGATCAGATATAAAAAGTTTGTAATGTTATCCATCGGATAAACGATTGCTGCGACAGTTCCAATCACAGTAACAACAATTGCCGCCCATTTTTCCTGAATCTTTGAGGAAATGGAAACACTAGAAACTCCTGCGGAATAGGCATCCAGGAAGGTTGTTGTAACCGTGGAAAATACAATAATGAGAAGTCCGACAACGCCGAAACCGGTTTTTAACATAATCTGCGCAATGTCATATTCACCGGTAAAAATAGCCGCTCCCATACCGATCATGTACATAAAAATGCTGACCAGACTGTAGACAATCACACTTGCGAGTGTTGCTGCAAACGGTTTTTCTGCTTCTCTTGTATAATCACTGATCAGCGGCAGCCAGGAAAGCGGCATTGCCACCGCAAGCTCTACGGCAGCTCCGAATGTCAAACTTCCGTCATCCACGATCGGCGTCATGCTGCCGCTGCCAAAGAAGATCACTTTAAAAAGTACCAGTGATAAAATAAAAAGTGCTGTCATGGCAACCGTATTTAATTTGCCAAGATTGGTCAGTCCAATGAAAATCCACACAATGATCAAAGCACCAATGATGACTGCCCACACCCAGTTTCCGGTATGTAAAACGCCGTCTGCCGCAAGTGCGCCATCATAGATCATGATCGCAGTCCATCCAACAAGCTGTAATACATTTAATACGGCAAAAAGAAGGCTTCCCTTCTCGCCAAAGCTCATTTTTACAGTTTCCATGGCACTTTTGCGCTCTTTCGCTCCGATCATTCCTGCCGCAAACATCATAAGTCCGCCGATCAGATGACCGAGTAGAATCGCTGCCATTGCTCTTCCAAAGCCAAGCGGTGCAAAGTATGTACCTGTCAGTATTTCGGCTAAAGATACGCCCGCACCAAACCAGATTAATCCGTTTGAAAAAACGGAAGTTCTCTTTTCATTCATCCTTCGTACTCTCCTTCGATCGCAAATGCATGGTTCATAGGTCCGCTTCCTTTTCCAAGGTCAAGCATGGCGGCAAGTGCGCCGGAAATATAATTTTTCGCATACCTGACGGAAGTTTCTAAATCCCTTCCTTTTGCAAGATTCGATGCGATTGCGGAAGAAAGCGTGCAGCCTGTTCCATGGGTATTTGGATTGTCAATTCTCTTTCCATGAAACCACACCGGCTCTTTTCCTTTCTGGAAAAGAAGGTCGTTGGCATCATTTAACTGATGTCCACCCTTCAATAAAACCGCACAGCCTAAAGTGTTACAAATGACTTCTGCTGCTTTTTCCATATCTGCTTCTGTTTTGATCTCCATTTCGGAAAGCACTTCTGCTTCCGGGATATTCGGAGTAATAACAGTTGCAAGAGGCAATAATTTACTTTTCAATGTGCTGATGGCGTCCCCGCTGATCAGTCTTGCCCCGCTGGTTGCCACCATGACAGGATCCACCACAATATTTTTTGCATGATACTCTGTCAGTTTTTCCGCAATTGTCTCGATCAATTCACTCGACGAGACCATTCCGGTTTTGATCGCATCCGGATGAATATCCGTAAAAATACTATCCAGCTGCTCTGCCAAAAATTTCGGAGTTACCTCCATAATATCTGTTACGCCGGTCGTATTCTGGGCAGTCAGAGCCGTGATCGCACTCATCGCGTATACGCGGTTTGCGGTCATTGTCTTAATATCTGCCTGGATGCCGGCGCCTCCACTAGAATCACTTCCAGCGATTGTTAATGCTGTGTACATAAAATTATCTTTCCTTTCCATATTGCATTAATTTTGTATAGCGACCTAAGGTGGTGCCCCCAATCTGCCGCTGTAATATATCATTTATCTTCATGCAGCCTTATCGGCGCAATCGACCAAAAACAAAAAGTGCAGGAACCCAACCAAAGATTCCTGCACAAAAACCACTTGTGATTCATTATCTCCCTACGTTGGCATTATCCAAATCAGGTTCCGGGTTAAAGCGTCCGCTTACTCTCAGCCCGCCTGTGCGAGCACCCCATTTTTTGTTTTCGACATCACTTTTGTGATGATCTGTTTTTTTTATAACAGCTTTATTATACACGCCTGTTCTCAAAATGCAAGTTTTTTATCCTGTGACATATAAAGTTCCGTAAAATACGGATCTGATTTCATCAGTTCCACAAAAGTCCCCTGGCAGAATCACGAACCAGGCAGGAAAGATTCTCCTTTTCCAGTGCCATCATGATCTCATCGTCCGGGACATTTCTGTCAAATAAAATATTTTCTCTGATCGTCCCATCAAAAATCTGAAAATCCTGGGATAAATAAACAATTATTTTCTGAAAATAATCTGCCTTATAGTTCAATAGAAAAGAATGAAATACCCCATGCACGAGACAGCCAGATGTAACTAATAAGTTATGATCGATCACAGTGGTAATATTACATCAAAAACCGTTCCTCCAGACGGATTTGATCTGACTGCAATACTGCCATCATGCACTCTCACGATTTCACGGACAAGCGCAAGTCCAAGTCCTACACCGCCAAGTTCCCGGCTTCTGGATTTATCCACACGAAAGAATGGTTCAAACACGCGTTCCCTGAGTTCCTCAGGGATTCCGTTTCCCGTATCCTCCACGGACAGATAAACATGTTTTTCCTTCCGGTATGCAGTTACTGTAACCTGTCCGCCTGAATGATTATATTTTATGGCATTCTCAACAAGATTGTATACCAGCCTGTAAATAAGAATGTCACTTCCAACCATCGTTATATTTTTACATTTTCCAGTAAGTTTTATGTTTTTTTCCTGTGCAAGAGGATCCAGATCTGCTAACACTTCATCAACAAGCGCGTCAACCATAATTTCATCATCCCGTCCCACAGTCTGGAGTTCACTCATATCAAGGAGCGTTTTTACCATTTTACTGAGTCTTCCATTCTGCTCGGTAACCATCTTTATTGTCTGCAATGTATCAGCATCATTATCCGGATGCCGTGTAGAATTATAAAGATCAAGCTGTACCTGCATCAAAGATAATGGCGTCCGCAGTTCATGTGCTGCATTTGCGGTAAATTGCCTCTGTATCTCAAATGCGTCCGAGAGACGTTCAAGCATCTTATTATACGAAACGCTAAGCTGGTTCAATTCTTTAACTTTATTTTCTTCTATTCGTGAAGCTGCCAGATTTTGCGCCTGTACTTCTTCAATTTTATCAGAAAATTCACGGATTGGTCTGAGTGCATGCCCACTTATAAAATATGTAACTACCCCGCCAATAAGAGCCAATATGGCTGATATCAGCAGACTGTTTTTTTTGTAATCTTCCTTATTATTATATGCCTGGATAGAAAAATCATTGGCAAACTCATCCCACTTATCATCTGGAATGCTGATATATATTTCATCCGTATCCTCCCCGTTATCCTCTCCCTGGGCATCCACAGTCTCCTGCAGGGAATCGATATAATACACGCCATTTTTATAGACAAACATCGTCAGACATCCACATATAACTGCAATATATACTGTAATGATACAGGTAAGCCTCCACTGCAGTGACATTCTTTTCATCGTTCAGACTCCTCCCGTATTTTATATCCCTCTCCCACCTTGTTTAAAATCGGATCATATCCAAGTTCAGCCTTAAGCTTTTTCCTAAGCGAAGACATGTGTACTCTGATGGCACCACTAAAGCTATCCACGGATGCATCCCAGACATGTTCCATCAATTCCTCCTGACTTACCGGTCTTCCAGGATTCAGAAGTAAATATTCCAAAATGCCATTTTCTTTTCTTGTCAGGGAAATCATTTTCCCTTTTGCATATGCCTCACGTCTTACCGTATCGAACTTTATCCCACCACTTTCCAGACACACATCTTTCTGCACAAATTTTCTTCTTGTCAGACTTCTGATACGCGCCTCAAGTTCCTGCAGATGAAATGGTTTTTCCATATAGTCATTTGCCCCTGCATCCAGTCCTTCAACCTTATCCGCAATCTGCCCTCTTGCAGATAATATAAGAACCTTTGTCTCCTCATTTCTCTGTCTGAGTTCCTTTAAGATCTCCATTCCATCCATACCGGGCAGATTCAGATCCAGAACAATCAGATCATAATTCTCCGTCAGGACACTTTCAAAAGCCTCTTCCCCATCATAACAGGTATCCACCTCGTACCCTGCATCATACAGCCGTTTTGCAACCATGTCACACATTTGTTTCTCATCTTCAACTATCAATAATCTCAAAATTCATTCACCCGCTTCTTAACACAAATTTTACAACAGCTATTGTATAATACTAACATCAGCTGGTCAATAAATACAACAAATGAAAGGAGTAAAATATCTTGAAGTGCAAAAAAATCTATCAGTCGATCCTGCTCATCTCAGGTATCACCATGATAAGTTACGGTGCGGTCAGAGGAGAAGCAGCTGTCGTGCTCGGTAAAGCAATAAAATTATGTCTGGAGTGTGTCGGAATTGGATAAAAAAAAGAATTTTCTATCAAAAAAAATAGCTGTACTACGCGGATGGATACAGGCAGCTGCCACACTGCTCACGAATATCCATATTCCTAATTTATGGAAAGGAAAAATATATCAGGGCAGCGTAAAAAACGTATGTGTACCAGGATTAAATTGTTACTCCTGTCCGGCGGCAACAGGAGCATGCCCAATTGGCGCTTTTCAGGCGGTTGTTGGTTCATCAGGATTTAAATTTTCATACTACATAACCGGATTTTTTATTTTACTCGGTGTAACACTCGGAAGATTTATATGTGGTTTTCTGTGTCCGTTTGGATGGTTTCAGGATTTACTTCATAAAATACCTGGGAAAAAATTTTCTACAGCCCGCCTCAAACCGCTGCGCTATTTAAAATACATCATCCTGATCATTTTTGTTATACTTCTTCCGATGCTGGTAACGAACTCTATCGGAATGGGAGATCCTTTCTTCTGTAAATATATTTGTCCTCAGGGTGTCCTGGAAGGTGCTATCCCTCTCGCACTTGGAAATGCCGCTATACGTTCTGCACTGGGAAAACTTTTTTCTTTTAAATGCCTTATTTTAATCACAGTTATTGTGTTAAGTATTTTGTTTTACAGACCATTCTGTAAATGGATCTGTCCTCTTGGAGCAATCTACTCATTATTTAATAAAGTCAGCTTTCTTTCTATTAAAATTGAGAACAGCAGATGCATCGGATGCGGGCAATGCCAAAAGGCATGTAAAATGGATGTGGATGTGTGTAAAACTCCAGATCATCCGGAATGCATACGATGCGGAGCCTGTATAAAAGCCTGTCCTAAAGATGCGATCCACTACCAGTTTATGGGGAAATCATGTAAAAAACAGAACAACAGTAACCAGCAGTCATAAACCAGTAACTATCAATCTTATTACAATTTAAAAAAGGAGCAATTATCCATGAAAACAAAAATTACATTTATTTCAGTTGTCACACTCAGCATCGCACTGCTGCTTACATCCTGCAGCGGAAAAGGAACTGTAAGCACCACAGAACCACAGAATACCACGGCTGAAGACAGCACGGCATCTGCGGACAATTCCAACACGAAATTGGATGATTTATATCAGCAGGAGAACCAGATCTTTGCAGAGCATAAAGATATATGGGACAAATTATTTGGTCTGATGAATAAAAACACTGCAGATTCAAACGGAAATTATGCTGATCATCTGGCTGATACCGCTGAATCAAACAAAGATTCTTTTACTGATGACGAATTCAAAACACTTACTGATGATATTGAAACCATACGAAAAATCGAAGAACAGATCGCAGAAATTGAAAAAGAAACTACAGAATCCGATAACAATGGGCAAAATACTAATTCTGAAGATGCATCACCATTCAAAAATTTCTCAGGTCAGGATTTCGATGGTAATTCTGTTGACGAAAGTCTTTTTTCCGAAAATGCAGTAACTGTCATCAATTTCTGGTTTACCGGCTGCAAACCTTGTGTTGCTGAGTTATCCAAACTGAATGAATTAAATGATGCAGTCAGGGCAATGGGAGGAGAAGTAGTCGGCATCAACACAGAAACCTTCGATGGAAATGAATCGGCTATCAAAGAAGCTGCCTCTGTTCTTGAAAGCCAGGGTGCTAAATACCGCAATCTTTCTATTGATTCATCTTCAGATGCAGGTAAATATGCCTCCAATATCATGGCATTTCCTACCACAATACTCGTCGACAGAAATGGTAACATCGTGGGTGATCCGATGCTCGGCGGAATCGATAATCAGGATAACTATGATACTCTGATGAAACAGATCCAATCTGTAATCGATGCAGACAGCTCAAATAAATAACTCTTTTATGATATTCTTTTGTACATAACCGGCACATCATACCCAACGGTTCTATTTGCATTCACTCCCGGACTTTCAGATACCTCCCGGCAGGTATCTGAAAGTCTCTCCCATTACCGGTATAACTTTCTTTTATCTGCATTCTCCTTATGCTTTCTTAAGTCGTCCTCTTTAACGTTCCAATATAATCTCCATTATGATAAACAAATGGTCCGGGTTCTCCCTCTTCTCCAAAATATTCCGGTCTTAAGGACAAGATATCGAGCAGTTCATCAATTGTCTGCACCCTGGTTGCCTGATATGGCTGTTCAAATGCAATCTTTTCTACAAACAAATAATAATCACTATACTTTATCAGGATACCTGTATGACCTACAAAAACAGCATCCGAATATGGATCATATATTACGATACTAAGAAGTGATATTCTGTCATTGTCTATTTGAAATCCATATTCTTTCCAGCTGTCGCAAAATGCAGATTCCGGATGTCTGTCATCCGTAACACTCTTTTCACCATAAAGTGTGGTAAACATGTCTTTGTTCTCTTTTAGGATTTCATATCTGTCCACATTATCTATCGCTTCTGTATCAAACATCAGATAGGTTCCCTCATAATGATCTTCCGTTAATTCCGAGCGGATCACCCCATCTAACAGAAGAAAAGCTGTCATTCTACAGTCCGCATCTGAATAATCATGATTCTGTTCCCAGCCATCCATACATTTACCGATATCCGCTTTCATTTTCCCAGGATCTGACCATGTATCTTCCAGCTTCGCATTTTTTCCTGCGGAATCTGCAAAATCAACCGCCCATTCCCGAAATATGTCTACATGCGCAGCTCCCGCAGAGTCAAGTTCTTTACAGATCTCAGTAATCGTATTGTTCCCTCCCATATATGTTGCACCAGGTATCTTTTGTTTCTGCACTGTTTCTGTGCAGGCAGCCAGCATCATAAATGCAGACACAATCATAGCAGACAGTTTCATTGCTGTTTTTGTTCTGGTTTGTTTTTTCAACAGATATTACCTCTTCTCCCCTAAATGATCATGACGTAAAAATCGTTCCTGTCAATTCTTTTCATCCTCGATCGTGAGTGTTCCAGGTCTTACATTCAAATAGATACTGCCCTTGTCCACTTTATACATATCAAGCAGCATTACCCAGAGACGGTGTATTGCGTCAAGTAATACATTCGATACCTCTATGCTGTATGGCAGCAGTGCATGAATATCAAAAAAACGCATGCCAAGTGGTGGTAAAAATACCATATTGCTTGATTTTACTTTCTGCTCTCCTATGCTTCTGTTTGCAGTTTTTAACATTTCATAAGTGATCAGACAAAAATCTTTTCCTTTATATTTACAATAGTAAGAAACATAGCACTCATCAATCGTCCAGTCTAATCCGTCCTCATGCTCAACGGGTTTTTCTTCTGCCGGATTTGCCTCGGTAGTCATAACCTCTACACTCCAGCGGATTCTTCCTTCTTTTGTCTCTCCCATCATCTCCTGGATCTCACGAAAAATTTCTTCCTGTTTTTTCACATTAATCTCCATTTCTAAGCAGCTAATGATATTATTTTTTTCATAAAAGCTATATATTTTGCCCGGAAACAAATAGCCGTACTAATCCCTCACATAAATATCCGAAAGATTCTCAAGGATCGCTCCTGCGACATCCGGTTTGTTCATCGTATAAATATGCACATGATTGACACCGTTTGCGATCAGATCGATGATCTGGTCTGTCGCGTAGGCGATACCTGCCTGTTTCATGGCAGCCGGGTCACTTCCAAAACGGTCAACGATTGCAAGGAAACGGCGCGGTACCAAACTTCCGGACAGGGCAATGCTCCGTTTTACCTGGTTTGCGTTGGTGATCGGCATAATTCCTGCTACGACAGGAACATCGATTCCATGTTTTAGTGCTTTGTACATAAAGTTATAAAGAATATTATTGTCAAAGAACATCTGTGTTGTGAGGAACTCACATCCGGCATCCACTTTTTCTTTCAGATGGATCAGATCTTCCTCTAATGTCTGTGACTCAGGATGTCCTTCCGGATAGCAGGCTCCGCCGATACAGAAATCTCCCTGTGATTTGATATCATAGATCAGTTCACTTGCATGTTTATACTGATTTGGCAGCGGGAAATCCGCATTCTGCGGGATATCTCCGCGCAGTGCAAGTACATTTTCAATCTGCTTTTCTTTTAACTCCTGAATCACAGAGGCAACTTTCTCCTTAGTCGAAGATGCACAGGTGAGATGTGCCAGTGCTGGAATATGATTCACATTTCGCACTTCATTTGCAAGTTCTACCGTATAATCAGAAGTTCCGCCGGTTGCACCATAAGTAACACTCATATATGCTGGTTTCAATGCTGCCATATCTCCGACAATCTTTTTGTAGTTGTCTAACTGTGCACCCTGTTTCGGCGGGAACAGTTCACAGGAAATCGTTACATTCTCTGTATTTAATAATTCTGTAAGTCTCATAAATCCCTCTTTCTGCTAAAAGCTTCGTAATTTATCGGAACCGTCATCCACGGTATTCTCGATCTTTCGTATCACAACATAATAGGAATAATTCTCATTGACAGCCACTTCCACGCGGTCACCGACCTTATGTCCAAGCAATGCCTTTCCAAGCGGTGACTCATTGCTGATCAGATTCTTTAAAGAATTACCGCGGACGGTGGTCACAAGTTTATAAACTTCTTCCTCATCGTCCTCCTCAAAATAAACCGTCACCGTATTATTCATACCAACTTCATCCTCCGCAGAATCCGTTGAAATCACTTTTGCTGTTTTGATCATTCTCTCTAAATAGCGGATACGGCTCTCATTCTGGTTCTTATCTTTCTTTGCCGCATGGTACTCGAAATTCTCACTTAAGTCTCCCTGCGCTCTTGCCTCCTTCACTGCCTCTAAGGCCTCTTTGCGCACCACAAGTTTCCGGTACTCAATCTCCTCTTCCATCTTTTTTATATCCTGTTCGGTCAATTCGTCGTACATGAATCTTCCTCCTTACTTGTCATTTCAGCGATTATTATAAATTCTTTCCAGTTTTCCGTCAAATAAATTTCTGTGTAAACATCTCTTTACTGATCCATTGAATTTCGCATTTTGTACATTTTTTGGCACATACTGACAATATATATCCACTTGCGGGATCATAGCTTTGCAGATACCATTCTCCCGTCTGCCCCGCTTTTAAAAATTTAACCTGATCCTGCAGTACACAAAACGATGCAAGATCCAATGCCATCCCTTTTCCAACCGCTTTGATATAACTTTCTTTTCTTGTCCATAACTCTGTAAAATAACAGTCTGCTTTTTTCATTTTTCCCTTTTGTAATGCCAGATATTCCTCCGGACAGAAAAAACGTTCTGCCACTTTCATCTGTCCTTTCCGGATCTGTTCCACATCAATTCCAACTTCTTCATCTGAAAAAACACCTGCCACATATCTTCCCGAATGTGACAGGTTAAAATGTATACCGGTTTTTCCATTTAATACCGGTTTTCCTTTCTCTCCGAATCTAAGATACATCTGCTGCATTTTCCCTGGTAACAGACTGATTCCATATTCCCTCAGGGCATACTCTAACAATAATCCTGCTGCTAAAGATCTGCACCGGTCTTCTTTTTTTTTCAATTGCATTATTTTATTTTTCCGGTCTTCCGTGATAAAAGGCAGCATCTGTGCAAATATCTTTTCATCCCCAAATGGAACAATATCCGTCATATAAATCTTCACGCGTCTTATTCTCCCTCGATCCGGATAATGCTTCTAAGATGTTCTCTTTCCCTGGACAATTCCTCATATACCGGCATCAGTCCATCATTTATTCCGGCACGAAGCGGCTCTACAATTTTTTCGACCGTATCAAACATCGGTGTGATTCCCATATTGGCAAAGACACCTTTTAAAGTATGTGCACAGTCAAACGCCTTTTTTCTCTCATCTTCTGCAAGTGCCTCTTTTAATCCATCAAAAGACTCGTCCTCTGCCACCATCGGAAGGCAGCTTTTATATAATTCCTCATCTCCTAAAAAACGCTCTAAAGCTCCATCTAAATCGCATCCCCATGCTCTTAATTTTTCCAATACCTCACACATTTTTCTATCATTCCTCCGATTGTTCTTTTTCCTGTTCCATCTCCCTGTCTTTCGTTTTTCCGGATAATAACAGCCTGTATTTTTCTAATTCCCATTCCAGTTGTTTTGGTTCTGTCACATTTAAGAAAACACCATATATGATATGTTTATTTCCTACAATTCCTACATCATACAGCTTTAATGATATAAAAATTTCTTCTCCTGCTTCATTTTTCCTGGAAAATTCACATTGTGTTTCACGTCCTTTATCTGCTGTATAAAAAAAGGCATCCAGAATACGTTTATGATATCGTTTTGGAATTCCCTGAAAAATATCTTTTTTCTGACTGATATCCTGATATCCAAACACCTCATAATACGCATTATTTACGCGTATTATCTCAATCTGTTCTTTGCCGTACTCATAGACAGCCACACCCTGTTTCGCATTTAAAAAGAGTGACTCCAGCTGGGAGGCCGGCGTCCACAGGCTATCTATGTCAACTAAGCGTTCTGTCTCTTTCTTTCTCTCCGCATGCGGTCTGTCAAACTGCAGTTTTTCGTATTCTTCCACAGACATCGGTTTTGCAAAATAATATCCCTGTACATATTCACAGCCAATACTCCGCAAAAATTCCACCTGTTCGATCCGTTCCACGCCTTCCGCAACAACCGGCATATTCAGCCATTTTGCCATACGGATCACTGCCGCCATGATATTTTCTCCGCGTCCTTCCCTGTCATCACCGGCAAAAAACTTCATGTCCATCTTTAAAACATCAACCACAATATCCTTTAAAACATTTAAAGAAGAATAACCACTTCCAAAATCGTCCATCAGAATGTAAAATCCCTCTTCGCGCAAACGCTGCATCATATCCTGCACTGCTTTGGGATTTGTATTGTATGCGCTCTCTGTCAGTTCTACCTGAAACAGTCTGCGTGGAATCCGGTAACTGTCCACCAGATTGCAGATCACATTCACGATATCTTTGTTGTAAAGGCTGACCCTCGAAAGATTGACGGATATCGGAAGCGGATTCTTTCCTTCATCCATCCACTTTCTAAGCTGGATGCAGGTCTGCTCCCACACATAATAATCCAGCTTTGTGATAAATCCATTCCGTTCAAATACCGGTATAAACTCTCCCGGTGAAATCATTCCCCGTTCCGGATGTTTCCAGCGAACCAGCGCCTCCGCTCCTGCGATCTGATTATCGCTGAGCCCGTATTTGGGCTGATAGAATACAACAAATTCATGATTTTCCAGTGCACTTTTCATGCTGTTTACGATCCGCTGTTCCTTCTCGATCTCCTGGCTCATCTGCCGTGTATAAAATGCATAGTTACGGATATAATTGCCTTTGCAGTGCTTTGCCGCAAGGTTGGCACGATCGTACATGTGATCCGGTGTTATTTTCTTTCCAGCGATCAGGTAAACACCAAATATCGGTACGATATCAAAATCAAGCGGGTATCTGCTTAAGATATCACGCATTTTATCAAAACTTTCGACCAGTTCTTTTGTATTTTCATAGGATACGCAGAAGCAGAATATATCCGCATCCATCCTGCCAAAGGTAACGTCACTGCGGTTTCTGACTGCACATATCAAAAGGTCGGCAATATATTTCAGCAGCATGTCCCCTGCACTCATTCCAAAGAAAGAATTGATCAGCTGGAACTTTTCAATATCCATCCGCACAAAAGCAAAATGCCGGTCCGGATATCGCTCTAACATAGCAGATGTCGCCTGAAACATATTGGTCTTATTATAGATGCCGGTAAGGATATCATATTCTGCACGGTACTTTAATGCTATGCTGATATTCTGACTGCTGCTGCCAATCACATTCTTCAGCCGGAACCGGACAACATCCACATCATACGGTTTCCGGATAAAATCCCATGCTCCCATGCCCAGGCATTTAATCTCTGTCTCAATGTCAATCTCCATCGTAAGTACAATGACAGGTATTGCCTGATACATCTGCGCTTTATGATACCGTTCCAGAAAATAATACCCGTCATACTCCGGCATAACGATATCTAAAAGTACCGCCGTTATCTCCGTGCTTCGTTCATAAAGAATCTCAAATGCTTCCTTGCCATTTTCTGCCTCTATCACCTCGTACGTACCGCTCAAAATTCTTTTCATCATGACACGTTCGACCTGTTTATCATCTACGACTAATACCTTGCTCTTTTCAGACATATTCTCACCTATCCGCCCCCCAAAAAATCCCATAAAAAAACCTGACTTTATCATAGCAAAGTCAGAGTTTCTTTTCAATAGTCATCATTTAACCTTCTGCAAAAAAAAGGTCTATTTTTCCACAAAGGCAGATATCTGTCGAAGATGCGCCAACCTGAATTTCATACGTTCCATTTACCGGAACCGGCATCTTTTTGTCTGTGTCATAACGGGAAAAATCTCTTTCCTCCAAAATAACACAGATCCTCTTTGTTTCCCCGGCATCAAGCCTGACTTTTTCAAACGCTTTCAGTTCATGAACCGGTCTGTCTTTTTTCTGTTCCGGTGCCACATAAATCTGAATGGTCTCTTTCCCTGCACATTTTCCTGTATTGGTTACCGAACAGGAAACTTTCACGGTCTGTCTGCCATTTTCCTGCTGCCGTATAATTTCAAGATCATTATAGGTAAATGCCGTATAGGAAAGTCCATGACCAAACGGGAACAGGACATCTGTTTTTTTTGTGTCATAATAACGGTAACCGACCATCACACCTTCCCTGTACTCCACACGGTCTTTCTTTCCAAATGTTCCGATCGTATGTGCCGGGCACTGTGACGCATCACGGATAAATGTTTCTGCCAGCTTTCCGGATGGATTTACTTTTCCAGACAAGATCTCTGCCAGGGCTGTTCCCCCTTCCATACCGGCATAGTAGCTCCAGAGGATTGCTTTTGCCTTTTCTGCCCACGGCATCTCAACCGGTGCACCTGCATACATGCAGACCACCGTATCCGGCACGGCCTTTAGCAGAGCATCGATTACTTCATCCTGCCCGTATGGCAGTTTCATGTTCACACGGTCAAGTCCCTCCACATCAAAATCGTGGTTCAGTCCGCCCACAAAAATAACAATGTCACTGGATTCTGCCAGTGCAACTGCTTCCGCTAAGGCTTCCTGCTGTTTTTCATCCAGTGCTCTTCCACTTACAGTGCTTTCCTTTTCGGTATCCTCTGCAGTCTCCGTGCTCGCCGCCTGCCAGTTGATCTCAGATGCCTCTTTCTTATCCGGAATCACATAGCCCGGTGCGTAAGAAACTTTCACATTTCCACCAAGTAACTTTTTGATTCCCATAAGCGGTGATATCTCATACAGTGCCTTGATTTCTGCACTTCCTCCCCCGTTCGAATGGATTGCAGCGGCATTTGCGCCGATCACGGCAACCTTACAGCCGGATTCTGCCTGAAGCGGCAATACCTGATCTTCATTTTTCAGTAAAATCATGGACTCGCGCGCCACATCGAGCACTGCCCTGCGGTGTTCCTCCGTATTGTATGCGCCTGTCTTACGATGTTTTCTCTCCGGTCCGATCATTTTTAAACGCAGCATCATGCGGAGGATATTGCGCACTTTCTCATCCACCAGCGATTCTTCGATTTCTCCATCCTTCACTGCTTTTAACAGAGGATCTGCCATGTACTGTTCGTCGAACTGATACTTGACATCCATCTCAAGATCCAGCCCGGACTCTGCCGCCAGTTTCGTATCATGCACAGCACCCCAGTCGGAGATTACCACACCGTCAAATGCCCAGTCTTTCCGCAGTTTTTCATTGAGCAGGGATTTACTCATACAGCAGTGCTCACCGTTTAACAGATTATAGGCTCCCATCAGCGCAAGGGTGTGTCCCTTTTCTACCGCCGCTTGAAATCCAGGAAAATAAATTTCTTCCAGTGCTGTCTCATCGATGATTGTATCCACCCAGAGTCTTTCGGTTTCCTGTGAGTTTGCCGCAAAATGCTTCACGCATGCCGCAACATCGTTTTCCTGGATTCCCTCGATCATCGGTACAACCAGTTCTTCGATGAGTCCCGGATCTTCGCTCATATATTCAAAATTCCTGCCACAGAGCGGACTCCGCTTGATGTTGATGCCCGGAGCTAAGATCACATCTTTGCCCCTGCCTCTTGCCTCCTCGCCCAGCACTTCTCCGGCTTTCTTTGCCAGCGCACGGTTCCAGGTGGATGCAATGGCGCTGTTGCACGGAAGATAAGTCACATAATCTTCCGTCGTCCCGACATTCCGCCATTCATTGTCCGCAAATTCTGCGCGCACTCCCATCGGTCCATCCGACATATAGAGCGGTGGGATGGAAAGCCGCTCCACTCCTTCGGTGCGGAATAACCTCGCACCGTGGATCATGCCGATCTTTTCTTCTAAAGTCAGTTCATTTAAAATCTGTTCAATATATGTTTCCTGCATTAAAATACAACCTCTGCCTTGCCGTTACCGTCAAATGCTACGATGACATTTTCCCCATCCTGTGTATAGAATGCACCGGTTACCTGCTTTGGAGTGCCAACGTTCATCAATGCCACTTTGGATGCCTTATTACTCTCTACCGCGATCTGATAAGAAGATCCGTTCTTTACAACATTTGCAGATGCTTCTTTTTCATTTTCCGTTCCATATACGACAGTTTCTGCCTTGATGCCATCTTTTAATGCATATGCACGGAATGTCACACCATCTGCATAGTCATAAACTGCATTATCATTTCTTGCTCCCATAGCCACAATACTGCCCTCTTTGACATAAAGAGGAATACTTAAGTAACCATGTTTCTCTTTGTACCACTTACCTCCCTCTTTGACTTCTCCGGTCAGTAAGGATGTCCATGTTCCCTCCGGCAGGTAATATTCTGCGATACTGTCCTCGCGGAAGATCGGTGCAACGAGCAGGGAATCACCTAACATGTACTGTGTTGCTAAATATGCACAGTTTTTATCTTCGGTAAATTCAAGTACCATGCTGCGCATCATAGGAATACCTGTTTTGGACGTCTCGATCGCATTGCGGTACAGATATGGCATCAAAGATGCCTTAAGCTGTGCAAAGCAGCGTACCACATCCACTGCTTCTTCATCATATGCCCACGGCACACGGTAAGAAGTAGATCCGTGCAGTCTTGAATGGGAAGAAAGCAGTCCGAATGCACACCATCTCTTATAGACATCCGGTGTGGAGGTACTCTCAAATCCCCCGATATCATGGCTCCAGTATCCAAAACCGGAACTTGTCAGTGACAGGCCTCCGCGAAGGCTCTCCTCCATGGATTCATAATCAGACCAGCAGTCACCGCCCCAGTGAACCGGGAACTTCTGTCCGCCTGCAGTTGCAGAACGTGCAAAAAGAACAGCCTCTTTTTCACCTTTTTTCTTCTTTAATACGTTAAATACCACCTTATTGTAAAGGTATGTATAGTAGTTGTGCATCTTGACCGGATCAGAACCGTCGTAATATACCGCATCCGTCGGGATTCTCTCACCAAAATCTGTTTTGAAGCAGTCAACACCCATATCGAGCAGTGCCTCTAACTTTTTGCTGTACCACTCGCAGGCTGCAGGGTTGGTAAAGTCCACAATGGCAAGTCCCGGCTGCCACATATCCCACTGCCATACATCGCCATTTGGACGTTTTAAGAAGTAACCGCCCTCGACACCCTCTTTGAACATGGAGGACTCCTGTCCCACATAGCTGTTGATCCAGACACAGATCTTTAATCCTTTTGCTTTCAGACGTTTTAACATGCCCTCCGGGTCCGGGAATACTCTTGAATCCCAGGTAAAATCACACCAGTTGAAATCTTTCATCCAGAAGCAGTCAAAATGGAATACGGATAACGGGATCTTGCGGTCAAACATTCCATCGACAAAACTGTTGACTGTCTTTTCATCATAATTTGTCGTAAAGGATGTGGACAGCCAGAGACCGAATGTCCACGGTGCCGGAAGTGACGGTTTTCCAGTGATATCTGTATAGCGCATCAGCACTTCTTTCATCGTCGGCCCGTTGATCAGGAAATAGTCAAGGTTTTCACCCGGTACAGAAAATTCAACCTTGGTTACCATCTCTGTTGCAACTTCAAAGGACACGCGCTCCGGATGGTTTACAAACACACCGTATCCTTTATTGGAAATATAAAACGGGATATTTTTATAAGACTGCTCTGTGGAAGTACCGCCGTCCTCGTTCCAGATATCCACGCTCTGTCCATTTTTTACAAACGCAGAAAAACGCTCGCCAAGTCCATAGATCAGCTCGCCAACGGAAAGTGATAACTGCTCTCTCATATAAGCATCTTCCGGTCCTTTATCATAGGCAAAACCTTTCCAGTCGGTCTTCATGTATGCAAGATCTCTCCATCCGCTTGCAGTGATTTTCTCCTCACCGCGGTAAAATGTGAGTGCTCCGTTCTCTTTCTGCACTTCCAGACGCTGTGTACCGCTTGAAATGACCAGTTTGTCCTCCGTATCTTCTGCCTTTAAATGTCCGCTCTCCGCAGGTGCGATCTCAAATGACGGTGCCTTTTTCTGCACGCCCATGTGATGATAAGTCTGAACCCTAAGCACTTCCTCATACGGTGCTGAAATCACGATCGTGAGGTTGATTCCGCCAAGGGTATCGCCGCGCTGTGTGATCTTGCTTGTCGGCGCACAGATCGTCACCTGATCTTTCTCGATTTTTGAAAAATATACTTCTGCCGGAGAAAAGCACTCGCAGCGCTCTTTCTGCAGCCAGCATCCATTACTGAATTTCATATGATAATCCTCCCTGTTTTCCGAAGGAAAATGCATGCTATGTTTTTTATAGCATTTGCCTCTTGCAGGCGCAGAGGATTTTCCTCCCTGTAATTATCTCATTTTGTCTCATCTTACTATACCCACCCTGCAAAAAATACCCTCTAAATTGTACATAAAACACTCGATAAATTTGACAAACAAAACGTTCGCATTTATACTTACGTTTAGTGCTTTTATCATTGGAACAGGAAGGTTATTTTTATGTATCGCGTTTTAATTGCAGATGATGAATCCATTATCCGGGAAGGTATCAAATGTCTGTTCGACTGGGAATCTCTCGGCTATACGATCGCCGGAGAAGCTGCAAACGGTGAGACGGCCTATCAGCAGATTCTTGCCTTACAGCCGGATATCGTTCTCTTAGACATCCGCATGCCGGGAATGTCAGGGCTTGACGTTATCCGGGAGGCAAGAGCACAGGGTTTTACCGGAAAAGTCATTATCTTAAGCGGTTACTCTGATTTCAAATATGCGCAGGAAGCCATCCGTTACGGAGTGCAGTATTATCTGACAAAGCCGATCGACGAGGATGAACTTGAGGAGATTCTTCGTTCGATCAAAGAAAACTTAGACAAGGATGCTGCAACTGCAAATACCCGGGAACATTACCGTGAAAAGGCAAGAGAGACCATCATCCGCGATCTTTTAACGAATGATATCGATCTTTCCCACATAAATACAACAGATCTCCATCTGACAGCAGACACCTATCAGGTTGTGATCTATGAGAAATACAGTCACAATACTGCAGATGCCTCCTATCGTTTTTCGGATCTTCTGCGCGTGACGAATCAGGATAATAACTCCTACGATAACATTACGCTGCAGTATCATGAGGTTATTTTGCTGAAAGGCACTTTTGCCATTCAAAAATTTAATGATTTTCTGGAGCGTTACCAGAGAGAACGGCGTCCACAGGAGAATTCTCCTCTTGACAGTCTCTTTATTACATATGGTGCGCGTGTGTCAGACCTGTCGGAAGTCTATATTTCCTATATTCAGGCGAAACAGCTCTTAGAACGCCGTTTCTTCTGCGAGCAGGAACAGCACACGATCGGTTATGCCGAACTGCCGGACCCGGACAGTTTAAAATCCATCTTAAACGACGCTTTTTTAAACCGTTACGCTACCAGCCTGTTTGAATATCTTCAGGCATTCAACCGCAATATGTTAGCGGAGACTTTGACACAGCTTACCAATGAACTTTACCATGCTGCAGATTCGATTGATTCCATACGGCTTTTCCTGACAGACCTTTATCTGCAGATCAAGGAACAGGCAAACCGGCTTTACAATGGTGCAAATATCCCGTTTCCGAGCAATGCGGATATCATCCGTCTGATCGAAGAAAAATATTATCTCTACGAGATCATCCTGTACTTTACGGAACAGTTTGAGATGATCATGTCCTCGATCGGTAACTCTTCCCGTGAAAGCGTGCTGGATGATATTCTGCACTACATCAACCACAACTATGCAAGCAATATCACATTAGAAAATATTGCACCGCTGTTTGGTTACAACAGCTCCTATCTCGGAAAGATTTTCCGCAAAAAGATGGGTGAAAACTTCAACTCATACGTCGACCATGTCCGCATCAAACACTCGATGGAGCTTCTCTGTTCCTCAGAGTTAAAAGTTTATGCGATCGCAGAAAAAGTCGGTTACCGGAATGTCGATTATTTCCATATCAAATTCAAAAAATATGTTGGAAAAAGTCCGGCAGAATACCGGAAAGAACATAAAAATGAATAAATTTTCATAAAAACTGCCGCCCTATGGGTGAATAGATGTCCCCCTTTCTCTGTAAGTTCAGAAAAAGGGGGGCATATCACCGTGAGGCGGCAGTTTTTATTTTTAAGATCCGAGTGTCAAACGCTGGCTTTAAGTTTTTCGATTGGCAAATGGCACCGCATTGCCTGTCATTTTAAGAAATCATACTGTGACATATAAAGTTTATAATACTCACCCTTCTGTTCCATCAGTTCGTCATGATTTCCACGCTCTAAAATATCGCCTTTATCCACATATAAGATGCAGTCTGCATTTTTGATCGTAGAAAGTCTGTGTGCAATGATAAAAGAAGTCCGTCCCTTCAAAAGTTCGTTCAATCCTTTCTGCAAAAGCAGTTCCGTCTCTGTATCAATGCTCGAAGTCGCCTCATCTAAGATCAGGATCTTCGGATCTGCAAGCAGTGCCCTTGCAAAGGAAATAAGCTGTCGCTGACCGGCAGAAAGCCTGCTTCCTCTTTCATTCACTTCTGTCTCATAACCGTTTTCCATCTCCATGATAAAATCATGTGCACAGACTGTTTTTGCTGCCCGGATCACTTCCTCATCCGTTGCACTGCGGTTGCCATAGCGGATATTATCCATGATCGTTCCTGCAAAAATAAAGCTGTCCTGCATCATGATCCCCATCTGGGTTCTTAAGGAGTGCAATGTCACCTTCGAGATATCAATGCCATCGATCGTGATCACTCCGGAATCTACATTATAAAAACGGCTGATGAGGTTCACGATCGTGGATTTTCCTGCCCCGGTCGGACCGACGATCGCATAAGTTTCACCCGGTTCTGCCGTAAAATTAATATCTTCCAGAATCTTCTGCCCCGGTTCATACCCAAAAGACACATGGGAAAATTTCACTTCTCCCACCACTTCCGGCATCGGGATTGCATCCGGCTCATCCCTGACACCCACCGGCTCATCGATCGTCTCAAAAATCCTCTCAAGATAAGAGATTGCTGTCAAAAGAGAATTGTAAAATCCGGCAAGTGTGTTGATTGGTGCCCAGAAACGCCCAATGTACGCGGTAAATGCGATCAGAACACCGACGGTCAGTGTCATATCCGGTGCTAAAATCCAACGGACACCCAGCACATAGATCAGTGCCGTCGTAAATGTCGAAATAATATCCACGCTCGGTCCCATCGTAAAGTTAAACATTACCGCACGCATCCAGGATTTCCGGTAATTTTTACTTAGGTTATTAAAGATTCCGGTATTCTCATTTTCCCTTACAAAAGACTGCGTCACACGGATTCCATTGATACTCTCCGCAATGTACGCATTTAAGTTTGACTGTTTGTTGCTCTGGATCTGCCATGCCCTGCGCTGTTTTTTCTTGATTAAGATAATCACAAATGCAAGAACCGGCAATCCGCACAGACAGATCAGCGTCAGCCGGACATCGAGTGCAAACATAAACATCAGGATAAAGATCAGGTTGCACAGATCTGTGAATGTGTTGACAATACCATTGCTCAAAAGATCACTTAGGCTGTTCACATAATTGACCACACGCACCTGAATTTTTCCATGTGGTCTGTCATCATAATAGGAAAATGGAAGTTCCTGCAGATGACAGAAAATATCATAGCGGATGTCATGTACGATATTCTGCCCGATCACACTCATGGTCTTGATCTTGATCCGCAGGGAAAGACCCGAATAAAGTGCGATCAGCAATGTCGCAATACTGTAAAATGTGATCGATTTCATATCTTTTTCCGGGATGCTGTGATCCATCACATTCTGGAAAAAGATCGGGATCGCCATGGTAAGTGCCGAGGAAGAAAGCATCAGAAGAATAACGCCTGCCATCTTCTTTTTGTAGGGAGCAATGTAACCTGCAAGACGTTTGAGCTGGTTTACATCAAAACTGTCCTCTAATATCTCATCCATATCATATCTGTTTCTTGCCATCTTATTTCTCCTCCTTTCCGTTTAAAATTTCCTGTGGGATCTCGCCATACTGGTTATGGAAAGCCGTCGCGTAATAACCTCCCGCCGCCACTAACTGCTCATGTGTTCCCTGTTCAATGATGCGTCCGTTATCCATGACAAGGATCAGATCTGCATCTCTAATGGAAGAAATGCGGTACGCAATGACAAAGATCGTGCACTTGTTATCTAATTTCTTCAACTGGCTCTGGATATAACTCTCCGTCTCCATATCGACCGCCGATGTCGTATCGTCAAGAATCAGAATCGACGGATCTTTCAGCAGTGCCCTCGCAAGGGAGATACGCTGTTTCTGTCCGCCGGAAAGTCCGACACCGCGCTCACCCACAATCGTATCATATCCATCCGAAAGTGCCTGGATAAAATGATTGGCATCCGCCATGATCGCAGCCTGTTTGACTTCTTCGAACGAACAATTCGGCCTTCCGTATGCGATATTTCCTTCGATCGTATCCGAAAAAAGGAACACATCCTGCATCGCCATGCCGATATTGTCACGCAGGTTATAAAGATCCATGTCGCGGACATTCACACCATCCACAAGCACTTCACCGGAAGTCGTATCATAAAACCGGCAGAGCAGATTCATGATCGTTGATTTTCCAGCTCCGGTAGAACCAATGATACCGACGGTCTGCCCCGGTTTTACCTTAAAATTGACATCCATGACAATATCTTCGTCATCCGCACGGTAAGATACATTTTTAAACTCGATCTCTCCTTTCAGATGTTTCTTGACTACTCCAGATACCGGTGTTTTTACATGCGGCTCTTCACTGTAAGTCGCATAGATTTTCTCCACGGACGTTGTAAAGTTACTGATATCGTTGACCAGCCATCCTGCCTGGCGCAGCGGGTTGTTTAACATCCACAGATAGCCGTTCACCGTCACGAGCTGTCCTAACGTGATCTCTCCCTGAATGACCATATAGCCGCCGTAGAGGATCAGAATGATCGTCAGCGCATAGGAAAGCACCTCAAATATCGGCACATATTTCATCCAGATCTTTGACGCATCGATCTGCGCCGCACGGAATTTATCATTTTCCTTATTGAATTTTTCAATCTCAAAATCTTCTTTTGCAAATGCTTTTACCACACGGTTTCCACTGACATTTTCCTGCACAAACGCATTGAGTGAGGAAAAACAGTCACGGTTACGCTTGAATGCCGGACGTACCTCTTTCGTCTGACGGCAGGTTGCAAACGCCGTAAACGGCAGAACCACAAGCATGGCAAGCGCAAGTTTTGTGTTGACCGTAAAGATCATAAGCAGTGCAAACACGAACATCAGCACACTCTGGTAAACCATATAGACCACATATGCCACAAAGTGACGGATCGCATCCATATCTCCGGTCTGGCGGCTCATCAGATCTCCGGTACGTTTCTTATTGTAAAATGCAAAATCTTCCTCTAATAATTTCCGGTAGACTTTGTCTCTCATATCGTACAAAACGCCCTGCGACGCCGTCTCAAATGCGACCTGAAACAGAAAACGCAAGACTCCCATCACGATCGTGACTCCGATCAGACATCCGATAAACGGCATCAGTCTGTCATATTTTCCACCGCTTATGACCTGATCTACGATCTGCCCGGATATGTACGGATTTACCACCGAAAGCACTGATACCGCTGTGGTCAGCAAAATTCCAACTATCATTAATCCCCTGTACTTTTTCAGAAATGAAAAGAACCACTTCATTGGTGTCATAATAACCCTCCTACTCCCTTTTCGTTTTTCTTTCGGATTTTCAGTATAGTACTTCTGGGGTAAAAAGGAATGTACTATCTTGCACCGTTCATGTTATTTTTTGCAACGGAGGGGATGGTTTCTGATGGGGAATGTGATATACTATGACATGATTGACAAAATAATTTTTCAGGCTTATACAAAGAAATGGAGATTACTATGTGCTGTGACAACCGGGAAGAACTGCTTGACCAACTGAATCCTACTTTTTTATTTACCTGGAAAGGCACCCGTCTGAAAGACGAGGAACTCTATCACAGCCATGATTTCATCGAGATGGCTTTTATTTTGTCCGGTCACGGAAGATACCGGATCAATGGCTCTTTGTATGATATCTCCGAGGGCGATATCATTATTTTAAATCCGGGGCAGAAGCATCAGGCACTCTGCACAGACCCTTCCAATCCGGCTACGGAATTTTTTGTTGGATTATGTGACGTCCGTTTTGGGGATTTCCCGGAAAATTATCTGCCGCTGCATTTAAAAGATCTGACATCCGATCCAGCCACACAGTCTCCTATTTTACATACCTCCGGCGAACTGCGCCAGAAGCTGTTTAAGATCTGCACAGCCATGAGCGTAGAAAATGACGTCTGCCGCAGCGGACGTTATATCATGTTGAAAAGTTATCTGATGCAGATGCTGATCCTGCTGCTGCGGGAACAGAGTGAACCGGTAAAAATCAATACCGGCTGCTCTTTTGAATCTACCAGCAAAAAATATGTAGTTGACCAGATCGTAAATTATTTTGAGGATCATTACAGTGAAAAGATTTCTTTAGATCAGATTGCAGAAAATATGTACTTAAGTCCTTTTTATATCTCACGTATTTTTAAAAGCGAGACGGGCGATACACCAATCCGCCACCTGATTAATATCCGTTTGGAAAAAGCAAAAGAATTGTTAGAAAACGGTTTTGACGGCAGCATTCAGGAAGTCGCAGCCAAAGTTGGCTATGATGACGTCTATCATTTCAGTAAACTGTTTAAAAAACGGTTTGGTATGCCGCCGTCAAAAATCCGCAGATTATTATGATTCATTTAAAAATTTTTTCCAGAAATCTTTCGAGCCTGCGAATTCCAGTTCCTTGCCATTTTGGAATCTTTTACTGATAATGCCATCCTCTCCAAAACTTGGTGTGTATGTCAGATTTTTATATATTCATCGTCATATATGGGGGAATGCATATAATTCCATCTTTTACAATTAAATTTCTTGGATGAATAATATAACTTTCCCCTATGCGCTCCTTGTATTTTTCTCTGAAATTATTTAATGAGGTCGTTTTGTATTGCTTTCCTGACTTCACTTCAATCGGAAACATCTTATATTTTAATCTGCTGTTATTGGAAATGATAAAATCTATTTCCATATCATTTCGATGCTTATTTTCATTATAGTGTGTATAAAAATATAATTTATGTCCATTTGCCACCAGCATCTGAGCTATTGCATTTTCATAAAGCATTCCTTCATTAATCTGTAATTTGCCTGCCAATATCTGTTTATATACTTCATCTTCAAGTAATTCATTTTCATCAAATGCATGGCTTACCAAAAGTCCGGTATCACCCATATAACACTTTACATAGCTTCTTGTCTCATTTAATGATAAGCCAACATTCGGATCATTACACAAAAAGCACTCATTGGATATCATAGAATCCGACAGCCAGAAAAAAGTTTCTTCGTACTGGTCTGCGTAACTACCATCCTGCAGCTTTTTGAATACAACTCTTTTTTCATGCTGTGAAAGAAATCCCGGAATCTGATCATAAATTGCAAGTACCTTACTTCGATACTTTGCATCTATTTTCATAATATCTTCCCGATACAATTTAAGAATGTCCCTTTTTTCTCTATCCGCTTCTGTAAAATCTTTTTTGCTTTCAATAAATGTTACTACAGGCATAGGCATCCCACCAACAAGCATATACTGATGAAACAAAAGCATTGCCTGATTATGCATACTTCTTTCCAAAGGTTCTCTTTTTTCAAAACATTTTTTTATATATTCAACCAGCAAATCTTCTTCTAATGCTATTGCAAATTCTTCAAAATCCAATGGATACATATTGATATGTCTTTCTTCTGACGGTATGACGATGTTCTTTACATTTTCTCTGATAGATATCAATGAACCAGTTTCGATATAATCATATCTTCCATCTGCCACTAAATATTTTATTGCAGCTCTTGCCTGTGGAAACATCTGCACCTCATCAAAAATAATAAGAGAGTTTCTCTCTGTCAGTTTTGTTCCAAAATGTGTCTGTAATAACATAAAAAATGTATCCAGATCATTCAGATATTTCTCAAAATACCCCTCAACTTCCTTATCTTTTTTAGCAAAGTCAATCAGAAGAAAACTTTTGTATTCGCTTTTTCCAAATTCTTCGCAGATGGTAGACTTTCCAATACGTCTGGCACCTTCTATCAGTAAAGCTTTTTTCCCCTGACACTCCTTTTTCCATTCCAGTAGTTTTTTATATATTTTTCTTTTTAATATCATAGCTCCTCCAGATTATGCGCATATATATTTGTTCTATATTTTATGATTATACGCATATTGTAAATTGTTTTTTGATTATACGCAAGTATTATAACCATATTTTTTATGATTATACGCACATTCTATAAAGTCATATGTTCATGCTTTTCCTCATTTCCAATCATAAATCTTACCTAATTATATCGGGAAAAGCATTTTATATTATATACTGTGTTATTAATTTTCTGGAATTTGCGATGATATATTATATAGTACTGATTCTAAACGGATTTTGAATTTATTTGCAGGGAGGCTTTTATATGTCAATGAATATTAACGGTTTAGGTAATACCTATAATAGTATCAATACAAATAGTAAACAGTATAAGGCATTGAAAGAAAAAGGCTGGTTATCTGGAGTAATTGAAAATGAATCCATGATGTCTCCGGAAGAAAAGATGATATATGAAATATTCGGTGGAAGGGATACGATTATTAAAAATCTGATGAAGCAGTTTGATTCGGACGGAGATTTATTAAATTCAAATGGTGTTGCAGGTATGGATGTTACTGGAAAAGGTACATCATGGCAGAAACTTACAAATATATCCGAAGATCATCGTCAAAAAATGTTTGATAATGTGAAGCGGGAATTTATTCAGGAAAAAGGTCTTTCAAATGGTGACACAACAAAGCGTTCCGATATTTTCAAAGATTATCAGTTGAGCGTCAGCAAAGATAAGCGTTTAAGTGGTACATGGACTTTAGAACAATATGAAGGACAGTATAGAGCTGCTATGTACGCAGCAGTAAAATCAGCCAATCCAAATTGGAAGCCCGGACAAGCATTTGATACAAGCATTCTTGATAATGTCACAAGAGAATCAGTAGAAGCTACACTTGTCCAAAATGGTAACAGACTCGTTCGTAATTCTATTGATGTATCGGTATAAAGGAGAGAAATGTATATAGGCGGCAAATTATTAACTAATCTGCCGCCCAACTTTTAGCTTCCTTGTTTCTGATATTTACACCATTGATTTCACAGCATTTGCTATTTCTGTACACTATTCTTCATTATTAAAGGTGTCATTTTTTCCATAAGTGCATCCGCGATACCTCTGTTGGCACACCACAGGTGCGAACCCCTTCACCGACGCCGCGCTCGGCGGAATATTGTCAAGTGTGTATGTAAGATTTTATGAAATTGCTTCTATTCTCATCTGAATAAACTAAACTGAAAAATCAAATCTTCCGCCGATTTTATTCTCCTCCGACTTGATGGAATCCCAGTCAACGTTTTTGATCTTATCCAAAAGTTCTTCTTTTGAATTTGCCTGAACCGTAGTTTTTCGTACTTCGATTTGCTTGGATTGTTCCTTTTTCTTTATCTCTTTCTTCTCAGCAGCTTTCTTTTCCTGAATTTTTTCAAGATATTCTTTCTGACTGGCTGATGATTTTTCTAACTCTGCATAGAATGTTGTAATTCCGTCACTATTAAAAGAGATGCCAAATTTTGTAATTTTTGTATCAGTATCTGCATTGCCGTTAGTCTTACCGAATACTCTTTCAAATCCGAACTGGGCATTGATTTCATCTGACATACGCAAGGCTCCCTCAATGCTATGCATTTTTTCTGCATAATACTTCGAATCTGATTATTTACACCTTCAAATCAACCTTGTTCTTTTTTATAACTTCTTTATGCTTTTTCATCGAGAATACTTCTTTTTTCTTCCTTTGTATCCTTTGCTTTTTCCAACTGCTTCTGTGGGATTTCTTCGGCTTTTTCACTCATATTCTGGAGAAAGGATTTTACTTTTGAATCTTTATGTCCTATTGCCCATGAACTAATATTTCCATCTTTATCTATTGCCCATCCCTGTTCAACTCTCCATCCAATATCTGCTTGTTGCTTTGCAAACTGCTCATCTATTTTTTTCATGTTACCAATTTCTTTTATGTACTCATCTTCTAAGTCTGAATCATTTGCCATTTTTGTTAAAAACTGAGGAGAAATCGCTACATTCGTGGTAGTTGATTTACCATATTTCATCCCCGGACTATAATTTGCTAATACAAAACTATAATTGTCATTTTTTAGAAAGATAGGAAAGTTCATCCGCTGCAGTTTTTCGGGTTGTCCATGTCTTTACATCTTCTGTTTGCTCCACAACCTGCTTTTCTGTGGTTTCCTTAGCATTATTTTTCTGTATATTACCGGTATAAGCATTTGTGTAAATATTAGAGTAATTGTTTACACCTGTAACTGCCATACCAACATCTCCTTTCGTATTACAAAGCTTTCATTACCTTTTATTAGCATAATAATCCCAAATACCATTAAGCATTTTCCGATCACCATCTGATACATT